>Ga0196978_1000002_pt1:0-447500 | contig 710113 bp, 614 predicted proteins | sample S3v_2013CmetaG_FD_155491 | JGI IMG/M metagenome (GOLD analysis project Ga0196978, IMG submission 155491) | Soil microbial communities from Anza Borrego desert, Southern California, United States - S3+v_20-13C | ecosystem: Environmental > Terrestrial > Soil > Desert | place: USA... | reverse complement strand
CATTATGCGGTATTAGCGACCGTTTCCGGTCGTTATTCCCCACCCAGAGGTAGATTACCTACGTGTTACTCACCCGGACGCCACTCTACTCGGCCCCCGAAGGGGCCTTTCGCGTTCGACTTGCATGTCTGAGGCACGCCGCCAGCGTTGATTCTGAGCCAGGATCAAACTCTCGTTTGTATCTCTGGAACATCATCGAAACTGGTTAATGTATCCGATGATGACTCTTGCGAGTTTTGAAGCAGAGCTTTATCGCTCCGCGTCGCCCTCAAAGGTCATCTCTTGGGACACGCTCTATCTAGTTTTCAAAGATCGCTTCAACCGAATCCTAACTTAGATGCCTCGGATTCGTTTCAGTTGCCTTCAGCCGACGTTTTGTCGTCTCAAGGAAACGGTGACTTTACCTCAAGCCACGAGCCTTGTCAAGCGAGCCCCGCAACTTTTTCAGTCGCGGTCACCACCTAGGCTTTTCGGCCCGGCGGCGTCTCACGCGTGCTCAATTCTCAAAGGCGAAGAGGTTAGATGCGTCTGTCAGGACGCAGTTGCCTACGCTTTTAAGGTTCTGAGCAGAGCGTCGGCATATTTCGGCCGATGAAACAGCCGCTCTCTCTCAACAGTCCTGAAAGAGAAGCGGCTCGTCAAACGCGCTCTTTGTGACCTGGATGTCAACCGCCTTGTCTCAAGGCAAGTGAGCATTATAGATATTTCGTTTTGTTTGTCAACCGGCCGTGCAAAAATTTTTCACGGATGGCAGCCGGGGCTGGGGTGTCTTGAAAACGGCCGAAAAGCCGTATTATTAAGCCTGCCTAGTTACTTCGGCTTGTTCGCTTTGGGTATCTCGCCAAGGGCTTCGACCTTCAACAGACCGCGCTCGTTGATATATGTCTTGAACTTAACGTCTTTAGGCTCGCCGTCTCCCTGCACACGAACCGTGAAAGTTCTCGCGTCGCCCTGCCCCTCCACGCGGAGGGGCAGGAAGCCGTTCACGTCGGGGCTGCGGTAGGCCGTGTAGTGCTCCTGCCTGTCCTTGTCGTAGCCGAGGACGTAGATGCGGTCAAAGTCGGAAGTGTCCGTGCCCGCCGGGTTGTTCGCGCTGCTCTTCTCAAGGATGACCCAACTCCCGGGGCGCGTCTCCTTAGCTGCGTCCTTGTCCTTCACGCTCGACTGCTGCGCCGCCGACTCGTCGCCGTCGAGCCTCTGCCACGCGACGAACTCGCGCCCCGTCCGGTAGAAGATGATGTCGCTCGGGACGGTCAGCTCGACCTGCTTGCCGAAGACCCAGCCGGCGGGCGCGGGCGAGACGGACGGCGCGAGCCGAACCTTGTACCAGAGTTCGTCAACCTCCTCGGGCTCCTTCTCGTCCTTCTTTCCGCGCTTGGAAGCTCCGGGTTGTGCCGTGCCGGCCTTGGGCACGTCGTCGCTCTCGGTCGTCTCCAGAGACTTCGGGCGCGGCACGCGCTTCCAGCCCATGATGTCGAAGCGCGAGCCGCTTTCGAGTTTGAAGAGAATGTTGTCGGTGCCGTTTCGGTCTGGCGAGAAGCGGATGTTGGTGCTGGCTCGGAGCTGGCCGGAAGCCTGGGGCGGGATGTCGCCGTCCTCGCGGGCGAGGCGGCGCGAGCGCTCGATCATCTCGTGCGAGATGACGTTGCGCGCCTCGATCCAGCCCTCGACGGGCTCGGCGTCGCGCGTGCGGACGTGGAGCCAGCGCTCGCCCGTGTCGGGCACCGTGACCGAGTCCAGGATGTCTAACTCGTCTCCGCGCACGACCTCTTTCAAGTCGGCGGCGACGACGGCGGTCGAGCTACGCACCTGCGCCCTGCGCGCGATGACGGCGCCCACCTCCTCCTTGCCGGCGAGCGTGCTGCACGCACATGAGACAGATAAGAGAAGGAGGGTCGAAACAAACTTAATGGACTTCATCTGGGTCGAAGCGTTTCAGGGGATTCATTGTGACGCGCGCTTACGCAAACGCTCGTGGAGCTTCTGCGACTCCGCGTCCGGGCGCTCATTGTAACCCAACTTGCGGAGTAATTCCCGCTGCGCTGAGTCGAGCGCGTCGGCGACGCCGACGTGCGTCCGCGCGCCGCCCGGTTCGACTCTTAAGCCGAAGGGCTCAATCAAAGGCGGCAGGGTCAACTCCGTGCCGGCCTCGACGTAGCGCTCGACGAAGGCGCGCATGCCGCCCGTCGAGCTGAGGACTTGGACGACGGCGAGGTTGCCGTCAGCGGGCGGGTTGCCGCGCGCGTGGCGGCGGAATAGCTCGCGGTAGACATCGGCGAGAGAGTTCTTCCCTCTCGTCTGTCGCATGAGCGCGAGGTCGTAGAGGAAGGCGACGAGCAGCCCTTTGTGGTAGACGAGCGCGCCGCTGCCCGCGAAGCGCCGCCGCGAAGCCTCCGGCAGCGAGACCTCACGAGGGCCTCGGGCGCGCCGGTAGGAGTCGTAAGCGCTCCCCAGCGCGTTCAGGTAGTCGTGAAAGGTCAACTGCCCGCGCCTCATTCCGGCGCGCAGCGCGACGTAGTTGGTGAAACCCTCGTAGAACCAGTCGTACTCGCCTTCGAGCGCGAGCCCGTTCGGCACCCAGAGGTGAAACAGCTCGTGCGTCAGCGCGCCGTCGAGCTGTGCTTTGGCTGCGAGTTTGGAAGGGAGGCGACCCGAGACGAGCACGACCGTCGCGCCCCGCGTCTCCGCGCTCCAGAGGTTCCCCGCCGCGCCGGCCTGCGGCAGAGGTAGCAGCAAAACCGCCGGGCCCGGCCGCGGAGAGCCGCCCGCGGTCTCCTGGTGGAGCTTGAGAATCTCTTCGACCGAGTCGGCGGCCTCCTCTTCGGCGAAGGCCCAGTCGCCCGCCGTCACGAGTGTGAACGTCAACGACCCTGCGCGCCCGCGCCGCTCCCTGAGGTCTCGGCCGACGGCGAAGACGGCGCGCTCGGCGTCCGACACTTCATAAACGCCCGCCGCGTTACGCGCCTCCGCAGTCGAGACCCTCCAGCCGGAGGGGATTGAGAGTTCGACCTTCGCCGTCGTGAGCGGCACGGGCAAAAGGTCTGCGAGCATGAGAAGGCCGCGGTCTGCCGTCAGCCACGAGACGTGCGAGGAATCAGAGACGAAGGCCGGGGGGGCGAGCTTGAAGTCGTAGGAGAAGCGTGTGGCCGGGCCGGAGGCCGAGAACTCGCCCGGCGCGAGTTGCTTGATGGCGACCGTCGCGCCGTCTTCGCCGAACAGTTGAAAGTTTTCGGCGCGTTCGGCGAGGCCGGCCGCGCTCCCGTAGAAGTTGCGAATCGACCACGCGGTTCCCGCGTCAAGCTTGCGGCCTTCGACGCGGACTCGTGAAGGAGTCCCGGGCAAGACCTTGATCTTCACGTCCAGCGCCTGCGCCGACGCGGCGCGCGCGGCCAAGAGAGAGACGAAGCAGAAGCTAAAAAGAATGAGGGAAGCCCGCCGTGCGACTTCCCTCCCCAGTTTGATTCTCGGCTTTGTGAACATTGGCGGGAGCATTTAAGCACATCAGACCCCCGAGAGCGATTTGAGAGGTTTACGTTTCACCATCTTCACTCCCGTTTAGAGGCGGGCTGTGCCCGCCAGCTCAAGTGACATCGCAGCTTGAGCCGGCGGGCACAGCCCGCCTCTAAACTGAAGGTAGAGAGATCAGAAATATCTGATGGTGTAGCTGAAGCGTATGCCGCGGCCGATCTCGGGCGCGAGGTCTTTGATGAAGGAGAGGTGGTTGCGGTAGAGGCGGTCGCCGAGGTTGAAGGCGTTGACCGAGAAGACCTGCGCGTAGTGCGGGCGCGCGATGGTGTAGGAGGCCGTCAAATCAAACAGCGTGTAGCCGGCCGTCCGCGTCTCGGTCGGGAAGACGCGCTCCTGGTCTTTGACGAAGGTCACCTCCGGCCTCACGTTGAGAGCCTTGTGCCTCCAGTCCAGCCCGACCCGCGCGCGCATCGGCGGGATGCGCGGCAGGGGCGTCCCCGTCTCCTTCAACTCCGCGTTGACGTAGTCGTACCCGAGGTTGACCCAGAGGTTCTCGTGCGCCGCGAAGTCGAAGTTCAGCTCCGTGCCGACGAAGCGGCTATCCGCCTGGTCGTAGACCGCCTCGATCAGGTTGTCTTCTATCTCGCCGGTCGGCGCGAGGAAGACGAAGTCCTTGATGTTGTAGTAGAAGAAGTTCGCCGTGCCGCGCACGCGCTTCGAGTCGTGGCGCAGAGAGAAGTCGATGCCGTCGTTGCGCTCGCGCTTGAGCGAAGGGTTGCCGACCTCGAAGGTCAGGTTCCCGACGTGCGGCCCGTTGTTGTAAAGCTCTTCGAGCGCGGGCGCGCGGTACGAGTGCGTGTAGTTGGCGACGAACGCGCCGTCCTCCCAGAGCCCGACGCGCACGCCGGCCGCCCCCGAGAAGCCCGTGAACGAGCGGTCGGGCGCGCCGTCGGGGTCGTAGCCGTTGTGCTCGACGCGCCCGCCGAGCTGAAACTTCACGCGCTCGAAGTCGATAGCCTCAAGCCCGAAGACGGCGAAGTTGTTCTGAATCGTCGGGGGCGCGAGCGTCTCCTCGCCGACGGTATCGAAGTCGCGGCGGAAGCCCGAGAAGCCCCAGCTCCCGGAGAAGCGCCCGCGCTTGTTCTGGTCGAAGACGCCGCGGAAGAGGAAGTTCCTGTTGACGAAGTGCGTGCCCACCTCCTCGCCTTCAAGCTCGTCGTGCGCGTAGTCGCTGTAGTCGAGCGTCAGGCGGAAGCCGTTGACGAAGCCGCCGAGGTCGCGCCAGCCGCCGTTGAACTTGAAGTCGTGGCGGCGCGCCTTGATCGAAACGTCGGAGCCGAGTTCCTCGCCGCCCGACTCGAAGAAGGAGGCGAACGGGATGCCGTAGCGCCGCCGGTCGTAGCCGTAGGTGAAGCTTGCGAAGCTCTTGTCGCCGTAGTGGCCGAAGCCGAGCGTGCCGTTGGCGGCGCGCGTGAACGACTGCTCGACGCGTCCGAGCGGCGTGTCGTAGTCGCCCGTGCGCTGGAGCGTGCCGTTGCCCCAGAACATCCACTTGCCCGTGCCGTATTCGAGCCCGCCGCTCGCGCCGCCCTGGTTGTTCGTCGTCCCGCCGACGCCCGTAAAGTAGCCGCGCCAGCCCTCGTGCGCGAAGTCGTGGCCGGTCACGGCGTTGACGACGCCCCCGACGGCGCTGCTCCCGTAGAGGAGCGTGGCCGGGCCTTTGACGACTTCGATCCGTTCGAGCGAGAGCACGTCGATGGGCTCGGCGTGGTCGCCCGACTGCGAGCCGAGCGAGCCCGTCTGCGCGCCGTCCTGCGTGACCTGCACGCGGTCGCCGTCGAACCCGCGCAGGACGGGGCGCGCCGAGCCCGGGCCGAAGTTGCGCTTGGCCACGCCCGGCTCCTTGTCGAGCACTTCGCCGATTGAGGTGTGGCTCTCCTGCGCGAGTCTGAGCGCGTCCACCGTGTCCACGGGCTGGAAAGACTCGAAGACGGACTGCTCGCTGCCCGTCGCCGTGACCGTCACCTCTTCTTTAAGCCCGGCCAGCCGCAACGAGAAGTCGAGCGTGGCCGGAGCGCCTGCCGTGACGCGCACCCGCTGCGTCTGGTCGGGGAAACCCTCCATGTGCGCGAGGATGGTGTAGGTTCCCGGCGGGACGTTCTGAAACTCGTACGCGCCCTGCTCGTCGGTCTCGACCGAGCGCCTCAACTGAACGAGGTTGACGATGACGTTGTGAAGCGGCGTGCCGCCGTCGGAGAGGATAACACGGCCGCGAATCGAGCCGACGCCCGCGGCCTGTGCCTGTCCGAAGAGCCCGCCCGTGAACCCTCCCTCGGCGAGCGCCCGCGCGGGCGAGACGAACGTCGAGAGTGTAAGTATTGAGACGATGACGAATCTGAAACTGCGCATAATCTTCCCCTTTAATGAACCGTCCTGAGCCGTCGGGTGAATCGGGAAGGGCTCGCGCCGGAAGGCCGCGGTCGAGCGCGGCGCGGGCGCGAAGTTTCAAGCCTTCGCGAGGTTCCAACGGCGAAGCCGGCCGCATCCGGGTTTCGCCCGGACACAGACGTGCTCTTTATGAATGCGGATTAAAAATCAGGACTGGACTGAGGGAGGCGCGCGACCCTGCCGGAGAAGTTGTGAGCCCTCACGCGCGGCGGCTTGATGAAGGGATGCGTGACCGGGCGTCCGCGCGGGCGGCGCGGCGATGACGAGGGCCGAGTACTGTAGGTCTGTGAAGAGGTTGCGCTGGAGCCTGCACAGGAGGCACTGCTTCTCGTCGGCCCCGAGCGGCGCGCCCCCGCCGCGGTCTTCCCCGCTCTGGAAAGAAACCCGCGCGGGGTTCGCGCCGGGCTGCGTGAGGCGGTGGAAGTGCGTCGCCCCGGCGACGAAGGCGTGCGCCGTCAGCGCGAGCAGCAGCAGTCCCGCCGCCGCGCGCGACCGCACGAACTTCTGCGCCTGACTGCTCAGCTTCTCGCCCAAACCCTCTGGAGTTGCCCTTCGTGGAATAGTCTTGACAGCGAACTATAGCACCAAGGTCTGCTTTGATGAAGCTAGCAGGCGCGCGCTTTGCCCGGACTTTCGGCGGACGGAACCTGCGCCGCCTTTTTCGCGTATTTTTAGGGGAAAATGACAGACCTCGGGGGGTTCGTTCACGCGGGGCTCGAACGTTGACACGCCGCTCTAAGCGCCGATAGAATGTCTGCCCTGAACAAGTGGCGGGCGCGCAAACCCGGAGGATTCGGCCGTGAGTTTCACTCTCATCAAAATCATTCTCATCACGCTCGCCATCATCATCGGCCTTCTCTTCTTCGGGCGCTTCCTGTTTTAGACGCCCGGATGAAGCTCCGCAGACCGGCCCGCGCGCGTTGTTCGGCCCGGCCCCGCCGTCGCCACACGTTCCTCCTCGCCCTTCTAGCCTTAGCCTTCCAGTCTTTCCTGTGCCTCTCGGAAGCCCGCGCGCAGGATCAAGAGGTAGACCCTTCGGCCGAAGAGATTCACACCATCGAGACCGACCTGATTCTCGTCCCCTTCTACGTCACGGACGGGAAGCGGCGCGTCACCGGACTCTCGGAGCGAGACTTTCAGGTGCGCGACAACGGCCGGCCCGTCGAGCCGAGCCTCCTCGTGGCGGGGGCTGAGAGCGTCGGGCTCCTCTTCCTGCTCGACGCCTCGGGCAGCACGCGCGAGACCGTCACCGCGCAGAGCGAGACTGCGCTCGCCCTCTTCTCACACTTCGGCGCGCGCTCGCGCGTGGCCGTGATGCAGTTCCGCGAGCGGGCCGAGTTGACGCAGGACTTCACGCGCGACCTGCGCGCCGCCCGCAGGGCATTTCAGATCGCCTCGCTGCCCGACCGGCGCACGGCCATCTTCGACGCCGCGCGCGACGCCGTCCGCGCTTTCAACAGACCGGGGCGCAGCTCTGCCGAGCGCGGCATCGTCGTCCTCGTCAGCGACGGCCTCGACACCGCGAGCAGCACGCCGCACGCCTCCGTCATCGCGGAGGCGAACGCCGCGGGCGTCTCCTTCTACGTCATACACCTGCCGCTCTACGCGCCCGTTGACGGCCGGCTCGCCGCGCGCCGGGCCTCGAAGGGCTTCCGCGAGCTGGCCGAAAAGACCGGCGGCCAGTTCTTCGTCGTCGGCGACGCGCGCTCCTCGCTCGACGCGCGCGCCGAGCACGACCTCGGCCCCATCTTCCGCGCCGTCGCCGAAGACCTACAGAGCCAGTACGTCCTCGGCTACCACGCCGCCGCCGCGGGTAAGGAGCCCGGCACGCACCGCGTCGAGGTGCGCCTCAACGCCCCGCGCGGGCGCAAGCTCCGCGTCCGGCAGTTGCGCGAGACGTACGAGTTGAAACGCTGACTCGGCCCGGCATGACAGGCGCGCGCCGTTGCTCTACAATCTGCCTTCCGCTCTGACACCCGAATTTTCCCACGTTGACTTTATGAACGAACAGAACACGGAAGGTCTCAGGCACATCCGCCGGGCGCTGTTGAGCGTCTCGGACAAGACGGGGCTCGTCGATTTCGCGCGCGCGTTGCGTGGCTTCGGCGTGGAGCTGCTCAGCACTGGCGGGACGGCGAAGGCGCTGCGCGAGGCGGGGCTCGAAGTGCGAGACGTGTCGGAAGTGACCGGCTTCCCCGAGATGCTGGACGGCCGCGTCAAGACGCTCCACCCGCGCATCCACGGCGGCATCCTCGCCGTCCGCGACAACCCCGAACACGGGCGCGCACTCGAAGAGCACGGCATCGGCCCCATCGACATGGTCGTCGTCAACCTCTACCCCTTCGAGCAGACCGTGGCGCGCGAAGGCGTCACACTCGAAGAGGCCGTCGAGCAGATCGACATCGGCGGCCCCTCGATGGTGCGCTCGGCCGCGAAGAACTTCCGCGACGTGGCCGTCGTCACCTCGCCCGACCTCTACCCGCGCATCTTCCAGGAGCTGACGGAGCACGGCGGAGCCCTCTCCCTCAGGACGCGCTCGCAGCTCGCGCTCCGCGCCTTCGGCCACACGTCGATGTACGACAGCGCCATCAGGCGCTACCTGTCCGAGGCGCTCGCGCCCAGAGACACGCGCGGGGGCGCGGAAATGCGCAGTGCCTTCACCATCACCGAGTTCGTCAAGACGAGCGCGACCGAGAAGTGGCTCGCCACAGGCGCGTCCTACCCGGAACTGATCCACCTCCCTCTGAAGAAGCACTCCGACCTCCGCTACGGCGAGAACCCGCACCAGAGGGCCGCGCTCTTCAGGTCGTCCGACGAACACGCGGGTATCGCCGAAGCCGAAGTGCTCGGCGGCAAGGAGATGTCCTTCAACAACTACGTGGACGCGGACGCCGCGTGGCAACTCGTCTGTGACTTTGAAGAGACGGCGTGCGCCATCATCAAGCACATGAACCCTGCGGGCGTCGGGACGGCCGCCACGCTCGAAGAGGCGTACCGGCGCGCGCTCGCTACCGACCCCGTCTCGGCCTTCGGCGGCATCGTCGCCTTCAACCGGAAGGTGGACGAGCCGGCGGCGCGCGCTCTCACGGAGATTTTCACGGAGGTGGTCGTCGCGCCCGGATATGACGAGGCGGCGGTCGAAGTCCTGAAGTCGAAGAAGAACCTGCGCATCCTCCGCGCGGGCGAAGCGAGACGGCCGGTGGGACTTGACTTCAAGCGCGTGACCGGCGGGATGCTCGTCCAGACGCGCGACACGCACCGCCTCGGCCGCGAAGACCTTAAGGTCGTCACGCAAAGAACGCCGACGGATGAAGAGTTCGAGGCTCTCCTGTTCGCCTGGACGGTCTGCAAGCACACGAAGTCGAACGCCATCGTCTACGCGCGCGCGGGCCGGACGGTCGGCGTCGGCGCGGGCCAGATGTCGCGCGTCGATTCCGTCCGCATCGGCGCGATGCGCGCGCAACTCCCCGTCGAGGGCTCAGTGCTCGCCTCCGACGCCTTCTTCCCCTTCCGCGACGGGCTCGACGAGGCGGCCAAACACGGCATCACCGCCGTCATCCAACCCGGCGGCTCCGTCCGCGACGCCGAAGTCATCGAAGCAGCCGACGGGCACGGGTTGGCAATGGTCTTCACCGGCATTAGACACTTCCGACATTAAACAGGTCAGAACCGCCCGCGGTAGCGGGTGGGTCTTGCGAGCACGGCTTGACGATTGATGAAAGTTGCGCTGTCATCTGTCCGTCAGGCTGCACTCGGCAGACCCACCCGCTACCGCGGGCGGTACTGACCGCTATAGCGTCGCACCCGACTTGCTCTCATGGCGCGCAATCGTTGATACTTGGCGTCACCGAAACAGGCACCCGACGCAAAGTGAGTCTTCCCGCGCGGCCTGTCATTTTCGTTCTCCGAAGGGGATTTCAAGATGGCTGATCTGGAAACGTTGGGCGGCGAGGGCGGCGAGACCACCCGCTGCCGCTACTGCGGGCAGTTGAACAACGTGCGCACCCAAACGGGGCAGGCGCGGTGCGGGCGCTGTCGCCTGCTGCTCTCGGAAGAGCCGCACAAGAAGTTCGCCAACCTCGACAAATACTCTTACATCCACCCGCTCGACAGCCGCGCGCTCGCCGCCCTGCGGAACATCCCCGGCATCGACACCGCGCTCAAGAAGCTTCTGGAAGTGACGGGCGAGTCGGCCATCCGCGTCATCTTCACCGCGAGCGCCGTCAAGGTCACGCCCAAGCAGTGCCCCGACCTCTACTACAAGCTCCAGGTCGCTTGCACCACGCTCGGCGTGGACATGCCCGAGCTGTTCGTCCAGCAGAACCCCATCGTCAACGCCTTCACCGGCGGCGTGAAGAAGCCCATCATCGTGCTGCACTCGCAGCTCATCGAGCGCCTGAACGACGAGGAGGTGCTGGCCGTCATCGCGCACGAGGTCGGCCACATCCACGCCGAGCACGTGCTCTACATCACGGCCGCGCGCCTCATCGAGGCGCTGACGAACGCGGCGCTGGCCGCCTCGCCCGTCGCCGCGCTCGTCACGCAGCTCATCTCGCTGACGATGCGCTCGGCGCTCCTGGCGTGGGCGCGGCGCGCGGAGCTTTCGTGCGACCGCGCGGCGCTGCTCGTGACGCAGGACCCGGACGTGATCGGGCGGACGATGATGAAGCTGTGCGGCGGGACGTTCGCGTCCAAGATCGACTATGAGCAGTTCCTCGCGCAGGCGCGCGACTTCCAGAAGAACTACGACGAGAAGGCGCTCGACCGCTTCTGGGCCGACATCATCAACGCGGGACTGACGCACCCCTTCCCCGTCTGGCGCGTCGCAGAGGTCATGAGCTGGGTCGAGAGCGGCGAGTACGCGCGCCTCATCAGCGGCGAGCCCGCGAGCGCGGCGGCTTAAAGGGAACAGATGAAGACATTCTTGGCGACCGTCGCCGCCACCCTCCTCTTCGCCGCGGCCGCGGCCGGCGCGAAGACGCAGAAGGAGCGGCAGATTCAGCCGTGCGAGGAGCGCGGCTCGCAGGCCGAGGCGAGCGGCTGCGCGCACCGCGAGTACCAGGCGGCCGACGCCGAGCTGAACAAGGCTTACAACCGCCTGGCCGGCCTCCTCGACGCGGAGGAGAAGACGCTGCTGAAGGCGTCGGAGCTGGCCTGGATCAAGTACCGCGACTCGAACTGCGTCTTCGAGTCGTCGCAGTACGCGGGCGGCACGATGCGCCCCATGATCGAGTCCTTCTGCCTGACACGCGTCACCAAAGCGCGCACCGCCGAGCTGAAGGAGCAGTACGAACTCCGCAAATGAGAGCCGCGAACCGTGAACCATAAACCGTGACAGGAGAAAGGCGTCTTGCCTTCTTCCTGTCACGGTTTATGGTTCACGGTTCGCGGCCTAAAGAGGTCTCTCCACGATGCTGCTTGAGAACAAGAACGGAATCATCTTCGGCGTGGCCAACAAGCGCTCCATCGCTTGGGCGACGGCGCAGGCGTGCTTGGAGGCGGGCGCGAACCTCGCCTTCTCGTACCAGAACGAGCGGCTGCGCGAGAACGTCGAGGGGCTGACTTCGGGGACGGGCTCGCCGCTCGTGCAGTGCGACGTGTCGAACCCTTCCGAGGTCGAAGCCGCCTTCAAGACCGTCGGCGAGAAGTTCGGCCGGCTCGACTTCCTCGTCCACAGCCTCGCCTTCGCGCCGCGCGAGGCGCTCGAAGGCGAGTACGTCGCCACCACGCGCGAGGCATTCCTGACGGCGCTCGACGTGTCGGCCTACTCGCTGGCGGAGCTGGCGCGCGCGGCCGCGCCCTTGATGACGGAGGGCGGGAGCATCGTCTCGATGACCTACTACGGGGCGGAGAAGGTCGTCGCCAACTACAACGTGATGGGCGTGGCGAAGGCGGCGCTCGAAGCGAGCACGCGCTACCTCGCCGCCGACCTCGGCAAGCAGAACATCCGCGTCAACGCCATCAGCGCCGGCCCCATCAACACGCTCGCCGCGCGCGGCGTCGGCAACCTGAGCGTGATGCTGCGCCACCACGCCGAGCGCGCGCCGCTCAGGCGCAACGTCGAGGCGCGCGAGGTCGGCAACGCCGCCCTCTTTCTCCTCAGCCCGCTCTCCTCCGGCATCACCGGCGAAATCCTCCACGTGGACTGCGGCTTCAACATCATGGCCCTTTGAAAAGTAGACAGTAGACAGTAGCCAGCAGCCAGTAGGCGCTCCGCGACTCGGGCATTAATACCGGCACAAACGTTCTATCTACTGACTACTGTCTACTGACTACTGACTACTACTGTTATGGCAGAGACAGAGAACACAAACCAGCCGGCGGCCGGCGCGGCGAAGAATACGACGCAGGACGAGCGCCTGCTGGAGACGCCGCGGCACGACGAGTTCACGAGCACGGACACGTGGCGCGTCTTCCGCATCATGGGCGAGTTCGTCGAAGGGTTCGACGAGCTGGCGACGGTGACGCGCGGCGTCGCCGTCTTCGGGTCGGCGCGGACGCCCGGCGACAACCCCTACTACGCGGCGGCGCGGGAGACGGCGGCGCTGCTGGCCCGCGCGGGCTACACGGTCATCACCGGCGGCGGGCCCGGCATCATGGAGGCCGCCAACCGCGGCGCGTTCGAGGCGTCGGGCGCCTCCATCGGCTGCAACATCGAGCTGCCGTTCGAGCAGTCGCCGAACCCCTACCAGACGCGCTCGCTTACGTTCCGCTACTTCTTCGTGCGCAAGATGATGTTCGTCAAGTACAGCAACGCCTTCGTCATCTTCCCCGGCGGCTTCGGCACGATGGACGAACTGTTCGAGGCGCTGACGCTCATCCAGACGCGCAAGATCAAGAACTTCCCCGTCATCCTCTATGGCTCCGATTTCTGGGCCGGGATGCTCGAATGGCTTGAGAACGTCATCCTCAAGAACATGTACATCTCGGCCGAAGACCGCGGCCTCCTCCACCTCACCGACTCGCCCGCCGAGGTCGTCGAAATCATCCACCGCAGCATGGACGCCCTGAGCAAGATGGAGGTTGAGTCGTCGGACATTTGAATAGTAGACAGTAGACAGTAGTCAGTAGCCAGTAGAAGAAACAGGCGGCGCGCTTCGGCATCAAATCCGGGCGCGCCGCTTTGTATTCCTACTGACTACTGTCTACTGTCTACTGTTCTACCTGCGGCGGCGTCGGGATGGCGCGCTCGGCGGAGACGCGGCGCGAGACGAGGGGCGGGAAGGCGTTGGAGGTGAGCCACTCGAAGTAGGGCGCGGAGACGTGCGCGACGGGGACGGCGATGATCTCGGGCGTGTCGTAGGTGTGGAGTGAGCGCACCTCGCGCTCCAACTCGTCGAAGCAGGCGGCCGTCGTCTTCGCCAGCAGGAGGAACTCGGGCGCGCGGTGCACCTCGCCCTTCCAGCGGTAGATCGACTCCATCTGCGGCATGATCTGCACGCACGCCGCCAGGTGCGCCCCGACCAGCATCTCGGCCAGCCGCGAAGCCTCCTCCTGGCTCCCCGCCGTCATCATCACCACAATCGCCGCCGAAGTCACTTCAGCCACGACAGACCTCCTCTGGAAACACCGCGAACCGTGAACCGTGACAAGTTAATTCAGGCTCTTCCTGTCACGGTTCACGGTTCACGGTTCACGCTCTCATCATCTTCTTCCTCTTCTCCCTCTTCCTCTTCGGTCGCGCCGGTGAGCGGCGTGATGTCGCCGCCGAAGAAGGAGTCGTAGAGTTCGCGCGCGCGGTCGAAGTCGCGCTCGTCAACCAGCACGACCGCGCCGGGCGAGGCCGACGAGAGGAGCGGCGACAGGGCGTCCGCGCCGCCCGACTGGACGGCCGCGCGCACGCCGTTCTGCTGGAGGATGTCGGCCACCATCTCGGCCTCGGCCGGCGAGCCGATGTTGTGCAGCGGGACGAAGCGCGCCTCGCTGTGGTCGCGCAGCGTGTTCTCCGGCGTCAGCCGCTCGACCAGCTCCGAGCCGTCGTCCGAACAGACCGTCACCCCCGCCTCATACTCCGACTCGCAAACAGGACAGAACATCGCAGGCCCCCCAGGATTAAGTTGATTGGGAAAAACTGTAGGACGGGAGAATTATACAGTGATAAGTGGCAAGTGATAAGTGAAGAGTGGGGAGCCCCGAAGGGGCGGCATAAGGTAGCCAGGGGCGAAGCCCCTGGTCAGCGCCGTATAAAAACACCGGAGCCCTGTAAGGGCGAAATAATTTATGCCGCCCTTACAGGGCTCCGGATATTTAACGACGCGTACCAGGGGCGGCGCTCAGGCTAAAGCCTTCGCTTGCCCCTGGCTACCTTATGCCGCCCCTTCGGGGCTCGATGCGAGTTTAACTCGTTACCGTCTTAATACGCTCGAAGGGGATTTCCTCGAAGTGGGTCATGCGCTTGAAGTCGCGGAAGCGCTGGTTGATCTCCTCGTGGGTGAGGCGGCGGACGCGTTCGGTGCCGAACTCTTCGACGTTGAAGGAGGCCATGACGGAGCCGAAGGTGATGGCGCGCCGGAGCGTGTCGTCGTCGATCTGCTCGTGGCTCGCAAGGTAGCCCATGAAGCCGCCGGCGAAGGTGTCGCCCGCGCCCGTGGGGTCGAAGACCGACTCAAGCGGGTAGGCCGGGATGGCGAAGTAGGTCTCCCCGGTGAACATCGCCGCGCCGTACTCGCCGCGCTTGATGACGAGCGCGCGCGGGCCCCACGAGAGGATTTTGCGCGCCGCCTTAATCAGGTTCGGCTCCTTCGAGAGCATGCGCGCCTCGGCGTCGTTGATGATGACGACATCGACCCGGCGGATGGCGGCCTCGACCTGCTCGGGGACGGAAGTGATCCAGTAGTTCATCGTGTCGAGCGCGACCAACTCCGCCCCGCGCAACTGCTCGCGCACCTCGACCTGCAACTCGGGCTGGATGTTGCCGAGGAAGACCATCCGCGCGCGCTTCGACTCTTCGGAGAGCTTCGGCTTGAAGTCGGCGAAGACGTTGAGCTGTGTGTCGAGCGTGTGCGCGGTGTTGAGGTCGAAGTCGTAGCGCCCCGACCAGAAGAAGGTCTTGCCGCCCTCGACCCGTTCGAGGTCGTCCGTGTTGATGCCACGCTCCCCGAAGACGGCCATCTCATCTGCGCCGAAGTCGCCGCCGACGACGCCGACCACGCGTACGTCCGTGAAGAAGCTGGCCGACAGCCCGAAGTGCGTCGCCGAACCGCCCAACATCCTCTCGCGCTTCCCGAACGGCGTCTCGACCGCGTCGAACGCCACCGAACCGACAACAAGTAGTGACACTGATGGATTCTCCTGCCTTCAGGGGTGAAAATTTAGCTTCAACGGCCAAAAATTTGGCTTCCGGGACGCAATTTTGAGCCTCCGAGGCTCAAATTTCAGCCTCCGAGGGTCAACTTTCAGCCTCAGAGGCTCAAATTTTAGCCTCTGAGGGTCAACTTTCAGCCTCCGAGGGTCGAGTCTGAGCCTCGGAGGCACGAATTTCGGCCTCTTGAGGCTCGGCGTTGAGCCTCGGAGGCTGAAAGTTGACCCTCGGAGGCTCGGCGTTGAGCTATTCGAGGCTGAAAGTTGAGCCTCGGAGGCGGAAAGTTGTGCCTCAAGGAGTCGGCGTCGGGCCCCGCGTGGCTGAAATCCGAGCCTCCGAGGCTCGGCGTCGAGCCTCAAGAGGGTAAAATTTCAACTCCAGAGGCTCAAAGTTCAGCTTCCGAGTCTGAACTTTGAGCCTCGCAGGCTGACCCGCGACAGGGCGCGGGTCGTTACTGCTGTTTCTCCGCCGTCGGCGTCGCTTCGCCGAGGCGCGCCAGCGCCTCCTTCGCCTCCTTGTGGAAGTCGCTCTTGGGGTGGTCGTTGACGAGGCGCGTCAGGTAGTCGCGCGCCGTCGCGCGCATGTTCTCGGGCGAGAACTCCTCCCTCTTCTCGGGCGTCGAGGCGGGCGGCTTCTGCTTGCCCTTGCCCTCGGAGAGGTAGAGGCTGCTCATCCCGGCGATGTAGAGCACCTCGTCGATCTTGTAGAACTCGGGGTAGCCCGCGGCCAGCTCCTCGCAGCGCTTGAAGGCCGCGTAGTACGCCTTCTTGTTCTTGAAGTAGTGGCGCGCGACCTCCAGCTCGTGCTTCGCCGCCTTCTCCGACTCCACGTCGCGCACGGCCGAGGGGTCAGGCCCCGCCGCCACCGTCCCCGTCTGCGCCCGCGCCCCGGAGACGAGGCCGAGCGTCAAAGCGACACCGCAAATCGTCAGGGTGAATCTCTTCATGCTAAACACCTCTTCGCTGGTGATAAGGTCGTGCACTGTGAACGGTAAACCGTGACGAGATAAAAACACGCTCTTACCTGTCACGGTTCACGGTTTACGTTTTACGGTATTTTTTGATGATGGCGTCGAGCTTCTTCGTTGTCGCCTCGGGCCAGAGTTCGGGCGGCGTGAAGATGGCGCTCTTGATGGCGGAGCCGCACCCGCACTTTCGTTCCGCGGCCGAGAGGCGTTTGACGGACTCGCGCATGACGACCTGCGCGTTGCGGACGTTCCGGTTGAGGTACTCGACGACCGTCTCGACCGAGACGGCGTCGTGCGCCTCGTGCCAGCAGTCGTAGTCGGTGACGAGCGCCAGCGTCGCGTAGCAAATCTCCGCCTCGCGCGCCAGCTTCGCCTCCTGCAAGTTCGTCATCCCGATGATGTCCATCCCCCACGAGCGGTAGACGTTCGACTCGGCCTTCGTCGAAAACGCCGGCCCCTCCATGCACAGGTACGTGCCGCCGCGGTGGACGTTCACCTCCGCCGCGCGGCAGGACTCTTCGAGCACGTCGCCCAAATCATTGCAGACCGGGTGCGCGAAGGTGACGTGGCCGACGATGCCTTCGCCGAAGAAGGTGGACTCGTGGGCGCGCGCGCGCGTGCGGTCGAAGAACTGGTCGGGGATGACCATGTCGAGCGGCGCGTACTGCTCCTGGAGTGAGCCGACGGCCGAGGCCGAAAGTATCCGCTCGACGCCGAGCAGCTTCATCGCGTAGATGTTGGCGCGGAACGGCAGCTCCGTCGGCAGAACCTTGTGCCCCCGCCCGTGGCGCGGCAGGAAGGCCACGCGCTCGCCTTCGAGCGTGCCGACGATGAAGGCGTCCGAAGGCTTCCCGAAAGGCGTCTCGACCGCCACCTCCTCCACGTCCTTCAGCTCCGGCATCTGGTAGAGGCCGCTGCCCCCGATGATCCCTATCTTCGCTGTCGTCATTTCTTAGCGTTCACCTTTAACTGTTCCGTGATGATGTCCGTACTGACTTTGCTCTCGAAGCTGCCCTGCCCGTCGATCTTCAAGCTCTCGCACACGGCGTTGAAGTCCTCGACCATTTGCTTCATCCACTTCACGTCGCCCGAGCCGAGCGGCACATGCAACGACAGGTCAACGAATTTGCGGTTGACGACGCCGAAGCGCCCGAGCACCAAGTTCGGCTGGCCGTTGATGTCCTTCGTCCAGACGGCCGTACGCCAGTTCGCGCCGTCGGACTTTTCGCTCAACACCACGACCTTCCCATCCCTCCGGTACTTGTTCTCGAAGGCTTTGTGAATCATGTCCTCGACCGTCTTCTCCTCGCGGAGGGGGTCTGCGGACAGGAAGAGCCGCGTCTGCGGTCTGGCCAACTCTTTCGTGTTGATTATCTCCGCGCCGCCGCCCCGGCTCGTGTTGATGTACATGATGATGCGCCAGCCCGCCGGCAGGGTGTAAGTCACCGCGCCGTCGAGCATGGACGAGTACGGCGGCACCCTCTGGCCCGCCCGCGCCGGGGCGAGCGCGAGCGCGCAGACGGCGGAGAGCAGCGCCGCAAGTAGCAACAGTCTGGCCTTTACCGGGCTTTCCATCTTAGTCAAAACTCTGCGCATACATCACCTCCCTGCGTTGAGCTTTGAACAGTACACGCCGCGGACGGGATTTTCGTGCCAGATTTTGCACAGGAGCAGGCTCGTCACACACCCGGAACCGGCCCGCCCTGCCGCCCGTCGAAGGCGATCGCGCGAAACTTCCCGCCCTCCTCGACGACGCGCGCGAGCGGCTCGGCGGGGTCGTGGTAGAAGAGGCAGAGCCAGCCCTCGCGCGCGGCCTGCGGCAGGAGTCGGCGCTTGGCCTCGACCGTCTCGACGGGGTAGAGGTCGTAGCCCATCACCCACGCCAGAGGCACGTGCGCCCGCGTCGGCACGAGGTCTGCGAAGCCGTAGAGCGTCCGCCCCGCGCGCTCTAGGCGCACGCACTGCATCGTCCGCGAGTGGCCGGCGACGGTCTCCAACGTCAGACCGGGCACGACCTCGTAGGCGTCCTCTTTCAGCTCCAACTGCCCCGACTCCGCGAGCGGCCGCCAGTTCTCCGGCAGGTAGCTGGCGCGGTCGCGCTCGTGCGGCGACTCGGCGTGCTCGTACTCCGCGCGCGAGACGAAGTAGCGGGCGTTGGGGAACGCGGCGACGACGTTCCCCGACGCGTCGAGCGTGGTGTTGCCGCCCGCGTGGTCGAAGTGCAGGTGTGTGTTGACGACTACGGAAACGTCCTCCGGGCGAAAGCCCGTGCGCTCTCGGAGAGTTTCGAGGAGGGTCGGGCCCGGGCCGACGCCGTACATCGCGCGCTGGCGCTCCGTCCACTTGTCGCCCATGCCCGTCTCGACGAGGACGCGCTCGCCCGCCGCCTCCACGAATAGGCAGTTGGCGTTGAGCGTGACGCGGTTCTCCTCGTCGGGCGGGGCGGCGCGCTGCCAGAGGGCGCGCGGCACCACCCCGAACATCGCGCCGCCGTCCAGGCGGAACTCGCCGCCCGGCACGACCTCGACGCGGTAGTCGCCGAACTGCACAACGCCTCCGTGCCCGTTACTTCTTCTTCCCAGACCCGCCCTTGGGCGTCGCGGAGTTGTCCCCGGCCGGAGGCGCGGGCGGAGGCTCGCCCGCCCCGTGCGGGTCGCCCGCTCCGCCGTGCGGCGCAGCGCCCATGCCCTGCGGCATCTGCGGCACCTCGGGGGCCTTGACGGGGAAGTCTTCGGGGACTTTGATGTTGACGCGCTTGGCGATCTCGTCAACTTCCTTCTTGGTCTTCTCCTCGATGATCGCGTCCTTGGCCGTGTCGCGCGGCGACTTGGGCGGGGCGAACGGGTTGGCGCTCGGGCCCCCGCTCGGCTTGATCAGGATGTGGCGCGCGTGAATCTGCTCCTCGGGCTGGCCGCCCTTGGCCGCGTCGCCCTCGGCCATCGGATTCGCCTCCGACTTGCCCTGCCGCGTGCCGAGTCGCTGGATGATGTGGAAGCCGAACTGGCTCTCGACGATGTCGCTGATCTCGTTGTCCTTCAGCGCGAAGGCCGCGTCCTCGAACTGCTTGACCATGCGCCCGCGGCCGAACCAGCCGAGATCGCCGCCCGTCTCCTTCGCGCCCGGCTCGTCGGAGTTCTCCTTGGCCAGCTTGTCGAAGTCCTCGCCCGCGCGGGCGCGCTTCAAAACGTCTTCGGCCTTCTGGCGCGAGACCTTCGGGTCGAGGTCGGGGTGCGCGGCGTAGTAAGCCTGAATCTCCTCTTCGGTCGGCTCCAGCTTCTTCGTCAGCTCGTTCGAGTAGATGCGGCTCAGGGCGGCGGCCTGCTGGAACTGTATCTGGAGCTGCGTGGCGCGGTCGTTCTCGACGCCGGCGGCGCGCCCCTTCTCCGCCATCAGCGCCATCGGGGCCCACTGCTGGCGGAACTGCTCCTTGACCTCGTCGGTGATGGGCTGCCCCTCGGGGACGAGCCCGAGCGTCTTGAGGTCTTCGAGGTACTGGTCGGCCAGCGCAGCGTTCTTCGGGTCTTTGAGGTAGGCGTCGATCTCCTCCTGCTTCGGCCGGAACTCCTCGGGGTTGGCCTTGGCGTCGCGCTGCTTCTTGACGTACATCTGCGCGATGACGAGCATCTTCATGGCGTCGAGCTGGCGCTTGACCTCGGGCTTGTCGGCGATGCCCTTGGCGCGCGCCTCGGCGGCGACGGCGAGCATCTGCCGGATGTCCTCGGAGAGCTTCTTGCGTTCCTCGGGGCTGGAGGCGAGGCGCGACTGCTGCTGCGGCCCGAGCGACTCGGCGATGAGCGACATGTCTTCGGGGGTGAGGCTGGTCAGGCCGTGGGCGCGGCTGCGCGTGGCCTGCCAGAAGATGAGCCCGACCGAGGCGAGCACCGCTACGAGCACGGCGATTAGAGCTTTTGTGGTTGCCTTCAAAACAGATCCTCTCTCTTTCTAAAACATTTCAAAAGGCACTGCCGGGCCGTATATCCGCGAAGACGGGGGAAGGGCCGACCGTTCAAGATACACGAAAAATGCGCCGTGCGCACTCGGCCGCGGCGCGGCTCTCCTTAACGCTTACGAGTCTCAGGGGTTGCGCCGCGCGGGCGGCCTGGGCGTCGTCGTCGGGCGCGGCGCGGGGCTCTTGCTGTTCGTCTTCGGCTGCGGCGACGCGGGGCCGCTCGCGGGCGCGGGCTTCGGCGGGACGCCCGGGGCGTTGCCGACCGCGTAGTCCTCGGCCACCTGCACGCGGCGGCGCGCGGCAATCTCGTCGAGCGCGCGGTTGCGCTTCTCCTCCTCAACCGCGGCGGCGGCGGCCTCGCGCGGCGACACGCGCGAGCGCGGGCTGCCCGCGGCCCGCTTGTACTGGATGAGGATGTGGCGCGCGTGCACCTCCTCGCCCGCGCCCTGCGCGCGCCGCTCGTCGAGCTTGACGATGTGGAAGCCGAAGACGGTCTCGAAGACGTTGCTCACCTCGCCCGGCTTGAGCGCGAAGGCCGCGTCCTCGAACGGCTTGACCATCACGCCGCGGCCGAACCAGCCGAGGTCGCCGCCCTTGCCCTTCCCCGAAGGGTCTTCGGTGAACTCGTCGGCCAGCTTGTTGAAGTCCTCGCCTGCGCGCACGCGCGCCAGGACGGCTTCGAGCTTCGCGCGCTCGGCCTTCGTGTCCAGCTCCGGGTGCGCGGCGACGTACGCGTCGATCTCGGCCGGGGTCGGCCGGAAGCTCGCCTTCGTCTCCTGCGCGTACGCGCCCGCGAGGAGCTTCGCCTGTTGGAGCATGACGGCGAGCTGCACCCTGCGCTCGCGCTCTAACCCGGCCGCCAGGCCCTTGCGCATCGCGACCATCACGCGGCCGTAGTGCTGACGCAGATTCTTGCGCGTCTCTTCGGGGACGGGCCCGCCGCGCAGCGAGCTGTTCTTAGAGTAGTCCTGCACGAACGCCTCGAACTGCGCGGGCACGGCCGGCTCGTTGAAGAAGGCGTCAATCTCGGCCTCCGTCACGACCTGCTCGGGGCTCGCGGCCCCCTCGCCCTGGCGCTTCTTGAAATACTCCTGCGCGATGACGTACGAGCGAGCCAACTCCGCCCGCAGCTTCTGCTCGGGGCGCGCGAGGTAGCCCGCGGCCTTCGCCTCCTCGGCCGCGGCGAGCATCCTCCTTAAGTCGCGCGCGAAGGCCGCGCGCTCGCTGATGCTCGTGGCGAGACGGTCGCGCATACTCGCGTCGAAGTCCACGCCGTTGACGACGAGGGACATGTCGGCCGCCGAAAGGTTGACCGACGGCGCGGCGGCGGGCCGCTTCGCCGCAGTCGCCGCGGGCGCGGGGCGCGCGGGCGCTTTGCGTGTGGTTCGTCTCTGCGCTTGGGCTGTGAACGGGAGTACGGCGGCGGCGAGTGTCGTGAGAACGATCCTTCTGAAGAGCAAAGCGACTACCTTTCTTCTGTCGTGTGTTTCGCGGGTTCGTCTAAGTGCTGGACGAGTTCTAAGAGCACGCCGCCCGACGCGGCCGGGTGGACGAAGGCGACGAGGCAGCCGCCCGCCCCGACCCTGGGTTCTTCATCGATCAGCCGCGCGCCTTCAGCTTTGAGGCGCGCGAGCGCCGCGCGGATGTCCGCGACGCGGACGGCGACGTGGTGGATGCCGGGCCCGCGCTTCTCAAGGAACTTCCCGACGGGCGTCTCCGGGCCCGTCGGCTCAAGCAGCTCGACGCGCGGCTCGCCGACGGGCAGCATGGCGACGCGCACGCCCTGCTCCTCGACCGTCTCCGTGTGTTTGACTTCGAGCCCGAGCGCATCGCGCCAGAAGGCGAGCGACTCTTCGATGCCGCGCGTGGCGATGCCGATGTGGTCAATCTTCATAACTGTTTGTTCTCGTCGCCGCCGTTCAAAAGCTCCTCGACCGCCGAGTAGGGGTCACGGCGCTTGCCCGCGACTTCGTCGGCGAGTGATTCGAGACGCTGGCGCGCGCCCTCACGTTCGAGCGCGTTTGCGAGCAGGCGCTCGCGCAACAACTCAAGGATGCGCCAGCGCGCGACCGCGCCGCGGCGGCCGTGCGCGCCCGGCGCGGACTTCTGAAACTCGCGGTAACTCTCTATCGCCGCCGCAAGCTCTTCGATGCCTTTGTTCTCGGTCGCGACCGTCTTGACTATCGGCGGCGACCACATGTCGGGCCGGTGCGCCAGACTCAGCAGCGCCTCCAACTCCTTCTCGGTTCTCAACACGCCGTCGCGGTCGGCCTTGTTGATGACGAAGACGTCGCCGATCTCCATGATGCCGGCCTTGATGGCCTGGATGTCGTCGCCCATGCCGGGGACGAGCACGACGACCGAGCAGTCGGCCGTCTTCACGATCTCGACCTCGTCCTGCCCGACGCCGACCGTCTCGACGACGACCTTCTCATACCCCGCGGCGTCGAGTATCGCCACGGCGTCCACGGTCGCGCGCGCCAGTCCCCCGAGGTTGCCGCGCGTCGCCATCGAGCGGATGAAGACGCCAGGGTCGAGACCCAGAGCCTGCATCCGGATGCGGTCGCCGAGGATGGCGCCACCCGAGAAGGGGCTGGAAGGGTCTACGGCGACGATGCCGACGCGCTCGCCCCTTGCGCGGTAGAGCCCGGCGAGCTTGTCCACCAGCGAAGACTTCCCCGCCCCGGGCGAGCCGGTGATGCCGATGACCAGGCCCCGACCCGTGTGCGGGAAGACGGCCTTCATCAGGACGCCCGCGTCCGCCGCGCCGTCCTCGACCTTCGAGATGGCGCGCGCGACGGCGCGCGGGTCGCCAGCCAGAATCCTTTCGATGGTCTGCGCGCCGCTCATCACACGGACTCAACAGCCCTCGCCCTTCTCGACGAACTTGAGGAGCTTCAACTCCCTGCCCGTCCACTCGTAGTAGTAGAGTCCCTTCCGGGGCGCTTCCTTGCCGCGCTCGCTCACGGGGTAGCCCGACATGACGATCAGGCGGCTCCCCTTCTGGAATTGCAGGGCCTCTTCCAAATCGTTGACCGCCTCCGGCTGATACAGGCAGATGATGAAGCCGTTCAGCGCCTCGGGGAAGAAGACCTCGCCGGTCTTCGCGTCGATGAAGGCCGTCTGTAAACAGCCCGTCCCGCAGCTCCACGTGTGCAGCTTGTAGCGCCCCGCGAAGTTGACGGCGCGCCGCGCCCCCTCGCGCAGGCGCGTGCGGTAACCCCGCGCCGCCGGCGTCGCCAACTTCAACGCGGCCGCCCGCCCCTTGAAGACCGGCTCGGCGTAATCTTTAAAGTCGGGTGTCGCGCCGTCCTGCGCGACCGCGTTTAAGGTCAAAAAGCAGACGCACAGTGCCGCGAACACAAGTTTGATTTTCAAAGTTAGCGAGGTCTCTCTTTCCTTCGTCGGTCAGAGCAACTTCAGGCGGCCGGCGGCCGTTTCTTGAGCAACTCCACGTCGCCGCGGGTATCAAGCAGGTCTTGCCCGAGAACATTCAGCTTGGAATCGATCCTCTCAAGTTGAGACAGAACGCTCTCCCAGAGGGGACGCGTCTCCTTAAGCCGAGCATCGACTCTCTCTTCAAGTGTCAAAAGGCGGCTTTCAACGACCGCTAGTCGCTGCTCAACACCTGAGAATCGCGTCCCCAAAGAACTCACGCTCTCTCTCAAACGCGCGAACTGTTCCAGTACCCTCGACTCGAAGGACTCGTCGTCGTTTAATCTTCCTGTCAGTTCTTCACTCATCGGAACCTCTCCTTAATTCGGGCGTTGCGGTTAAGGGCATGTTCCGGGCAGCCGACAGTCGTTACGCGTTGCTGAGAATCTGTTTGGCGATGATGAGGCGCTGGATTTCGCTCGTGCCCTCGCCGATGGTGCAGAGTTTGGAGTCGCGCCAGAACTTCTCGGGCGGGTAGTCCTTGGTGTAGCCGTAGCCGCCGTGTATCTGGATGGCCTCCTCGCTGACCTTGACCGCGACCTCGGAGGCGTAGAGCTTCGCCATCGAGGACTCCTTGGTCGTCTTGCGCCCCGCGTCCTTGAGCGCGGCGGCGCGGTAGGTCAGAAGGCGCGCGGCCTCGATCTGCGTCGCCATGTCGGCGAGCTTGAACTGGATGGCCTGGAAGTTCGAGATGGGCTGGCCGAACTGCTGGCGCTCTTTGGAGTACTTGAGCGCCGACTCGTACGCGCCCTGCGCGATGCCGAGGGCGAGCGCGGCGATAGAGATGCGCCCGCCGTCTAAGACCTGCATCGAGTGGATGAACCCGAGCCCCTCGGCCCCGAGGCGGTTCTCGTCGGGGATGTGGCAGTCCTCGAAGATGACGCTCGCCGTCTCTGAGGCGCGCAGGCCCAGCTTGTCCTCCTTCTTGCCGGGGCCGAAGCCCTTCATCCCCTTCTCGAAGATGAAGGCCGTGATGCCCTTCGAGCGCATGGCGCGGTCGGTCGAGGCCATCGCGACGCAGGTGTCGCCGTGGATGGCGTGCGTGATGAAGTTCTTCGAGCCGTTGACGACCCACCCACCGCCGCGCCTGACGGCCGTCGTGCGCGTGCCCGAGGCGTCGGAGCCGGCCTGCGGCTCGGTCAGCCCCCACGCGCCCAGCTTCTCGCCCGAGGCGAGCGGCACGAGGTACTTACGCTTCTGCTCCTCGGTGCCGAACAGGAAGATGTGGTTCGAGCAGAGCGAGTTGTGCGCCGCCACCGAGATGCCGACCGAGCCGTCCACGCGCGAAAGCTCCTCGATGATGGTCACGTACTCGACGTAGCCCATCCCCGCCCCGCCGTACTCCTCGGGGAAGATGACGCCCATGAAGCCCTGCGCGGCCATCTTCGGCACGAGCTCGGCGGGGAACTTCTGCTTCTCGTCCCACTCGCGCACGTGCGGCGCGACCTCGCCCTCCGCGAACTCGCGCACGCTCATCTTCACCTGCTGCTGGTCTTCGCTTAGCTCGAAATCCATTCCGCCCCCTGAAAGGAAATGATGAACGATGAGTGATGAGCGACGAATTAAGACAGGTTGCCTTACGTTCGTCACTCGTCATTCGTCGTTCATCATTCTAACTTAACCGCGGCGCCCACCGTGACCGCTGCCGCGCTTCTTCGAGGCGGGCCGCGGCTTGCGTCTGCCGGCATCTCGGGCGGGACGCCCTGCCGGCCGGCGCGCGTCCGGCGCCCTCTTCCTGCCGCCCTTCGCGCCCGGCTCGCCTTTGAGGCGTTTGACCTCGGCGGGCGTGAGGTGGCGCCACTGGCCGATGAGGATGCCTTCGGCGGTGACGGGGCCGACGCGGACGCGGCGGAGCTTGATGACGGAGTGGCCGATGGCGTCGAACATGCGGCGAATCTGCTGGTTACGCCCCTCGCGGAGGACGACCTCGTACCAGGCGTTCGTCTTCGTCTCGTCGGTCTTCGTGATCTGCGCGGGCGCGGTCTTCACGCCGTCGTCGAGGCGGATGCCGCGGCGCAGGCGCGCCACCTGCTCCTCGGGCGGCACGCCCTTGACCTTCACCTCGTAGACCTTCTCGACGTGGTTGCGCGCCGACGTGACGTAGTTCGTCAGCTCGCCGTCGTTGGTCAGGATGAGCAGGCCCTCCGTGTTGAAGTCCAGACGGCCGACCGGGTGCAGACGCCCGAGCGACTGCGGCACAAGCTCCGAGACGAGCGGACGGCCCTCCGGGTCGGAGAGCGCCGACAGGTAGCCGCGCGGCTTGTTGAGCAGGACGTAAGTATTCTCGCGCTGTTCGAGCAGCGGGTTGATCAGTCGGCCGCGCACCTTGATGTGGTCGCGCGCGGGGTCGGCCTTCGTGCCCGGCTCGCGCACGACCTCGCCGTTGACCGTCACCTCGCCGGCCGCGATCAACTCCTCCGCGTGGCGGCGCGACGCGAGCCCGGCCGCCGCTATCAGTTTTTGCAGACGCTCTTCCAAGAACTCCCCTTTGACTTAAGCGAAGACTATCGCCGCTCCGGTATCGATGGAAGCCCCGCAGGCTTTAATCAACGCGAGGCAGGTGTACGACTCGACGCCGTAACGCTCCCACTTCGCCTCGCCCTCACCCTGGTTCTCCACCGCCTGAAAAAGGGCTTCGTCCTCAAGCGAGAGGTCTTCGGGCAGTTCGAGCGCCTGCGCCAGCTCGTGGCACTCGCGCAGCAGCGCGTGCGAAGAGCCGAGCATCCCGCCGGCTATTTCGAGCGAGGGGTCGGGGATAATCACTTCCTCAAACTCGACGGGGAGGTAGTACCCTTCGGCGTCGCCGTGGACGATGAGGTGCTGGAAGGCGATGTCCCCCGCCTGACCGCGCGCGAAGCTCGCGTCGAAGATTCGGTAGTAGTCGGAGAGGACGGGGTCGCCCCCAGCGTCGTCGTCGCCGGGCGGCGGAAGCTCCTTCCCCAGCGCGAGGTGCGCCGCGAGGCGGCGGAGGTAGTGGAGGCCGGAGAAGCCGATCATGTCGCACTCGAACGTGCGCTCGTCCTCCACGTCGAACGGCTCGCGGTGCGGCGGCAGGCCGAAGGACTCAAGCACGCCGTTGATGGCCTCGACCTGCTGCTCGAAGTACGCGACGTATTCCGGGTCGCTCTCTCGGATTTCCGACGGCACGCCGACACACAGTGCGAGTCCCAAGGGTTCGGCCCTCCTCAAGTCTTCAAAGCGTCAGACCTCGCCGCCGCCGCCGGTCAGGTCTTCAAAGTCCTCGACGTTCGGCAGCTCGCTCAAGTCCTTCAGCCCGAACTGGAGGAGGAAGTCTTTGGACGTGCCGTACATCATCGGGCGGCCGACGGTCTCCTTGCGCCCCTTGGCGACGATGAGGCGCTTGTCCAGGAGCGTCTTGATGGCCGAGGAGGATTGGACGCCGCGGATTTCGAGAATCTCGGGGACGGTGACCGGCTGCTTGTAGGCGATGACGGCGAGCGTCTCGAGCGCGGCGAGCGAGAGCTTGGCGCTCGGCCTCGACTTGAGGTAGGCGCGGACGTGCTCGTGGTACTCGGGGCGCGTGGCGAACTGCCAGCCGCCCGCGACCTCGCGCAGCATCAGGCCGCCGCCCCGCTCGTTGAACTCTTTGGCGAGTTCCTCGACGGCGACCTGCACCCAGCCCTTGTCCTCCTTGAGGATGTCTGCGATGGCCTTGACGGGCAGCGGGTCTTCCGAGACGAAGATGAGCGCCTCGCAGACGGAGACCAGCTCGGCCAGCTCGCGCGGCTGCCCGCCGGGCGCGACCTCGTCCTCCGGGCCTTCGGGGGGCTGCGGCGCGGGCATCTCCGCGCGCAGACGCTCTAACTCCTCGGCGCGGTCTTCGGCGTCGGCGTCGAAGACGGTGAACTCGGCCTTCTCTTCGTCCGAAGCCTCGTCGTCGGTCACGTCGCCGTCGTCCGCCTCCTCGACCTCGTCCTCCGCGTCGGCCTCTTCGTCCTCCTCCTCGAACTCGACGGAGCCGAAGGAGGTCTCGCCGCTCACGTCCACGCGCGCGAGCGGGTTCTCCGGCTCCACCTCTTCACCGGGCGCGGCGTCGCCGCCGGACAGGGCTTCGAGCGCCTCGTCCAACTCTTCGACGGCCACTTCGCGCGACTCGCCCGAGCCTTCGGGCTCGACCGTCCCGACGCCGCCGACCGCCCGGGGCGTCTCTTCCGTGCTCTTCCCGCTTCTGCGTTTGCTCATGTCTGACCCGAAAAACAGTTACGCGCCGACGCGCGCGATGATGTCGCCGAACGTCTGGCGCTGGATGAGTTTGATCTCGGTCGTGCGGACGAGTTCGAGGACGGAGAGGAACGCGAGCACCAGCTCGCGGCGCGTCTCGGCGCGCTCGAAGAAGTCGCGCATGTTCAGCTCGCCGGCCGAGTAGATCATGTTGCGGAGCCGTTCGAGCATCTCGGCCATCGTGACCTCGTCGCGCTCGATCTCCATCAAGACCTCTTCCTTCTTGCGCGCCAGTATCTGCTGGAAGACGCGCAGGAGGTCGAAGGCCCCGGCCGAGACCTCCGGGTTCTCCTTATCGGTTTCGAGCGGCGCGCGCGTGTAGACGGCCTGCTCCACGGTGGCGCGCGACCAGAGCAGCTCGGCCGCGGCCTTGTACTTCTGGTGTTCCAGGAGGCGCTCGACCAGCTCGCGGCGCGGGTCGTCCGACTCCAGCTCTTCCTGGCTGACGGCGGGGTCGCGCGGCAAGAGCATCCGCGACTTAATCTCGATGAGCTGCGCGGCCATGACGAGGAAGTCGCTGGCGACGGTGATGTCCATGCCCTGCATCATGCGCAGGTAGCGTAGGTACTCGTCCGTGATGCGCGCGATGGGGATGTCGTAGATGCTGACCTGCTCCTGCCGTATGAGGTAGAGCAGGAGGTCGAGCGGCCCGGCGAACTCGCCGAGGACGAGCTTGAGCGTGTCGCCCTCGTCGGCGGCCGAAATCTCCGGCGTCGCGCCCGCGACGTTGATGGACTGGCCCTCGGCCGCGCTGGCGATCGTCGCCTCCTCGGTGGGCTTCTGCGTCTCTGCGTGCTCGTTCGACAAGTCTCAGGCCCCCACGATCCCCATGCGCTCTTTCACCTGCCGCATGGTCACCTCGGCGATGGCGCGCGCCTTGTCGGCTCCGTCGCGCAGTATCCGGCTCAGCTCCTCGTCGGAGATGCCCCGCACGCGCTCCTGGAACGGGCGCAGGAACTCGATGGTCGCGTCGGCCACGTCCCCCTTGAGCTGCGCGTAGCCCTTGCCCGCGAAGTGCGCCTCGATCTCCTCGGGCGTGCGGCCCGTGAGTATCTGGAAGATCGTGAGCAGGTTGTTGACGGCCGGGCGCGCCTCGTCGAAGCGCACCTCCGTGCCGGAGTCGGTGACGGCGCGCTTGAACTTGCGGCGGATGGTGTCGGCGTCGTCCATCAGCATGACGCTGCCGTTGACGTTCTCGTCCGACTTCGACATCTTCTTCGCAGGGTCCTGGAGCGAGAGGATTTTCGCGCCGACCTTCGGGATGTAGGCGTCGGGGAGGCGGAACGTCTCGCCGTAGTCACGGTTGAAGCGCTGGGCGAGGTCGCGCGTCAGCTCAAGGTGCTGCTTCTGATCCTGGCCGACGGGGACGAGGTCGGTCTGGTAGAGCAGGATGTCGGCCGCCATCAGCGTCGGGTAGGTCAGGAGGCCGACCGAGACGTTCTCGCCCTGCTTCTTCGCCTTGTCCTTGTACTGCGTCATCCGCTCGAGCTCGCCGATGCGCGCGACGCAGTTGAGCACCCACGCGAGTTCCGCGTGCTCCTGCACGTCCGACTGGGCGAAGATGGTCGAGACCTTGGGGTCAACGCCCGCGGCGAGGTAGATGCGCGCGACCTCGCGCGTCTTGTCCGCGAGCTTGACGGGGTCTTGCGGGACGGTGACGGCGTGCAGGTTGACGACACAGTAGAAGCTGTCGTAGTCGTGCTGGAACGCGACCCAGTTGCGCACCGCGCCGATGTAGTTCCCGATGTGAAAGTTGCCGGTCGGCTGCGCGCCGCTGAAGATACGTTTTGCCATCTTAAAGAGAACCGCCCTCCGTCACCGCGGGAGGCCCGCGAGGAGGAGTGAGACCACCAGCCACCTGACCGGCGCCATGATGGCGCTGATGACGCCGAAGTACATCAGGCCGATCAGGATGATGAAGCTGAACCTCTCCAACGCCTCCAGCGTGGGCTGCGCGCTGGCCGGGAGGAAGGTGTAGAGCACCTTGCTGCCGTCGAGCGGCGGCACCGGCAGGAGGTTGAAGATCGCCAGCGAGAGGTTCATGAACAGCACCCGGTCGAGCAGCAGGTAGGCCGGCTCCTCGAAAGACCCGAACCGCCCGACGACGCCGAGCCCGATCAGCCCCGTGTGCAGACAGACCTTGAGTGCGACGAAGCCGATGAAGGCCAGAATCAGGTTCGCGAAAATGCCCGCGAGCGAGACCATCACGTTCGCCACGTCCTTGTTGCGCCAGCGCAGCGGGTTGACCGGCGTCGGCTTGCCCCACCCGATGAGCGGCACGAAGACGCCCATCCCGGCCGCGCCGATGAAGTTGACGATGGGGATGAGCAGCGTCCCGATGGGGTCTGTGTGCGCGACGGGGTTGAGCGTCACGCGCCCGAGCAGGTAGGCCGTGTCGTCGCCGTACCGGAGCGACATCCACGCGTGCCCGGCCTCGTGCGCCGAGATGGCCAGCAGCAGGACGACGATGTAGATAATGAGCTGTCCGACGAGATCACTTGGCATTAGCACACACTGGCGAAAAGGCGCTCCCGCGCGAAGTCAGAAAAAGTAGCACGCGAGGGTTGTTTAAGCAATCAGCGGTCAGCTTTCAGCTTTCAGCCAAACCGGGTAACGCCGGGGGCGGCCTGACGGAGTCTGAACAGCCCCGTTTGGCTGAAAGCTGACCGCTGAAAGCTATTTCACCAACGTCCCCCTCACCCCGAGCGGCAGGCTGTAGACGGCCTCGCCGGTGGCGACGATCATCTGGCCGGCGGCGTCGAAGCAGAGGCCGACGACGTTCGGGCCCGCGACCGCCAGCTCCGCCCCGCCCCCGTCCGGGGTGATGCGCACGACGCCGCGCCGGCCGCGGTAGGAGGCGGCGACGTAGAGGTTGCCGTCCCGGTCGAAGGCGAGCCCGTTCGGCCGGCCGAGCCCCTTGAAGAAGACCGACGTGCGGCCGTCCGCGTCGATGCGCTGGACACTCTCGCTGCTCGAAACCGTGGGGCCGGTCACGTACAACTGCTCGTCCGGCCCGAACGCGAGGTGGTAGGCCGCCACCGACTGCTCCAGCAGCGCCCAGACCTCCGACTCGCCCTTGCCGTTGACGCGGTGGATCGTGCCCGTGCGGTCGCCGACGTACATCCGCCCCGCGCGGTCGAAGGCCAGGCCGGTCGCGATGCCCAGGTCGCGCGCGAAAGGCACGACCTCGTGGAAGGGCGTCACGCGGTAGACCGTCCCGTCCATGCGCGAGGTGACGTACATCTGGCCCAGACTGTCGAAGGCGATGCCGGTCGGGTTGGTTATCTCGCCCGTCACCGCGGTCAGCTCGCCGCCCGGGTTGAGGCGGAAGAGCGAGACCGGCATCCGCTGCCCGCGCGAGCCGGAGCGCGTCACGTAGATCGAGCCGTCGTCCGGGTCTACGGCCGGGTTGGCGACCAGGTGCAGGTCGTCGGCGAGCTTGCGCCCGACGACTATCCGCGCGGGCTCGCTGCGAGCGCCGTCGCGGCTCTCCAGGACGAGCTCGACCTCGCCGCCGCCTTCGAGCGACTCGGGCACGACGGCCATCACGCGCCACGGCGCGACCCCGACCAACTGCCCCGCCGTCCCGTCGAACGTCAGGCGGCACTCGCGCAGGTTGCTCGTGTCGTACCCTCTGCACTCGACCGACACCTCCCCGCCCGGTAACGCGGCCGACGGCACCACACGCTCGATCTGTTCGCTCGACATCTAAGCTCCTAAAATTTGATTCATAATACAGCCGTGAACCGTAAACCGTAAACCGTGACAAGTAAGGAGTCGTCTCGTCACGGTTTACGGTTTACGGTTCACGAAATTGTGCTATACTGCGCCGCAGTTAAAGGAGACATCTGCTGCGGCCTCAAAATCGCGGCATGTTTTTTTGTCGTGATGTTTTCCGGGGCCGCGGGCGCTCACACCGAAGTGTTTGCGCGAAGGTCAAAAACAGAGATCTTCAGGCAGCGTCCGCTAGTCACCGCTCGCTTCACTATCTCTCTAACTTGAGCACGACGTAGTCGCACCCGCGGGAATCCGCGCGGTGCGTTTCGCATTTGGGGCGGGCGCACGAGGAGGGCTCATCAGCAACGTACAGGGGAACACGCAAGGGTTAAAGCCCAACCAGCTCCGGCGCATCGAGAAGCTCTACTCGCGCCGCATCCCGCCGCAGCAGGTCGTCACGCCCGAGTTCGCGCGCCAGCTCTCCGAGCTTTCGCACGAGACGCGGCGGCAGATCGGCGCGCTCATCGACCGCAAGGGCTACGTCGAGTCGGTCGTCGTCGGCGACGCGCGCCGCATCGAGTGGCCCGACCTCAAGCGCACGCGCGTCGGCGAGGGGCGCTTCCGCGGCCTGCGCGCCGTCCACACGCACCTGCGCGGCGAGGAGCTGACGCAGGACGACCTGAACGACCTCGCCCTGCTGCGGCTCGACCTGATGGTCGCCGTGGACGTGGACGAACGCACGGGCCTGCCCGGGCGCGTGCGCGGCGCGCACCTCCTGCCGACCACGGCCGAGCAGGTCACGGAGGACGAGGCGGCCGACGTTCACGACGCCGCCTACACCTTCTTCGAGGCCCCGGCCGCCTCGCAGTTGGATGTCGATTTCGTCGAACTCATCGAGTCGCTCGAAGAGGAGATCGCGCGCAACCGGAGCAGGGGCCGCCGCGCGACCGCGCGCGACCGCGCCATCCTCGTCGGCGTAACGACCGGCTCGGTCGGCGAGGCCGAAGAGTCGATGGCAGAGTTGCGCGAACTTGCGGCCTCGGCGGGGCTGGTCGTGATGAACGAGACGATTCAGCGCCGCCAGGCCATCGACCCGCGCACCGTTCTCGGCCGGGGTAAGCTTGACGAGTTGATCGTGCGCGCGCTCCGCCTCGGCGCAGACCTCCTCATCTTCGACCGCGAGCTTTCGCCGGCGCAGGTGCGCGCCATCTCGGAGGCGACCGACCTCAAAGTCATCGACCGCGCGCAGCTCATCCTCGACATCTTCGCCCAGCGCGCGCAGACCTCCGAGGGTAAGATTCAGGTCGAGCTCGCGCAGCTCCGCTACATGCTGCCGCGACTCATCGCGGGCCACGACTCCGCCTTCTCCCGCCTCGCGGGCGGCATCGGCGGGCGCGGCCCCGGCGAGACGAAGCTTGAGACCGACCGCCGCCGCGTCCGCGACCGCATCAACCGGCTCGAAAAAGAGATCGAGCACCAGCGCCTCCGCCGTCAACAAAGGCGGAAGGAGCGCACGCGACGTGGGCTCCCGATCATCTCCATCGTCGGCTACACCAACGCGGGCAAATCGACTCTGCTCAACACGCTCACTTCGTCGGAGGTTCTGGCCGAGCAGCGCATGTTCGCCACGCTCGACCCGACCTCGCGCCGCCTGAGACTCCCGCGCGAGCAGGAGGTGATCGTCAACGACACGGTCGGCTTCATACGCGACCTGCCGCCCGACCTCATCGCCGCCTTCCGCGCCACGCTCGAAGAGATCGACGACAGCGACCTTCTCATCCACCTCGTTGACGCCTCGAACCCGCGCTCGCAGCAGCAGCTCGAATCGGTCGAGAGGATTCTGAACGACCTCGGGCACACGGACATCCCGCGCCTCGTCGTCTTCAACAAGTCAGACCTGCTCTCGACCGAAGACCTCGACGCGCTCCTGCGTCAGTGCTCCGTCGGCGGGCGCGAGTGCATCGCCGTCTCCGCGCTGAAGGCCGAGTCCCTGCGCCCGCTGCTCGAACGCGCCGGGGCCGTCCTCGCGCGCGACCTGACGCGTGATGAGAGCGTGCGGCGAACCGACGCGGGCAACGCCGACGCCTTCGAGGAGACCGAAGACTCACCCGACGGAGGGCGCGACGGCGGCGACGCCGAGCGCACCTCGGAGGCCGTCGCGAGCTAGACCGAAACCGATGAAGAGACACGGACGACGCCCCCGCTTCAAGTCCCCCTTCTCCGAGGCGCGCGACAGCGCGCTCCGCAAGCTCACACTCCCCTTACGCCGGCTCCCGCCCACGCCGCGCTTCCTCGTCGGCTTCTTCGCCCTCGCAGTCCTGACCACCCTGCTGCTGGCGCGCACGCACTCGGCGCTGACCTCTGCGGAGGTCTACCAGGAGGGCGACGTGGTGCGCGCGGATGTCATCGCGCCGGCCGACATCACCGCCGAGGACTCGCGCCAGTCGGACGCGCGGCGCACGGCAGCGCGCGCCAACACGCCGCCCGTCTGGGACTATGACCCGGCGCGCATCGAGTCGGCCGTGCAGAGCTTCCGCACGTCCTGGATGATGCTCAGGCAGCAGGCCGAGCTGCGCGGCTCCGCCAACACGAACGGCGCAAACGCTAACGCCCAGCGCGAACTCCTGTGGCCCGGCCAGGCGTCGGACAAGCAGGCCGTGGCCCGCGCCGTCGCCGCGCACAACTTCGACGCGGGGGCGCTGGAGATGCTGACGCACATGATGCGCGACGCGGGCGGCGGCTACGTCTACGACGAGCGCGACGCGGCGGAGTTGCGGCCAGAGGTGCGCGTGGCCGACGTGCGCGCGGGCGGCGCGGAGGTCTTGAGCGCCGAGCGCTCGCGCTTCACGAGCGTCGATGACGCGCGCGCGCAGTTGCGCGGCCGCGTCGCGGAGCTTTCGGGGTGGAGGCCGGCCGAGCGCGAGCTGATTGCCTCGGCGATGCTGCCGCTCGTCGGGGCCAACGTCTCCTACAACCGCGCGGCCACAGAGGCGGCGCGCGAGGCGGCGGCGGCCGCAGTCCCGCGCACGCTCGTAGTGCTCAAGCGCAACCAGACTATCGCGCGTGAGGGCGACACGGTGACGCCGCAGATGCTCGGGCAGTTCGAGGCCATCCGCGTCTACAGCCGCACGGAGCGCCGGCCGCAGCTCTACATCGGCCTCTTCATCTTCGCCTGCGCGCTCTACTGGGGCGCGTGGCGCTTCACCGAGTACCGCGCGACCATCACGACGCTCCCGCTCTCGGCGGCGCGCGGCTTCGCGCTGGTCGGGCTCTCCGTGCTAGCGGGGCTCGCGCTGATGCGCGTCGGCTTCGCGCTCGCCGAAGGCATCGCCTCGCAGTCCACGCACGCGCCGACGAACGACGTGAGCCTCTGGACGTTCGCCATCCCTTACGCGGCGGCGGCGCTGCTCGTCGCGCTGCTCGTGGACACGCAGCTCGCGCTGATAACGGCGGTGCTGACGGCCGTCTTCGCCGGCCTGCTCGCGCCCGGCGGGATGCTGACGGCCTGCTTCGCGCTCGTCTCGTCTTCGTCGGCCATCTACGGAGTCGGCGGCCGCTACCGCGAGCGGCAGTCGGTCACGAAGGCGGGGCTGCTGGTCGGCCTCGTCAACGTCGCGCTCGCGCTGGCCGTGATGCTCTCGTCGCAGAAGCCTCTGACCCTGAACGCTATCCTGCTCGCGGCGGCGTGCGGGCTCGGCGGCGGAATCCTGACGGCCATCTTCACGGCGGGACTGCTGCCCGTCGGCGAGTCCCTGTTCGGGATACTCACCGACGTGCGCCTGCTTGAGTTGTCGAACGCTGACTTGCCCGTCCTCGGCCAGTTGGCCATGCGTGCGCCGGGGACGAACCAGCACTCGCACGCCGTCGGCCGCCTGGCCGAAGACGCCTCGCGGGCCATCGGGGCCAACTCCCTGCTCACGCGCATCGGCGCGCTCTACCACGACATCGGCAAGCTGGCCTCACCCGAGTACTTCGTCGAGAACCAGACGGGCGACAACCCGCACGACCGCCTGCGCCCGACGCAGAGCGCGCGCATCATCACGAGCCACGTCACCTACGGCCTGCGGCTCGCGCGCGAGATAGGCCTGCCGAAGCAGATCGCCGACTTCATCCCGCAGCACCACGGCACGCGCACGCTCCACTTCTTCCTGCGCAAGGCACAGGCGGAAGCGCCCGACGGCGAGGTCGTGGACGAGCAGGAGTTCCGCTACCCCGGCCCCAAGCCGCAGTTCAAAGAGGCGGCCATCATGATGCTCGCCGACTCGTGCGAGGCCGCCGCCCGGAGCTTAGCGCGGCCCGACCCCGAGAACATCAACACCATCGTCAGCAAAATCTTCGACGCCATCGTCAGCGACGGCCAGCTCGACGAGTGCGACCTCTCTTTGCGCGAGCTGACGAAGGTGCGCGAGACGATCTCGGCCTCGCTCGTCGCCATCTACCACGCGCGCATCGACTACCCCGGCTTCAACCCGCCCTCGCTCGACCCCGCGCAGCAGCCGCTGCCGCGCGCAGACATCGACAGCGAGGAGCGCGGCCACGTCTACACCCGCCCCATCGAAGTCCCCATCAGCCGCGGCGGCGAGGTCGAGGACGAGGCGCTCTCGTCGAAGTTCAAAGGTTAGGGGTTGTGTCCCGGGCGCGGGTGAGTTTATGCTGGCAGTCCCTGGGGGCTTTAACAGATGCGCTGTCTTTCGAGTCCGAAGGTGCGTTTGGCGCTGATCGTCAACGGCCTCTACTTCATCAGCCTGCTCACGCCGCCGACGCCGCACACGCGGCCGCGCCTCTTCGCGCGCGCCTCGTCGAGGACGCCGCCCATACACGCCCCGCTCGCGCCGCCCGACACGGCGCCCGCGAAGGCCGCGGTCAATTACGTCAATAATTTCGACCAGCTCGACGTATACCTGACGAACGACCTCACGCTGGTCAGGAAGCCGGGTCACACCCTGCTGTTCTCACCCACCTTCACCACGAAGGCGAGCGTCCGCGAGCAGCCGCGCTCCGTCCTCCTGCGGTTCGTCTCCTTCTCCGAGAAGCAGTTCTACACGGAGAGGACGCCGCTGTTGATCTCGGCCAACGGCGCGTACAAGTGGAACGACACGGCGCAGATCGTGTACGGCCCACCGCGCACGAACACGGGCCGCCACTCCGTCACGACGGACGCGGGCGGCAGCGTGGTCGAGACCGTGGGCGTCGAAATTCCGTACGACACCTTCCTGGAGATCATCAGCGCCCGCCGGGTAATCGTCGAACTCGGCGAAGACACGGCCGAGCTCAACTCCGAACAGATCGAGGCGCTCCGCGACATGCACCGCCGCCTCCCGCAGCAGCCCGAAGACCCGCCGCCCCCGGCCGACCCGCCCGGCAAGATTTACGGAACGGCGGCCGGGCCGAAGACTTCCCACGACAACATCACCTTGCAGCCCTCCGACAGGCGTCGCCACCGTTAAAGGCTGCGCCCGGGTCGCCCGTCCAGACAAAAGCTGTCTTAACTCATCACCCGTCACCCGTCACTCGTCACTGCTTTATCTTAGCTGAAGCGGCCCCGGAGTTTCTCGTAGGTGGCGCGGAGGTCTTCGGGGATGACGCGGGTCTCGCCGACGGTGGTCATGAAGTTGGCGTCGCCGCCCCAGCGTGGGAGGACGTGCAGGTGCAGGTGGTCTGAGACGCCCGCGCCCGCGGCCTGGCCGAGGTTCATGCCGAGGTTGAAGCCGTGCGGGCGGTAGACTTCGGCGAGTACGGACTGTGCGCGCTTCGCCAAGTCCATCAGCTCGTCCGAGGTCTCCTTGGCTAAGCCGGCGAAGTCAGCCGTGTGCTCGAAGGGGACGATCATGAGGTGGCCGCTGGTGTAGGGGTAGACGTTGAGGATGACGAAGTTGAGACGCGCGCGGTGGAGGATGAAGGTCGCCTCGTCTTCGCCGCGCGCGGGCAGCGCGCAGAAGACGCAGGAGGGGCCTGTGCCCGTCTTCTCGCCGCTCGCCCCTTTGATGTAATCGAAGCGCCAGGGCGTGTAGAGCCTGTCCAAACCCTCTCCCCCTTGTCGTCAGCCTTCCCCGGGCGCGAGGCCGTAGGTGTCACATGACCGGCGGCGGCGTCTTTTCGCCCCCGCTCTCGCCGCCCTCTGAAGTGCCGCCCTCGGCCGTCGGCGAGGTGGTCTCGCCAGGGGGCGTGGCCTCGGCAGAGTGGGGCCAGGGCGTTTCGGCCGCGCTCGCTTCGGGGGCGGGCTGCCCGGCCGTCGCCGAGTCTTCCGCCCCGCCCGCGCCGTTCTCGTCCTCGTTGATGAGTTCCTTCAGCTCCTTGCCGGGCTTGAAGTAGGGCACGCGCTTGGCGGGGATGTCCACGGGGTCGCCGGTCTTGGGGTTGCGGCCGCGGCGGGCCCCGCGCTCGCGCACGCGGAAGGAGCCGAAGCCGCGCAGCTCAATCTTCTCGCCCTGATTGAGCGTGTCGATGATGCTCTCGAAGACGATCTCGACGAGCCGCTCGGCGTCCTTCTTGGTCAGCTCGGCCGCGCGGGCCACGTCTTCAACCAGTTCTGCTTTCGTCATGGTTTCCACCTCTCCGGCCTCTCGGTGAAAGCTGCCGCCGCAAAACAAGGGCAGGGGGATTGAGTTTGGGGTGCAAGAACCGGACTGTAACTTAGCAGATACGGGGAACGCCTGACAAGGGGAAAACGTCGCGGAGCCAACAAGTTAGCCCGCCTCGGCCGGGACAAACAGTACCGTGACCGGTAGCGAGCCGGTCAGGCTTACGCAAAAAATTCTTCATGTAAGACTGACCCGCTCGCTACCGCTCGCGGTACTGTTGCGCACACTTTGTCGAGAAAGAAGAAGCCCCGCGCGGAATCGATAACTCCGCGCGGGGCTTTCAGGTTCAGTTAAATGACTAGCGGTTCTCTTCTCCCTCGGAGCCGCCGCCGCGCTTGTTGAAGAGGTCGGCCAGGCCGCCGAGTTCGCCCAGGGAGGCCATGCCGCCGCCGGCGTCTGTCGTGTAGCTCTTCACGTCCACGACCGGCTCGTCGTGCTTGGCCGCGCGGTGCGAGAGCCCGATCTTCTTCGACTCCGGCTCGATGCGCAGGATGCGGAAGTCGAGCTCCTGTCCGATCTGTGCCGCGTCCTCGGGGCGCTCGACGCGCTCGTCCGAAAGCTCCGAGACGTGGCACAGGCCCTCCAGCCCCTCGGCCAGCTCGACGAACGCGCCGAAGTTGGCGAAGCGCGTCACACGCCCGCGGACGATGTCACCGGGGCGGTGCTCGTTCGTGAACTTCTCCCAGGCGCTCGGCTCGGTGTCCTTGATCGAGAGCGACAGCCGACGGTTGTCGATGTCGATGTTGGTGATGACCGCCTCGATCTCCTGCCCCTTCTTGAGCACCTCGCCCGGGTGCTTGATGCGCTTGTTCCAGGAGATGTCCGAGACGTGGACGAGGCCGTCCACGCCATCCTCGACCTCGACGAAAGCCCCGAAGTCGGTCAGGTTCCGCACACGGCCCCGCACGCGGTCGCCGATGTGGAAGCGCTCGGGCAGAGTCTCCCAGGGGTTCGGCTGCGTCTGCTTCATGCCGAGGCTGATGCGGCGGTTCTTCGGGTCAACACCCAAAACCTCGACATCGACCGTGTCGCCGACGTTGACGAGCTTGGAAGGGTGCTTCATCCGCTTCGACCAGGTCATCTCGGAGACGTGGACGAGCCCCTCGACGCCCGGCTCGAGCTCGATGAACGCGCCGTAGTCGGTGACCGAGGCGATCTTGCCCGTCATGCGCTGACCCGACGGGAAGCGCTCGGCGACCGACTCCCAGGGGTCGGGCAGGAGCTGCTTGAAGCCGAGGCTGACGCGCTCGCGCTCCTTATCGAACTTCAAGACCTTGACCTGCACGGTCTCGCCGACGCGGAACATCTCGCCGGGGTTGAGCAGCCGGCCCCAGCTCATGTCGGTGACGTGCAGGAGGCCGTCGATGCCGCCCAGATCGACGAAGGCGCCGTAGTCGGTCAGGTTCTTAATCTGGCCCTCGACGATGATGCCCTCTTCGAGCGCGTTCAAGGTCTCGCCCTTCTTGCCCTCGTTCTCCTGTTCGAGAATCGCCTTGCGCGAGAGCACGACGTTCGAGCGCTTGCGGTTGAGCTTGATGACCTTGGCCTCGATCTCCTGCCCGCGCAGGGATTCGAGGTTGCGGATGGGCCGCACGTCAACCTGCGAGCCCGGCAGGAAGGCCGCCACGCCGTCCACGTCGACACGGAGTCCGCCCTTGACGCGCTCGGCGATCTTGCCCTTGACCGGCGTGCCCTCGCGGTAAGCCTGCTCCAGCACGTCCCAGGCGCGCATGCGCACGGCGTCGGCGCGCGAGAGGATCGGCACGCCCTCCTGCGACTCCATGCTCTTGATGAGCACCTCGACCTCGTCGCCGCGCTTGACGGTAAGTTCGCCCGCCTCCTGGAACTCCTCGATGGGGACGGCGCCTTCACTCTTGAAGCCGAAGTCGATGACAACCGAGCGCTCGGTGACGCCGACCACGGTGCCGCGCACGACAGAGCCTTCCTGGTACTGGGCCTGCTCCTGCTCGTACTGGTCGAGCAGCGCGCCGAAGTCGAAGCCGCCGCCGCGCGGCTCATCGTCGTCCTCATCAGACTCGGGCGTCGCGGCCTGAGCTTGCGGGGCCTGTGAGGGCGGCGGGGCGCTCTCGGCAGGCGTCGGGGCCGCGGGCTGTTCGGCCTCCGGCTCGCTGGCCGCGGGGCCCGCGGTCGCCGCCGACTGCTCGGCCGAAGCGGTGGCAGCGGCGGCGGTCGCCGCGGCGGCCATCTCGCCGGCCTCGTTCGAGGAGGCGCCGCCGGGCGCGCTCTGTTCGGTGGTGTTCTCGCCGTTGGTGGGCGTTTCGTTTTCGGTTGACATGAACTCCTGTCGGACTCCTGCTGGATTAGTGTGGCGCGAACGTCGGGCTCCCTCCCGCGCCTGCCCGGCGACAAAACTCGGCGCGCGACGTGTGCGGTATCAACGCGCGGTGCGCCTCTGTTCTGTCTAGAGTAGCTTGGGGCGATTTAACGGAAGCGGAGGATTGAGGCGGGAGTTGCGAGCCGTCGAAAAAGAAAAGGAGTTACCGAAGTTTCAATTTTCCACACGCCCGTGGAACACCCGCGTGTTCCGCCAAATCACCTCGCTATTCTGCCAGGTAGGGGAGCAATTTACACAGCCGGGCGACGCCGTGTCAAGGCGGAAAGCAAGAAAAGCAGTGACGGGTGACGGGTGACGGGTGACGAGTTAAGCCTCCAACTCGTCACCCGTCACCCGTCACCCGTCACTGCTTTTTGCCTACTTGCTCGTCGCCGCCGAATCCGCCCCACGCCGCGCGACGTAGACGCCGGCCGAGTGCGTGCCGACGAAGATGCGCGCGCTGTCCTGCGGGTCGAAGGCGAGCGCCCAGACGCGGCGGCTCGGGAGCTGCGGGTCGAGCCGCTGCCAGGTCATCCCCCTGTCGGCCGAGCGGAAGACCCCGCCCCCCTCAATCGAGTTGAAGACCCTCCCGCCGCGCTCGTAGGCGTTGCCGACGAAGACCTCGTCCGGGTTCTCGGGGTTGATGAGGATGCTGGTGAAGCTCCCCAGCGGCAGGTTGCCGCCGCGGCGCTGCCAGCGCTGCCCGCCGTCGTGCGAGACGTAGAGCGTCTGCGTGGTGCCGACGTAGACGTTCTCGGGACGCTTCGGGTCGCGCTCGATGACGTTAACAGGGGCCTCGGTCGGGATGTTCCGCGCCTGCTCCCACGTCTTGCCGTTGTCGCGCGACATGAGCACGCCCGAGTTCGACGTGCCGACGAAGAGGGTCTCGGGCTCCTGCGGGCTGGACGAGACGCAGAGCGTGCGCACGTCCATGTTCGCGCCGTACGGGACGACCTCCCAGCCCTTCTCCACGTCGTAGGTGCGGAAGAGGCCCGCGTTCGTCGCGGCCAGCATGCCCACCCGCCCGTCGCGCTCGTCGCCCGTGTAGGCGAGCGCGTTGATGGTGTCGACGAGGAAGACCGGGGCCGTCTGCACCGCCGCCGCCAGAGCCCCCGCCGACTGCATCCCGCCCGCGAGCCCGAGCGCGGTGAGCGTCGCCGCGTCGAACTGCCCCGTGACGGGGATGGCCTTGTCGGCCTGGTACTTCCTGAGCGCCGCGACGGTCTTCGTCCCCGCGACGCCGTCGGGCTTGCCCACGTCGTAGCCCGCGAGGTTCAGAGCCTCCTGCGCGCGCTTCACCACGTCGTTCGGCCTGGGGCGCGCGGCGACGGTCGGCGCGGCCACCGACGCGCCGTCACGCGAAGCGGCGCTGGAAGAGGCGGGCGCAGTCCGCGCCGCCCTCCTTCCCTTCCTCGCGGGCGCCTTCGGCTTCGGCGCGCCCAGCGGGGCCCAAGACGCGCCGCGGTCGGCCGAGCGGTAAAGGCCGTAGTTGGTGCCGAGGTAGATGATGTTCCCGTCGCGCGGGTCCTGAAGAATCGCGTAGGCGATCAGGCGCGGCGGCATGTTGCGCCCCGAGAGCTGCCAGGTCTCGCCCGAGTCATTCGAGACGTAGAAGTAGCCGCCGCCCGTCGCCGTGTTGATGGTGGCCGCGTAGACGCGCCCCGGCTTCTCGCGGTCGGGCACGATGGTGTAGGCGCGGCGCCCCGAGTAGCCGCCGTTCGACGGCACAAAGTTGCGCCCGCCGTCGCGCGAGACCATCACGCCGTAGTTGTTCGTCCCGATGTAGACCGTGTCCGGGTTCGAGGGGTGGACGGCGATGGAGTTGACCTCGAAAATCTGGCGGCTGGTCGTTACCTTCCAGTCGGCCCCGCCGTTAGTGCTCATCCAGAAGCCCTCGGTCGTGCCGGCGTAGACGGTGTCGGGGCGGCCCGGGTTCTGGAGGATGGCGCGCGTACGCCGCGACTGCGAGGGGATGCCGTTGACCTTGCGCCAGTTGGCGCCCGCGTTGCGCGTCTCGTAGATGCCGCTGCACGCAGACATGATGACGTGGTCGGGGTTCCGCTGGTCGATCTCGATGGCGAAGATGTCGGAGTCGTCGATGACGCCCGCCTTCGTGATGCCCCACGTCCGCCCGCCGTCGGTCGTCTTGTAGGGCAGGTACCACGTGCCGGCGTAGATGACGTCGGAGTCGCGCGGGTCAACGGCCAGCGACTCGACGTTGATGAGGCCGGGCGTGGCCGAGGTGTCGAGCTGCTCCCAGCGGTCGCCCGCGTCCGTCGAGCGCCAGATGCCCTTGTTCGTCCCCGCGAGCAGGAGGTCGGGGTTCTTCGGGGACTGCGTGAGCGCGTGGACGCCGTCGCCCTTCAACCGCTCCGCCTCGCGCCAGGTGCGGCCGCCGTCGGTCGTCTTGAAGAAGCCGCCCGACTCCTTGTGCCGGTGCGCGGCTACGTAGATGACGTTCGAGTCGCGCGGGTCAACGATAATGTTGTCGATGAGGAGCCCCGGCCGGTTGAAACCCGCGACGCGCGACCAGTTCTCGCCGCCGTCGGACGAGGTGTATATCTGGCCGTCGATGGTGCCGAAGTAGAGCCTGCGCGCGTCCTGCGGGTCGATGACCAGCGAGCGCACGTCGCCGCCCAGAGGGCCGGTCGCCTCCCAGCTCAGATACCTCTCGGCCGAAGAGTCAGCGTCCGTTTCGTCGGCGCGTGCCGAGGGAAGCGCGGCGCCGAACGAAGAGAAGAGGGACAAAAGTAGGAGCGCGGGGGTGAACTTACGGAGCAAGCGATTCTTCATTTTTAACACCACGGTCTTCAAATTCTACGAGCTGCGCGGCGGGGGGCCTGCGGAACCGCGCGGCTATTATCCTTATCGACTGCGACTTTGCAAAGCCCGGGCCGCCGTCCGCGCCCGGAAATTTATGATGCCCCGGCGATTAAGGCCGTTGTACGAATTGCGCTACCACGGCCCGCTGTGACAAAGGGCGCGGATAAACTGAAGCGGGCGGCGCTTCTTATCGAAGCGCCGCCCGCCCTTTGTTTCGGCCGCGGGGCCCCTTGCGAGAGCCCCGCGGGTTTAGGTTAAAGGACTACTCCTCGTCGTCGTCGCGGCGGCCGCGGCGGCGCGGGGCGCGCGCCGGGCGAACCTCCGACGGGTCAACCGTCGGGCTGGCGGCCGGCGGGGTAGCGCCCGAGGGCACGACCCAGAGCTCGACCGTCAACTCCTCGCGGTAGCCGCCGTCCACGGTCACGATGCGGTCGGCCGTGATGCCGCGAGTGTTGACGAGGTAGTTCTTGGCGCGGTCGCAACGACGCTGCGCCTCGCCCGTGCGACCCGTGCGCCCGCCGTAGCAGACCAGGTAGCCCTGCGCCGTCGGGTCGTTCTGCAACTCGATGGCGTAGTTGTCGAGGCGAGCCTTCTCGTCGTTGAACCGGATGTTGCCGTACTCGTCAACCTTCCTCGCCTCGCGGACCGGCGGGAGGTTCGAGGTGCAGCTCGCAGTGGACGAGCAGTTCCGGTCGAAGCCGCCCACGTCCACGGTCGCCGTGATCGGGCCGGTGACGCCGGTCGTATCGACGGTGATGGAGCTGGTGCCCTGGCCGCTGCTGATCGTGCCGGCCGAGACCGTCCAGTTGAAGGTCGGCGTCACGTCCGCGGGACCGCCAGAGATGTTCGCGGTGAACGTCACGGGCTGACCAACCGTGACCGTATCCGGGCAGCTCACGGTGACCACCGGGCAGGCGGGCTGCGGCGGCGGAGGCGTCTCACACGGGCAGCGCTCGACCGTCACCGTCGTCGAGGTGAAGGCGATACAGCCGCAGCCGTCGTCAACTTCCACCGTGACGGTGTAGGTCCCGGGCGCGACGCCCGTCAGGTCGAGCGTGGCGTTCGGGCCGTCGCCCGTCACGCGGCCGCCGGTCGTCGAGTAGGTGTAGAGCAGCGTGTCGCCGTCCGGGTCGGTCGCGTTGGCCGAGAGCTGGACGGTGCTGGCCGTGGGCGTGCAGCCCGCGGAAGGAATCTGCGGCGGCGTGCACTCGGCCGCCAGCACGACGCGGCTCGAAGAGGCCGTCAGCGTGACCGTCGGCGGCTGGTTCGGGAAGATCGTCGGCAGGCGCTCGTTGCGGCGGCCGGCGAAGAACTGGAAGATGAATCCGTGCGGGTCGTCCGAGGTGCGGAAGCCGGCCGGGAACCCGTCGTTGGCCTCGTCATCCCCGAAGATGTCCAAGAAGCCCTTGCCCTGCTGGTTCAGGTGGCCCCGGTAGGCCGCCGAGAAGCCGAACCAGCGGCGCGGGAAGACGCGGATGCCGCCGAGGAAGTCCACCGGGTTGTTCGGGAACGAGTTCGGCGTGCGGCCGCCCGTGTAGTGGATCGACTTCAGCTCGGTGATGATCTGGAAGTGGCGGTTGACGACGAAGTCCATGCCGACGCCGCTGACGAGTTCGTCGGGCCGATCGAGCAGGACGGCGTCGCCGCCGAACGCGTCAGACTTCGGGTTCGAGTTCAGGATGTAGCCGAGGTTGGCGTGCAGGCTGACCGAGCGGCTCAGGCGGCCCGAGACGAAGCCGACCAGTCCGATGTCGCCGAAGTCGCCGCCGGGGCTCGCGCCGCGCTGGAGCTGGTTGAAGCCCGACAGGTCGTCGGCCTTATCCATATACCAGCGGTAGAAGGCGACGAGGCCGACGCCGAGCGGGTTGTTCGGCCCGGTGAAGCGGATCTTCGCGCCGGCCTGCATCGTCCCGAACGCGGACTCGCCGTAGAGCCTGTTGACGAAGGGCGCGTCGGCGATGTAGGTCGGGCAGATGGTGTGCAGGTCGGGCACCGTGATGGCCTGGAAGGTCAGGTTGGCGGGGATGACGCGGGTCGTCAGCACCACGCCCGGCAGGATCGAGCCGCAGGGCGAGCCGATGCCGCCGAAGTTCGACGCCGCGCCGAAGTTGCCCCCGTCCCCACCCGACACCGGGCCGAGCGTCGAGGTGAAGGGCACCGAGGCGCCGCTGCCCGTCCCGGGGTTGCCGATCAGCCCGAAGTTGGGGCCGGTGCCGCCGATGAACGGGAACTGCACGAAGGGCTGATTGCCGACCGGGCGGAACAGGACGCTGTTGGCCGTCAGCAGCGTCGAGCCGCTCACGCGGGTGGGGGCCAGGATGATGGCCCCGCCGCTCCGGAGGTTCGCCGTGCCGGCGCCGAAGTAGAGCTGCGAGTTCGGCAGGTAGAAGCTCGACAGGTGCTTCGGGTTGTTGACCTTCACACCGCGGTAGCCCTCGGTGCTGAAGAACAACTCGACGTGGTCGCTTAAGCCGATGTTGAAGCTGAGCGGGATGACCGAGAAGTCGACGTTGCCGGGGTCGCGGTCGTAGTTGCTGTAGGCGACGCTGAAGGTGAACTCACCCTTGCGCAGCGTGTCGCCGTCGTAGATGGTGAAGAGCCCGGTCGGGCCGCCCGGCGTACCGCCCGTGCCGACAGTCGGGGCCTGGTTGCGCGGGTCATTACCCGGTCGCAAGGTCTGCGCCGTCGCTGCCGACAGCAGGACCATAGTGGCGAGCGCGGCAAAGAGCGCTCTTCTCGCGAGTCTCATCGCATTCCTCCTGCGAAATGAGTTTAATTTTTGCGGAAGGGGGCGACCGTGCTCCCCGAAGTCGCGTGACGGCCCGCGTGCGTTTGCGCCGCTTCTGGCCGCGACCGGGCGACCCTCTCGAAAGCCTGGGACGCGGCCGCTCCAACTACAAGCGTAAACCCTTTAAGTCAAAGAAACTGCTACCGCCCTCGAACGCGAACGACTTGTAGATGGAGCGGAGCAGCGAGAGGAGCCTGAACACCTGGCTGGCGTTCTTCGGGCGCTAATGCTTATGCCTCTACAGCGCCTCTCAACTGAGTGTAACTTTGTGCTTTGTTTAGCGCACCTGCTTTATATAAAACGGGTGCGCCACTGTCAACACCTTGGGTGGGACGCCTTCGACTCCCGCCGCTTAAAGCCTACACGAACGGATGCCTGGGACGTACCAAGTTCCGCCAGACCATACACCTCCTAGCGGCGGAAATCAAGAGTTTTTCGCAACTTAGCTCGAAAAAAAGGTTCACATTTCCGTCACGCGTAGATACCACGCATGCGCGTGTCGTAGGCCACGCGGTCAATCGCGAGCATGTAGGCGGCCGTGCGCGTATCGACGTTGTGATTCTCGGCGTACTTCACCACGTCGTTAAAACTCGCCACCATCACGTCCGACAGGCGCTCGTTGACCACGTCCTCCTTCCAGAAGTAGCCCATGCGGTCCTGCACCCACTCGAAGTAGCTGACGGTGACGCCGCCGGCGTTGGCGAGGATGTCGGGGATGACGAAGACCCCGTTGTTGTGCAAGATTTTGTCGGCGTTCGCCGTGGTCGGCCCGTTCGCCCCCTCGGCCAGGATGCGGCACTTGATGCGCCCCGCGTTCTCCGAGCGAATCTGGTTCTCGGTCGCGCAGGGGGCGAGGACGTCGCAGGGCAGCTCAAGCAGCTCCGCGTTCGAGACGTGCTCGACGCCGGGGAACTCCTGGAGCGAGCGAGTCTGCTGCAAGTGCGCGAGCGCGGCGGGGATGTCTATGCCGTCGGGGTTGTAGATGCCGCCGAAGATGTCCGAAAGCGCGACGACTTTGTAGCCGGCCTCGTGGAGCAGCCGCGCGCCGATGCCGCCGACGTTCCCGGAGCCCTGGACGACGACGCGCGTGTTCGGCGGCGAGAGCTTGAAGCGCTTGATGGCCTCCTGAATGACGAAGAGGAGGCCGCGCCCCGTGGCCTCGCGCCGCCCGCGCGAGCCGCCCAGCTCGACGGGCTTGCCCGTCACGACGGCGTTGACGGTGTGGCGCGCGTGCATGGAGTAGGTGTCCATGATCCACGCCATCGTCTGCTCGTTGGTGTTCATGTCGGGCGCGGGCACGTCGCGCTCGGGGCCGATGAAGTCGATCAGCTCGGCGGCGTAGCGGCGCGTCATCCGCTCGAGCTCGCCGATGGACATCTGCGCCGGGTCGCAGACCACGCCGCCCTTGCCGCCGCCGAACGGGACGTTGACGACCGCGCACTTCCAGGTCATCCACGCCGCGAGCGCGCGCACCTCGTCAATCGTCACGTCGGGCGCGTAGCGGATGCCGCCCTTTGCGGGCCCGCGCGCGAAGTTGTGCTGGACGCGGTAGCCCTCGAAGACCTCGATGCGGCCGGAGTCCATGCGGACGGGGATGTAGACCTTCAGCTCGCGGTTCGGCACGCGCATCACGGCGTAGAGGTCCGGGTTGAGGTTCAGGAGCTGCGCGGCGCGGTCGAAGCGCTCCATCATCGACTCGAAGGGGTTCTCCTCCCTGACGCGCCGCGGGTCGTCCATCATTGCCTTAGTCATTCTTCATCTCCGGGAAGTCAGGAGTCAGAAGTCGGGAGTCAGAAGTTAGACAAGAAAAAAGCAGAGGCACTTCGGCGGCCTCCGCTTATTCTGACTCCTGACTTCTGACTCCTGACTTCCTGTTATTCAAAACCTCGTTCATCGCGCCCGTGCGGTAGCCGTGCAGGTCGAGCGTGACGTAGCGGAAGCCGAGCGCGCGGAAGCGCCGCGCCAGCTCGTCCGTGACTTCGCGCCTGAGCGCCTTGTCCAATTCTTCCGGCGCGACTTCGAGCCTGACCAGCTCGCCGTGGTGGCGCACGCGGAACTCGCGGAAGCCCATGTCGCGCATGACCTGTTCGCCCGTGTCCACGGTGCGCAGGCGCTCGATGGTGACGGGCGTGCCGTAGGCGAGGCGCGAGGAGAGGCACGGGCTCGCGGGCTTGTCCCAGGTGGGGAGCCCCGCGCGCCTACTTAAAAGCCGCACGTGCCTCTTCGCCATGCCGGCTTCGACCAGAGGGCTGCGCACGCCGCGCTCGCCCGCCGCCGCGCGACCGGGGCGGTAGTCGCCGAGGTCGTCGGTCGTCGAGCCGTCAACCACAAAAGCAAAGCCGCGGGCCGAGGCCAGCGGCGAGAGCTTCGTGTAGAGTTCGGACTTGCAGAAGTAACAGCGGTCGGACTCGTTGCGCAGGTAGCGCGGGTCGTCCATCTCGCCCGTCTGTATATATTCGTGATTAAGGCCGAGGCGAGAGACGAGCGCGGCGACCTCCTCGCGCTGGTTCGAGGCGAGGCTCGGCGAGACGCCCGTCACGCAGAGTGCGCGCGCGCCGAGCACCCCGCCGGCGACGTGCGCCAGGTACGTGCTGTCCACGCCGCCCGAGAAGGCGACGAGCGCCGAGCCCATCTCCGAGAGGAGCGCTCGCAAGCGCTCCTCCTTCAAAAGGGCTTCCGCCTCCTCGTCCGTCAAACCTTCGACGACCTCCCTGCCCCGCACCTCTTCTTCGACGACCGGACTGTTCACGCCCACCTTTCAGACCCGGCGCGCGCGAACGTCTGCGCCGCCGCCGGAGTCTCACAACTGCCTTGAACTGTTTTGGTTTTAAGAAACTTACCGGCCGCGAATGTTATCTCACGCGCGCGGGCCACGCAACCCGTTCAGAATTTGAAATCTGAAAACAGGAGTTTCAAATTATTCGAGAGATGACGGGTCGGCGCGCGCGTGCTATATTCGGCGCGGAACTCACGCCCGGCGTCTCCCTAACGTGGGCAGTTTCGGTCTGACGCTTTTCCCCGACAATCGCTCCGATGCACTGCGGCTTCCGACAGCGTCGTCTCGTCGTCGCGCTCGTGTTCGCGCTCGCGCTCGTGTGCGCGCAGGGCGCGGCGGCGCAGGAGAGGGACGAGTTCGACGAGACCGCGGCCGACCCCGTCAAGCTCTTCAACCGGGGGCAGGAGGCGCACGCGAGTAAGGAGTACGAGCGCGCCGTCGAACTCTACGAGCAGGCTTTGCAGGTCAAGCCGGACTTCGCCGAGGCGGAGTTTCAGAAGGCCGCGGCGCTCGTCGCCTTGAAGCGCGTACCCGAGGCCGAGAAGTCTTACCGCCGTGCGATAGAGCTGCGCAAGACGTGGGCTCTGCCGCCGGCCGCGCTCGGGCTTCTGCTGGTGAGGACGGCGGGGCGCGAGCGCGAGGCCGAGCCGCTGCTGCGCCGCGCGCTCGAACTCGACGCGAAGAACCTGACGGCGACCGTCGCGCTGGCCGAGCTGCGCGCGCGCGCCGGCGACGCGGCCGAGGGCGTCTCGTTCTGGCGGCGTGCGGCGGAGTTGAAGCCGGGCGACGCGACGCTCTGGGTCTCGCTCGCGCGCGCCGAGTTGGGCGCGAAGGACTCTGCCGGGGCCCTGAAGAGTTTCGGCCGCGCGATTGAGGTTGACGCGGCGAACGTCGAGGCGAGACTCGGCCGCGCAGACCTGCTCATCGGCTCGGGCGAGAAGGAGCGCGCGCTCGAAGACGTTCGCGCCCTGGAAGCTCTCGCCAAGTCTGACTGGAAGCTCGCCGTCGCCGTCGCCAACCGCTACGGCCTCTTGGGGAAGAAGGACGAGGCCCGGCGGGTATACGAGTCGCTCCCCGCGGAGGCCAGACAGTCCGAAGAGGGGCGGAAGCTCCACGCGGCCCTCACCGACCTCCCCTGCGAAGAGACGCCCGAAGCGCGCGCCGCGCTCGAACAGACGATCAAGGACGACCCGAAGAGCGCGGCGGCGCTCGCCTGCCTCGGGCGGCTCGAACGCACCGTCAACCCGGAGCGCTCGGCCGAGCTCTACGGGCGCGCGGCCGAGGCCGAGCCGCGCAACGTGGACTACGCCGTCGGCTACGCCGCGGCGCTCGTCCAACTCAGGAGGTTCGCGGACGCGGCCGGCATCCTCCAGCGCGTCATCGCGGCCGCGCCCGAGCACTACGAGGCGCACGCCAACCTCGCCGCGGCGCTCTTCGAGTTAAAGCTTTACAACCGGGCGGTTGTGGAATACAAATGGATCGAGCGTGCGAGGCCCGAGCTGGCTGTCGTACACTTCTTCATCGCCATCGCGCACGACCGGATGGGCCAGTATGAGGACGCCCTCGCCGAGTACGAGACGTTCCTCGCGCGCGCCGACCCCGGCGTCAACCAGCTTGAGATTGAGAAGGTCAACCTGCGGCTCCCCTCGCTACGCAACCAGATCAAGCGTGGCGAAGGGGTGAAGAAAGACAAGAGGGCGCAGTGATGGACACGTATCGCAGCGCGGAGCAGACGACGTGGGCGCGCACTTCGGCCGGGCGCGTTTCCGTGACGACGGTTCTCATCCTTACCTTGCTCGCGTGCGCGGGCGCGCGGGCGCAGGACGGCGCGGCGCAGACGCCGAAGCCGCAGCGCGAAGAAGGCCCGCCGCCGCTGCGCTTCATCCCACAGGACGTGCGCCAGCGGCTCGAAGGCGCGAAGGACGCGAAGGCCCGCGCCCGCCTCAGCATGGAGATAGCCGACGAGCGGCTCACGCTCGCCTCGCAGTTCGCACAGCAGGACAAGTTCGAGGCCTCGACCGTCGAGATCGGCGTCTACGAGGCCGTCGTCGAGGACGCCGTCCGCACGCTGCACGCTTCGAGCGGCGGGGGCAAGGTCAACAACAAGTTCCGGGACATCTTCAAGCGCCTCGAAATCACCCTGCGCTCGCACGTCACGCGGCTCGAGTCCATCCGCCGCATCCTGCCCGAGCGGCACGCCGTCCACCTCAAGGACGCCATCGACTTCGTCCGCGACCGGCGCGACCAGGCGCTCAGCGCCTTCTACTCCGACTCGGTCTTACGCGAGCCGCGCGTCCCCGTGCAGACCACTCCCGCCGGCGAGCGCGCCACCACCGACACCGCCGCGCAGCCCGCCCCCGAGAAGAAGCCGGACAATCAGCAGCAGAAGCAGCAGCAGTAAGCGATGAGAATCCCCCACCCCTCCCTCCGACTCTCCGCGCGGCTCAGTCGCGCCGCCTCCCTCCTCCTCGCGCTCTGCGCCTGCCTGTCGCTCGCCGCGGCCGCCCACGCGCAGAAGCGTGAGCACCTGACGCCCGAGGAGATCGAGCTCGTCCGCGACAACCAGGAGCTCGACGCGCGCACGAAGGTCTTCGTCACGGCCGCCGAGCGCCGCCTGCTCGCCGTCACCAACCCGGCCGAGTCCGCGAAGAACGCCCCGAAGGAGAAGGAGAAGTGGGGCGAGGTGAAGGGCACGCGCACGCAGCTCTTCTACGACATCTCGAAGATACTGGAGGAGGCCGTCGTCAACGTGGACGACGTGGCCGAGCACAACCCCGAGAGCCATCTGCTGCGCAAGTCGCTCTACATGCTCGCGGAGGCGACGGCGAAGATGCTGCCCGAGCTGACGAAGCTGCGCGAGTCCGCGCAGAGCGAGGCCGAGGCCGACCAGCTCGAACGCGCGCTGGAGACCGCGCGCGAGATAACGGACGCCGCCAAAGAGAAGGGCGTCAACGCCGAAGACATGAAGGCCAAGGCGAAGGCGGCGAAGAAGAATTAACACAGTCCTGTCAGGGAGGACATGAAAATAGCCCGGCACTGAAGCGCCGGGCTATTTTCATGTCCTCCCTACGTGACTTTTAAACGTTCAAGAAGCGCGCGGCTTTCGTCTGAACAGTTTTATCCTTTTTGACGTAGAATAGGGCGCGAAAGGAATTGCTGAGGAGATTTATGGAGAGCAGATTCTATCCGGGTGTTCAGGCCGACGCGGCGCAGTTGACGCGCGAGCTGCGCGTCCTCTTCGACAGCGACACGGCCTTTGAAGTCCAGACCATGCAGGTCTCGGCGACCGCCATCATCCAGGCGCGCAAGACGAGCACGCTCCGCGACCTGACGGGCCTCTCGGCCGCTTTGACCATCAAGATCACGCCCGACCACGGCGGGACGCGCGTCGAGATCGGGATGCAGAAGTGGTTGGACAAGGCGGCGGTGGCGGCGGTGGCCGTCTTCCTCTCCGCCGGCCTCCTGCTGGCGCTGCCGGCGCTCGGCGCATACTGGCAGTACAAGCTGACCGAGGACGCCTGGAAGATCATCGAGGGGCACGTCGCGCGCAAGGCGGGCGGCTACGTCCCGCCGATGCCCGGGAGCTGCGGCACCTGCGGCTCGGTCGTCACCTCCGGCTCGGCCTTCTGCTCAGGCTGCGGAGCCAACCTCCGCGTCGAACACACCTGCGCCTCCTGCGGCGCGAAGCAGACAGACCCCTCCGCCCGCTTCTGCAACCGCTGCGGCAAGCCCTTAGCAAGTTAAATCAGAACCGCGAGCGGTAGCGAGCGGGTCGGCGTTTCGTGTGAAGGCATCATCCCGAAACGCCGACCCGCTTGCTGCCGCTCGCGGTTCCGTTACGCTGCGTCTGATTCGCGCTCCGTCAGTCCCAGCTCCTCGGCGCAGTCGCGGCAGAGCCAGACGTGTATGTGCGCGGCGTCGGCCCAGAAGAAAGGCGTGACGCGCGCGGCGGCGCGGACGGCCGCTTCGGACGGCAACCGCTGGAGGTGTTTGACGTAGGTGCGTCCGTCGTAGTAGCTGCCCAGCGCGCCGGCCGCGCGGTGGATGCACTCGCGCACGCGGTAGTCCTGCTCTTGCTGCTTCAAGTCGGGTGACCTCGATTAGTGCTGTTGAATTTACTGGCAAAGATGGGAGGGCTCGGCGCGCGCGTGTGCGGCACCGGTCATTGTTTACCACGCGTAAGACGCGCCGGAGTTGCATTGTCGTTGCAGAACTATTATTTTGCCGCCCTCCGCTTGCGACAAATCGCGTTTTAAGGAATCATCCACTCAATGTCTGAGAGGCGGCCCGAAGACCTGACCATCCTCGTCGTCGAGGACTACGAGGACACGAGCCTCGCCATGCGGCTCGCGCTCGAACACAAGGGTTACCACATCCTCGAAGCCTCCGACGGCGAGCAGGCGGTCAAGCTCGCCGAGCGCGTGCGCCCCGAAGTCGTCCTCATGGACTTGAACCTGCCCGTCCTCGACGGCTTCGCGGCGGCCGAGCGCATCCGCGCCAACCCCGAACTCAAAGAGACGGTCATCGTCGCCGTCACCGCCCACCAAGACCCGGAGCTGCGCGCACGCGCCCTCGCCGCCGGCTGCAACGCCTTCGTCACCAAGCCCATCGACTTCGAGTGGCTCGGCGACCTCATCTCGAACCTCCTCCCTTAAGTAGACAGTAGTCAGTAGTCAGTTGCCAGTAGGAAACCCTTCCGACGCTCGAACCGAGCGGTTGTCATCCTCAACCTAAGTCGGGCGGAGCCCTACTGGCTACTGACTACTGTCTACTTTTTATTTCGTTTCACCCGTGAAAATGCGTTGCACTTCTGTTTCATCCGTGATACAGTGCACGGCGAATCGCGGAGCGACTCCCGAAGTTCCGGGCAGAGTTCTCCGCCGGTCAGGCGCTAAAAAGAGAGGCCCCCCTCCGAGCATTTACAGGCCGCAACCGGCTTTTGAGGAGAATGAGACAGATGAGCAATACGACGAAACCGAGAGTTAACCCTTTGAGCCGGCGCCCGCGCCAGCAGCGTCTGGTGATGGCCGTCCGCGGCGGCGCGGGCACGGGCAAGAGCTGGTTCCTGCGTTCCCTGGCCGAAGCCGGCTTGGGTCGCCTCTGCATCTTCGACGTGGAGCGCAAGACGCGCCTGCTCTCAGGCGTCGGCAACCACTTCGACGGGTTAGAGATCGAGCACCCGGACGAGCTGCCCGAGTTCATCGACTGGGCGCTCTCGGGCGAAGGCAAGGAGCAGAACTACGGCTGCTTCGGGCTGGACTCCTGGGCCGCATACTTCTCCGCCAAGCACGCCGAGACGATCAAGGCCGTGCGCGACCGCACGGGCGACCCTCTGGCGCAGCCTTCGGCCGAAGAGCTGGCCGCAGACCAGATGGTCTTGCAGGGCGTCCTGCGTCGGCTCTGCATGGAGTCGGGTAAGTCGGTCGTCATCGTCGACCAGATTCCCGCGAAGGGTAAGGAGTCGAAGGAGGATAACGAGGTCGGGCGCGTGCTGCCGATGACGGCGTCGGGCCTGGAGTACTTCGTGGACGTGATGGTCGAGGTCTCGTTGCAGGAGCGCGACGGCGAGATCGTGCGCGTCTTCCAGGTGGTGAAGTCGAACAGCCCCGCCTTCGAGGTCGGGTTCGAGCTGACGGGCAGCGTCACCTTCAAGGACTTCCTCGAACACATGAAGCGCGAGCATGGGACGGAGCTGCCGGTCGAAGCGCCGAAGCCCGCGGCCGTGCCCGAGACGATTGAGGAGAAGCAGCCCCTGACGCTCGTCCAGCCGCAGATGACCGTGCAGGAGCTGGTCGAGAAGGCCGAGCGGCTCGGCTTCAAGCAGGCCGACGTGGTGACGGGCGCGCGCGTCTACCACAACCAGCCGAACATCTACCGCCTCACCGCCGAACAGGTCGCCGACCTCGACCGCCGCATGACCGCCCGCGCCGAGCGCGTCAAGATGGCGCAACCCCCTGCGGAAGAGGAGAAGCCCGCCGCCCGCGCACAGGCCGCCCGTAACCTCAAGCGCGCATAAAGAAGGCATTAACCACAGAGACACGGAGGCACAGCTAATGCGCATTAGCTGTGCCTCCGTGTCTCTGTGGTTAATGCCTCTGTCCAACGCTCAAGTGAAAAGACAGAAACTTCATAGTTAGACTAGAAATCCGTGCCGTAGCCTGCCTATAATCCGTCCGTCCCAAATCCCCTTCAGACTTAACTCCCCCGAAAAGACTTTCGGGCGCGCTTGCGTGCGCGGGCAATCATCCTTTGGGAGAACTGATGGCGACAAAGTCGAACAAGAAGGGTGCGAAGAAGGGCGGGAAGCAGTCTGCGAAGAAGGGCTCGGCGAAGAAGTCTACGGCGGAATCGGCGGCGGAGAAGCTGGCGGCCTTGCGCGGGGGGCCGCCGCCGCGCGTGTTGGAGGAGCCTAAGTCGCCGATGCCGGCGCAGCACCTTGAGAAGCCGGGCATCGAGGCCGAGCTGAAACTCAAGCCGCGTTACGAGGCCCCGCACTACAAGGGCTCGGGCAAGCTCAAGGACAGGGCCGCACTCATCACCGGCGGCGACTCGGGCATCGGCCGCGCCGTGGCCGTGCTCTTCGCGCGCGAGGGGGCGGATGTCGCCATCGTCTACATGGAAGAGGAGCAGGTGGACGCCGAGGAGACGCGCGCGGCCGTCGAAGCGGAAGGAAGGCGCGCGCTGCTCATCCCCGGCGACGTGCGCGAGTCGGGTTTTTGTAAGGAGGCCGTCGAACGGACGGTCGAGGAGTTAGGCAAGCTCGACATCCTCGTCAACAACGCGGCCTTCCAGCAGCACCAGAAGAGTATCGAAGACGTGTCGGACGAGCAGTTCGACCTGACCTTCAAGACGAACATCTACGGCTACTTCTACATGGCGAAGGCGGCGCTCGGGCGAATGAAGGAGGGCGCGTGCATCATCAACACGGGCTCGATCACGGGGCTCGAAGGGAGCAAGGAGCTGCTCGACTACTCGGCGACGAAGGGCGCGATTCACGCCTTCACGAAGTCGCTCGCGCAGAACCTAGTCGAGCGGCGCATCCGCGTCAACTGCGTCGCGCCGGGCCCGGTCTGGACGCCGCTCAACCCCGCGGACAAGGAGGCGAAGGAGGTGGCCGAGTTCGGCTCCGACACGCCCTACAAGCGCCCGGCGCAGCCCGAAGAGATGGCCCCGGCCTACGTCTTCTTCGCCTCGGAGGCGGACTCGAGCTACATCACCGGCGAGGTGCTCTCGCTCCTCGGCGGCGACACTACGGCAGGATAAAAGGGGGAAACTGAATGTCAGAGAAGAAGCGGCAGAAGAAGGACGGCGGGCGGAAGGACAAGAAGAACCAGGCTATGCACGAGCGCGAGAACGAGGTCGTGCAGGAGGCGAGCCCGCCGATGCAGGTGCGCGACCAGTCGAACCGCACCGAGACGCAGCCCGGGGCGGCCGACACGCGCACGGGTGGCAATAAGGGGCGCTAGGATTTCATAAGGAGAGAGTCGAGATGGCAGACCCCGTCAGAACCGACGAGAAGAAGTGCGCGCACCAGACCTGCACCTGCATGGTCGAGGGCGGGCGCAGGTTTTGCAGCGACGACTGCGAGGACGAGAACGACTCCGACCCGACCTCCGTCTGCACCTGCGACCACCCGGGCTGCAAGTCGAACAGATAACAGAACCGCGAGCGGTAGCGAGCGGGTCGGTCTTACGTCATACAAACGTATCGCGTAACACCGACCCGCGCTACCGCTCGCGGTTCTGTTTGACACCGACGCGGCGCGTCGTAAAATCTTCCTGCCCGAAAACTCCCAACTCAGTCGAAGGAAACAGACGAGCGATGACCTACGTGGTGACAGAGGATTGCGTGGACTGCAAGTACACGGACTGCGCGGCGGTCTGCCCCGTCGAGGCGTTCCACGAACTGCCCGACCGCCTCTACATCAACCCCGACACTTGCATCGACTGCGACGCCTGCGTCCCCGAGTGCCCGGTCGAGGCCATCTTCGCCGACAACACCCTCCCCGAACAGTTCGCCGAATGGCTCGACCTCAACGCCACCGCCGCCGAGCACCCCGTCATCAGCGGCAAAATCCCCGCCCTCTTCGGCCCGACGTGTAAGGGTAAACCGGAGTAAGAGCGTGAACCGTAAACCGTAAACCGTGACAAGAGAAGAACAGTCTTCTTCCTGTCACGGTTTACGGTTTACGGTTCACGCCTAATTCAGCATCGACTGACGGGTCTGCATCCTCTTGAGCTGTTCGCGGACGGCTTCGGCGTCGGGGGCGTTGGGGGAGAGGTTGAGGTAGGTCTGCGTGTCGGCGACGGCCTCGTGCAGCCGGTTCAGTTGCGCGAGGAGCATGCCGCGGTCGCGGCGCTCGTCGAGGTCGGAGGGCGTGAGCAGGAGGATGCGTTCGACGGCGGCGAGCGCGCGGCGGTAGAGGCCGGCGCGGACGTAGACGGCCTTGAGGTTGCCGAGCATCCGCGCGAGGATCGTGCGCGGGCCGACAGCCCGGAGGTGCTCTTCGCCCAGCTCAAGTTTTCCGTCGTAGATGAGGTCGATGCGGCCCTGGCACTCCTCCCGGTCGGTCGTCCGCAGGTTGAAGGGATCGACCAGCACGCCCTCCTCAGCTTCGCCCTCGAACGCGCGTACGACGAAGTGGCCGGGCAGGCCCACGCCCTCGACCCTCAACCCGGCGCGGCGGCCGACCTCGATGTAGACGACGGAGAGCGTGATCGGAATCCCCAGCCGGCGGCCGAGCACCTGATGCATCATGCTGTTGCGCGGGTCGTAGTAGTCCGACTCGTTGCCGACGAACCCTTGCTCCTCAAACAGATACTTGTTGAGCGCCACGACCCGCGACCCGCCCGCGCGGGCGGCGCGCGCACGCGCCTCCTCGCCCATCTCGTCGAGGCGCGCGAGGCAGCGGTCAACGTCGGCGCGCCGCGGCTCCTCCTCGGCCCCGACGAGCAGCGCCGCGCGCGCGAGGTCGATCGCCGCGTCCGGCCGCGACGCCTCCGCCGCGAACCTCCGCCGCACCTCCGCCGCCGCGACCTTGTCAGCAGGAGTCATAAGAACAGTAGGCAGCAGGCAGTAGGCAGTAGGCAGTTCGCTCCGCGTTCCGGGAGTTGAAAGGTTATCGAAGTCTTTGAAATAAAGGTCTTCAACCGCCTAATGCCATCTGCCTACTGCCTACTTCTTTCCCCATTCCGTATCGAACACGTGGTGGACGGCGTCGGGCGTCCAGTCGGCGAGGCTGCGCGTGACGGAGTCGGCGCCGGCCTCGCGCAGGGCCTTGTCGGGGACGGTGTTGGTGACGCCGAGCGTGCGCATGCCGGCGCCGCGCGCCGAGAGGATGCCGGGCGGCGAGTCCTCGACGACGAGGCACTCGTCCGCGCGCAAAGGGATGACGTGCGCCTCGCCGCGGCGGCGGTTGAGGAGTTCGAGGCCGCTTCGGTAGCACGCGGGGTCGGGCTTGCAGGCCGTCGCGTCCTCGGCGCTGACGATGGCGTCGAAGAGGTGCATGAGCGAGGCGCGCTCCAGCACGTGGTCGATCTCCGTGCGGCGCGCCATGCTGACGAGCCCGACGGAGTGGTCGCGCTTGAGCGCCTTGATGAAAGTGACGACGCCGGGGAAGAGCGGCAGTTCGCCTTCGAGCAGCTTGCGGTGCGCGGCCGTCTTCCCCTCGATGACGCGCGCCAGCGTCTCTTTGTCCAGTTCCTTCTCGGCGCGCTCGTAGGCGGCGCGCACGAACGCCCGGTCGTCCATGCCGAGCGAGCCGTAATAGTCGGCCTCCGTCACGCTCAGCCCCTCGCGCCCCAGCACCTCCTGATACGCCTTCATCTGCAAAGGCTCGTCGTCGATGATGACCCCGTTGAAATCGAAAAAGACGGCCTGAATCATTAGACCTCAAGCACGAATTGTTAGTTTGAGCAGAACGCGCACATTGTAGCAGGAAGGATACAGTAGGCAGTAGGCAGATGGCAGTAAGCAGTTGAAGACGTATTGTCTTAACTGCCTACTGCCATCTGCCTACTGCCTACTTTCCCTTCCCCATCTCCTCGCGCACTTCCGCGAACAGGTGCGGCAGTCTCTCCGATTCCAGCAGGTCGAGGCGGCGCATGACCTCGGTGAGGGCGAGTTCGTTCTTGAGGTTGACCTGGTAGTCGAGGTCTGCGCGGAGGCGGTCTTTGTCGCCCTGGCGGTTCTGCGAGATGAGGATGATGGGCGTGAGGAGCGCGGCGACGATGCCGTTCATCACGTCGAGGAACTGGTAGGGGAAAGGGTCTGGGCCCTGGTCGTGCCGCAGCGTCGTGTTGTAGACGACCCAGAAGACGATGAAGGCGACGGTGGCGGCGATGAACTTCCAACTGCCGCCGAACTCCGAGACGGCGTCGGCCATGCGGTCGGCGAAGGTCTGCCGCTCCTCCTCGACCTCGTTGAGGTTGCGCGTCACGCGCTGGCGCAGCATCTCGTCCGTCTGGCGCAGGCGCTCGGTGATGGCGGCGAGCATCGAGAGCGCGACCTCGGGGCTGCGTTGGACGAAGTCGTGGAAGTGCTCGCGCGAGAGCACCGCGAGGCGCGCCTCCTCCGAGACGGTCGCCGTCGCCGAGCGCGGCTTGCCGTCGAGTATGGACATCTCGCCGAAGAAGTCTCCGGCGGCCAGCTCGGCCAGCGTCACGTCGTCGCCGCCGCGGTCGCGGATGTGGATGCGGACGCGGCCGCCTTCGATGAGGTACATCGCGCCGCCGCGCTCGCCCTTGCGGAAGAGGACGCTGCCGGCGGGGCGCAGTTCGAGTTCCAGCAGCTCGCGCAGGGCTTCGGCCGACTCGTCGCCGAGCGAGGCGAAGAGAGGGACGGAGCGGAGCGCTTCGAGCGTCATCAAAGATCGGCCGTTCTCGGACATAAAACACCTCACGCGCGGGGACTCAAGGGTCTTAAAGCAGCGCGGAGGTTATCACGAAACGGCGGAGGTGGGGATAGGATGATTTCACCGCAGGGGCACGGAGGCACGGCTTGAAGACTTATGACTTCAAGCCGTGCCTCCGTGCCCCTGCGGTTAATCTATCGCGCTCTACGCTCAGGCGGCGACTTTGACGTACTTGTCCACAATGCGCTCAAGGGCCGCCTTGCTGCTGGCCCCGACGACGCGCTCGACCTCGCGGCCGCCGTCGAAGAAGACGAGCGTCGGGATGCCCTTGATGCCGAAGCGCTGCGGCACCTGCTGGTTCTCGTCCACGTTGAGCTTGAGGAAGCGGACGCGCCCCGCGTACTGCTTCGCAAGCTCCTCGAAGGTCGGGGCGAGCGCGCGGCACGGCGGGCACCACTCCGCCCAGAAGTCCAGAACCACCGGCACCTCCGACTGAAGCACCTCGCGCTCGAAGCCCGCGTCGTCCACGGCCGAAACAAACTCGCTCATCTCTTTAATTCTCCTGTCTCGAATCCCGTTCTCAAAAACGCGCCGCCCGACCGGCAAGCGCACGCGCATTATGCGCCGCCCCGGCCGGCGCCTTCAGTAATCGCGATTACCGAAGGCGGCTCGCCCGCGCGCGCCCCCGCGTCGTACACTGGAACGGCGCGGCCTTTTCGCGCATCTGAGTGAAGTCTCGGGGGCGGACTTTATGAGCAGGAGAGTAGACGGGGGCAGCGGGCTCGACCTTTTTCAAGGGATGACCGAGGAGGAGCTGCGCGAGGTGGAGCGCGTGACCAAGACGCGCACCTTCCCGCGCGGCGCGGTGCTCTACACGCCGGGCGAGACGGGCGAGGCGCTCTTCCTCCTGCGCGAGGGCGCGGTGCAGATCTACCGCATGTCGCCCGAAGGGCGGAAGCTCGTCATCGCGCACCTGCTGCCGCACAGCTTCTTCGGCGAGATGACCTGCATCGGCCAGGGCATGTACGACACCTTCGCGGAGGTGACGGAGGACTCGACCATCGTCACGATGAACTGTGAGGTCCTGAACCGCCTGCTCGTCAGCAAGCCCGAGATCGCGCGCCGCATCCTCGAAGCCTTCGGCCGCCGCGTGCTCGCGGCCGAGCGCCAACTCGAAGACACCGTCTTCAAAGGCATCCCCGCCCGCGTCGCCGCCCTTCTCCTGAGGGAGGCGCGCGACGGTTCGGTGGACGGCCTCACCCACCAGGACATCGCCGAACGCCTCGGCGTCTACCGCGAGACGGCCACCAACGCCCTGAACGAACTCAAAGCCGCGAACCTCATCTCCATCGGCCGCAAACACATCACCATCCTCGACCGCGAACGCCTCAGACTCGCCGCCGGGGAGTGAGCGTTAACGTCTACCGCCGCGCACGTTAAAGAGGTACCGCTCGGCCTCCTCAAGCGCGAGGTCACGCCCGGCCCGCAGGTCTCTCAGCGTGACGGCGACGGACTTGTCCGGCGTGACGCCTTCGCCCTCCAGCCTTCTCCCGCCCGGCGTGACGAACCCGACTTCGCTGACGGAGAGGGAGCCGCCGCCTTTCAGCTCGCGGTGCTTCAAGACGCCCAACACACAGCCGTAGGAGCGTGCGCCGATGACGTAGGCGCGCCGGTGCTCCTGCAAGGCGTTGGCGACCAACTCCGACGTGCTCGCCGAACCTTCGTTGACCAGCACGACGACGGGGTTGGAGTAAAGCCGCCCGCCCTTCTCGCCGGCCTCAAACTCTTTAGGCCGACTCACCAGCCCGAAGAGCGCGGAAGGCGGCTTGCCCGTGCGCGTGACGATGCGCGCGACGGGGACTTTTTCGTCTAAGAAGTAACCGGCGATGCGGAACCCTTCGCGCCCGTCGCCGCCGCCGTTGGCGCGCAGGTCGAGGATCAACCCCGGCGCGGCTTTGTACTTAATCAGGGCCTCCCTCAACTGAGCGGCGGCCGGCGGGCGGAAGCGGTCGAACTTCGCGTAGACGTGGCCGGACGGCAGGAGGCGCGCGGCGTTAATCAGTCGAGCGCCGGCCCGCCGCCGACACTATCGGCGGCGGGCCGGCGCTCGCGCCCTTCGGTCTGACTCAGCGGACGCGGACGCGGCTGACGAGCCTCGTCACGGTGCGGCCGTTCGGCAGGTGCCTGACTTGATAGGTCTCGCGCCAGACCCCGCGGCCGCGCCGCACGTAGCGAGAGTAGGTCCTCACCCGCGCGCGGCGGTAACGCCTGTCGCGCCACTGGACGGCGGCGGGAGCGGCCGCGGCCCTCGACACGGCGGCCGACGCGGCGGCGTCCGACGAACTCGCGGCCTTCGTCTCAGTCGGTGCGCCCGCGAGACCGACCGCGGCCAACGTCAGCGTCAGTGCCAGAAACTTCTTCATACTTCCCCCTTTATCTTTAAAAAATATGAAGGCCGCACTCTGACGCTTGCGCGGGAGAGTGCGGCCTCTGCTATGTAAGACACCTTTCGCGGGCGCTCGGTTACGCCGCGAAGACGAAAATTTTCAGACGACCTTGTACTCCGAATCCACCTCCTCGTCGGCGAAGGCGACGCGGTAGTTGGAGGACTGCTTCTGCTTGGTGATGAGGAGGTCGTCCTTGGTCTTCAGAAGGTCTGCGCGCGAGTAGACCGACAGCTCGAAGTTGAAGCCGTGCGTGATGGCGTCCTTCGGGCAGGCTTCGACGCAGAAGCCGCAGAAGATGCAGCGGCCGTAGTCGATGTTGTAGACCTGCGCGTAGCGCTCGTCCACGCCCGTGCGCTCCTCGGGCGGGCGCGGGTCGTCGGCCGCGACGATGTAGATGCAGTCCGAGGGGCAGGCGGCCGCGCAGAGGTAGCAGGCGACGCACTTCTCGCGCCCCAGCTCGTCCACGTGCAGCAGGTGCTGGCCGCGGAAGCGCGGCTGGAGCGTGACGGGCTCGTCCGGGTACTGCACCGTCCACTTGTCCTTCGGGATGTACGAGGCGGTCGTCATCATCCCCTTGATGATGGCCCGCGTGTTCTCGATCACGTCGCTGATGATGCCCATCGCTCACTCCGTTCGCGCGTGAACCGTAAACCGTAAACCGTGACAAGAAGGAAAGGCTTTTAACTTGTCACGGTTTACGGTTCACGGTTCACGCCTAAACAAACTCTAAACGGCTGAAGAAGTAGGCCAGCTCGATCTGCGCGTTCTCCTCGGAGTCGGAGCCGTGGACGGCGTTCTCGCCGATGGAGTTGGCGAACTCTTTGCGGAGCGTCCCCTCGTCGGCCTTGGCCGGGTCGGTCGCGCCCATCAGGTCGCGCCAGGCTTTGACCGCGCCCTCCTTCTCCAGCGCCAGCACGACGCACGGGCCGGAGGACATGAACGTCGTCAACTCGCCGAAGAAGGGGCGCTCGCGGTGCACTTCGTAGAAGCCCTCGGCCTCCGGCTTCGTCAGGTGGATGAGCTTCATCGCCCTGACTTTGAAGCCTGCGTCGAGGACGCGCTGCAAGACCGCGCCCGTCTTGCCCGCGCGCACCGCGTCGGGCTTGATGATTCCGAAAGTGAGATTGCCTGCCTGCTCTGCCATCAATGTCCTCTTGGGTGAATTGAGTTGACTAAAACTTTTAAGCCGAAGCGCCGGAGCCGAGCGAGTCCTTCACGGCCTGCCCGATGTCGGCGGGCGAATGCACCACGCGGATGCCCGCCTCTTCGAGCGCCTTCATCTTCTCGGCCGCGGTTCCCTTCCCCCCGGCGATGATTGCGCCCGCGTGGCCCATGCGTCTTCCCGGAGGCGCGGTCTGGCCGGCGATGAAGGCGACGATGGGCTTGGTCACGTTGTCCTTCGCGAACGCCGCGGCCTCCTCTTCGGCCGTGCCGCCGATCTCGCCGATCATGACGATGGCCTCGGTCTCGGGGTCGTCCTGGAAGAGCGCGAGCGCCTGAAGGTGCGTCGTGCCGATGATGGGGTCGCCGCCGATGCCGATGGCGGTTGACTGACCCAGGCCGAGCGCCGTCAACTGCCCGACCGCCTCGTACGTCAGCGTCCCCGAGCGCGAGACGACGCCGACGCGGCCTTCCTTGTGGATGTGGCCGGGCATGATGCCGATCTTGCACTTGCCGGGAGAGATGACGCCGGGGCAGTTGGGGCCGACCAGACGCGTCGGCTTGTCGGCGAGGTACTCCTTGACCTTCACCATGTCGAGCGCGGGGATGCCCTCGGTGATGCAGACGACGAGCGGGATTTCGGCGTCGGTCGCCTCCATGATGGCGTCGGCGGCGAAGGCCGGCGGGACGTAGATGACCGAGGCGTTGGCCCCGGCCTCCCGGACGGCGTCGGCGACGGTGTTGAAGACGGGGATGCCCTCGTGCGTGGTGCCGCCCTTGCCGGGCGTGACGCCGCCGACGACCTGCGTGCCGTACTCCACCATCTGCTTCGTGTGGAACGTGCCCTCTTTGCCCGTGATGCCCTGCACGACGAGCCGCGTGTTCTTGTCGACAAGTACGCTCAAGCTGCTTGCTCCTTTGTGTAAGCAGTCCGCGGCCTTGCGGACTGCCGCGCGTTAGCGATCCACCACCGACCGCCTTGACGTTGGAACTGCTTTGAAGAAAAAGTATAGCATAGCCTTTCCGATGCGTTATAATCGGCGCAGACGCCACACGGCCGACGGTTGAAGAGCCCCCAACCATACTCGGGCTCGACGCAAACCCTTCGGCTCCCCAGGTCGCCGTCCGGCCGGGTCTCAAGCCCCGGCAGTTGAAAGGCTCTCACCATGACCACTCAGATATTCATCAGTTACAGGCGTGAAGACACGGCCGACATCACGGGCCGCATCTACGACCGCCTCACGTACAAGTACGGCACGCCGGCCGTCTTCAAGGACGTTGATTCGATACCGCCCGGCATCGACTTTCGGACGTACCTCGATTCCAAAATCAAGGAATGCTCCGTCGTCCTCGTCGTCATCGGCGACAACTGGTTGAAGGAAGACCCTAAGACCGGCGCGCCCCGACTCACCAACCCCGATGATTATGTCCGTATTGAGATCGAGTCGGCGCTGAAGAGGAAGATTCCTGTCATCCCCCTGCTCGTTGAGGGCGCGTCCAGGCCGCCGCAAGAGAGCTTGCCTGAGAAGATGAAGGACTTAGTCTACCGCCAGGAGAGGGTGATAGGCCGCGACCCGGACTTCCGACTGCACATGGACGCGCTGATAGCCGACCTGGAAAGAATCTTTGACGAGAGTCATGCGCACGCTCAACGTCAGCGGGCGCAGGTTCGCCCCACGCCCCCCGTCCGGCCCGCGTTCCGGCGGCCGGCGAACTCGGCGCCGCTGCCGCCTCCCCCTGCCTCTACCGTGCCGACCCCTCCGCGCGCTCCCGTCGCGCGCCCACCGCAGCAAACGTCAGGCGCGGGTAAATGGATTCTGCTCACCATCGTGCTTACCGCCGTGTTCGTCGGATTCATCATATTCCTGTCCGTGCTCATCGGCATGGCGGACTCGGGCATGAATTATTAAGCCGCGCCCGCGACCCGTCTCTCATTCAAGTTCTACTTGCTCGCCGTACTGCGGCGGGTCAACGCGCCAGCCGAAGCGTTCGCGGATGTGCCCGGCCATCGCGGCGGCGGCCTCGGGCTCGCCGTGGGTTGTGAAGACGCGGCGCGGCGGCGTCGCTTCGAGGGGCTCAAGCCAGCGCAGGACTTCCGCCCAGTCGGCGTGGGCCGAGAGGCCGCCGATGCGCTCGACGTGGCAGCGGACGGGCACGTCCTCCTTCATGATGCGGACGTACTGCGAGCCTTCGAGAATCTTCCTGCCCGTGGTGCCCGCGGCCTGGTAGCCGACGAAGAGGACGGTGGCGCGCTCGTCGGGCAGCACGCGGCGCGCGTGGTGGAGCACGCGCCCGCCCGTCATCATCCCCGACGCCGAGATGATGACGCGCGTCCCCTTCTCCTCGTTCAGGCGCTTCGACTCCTCGCGCGTCGAGGCCGTCAGCATCGAGCGCGTGCGCAGGGGGTGGCGGTTCTGTTCGAGCACCGACACGTACTCCTCGTCGTGCTCGTCGCGGTTGCGCGAGTAAATCTGCGTCGCGGCCGCGGCCATCGGCGAGTCCACGCGCACGGGCAGGACGGGGATGCGCCCCTCGTCCTCCAGCTCGCGCAGGTGGTAGACGAGTTCCTGCGTCCGCCCGACCGCGAAGGCGGGGACGAGCAGCGGCCCGCCGCGCTCGACGGCCTCGTTGACGACTCGCGCGAGCGCGACCTTCGGGTCTTCCGGGTCGTGCAGGCGGTCGCCGTACGTTGACTCGACGAGCATGTAGTCGCAAAGGGGCGGCGCGACGGGGTCGCGTATAATCGGCTGGTCGTAATGCCCGAGGTCGCCCGAGAAGAGGATGCGTCTTCCCTTCCCGTCCGCGCCCGCGCCGTCAAGCTCCAACAGCACGAGGCTCGACCCGAGTATGTGCCCCGCGATGTGGAACCCCGCGCGCATCCCTCGCGCCACCTCGGTCGGCTCGCCCGTGTTCGGGCAGGTCTTCATCAACTTGATCGCCGCCCGCGCGTCCTCCTCCGTGTACAGGGGCAGCGCCGGCCGGTGCCGCGTCAAGCCCTTCCGGTTCCTGTACTCCGCCTCCTCCTCCTGCAAACGCGCCGAGTCCGGCAGCAGCAGCTTCAACAACTCCGCCGTCCCCTTCGAGCAGAACACAGGCCCCTTGAACCCGAGCCTCACCAGCCGCGGCAGGTACGCCGTGTGATCCACGTGCGCGTGCGTGATGACGACCGCGTCCAGACTCTTCGGGTCGAACGGCGGATCCTCCCAGTTCCGCTCCCGCAACTCCCTCAACCCCTGAAACAGGCCGCAGTCCACCAGCACCCGGCTCCCGCCGCTTTCGACCAGGTACTTCGACCCCGTCACCGTCCCCACGCCGCCCCAGAAACCAAGTGTCGCCATTTAACCTCCAAGCGCCGAAGCCACCGAAAAGCTTTGTTTGAAGCCCCACCTGCAAGTTACGTTGATGCCAATCCTTACTTTCCATGTGCCGCTCACCCAAGACTGTTTTGAACTCCCAGCAAATCTCTGCGAACCTCCTCAGCCCTAGGGGAGCCGAGAGCCACCAAAATCCGCAGTGCGTCACGATACAGCCGCGCCGCTTCCGCCTTGTCGCCCTCCTTTTCCGCAAGCACTCCTAAATTACGTAAGGTGTAGGCGATGCCTTGCTGGTTACCTAACCTCACTCCCATTTGTAAACTTTCCTCGTATAGCCGCCGCGCCTCGCCGTGCTCGCCTTGTTTCATAGCCAGCCCTGCCAGGTTATTCAGTGTGCTGGCCATGCCTTCGTAACTGCCAAGACTCTCTGACATCTCCAGACTCTCGGCGTAGAGCTTTCGCGCCTCTTGAATGTCGCCTTGATTGTTCGCAAGCGTCGCCAGGTTATTAAGGCAGGTGGCAATTTCCATTCGATTGCCGAGCATTCTGTTGAGTTCTAGGCTATCGCCGTAAAGCTGCTTCGCCTCATCCAAAGCCCCTCTTTCCTGCGCAATATTCCCCAAACGGAGCAAGCAGACGGCGACGTTTACTACGTTCCCTAAGCTCCTGAAAATTTCAATCGCCCCACGGTAGGCTCTCTCGGCCTCCTCGTATTCGCCGCGGTAACTACGAACCAGCGCCGTAGACCCCATGAAGTAAGCAACATTCCCCTCGACCTGAGCCTCGCGCGCTACTCTCTCAGCCTGCTCGCTGCTCCTGAGTGCCTCATCCCAGTAGCCGCGCAGGAAGAGGAAGTTATTCACGGCACCGCTAATCAGCATCACGCTCCACCGATCCCGTAACTCTAACGCCGTGTCCGCCGCCGCGAGCAGGTTGTCCTTGTCGGCCTCTAAGGCGTCAAGGTCTTCGGGCGTGGGTCGCGCATGCGCTTTTGCGTGACCGAGGAAGTAAGCGACGTAGCGCCGCTTAAACTCGTCGCCACGTTCGTCCTTCGAGAGCCGTGACTTTGCCAGCTCGCGCGTCAGGCCGCGGAGGTAGAGGCGCTCGTTCCCCTCCGTCGTTTCCACCAGCCACAGCGCCGACAGCCTCTCGACGGCGTTGTTCAGGCGACGCAGGTCGTTGTCGAAGCCTGCGACTTCGGCGAGCGGGTCGCGCGAGGCGTCGGGGGTGAAGAGGGAGAGGGCGAGGAGGGCGGCGCGGCCGTCGTCGCCCAGCTGGGGAAGGTTGAAGGAGCGCGTGAAGACGCGCTCGGCGGCGTCGCCTTCGCCGCGCGCGAGGTCGTCGAGGACGGCCTGCGGCTGCTTGGCGAGGTCTATCTGGCGGACGACCCACTGGAGGACGAGCGGGTTAGCCTCGCAGCGGCGGATGATGTCGTCGCGGTCAAGGCGGCCGAAGTTCGAGGGCTTGCGCGTCCGCTCGACGAGGCGTTGGAGGAAGTCGCGGGCCTCATCCATCGACATCGACGCGAGCGGGACGTTGTAAACGTCGTCGCGGTTTACCCGCGAGCGCGTAGTTATGAGCGCCGGGCAGGCGGCGCTCTGGGCAAGGAAGTCGAGGCAGCGCGACTGCTCCTCTTCCCCGATTGTCTCGAAGTTATCGAGTACGACGAGCGTCGGCTCACTCGACACCAGCGCCGAGACCTGCACGGCCTTCGCGTCGGGGGCGAGCCGGCGGAGGTCTTCGCGGCCGAGGCGCGTAGCTATCTCGTCGAGCATCGTGGCGAGGCTGAAGTCGGCGCGCCCGAGCGCGCCGACCCAGGCGATGCGATGTCGGAAGGCTTGCGCCGCGCCGCGCGTGAACTCGGCGGCGAGCGTCGTCTTGCCCGAGCCGCCCGGCCCCCAGAGTGCTACCAGCCGGTTATTTTCGGGCGCGAGTTCTTCCTTGAGCCGGCCGACGATGTCGCGCCCCTGCTCGTCGCGGCGGGCGACGAAGCCGACGACGGGCGAGCGCGGTAGTTGAGATGCCACACTCTTCGTCGGCGCGGCGGCGGCGACCGCGCCCGCCACAGGCCCGTTCTGCTTCCGCCGCGCGAGCAACTCTTGGGCCACCTTGCGGATGCCCTTGGCGATGTCCGTGAACGCCTCGTCCTGATTCGGCCAGGTCGTGACGGGTTTGGCGTTCTTCGGCAGTGCCTGGAGTTTGCCGAAGGGAGCGCCCGACCAGTCGCAGGGGCGGAGGATGATGGGGACGACGCGCGCCTCGCTCTTCTCGTGGCGCTCCATCGCCAGCTTCAGCTCGATGTCGTAGCAGTAGTCGGAGGCGAGGAAGTCCGCGCTGACGAGCAGGAGGATGATGTCGGCGGCCTTGAGGTGTTCGTCAATCTCGCCGCCCCACTCCTCGCCCGCGAGGATGCCGCGGTCGTGCCATTGGTTGATGACCTTCTGCCGCTTGAGCATGGAGAGGTGCGTCTCCAACTTGTCCCTCAAGTCCTCGTCCCTGTGGGAGTAGGAGTAGAAGAGTTCCAGTGGTTCCGTGAGTTGAGGCTCGTCTGGCATTTCAGTTCCTTTAACGCTAACGCGCGGCGGGTATCAGTTTGCGGGACAGCCCCGCGGCACCGACTATACCGACTGTGAGAGTTTGGGGGAAGGTTTTTATTCGGGGCGGCGCAGGCGCGGGAGGCCGAAGAAGACTAAGGCGCATGGGGCGAGGAGGGCGAGGTTGCGCAGGGCGGTGGAGACGCCGAGTTGGGAGCCGATGAGGCGGCCGAAGCAGCCGCACTCCAGCGGCTCACCCTGTAGGACGTAGACGTAGTAGATGGCGTATCCGGCGAAGCCGAGGAGCAGAAGGGCGGAGGCGAGCGCGCCGAGCCGCGCGGTGCGCGGGACGATGAGCAGGAGGGCGGCGGCGAGTTCGGTAGCGACGACGGCGAAGGCCGCGGGCCAGACCCAGCTCTCCCGGACGAGGTTGGAGAGGTTGGCGGCGAAGGCGTGGAGCGTGAAAAGCTTCGCGCCGGCGGCGAAGAGGAAGAGAGCCGCGAGGCCGAAGCGGCTGACGTGAACGAGGATGCGAAGGAGTTGACGGCCCCTCATCATAAAAAAGTAGGCAGTAGGCAGATGGCAGTAGGCAGTCGCTCCGCGCGACGGACGTTGAAGGGTTAACTCAAAGTTCTCGAAATAGGGTCTTCAACTGCCTACTGCCATCTACCTACTGCCTACTGCTTTCAGGCTGCGTTGGCGAGGGCGACGACCTTTTCGGCGGCGTCCTTCATGCCCTGGGCGACGGTGAAGTTCATGCCGGACTCGCTGATGAGGCGGCGGCCCTCTTCGACGTTAGTGCCTTCGAGGCGGACGACGACCGGCACCTGGACGCCGATGGATTTCGCCGCCTCGATGACGCCGCGCGCGACCATGTCCGTGCGGACGATGCCGCCGAAGATGTTGATGAGCACGGCGCGGACGGCCGGGTCTGCGAGCAGGATGCGGAAGGCCGCCTCGACGCGCTCCTGCGACGCGCCGCCGCCCACGTCGAGGAAGTTGGCCGGCTCGCCGCCCGCGAGCTTGATGATGTCCATCGTCGCCATCGCAAGCCCCGCGCCGTTGACCATGCAGGCGATGTTGCCGTCGAGCTTGATGTAGTTGAGGTCGAACTTCGACGCCTCGATCTCCAAAGGCTCCTCTTCGTTCAAGTCGCGCAGCCCGTGGAAGTCCGGGTGGCGGAACATCGCGTTGTCGTCAAACGTCATCTTGGCGTCGAGCGCGATGAGGCGGTTGTCCTTAGTTAAAAGGAACGGGTTGATTTCGACCAGCGAAGCGTCGGTCTGCTCGTAGGCGTGGTAGAGCGCCTGCATGAACTTGGCCGCCTGGTTGACGAGCGCCGCGGGCAGGCCGAGCCCGAAGGCGAGCTTGCGCGCCTGGAAGGGGCGGAAGCCGACGGCCGGGTCGATGGTCTCCTTCAGGATCAGCTCGGGCGTGGAGGCTGCGACCTCTTCGATGTCCATGCCGCCGGCCGAGGAGGCCATGAAGACGGGGCGGCCCGTCGCGCGGTCGAGCACGATGCCGAGGTAGAACTCCTTGTCAATCGGGAGCCCCTCTTCGATGAGGATGGTGTGCACCTTGCGCCCCTCGGGGCCGGTCTGGTGCGTGACGAGGTTCATGCCGAGAATCTTCCCGGCCACCTCCTGCGCCTCGTCGGCGCTCCGGGCGAGCTTGACGCCGCCGCCCTTGCCGCGCCCGCCCGCGTGTATCTGCGCCTTGACGACGACCACGTCCGTGCCCAGCTCCTTCGCCGCGTGGTACGCCTCCTCGGGCGAGCGCGCGACGACCCCGCGCGGGACGGCCACGCCGTACTTCTGCAAAAGCTCCTTCGCCTGGTACTCGTGAATCTTCATCCTCGATCCCTTCGGCGGCGACGCGCGAGGCCCGCCGCTTGCAAATGAATTTAATTGTTCCGGAACGCCGACGAGTGTACCGGCACGCGCCGCGCGTCTGCAAGGTGAGAAGCTGTCAGCGGTCAGCTATCGGCTTTCAGCCAGACCGTTTTTGTGGCAGGCACGCGTCAGATTGAAGCCGTCGGCTTTGTCCGGCTGAAATCCGATAGCTGAATGCTGAGCGCTTAAACAAAACTGAAAACTGAAAACTATTAGAACTGTCTTAAGGCCATCAAGGCAGGCGAGGTGAACGCTATGACGTTGGCTTTAACGGTGCTCTTTGCTGTCAACCTCTACGCGAGAGCCGCCAGGTCGAGATAGTCAGTTCGGTGCATCCCTTAGAGTGAAGAGTTGCGGCGGGCCGGAGCGTTCCGGTTCGCCGCTTTTTTTCGCGCGGGGCTTGGCAGACATGCCTTCCGGGCGTTAACCTTCCGGCCGTCCGCGCCGAGCCCACTCGAAGGAGTCGAAGTATGAGCGAAGTGACCGTGACCTCCCTCTCGAACCTGCGCAACGAAGTCTCCTACGGCGACGGAAAGACCCTCGTCACGGACGAGCCGGCGGGGCTGGGCGGCGAGGGCGCGGGGCCGGACCCTTACGCGCTCCTGCTCGCGGCGCTCGGCAGTTGCGTCTCGATGACGTTGACGCTGTACGCGCGCCGGAAGGGCTGGCCCCTGGAGCGCGTCCGCGTGCGCCTGCGGCAGAGGCGCGTCCACGCGAAGGACTGCGCGGAGTGCGGGAGCGCGGCCGACGACTTCATCCACCACATCGAGCGCGCCGTCGAGCTCGAAGGCGACCTCAGCGAAGAGCAGCGCGCGCGCCTGCAAGAGATCGCACACCGCTGCCCCGTCCACCGCACGCTCACAAGCGAGATCGCCGTCACCGAGCTGAAGGAGTAAGAGCCGTGAACCGTAAACCGTGAACCATGACAAGAAGAAGACAGTTCTTACCTGTCACGGTTTACGGTTCACGGTTCACGGCTCTTTGCGTTCTTGCCTGCGCGCCCGCGCGGCTGTTTAAATGTCCCCCGCCGGTTTTCAGATTCGCGCCCTTCGAGACAAGCCCTGATGAAACGTCCGTCCCCGCTCCTTTTAACCGTCGCCCTCCTTCTGTCCGCCGCCTGCAAGTCCGAGAGCCCGACCGGCCCGGCCGCGAAACCCGCGGCGAGCCCCGACGCCGCCGCGGCGAACACCGCGGCGACCCCGCCGCCGGGCGCGGTCGAAGTCAACACCTCGACGCTGAAGAAGGAGGTGGACGAGAACCCGCAAGACCTCGAAGCGCGCTACAACCTCGGCACCGCGTACCTCGTCGAGGGCAAGTACCTTGAGGCGGCGGCCGAGTTCAAGTTCGTCGCCGAGAAGAGGCCGAACGACGCGGACGCGCTGGCGAAGATGGCGATGGCCTACACGTCCGCGAACAGGTACGAAGAGGCGGCCGAAGCACTCAAGCGCGCCCTCGGCCTCCTGCCGAAGAACGCGGAGCTGCACCAGATGCTCGCCGACGTGTACGAGAAGGCGGGCAGGACGGCCGAGGCCGAGGCCGAGCGCGCGGAGTTCCAGAGGCTCGACCCGAACGTGCGGGCCAAGACGCTGCTCGCCGCGGGCAGGCTCAAGGAGGCGTTGGACGAGGCGCGCAAGGTCTCGCCCGCGAACGCCGAGACGCACTACATTCTGGGCAGCGCGCTCCTCAACCTCAAACAGCCGGCGGAGGCGCTCGCCTCACTCCAACAGGCCGTCAGACTCAACCCGAAGTTCGCCGACGCATACTTCCAGACGGGCAACGCCTACGACCAACTGGGCCGGCAGGAGGACGCGGCCGGAGCCTTCCAGACGGCCGCGCGCCTCAACCCGAAAGACGCCGACGCCTTCTACAACCTCGGCAACACCTACAACAAGCTGAACCGCCCGAAGGAGGCGGCCGGAGCCTTCACGCAGGCCGTCCGCCTGCGCCCCGGAGACGCGGACGCGCGCCTCCGCCTCGCCGTCGCGCAGCTCCGGCAGGGCAACGCCGCCGCCGCGCGCGAGCAGCAGGAGGCGCTCAAGAAACTCGACCCCGCGGCGGCCCAACAGCTCCAACAGGCCATCGAGCAGGGCGGCCAAAAACTCCCTTAAGACTTGCCGCAAAAAATCTGTTGACCGGCGGCCCGCCTTGGAGCATATTCTCGCGCGACGCAGGCACCCCGCGCCGGCACCGCCCGGCATTTCCAGGCACAAAACAGAAAGGAAACCCCCAACCCAATGCAACGCCCCGTCCTCCTCTTCGCGCTCGTCTCCCTCCTGCTGTCTTTAACCTTTACCCCTTCGCGCTCAAGCGCGCGCCAGCTCTCCTCGACGAAGGGCAGCGCCGCGGCCGCGCTCGAACAGGAGGTGCTCAGGGAGATCAACCTTGTGCGCACGCGCCCGGCCGAGTACGCCGCCTACCTCGAACAGTTGCGCCCGTACTTCAAAGGCAAGGAGTACACGCGGCCGGGGATGCCCGGGCTGTTGACGCAGGAGGGCTCGCAGGCGCTCGAAGAGGCGATCAGCGCCCTGCGCGCGGCGAAGCCCGCGCCGGCGCTCACGGCCTCGCAGGGGATGCGCTCGGGTGCCTTGTTGTTGGTGAAGGATCAGATGGGGACGGACACGACCGGGCACAAGGGGAGGGACGGGAGTTTCTGCGAGCAGCGCACGCAGCGCTTCGGCGCGTGGCAGGAGCCCATCGGCGAGAACCTCTCGTACGGCAGCGACACGGCGCGCGAGCGCGTGCTGACGCTGCTCATCGACGACGGCTTCGCCAACCGCGCTCACCGCAAGCGCCTGCTCGACGCCTCCTTCCGCGTCGCCGGCATCGCCTGCGGCGACCACAAGATGGGCGCCATGTGCGTCATCACCCTCGCCGGCGGCTTCACCGACGGCCCGTCCAAGATGGCCCTGCCCGCCAAAACCCTCGCCCCCGTCCCCTCCGGCGCGAGGAAGTTTTAAAGACTCTTCTTCTTCTAAGAAGACGGAAAGGGCTTCGGGTAACTCTCCCGAAGCCCTTTCTCCATTACGGGCGGGGCCGTTCCCTGTCGAAGTGCTCAACCGTCTACTGAAAACCGCGCCGGTGTTCTATCATGGCGGCATCTTCCCAAACGGTTCATCGGATGTCGAGCGCAAACGGACTACCATTATCATGAAGTATTACGCACGCCTCTTCTGCCTCTTCCTGTCGCTCTCCGCTCTCTCGGCGTCGGCCGTGCCGCCGGCGAGCGCGCACTTGCCCGCCGCGCCCGAGTCCGTCGCACAGGACGGGGCGACGCGCCCCGCGCACTTCGAGGACGTACACTCCTTCTCGAACCCGCACCAGGTCAGGGTGCGCCACGTCGCCCTCGACTGGAAGGTGGACTTCGGCCGGAAGGTGCTCGCGGGTTCGGCGACGCTCGACGTCGAGCGGGTCTCGGCCGACGCGCCGCTCGTCCTCGACACGCGCGCGCTCGACGTGTCCCGCGTCGAGGCATCGACGGACGGCTCGCGCTTCGCCGCGGCCGAGTTCGCTGTGGGGCAGTCCGACGCAATCCTCGGCGCCCCCTTAACCGTTCGACTGCCGCCCGCCGCTCGGCGCGTCCGCGTGCATTACGAGACGAGCCCGGGCGCGTCCGGCCTCCAGTGGCTTGAGCCGGCGCAGACCGCGGGGCGGCGTCACCCCTTCATGTTCACGCAGTCGCAGGCCATTCACGCCCGCAGTTGGATACCTTTGCAGGACACGCCGCAGGCCCGCGTCACCTACGAGGCGCGCGTCCGCACGCCGCGCGGGCTGCTGGCCGTGATGAGCGCCGAGAACGACCCGCGCGCCGCGCGCGACGGCGACTACTCGTTCCGCATGACGCGGCCCATCCCCTCCTACCTCATCGCGCTCGCCGTCGGCGACCTGCGATTCCGCTCGATGGGTCGCAGGACCGGCGTCTACGCCGAGCCTTCGGTGGCGGCGAAGGCCGCGTGGGAGTTCGCCGACACCGAGCGGATGATCGAGGCCACCGAGCGCATCTACGGCCCTTACCGCTGGGGGCGCTACGACCTCCTCGTGCTCCCGCCGAGCTTCCCCTACGGCGGCATGGAGAACCCGCGCCTGACCTTCGCCACGCCGACCATCCTCGCGGGCGACCGCAGCCTCGTCTCGCTCGTCGCGCACGAACTGGCGCACTCCTGGTCGGGCAACCTCGTCACCAACGCGACGTGGCGCGACTTCTGGCTCAACGAGGGCTTCACGACCTACCTGGAGCGGCGCATCGTCGAGGCCGTCTACGGGCGCGAGCGCGCGGAGATGGAGGCCGCGCTCGGCCGCCGCACTTTGGAGGAGTTGATGGCCACGCTCGAAGAGCGCGACGAGATTCTGCACATCGACCTCCGCGGCCGCGACCCCGACGCGGGCTCCACCGAGGTGCCCTACGAGAAGGGCGCGCTCTTCCTGCGCCACCTCGAAGAGACCTTCGGCCGCGCGCGCTTCGACCGGTTCCTGCGCGCCTACTTCGACCACTTCGCCTTCCGCAGCATCACGACCGAGGACTTCCTCGCCTACCTGAAGGCGAACCTGCTCGACCGCTTCCCGCGCGAGGCCGCGCGCGTCAACGTCGAGGAGTGGGTCGAGCGGCCGGGGCTGCCCGCGTCAGCCCCCCGCCCGAGCGCGCAGGCGTTCGCGCGCGTCGAGGCGCAGGCGCGCCGTTGGGCCGAAGGGGGGCTGCCGGCCGCGCGCCTCGATACGGCGCGCTGGTCAACGCAGGAGTGGCTCCACTTCCTCAAGTCGCTGCCGGAGGATTTGAGCGCCGAGAGGATGGCCGAACTCGACCGCGCCTTCCGCCTGACGCGGACGGGCAACTCCGAGGTCGCCTTCCAGTGGCTGATGATGTCGATTCGCGCGCGGTACGAGGCGGCCTCCCCGCGCCTCGAAGAGTTTCTGACCACCGTCGGCCGGCGCAAGTTCATCCGCCCCCTCTACCAGGAGCTGGCTAAGACGCCCGAGGGGCGCGAGCGTGCGCGCGCCGTCTACCGCCGTGCCCGCCCGACCTACCACCCGATTGCCGCCGCCAGCATCGACGAGGTATTGAAGTGAGCCCCCCAAACAGATACGGCCGCACGCGCGTGCGGCCGTATCTGTTTGGGGCTTACAATCGGGATGCCGAGTTAAGCGGACGCGACGTCTTTCTCAAACATTCGGCGGTACGTGCGCATGCGATGGCAGTTGGCGCATACCACGTCACATTTCTCTATCTCCTCCAACAGCCGCGCGTCCGTACAACCCTTGGAGACGAGGTTGGCGACCGCGGCCTCTTTTTTCATCCCCTCCCGATGGTCAAACTCCATCACCCACGGGTGAAAAATCCCTCCGCAGTCCTGACAGGGCCGTTGCTTTACTTCCAGAAGGATGTTGCGGAGCCGCTTCCGCTGCCTGTTCTTGTTCCGGCGGTTCTTCGCGATGAAGCGCGACTTGTTTCGCTGGTAGTAGAGACGGTGATAGGCGCTTTGGCAAGACTTACACTTACTCTGGAGAGCGCCGCCTTTGCGGCTAAACTCACCCGCGGCCTTCTCCAACGAGCAGGTCGAACAGACTTTCATCTCTTCGCGCACAGCCTTTAGCCCCCGCCGTGAAGTGAAAGTCGGGCGAAAAGCAAAAGCCTCCAACCAATGGCGGTTGGAGGCTTTTGTTGTATCGGGATAGGCAGATTCGAACTGCCGACCTCTCGCACCCCAAGCGAGCGCGCTACCAGGCTGCGCCATATCCCGTGACGGCGTTTAGTATCTACGGAAATTTAATTTTGGTCAAATGAGGCGCGGGACGGTTCAGCGCCGGTGCGTGTCGGGGCGCGCGTCCTCGGCTTCGAGGAGGAGCATGATGTCGCGGAGCTGCTCGCGCAGGCGGCGGAGCGCGGCGCGGCTTTCGTCCGACGGTGGAGGTTCGGGTCGTGTGGGGTATGCGCTCTGTACGGGAGCCGCGGGTTCGTGGGGCGTCTCTTCAAAGTCGGGCGGCGGCTCTTCCGCCTCGGGCGCGTGGGTGGGGACGAGTTGCGGGGCGGGCTGCGTGTTCAGAGCCTGCGCGCCCATCTCGGGCGTGACGACTTTCAGTTTGCTCGCGCCGCGTATCTCGTTCGTCAGGCGCTTCTTCGCGCCGGCGATGGTGTACTGGTCTTCGTAGAGCAGCTCCTTGATGCGCAGCACCATCTCCACGTCGCGCTTGCGGTAGGTGCGCTGGCCGGCGCGGTTCTTCTGCGGCGCGAGCATCGGGAACTCCGACTCCCAGTAGCGGAGCACGTGCGCCTGTATCCCCGTGATGTCGCACACCTCCCCGATCTTGAAGAAGAGTTTCTCGGGGATGGAGACGGCTGCTCGGTTCATAACTGAAGGAGGGACGGAGCCAACGCGTTCTGTGTTCAAGTTCACACGCGTGACCGCAATTCAGAACTGTTGACGATGAGCCGCCCGACGAGGACGGCAGGGGAAGCTCGCGGGGACAATGTTAACCGCGCCTCAAACCCTTGTCAACGTTATTGTTAGCAGCCGGCGGGACTTTACCCCTCGCGCGGGTCGAGCATGATGAGGCGGTTGACGGGGTCGAAGGTGAGGCGGAACGGGCGCAACGCGTCTCGGCCGAGGATGACGGGCGCGCCCTTCTCCGCCCGCACGAGCAGGTCGGTCGGGACGCCGCGCAGTACGAGCGCGCCGACGCTCACCGTCGCCGCGCGCACGCGACGCGAGTGCACTTCCCCTCCCCCGAGGTCGCGCGCGCTGCGCCCGCGACGGCCTTCGGTCTCAAGTATCCCGAGAGTCCGCGCGGCCGACTCGTCAACGGCGAGGCCGAAGCCGGAGCCCGTGTCGAGCAGGGCGCGGCGTCCTTCGGCGAGCATGACGAACGGCCTGCGCGCGCCCCCTTCGGTGAGCCAGGGCACGACCGCGCCTTCGGGCGGCGCGTCGCCCTTGCGGAGCGGGCGCGTGCGCGGGTCGAAGAAGCTGAGTTCGCCCGCGGGGATGTCGATCACGAAGCCGAGCGTGCCGAAGGCTTCGGAGGGGTCGAGGACTCCGTCCACGTCTTCGGGCAGCCGCGGCGCGACGACGAAGAGGCCGCGCGCCGGCACCGCGTTCTCGCGCGAGCCGAGCGCGAGCGTGCGGACGAAAGCCTTCCGCGCGCCGCCCGCGGTCGCGCCGCTCAGGCCGCCGATCACGATACCGCCCCCGCCGGCTTCGACTTCGACCCGGGCCTCGCCCGCCGCGCGCGGCGAGAGCAGAGTCGCGCCCGCGCCCGTGTCGAGGGCGAAGGTGAAAGGCCCCGCGCCGTTGACCCAAGCCCTGACGAGCAGGCCGCGGCCGTCGGATTCGCGGAAGCTGACGGTCGCGGGGATTCCGCGCCCCGCCCCTTCCCTCTGCCACAGACGGGAAAGGGCGGCCCCCGCTAATGCCGGAGCCGCCCAACCGATCAGTAGCAGCGCCAGGAGCAGAGCCGAAGTCACGCCCAGGAGGGCCGTCTTCAGACTTCTACGCATCGGCGTCGCCCTTTTTTAGTAGTTGCGGTTGCGCTTGCGCAGCTTGTAGGTGTAGAGCGCCGAGCCGCCCGCGCCCGCGAGACCGCCGATGAGCGCGCCCTTCTTACCGCCAACCAGGGCACCGATACCAGCACCTGCGCCCGCGCCCATCGCCACCGTTAACTTGTCGCGGTGCTTTTGCCAAAAAGAGCGGCCACGGGTCTGACCGTAGTCGTAGTAGACGCGGCGCGGGGCGCTCGCGCGGCGCACGGTGCGCCGGACGGGGGCGCGCTCGACGACGCGCGTGGTCGTCGCAGCCGCCGGGGCCGCCGCCGTCAGGTTCGACTCGCGGGCCGCCTCGACGCCCTCAAGGAAGCCGTCCTTGAAGGCCGCGCGCTCCTCCTCGGTCATGTTCTTGGTCTGGTCGGCCAGCTCGTTTTCGAGCAGGGCCTTCTGTTCGTCGGCCGGGTTGACCGTCGTGGCCTGGCCCGCCACGAGCGGCTTCGGGGCCTCGGCCTTGGCGATCTCGGGGGTGTTGTTGCTCGGGCGCATTACGAACGCGCCGACGGTGCCGCCGAGCAGTGCCGCCACGAGCGCCACGGGCAGAATCTTGTTCGTCGTCGTCATTTGTCGGTGTCTCCTCAGAGTTTCTAAATTCTTGATGACGCTTGTGAATGAGCGTGCACACCGGGGAGAGTGGCAACTGCCGTTCCTCTGCGAAGCGCGCCCGGCAGCCCGCCTGACAATCTAGCAAACTTGCGCGGACTTGTGTTCTTTCCGGGGTCATTGCAATCGTTTTGTCTCCAAATTGTAAGAAGAGTCGCGCGCCCTCCATACGTATTCGCGCGAACGGCGTACACGATATGGGGCCGCACGCCTACGATATCCTCAACGACTTGGGTTGGACGCCTCCGCGGTCGCGACGCTATAATCCGCCCTTGGTCAAAAACACTCCGAGAGGTGAGCAGCACGTGGCGTCCACGTCCGCTTCGGTCTTCCGCCTGGCGCGGCGGCTTGAGGGCGTCGGGTTCTCCGACATCGTCAAAATCCGCAACAAGATTCTGAAGCTGCGCGCCGGGGGCGCACAGGTCTTTCAGTTCGAGGGCGGCGAGCCCTTCTTAGAGACGCCCGCCCCCATCAAGGAGGCGATGGCGCGCGCGCTGGCCGAGAACCGCACGCGCTACGCCCCCTCCTCCGGCATCCCCGAGCTGCGCTCGGCCGTCGCCGAAAAGCTGCGCGAGCGCAACCGCATCCCCGCCCGCGAGGAGGACGTGATCATCCTCAATGGCGGCATGCAGGGACTCTTCGCGGCCTTCCAGTCGATCATCGACCCCGGCGACGAGGTGCTCGTCTTCTCCCCCTTCTGGACGCCCATCCGCGACCTCATCGCGCACTGCGAGGGGCGAACCGTCCGCGTCCGCAGCAGGGAGGCGCGGCGCGAGGGCTTCCACGAGACGCTCGCGCGCCACGCGACCGACAGGACGCGCGCCATCTACTACAACACGCCGCAGAACCCCACGGGGATCGTCTTCACGCGCGAGGAGGCGGAGGAGGTCGCGCGGTTCGCGCGCGAGCGCAACCTGGTCGTCATCGCCGACGAGGCTTACGAAGACCTCATCTACGAGGGCGAGCACGCCTCCATCGCCTCGCTCGAAGGGATGTTCGAGCGGACGATCACCTGCTTCACGCTCTCGAAGTCCTACGCGATGACGGGCTGGCGCATGGGCTACGCGGTGGCGACCGAGCCCTGGATGACGGGCCTGAAGAAGTGCCTGCTCTACACGACGAACGGCGTCTCGACGCCCTCGCAGTACGCGGCGGTCGCGGCGTTCGGGCTGCCCTCGGATTTTTACGAGGACATACGGCGCGCGTACCGCGAGCGCCGCGACCTGCTCGTCGGGGGCCTGTCCGAGTTAGGGCTCACCTGCGACCAGCCGGCCGGGGCCTTCTACGCCTTCCCGGACGTTTCGCGCGTCAACCCCGACAGCCGCGCCGCCGCCGACATCCTGCTCGAACGCGCGCAGGTGGCGACCGTGCCCGGCGTCGTCTTCGGCGAGCACGGCGAAGGCCACCTCCGCTTCTCCTTCTCGACCTCGCCCGAGACCATCAAAGCCGGACTCGACTCCCTCCGTCGGAACCTCTGAGTCAGCGATGAGTGACGAGTGATGAGTGATGAGTTGACCGGCGGCGGCGAGTTCGACTTCATCGAGCGCGTCCGCCGACAGGAACTCAGGCGACTCGTCACGGACAAGCACTCGTCACTCGTCACCCGTCACCCATCACTCCTTCTTGGTATCGGCGACGACGCCGCGGTCTTGAGGCCGCGGGCGGGCTTCGACCTCGTCGTCACGGCCGACCTGCTCGTCGAGGGCGTTGACTTCCGTTTAGAAGGCGGTTGGACTTCGCCGCGCGACCTGGGGCACAGGGCGCTGGCCGTGTCCCTGTCGGACGCGGCGGCGATGGGGGCGCGTCCGCGCTTCTGCCTGCTCTCGGTCGGCGTGCCGCGTGCGTTGTGGCGCGGCCGTTTTCTTGATGAGTTCTACGAGGGCGTGCGCTCGCTGGCCGGGGTTCAAGGGGTACGCATCATCGGCGGCGACACTTCGCGGACGACGGGGGGCGTCGTCATCGACTCTATCGTGCTTGGCGAGGTGCGGCGCGGGCGGGCGCTGACGCGCGGCGGGGCGCGTGTGGGCGACGGGATTTTCGTGACCGGCGCGCTGGGCGGGGCCGCGGGCGGGTTGAAGATTCTTGAGAGTGCCGGGGTTCGAGCGCCCCGCGGGCGAGCCGCGGGCGGGCTCGTCACGCGGCAGCGGAGGCCGGAGCCGCGGGTCGGGTGGGGTGCGCTGCTCTCGGAGAAGGGGCTCGCCACGTCGCTCATCGATTTGAGCGACGGGCTCTCGTCAGACCTCGCGCACGTCTGCCGCGAGAGCGGCGTCGGCGCGCGCGTGGAGGCCGCGAGCCTGCCCGTTGACCCACAGCTCGCGCGGGCCGGGTTCGGCGCGGAGGAAGCGCTCGGGCTCGCGCTCGACGGCGGCGAGGACTTCGAGCTGCTCTTCACCGCCGCGCCGCGCCGGGCCGCGCGTCTCCCGCGCGAGGTCGGCGGGGTGCCCGTCACGCGCGTCGGGGAGGTGACGGGCGAGCGCGGCAAGGTGCGGCTCGTGCGCGGCGGGAAGGCGCGTCTGCTCAAGCCCGGCGGCTTCGAGCACTTCGCCCGAGACTAAAATGTTTGACTGGCCGACCGTCCTTGCCTAGACTCTCAGACACGAAGTGCTCCCCGGCCCGATTCCAGTTCTGGTAAGGAGGAACAGCATGATTCTTTTCGGCCTTCGTCTCCTCGTCGCATTGTTAACCTTCGCGGTCGGCGTCGCCTCCGCGTGGCTCTTCAACTTCGGCCTGTCCAAGAACTGTAAGACCGTGGCCGTGCTCAGAGAAGGCCCGGTCGTCGAGAGGGTCTTTACAGTGGGCGACGCGCCGAAGACGCGCTCGTGCTCGCTCGACCGCCCCAAGTCCGTCGTGCAGGGCGGCATACTCAACGGCAAGGCCCTGAGCAAGCCCGCGCCCGTCTACCCGCTGGCCGCGAAGGCCGCGGGCGTTGCGGGCACGGTCGTCGTGCGCGTCACGCTGGACGAGTCGGGCAGGGTTCAGACCGCCGAGGCCACGAGCGGCCCCGAGATGCTCCGCGAGGCGGCCGAGGAGGCCGCGCGCAAGGCTCAATTCTCGCCGACGCTGCTCTCGGGCCAACCCGTCCGGGTCTCGGGCGACATCACCTACAACTTCCGGCTCAGGTAATTCACGGGCGCGCCTCCGGCAACGTTCTTTCATCGCGGGCGGCGCGCCCTTCGTCTTCCTTCTCAACGACCGATGCTCAAATTCTTCAACACCCTCTCGGGCCGCGTCGAGGAGTTCCGACCCCTCGTCGAGGGCGAGGCGCGGCTCTACATCTGCGGCCCGACGGTCTGGGACTTCGCGCACATCGGCAACTTCCGCACGATGGCCGCCTTCGGCGACACGCTGCGCCGCTACCTCAAGTACAAGGGGTTTCGGGTCACGCACGTGATGAACATCACGGACATCGAAGACCGCATCATCAAGTTCTCGGCCGAGCGCGGCCAGACCATCGACGAGTACACGGCGCGGTACACCGAAGCCTTCCTCGCCGACTACGAGGCGCTCGGCGCGGAGCGCCCCGAGGTGCTGCCGCGCGCGACCCGCCACATCGGGGAGATGGTGGAGATCATCAAGCGCCTGCGCGACTCGGGCCACGCCTACGAGGCCGACGGCTCCTGGTACTACCGCATCACCTCCTTCCCGGAGTACGGGAAGCTCTCGAAGATCAACTTCGCGGGCAACATCGTCGGCGGGAGCGAGCGCGTCGCCACCGACAAGTACGAGAAGGAGGACGCGCGCGACTTCGCGCTCTGGAAGGCGCAGGGGTCGCCGGACGAGCCCGCCTGGGAGACCGAGATCGGCAAGGGCCGCCCCGGCTGGCACATCGAGTGCTCCGCGATGTCGATGAAGTACCTCGGCGAGACCTTCGACATCCACGCGGGCGGCATCGACCTCGTCTTCCCGCACCACGAGAACGAGGTGGCGCAGTCGGAGGGCGCTACGGGGAAGCAGTTCGCGCGCTACTGGCTCCACGCGGAGCACCTGAAGGTCGAGGGCGAGTCGATGTCGAAGTCGCTCGGCAACTACTACACCTTCCGCGACCTGTTGGAGAAGGGTTTTAATCCGACGGCCATCCGGTATCTCCTTTTAAGCGTGCCGTACCGCAAGCAGCTCAACTTCACGTTCGAGGGCTTGCAGGGGGCGGGGAAGACGGTCGAGTCCTTGGGCACGTTCCGCACGCGCCTGCGCGAGGCGCGCACCGAGGCGGGCTCGAACCCCGAGTTGAAGGCGGCGGCGGCGCACGCGCTCGAAGAGTTCGAGGCCGGGATGGACGACGACCTCAACACCTCGGTCGCGCTCGCGGCGGTTCACGGGCTCCGGCGCGAGGTCAACACCGCGCTCGACTCCTGCGTCCTGCGCGAGGACGACCGCCGCGACATTCTGGAGCTGGTCGAACGCTTCAACTCCGTCCTGAACGTCTTCCCCGAAGAGGAGGCGGCGCTGCTCGATGAGGACATCCAGCGGCTCATCGACGAGCGGCAGGGGGCGCGCCACCGCCGCGACTTCGCCCGCGCCGACGAGATACGCGACCAGCTCGCCGCCCGCGGCATCACCCTCGAAGACACACGCGACGGCGTCCGCTGGAAGCGGAAATAGCCTAATGATAGTTGAATGGGACGAAAAGAAAGACCGGATTAACCTGCGCAAGCATAAAGTCTCATTCGATGAGGCGGCGACGGTTTTCGACGACCCGCCAGCGACCACGATTGACGACCCTGACCACTCCGCTGAGGAGCGACGGTTTTTAACCACCGGGACGACCACCGAGGCGAGAGTGGTAATCGTCTCACACACTTACAAACGCGGGCTGATTAGGGTTATCTCTGCTCGTAAGGCGACACGATCCGAGAGAAGGGTTTACGAAGAGGGTGAGTGAGATGAGAAAGGAATACGATATTCGCGGCGGCGAACGCGGCAAGTTCTTCGGTAAGGTGAAGGGCCACCGGGTGATTAAAGATACCCCGAAAGATGGTGAATTGAGCGAGGCGCGTAAGCTCCTTAAGCGCGTGCGGCCCCATCTGAAAGAGACCAAACAGGCAGAGCAGTTGAGAAAGCAGATTGAAGAGTTTTTAGGAGAAAACGTAAGCTGAACAACCCTTTGAATTGAGCCCCTCCTACCTTGACCTCTACCGAGAACCCTTTTGAGCGAAAACTCAGAGCGTCCACGCATCCTGGTGGCCGGTGACGGCGCGGTGCCGACCGGCTTCGCGCGCGTGATGGAGGGCGTCTTCGCGCCGCTCGCCGGAGCGTACGAAATACACCAGATCGCGACGAACTACCGCGGCGACCCGCACGGGTACAGTTGGAAGCTCTACCCGGCCGAGACCGGCGGCGACCGCTGGGGGGCGGGGCGACTCCTGCCCCTGATTGAAAAAATTAAGCCGCGCCTCGTCTTCGTCCTCAACGATATCTGGGTGCAGCACGCCTACCTGAACGAGTTGCGGAAGATGAAGGACGCGCCGCCGGTCGTCCTCTACTGCCCCGTGGACGGCGGGCCTCTCGACGCCGAGGGCGTCGAGCCCCTGCGGGGCGTCCGCCGCTGCGTCGCCTACACGGAGTTCGGCCGCGGCGTCATCGAGGCGGCCGTGCGCTTACAGAGGGCGAAAGACCCCTCCTTCGACTTCCCCGCCGTCGAAATCATCCCGCACGGCGTGGACACGGAGACCTTCCGCCCGCTCGAAGGCGAGGGCGTCTCGCCGCGCCTGCACGCGCGCCGCCTGCTCTTCCCCAACCTCACAGACCTCGAAGGGCGCTTCATCGTCCTCAACGCCAACCGCAACCAGCCGCGCAAGCGCATCGACACGACCATCCGCGGCTTCGCCCTCTTCGCGCGCGACAAGCCGGCGGGCGTCAACCTCTTCCTGCACATGGGCGTCGAGGACGTGGGCTGGAACGTCGTCATGCTCACGCGCCGCTACGGCGTCGAAGACCGCGTGCTGATGTCGAGCCTCGACAAGGTCATGCAGACCGTCTCGACGCGCCAGCTCAACCTCGTCTACAACGCCTGCGACGTGGGGCTCAACACTTCGAGCGCCGAAGGTTGGGGGCTGCCGAGCTTCGAGCACGCGGCGACGCGCGCGGCCCAGGTCGTCCCGCGCCACAGCGCGTGCGCGGAGTTGTGGGAGGGCTCGGGCGTGCTGGTCGAGCCCGCGCTGAAGATTATCAACGAGAAGATTCTGACCGAAGGGTGGCTGGTGACGCCGGAGGGCGTGGCGGGGGCGCTGGAGAAGTTGTACGCCGACCGCGGGTTCCTGGACGAGATGTCGGAGAGGGCGTACCGCAACGCGACGCGTGACGAGTACCGCTGGGAGAACATAGCGGCGCGCTGGGACGCCCTCTTCCGGGAGGTGCTGGCGGAACCGACGCCCGCCTAGCCCACGTTGATGTTGAGCGCGACCAGCACTTGGTCGGTCACCTGCGGCGACCACGCGATGGACGTCTCGTTCTGCAGCCAGCCTACGGGGAAGAAGCCGACGGCGTAGGTGACGAAGCCGCTCACGTCCACCACGTTCGACGAGCCGCTCTGGCCCGAAGGATTCAGCGAGCCAGACCACATCGGCGGGTTGGCTGAACCGTCCACGTAGCCGCAGATCATATACTCCACCCCCGTCGCGGAGGTGTTGTTGGCAACAGTGATTGACATGTCGTTACCTCTCCTCCTCAGTTGGGGAAAACGTTGATCGAGAGCGAGACCATCGACTCGTCCGGCACCGGCTGCGACCAAGAGATGGCCCAGTCGTTCCCGTTGTAGCCCACGGTGTAGAAGCCCACGCTGTACGAGTCGTAACCGCTCACCGCCATCTGAATCTGCCAGCCGGAGGTGTACATCGGCGCGAGCGAGCCCGACCACATCGGCGGCTGCGCCGACCCGTCTACCACGCCGGCGATGGTGAACTCCAGTCCCTGCGCGGATGTCCCGTTGACAACCGTAATTGCCATTAGATTCTTCTCCTTTGAGGGTTGATTGTTTTAGTTTCGGTTTGAAAGGAGCAGACTGAAGAAGCCCGGCCTGAGTAGGGCGAGTAGGGCAAGCTCTAAAGGCCGGACGCTCACGAGGTGGGTGCGAGTATAATGAGAACGTACGATTTAGTCCAAAGAATTATTTAGCGCGGTCGCGGCCGACTGAGCGCGGCTGTTAGAATGGCCCGCAAGCGACGTTTACCAAAGGCGGTACAGTGATGTTAGTGCTCGGCATCGAAAGCTCCTGCGACGAGACGGCGGCGGCGCTCGTGCGCGACGGCCGCGAGATGGTGTCGTCGGTCATCTCCTCGCAGGTCGAGATTCACAAGCGCTTCGGCGGGGTCGTGCCGGAGCTGGCCTCGCGCGAGCACCTCGACAAGATCGTGCCGGTCGTCGAGGAGGCTTTCGCGCGCGCCGGTCTCGACAAGGAAGAGATCGACGGCATCGCCGTCACGCAGGGGCCGGGGCTCGTGGGCTCGCTCCTCGTCGGGCTCTCGTTCGCGAAGGCGATGGCCTACGCGCTGGAGAAGCCCTTCGTCGGCGTCAACCACATCGAGGGGCACATCTACTCGGTCGTCTTCGACAACCCGCCGATTGAGTACCCGGCCTTCGCGCTCGTCGTCTCGGGCGGCCACACGAACCTCTTTCTCGTGCCCGAGCCCGGCCGCTACCGCGTGCTCGCGCGCACGCGCGACGACGCCGCGGGCGAGGCTTACGACAAGGTGGCGAAGATGCTGGGGCTCGGCTACCCCGGCGGGCCGATCATTGAACGGCTCGCGCGCGAGGGCGACCCGCGCGCCGTGCGCTTCCAGGTGCCGCGCATGGGCGACGGCCTGCCCGACTTCAGCTTCAGCGGGTTGAAGACCGCCGTCTCGAAGCACGTCCGCGAGACGGGCCTCAAGCCCGTGGCCGAGGGCGAGGAGCCCTCGCAGGCCGTGAAGGATTTGGCCGCGAGCTTCCAGAGCGTGGTCATCCGCTCGCTCGTCGGCACGACCGAACGCCTGGCCGAAGAGCACCGGCCGCGCACGCTCATCGTCGCCGGGGGCGTCGCCTGCAACGAGGCGCTGCGCGAGGCTTCGCGCGAGCTGGGGCGGAAGGTGGGCGTGCCCGCCTACTTCCCCTCGCGCCACCTCTCGACCGACAACGCCGCGATGATCGCCGCCGCCGGCACCGTCAAACTTCAGGCGGGACTGAGCGACGGCCTCGACCTCGACGCGGACGTTTCGCTCCGCCTCCAGAACATCGGCCTCGAAGAGGACGCGCGCGCCCGCGGGAACGTGCATTACAGACTTTAAAGAGCGTGAACCGTGAACCGTAAACCGTGACAAGTAAAAACCCGTTCTTCACTTGTCACGGTTCACGGTTCACGGCTCTTCCCTTCCCTCGCACTTCAAATCATGAGGCGACTACACCTCTGGATAGGTGCGCTTACGTTACTCGCGTTCCTTCTGTCGGGCCAGTACATGGACTACCTCGAAGTGCGCACGAACGCGCTCGGCGAGACGGCGCGGGTGATGTTCCGCTCGCGCCACATCTACCTGCTGCTGGCGGGGCTGGTGAACCTCGGGCTCGGAGCTTACTTCAGTTATCGCGAGCGCGGCTGGCGGAGGGTGTTGCAGTTGGTCGGCTCGGCGTTGGTCGTCGTCGCCCCCGTGCTGATGGCAGCGGCGTTCTTCGCGGAGCCGGTCGAGCCGGGGCTGAAGCGCCACTTCACGCTGCCCGCGGTCGTCATCCTGTCTGCGGGGACGCTGCTGCACGCGCTGAGCGGGACGAGGTCGCGCGTCAAGGTTCAGGCAGACTGAAAGCCGCCCGGCTTCACGAAGAGCGAGGGAGCCGGACGGCTTTCGTCATGCCGCGCGTCAGCGGATTCTCCCGAGGGAGATCGACGCCGACGGGCGGCAATCTTTTTAGTCCTTATCAGTCTCTGGTCGAGGCGACCGTGTCGCCCGACTGCTCGCCGATGATGATGCGGCGCGCAAACTTCATCTCGCTCGACGGGTCGAGATGAACCGTCACCACGTCGCCCACGCGCAGCTTCTTCAGGTCGATGCGCTTGCCGCGCAGCGTGACGTGCGTGTCGGCCGCGTCCGTCGCGATGACGTGCTCGACGCCCGTGCGGGCGACGATGGAGATGTGGCGGTTGTTGACCTCGACGACCTTCGCGTCAACCTTCCGCACGTCCGTATCTTCGGCCCCGGACGGGGCCGCGAGCGCGGGGGCGAAAGTCCCGAGCGTTAACATGACCGCGATTAAACCTGCGAGGTTGCGTCTTCTCATCATCAAGGCTCCTGAATCGACCGTATGAAGGCTCTCGTGAGTTCACCTGGCAACCGATATGCCGTGCCGTCTCTAAGTGCAATAGCGTAAAAAATCCCGAAAAAGTATCAGCCCCGCGTCCAGACGCCCCCGCCATACTTGTCCGCTTGTACGGCGCGAGGACGTTTTGTTACGGTACAGGAATGGCAGCGATACAGGCCAAGGCGTGGGAATCTCTCCGCTGTCTCTTCGTGCTCCTCTGCTTTGCGTCGGCGCAGGCTCGGCAGACGCCCGCCCCGCAGCAGACCCCGCCGCAGCGCACGGGCCGCTCGTACGACACCGCGCCGCCCGCGCGCCGCGCCGCGCCGCCCGCGCCGCAGTCGCCCTCCCCGGTCGTCTTCACCGACGTGACGGCGCGGGTCGGAATCAGCTTCAGACATTCCGCCTCGCCGACCTCCCAGAAATACCTGCCCGAGACGATGGGCGCGGGCGTCGCGCTCTTCGACTCGGACGGGGACGGACGCCTCGACCTCTTCTTCACCAACGGCGCGCACGTCGGCGACCCGATGCCGAAGACGGCGGCCCCCGACAAGCGCGACCCGCGCTTCTGGAATCGTCTCTACCGGCAGAAACCCGACGGCACCTTCGAGGACGTGACCGTACGCGCGGGCCTGCAAGGCTCCGGCTACTCGATGGGCGCGGCCGCCGGAGACTTCGACGGCGACGGCCGGGTTGACCTCTACGTCTCGGCCTACGGCGGCGAGGGCCGCCTCTACCGCAACCGCGTTGACGGGACGTTCGAGGACGTGACGCAGAAGTTGAAAGCGGTCGTCAACGGTTGGGGGACGAGCGCGGGCTGGTTCGACTACGACCGCGACGGCCGGCTCGACCTCTACGTCGCGCGCTACATGGAATGGGATTTCGAGCGCGGCTCGCTCTACTGCGGCTCTGCGCAGGTGCGCGCATACTGCCACCCGGATAACTTCAAAGGCGCGTCACCCGTCCTCCTTCGCCAGAAGTCGGACGGCACGTTCGAGGACGTGAGCGCGCGCGCGCGCGTCGCAGACCCCGAGGGCAAAGGGCTCGGCGTCGCCTTCGCGGACTTCGACGACGACGGCTGGACGGACGTGTTTCAGGCGAACGACAGCGCGCGCCAGTTCCTCTTCCGCAACCGCGGCGACGGCACGTTCGAGGACGTGGCGCTGCTGGCGGGCGTCGGCTACGACGAGAACGGGAAGGCGTTCGCAGGGATGGGCGCGGACGCCGCCGACTACGACAACGACGGCCGCGTGGACGTCTTCGTCACGGCGCTCTCGAACGAGACCTACCCGCTCTTCCGCAACAGCGGCGACATGAGTTTCTCCTACGCGACGGGCACGACGGGCCTCGGCCCCATCACCGTCCCCTACTCGGGCTGGGGCGCGCGCTTCGCGGACTTCGACGCCGACGGGCTGCGCGACATCTTCGTCGCGCAGGGTCACGTGCTCGACACCATCGAGAAGACGAGCGGCTTCCTCCTCTACAGGCAGCCGCCGCTGCTCCTGCGCAACACGGGCAGGACGTTCGTCAACGTCTCGGAGTCGGCGGGCCTCAAGCTCCCTCTCGCGGCGCGCGGCGCGGCCTTCGGCGACCTCGACGACGACGGCGACACGGACGTTGTGCTCGCGCAGACGGACGGCCCGGCGCTCGTCCTGCGCAACTCGGGCGCGAAGAACCACTGGCTCGGCCTCGCGCTCGCGGGCGCGGGTACGAATAGACATGGGCTCGGGGCGCGCGTCGTCGTGACCGACTCGGCGGGCGCGCGTCAGGTCTTTGACGTGACGGGCGCGGGCAGTTATCTTTCCACCAACGACACGCGCCTGCTCGTCGGCATTGGAAGTAAGACCGGCGTCCGCACGGTCGAGGTTCGCTGGCCCGGCGGCAGAACGCAGACGCTCAACTCCCCGGCGGTTGACTCTTACCTGTCTATCCGCGAGCAACCTTGATCAGGTCAGAACCGCCCGCGGTAGCGGGTGGGCCTTACGCCGACGGCTTGACGGTTGATGACAGCGTCACTCTCATCAATCATTCGGCATATGACACGCCCACCCGCTACCGCGGGCGGTTCTGACCTGATTGCAATCGCGCCCTATAACCCTTTAAAAGATTTCTTGAAGTCACACAGATGAGAAGTTATCTCCTTCCCCTCGCGCTCGTCGCCGCGCTGGCGCTCCTCCCCGTCTCTTCCAACGCGCAACAGAAGCCGCAGGGCATGGGCGTCAACGTCGGCTCGACGGCCGTCACGGGCGCGCGCCGCACCGCGGGCATCACCGACCCGAAGGCCCCGGCCGTCTTCGAGGACGTGACGGCGCGCACCGCGCTCGCGCAGTTCAGGCACAGCGGTGGGAGCAGGCAGAAGGACTACATCGTAGAGACGGTCTCGGGCGGCGTCGCCGTCTTCGACTACGACAACGACGGCCTGCCCGACATCTACCTCCTCAACGGCTCCTCCATCGCCGCCGAGCGTGGGAAGGAGAAGGCCCCTCGCGCCGCGCTCTACCGCAACCTCGGCGGCTGGAAGTTCGAGGACGTGACCGAGAAGGCGGGCGTCGCGAACGAGCGCTGGGGCATGGGCGTGGCCGTCGGCGACTACGACAACGACGGCTTCGCCGACCTCTACGTCGGCAACTTCGGCACGTCGCGCCTCTACCGCAACAACGGCGACGGGACGTTCACGGACGTTGCGCCCAAAGTAGGTGTCGCGCGCAAAGGCTGGTCAACGGGCGCGAGCTTCGGCGACTACGACCGCGACGGCCGCCTCGACCTCTTCGTCCCCGGCTACGTCGCCTTCGATTTAGAGAACCTGCCGCCCTCGCCTTCCGACGCCGCCAGGCCAGGGCAGGTCGCGCAGAGCTTCTGCCAGTTCCGCGGCGTCGCCGTCATGTGCGGCCCGCGCGGTTTGAAGGGCGACACCGACACGCTCTACCGGCAGAAGCCGGATGGCACGTTCGAGGACGTGAGCGACAAGGCGGGCGTGAACGACTCGACGCGTTACTACGGCTTCACCTCCGCCTGGGTGCGTGCGGATGATGACAACCTGCTCGACCTCATCGTCGTCAACGACTCGACGCCCAATCAGCTCTACATCAACAAGGGCGACGGGACGTTCGAGGAGGTGGGCTACCCTTCGGGCGTGGCGCTGAACGAGAACGGGCGCGAGCAGGCGGGGATGGGGCTCGGCGTCGGCGACTACGACAACGACGGCCGCGTCGATTTCCACATCACGAACTTCTCCGACGACTCGAACACGCTCTACCACAACGACGGCGAGGGCAACTTCACCGACGTGACCTTCCAGGCGGGCCTGGGCGAGCCGTCGATCCCCTTCCTCGGCTGGGGCACGGCCTTCTTCGACTACGACGCGGACGGCTGGAAGGACGTGGTCGTCGCCAACGGCCACGTCTACCCGGCCGTGGACGCGCAGCAGTGGGGCACGTCCTACGCGCAGCAGCTTCTTCTTTTCCGCAGCGTCGCGCACCCGGACGCGCGACAGGCCGAGCGCGGCGCGCGCCAGTTCCAGCGCGTCGGCGCGGCCCCCGGCTCTGGCCTCGCCGAAGCGTGGCCCGCCCGCGGCCTCGCCTTCGCGGATTTGGATTTGGACGGCCGCCTCGACCTCGTCGTCAACAACCTCGACACACACCCGGCGCTGCTCCGCAACGTGACCGAGACGAAGAGCCACTGGCTGCGCCTCCGCCTCGTCGGCGACCCCGCGAAGAAGAGCCCGCGCGACGCGACCGGCACGACCGTCTACGTCACCACGGGCAAGCTCCGCCAGCGCAACGACGTGTTGAGCGGCGGAAGCTACGCCTCGCAGAACGACCCCTGCCTCTACTTCGGCCTCGGCGCTTCGATCAAAGTTGACAGGCTCGAAGTCCGCTGGCCCGACGGCTCCGCCGAAACCTTCCCCGTAGACGCCGTGGACAAGACGCTCACGCTTACACAGGGCAAGGGCGCGAAGTAGCAAGAGTTCACCACAGAGACACAGAGACACGGCTTGTCGAGTTATAACTCGACAAGCCGTGTCTCTGTGGTGAACGCCCTCCGCCTATGTGGCGCACGGTCAGGCGGGTTCTTTGAAACGCTCCCGAAACTCCATGCGCAGCTCAAGCAGTTCGGCGCGGGTCTCATGAACGACGCTGGTCACGCGCTCTAGCTGCAACGCCATCTTTTCGATGCGCGTTTCAACCCCTTCGACACGGACTTCGACCCCCTCGAAGCGGGTTTCAAGCGCGACGAAGAACTCCTCCATACGCGCGAAGCCTGCGCGCACTTCGGTGAGCACCGTCTCAATTGTTGGCTTGGTGTCGTACTTCTGCGTCAGGTCTTGAGTGGGTTCTTCACTCACCTCTTGCCGTAACCTTTCTTGGCGGGTAAGGAAAAGTTAGCAGAGACGCGCGAAGGGCGCAAGGAATTCCCTTACTCAGAGGAGCGATGGGCCGACGTTCGGCTCGCCTTCGGCGAAGCGTGAGGGGCGGAGGACTTGAACGTCCAGTGTGTGTGCGTGTCCGTCGAGGATGATCTCGGCGAGGAGTTGGCCGAGGGCGGGGGCGTGCATGACGCCGTGGCCGGAGGAGCCGTTGACGAGATACAAGTTGTCGAAGCCTTCGGCGAGCCCGAGGATGGCGTGGCGGTCGGGCGACATCTCGTAGAGCCCGGCCCAGCAGGCCGCGCGGTCTATCTCGGCCCGGCGCAGACACGGCACGCGCGCGTGGGCTTTTGAGACGACCGTCGTCAGCCAGCCCTCGTCCACGCTCGTGTCGAAGGGGTCGGCCGCACGCTGGTCGTCGGGCCAGAGCAGCAGCACTCGTCCGTCACGCACGCGCAGGTGGAAGCCGTCGCCCGCGTAGATGGTCATCGGCATCGCCTCGGGCAGAAGGTCAAAGGGGCGCGTGACGGCGACCTGCCTGCGCAGCGGCGTGACGGGGATTTCGACCCCGAGCACACGCCCCACCTCGCCCGCCCAAGCGCCCGCCGCGTTGACGAACGCGCCCGCGGAGACCTCGCCCGCGCTCGTCAACAAAGTCCCGACCCGCCCCCCCTCGTCCGCGCGGACGCCTTCGGCCGTCACGCCGTAGAGGAAGCGCGCACCCAGACGCGCGGCCGCCTCCGTGTACCCGCGCAGGATTTCCAGGGGACGTATGAAACCGTCCGAAGGGCAGTAGACGCCGCCCGCCACGCCCTCCCCGCTCAAGGCTGGGTTCAGACGCGCGACCTCGCCCGCATCGACCTCACGCGCCTCCGCGAGCCCGCACTCGTGCTGCACGGCTTGAGCGGAGACAAGCTCTCGCAACTCCTCCCCGTTGCCCGCGACGAAGAGGTAGCCGGCCTGTCGGAAGCCCGGGTCAACGCCCGTCTCCTCCTCAAATCGCAGAAGCTTCTCGCGCGAGAGGAGCGAGAGCCGGACGTTAACGCGCGTCCCGAACTGCGCGCGGAAGCCTCCGGTCGCGCGCCCCGTGCTCCCCGCGCCCGCCGCCGCCCCGCGCTCCAACACCAGCACGTCGCGCACGCCCCGCGCCGCGAGGTGGTACGCCACGCTCGCGCCGACGACGCCGCCCCCGATGATGACAACTTCTGCCGTCAGCATTTGAAGACTTTAAGCTTCCGCCAATCCGAACTTGCTGGCGAGGACGAGGCTGAGCGAGCCGAGGAGCGTGGGCTCGGTGAGGGTCGAGGCGACGATGCGCGCGGAGGGGAGGCCGCGGCGGATGCTGCGCTGGATGGTCTCTTCGAGCGAGGGCGCGATGATGGGCCAGGCGCGCGTGATCTGGCCGCCGACCACGACCGTCTCCGGCGAGAGCCCGACGATGAGGTTCGAGATGCCGATGCCGAGGTAGTGCGCCGTCTCGGTCAAAGCGTCGATGGCCGCCTGCTCGCCGCCGAGCGCGCGCTCGACCACCTCGCCGAAAGGGACTGCCGCGCCTCTGCCCGAGTTGCTCACGTAGCGCGCGACCGCCGCGCGCTCGGAGGCGAACGCCTCCCAGCAGTCGCGGTTGCCGCAAGAGCAGGCGACGGGCGCGCCCTGCCCGACGATCATGTGGCCGAACTCGCCGGCCGCCCCGCGCTCGCCGCGGTAGATTTGTCCGTCGAAGACTATCCCTGTGCCGATGCCTTCGGCGACGAGCGCGAGGATGAAGTCGCGCGCGCCGCTCACCTCGGGCCGGCCGAACCAGAGTTCCGCGAGCGCGGCGGCGTTGGCGTCGTTGTCCACGAAAGCCTTCAACCCAGTCGCGCGCCCGATCTCCTCGGCGATGGGCCAGTCGCGCCAGCGGAAGAAGGGGATGTAGATGGCGCGCCCCGTCCCCGTGTCCACGAGGCCCGGCAGGCTCACGCCGACGCCCGCGATGGCCCCCTGGTGCTCGCGCCCGGCCAGCTCGCGCAGGCGCTCGATGACGTGCGCGGCCAGCTCTTCGGGGCGCGGGCTGTTCTCGAACTGCTCGCGCGCGATGACGCGGCCGACGAGGTCGCTGGCGGCGATGGTGGTCGCGGAAGGGGTGATGTCAACGCCGATGGCGGTCGCCCCGGCCGCGCGCAGGCGCAGGAGGGTCGGGCGTCGCCCGCCGGTCGAAGCGCCCGCGCCGATCTCTTCGATGAGCCCCTCTTCCTTCAGCTCCTCGACGATGGTCGAGACGGTCGAGCGTTGCAGCTCGGTCGAGCGCGCGATCTCGGCGCGCGAGATGGGCTCGCGGTCGCGGATGTAGTTGAGGACGAACTGCCGGTTGATGTCCCTGATCGTGGACGACCGCGCGGCCTGCGCCTTCGTGAGATCGATGCGTCGCATGGGTTCAAGAAGTACTGAGTACTGAGGACTGAGGACTGAGTGAAGAGCCGGCCTTGTCTTCCACTCAGTCCTCAGTACTCAGTCCTCAGCACTTTTTTACTGTTTCGGCATGTCGAAAATCGCGTCTTCGACGGGGACGCCGGGCTTGGCCTCCGTGAGCTTGCGCGTGTAGCTGAAGAAGGTGTCGATGGCCGAGACGCGGAGGAGGAATGGCAGCTTGACGCCGCCCACCTCGCGGTAGTCCTCGAAGTCTATCTGCTCGGGGATCTGGTTGAGGATGGCGTCCGTGAGCGTCGTGACGCGCAGGAGCAGCCCCGTCTCCGCGTCGAAGAAGTAGCGGCGCGTGACCGACTCCGACGGGCGGTCAACGACGACCACCGCGTCGCGCTCGCCGACCTTGCGGCGGCCCGCCACCCTCATCGTCGGCGCGGGCGTGAACTTGACGACGCCGAAGGATTCGGCGGCGCTCTTCAGCTCGCCCAGTTCTCTCGGCGTCACCGCGCGGCGCCCGCGCGGGTTGTTCACCCAGCCGGACGCGCCGTTGAGGGCCTGCGTGAACTTACCCTGCTGCGGGATTTCGACGACCATCAGGAACTTGTCCGGCCCCTTCAGCGTCGCCTCGAAGGGCCACACTCTCCCCTGTGAAGCCTCGCGCGTACCCTTCAACACCAGCGCCTGAGACTTCGCGACCGCCTCGCGGCCGCCGACGGCCGCGACGTACCTGTCGAAGACCTGCTGCACGGTCGGCTGCTCGGGGCGCGCCCCGGCGGCGGCGGCGGGAGCGCCGCCGGCCGGGGGCGGCTCGTGGCCCGAGACGGCGAGCGGGAGCGTGGGCAGGCTCTGCGGGTGCTCCTGCCCCCGGTGGCAGGTGTAGCAGGTCACCTGGCCGCGGCTGATGCCGTACTCGCCTTTGGTGACGGCCAGAACCATCTTCATCATCTCGCGCGCGGTCTTCTTCTCCGGCTTCTCGTCGCTCTCCCAGACCCAGTTGGTGCGCCCCTGCGCGTCCCTGCCCTGGCTGACGTGGCAGAAGCCGCACTGCACGCCGAGCGAGGCCGCGATGAAGTTCATCTCGGGGAAGAGCTGCGACTCGGGCAGGCCCTTCAGGACCTGTATGTTCTTGCGCGTCTGCTCGACCGGCCGGTCACCCTGCGGCGGCCCCTGCGCCGCGGTGCGCGCCCACAGCCCGAACGACGCGGCGAGCGCGAGCGCCGCGCACACGACTCCACGCCCCAAACGCTCTTTCGACATCGCGGCTTCAAGTCCTTTCGAGAAGGGATGTGTGTTCGGCCGCGGGCATTGTACGTGCGCCGCCGCACCGCGTCTACCCTTTTACAAACCAGGTCAGAACCACCCGCGGTAGCGGGTGGCCCTCGATTATCCGACAAGTCTGGGTAAGCAAGGGCCACCCGCTACCGCGGGCGGTTCTGACCCGGTAATTCTTGTGAAACCTTTCGGGGCGGCCCGCGTGTAAGGCAGGCGAGCGTCGGTCACTTGAGACCAGCCCCCGCAGAAGAAGGAGAGACTATGCGCCAGCCCAGACACAGAACGTTCCTCGCCCTCGCCCTCCTCGCCCTCGCCGCGACGGCCGCGCTCGCGCAGACCGAAGCGCCGCGGCAGGAGGACCCCTACGTCACCCAGAAGATGTTTCAGAACCGCGTCTTCGACGTGAAGAACCGCGACCCGCAGAGCCTCGTGCGCGTGCTCGCGCCTTTGACGAGCGGCTTCCGCGGCGCGGTCGTTTCGGCCAACGGGGAGTTCCGCACCATCTCGGTGCGCGACTTCCCCGAGAACATCACCGTCATCGAGGAGGCCATCCGCCGCCTCGACACGCCGGAGGTCGCGCGCCCCGGGGTCGAGTTCCGCGTCCACATGCTCGTCGCCTCGAACGAAGAGGCCGTGCCGAACCGCTACCCGGCCGAGCTGTCCGACACGGTCAGGCAGCTCCAGTCCACGCTCGGCTACAAGAACTTCAGCCTGATCGGCTCGCAGATCGTGCGGGGCAAGGAGGGGCGCGGCGACAACTACAACAAGGGCGTCGCCGACCTGCGGCTGACCAACGACACGCCCGCCAGCAAGAACCCCGTCTACTTCAGCTACAACCTCAGCGGCGTCACGCTCGACGGCCCGCGCGTGCAGGTCGAGCAGTTCAGCATGTCGATGAAGGTGCCGCTCTGGCTCGGCGGCGACCGGATCACCTACGAGGAGGTCGGCTTCCGTAACCCCGTCACGCTCCGCGAGGGCGAGCGCGTCGTCGCCGGCACCACCAGCGTCGCCGACAAGAACGTCGTCGTCATCCTGACGGCGAATACAACGAAGTAGATAGTAGTCAGTAGTCAGTAGCCAGTAGAAAAACATCGGCGGGCGTTTTGGGTTAATGACCCGACGCCCGCCGATGTTGTTTTAACCTACTGACTACTGGCTACTGTCTACTGAAGTATCGGGTGGCCGCCGCCGCGGCTGTGGTCGTAGGTCTGCTGGAAGAGGCGGCGGTCGTTGTTGTAGAGGATGATGTGCTCGCCCTCGTAGCGCGCGACGTTGGCGATGCGCTGGAAGTCGCGGTCGTGCTCCGCGATGAGGAACGCGCCCGGCGCCATCGAGAGCACCATCCCGGCGGCGTAGACGTACCCGCCCTTGTCGTAGACGCTCCCGGCGTACTGCGCCGAGCCCACGGCGATGTCGGGCGAGTACGCGCCCGCAGAGTCGCGGTTGCGGTCGGCGCGGCCGATGAAGACCGTGTAGTCGGAGAAGTTCAGACCCCGCCGGTAGCCGCGGCGCGCGGCGATGGAGAACAACTCGCCGAGCCCGCTGTCGATGGCGCGCAGAGCCTCCGCCCGCGGGCGGCTCACCGAGTAGACGCGCACGCCGCGCGGCGTCTGCGACTCGAACTGGAAGCGGTCGCCGGAATGCTGCTGCGCCATCGCCATCAGACGCGGGTCAACGCCGCGCTGGGGCGCGGGCTGGGGCGTGTAACCCCTCCGCCGCCACTGCGCGCCGGCCTCGCCCACGAACGGCGAGAAGAGCGCACCCCACACGGTCAAAGCTAAGATTCCGACCCTGAAGATTTTGAGCTTCACTGCCTTACTACCCCCTCGAAAAAAAATCAGGCGCGTCGTGAGGGGGATTCTACCGTCGCCTCCTCCGGCGCGCCTGCTGTCTGCGGCCCCTACGCTTAACGATGGGCCGCGTGTCTGTGAGTCGAAAGCCCCCTGGAAGGGACGGGGCGACGCTCACCTTCGGAGCCTCAGGGCTTCCCCCCGCGCTTGCCGCTGTCGTTGTTGCCCTTGTTCCCCCCGTTGTTGTTTTCGCGGGGGGGCGGGTTCTCCTTCGGCGGCCGGGGCACATCCCGGTTCTCCTTCGGCGGCGGCGGCTTCTCTCTACCCTTCTGCGGCTCGACCGCCGTCGCGCTGACGGCGAGCACGCAGGAAGCGATGGCCGCGATGATGAACTTCTTTAACTTCATGGTTACTGCCTTTTGCCTCCTCACGTTCCGTTCGCGCACGGGAGGGAGAAGGAGAGACGCGCGAGTCTCGCCGACTCAAGGTTGCAAGGCCAGTGCCACGGCGGCGGGCTCCATCTGCCAAGCCTTTTACGGCCTGAGTTTACGGCCGCGGGGCCTGACTCGCACCGTATGGTCGTGGCTCGCACCGTATCGTGTACGTCCCGGTACGTGCCCCCGCATGTCCTGTTTTGTGCCCCCCGTGCACGGCCTTCAACGTCTTACGACGACTCTGGCGCTGCTCACGTTGCCACTGCCGTCGATGGCGCGCAGTGAGATTGTGTGCTCGCCCGCGCCCTCCAGGGGCAGTTCGAGCGCGTAGGTCTCACGCGGGCCGTCGGCGATGCCGTCCTCGGGGAAGACCGCGCGCCACTCGCCGCTGTCCACCGACACGTCCGCGCGGCGCACGCGCCCCGAGGCGTCATCGACGGTGAAGCGGACGCGCGCGCGGCCGTCCGGCCCCGCCTGCGGCGCCCCTTCGGCGCGCACGACCGGGGGCGTCGAGTCCACGTCTACCGGCTCGCTGATGCGCTCGCCCGTCAGCGCCTGGCCCAGAGAGTTCTCGGGCGCGTCCGAGGCGACGACCCTGAAGACGTAGCTGCCGTCGCCGAGCGCCGCGCCGTCCACGGAGAAGAAGTTGTCGCGCAGGTTCTCCTTGAGCAGGTGGAAGCCGGATTCGCCGACCGAGCGGTAGTAGACGTTGTAGAGCAACTGGTCGCCGTTGCGGTCTTCGGCCTGCCACTGCAAGGAGACCGCGCCGCGCTGGAACGTGCGGCGCGGCGGTATCTGCACCTGCGGCCCGATGAGCGCGGGGTCGAGCCCCGACGCCTCGATGTTCGGGTCAACCTGCACCTGCACGGCCGACTGGAGCGCGATGCCTACGGGGAGGACCTGAATCTGCAAGACCTCGGGCGCGACGTTGCGCGGCAGGTACGAGAGGCTGACGTACTCGACGCGCGGGTCCGTGCCCCCCGCGGGCCGCAGCACGGCGCGCCACTGTATGAAGCGCGCGCGTGGGCTCGACACGCCCGCGCCCGCGGGGTCTTTGTAGGGCGCGCTCCAGTCGCTCCACGTCATGTCGGGGCGCTCGGTGTTGCCGGTGCGCGTCTGCAACTCGACCTGCCCGCGCCCGCGCCACCAGACGCGCCCCCACGAGGCGACGAACTTCGCGTCGCGCACGGGCGACTCGTAAGTCCCCTCGGCCGACAGCTCCGTGCCGAACCGGAAGAGCTTGCCCTGGTTCGAGGAGGCCGCGAACACGTCGGCCCCGCGCACGACGAGCGCGGAAATTTGGTCTTCGCTCGACTGCAACAGCAGCGTGTCGCGCCCGTCGGGCGTCACGTGGTAGATGCGCCCCTTGTCGCTCGTCCCGATGAGCACGCCCCCGCGCCCGCTCGGCGGCGAGGCCGCGATGGAGAAGGCCGTCACCGTCTGCGAACTCCACAGCACGTCGGAGCCGCCGTCCCTCGCGATGCGGAAGACGGCCGAGCGCGCGCCGTTCAGCTCGTTGCGGCTGCGCGCGGCCGGCTGCTGCTGCGCGGCCATCGCGACCGCCTGCGCCGCCCCGTCGTCGGTCGTCACGGTCCCGGTCACGGTGCCGCCGGAGGTGGCGCTGCTCACGGTGGTCGTCGTGGTCGCCGCTGAGGAGCGCGGGCCCGTCGCCGCGTCGCTCAGCGCGAGCGCGTAGAGCGCGCCGTCCTCGCCCACCGAGAGCGCGTGTATCTCGCGCAGCGGCGAGTCGAAGAGCGCGAACGCCTTGCCCTGCGGCGAGACGCGCAGCACGAGGCCGCCGGGGTCTGTGCCCGCGTACAGGTTCCCCTGGCCGTCCGCCGCGAGCGAGATGACGTGCGTCTCGTTCGTGTCGATGAGGAGCGCCGCCTCGGGCTTCGTCCCCGCGGCCGTCACGCGGTAGAGCTTGCCCGTGTCGCCCGTGCCGACGACGAGCGCGCCGTCGGCCGGCAGCACGGCCAGCGACCAGATGTACTTGTCCGGCGGGTCGAAGTAGACCTCGGCCCTGCCGTCGGCGGTCACGCGGTAGACCTTGCCGTCGGGCGAAGTGCCCGCGTAGAGCGCGCCGTCCCGGCCGACGACCAGCGCCGTCACGTCCAGCTCGGCCGCGTCGTAGAGCAGCGCGCCCTTGCCGTCCGCCCCGACGCGGAAGATGCGCCCGTCGTGCCCCGTCCCGAGGTAGACCACCCCCGACGCGTCAACCGCGCTCGACCAGACGTAAGCCTGCTCGGTGTCGAAGACCTGCGTGAACTTCGGCGCGAGCATGAGCGCGCCCGCGTCCGTGACCGAGACGCCGCGCGACTCGCCCGACAGGAGCTGCGCGCGCGAGTCGGTCTCCCACACGACGGGGCCGCCGGCCCGCGCCCGCGCGACGCCGAAGATGAAGACCGCTGAAGAGAGGAGGAGGAGGAGTCGAAGAGTGCGAAGGGGCATGCGTCTGTTTGTCATCAAGTATGAAGGTTCGCTTTCAATCTCGCGGCGGGACCAAAGACCCGGGCGACGTTCATTCCCGCCCGCCTTCATGAATCATAACCCGAAAGCCCCGCTCAAGTCCCGACGTAGCGCGCGTAGACCGAGCGCGCCACCGAGGCGTCGTCCGTCCCGCGCACGATGGCGCGCGCGTCGCGGAAGACGGTCAGCTCGTACGCGCCCGCGCGCAGCCGCACGAGGTACTCGTTGGCCTTCACCTCCCCCGCGCCGCTCAGACGTTCCGCCAGGGCTTTGAGGTCGAGCGAGACTGTGCCTTGCGGCGAGACCTGCACGGCGTCGCGCCCGCAGAGCACGGTCGTCAAATCGCCCGCCTCCGCCTCCAACGTCTCGAACCGCCGGAGCCCGCACGCGGGGCAGTCGGGCGCGCGCACGCCCGCGCCTATCTGCCGCCACTCGTTGCGCCACACGTCGAACTGCATCAGGCGACCGTGCAGGCTCTCGACCCTGCCCGTCAGGAGCTTCAACGCCTCCGTCACCTGCACGGCCGCGACGACCGAGATGATCGGCATGATGACGCCCGCCGTGTCGCACGTCGGCGCGGTTCCCGCGGCCGGCACTTCGGGGAAGACGCAGCGCAGGCAAGGCGTCGTGCCCGGCCTGACGGTCAGCGTCACGCCGTAGCTCCCAACAGCCGCGCCGTAGACCCACGCGACGCCGTGCTTCACGCACGCGTCGTTTATGAGGAAGCGCGTCGCGAAGTTGTCTGTGCCGTCCAGCACCACGTCGCACCCCTCGACCAGCCGCTCAACGTTCGACCGGTTCACGTCTATGACCTCGGACTCGCACTCAACGTCGGAGTTGATCTCCGCGATGCGCCTCGCCGCCGCGATAGCTTTGGGAGTACGTTCGCGCGCGTCCCGCTCCGTGAACATCGTCTGCCGTTGCAGGTTCGACTCCTCGACAAAATCTCTGTCAACGACTCTCAACCGACCCACGCCCGCGCGCGCGAGCATCTCGACCTGCGCCGACCCGAGCGCGCCGCACCCGACGACGAGCACACGCGCCCCGCGCAGACGCCGCTGCCCCTCCTCGCCGATGCCCTCGAACAGAATCTGCCTGCTGTATCGCTCCATCCGCTTACTTCTGCCACCGGTCACATAACATGGATGAATTTAACCACAGAGACACAGAGACACGGCTTGAAGAGACATTGCTTCAAAGCCGTGTCTCTGTGTCTCTGTGGTTAATTCCTGTCACACTAGTCTCAAGTACCAAATAACTTTTTCCGCGCCGCCTCAAGCATCACTCCCGGCGGGGGCACGCTGCCTGTCCAGAGGCGGAACTGCTCCTCGGCCTGCGCGACGAGCATGCCGAGGCCGCCGACCACTTCGCAGCTGGCCGCGCGCGCCTCGCGCAGGAAGCGCGTCTCGGTGGGGTTGTAGACGAGGTCGTAGGCCAAGCGCGCGCCGCGCAGTTGCGACTCCGCGGCCGCCGTCTCCGTCTCCTGCGCGCCGAGCGTGCCGAGCGGCGTCGTGTTCGCCACCACGTCGAAGCCTTTGAAGCTCGCGCCTTCGAGCGGTGCGTTGTCTGCGCCGAACTCCGCTGCCAGCTTACGCCCGCGCCCTCCGTCGCGCGCGAAGACCGTCGCGTGAGCGCCGCGCGCGCCGAGCGCCCACAGCAGGGCGCGCGCCGCGCCGCCCGCGCCGATGACGGCGACGCGCGCGCCCTTCAGCCCGACCAGCCCTTCGAGCGGCGCGACCGACGCCTCGGCGTCCGTGTTGAAGCCTTCGAGGCCGCGCCCCTCCGAGACGACCACGGTGTTGACCGCGCCGACGCGCGCGGCGTTGGGCGCGACGCTGTCGAGGTGCGGGATGACCGCCTGCTTGTGCGGCGCGGTGACGCTGAAGCCGCACAGGTTCCAGCCGAGCTCGCGCGTGCGCGGGTCGGCCATGCGCCGCACGAACTCCGACACGTCCGCGACCTCGAACGGCAGGTAGACGGCGTCGAGCCCCACGGCCTCGAAGGCCGCGTTGTGCATGTGCGGCGAGAGCGAGTGTGCGACGGGCGAGCCGACGATGCCCGTGACGGCCGTCCGCTCGCTCAAGGCGTGGACGCGGTACAGGTCGCGCAGGTCGCGCGCCTCGACCTGCCCCGGCGCGGTCGCCTGCCCGGCGTCGAGAGAGCCGTAGGTAAGGAAGGCCCCGAAGGCCGGCGCGAGCACGCGCGTCAACACGCCCGCCGCGCCCATCGAGACGGCGATAACGCCGCGCCCCTCGCGCCGCCCGCGTTCGAGCAGACGCATGATGGCGACGCTGTCCGTAATCGAGTTCGCTTGCGTCGCGAGCTTCGAGATACCGGCGCGCGTGCGCGACATGCGCTCGTAAATCCGTTCGAGGTCGGCGGGCGTCTCTCGGAAGTCGTGGTGTGAGCAGATGACCGTGAAGCTCTCGAAGAGCGCGCCGAGCGTTTCGGCGTGCGGCGACTCAAGCAGGTCTAACTCTACGTCAACGAACACGCGCCCGCCCGCGCCGCGCAGCCACAGGGGCACTTCGCGCCAGAAGGCCGCGCGCTCTTCCAGACTCAGACTGACGCCCCCGCCCTGCTCCTTCGGCCGGTAGGTGATGAGGAAGGGACGACCCGACGCCGCCAGAAGGTCTCCGAGTTGTGTGCGCGCCGCGTCCAGCTCGGCCGGTTCGAGGCAGTCGAGGCGCAGCTCGACGATGTCGCCGACCTCCGCGGCGCGCTCGACGGAAGGGCGCAGTTCGGCCGCGCTCTTGACGCAGACGGGGACGCAGACGCGCGCGCCTCCCTTCTCTACCGGAACTCGCATGACGTTTGAAGACTAACACAGCGGCAGCGGGGCGCTCAGCCCTCGCCGCGCTTGCGCTTGACGGGGACGCCGAGGTGTCGCGTTGTGCCTTCGGTGACGCTGGGCGGCGGGATCATCTCGCCGGTGTCGTGCTGGGGCAGCGCGCTCACGCGGCGCGGCGGCGGGACGGCCGTCTGCTGCGGGGTGTAGGGTTGCTGTTCGCGCCGCTTCCCTGCGCTCGCGAGCCGCGCGGCGGACGCGATGCCGTCAGCGAGGTTGATGGCCGCCGGGATGAACATCCAGAACCACCAGATGTGGCCGGCCGGGGCCCACGTCCTGACGGCGAAGGCGATGAAGATGAAAGCGAGCCCCAGGAAGACGCCCCTGATCGCGCGCTCGATGCTCGGCAGGTCGCCCTTGTGGCGTCGGCGCTGGCGGCGTCCTTCACGCGTCTCTTCATCCGCGGCCAGCCGCTCGGCGAGCGAACCCGACACGGCCTGCGGGACGAGACTAATATCCGTGCCGCAAGACCGGCAGAACCTCGCGTCATCCGCGTTAGGCGTCGCGCACTTCGGGCAGTACATCCGTTTGAACCTCCTCTTTGCGGCGTGCGAGTCGCTGGCGCACGGCTTCGTAAAGCACTACGCCGGCCGCGACCGAGACGTTCAGCGATTCGATCCGTCCGCGCAGGGGGATGCGGACGAGCACGTCGCAGCGCTCGCGCACGAGGCGGCGGAGCCCCTCGCCCTCGCCGCCGAGCAGCAGCGCGCAGGGCTGCGTCCAGTCCCAGTCCGTGTACGCCGTCCCGGCCTCGGCCGCGGCGCCGACCGTCCAGACGCCGCGCCCCTTCAACTCTTCGAGCAGGCGGACGACGTTGGCCGCGCGCGCTACGGGCACGTATTCGAGCGCGCCGGCCGCGGCCTTCGCCACCGTCTCCGTGAGCCCCGAAGCGCGCCGCTCGGGGACGAAGACGCCGTGCGCGCCCGCGCACTCCACGGTGCGGATGACAGCCCCGAGGTTGCGCGGGTCTTCGACGCCGTCGAGGACGACCGCGAGCGGCGGGTCAGGGGTTCCGACGCGCGCGGCCAAAGCGTCGAGCAGCTCGTCCGCGTGCGTGTAGTGCGCCGCGGCGATGGTCGCGATGACGCCCTGATGGTTCGCGCCTGCGGCGATGCGTTGCAGCTCGGCGCGCGGCACGCGCCGGACGGGGATGTCCGCGTAACGGGCTATCTCAAGAATCTCCCGCAGCCTCGACTCGTGCGCGCCCTCTGCCAGCGTCAGCCGCTCGACGGGCCGCACGCCCGCGCGCAGGGCTTCGAGCACGGGCTGCACGCCGAAGACGTGCGCGCCGTCGTCGGCCGTCTCGTGCCTTCGGACGGACTCTCTCGGCTCGCTCGGGCGTGCGGACTGCGGGCGTTCGTCGCGAGCGCCGCGCGGCGGGCGTTCGCGCCTGCCCTCGCCCGAGAAGGCTCGCGCCACCCTCTCGCCCGGCGACTCGCCGCGCCCCTTGTCCCGGCGCTCGCGCCCCTCTGCGCGCCGCCCGCGTTTGTCTCCGTCGTAGTGCTTCATGTCCCCTGTGTGCGCGCGCGCAGCACGAGCAGTTGCCGCAGCCGCGCGTAGCGCGTGAACTGCGTCTCGTTGCTGACCGTCGTCACGGCCTCGGTGTTGAAGCGCCCCGCGCGCTCGCGCCTCAAGCCGAGCGACTCGGTGCGCTCGGCGGAAGGCCACACGTCCGAGAGCAGCGGCCGCAGGCCCTCGTACTCCCGGTCGTGCACGGCCGAGGGCGCGCGCTCGCGCAGGTGCGAGACCAGCGCGTTGAAGTTCTCGGCCGCGACCAGCCGCTTCGCCGCCCCGAGGCACGAGTAGTCGAAGCCGTTCGACATGACGCGGAAGCCCGCGCCGCCCGCCCCGTGCGCCTCGTGCTCTTCGACCGACGAAGTGTAAATGTCGAGCACCGCCTCGTCCGACATCAGCTCGCGCGTCTCGACCGTCTCGTTCCCGCCGCCGAGCCCACGCTTGCGCTCCGCGACCTCGACCCGGCGCGACACGACGCGCCCCGTCACGAACAGCACCACCTCCGACCACGCCACGCGCCGCGGCTCGGCCTCCGGCCCCGCGCGGCAGACGACCGCCGCCTCTTCAAACTCTAGCGCGCGCACGCGCTGCGGCCTTCGCGCGAGCACCTCGTCGGGGAAGACTTCTGTGCTGAGCCCGAGTTCGCGCAAGCGTTCGACGATGAGCCAGGCTTCATCCGCCGAGCCCGTGCGCGCGACCGGCATCGCGCGGCCCGCCAGGACGATCTCTTTGAGCCCGCCCGCGTCGAGGCGCAGGAGCGAGGCCGCCTCCTCCGCCGCGTCCGACGTGAGCGCGCCGGCCGCGCGCGGGAGCGTGACGACGTTGAAGCCCTGCTCCCACTCTTCGAGCTTCTTCAGGCTCGGCCGCCAGTCCGCCGCGCTCTGCTTCGTCCGCGGGAGCGCCGCGCCGCAGTAGAGGCACACGAAGCGCGTCGGCGCGTTGGCGCGCAGACACTCCTCGCACGTCAACATCTGCTCCGGCGCGAACGGCCGCGGCGCGCCCTCCCCGAGCGCGCCGAGCCCGCCCAGCATCTCCGAATCGTCCTCGCGCGACAAGCCACCCTCCGCTCATGCTGACGTTCTGAACGAGACCGTTGCCCCACGCACTTTCTTGAGTATAATCCCTCTCGCGAGTTTCCCCTTCAACATTTTGCCTGAGTCCCTCCGTGCTTACCATGACTTACGTTCAAAGGGTCGCGTGCGGCGCGTTTCTCGTCGCGCTGGCTTTCATGCACGGCGCGTGCGCCTCGGCGGCGCGGCCGGCCGGGGCGGAGCGCCCGCGCGGGAACGAGCCGCCGAAGTTCGCAGTCCTCGCCGCGAGCGACGAGCGGCGCACCGCCGTGCTCGCCAACTGGAAGGCGGTCGTCGGTGAGCAGGCCGCCGCCGGCTCCCCCGCGCCAGACCTGCGCCCCGTCACGGCGACGCTCGCCTCCCTGCCCGCGGGGCTGCGAGACTTCCCGCGCCTCCCGCTCGTCGTCGCGGGCGACGCCGACACCCGCACGGAGGAGGAGACGCGCGAGTCGCTGCGCCGCTTCCTCGCGACGGCCGCGCCGCTGCTCGGCATCGACCTGAAACACGTCTCGCTCGTCGAGATATCCGACGCCCCCGCGGGAGGCGGGGCGCGCCGCGCGCTCTACCGGCAGAACCCTTTCGCCTACCCCCTGCGGAACGGCTACGGCAGTGTCGAGGTGACCTTCACGCCCGACCTCCGCGTCGTCGGCCTTTCGAGCACGGCCGTCCCCGACGCCGAGCGTTTGGGGCGCACGCTCGCCGCAGTTCCCAAGACCGTCACGGCCGCGCAGGCGGCGGCCGCGCTCGCCAACCGCACCGTCACCTACACAGACCGCGGCGGCACGCAGCAGACGCGCGCGCTCGCCCAACCCGACCCGACGGCCGCACGACAACTCGTCGTCTTCCCCGTCCGCCGCGACGCCGCCGACGCGGACGCTCTGGAACTACACGTCGCCTGGGAGGTCGCCGCCGACCCCTCGCTCCTCGTCTACGTGGACGCCGCCACGGGCGACGTACTCGGCGCGGGGGCGCAGCCGTGAGGCGAAAACGGAAAGTGGCCGACCGTGAGACGGAAGGGTGAAGGGGCGGGCTGAAGCACAGCCCGCCCCTTCACCCTTCCGCCCGAACCTCTCTTCACGGCGCGCGCGGCCGACGGCTCAGTCCCCCGTCTTGACGACGACGCGCCCGGCGAAGTGCGCCTCTATCTTCTCGGCCAGTTTCTTCCGTTCCGGCGTAATCGGCCGGCAGTGGACTTCAATCTGCGGATGCTCCTTCGCGATGTTTTCAATCGTCGTCTTGAAGGCTTTGAACGCGAGCCCCCGCCGCCTGTGACGGGCGAGGATGCTGGCGTCGGCGAGGTAGAGGCAGTCCCACACGAGCGGACTCTTCTTGACCTTCTCGAACAACTCGTGCTCCTTCAGCTCGCCTTTGTTGAAGGACTCCATGAGGTGTCTGGGCGCCGGGAACAGGAACGTGCTGCCCACCACCTCGTCCCCCAGCTTGACGACCCTCCAGCAACTCGGCGCCGCGTCCAGCACCCACCTGATAGAGTTCACGTAGGCGGCCACCCGCTCGGTCTCGGCCGCGCCCTTGCAGCAGCTCTCGGCGATCTCGCCCGCCAGATAAACGTCCGCCTCCGTCATCCCGCTTTTCGTCGTGCCGAAGGTGTACTGAAGCTCCTCCTGCCTGACCGGGCACTTGAGCGCCGCCATCCCCCAGCACCCCATGGCGGTCAGTAAGAGCCAGTCCACCCAGTTGCCGTTGTAGTACGCGTACGGATTATCCTCCGGAAGCGTATCCGTCACCGTGAAGGCGAAGACCGCGACGGCGTTGATGACGGCCGCGGCGGACAGCCAGTTGATGAATTGCTTCACCGGCAGCGGAATCTCCTCGTTCTTCCCGAACACGAGGGGCAGGGTCAGGAACGCGCTCGTGAAGGTCACGAAGATGTAGATGTAATCGTAGATGAGCTTGGTCGGGGTCGCACCGCTCGATTCGGTGAAGAGCCACTTAGAGGCGGTGGCGAGCACCCCCAGCAGAACGGTCAGGACCGGCCAGTACTGGCTAATCTCGGCCATGCCGCGCCGCCTGAGCGATTGGTAGGTCTTCAACAGCACCAGCAGCCATATCACGTCCGACACGATGAAGAACGGGTCGGCCGGGCTAGGGTAATTCTCTTGTGTACGTGTTAAGACCCACCACGTCCACAAGCCCTGCCCGAGCACCCAGACGGCCAACCCGGCGCAGACCCAGACCGCCGCGACGGCGGGCGTCGCCCTAGGCTTGTCGGCCCACTTCAGGACGCGCCAGAGGCCGAGGGCCGCGCCGGCGAGCGCCAGCAACCCGTAGACGTTGGTCGCCTTGTCGAGCACGGTATCGCGCCCGCTGCCCCACACGCCGTCCGGCCCGGCGTCCAAGTGCGAGAGCGGGAAGAGTAGAGACAGCCCGACGTAGAGGCCGAGCAGGAGGCCCTTGCTCCACTGGTCCTGGCGGGGCATTTCGGCGTTGCTTATGTGCGACATCTCGTGACCTTGCTCAAGAGAATCCTCGGAAGAAATGCGGCGCGCCGACTACAGAATTAAGGCTACGTGGAAGATGGCGTGAGACTAATGAGAAAGCGCTCATTGGCCGCCATGGGTAAGGCCCAGATGGCGAGCAAGATATGCCTGCCCCCGCCTAATGTCAACAGCCCGCGCCCGCGTCCTGTTGTCGCCCCGGCAAAGTTCGTGGTTAAATAACTTGCCGTCGCGCCGGGTGTGTGGTCAGTGGTCACGTCTTAAGTCCGGTGTCGTGAATTGTGCCGGCTCGGCGGCGGGCGGGTGCTTTAGTCCGCTGATGTTTGAAATCTCGTGGATTAGAAACCGGAATGGGGTGTCTTTCGCATGCATTATGATCCCACTAACAACATCTCCTGGCAGTTAGGTTACAGAGGGCGGGTGGCGGTTTTCATCGACGGCAACAACCTTTTTCACGCGGCGCGGTTCCACAACATCGACATCGACTACAACAAGCTCCTGCGCGTCCTTTTGGGCGACGGGAGGCTTCTGCGCGCCTTCTTCTACACGGGCGTCGATGTCGGGGCCGAGCGCCAGCAGGGGTTCCTGCTCTGGATGCGGCGCAACGGCTTCCGCGTGATTCACAAAGAGCTGAAGACCTTCTACGACGGGACGCGCAAGGCGAACCTCGACGTGGAGATCGCCGTGGACATGCTCTCGCTCGCGGGGCGCTACGACACGGCCGTGCTCGTCTCGGGCGACGAGGACTTCGTCTACGCCGTCAACGCCGTGGCCTACAAGGGCTGCCGGGTGGAGGTCGCGGGCTTCCGCTCGAACACCGCGCCGAAGCTGATCGACGTGGCCGACTACTTCATCGACCTCGGCGACATCGCGCACAAGGTGCGCAAGGAGCCCGCGCATACGCACCGTTACTACGAGAATCACGCGCCGCACGAAACGAACGCGCCCGCGAACTCCTACGCCAACCACGCGCAGCCGGCCGCGCCGGCCGCCGTAGACGATTTGGACGCGCACGCCCGCGAACTCCTCTGCGACGCCGAGGCCGAGCGCGACGCCGCGCGCCGCACCGAAGAGTTCGACGAGTCGGTCGCCCAACTCGTCACCGAACCCCGCGAAGAGGAGCACGGCCCCAAGGGCTCCAACTTCATCCGCGTCACGGACGACCAGTAGCGTGAGCCGTGAACCGTAAACCGTGACAAGAAAATACTGTCTTTCACTTGTCACGGTTTACGGTTCACGGTTCACGAGAGATTTATGAAGCTTTTCACCGTCGAAGAGGCGAACGCGCTGCTGCCGACCGTGCGCGGGATCGTGCGGCGGATTCAGCGCGCGTACGCGCGCGTGTCGGCGGCGCAGGAGCAGGCGCGGCTGGCGGCGGCCGGGGCGGCGCAGGGCGGCGGCGGGATGGAGGGCGGCGCGGCGTACGTCGAGTCGCTCTCGGAGCTGGCGGAGGCTTCGGGCGAGTTGGAAGGGCTAGGCGTGCAGCTCAAGGACTACGCGCGCGGCCTCATCGACTTCCCGGCGATGCGCGACGGTCGCGTCGTGCTGCTCTGCTGGCAGATGGGCGAGGGGGACGAGCTGGAGTGGTGGCACGACCTCGAGGCCGGCTTCGCGGGCCGCCAGCCGCTCTAGGCATTGACCGGACTTTTGCGAAAGGTTCTGACCCCACTTGGCGACGACAGAGCTTGAGGAGCAGCGGGACGAGACGCGCGACGGCGCGGAAGACCTCCCCAAGGGCCCGCCCCGCGGCCTCCTGCGCGAGTACTTCGAGTCGGGCGCGGTCGTGCTGGTCATGGCGATGTTCTTCATGACCTTCGTCGCGCAGGCGGCCGAAGTCCCCTCGGCCTCGATGGAGAATACGGTCTACGTCGGCGACCGATTCCTCATCAACAGGTTCATCTTCGGGCCGGGCCCGCACCTCCCCTTCCTCCCGCAGCGCGAGGTGCGCCGCGGCGACATCGTCGTCTTCAAGTACCCGGCCGAGTCCATCCCCGCCGAGCAGATCGTCCAGTACAAGACGCTCTTCATCAAGCGCGTCGTCGGCCTGCCCGGCGAGACCATCGAGGTCAAAGGGCGCGACGTGTACATCGACGGCCGACTCCTGCCCGAGTACCGCGTCGAGTCGCGCGACTGCTCGATGGGCAACAACAAGGCCGAGCTGCGGGGTCTCACCGCCGAGCGTCCGAAGGCGGACGAGCCCTACACCGTCTACTACCGCAGCCGCGCGGCCTGCGGCGACGACGGTTACGCAGGCTCGGACGCCGTCAACGGCGTCCGACGCCCCTACCGCATCCCCGAGGGCCACTACTTCATGATGGGCGACAACCGCGAGAACAGCCGCGACAGCCGCTACTGGGGCCCCGTCTCGCGCGACCTCATCGTCGGCCGCGCCATGTTCGTCATCTGGTCTTACGACGAGAGCGCCCCGCAGGACAGGGGCTACACGGGCTTCGTCCGCAACTTTTTCAACAACACGCGCTGGGGCCGCATCGGCACCTTCCTCCGCTAGACGCCGCAAAATATTGTACCCTCCCGCCTCCCAAACACAGCGCCTTGTACATTTTCTGGTTGACGACTTAAAGTAAGTTCTGATAGCATCCGCCGCGACTCCGCAGTGGGCATGGATTTACAGGCATGTGCCCTTCGCCCCTCGAACAAGAGACAAGAGACGCCGGGAGGCCGCCCTTTTAGTAATGCAGTGTGCCGTTTGCAGCGAAGCGTACCCGGTAGAGTTGGAAAGTTGTCCTCAATGTCTGAAGGCGGAGTCGGCGCCGAGAGACACCCCCCTCGAAGCGGACGAACTACAAGGGCCTGCCGCGCACCTAACCGCGCCGAGGGCCGACGCTCCCGATGCTATGACCGATAATCCGAACGTCACGACCCGCGACGCGCAAGCCCCCAACAGCTCGACTCTCATCGAATTCCCCGGCGTCAACCGCCCGGCATGGCGCAGGGAGCTGAGCGAGCGCTTCCGCGAAATCCAGCAGAAGCGCGCACGCGAGGCCGACCTCGAAGCCGGGAGAGCGCCCGCCTCCAACCAGCCCCAGACGACGCTCGACGAAGCGCGCGCCGCGGCCAAGGAGCGCGCGGCCGAGTCCGCCTCCAAGCAGCTCGGCCTCGTCCCGCCGCCGGACGAGCCGGAGCTAAACCCATTGGTCGCGGCCGCCCTGCGCCGCATCGAGCGTGCGCGCGCGAGCGCGGCGGCCGCGCGCCCGGCCGCGGGCCGCGGTCAGGCCGCCACGGCCGCCGCGCGCGTCGTCGAGGAACAGCCCGTGCAGGTCGCGCCCGAGCAGGTCGCGCCGCCCCCGCCGCCCCTCGTCGTCGTCCAGCCGAAGCCCAAGCCCGAGCCGCCGCCGGAGGTCAAGCCGGAGCCGGCCCCGGTCGAGGCTCTGGCCGAAGGAATCGAAGCGCCCGCGGCATTCGTTCAGACGCCCGCGCCTAAGATGTCGGCGGCGCGTGAGGCCGAGCCCGTCAGGAAGGCGGAGGTCGCGGAGGCCGAGGCGCATCCCGCCGCGTCGGCCGAGTCGGAGGCCCAACCGGCGTCGAAGCAGCCGCGCCACCTGTCGGGCGTGCTCGACGAGTTCTGGCTCGAGCGGCAGGGCATCGAGCTTCTGCCGAAGGTCGAGGAGAAGGAGCTGACCTACGACGACCGCGCCCCGCGCTTCAAGCGCATGGCCGCGGCCTTCGTTGACCTGCTCTTAGTCGCCCTCCTCTGCGCGCCCTTCGCGGCGGCCATCGAGCTGAGCATCGGCAACTGGTGCGACCCGCGCGTCTGGAGTTCGATGGCGCTGATCGCGGCGCTGTTGATGTTCCTCTATCACACCTGCTCGGTCGCGCTGGCCGGGCACACGCCGGGGATGCGCCTCTGCTCGCTCCGGGCCGTGGACGCGCGCAAGGCGTGCGTCCCGACCACGGGGCAGTGCGCGCGGCGCGCCCTCGTCTACATGCTCTCGCTCGCGACCGGCGGCCTCGGCATCCTCTACTCGCTCTTCGACGCGGAGGGGCGCACCGCGCACGACATCCTCTCCGGCACCGTCGTCGTCAGGAAGTAGGGTTCAGAGCAGCAGTCACCGGGAGGCGCGTCCGCGGCGGACGCGCCTCCCTTTTTTGTCCGCGCGCGGAAGTCTGTTAGCCTTTGCGCGAAACCCTTACAAGGCGAGCACGGATGAACGAGCAGTTGATCGAGGAGGTGTTGGAGGAGCTGCGGCCCGCGCTCGCGGGGAGGCCGTGGGGCAAGGTCTTTCAGCTCTCGGCCAGCACGCTCGCGGTGGACTTCCGCACGGGCGACGGCCGCTACCTCCTGCTCTCGGCCGACCCTGCGCGCCCGCGACTGCACACGGTCGCGCGCACCGTGCGCGAGCTTGAGCGCGCCTCGCACGCGCCCACGCCCTTCGCGCTCTACCTGCGCAAGGCGCTCGGCGGCGCGACGCTGCGCAGTCTGACGAAGGACGAAGGCGAGCGGGTCGTGCGCTTCAAGTTCTCCGTGCCTGACGCGGCGGGTGAAGAGACGGAGGCGACGCTCGTCGCGCAGCTCACGGGGCGCTCCGCGAACCTCTTCCTGCTCGACGGGCGCGGGCGCGTCCGCATCGCGCTGCGCCCCACGCGCGGGGCCGGTCAGACCGAGGGCGAGGTCTACGCCCCGCCCGAACGGAGTCAGACTCAAACGCCGCGTGACGTCGAAACCAAAGCGAAGCGCGGCGGCGCAGACATCCCGCGCGAGGGCTCCGCCTCCCTCTCCGAGGCGCTCGACCGCTATTACCTTCGGCAGGAGTCGGAGCGGGCCTTCGACGCGCGCGCGGGGGCGGCGGCCGCGCGGCTGCGGCAACAGACTGCGAACCTTCGGAAGTTGCGCGACAACCTCCGCCGCGACCTCGAAGGGCATGGCGACGCGGAGGGGCACAAGCGGGCGGGCGACCTGCTGCTCGCCAACATCGGGACGGCCGTGCGCGAAGGCGGCAAGGTGCGCTTGACCGACTTCTACGCGGAGGGCGCGCCGACAATCGAGCTTGAGGTTGAAGAGAATCGGACTTTGCAGGAGGAGGCGGCGCGACGCTTCGCGCGCTACGCGAAGGCCAGGCGCGCGGCGCGGGAGATCGCGGAGCGTTTGGAGAAGGTAGAGCCGGAGTTGGCCGCGCTCGAAGCGAGGCGGGCCGAGCTTGAGCGGGTAGTCGCGGCGCGCGACGAAGAGGCGCTTGCCGAGTTCGTCGGCGAGAAGACGGATGAAAGAGCCGGGGGCGGTCGCCGCGGCACGGCGGGACGGGATAAGAGCCGGAAGAAGGCTTCGGGGGAGAAGGGGCGCGCGCTCAGGCGTTACCGTTCGTCGGACGGCTACGAGGTCGTCGTCGGCCGAGGCGCGAGAGAGAATGACGAGCTGACCTTCCGCGTCGCGCGCTCCTACGACACGTGGATGCACGCGGCCGACTACCCGGGCTCGCACGTCGTCGTCCGCGCGCGCGGCAAGGACGACACGATCCCGCACCGCACGCTCGTCGAGGCCGCGCGCCTCGCCGCGCACTTCAGTCAGGCGCGCAACGACGCCAAGGTCGCCGTCAACTACACACAGCGCAAGTTCGTCTCGAAGCCGAAGGGGGCCGCGCCGGGGCTCGTCTACCTCTCCTCCTTCCGCACGCTGCTCGTCGAGCCGGGCGAAGAGATCGAGCGCGTCTGACCCGATTTTTTGCAAATGACGAACACTTTCGCGACGCCCCGCCGCTAACCTCGCCGCATGAGCACCAATCTCATCGACACCGTGGGGGAGACTGCGGCGAGCGTGCTGGACGAGCTGGCCGAGGCCGTGCTCGGGCCGGCCTCGACTCTGCGCGACGGGACGGAGCACGCGGGCGTGGAGCTGCCGCGCGACCTCTACGCGCACGCGGGCGCGCAGACCGAGTGGTGGTACTACACGGGCCACCTCCTGACGGACGCCGGGCGACGCTTCGGCTTCGAGCTGGTCTTCTTCAAGCGGCGGACAGACCTCGACCGCTTCGGCGTCGTGCCGCTCAGGCTCATCGGCAACCCGCTCTACCTCGCGCACTTCGCCCTGACGGACGAGTCCCGGCAGAGCTTCCGCTACGAGCACCGCAAGAGCGCCAACGGGCTGTTCGACCCCGCGGCGCGCGCCGACTCGCGCAGGCTCTATCTACGCCTGGGCGACTGGACGGTGCGCGAGGCGCACGGCCTGCACCTTCTGCGCGCGACGCTCGGCGGCGGCGCCACGCTCTTCGAGGCCGCGCTGCGGCCGTCGAAGCCCGCGGCGCTCAACGGGCGCGAGGGCGCGGGCGTCAGCTTCAAAGACCACGGCGAGGCTTCGCGCTACTTCTCCTACACGCGCATGGAGGCCGAGGGCGACATCACCGTGAACGGCGTGACCGAGCGCTTCCGGGGCGAGGCGTGGATGGACAGGGAGTTCGGCACGTGGGCGACGACGCATGGGCAGAGGGGCTGGGACTGGTTCAGCGTCCAGTTTGAAGACCGCACCGAGCTGATGGTCTACCACATACGCGACGCGCAGAACCGGCCTTCGAGTTTTTCCAGCGGCACCTTCGTCGACGCCGAAGGTCGCGGCACGCACCTCTCGCGCGAGGAGTTCGAGCTTGAGCCGACCGACCACTGGCGCAGCCCGCACACGGGCGCAACCTACCCGAGCGGCTGGCGGCTGCGCGTGCCGCGCTTCAGCGTTGACGTGACGGTCACGCCGGTTCTCAAGGATCAGGAGCTGGACACGCGAGGCACCACGATGATCGTCTACTGGGAGGGCGCGTGCGAGGTCGAAGGCCGCCGCGACGGGAACGACGTGAAGGGGCGCGCCTACGTCGAGCTGGTCGGCTACGACCGCTCGCACGAATCGCCCTCGCTCGTCACCTTCCTCTTCGGCTCGGCCCTCGACCGTGGCTGGCGCAGCATCTTCGGGTAAGTTTCCGGGCGGTAAACGTAAGCCCGCGCGGAGGCGTAAGTCCGCGCGGGCTTTCGTGGAGAGAGTTCGCGGCGCGAGCCGCGTTCAGTAGTTGTAACCGCGGTTGCGACGGCCGAAGACCGGGTGATTCGGCGAGCCCGCGCCGCGGCGGTAGTAGCCGTTGCCGCGCCGGCGGTTGCGGCGGTCGTCGTCGCGCATCTCGCGGCGAATCTCGCGGTCGCTGCGACGCTCGTCGCGGCGGATTTCGCGCCGCTCCTCGCGCGTCAGGCCATCGTTGCGGTAGGCGCGCCGCTCAGCTCGGTTGGCGCGCTCCTGCTCGCGCAGCCGGCGCGCCTCCTCGCGCGTGAGTCTGCCGGAGCGGACGCCGCGCCGGATGCGGGAGCGGTCATTATAGCGGTCATTGTTACGGCCGTAGTACCTGTCGTCGCGGTGGCGCCGCTGCCCGAAGGCGTCGGCGGGCAGCCCGACCAGCAGGGCCGCGGCGCAGAGCAGCAGAAACTTTTTCATAGCTAAACCCTTCCCTTATTCTTTGGCATGTGGAGACGACACAGGCGCGACGCGGCTGCCGCCACGCCGACCGGAGAGAGAGGTCGTGTCGTGCTTCGCGCCATGGACTTGCACCCGCCGTGCCGCTCGCCGCGCCCGCCGAACTTTGGGATTTCCTGTCAACCCTTGTCCGATTCTGTGCGGCAGCAAACCGCAAGGCCGGACAACAAAAGGTACAGCCGACCCGATTCCAGCCACCCCTTCCGCCGGCGCGTTTTGCCTTTCCCACGCCTCCTGTTTAGTATCGGGGCCATGAGCGCAAAACAGGGTGAGAGGCAGCGGAGTTCGGAGGAGTTGTTCGCGCGCGCGGCCGAGTTGATGCCGGGCGGGGTGAACTCGCCGGTGCGCGCGTTCAGGGGCGTGGGCGGGACGCCGCGCTTCATCGCGAGTGCGAGCGGCGCGACGATGACCGACGTGGACGGGCGGACGTACATCGACTACGTCGGCTCTTGGGGGCCGATGATTCTCGGCCACGCCGCGCCGGAGGTCATCGACGCCCTGCACGAGGCGCTGGGGCGCGGGACGAGTTACGGCGCGCCGACCGAGCTCGAGTGCGAGATGGCCGAGGAGATTATCGACGCCGTCCCTTCGGTCGAGATGGTGCGCATGGTCAACTCGGGGACGGAGGCGACGATGTCGGCGCTGCGCCTCGCCCGCGGCGCTACGGGGCGCAACAAGATCGTCAAGTTCGAGGGCTGCTACCACGGCCACGGCGACAGCCTCCTTGTGAAGGCGGGCTCCGGCGTGGCGACTCTGGGACTGCCGGACAGCCCCGGCGTCACGGCCTCGGTCGCCGCCAACACGCTCACCGTCGCTTACAACGACCCGGCAGCGCTCGAAGAGGTCTTCGCGGAGCACGGCGAAGACATCGCGGCCGTCATCGTCGAGCCCGTCGTCGGCAACATGGGCTGCGTGCCGCCGCGCGAAGGCTACCTCCAAGCCCTGCGCGACATCACGCGGAGGCACGGCGCGCTGCTCATCCTGGACGAAGTCATGACTGGCTTCCGCCTCGCGCGCGGCGGCGCGCAGGAGTTGTACGGGGTGACGCCCGACCTCACCACGCTCGGCAAGATCATCGGCGGCGGCCTGCCCGTGGGGGCCTACGGCGGCCGCCGCGACTTGATGGAGCAGGTCGCGCCCGCGGGCCCCGTCTACCAGGCGGGCACGCTCTCCGGAAACCCTCTGGCGATGACGGCGGGCCTCGCAGTGCTCCGACGCCTGCGCGACCCGAAAGTCTACGAGAGACTGGAAGAAGCGGGCCGCCGCCTGACCGAGGCCGTGTCGGAGGCCGCGCGCGAGGCGGGCGTCGAGACCATCACCAACCGCGTCGGCTCGATGTTCACGACCTTCTTCACCGCCTCAGAGGTCTACGACTGGCCCACGGCCGCCGCGTCCGACCGCGGGCGCTACGGCCGCTTCTTCCACGCGATGCTCGAAGAGGGCGTCTACCTCGCGCCCTCGCAGTTCGAGGCCGCCTTCATCGGCACCGCGCACACCGACGACCTCCTCGACCGCACGGCCGAGGCCGCGCGCAAAGCTTTCCGCGCGCTCTGAGTTCTCGCACAAAGGCGAGTGGTCTCAGTCAACGAAGATTTTGCCCGCAGGATTATCGCGCTCCACGGCGAGGCGGGGCGGGTGTGGCTCGAAGGTCTGCCTGCGCTCCTCGAACACTGCGAAGGGCGCTGGGGGCTGAAGGTCGGGCCTCCGTTCGCGCCGCTCTCCTACAACTACGCCGCGCCCGCCGAAGGCCCGCGGGGCGAGCGTCTCGTCCTCAAGCTGGGTGTGCCCACGCACGGGCTGCTCGGCGAGATCAACGCGCTGCTCGGGTTCGACGGGAGCGGCGCGGCGCGGCTCTTCGACTCGGACGCGGCGCGGGGCGCGTTGTTGCTTGAAAGGCTTGAGCCGGGGACGCCGCTCACGGCCCTCTGCGAAAAGGACGACGCCGCGGCGACCTCGGCCGCCGCTTCCGTCATGCGGAAGCTCAACCGTGCGGGGAGGCTCAGTCCGCAAATCCGTCCGACGGCCGCCGACTGGGGTCAGGGCTTCGAGCGTTGCCGCGAGCACTTCGGCGGCACGACCGGCCCCTTCCCGCCGAAGCTCTTCGGAGAGGCGGAGTCGCTGTACGCGGAACTCCTCTCCACCTCCGCCCCGCCCGCGCTGCTGCACGGCGACCTGCACCACGGAAACATCCTCGCCGCCGGGCGCGCGCCCTGGCTCGCCATCGACCCGCAGGGCGTCGTCGCCGAGCCCGCCTACGAGGTGGGCGCGCTGCTGCGTAATCCGCTGCCCCAACTCCTCCGCCTGCCCGACCCCGTCCGCACCACCGAACGCCGCATCGCACAACTCTCGGACGAACTCGGCTTCGAGCGCGCGCGCGTCCGCGGCTGGGGACTCGCGCAGGCCGTGCTCTCCGCCTGGTGGTCGATTGAAGACGAGGGCGAGTTGGGCGAGCACGGCTACGCCGCCGCGGAGATTCTGGCGGCGACCAGATTCGCGTGAACCGTGAACCGTAAACCGTGACAAGTAAGAGTAGGTTTTATCTCGTCACGGTTTACGGTTCACGGTTCACGCTCTTTTTCATTCGGGCGAGAGGGGGAGGTCGATGGTGAAGCGTGTGCCCTGGCCGGGGGCGCTCTCGACGGCGATGCGGCCGCCGTGCTGCTCGACGATCTGCTTGGCGATGGCGAGGCCGAGCCCCGTCCCCTTCTTCTTCGTGGTGAAGAACGGCTCGAAGATGCGCGCGCGCGTCGGCTCGTCCATGCCCTGCCCGCGATCCGTGATGGAGACGCGGGCGGCGGGCACCTGGCGGCCGCCCTCGCCGTTGCGCCGGTCGCCCGCGGCCGTCGTGACGCGCTCGACGGAGATGCCGACCGGGCTCTCGGCGGGCCCCGCGTCCACGGCGTTGGCCAGCAGGTTGACGAAGACCTGCCTCAACTGATCCTCGTCCCAGTTGCCGCGCAGGGGCTCCTCGGGGAAGCGGCGCTCGATGGGCGTGCGCTTCTCGCGCAGCTTGTCGGCGACGAGGTCGAGGCTCTCGTTCAGAAGCTCCGCGAGGTCGATGTCCGGGTGGAGGTTGAGCTGGCGGCGGCGCGAGAACTGCGTCACGTCGAGCGTCAGTTTTGAGAGGTGCTCGATGCCGCGCTCGACGAGGTCGATGGTGGTGATGGCCTCGCGGTCGCGCGTCATGTCGCGCAGCATGGCGACGCCGAGCCGGATGCTGCCCAGAGGGTTCTTGATCTCGTGCGCCACCTGCGCGGCCGCCTGCCCGACCGCCGCCAGCGACTCGCTGCGCCTCAGCTCCTGCTCGGCCTCGGCCGCCTCGGTCACGTCCACGAGCGTCAGGAGCTGCCCCTGCTCGCCCTCCATCTCCAGAGGCGAGGAGTAGACGTCGAAGGCGTGATCCTTCCCGTCGCCGTCGGCCGAGAGGCGGAAGCGGCCGCGGTAGGCCGTGCGGCGGACGCGCGTCGAGGCGGCCGCGGCCAAAAGCTTCAACCCGTCGGGCCGCGTGAACTTGTCGTGGATGGAGGCGCCGACCGACGCGCCGGGGAAGACCTTGAAGAAGGCCGCGTTGGCGGAGCGGATGCGGTCGCGCATGTCCACGGCCGCGACGGCCGAGGGCATGCCTTCCAACATCTGCGTGCTGAACTGCCGCTCGCGGTGCAGCTCCGTGTAGCCGCGCCGCATCTGCCGGAAGCGCCGCCAGACCTCGAAGATGGCCGCCGCGGCGACGACCAGCCCCGTGAAGGCCGCGAGCCACATCAGATTCTTGATGTCGCGCTGCGCGGCCCGCAGCGTCTCGAAACGCTGGTCTTCGAGGCGCGTCCGCTCGTCCGCGAGGTCTGTCATCAGCGAGCGCAGCTTGAGGTCGAGGTCGCGGTTCTTCTGGAAGCCCCCGAGCGAATACGTCCTGGGGTCGCGCGTGGCGGCGACGTACTCGGCGGCGAGGTCGCGCGCCTCCTGCTTCTTGGCGGGGTTCGGGAGGGAGAGTTTGTCGAACTCGGCCAGGAGCTTCTCGAACTCGCCGCGCTCGTTGCGGAGCCGCAGGTCGGAGGGCGGCAGCATGACCCGACCCGCCCCCGACTCCTGCCGGTCGCGCATCCGCGCCTCCGTGTCGAGCCTGCTCAGCGCGAGGCGCATGTTGAGCAGCGCGTCCGACATCGTCGAAAGACGCAGGTAGTCGTTCTTCGTCCCGTAGTTGACCTCGCTGACCTTCCCCGCGCTCTGGTAGCCGAGGCCGATGACGAGCCCGACGAGCAGCGCGAACCCGACCGACAGCGGCGCGAGCGTCTGCCACAGCGCCCCGTACGCCCCGCCCGACGGGCGCGCCGCCGCCGCGGCGGGACGCGCCTCGTCCCCGCCGCCCTCACCCTCCGGCCGGCTGTAAACGACGCGCCCCCCGTCCCGCTTCTCGTCCATAGAAATTTGGTGAATGGTGAATAGTAAATGGTGAATGGATGAAGGCAGTCACCATTCACCATTTACTATTCACCATTCACTACTTCTTAACGTCCATCCAGTTGTCGCCGACGCCGGCTTCGACTTCGAGCGGCACGTCCAGCTCGACGGCCGTCTCCATCTCGCGGCAGAGAATCTCCTCGACCTGCCTGGCCTCCTTCTTCGGGGCCTCGACCAGCAGCTCGTCGTGCACCTGCATCACCATCTGCGCCTTCAACCCCGCCGACCTCAGAGCCTCGTCCACCTTCAGCATCGCGATCTTGACGATGTCGCTCGCGGTTCCCTGGATTGGCATGTTAATGGCCTCGCGTTCGGCGCGGGCGCGGATGTTGCCGTTGCGGTCGTTGATGGTCGGGACGGGGCGGATGCGGCCGTAGGCGGAGCGGACGACGCCGGTCTCGCGCGCCTTCTCCGGCACCTCGTCCATGAAGCGGCGCACCCCGGTGTAGGTCTTGTAGTAGTCGTCGATGACCTGCTTGGCCTCCTTGCGCGAGATGCCGACGCGCTGCGAGAGGCCGAAGGGCTCGACGGCGTAGGCGATGGCGAAGTTGACGATCTTGGCGAAGCGGCGCTTCTCCTTCAACTCCTCTTTGGTGCGCGCGCCGAAGACGAGGCGGGCGGTGCGCTCGTGGATGTCCTCGCCCTTCTGGAAGGCGTCGAGCATCTGGGGGTCTTTCGTGACGTGCGCGAGCAGCCGCAGTTCGAGCTGCGAGTAGTCGGCCGCGACGAAGACGTGCCCCTTCTCCGGCACGAACGCGCGGCGGATGCGGCGGCCGAGTTCGGTGCGGATGGGGATGTTTTGTAAGTTCGGCTCGCTCGAACTTAAACGCCCGGTCGCCGTCACGGTTTGATTAAGCTGACTGTGGATGCGGCCGTCGGGGCCGACCAGCGCGGGCAGCGCGTCGGTGTAGGTCGCCTTCAGCTTGTCGAGTTCGCGGAACTCTATCAGCAGGCGCGGCAGTTCGTAACCTTGCGCGGCCAGCTCGTCGAGCACGGCGCGGCTCGTCGAGACCTGGCCCGTGGCGGTCTTGCGGCCGGTGCTGATGTTGAGTTCTTCCAGCACCTCGCCGACCTGCTTGGGCGAGTTGATCTTGAACTCGCGCCCGGCGACTTTGTAAATCTGCGCCGTCAGCTTCTCAAGCTCCGCGCCGAACATTGCCGATAACTCTCCGAGGACGGACGTATCCACTTTCAGCCCCGCGCGCTCGATGCGGTGGAGGAGCGGCGCGATGGGCAGCTCGATCTCGTTGTAGATGGCCTCCAGGCCCTGTTCGAGGATGCGGCCGTGCAGCACGTCCGCGACCTGCGCGGTGAGGTCGGCGGCCTCGGCCGTCCGCCAGTGCTCGTCCGACCAACCTTCGCCCGGCGTCTCCGACCACGCCTCATCGACGCTCAGCGCCTCGCGCGCGAGGTCACCAAGGTCGTAGCGGCTCCGCACGGGGTCGAGCAGGTAGGCGGCGAGCAGCGTGTCGTCCGTCACGCCCTCCGGCTCGACGCCGACGGCCGAGAGCAGCCCCGTGGCACGCTTCAGGTCGTGGACGGACTTCGACAGCAGGCCGTTCGACAAAACGTCCCTCAACATCGAGACGGCCTGCTCGCGCCCGCCCTCGAACTCCTCGAAGTTGATGAAGTGGGCCGTGTTCGGCGCGTGCGAGATGGCGATGGACGTGGGCGCGTGCCCCTCGCGCACGCTCGTCTGCTGCCCCGCGCCCGCGGGGCTGGCGTCGCCGACGGCGAAGGCCCAGTGGTCAACCTCCCAGAGCTTGCGCGTGAGCCCCTCCAACTCCGAGACCTTGCGCACCTGCGCGTAGACCTTGACGGCCGCGCCCATGTCAACCTCGGAGGCGGCGTCGGAGAACTCGCGCGTGAGGCTCTGGAATTCCAGCTCGCGGAAGAGCTTGTAGGCGGCGGCGCGGTCGGGCGCTTTGCAGCGCAGGCGTTCGAGGTCGAGCTTGATGTTAACGTCCGTGCGGATGGTCGCCAACTCTTTGGACTGGAGGATGATGTCGCGGTTGTCGCGCAGGCTCTCGCGGTAGGTCTTGTGCTTGACCTCCTCCCAGCGCTCCAGAGCGTTCTCGACCGAGCCGAACTGCTGGACGATCTGCACCGCCCCCTTCGCGCCGATGCCGGGCGCGCCCGGGATGTTATCGACCGAGTCGCCCATCAGGCCCAGCAGGTCAACGATCTGCGTGGGCTTCACGCCGAACCTGTTCTCGACCCACGCCTCGTCGCACCACTCGACGGGCGGCACGGGCTCCTTGCGCTTCACGTTCTGCGAGTTGTTGCGCATGCAGACGACCCACGGGTCGCGCACGAGCTGCGTCATGTCCTTGTCGTTCGAGACGATGACGGCCTGCAAGCCTGCTTCGGCCGCCTGCACGGCGAGCGCGCCGATCACGTCGTCGGCCTCGAAGCCGGGGACGTTGAGGACGGGGACGTTGTACGCCTCGCAGACGCGGACGATGTAGGGAATTTGAGATTCAAGCTCCTCGGGCGGGGCGACGCGGTTGGCCTTGTAGCCGACGTTCATCTCGTGGCGGAAGGTCGGCACGCCCGACTCGAAGACGGCCGCGATGTAGTGCGGCTTCTCGTCGGCGAGGAGCTTGCGCAGCATGTTGGTGAAGACGAAGACGGCCTGCGTCACCTGCCCGCGGCTGTTCGTCAGGGGCTCCGCGCGCCCCCCCATCGGCGCGAAGAACGCGCGGAAGATGTGCGAGAACGAGTCGATGAGAAAGACCCGCTCGGTCGGCTCTTTCGGCTTCGATTTTTTCGACGGCATGTGCCCCGATGATAAGGAATGACTGAGGCGGGTGACAAGCTACGGGGCGCGCCGCCGACTTCAGGAAGGAATGCGCGAGCGCAGCATCCGGCGGAAAGCCTTCAGCGCCGCCGTCTGCCCGTCGGTCTTGCTCAGTTCGAGGTATTGCGTAACGACTTCAGCCGTGAGGGCCGGGAAGGCTAGGCTGCTCTGTATCCTCTCGTAGTTTTCCCCCGCAAGTTTGTAGAAGCGCGTGCGCTCTCCGTCGTATCGCCAAATTTCGGGCACGCCCAGCGCGGCGTAGATGTGGAACTTGTCGAGTGAGTCGTTACTCAAGTCAATCTCGACGGCTACGTCAGGAGCCGGGTACTCATCGTGAAGGAATGAGGGCTGCCCGATGATGAGTGAAGCGTTCTGCGCGTAAAAACAGGCGTCCGGTTCAACGCCTTTCTTTAATCGCTTTCGTTTGAAGGTCGTCGATCCTAACGCCTCTAAAGTTATGTTCATCTCATCGCTGAGCACATAAACTAAGCCGGAAACTAAACCTTTATCCCGTTCATGCTCGAATGTGGGGCCGACAATTATTAGCCTCCCATTGTCGTAGCTCATGCGGTGGCCGGGGTGACAACTCTCCATCGGGTTGAGGAAACTCTCATACTCATCCTATGTAACGTCGGTGAGTTTGAGCATTGCGCCGGCGGGAAGGCGGTCGATGATGTCGAGATAGTCTGTGGTCTGTGTGCTTATAGCGTTTTAGCTCTGAACTGATGCGGGTCATTATCCTCCCGTCATTTGGGGCAGGCAAGAATTCTGTGGGGCGTGTGTTGCGCGAGTGCCACACGGGGTGAGGTTGTTTGTCGCCCGCGTGCCACAGGCCGCCTGCCGTCGGTCGAAAGTGTCGGGGTTTTGGCGTGCGACGCCGGGGCATGGGGGTTGCTCTTATATTTTGCGCTCCTTCATTCGGTAGTGAAAGGTCAGAAGACCTCGCCTTGATTAAACAGACGACCATCGCCGCGCCCGTCGAGACGAGCGGGCTGGGGCTGCACACGGCCGTGCCCGTGCGCGTGCGCCTGCGCCCCGCGCCGCCCGACACGGGCCACGTTTTCGTGCGCGCAGACCTCGACGACTTCGAGATACCCGCCTCGGTCGAGTGCATCGCGCATTGCTCTTACGCCACGACCTTAATGCGCACCGGCGTCATGCTCTCCACGGTCGAGCACCTCCTGTCCGCGCTGAGGGGCCTGGGCGTCGATAACGCTTACGTCGATGTCGATAACCTTGAGCTGCCGATCATGGACGGGTCTTCGGACGACTTCTCGGCGATGATTCTGCGCGCGGGAGTGGTCGAGCAGCCGGCGGCGCGGAGGGCCTTGCGCGTGAGACGCCGGGTGGAGGTCGAGCAGGGCGCGCGGCGCGTGTCGGTCGAGCCGCTCGAAGGGTGGGAGATCGAGTGCATGATCGACTTCGCGCACCCGCTCATCGGCGTGCAGCGGATGACCTTCGACGCGCTCGACCCCGAGGCGTTCCTGCGCGAGATTTCGCCGGCGCGCACCTTCGGGTTCACGGAGGAGATCGAGGCGCTCAGGCGCGCCAACCTCATCCGCGGCGGCTCTCTGGAGAACGCCATCGTGCTCACGCCCGAGGGGATGCTCAACGAGACGCCGCTGCGGAGCCCGGACGAGTTCGTCCGCCACAAAATCCTCGACATCGTTGGCGACCTCGCACTGCTCGGGATGCCTCTGCTCGGCCTGGTGCGCGCGGAGCGTAGCGGCCACCTCCTCCACGCCGCGCTCATGTCGAAGCTGCTGCGCGACGAGTCGGCCTGGGAGATCGTAGACATGCCCGTCGCCGCCCGCCTGGCCGTCGCTAATTAACAGAACCGCGAGCGGTAGCGAGCGGGTGCGTGATACTTCAGAGAGACCTCTGCATGTATCACGCACCCGCTCGCTACCGCTCGCGGTTCTGTTAGTTCGTCTGCGGCGCGACGTAGCGCACGGCCTCGATGTCCGCGAGGGCCTGTATCTTCTCGACGGGCAGTCGGCCGACGACGAGGCCGGACGACTTATCGTCGAGTATCGGCTCGAAGCCCAGCCTCTTGAGCTGCGCCAGCACTTCGGGCGTCTTCTCCGAGAGCCAGAGGCGCAGCTCGGCCTTGCCTTTGCGGACGAACTTCTGCTCGGCCTCGCCCGGCGTCCCCTTCCCCTCACGCAGCCTCTCCAGAACCGCGGCGACCAGCGGGTGCAGCCGCTTGAGGAACTCATGCCGCTTCTGCTCTTCGGGGTCGGGAGGGGCGGCGGTGACCGACTCCAACTCCCCTGCGGACGTGGAGTCGTTAGCCGCCGCGCTCAGGTTGAAGCTGTAGGTGATGACGCCCGAGACCCTCACCGGCTGCCCCGAGAGCAGCGTCGGCGAGAACTGGGCCTGCCGCGCGGCCGCGGCCGCGGCCTGCCGTAAGAGCGGGTGGCCCGAGACGGCCCGCGCCGAGATGACTCGCCCTCGCTCGTCAACGACGACCTGCACCGAGACCGTCCCCTGCGCGTTGGCCGCCTTCGCAATGGGCGGGTAGGCGGGCAGAGGCTTAGAGACGGTCTTCGCGTTCAGCACGCCGCCCGAGATGACCGTCTTCGGCATGGGCACGGGCGTCGGCGCGGGCGGCGGTGGCGGCGCGGGCGATTCCTCCGTCAGCACGAGCGGCGCGGGTGCGCCGCCTCCAGCGCCGCCCGATCCGCTGCCCACGGCCCCGCCCACGGGCCCGCTGTGGTCGGCGTCGCCGGTGAGCACGCGGATGGACCTGGCGGCCCCAACCTTCTCGGGGTTGACGCCCTCCGGCACCTCGACGGGAACGTCGATGCGGCGCGGCTTGCCGCCGTCGGTGACGGTCGTCTCTTCGACGGCGACGAACGAGGTGAACTGAGTCAAAAGCCTGTATTCGAGGCCGAGCCCCGCAATCTCCTCGCGCAGGTCGTAGCGCGGCTCGCCCGTCTGCATCCCCGCGTAGTCCTCGCTCATCAGGTCATCCACACGGCGGCGCGCCCACAGCGTTGCGAGCACGTCGTTCCCGGCCATCGACTCGGGCAGCTCGACCCGTATCTCGCGCTCGAAGGCTTGCCCCGACATCGTCCCGCGCAGGCGCACAAGCCCGCGCCCGCCGGCCGTGTAGCGACCGCTGACAATAACAGGGCCGGAGCCGAAGAGGTCCGGGATGCGCCTGGGGTACACGTCCGTCACCTGTAGTCCGCCCCAGTCGATTGAGATGTCCGTGAGCAGTGGGTTGCGCACGCGCTCGTGGAAGCGGCGCGCGGCGGCCGAGCCGTCGTCCGTGAGCGAGACGTACTCGACCTCGCCGCGGCCCTGCTCGGCCATCTTGTCGAGCAGGAAGCGGTTGACGGACTCCCCGATGCCGAAGGAGAAGACGCGCGCGTTCGGGTGCCTCTGCACCTCGCCGATGATCTCGAAGTCGTTGCCGACGTAGCCGTCGGTCATGAAGCAGACGACGCGCACGTGCCCACGCGCGTCCGAGGGCGCGAGCGCGGCCTTGATGGCCTTCATCATCTCCGTCCCGCCGTCGCCCGTGCGAGACTGTAGGAACTGTTGCGCCCTGAGCAGGTTCTCGCGCGTCGCGGGGACGGGCTCTTCAAAAAGGACGTGCGTGTCGCCCGCGAACGTGATGAGGTTGAACGTGTCCTGCGGGTTAAGACTGTCGAGCGCGAGCCCCATCGTCTCCTTCGCCTTCTCGATGGGAAAACCCTCCATCGAGCCCGACGTGTCGAGCACGAAGACCAGCTCCTTCGGCGTCACGTCCTCGACGGTCACGCGCCGCGGCGGCTGAAGTATCAGCGTGAAGTAGCCGCCGCGCGAGTCGCGGTGCGCGAGCACGGCGTCCTGTATCTTCGCGCCGGCCACGTCGTAACGCAGGCGGAAGTCCTTGTTCGGGATGGCGGCGAGGTTTTTCAGACGGACGCGCGCGGCGGACTGCGACGGCCGCTCCACGTCTATCTCGTGTGAAGGCGACTTGAGACCTTCGACGGGGACGCCCGCGTCGAGCGAGACCTCGATTGAGATGTCGTGCCCCGCGCGCGTGCCCGGCTCCGCCGGCGGGGGCGTGACGCGCGACGCGTCGGGGACGCGGTCGGTGTTCGGCAGGCGTCCGCGCCGCGGCCTGCGACCCGTGGGCGCGCCCGGGATGTAGCGCGGCCCGACGACGACGGGGAAGACGAACTCGTACGTGCCCGCCTCGTACTTCAGGGTCTCGACGTAGCTGATCGTGACGGTCACGCTCTCGCCCGGCATGACGTTGGCGACCGACTGCGTGAAGACGTTCGGCCGCTCCTGGTCGAGCAGGCTCGCCACCTGGCCTGCGTCGCGCGCGGCGCGGTAGACCCGGGCCGCCTCCTCGCGCCGCATGATCTTCCCCTTAACGGTGCGCCCGCCCACCCGCATCGTCATGTCGTCCACGGCCGCGGCCTGCGGCAGAGGGAAAGTGTAGACGGCCTCGATCTTCTCCTTAAAAGGGTTCTCGAACTCCTGCGTCACCGTGACGCGCGCGAGGAAGCCCGCGACGCTCGCGCGCACGTCCGTGTGTTTCAGCGGGCAGAGTCCGCGCGCGCGCCCGCGTGTGCCGAACGCGTTGAGCGCGCCCGCCGTCACGCGTTGCGAATCATCCTGCGCGAAGGCGGACGGCGCGGACGCGACGGCGAAAAGAATAAACAGAAAGGAAGCGAGCGGCGCGCGGCGGCGCGGCATGAGTCTCTGAAGCATAGCCCTCCCCTGACGGACGAATGACGTTGCGTCGGGCTCAGCGAGCCCGGCGCTCAAGAACTCGCGCGCGCGCGTCCGAATAGACACCGCGCGCGGGCGTGGGTTCCTGTCTGTCGTTTGAAAGCGTGCGGGTCAGTCGGGCAGGACTATCTCGTAGACGATGCGGAGGCGCAGCTCGCGCCCCGAGACTTCGTGGCGCACGTCCGCGGCGCGCAGCCGCAGCTCGTCGCCGCGCGTGACGGGGACGCGCGCGCCGAGCTGTTCGGCGCGGAGGATTTCAACCGGGTTGACGCGCTCGTCGATGGCGTCCTGCACGAGCCCCGTCAGTCCGCCGCCGAGGAGCGAGGTCGGGACGTTCTTCAACTTCAAGTCGCGGACGGTCACGCGCGCGCCGAGCACCTGCCGTTCCCTGTTGAACTCAAGCTGGAACAAGGTGTCGGCCCACCCCTCGAACCGCAGGCAGCCGACGAGCGGCGCGTCGTACGAGCCGCGGAAGGCGACGGGCGCGTTGATGCGTCCGTCGGCGAAGCGCACGGCCGTCCGCGTCCCCTGCGCCTCGGGCAGGAGCTGCACGCGGCTCTCACACTTCTTCCCCCCGCCGCCCTTCCCGAGCGCGAAGCTCGGCGGCTCCGGCCGCGACGCCACGGCCACGAGCAGAGAGTTCAGAAACTCCTCGCTCAGCACCACGACCACCTCGCCCGCCGGGGTCACACGCTCCGCGCGCGCGGACGAGGACGACGAGAACGTCAACAGGACGCTCAACAGTATGGCGAATGTTTTCATCTCAGAGCCCGCTGCGGACGATGTCGTGGAGGCGGAGGAGGCCGACGCAGCGTCCGTCCTGTTCGACGACGGGGAGGACTGCGATCTGCGAGGGGCGGTTCTCCATCAGTTGGAGGGCCGCGTGCGCGAGCAGGTCGGGGGCGACGACGACCGGCTCGCGCGTCATGAAGCCTTCGGCCGTCAGCCCCGCGAGGTCTTCGAGCCGCACGCGCTGCAAGGCGCGGCGCACGTCCCCGTCCGTCACTATCCCCGCGAGGCGGCCCCCGCCGTCGAGCACGTTGACCGCGCCTAAGCCCCCGCGGCTGATGGCCTGCACCACTTCCAGAAGCGTCGCGCCCGCCCCGACCGTCGGGTTCTCCGCCCCGCCGTGCATCAGGTCGGAGACTTTAACCGTGAGCCGCTTGCCCAGGCGGCCGCCGGGGTGGTTGAGCGCGAAGTCCTCGGGCGTCAGCTTCTTCACGGACATCAGAGTCATCGCCAGGGCGTCGCAGACGGCGAGCGCGACCGTGGTGCTGGTCGTCGGCGCGAGGTTGAGCGGGCAAGCCTCTTTGTCAACCGACGCGTCGAGCACCACGTCGGCGCGCCGCGCGAGCGCGCTCGCGGTGTTGCCGACGACGGCCAGCACGGGCGCGCCCCGGTGTTGCAGGTAGGGCAGCAGTTCGAGCAGCTCGGCCGTCTCGCCGCTGTTGCTGACGAAGAGGCACACGTCGCCATCGGTCACCAGGCCCATCCCGCCGTGCAGCGCGTCCGAGGGGTGCAGGAAGACGGCCGGCGTGCCCGTGCTCGTCAGGGTGGCAGCGGCCTTCTGCGCGATGTGGCCCGACTTGCCGACGCCGGCCGTGACGACCTTGCCGCGGCAGGCGGCGAGGAGTGCGACCGCGCGCTCGACCTGCGCGGCGTCGAGCCGCCGGGCCGTGCAGGCGACGGCCTCGGCCTCCGTGCGCATGATCTCGACGACCTGTTCGTGGTGGGTTCTACTCATCGGCTCAAGGCGACGAGGATACGACGAACCGGCTTGGTACGACAACCGACTGCCCGCCGCCCGCGCCGTTCACTCGGCGTTCACCCGCGGTTCACCTTCGGATAGACAACGCCGCCGCGTTGGTCTATATTTCGGCTCTACGTTCCAAAAGAGCAAAACCACTCGGACAGGGAGAATTCTGTTCATGGCGCGCTTCAGTCTGATTCCGAAGGAGGAGCAGTATTTCGGCCTCTTCCGCCAGATGACCTCGCACATCTACGACGCGGCCAGCGGGCTCGTCGAGATGCTGGCCGGCAAGCCGGAGGACTTCCGCAAGCACCTCGACGGCATCAAGGCCATCGAGCACCAGTGCGACGAGCTGACGCACGCAATCTCGACGAAGCTCAACTCATCCTTCATCACCCCGTTCGACCGCGAGGACATCTACATGCTCTCGGGCGCGCTCGACGACATCGTCGATCTCATCGACGACGCGGCGCGCGCCATCGTGATGTACAACGTGCGGGAGACGACCGACTTCGCGCGCCAGTTCGGCGACGTGATCCAGCGCATGGCCGTCCAGCTCCACGAGGTCGTCTCGACCCTTGAGCGCCCGGCCGGCATCAGCCCCCGCCTCGTCGAGATACACCGGCTGGAGAACGAGGGCGACGACCTCTACCACGAGGCCATCGGCGACCTCTTCCAGGGGACGCCCGACCCCATCCGCGTCATCCGCTGGAAGGACATCTACGACAAGCTCGAGGCGACCGTGGACCGCTGCGAGCAGGCCGCCAACATCATCGAGACCGTCATCATCAAGCACGCGTGAAAGGCCGTGAACCGTGAACCGTAAACCGTGACGAGAAAAAGCCTGCTTTCACTCGTCACGGTTTACGGTTTACGGTTCACGCGCTTCAGCCTATGGACGCCACCATCACCTTCGTCGTCATCATCGTCGTCATCGCGCTGATCTTCGACTACATCAACGGGTTCCACGACGCGGCCAACTCGATTGCGACCGTGGTCTCGACGCGCGTGCTCTCGCCCGGCGCGGCGGTCGTCTGGGCGGCCTTCTTCAACTTCATCGCCTTCCTCGTCCTCGGCGAGGCCGTGGCCAAGACCATCGGCAAGGACATGGTGGACATCAAGGCCATCCCCGACGACTGGCAGTTGTGGGTGCTCTTGTCCGGGCTCATCGGGGCCATCGTCTGGAACCTGATCACGTGGTACTACGGCATCCCTTCCAGCTCCTCGCACGCGCTCGTGGGCGGCTACGCCGGGGCGGCCATCGCGGCGTCCGGCTTCGGGGTCATCCTGCCCGCGGGGTGGACCAAGACGGTGATCTTCATCGTGCTCTCGCCGATCGTCGGGGCGCTGCTCGGCTTCGCCATCATGGTGACGGTGCTGTGGCTCTTCCGCAACTGGTCGCCGTTCCGCGTGGACAAGGTCTTCCGGCGCGGGCAGTTGGTCTCGGCCGCGCTCTTCAGCCTCGGCCACGGCGGCAACGACGCGCAGAAGACGATGGGCATCATCGCGGGCGTGCTCGTCGCCTCGAACCTCGACGCGCACGCGACTCAGGACATCCCGATGTGGGTCGTGCTCATCTGCCACGCGGCCATCGGCCTGGGGACGCTCTCGGGCGGCTGGCGCATCGTGAAGACGATGGGGTCGCGCATCACGAAGCTCAAGCCGGTCGGCGGCTTCAGCGCCGAGACGGCCGCGGCCGCCGCCATCATCGGCGTCACCTACGGCGGCATCCCCGTCTCGACGACGCACACCATCACGGGGGCCATCGTCGGCGTCGGCGCGACGCGGCGGCTCTCGGCCGTCAAGTGGGGCGTGGCCGGCCGCATCGTCTGGGCGTGGATTCTGACGATCCCGCTCGCGGCGCTCATCTCCGCCGTCTCGTTCCTCATCTACCGCGCCGCCGCCGGGTTCTTCTAACCGAGTGACGCGAGCCACTGCCAGATTTCGTCGAGCAGGAAGAGGAGCCCGTAACTCCCCTGCCAGCCGAGCGTGAAGCCGACGAGCGCCGGCAGCCTCCCGGACTTCCGGGGCGCGCCGTCGAGCGACACGGCCGCCGCGAAGCTCAACACCAACGCCAGCGGCGCCAGCAGACCGAAGAGGAAGACCAGCCCCGCCCCCAGCGCCCACGCCGGCCACCAGTCGGACAGCATCAGCGGCAGGAAGGAGTAGCGGAACAGCGAGAGGAGCCCCGCGTACCCGGCGGCGTGCGCGAGCCCCGAGCGCTCGCGCGGCGCGGCCGTGAGCATTGACGTTAACGAATCGCGGAGGAACATCCCGCCGCTTCGCTCTCGCCTGACCACGGCGGCCCCGCCCTCACGCGCTTCGTACACGAACGCGCCGCACGCGCCGCACGCGCGACTCTCTAAGACGACCTCCCGCATAGTGCCCTCTTACACGCCCCGCCGCGCCCCAAGTTCCGCCGCCCGCGGGCACGCCCCTTGCGGCGTGACGGCGTGCGGCGCAGATGACGCACGCATACCGTACGAAGAGAGCTTCAGACGACAGGAGAGGAGCACGATGGCAGAACAGCGCGAGGGCGGCGAGAGCTTCCCGAAGAACGAATCCACCGGCGAGGGCTCGAACTCCGGCAACGCGGGCGAGGGCAAGCCGCGCACGGGCGAAGGGGGCGCGGGCGAAGGCGCCACCCAGCCCGACATGGCGGGCCAGGGCACCGGCCAGATCGGCGGCCCGTACGGAGACAGGGAGACAACTCGGTAAAGGATAGTAATCAACCAGAGCCCGCACGTACGTCCCCGAAGGGGACGAAGATAATAGCCGGGGGCAGAGCGAAGACGCTGCAAGCGTCTTCGCTCTGCCCCCGGCTATTATCTCTATCCCCTTCGGGGATTAAAAAACTCTTCCTTACGGCTCTGTTCCGGCTAAATTCCCTTCGCCGCGGCGCTCCCAGAAGAAGGGCGGGCGCGGGCGCTGCTCGGGGTAGACCTCGTCCATGTTGTCGGCGGAGTAGAGACGGCCGTTCGCCATGACGTAGCGGATCGACTCGGAGTTGCGGATGTCGTCGAGAGGGTTCCTGTCGAGGACGACGAGGTCCGCGAGCTTGCCCGGCTCGATGGAGCCGAGGTCGCCGTCCAGCCCGAGGTACTGCGCTCCGCTGAGCGTCGCCGCCCGCAGCGCCTCCAGAGGCGTCAGGCCGCCCTGCTGAAGCATCCAAAGCTCCCAGTGCGCGCCCAGCCCCTGCAACTGCCCGTGCGAGCCGAGCTGCGCCTTGCCGCCCGCGCGCACCAGGTCGCGCACGGTCTTCGCCAGCTCGTAGTGGTAGAAGTCGTCGTCCGAGACGTGCATGCGGCGGCGCGCGCGCGGGTCGAGGTTCGCCCGCGGCATGAAGCGCAGGAGCTTCCGGTTCTCGTAGACGTTCGACTGCTGATACCAGTAGTTCTCGCCCCAGATGCCGCCGTAGCCGACGATGAGGGTCGGCGTGTACTGCGTCCGGCTCTTTGCGAAGAGCGTGAGCGCGTCCTTGTAGAGCGGCGCGACGGGGACGGCGTGCTCTATCCCCGTGTGGCCGTCGAGGATCATCGACATGTTGTAGGCCCACGTCGAGCCGCCCTCGGGCACGACCATCATGCCGAGGTCGCGCGCGGCCTTGACGATGCGCTGGCGGTTGTCGCGGCGGAGCTGGTTGTAGCTCTTCACGGAGAATGCGCCGACGGCCTTCAGGCGTTCGAGGTGCGCGCGCGCGTCGTCGTAGGAGTTGACGACGGCCTTCTCCGGGTTCTCCGCGCCGTAGAGTATGTAGCCGGTCGAGAAGACGCGCGGCCCCGTCATCGCGCCCGACTTGACCATCTCGGACTGCGCGAAGACGGTCTGCGTGGCGGCCGAGGGGTCGTGCGTCGTCGTCACCCCGTAGGCGAGGTTGGCCCAGTAGGGCCACTGCTTCTCGGGGATGATGTCGAGCGTGTCGTAGGACATGTGCGCGTGCACGTCGATGAGGCCGGGGATGACGGTCTTGCCGGCGAGGTCGAAGCGCTTCGCGCCGCCGGGGATTTCGACGCGCGCGCCGACCGCCTTGATGCGGTTGTCCTCGACGAGCACGGTTCCCTTCTCGACGACCTCGTCACCGCGCATGGTGACGATGCGGGCGTTGGTGAGCGCGACCGTGCCGCGCGGGCGCGCGGGCTCGAAGTCGAAGCCGATGACGGTCTTGCGCGGCGCGGGGGCCTTCTCGTCCTTGGCGAGCGAGCGCAGGACGTTGTCGAGCGACTGCTCGTAGAAGTTCTCGCCCGCCGTCCACCCGACCGCCTTGCTGTCGGCAGACCAGGCGAGCCAGTCGCCCGAGGCCGCGGAGACTGGACGGACGGGCACGCCGGTCTCCGTCGAACTCAGGCGGACGGTCTTGCCGACCTTCGGGAAGGGCGCGACGTAGAGCTTGTGCTGCTCCTTGAAGAAGACCCAGTTGCCGTCGGGCGAGGGCACGATCTCGGTGACGTAGCTGCCCTCGATGTGGCGGCGCGCGTCGTCGCCGTCGAGCTTGACGCTCGAAAGGTAGGTGATGAACTTCGCGGGCTCGGTCGGGCCGCCGCCGGGGCCGCCGCCCGCCTCCATGTAGAAGATGCGCTCGCCTTCACGGTCGAAGCTCAGGACGGGCATCCGCGCGTTCGTGCCGCGGCTCTGCAAGTCCATCACGTAGTTGTGGCGCGCGCCGTCCCAGTAATGAATCTCGAACGTGGACTCGCTCGCCAAGTCCTCCTCGTGGTAGACGCTGCCGCGCCCCTTCAGGTAGGCGATCTTCGTGCCGTCGGCCGAGAAGATGGGGTTGGCGTACTGGTCGCCGACGGTCGTAATCTTGCGCGCGTTCGTGCCGTCGGAGTTGGCGACCCAGACCGCGCCCTTCTCCGCGTCGCTCCACGTCACGAAGGTCAACCGTCTGCCGTCGGCGCTGAACGAAGGCGCGTACTCGAGGTAGCTCGTGTTGAAGAGCCGGCGCGGCTCGGCGTCGCCCTCCTTCACGTAGAGCTTGCCGAGCGCGCTGTAGAGGACACGGCCGCCGCCGCGCTGCGCCCAGCGCAGGAGCCGCGCGCGGTCGCGTTCCGGCGCGACCTTGACCGGCGAGCGGACGGCCTCCGTCACCCTCTGCGAGACGTGGGCGGTGAAAGGGATCGGCGTCGCCTTCCTCGTCGCCACGTCCACGCTCACGAACTTGCCGTTGGCGGTGATGACGACCGACTTGCCGTCGGGCGTCCAGGAGTAGCCGGGGTAGGTGCCGTAGACGGCCCACGTCTCCTGCTGGTCGTGCGTGAGGCCGTCGTAGACGGGCCACTCGCGGCCCGTCTCAATCTCGCGCAGGAAGAGGACGGTCTTCAGGCCGACGCGGCGGATGAACGAGAGGTACTTGCCGTCGGGCGAGACGGCCGGGCGCACCGAGCCGCCCGCGCCGCGGACGAAGGTCGAGCGCCTGCCTTTCTGCGTGTCGTAGCGGTCGATCCAGTAGATGCTGTCGTAGACGTTCTTGTTGTAGTCGAAGGCGGTGCTGGCGACGAAGTAGACGAAGCGCCCGCGCATGTCCGCGACCGGCTCGCCGATGTTGGCCGTCCAGTTCGGCCGCTCGGTCAACTGCACGCCCTTGCCGCCGCCGTTGACGTGGTACATCCAGATTTCGCCCGCGCCGAGCGAGCGCGTGTCCACGAAGTGCTTGCGCGTGAGGAGGTACTGCCCGTCCGAAGTCCAGTCGGGCGTGTTGAGCAGGCGCTGCGTCTCCTTCGTCACCTGCCTGCGGTTCTTGCCGTCGGCGTCCATGACCCAGATGTTGTCGCCGCCGTCGCGGTCGGAGGTGTAGGCGATGAGCTTCCCGTCGGGCGAGTAGCGCGGCTGCCACTCCCACGAAGCGCCGCCCAGGAGCAGCTCCGCGCGGCCGCCGGTGATCGGCATCCGGTAGATGTCGCCGAGGATGTCGAAGACGATGGTGCGGCCGTCGGGCGAGACGTCGCAGCTCATCCAGGTTCCCTCGTCGGTGTCGAACTCGACGGCGGTCGCGGGGCCGTGGTCGCCTTCCACGTCCCAGGGCTCGGGCTTCTTCGCGGACTCCTGCAACTGCTCGATCTTCTTCTGCGCGTCTTGCAGTTGCTTGTCCTTGTCCTGCTGGCTCTGCGCGAGGGCGGGCGCGAACGTCGAGAGGGCGAAGGAGAGGGTCAGGAGGAGCGCTTGGAATCTTCTGGACACAGTTTCACCTCAAAGGGGCGGATTCGGATTTAATTCAAGTCGCTGGAGAGAACGGCTGGCATTACTAACGGCGGCATTGTAGCCGAGCGTGCGCGGCGTGGGCAAAGAGGGTCATTCCGACGGCGACGACGAATTTAACTTAAGCGTTCACGTAAAGCACCGCCCGGCGGTGAACCTGTGGGCAACCCGCGTGTAACTCCGCGGCAGTCCGGAGACTGTGCCCGGCGGTTAGACTTTTCTCGCCGTCGGTAGTTTCTTGAAATTTACGCGCGAGATAAAAACAGGTCGGGTAAGCGTAAGAGTACGGTCGAGACCGGGAGACGCGAATTTACTCTGACAGGCTATCGCTTCTTTTTGGCCCTCCCGGCAGGTGTGGCCAACTTCTTCCCGACGGCTTCGGCCAGATCCTTGTCGATACCCTCGAATATCGACCCCCCGACCGCTTCGTTGATGCCTGCCATCTGTCCGTAGCCCTCCCCCTCGGTTATAACCACAACCCACCCGTCTTTAGAAACGACCTTGCGCGTGACCTTCCCCGGATAAAACAGGTGGCCTTTGAGGGTGAAATTAACGATGGTGGAATTTTCACTGTCTACGAATGTTCTCACCCGGTTCGGGCTAACATAGCTCTTCAGTTCGTTCACCCCGCAGTTGTTGACCGGAAGCGTGCTGTCTGAAGGGGCGACGTAACGAACCTGACTGGTCATCATCGAAAAAACCGTCCTCACGTCGCACCCCTTGGTGCCGACCTTACATATCCTCCCGAGCATGGAATAGAGGTGATATTTTTGGCCGGGATAAAAGGCTTCGAATCCCGAGCCAAACATGAACCGTCCTTTCTTCGCCCCCTCGTAAAAGTTGACCTGGATTTGGTCGTCGTCGCAGGGGATCTGGGTGACTGTAACTTTGGCCGCCCCGAGCCGGCAGACCTGGTTAACTCCGCAACTACCTTTACCGATCACGTCGTCAGAGTTGGTGACGAAGGTGCTATCGTCGTAGTCTCGCACCTCAATCGAAAAAGTGTCGCCGGGAACTGGTACGCCTATAAACGAACAAAAATACACGTCGGGACAATTCCAGGTGCAGCCCATCGTCCCGTTGTTGTCCACGCATATCCTCGGGTCGGGCGCGGAGAGAAAAGTCGCGAGCGCCCCGCCGAAGACCCCGTCCCATAGTCTGAACGGCTCGCCATCCATTTCGACAATCTCCATCCCGGCGGGATTGTCCCCGACGACTTCCACATCGATCTGAACAATTTTTTGCGCCGCGGCAACTGGGCCGCTGCTCAGCAGGACTAAGCACCCTAAACTAACGACCAGGTGAGATACGACGCGCAGGGAAGAGGGACGGGACATGAGTAGCCTCCGTAAGGGAAACATGAGGGGATGAGTGTACGACTTTGGCGCGAAAATGCAACCCACATCCGAGTCGAGCGGCGACCCACGGCCGCGTCGGAATCGAAACGAAACATGGGCTGCCGCACGCCTTCGTGGACGCTGCCGGTGAGCCGAGTTGATCCGGGTCTCCGTGACGATTGTCGGACGGCGGATTCCGCGAGGTCGGGCCTCGTCTTTGAGAGATAGAGGGGCCGTGCGAATGACTCGCACGGCCCCTCTATCAGCGGCTCGTCTGCGCACGTGTTGCCTGGGCGTTCCGCACGCTCGGGCTGCGGCTGGCTGGCCCGCGCGGCGGCTACCTGCCCAGCCTGACGCCGCTGTTGTTGTTGTTCGAGTTGGAGTTCGTGTTGCCGTTCGTGTTCCCGTTCGTGTTGGAGTTCATGTTGCCGTTGGTGTTCCCGTTGGCATTCATGTTCCCGTTCGTGTTCATGTTCCCGTTGCCGTTGGTGTTCGTGTTGGTGTTGCCGTTGGTGTTGGTGTTGGTGTTGGTGTTCGTGTTGCCGTTGGTGTTGCCGTTACCGTTCTGGTTGCCGCGGACGTCGCGGCAGCCCGCGCGGCAGGTGTCGAAGGCTTGGCGGCAGGCGTTCTCGTTGGCGTTCGCGCCGCGCCGGCACTCCTGGTAGGTCCGGGTGCACTCCTGCTGGCAATTGCCGCGCTGGCTCTGTACGCCCTCCGTCCGCGGGGCCAGCACGAAGGCGAAGGCCAGCCCGAAGGCGAGTATCGAAAGCATGATGTTCGCGTCTCTTCTCTCCACTTCCATTCCCTCCTTGCGTATTGCCGCCGCCGCGCGCCGGGCGCACGACGGCCTTGAATTTCCGGGGGAGAGCGGTCGGGGTCGGGGGCGTGATTCTTAGGGGCTTGCGGGCCTTATTTTTATCACTTTGCGCGCCGCCGATAAGTCCCGCAGCGGACAAAACCGGCGGCTCACGTTGTCGAACCCGTCACCTCCGGGTCACCCTTTCGTGTCCAACGTTTTGCCCTCCGCCGCCTCTTATGCGAAAATGCCTCCCGCGCGCCTGTAGCTCAGTGGATAGAGCGCCTGTCTCCGGAACAGGAGGTCGCAAGTTCGATCCTTGCCAGGCGCATCCCATCACTCCTCGCTTCCCTTTCATCCCTTAGCGCTGGCAAACGTCCCCGCGCCGGTTTATCATCGAAGACACCTGCAATCATCGCAGCGGAAGCACTCTTTGGAGGGGACATGCGTAGATTGACTACGGTCGGCCTCGTGCTGGCCTTCCTGTTCGTGCCGGTGCCCTTGCCGCGCGCGCAGCAGCCGCAGGGCGCGCGCGTCGCGGCCGTCGGCGCGGCCGTGCCCTCGCCCTACTTCGCGGCCGCGCGCTCGGCCGCCGAGCGCATCACGGCCGAGGGGATGAAGGAGGTTCTCTACACCATCGCCTCGGACGAGTTCGCGGGGCGCGACACGCCCTCGCCCGGGCTCGACAAGACGGCGCAGTTCATCGCCGACCGGCTCAAGAAGCTCAAGGTCAAGCCCGCCGGCGACAAGGGCTCGTACTTCCAGCGCATCGCGCTCACCAAGACCGAGGTTGACCGCGAGCACTCCTCGGCGCGGTTGGGCGACCGCCCCTTCCGCATCGGTATGGACTTCCTCCCCGCGGGCCGCGTGAGCGGCGAGGCCGAAGGCCCGGTCGTCTACGCGGGCTACGGCTGGGTCATCAAGTCGAAGAACGTCAACCCGTACGAGGGGCTCGACGTGCGCGACCGCATCGTCGTCGTCTCGGGCGACGGGGTCGCGCCGCCGCCGGGTGTGACGGTCGCCAGCCTGCGCCCCGGCGACTGGGAGAGCCCAGTCAGCTACGCGCAGAAGAACGGCGCGCGCTCGCTCGTCCTCGTCCCGCGCAACTTCGAGCGGCGCTGGCGCTACGCCGCCTTCCGCATCGCGCAGGCCACCTTCGCCGTCCCGCGCCTCGAAGGCGTCACGTCCGAGGAAGAGGAGGAGGAGCAACCCGCGCCCGTATCGACGGGGCTCGTCTCCATCATCCCCTCGCGCGCGATGCTCGACGCGCTCTTCGCGGGCGAGCAGACGGACGGGCCATCCGTACTCAAGTTCGCGCAGGCCGCCGCGGGCGGTGAACAACCGAAGGCTTTCGCGCTTAACGCTGACAAGCGTCTGCGCCTGTCCGTCAAGCTCTCGGTGACGGACGCGAGCACGCAGAACGTCGTCGGCGTGTTGGAGGGCAGGGACTCGAAGCTCAGGAAGGAGTACGTCGCGCTCGGCGCGCACTACGACCACGTGGGCGCGAGCGGCGGCTCGGGCTGCCGCCCCGTCGGGACGGATTCGATCTGCAACGGCGCGGACGACGACGGCTCGGGCACGACGAGTCTACTCGCGATGGCCGAGGCGTTCTCAAAGGGGCCGCGCCCCAAGCGCTCCGTCCTCTTCGTCTGGCACACGGGCGAGGAGAAGGGGCTGTGGGGCTCGGAGTATTTCACGCGCTACCCGACGGTGCCGCTCCAGCAGATCGTCGCGCAGATCAACATAGACATGATCGGGCGGAGCAGGCAGGCGGGCGACATGAACCCCGCGAACCGGATGCTCTCCGGCCCCGACGAGATTTACGTCATCGGCTCGCGCATGATGAGCACGCAGCTCGGCGAGCTGAACGAGGCCGTCAACCGTGAGTACCTGAACCTCAAGTACAACTACCACTACGACGACCCGAACGACGCCGAGCGTCTCTTCTACCGCAGCGACCACTTCAACTACGCCAAGCACGGCGTGCCGATCATCTTCTTCTTCGACGGCGTCCACGAGGACTACCACAGGCCCACCGACAGCGCCGACAAGATCGACTACCGGAAGATGCAGAATATCGCCCGTACCGTCTTCATCCTGACCTCGGAGCTGGCCAACGCGCCCGCGCGCCCGGTCGTGGATAAGCAGATTCCCGCCGAGCGCCTGGTGCGCTGAGGCGGACAGGCGGGCCGTTTGACATCGCCTCCGCGCCCCGTGTAATTTGTTCCGGCACACGGGCCGGTAGCTCAGTTGGTAGAGCAGCTGACTCTTAATCAGCGGGTCACAGGTTCGATCCCTGTCCGGCTCATCTTTAGAATCAACAGATACGGGAGGCAGCTCGCCTCCCGTATCTCTTTGTACCCGCTTTTGTACCCGCATTCAGCTCTAACTGCTATGTTATGGTCACGAACCGCAACAGTTACTAATGGGATTCTATACCGAGCCTTAACGCAGGATGGTATAACTGCCGGCGACGCGCCACATAACAACGGTATGCGCCCGACCGCCGACACGCGTCTTCCCATGTACTTTCAGAGGGGGCGGCGGGCGGGTGATGCCTGACGTTAGGGCGCACGATTTCGCGTAAGGAGGCGCGATGAGAACGAATATCGTTCTTGTAGATTATGAGAACGTCCAGCCCAAGGATATCGGGTTGCTGGAGGGCGGGCCGTTCAAGGTCAAAGTGTTCCTGGGGCCGCACCAGTCCAAGGTCCCCGTGACACTCGCGGCGGCCCTTCAACCGCTGGGCGGCAATGCCGAATACGTGCTTCTGGACACGGCCGGGAATAATGCCGTGGATTTCCACATCGCCTATTACGTGGGCGTCCTCTCGGCCGAAGACCCCGCCGCCTACTTTCACATCATTTCAAAGGATAGCGGCTTTGACCCCCTGATTAAGCACCTCAAGGGGCGTAAGGTCTTCGCACAACGATCAACGTGCATTGCGGAAATGCCCTGCTTCAAACCGCCCCTCCCGGCCACCCCCGAAGCCCAGGTTGAAGCCGTCGTGGCAGACCTTATACGTCGCAAAGCAGCGAGGCCCCGGACAAAAAAGTCTCTCATCAGCACGCTGCACGTGCTCTTCAAAAAAGAGCTTTCGGAACAACAGATTTCGCAGTTATTAGCGGCACTTCGCGCCCGCGGCGTTGTGAAGGTTGAGGGCACAAAGGTCTCCTATGACCTACCCGGCGCGCCCTGACAACGGCGTGCGCCCGACCGCCGACACGCCGCCTCTCGTGTGAATCAACGGCCCGGGGCGGCGGGTCATGCCGGGCGTCAGGCCGCGGCACTTCGGAGGCTTCATGATGAGATTAATCGCTTCGGCACTAATCTTCCTGATTCCTGACCGACTCCCCAGCCTCATCGTCCTTGTCGGCTTCTGGATTCCCCCCGCGGTGGCCGGCTGGGCGGCGGCGTGGTTTCTGCGGCGAAGCACCAGACGCTACCCCGCCACGGCGACCTTCGCAGTCCTGGCGACCTTCGTGCTTGGCTACGCCGCGGCGTGGTTCCTCTTCAACCTCGGCCGCATGCCGCCGTACATCCCCGGGGCGACGACCGACCCGACGTTCGCGCCGCCGGAGGCCGTCGCGGGTCTCGCCGCCGTCGCGGGCGCGCTCGTGTTACCCGGCAGCGCGCTCGCCTGCGCCCTGGCGTTTCGCCTCCGCGGGCGGACGCTCAGACGCGGAAGTTCTCTACAATAAGAAGCCCTCCGCCGCCCACGGTCTAGTTAGGCGTCCGGAGAAATCAGAGCAATGAAAATTCAGGGAGTTGTGCAGGAGGGGGTCGGGGACGCGTCATTTTGGCTCAGCAAGTATTCTGATGTTTACCGATTGTGGACAGGGATGACGCTTTTTCCAGGCTCACTCAATCTCCTTCTGGCTGAAAAATTCGATTGGAATGATTCGAGTATTGAGCCATTCATAAAAATATTTTCGCTAACTCCCTACGGCGGGAATCGAGATATATGTCTGATCCCCTGCGAGGTTTACAAAGAGAGGCCGGGTAAGATTTATGGGTTTGCGTGGGCTACCACGCACGCGGCAACCGACTTCGATTACAGGGTGCTTGAAATAATCACGTCGGTTCGGTTACGCGAGGTCTTGCAGTTGAATAATGGGTCGGTGGTAACAATCGACATCCCGGTGTCGTGGAGAGGCTAACATTCATCTCCCGCTGAGCCGCGCCTGACTACGGCGTGCGCCCAACCGATCCCTTCAGAGACCTTGGCGGGCGTGTGAACAGGCGTCAAAATCGGGGAACCCTTCACGCCCGCGGCGTTGGTAATCCCGAGCCAAGCCTTGATGACTCAGGGAAGGTGTAGAGACTAGACGGCGCCCACCTACATCCCCTCCGGGGACGCGGTGAAGGTTCGCGCCCCTCGACGGTCGCAGAAAACTTCAACTTCAACTCTTTGAAGACTGCTGCCGGTCCAGGAGGTCGCTGCGAAGCTTTTTTCCGTAGGCGCGCAGCACATTTTCCGTGTTCCAAGCCAAGCGGCCTGATTTCCAGCAACAGAGCGAAAGTAGGATGAAACACGCCCCGAAGATGATTGTCGCCCTCTCGAAAAACTTGGGGTTCTCGGGCACACACTTGAAGACGAAGGGGTCTTCCACTCTGTATGACATGTAATCGAGTGAAAACACGGCGAGGGCGACGACGGCGGGAAACGCAAAGAAGAAACCTCGCGCGACGTTGAGCCCCCACTTGCTCAGCCGGCTCCTCTCGTCGTTCACGGCGGCGTCTAACGAATTTTTGCCTTCGAGCCGATCAACGTTCGGCATGGAGTCGAAGGTGATGAAGAGGCTGTTCGAGATGATCGTGTGGTAGATGAGCCAGCGTTCCGCGTTCGGGTAGACCGTCGGGGCGGCTTGCGCCGACGCCTCGGCCGGCGGCCCACGATTGCCCTCCGGGCCGCGCGAGTCCGTGTCGCGCAGCAGGAAACCGATGGTGTGATTCTCCCGCCTCGCCACGAGGAAGAGCCAGAGCGAGAGGAAAAAGAGCACCGCCGTCCCCAACACGGAAACGTCGTCTACAGAGACCCGGATTCCGAGCAGTGAGATCATCACGGTGCGCGACGTGGCCCACTCCCGCATAGCATGCTCCGAGAGATTGTTGATCCTGCTTTTGAGTTCATTGACTGCACCGTTACCACCAGCTTCGGTGTCGCCGGTGAAGTCTTTGGGGCAGTTACGCTTGACGACCCAGTAGTAGTCGTACGACAGGTAGGCGTTGTACGACACGATGAGCATCATCACCGAGATGACCGCCATCGTGCCGAGCGTCAGCCGCGTCTGCGCCTGCGCGACCTTCACGCCTTCGAGCCGCGCGGCGATTGACTCGTGTGTTTCCGCCGCCCAATCTTCGAGTGGCGCGTTGTTCTGCTGAGACATGATGACTCCTCCGGGCCGGGCATGTGCGCAAAGCCGGTTCTATCTTGATGCTCGCGTGATGAGAAGGGAAGTGCCCTGAGATGCGCGGGAAAGATATTACCGGAGGTGCGGGCTGTCAACGTTTGCCGCGGACAGTACGCCGGCCGCGCCGACGCTTACCAAACCGTCCACGCGCTGCTATCATTCCGTCATTCCGGATTTCCCCCGCGAGCAGTCGTCCATAAAATTTTAAGGAGTTGAGCGTCATGAAGTCTCTGCGCTTTCGGTGTGCCGTGGCGGTGTGCGCGGTCGCGGCGGCGTTGGCGATTGTGGGGGCGGCGGGTTCGGCCGTGAGGGGGCAGAACGGCGCGGGCAGGAAGGCGGAGGGCTTGCCGGGGTTCGACCTGGCGAGCCTCGACCGGAGCGCGTCGGCGTGTCAGGACTTTAACCAGTTCGCGAACGGGGGGTGGAAGGCGGCGAACCCGATCCCGGCGGCCTACTCGCGCTGGGGGCGGTTCGAGATGCTGGCGGAGCAGAACAACGAGCATCTGCGCGCCATCCTCGAAGGGCTCGCGAAGCGGAAGGACTTGAAGCCGGGGAGCAACGAGCAGAAGCTGGCCGACTTCTACTCGGCCTGCATGGACGAGGCCGCCATCGAGGCGCAGGGGGCGAAGCCCCTGGAGCCGGAGCTGGCGCGCATCGCGGCCATCAAGGACATCGGCGGCGTGCAGGAGGAGGTCACCCGCTTCCACGCGCACCGCATCCCCGTGCTCTTCGGCTTCGGCGCGGTGCAGGACTACAAGAACTCGACCGCAATCATCGCGCAGGCCGTGCAGGGCGGGCTGGGAATGCCCGACCGCGAGGTCTACGTCAAGGACGACGAGCGCTCGCGGAAGATTCGCGAAGAGTACGTCGCGCACGTCGCGCGCACCTTCCAGCTCCTGGGCGACGACGCCGACAAGGCGAGCGCCGCGGCGCGCACGGTGATGAGTGTCGAGACGCGGCTCGCCGAGAACTCCGCCTCGCGCGTGCAGATGCGCAACCCGGAGGCGCGCTACAACCCGAAGACGAAGGCGCAGCTCATCGAACTCACGCCGCACTTCGACTGGGGGCTCTACTTCCGCAACATCGGCATGCCGGAGGTCGCCAGGATCAACGTCAACCACCCGCCCTACTTCGCGGCCGTGGACAAGATGCTCGTGGACGTGCCCGTCGAGGACTGGAAGACCTACCTGCGCTGGCACCTCGTCAACGCCGCGTCGAACACGCTCTCGTCGAAGTTCGTCGAGGAGAGTTTTAATTTCAACGGCAGGTTCCTGAACGGGACGCAGGAGCAGCTCCCGCGCTGGAAGCGCTGCGTGGCCTCGACCGACCGCGCGCTCGGCGAGGCGCTCGGCCAGCTCTACATCGACAGGACGTTCACGCCGCGGGCGAAGGCGCGCGCGCAGGAGATGGTCAAGAACCTCGTCGCCGCGCTGCGCGAAGACCTCCAGACGCTCGCGTGGATGAGCGACCCGACGCGGCAGCGCGCCATCGCCAAGCTCGACGCCTTCGTCCGCAAGATCGGCTACCCGGACAGGTGGCGCAGCTACGAGCCGCTCCAGGTGAGCCGCGGGGCCTACTACAACAACTCGGTCTCGGTGGGCCAGTTCGACTTCCGGCGCAACCTCGGGAAGATCGGCAAGCCCATCGACCGCTCCGAGTGGGGCATGTCGCCGCCGACCGTCAACGCCTACTACAACGCCTCGATGAACGAGATCGTCTTCCCCGCGGGCATCCTCCAGTCGCCCTTCTTCAGCGAGAAGGCCGACGACGCCTTCAACTACGGCGGCATCGGCGCGGTCATCGGCCACGAGATGACGCACGGCTTCGACGACTCGGGCGCGAAGTTCGACGCCGACGGCAACCTCGTCATGTGGTGGACGCCCGAGGACTTCAAGAAGTTCAACGAGCGGACGGACTGCATCGTCAAGCAGTTCGACGCCTTCGAGGTCGAGCCGGGGCTGAACCAGAACGGCAAGCTGGTCGTCGGCGAGTCGGTCGCGGACCTGGGCGGGCTCACGGTCGCCTACGCGGCTTATAAGAAGTCGCTCGAAGGCAAGCCGCGGCCGAAGGCCATCGCGGGCTTCACGCCCGAGCAGCGCTTCTTCCTGGGGTGGGCGCAGGTCTGGTCGCAGAACATCCGCCCCGAGGCCGCGCGCCAGCGCGTCGCCACAGACTCGCACCCGCTCGGTCAGTTCCGCGTCAACGGCCCGCTCTCGAACATGCCGCAGTTCGCAGAGGCTTTCCAGTGCAAGGCCGGCGACGCGATGGTGCGCCCCGCCGACAAGCGCTGCCAGATTTGGTAGGAGGAAGTAGACAGTAGACAGTAGTCAGCAAGAAAAGATAAGGGCGGCGGGGCTCTCATCATCGACTGATGAGAGCCCCGCCGCCCGTCTTTCTACTGACTACTGTCTACTGTCTACTGTCTACTCTTCCTACAGCACGCCGCCCATGGCGTCGAAGTCTTCGCGGCTGAGGGCCTTCGCCTTCATCCCGCCTGTGAGCACCCTGACCGTGACCCTGCTGTGCGGCTCGCATGGGAGGAGAGCGTAGTACGGGGTCATCGCGGCGCAGGTGCCGCCGACGACCATGTCCGGGTGCTCGGCGATGATCTTCTGAGCCAACTCGGGCGACGGGAACGTGCCCCCGCCGTACTTCACCAGCGAGTCGTAGTCCACGAGCTGCGCCTGCGCCGTCCGGAAGGTGGGCTTGTTGAAGAGGGTCGTGACCAGAAGAATGACCTGTCCCGACGCGCCCGCCGTCGTGGGCACGGTCGAGAGCGTCGGGAACGCATCACCCTGGTTGGGCTGGTACGCCTTCTCTGCGTGCCTGCGCGGGCTGATAGCGTAAGCCTTCGCCATCTTGTCCGGGTCAAGAGGGTAGGTGTTGCAAGGCATGACAGTCTCCTTTTCTTTGAGGCAGAAACTTCCGGCCTGTCGGTTGGACTTCAAACAACGTTTATGCTGCGACCCTTATGTGAGGCCGTGATAATAGCCCCGGCGCGGCCCGCTGGCAAGCAGTTTCCGGGCCGCCGCGCGGGCGAGGGCGTACTGATGTGAAACTAAACACGCCCGACTCGTTAACAGTACACGCCGACGCCCTCCCCTTCCGTACGCGCCGCCCGGGCGGGTAGGGGCGAAACCCGTACTTTTTCAGTCGTTTGGTTCGTTTCTCCCGCCCGCGCGCCCTGCTGGCATGGGCGTTGCCATTGTCTGTGTCCGACCGGGAGGGACGGTGGGTCGATTCTGAAACTTCTGAACCAAAGGGAGGGTTTGTAGGATGCTCTGGACGATTCTGGTTATACTGCTCGTGCTCTGGCTGCTGGGTCTGATCGGCGGCGTCGGCGGCGGCCTGATTCACCTGCTGCTCGTCGTGGCGCTGGTCGTTTTCGTGATCAACCTCTTGACGGGCCGCCGGACGGTTTAAAAGTTCCTTGCCCCAGACTTGGGCACGCTCACAAAGAGGCGGCGCTCCTTTCATGAGAAGGAGCGCCGCCTCTTTTCCGTTTCGACTCGCTCAACGGTTGAGCGCGCCCATCGCCTGCTCCGGGTAGCGCTCGCCCGCGACCTGCTCGCCGCTCAGAACCTCCCCGATGCGCGCGAGGTCTTCCACGCTCAATTCGACATCGGCCGCGCCGACGTTATCTTCAAGGTACTTGCGGCGCTTCGTCCCAGGTATCGGCACGACGTCGTCCCCCTGCGCCAGCACCCACGCGAGCGCGAGCTGCGCGGGCGTGCAGCCCTTCTCGGCCGCGACCTCGCGGACGCGCTCGACGAGGCGCATGTTCTGCCGGAAGTTCTCTTCGCGGAAGCGCGGGAACTGCCTGCGGCGGTCGTCTTCGGGCAGGTCTTCCGGCTTCTCGAAGCGCCCGGTCAGAAAGCCGCGCCCGAGCGGGCTGTAGGCGACGAACCCGATTCCGAGTTCCCTGCACGCCGGCAGAATCTCCGCCTCCACCTCGCGCGTCCAGAGCGAGTATTCGCTCTGCAAGGCCGCGATGGGGTGAACCCCGGACCCGCGCCTCAAAGTCTCGGCCGACGCTTCGGACAGACCGAGATAGCGCACCTTCCCCTGCTCGACCAGACGCGCCATCGCGCCGACCGTCTCTTCGATGGGGGTGTTCGGGTCAACGCGGTGCTGATAGTAGAGGTCGATGACCTCGACGCCCAATCGCCGGAGCGAAGCCTCACACGCCGACCGCACGTACTCGGGGCGGCCGTCGATGCCTAAGAAGCTCCCGTCCTCGCCCCGCACGTTCCCGAACTTCGTCGCCAGCACCACACGTTCGCGCCGGTCGCGTATCGCGCGCCCGACCAGCTCCTCGTTCCGGCCGACGCCGTACATGTCCGCCGTGTCGAGGAAGTTCACGCCCAGCTCAAGCGCCCGGTGGATGGTCGCCAACGACTCCTCGTCGTCTTGCCCCGAGTAGAACTCCGACATGCCCATGCAGCCCAGCCCCAGCGCCGAGACCTTCAGGCCACTCTTGCCCAACTCTCTCTGCCTCATCGAAGCCCCCTTCTGTATGTGTCCGCGGATTGTGTGCGCGATTATACGCCAACGGCCGGCGTTTGAGTTACTATCTCGCTCGAACGGTTCCCCGAACGTTATGGAGAAGCTGAGCCGCAAAGATTACGTCCGCGCGTCGGCGCTGGGCGAGTACGTCTTCTGCGCGCGCGCGTGGTGGCTGAGGCGCGAGGGCGTCGCGCCCACTCGCGGCGGCGAGGCGCGCGCGGCCGGCACGCGCTGGCACGAGAGCCACGGCCGCTCGGTCGCGCGCGCGAAGCGCCTGCGCCTGGTCGCCGCGGTCTGCATCTGGCTCGCGCTGGCGCTGGCGGCCGCGCTCCTGTACGTGTGGTGGCGCGGATGATCTGGCTCACGCTGCTTCTCTTGCTGCTCGTCGTCGCGGCCGCACTCGCCGCGCGGGCCGCCGCGCGCGAGTCGAAGCGCGCGGGGCTCCCCACGGGCGCGCTCCTCTACAGCGACACGGGCCGCCCCGTCGGGCGCGTCGCGGGGACGGAGGTCGGCCGCGACGGCAAGAGGCAGGAGCGGCCGCTCGTCTCCGAGGCGCTGGAACTCGTCGGGAGGCCCGACTACCTCATCGAAGCCGAAGGCGGGGTCGTGCCCGTCGAGGTCAAGTCAACTGCCTGCCCCGCGAGCGGTCGCCCCTACGACTCGCACCTCGCGCAGCTCGCGGCCTACTGCCTGCTTGTCGAGGACGTGCTCGGCGCGTCGGTGCCTTACGGCCTCGTCAAGTACCGCGACCGCGAGGTGCGGGTCGAGTACACGCCCGAGATGAGAGAGCGGGCGCTCGCCCTCATCGCGGACATGAAGGAGGACATGCGCGCCGCCGCCGAAGGCGAAGAGGTTCACCGCAGCCACGACGACCCGCGCCGCTGCGCCGGCTGCTCCGTGCGCGACGCCTGCACCGAGTCGCTGGCCTGACAACTCGAAAGGACTTCTGAACTGATCGCCTCTGCGACGCCGGAACCGACCTGTCTTATGGGCCTATTCAAATTATTTATGTAGACCTCAACTGTCTCCCGATTTGAGAAACCGGCACGCTCCGGTAAAATCCCGCTTTCAACAACCGGCGGCGAAGGGCACTCTTCTCGGCATGGCAGACAAAAAGGTTCTGGCGATCATCGTGGGCGGCGGGCCCGCGCCCGGCATCAACGCGGTCATCTCGGCCGCCGCCATCGAGGCCATCAACAACGGCTTTGAAGTCCTCGGCGTGCAGGACGGCTTCAAGTGGCTCATGCGCGAGGACGCCTCGCACGTCCGCCGCCTCGGCATCGAAGACGTCTCGCGCATACACCTCCGCGGCGGGAGCGTCCTCGGCACCGCGCGCGACAACCCGACCAGGTCAGAGAAGGCCACGCGCGCCGTCATCGAGACGCTCCGGTCTCTGGGCGTCAACCACCTCGTCACCATCGGCGGTGACGACACCGCGCTCTCTTCCAGCTTCGTCGCCGAACGCTCCGGCCACGCCATCAAGGTCGTCCACGTCCCCAAGACCATCGACAACGACCTGCCCCTTCCTAGTCACATCCCGACCTTCGGCTACCAGACCGCGCGCCACGTCGGCGTGGAGCTGGTGCAGAATCTGATGGAGGACGCGCGCTCGACCAAGCGCTGGTTCGCCGTCGTCGCGATGGGCCGCAAGGCGGGCTTCCTCGCGCTCGGCATCGGCAAGGCCGCCGGGGCGACGCTCACCGTCATCGGCGAGGAGTTCGTAGGCCGCGAGACGGTCGCCTTCTCCGACATCTGCGACATCGTCGAGGGGGCCATCATCAAGCGCCGCGCGATGGGCCGGAACTTCGGCGTCGCCGTCCTCGCCGAAGGCTTGATAGAGAAGCTCGACCCCGCGGAGTTGGCCGAGCTTCAGGACGTGGAGCGCGACGAGCACGGCCACATACGCTTCGCGGAGGTTGACCTCGCGCGCCGCGTCAAGGTCGAGGTGCAGGGCCGCCTGGCCGCGCGCGGCCTGCGCGTGATGATTACCAACAAGAACATCGGCTACGAGCTGCGCTGCGCCGACCCGATCCCCTTCGACGCCGCCTACTGCCGCGACCTCGGCTACGCCGCCATCCGCTTCCTGCTGCAAGGCGGCTCCGACGCGATGGTCAGCGTCCAGGGCGGACGCATGGTGCCCATCGCCTTCACGGACATCCGCGAGCCCGGCACCGGGCGCACGCGCGTCCGCATGGTCAACATCGACAGCGAGGGCTACCGCGTCGCCCGCGAGTACCAGATTCGTCTCGAACCCTCCGACTTCGAGGACGCCTACTGGGTGCAGAGGCTCGCCAGCGCCGGCAACCTGACGACGGAAGAGTTCATGGGCAAGTTCGGATATTTGAGCGGTCGCATTGCTTAGGTGTTGGGTGTTAGGTGTTGGGTAAAAGCAGCGGTCTTAACCAACACCCTACACCCAACACCCAGCACCCAACACTTATCCTATGGCAATCAAACGAATCGGCATCCTCGTCGGCGGCGGGCCGGCTCCGGGCACGAACGGCGTCATCAGCGCCGTCGTCATCGAGGCGATCAAGATGGGCTGCACGCCCGTCGGCTTCCACGACGGCTTCGAGTGGCTCTCGCAGCGCTACACCGACGAGCAGCACGAGATGAGCATCGACGAGTGCTCGCGCATACACCTCGACGGCGGGAGCATCCTCGGCACCTCGCGCACCGACATCACGCGCGACCGGGAGAGCCTGGAGAACACCGTCGCCGCCCTGCGCAAGCTCGGCATCGAGGGGCTCGTCACCATCGGCGGCGACGACCTCGTCCGCAGTTCGGCGGCCGTCGAGCGCGCGACCGCCGGAGCCATCAAGGTCGTGCAGGTGCCGAAGTCAATCGACAACGACCTCTCGCTCCCGCTCTCCGTCTCGACGCTCGGCTTCGAGACGGCGCGCCACGTCGGCGTGCAGCTCGTCCAGCGTTTGATGGAGGACGCGAAGACGACGGGGCGCTGGTACTTGGGCGTGACGATGGGGCGGCCGACGGGCCACCTCACGCTCGGCATCGGCAAGGCCGCGAGCGCCACCTGCACCATTATCCCCGAGGAATTCCGCAGCGACCGCGTCTCGCTCTCGGACATCTGCGACGTGGTCGAGGGCTCCATCGTCAAGCGGCGCGCGATGGGGCGCTCGCACGGCGTCGTGCTGCTGGCCGAGTCTCTGGTCGAGCTGTTCGACACCGAAGAGGTGGCCGAGCTTCAGGACGTTGACCGCGACGCGCAGGGGAACATCCGCGTCACGGAGATCGACCTCGGGCGCAAGGTCAAGAGCGAGGTGCAGGCGCGCCTGGAGAAGCGCGGCATCAAGGTCACGCTCGTGGACAAGACCATCGGCTACGAGCTGCGCTGCGCGCCGCCGATTCCGTACGACGCCGAGTACGCGCGCGACCTCGGCTACGCGGCCTTCCGCCACCTGCACGGCGGCGGCTCCGGCGACATGATCATGATCCAGGGCGGCGAGTTCCGCCCCGTCCCCTTCTCCGAGCTGGTCGAGACGGAGTCGGGCCGCGGCCGCGAGCGCCCCGTGGACGTGGACACGGAGAGCTACCAGGTCGCGCGCGACTACATGGTGCGCATCGAGAAGAAGGATTTTGAAGACGAAGCCTGGGTCGCCAAGCTCGCCGAGGCGGCGGGTCTTCCCAAAGACGAGTTCATCGCCCGGTTCGGCTCGCAGTCTTAAAGCGTTTCGCGTATCTCATTACCTATCGTTTAGAGGCGGGCTCTGCCCGCCGGCCCCACTGACATCGCAGGTCGGCCCGGCGGGCAGAGCCCGCCTCTAAACGGTCGGCGGTAAATTTAAACACAACCCGCTCTGGACAACACAATAGCCGCGCGCGCAAAAAACATTAACCACAGAGACACAGAGGCACAGCTTTAAGGCAAGAAGCTGTGCCTCTGTGTCTCTGTGGTTAATCTTATTCACCGCAGAGGCGCGGGCTCTGAGGAAGTCCACCCCCTTTAAGCGTCCTCCCGCCGCGCCCCGCGCCCCCGCGATGAAGTGTGCCCGCGCAGCGCCTCAGACCGGCGCACGCGCGAGTCGAAGTCGTGTCAGTCCGCGCCCTCCAAAGCCGGCTCCGTCGCGTATGAGGCGCTCTCCGCCGCCGTGGCGCTCGGAGGGGCCGGCGCGACGACGCGCCCGAAGCCCGATTCCGCGCCGAGGTGGTAGCCCGCCTCGCCGTGCAGGCTGAGGTCGAGCCCCGTCAGCTCCTGCTCCTCGCTCACGCGCAGGCCGACGACGAGGTCTACGACCTTGAGGATGGCGAACGAGGCGGCGACCGCGATGCCTATCGTCAGCCCGACGCCCGTCAACTGGTTGAGCAACTGCCCGGCGTTGCCTTCGAGCAGCCCGACGGGCAGCGCCGCCCCTGACGCGTCCTTGAAGATCGGGTTGACGGCGCTCGTGGCGAAGACGCCCGTCAGCAACGCGCCGAGGGTGCCGCCTATCCCGTGCACGCCGAACGCGTCGAGCGAGTCGTCGTAGCCCAGGCGCTTCTTCAACTCCGTCACGGCGAGGAAGCAGCCGACGCCCGCGATGAACCCGATAGCGAGCCCCGACATCGGCGTCACGAACCCGGCCGCCGGCGTGACGCCGACGAGTCCCGCCACCGCGCCCGAGATCGCCCCGAGCACCGTCGGCTTGCCCGTCCGCACCCACTCGGCCGCGACCCACCCGAGCGTCGCCGCCGCGGCCGCGAAGTGCGTCGCCACGAACGCGCTCGTCGCGAGGCTTCCGGCCGACAGGGCGCTCCCCGCGTTGAAGCCGAACCAGCCGACCCACAGCATGCACGCGCCGACGAGACTCAAGACGAGGTTGTGCGGCTCCATCGGCGCCTTCCCGTACCCGACCCGTCTGCCGATCACGAGCGCGCAGACGAGCGCCGAGAAGCCCGAAGAGATGTGGACAACCGTGCCGCCCGCGAAGTCGAGCGCCGGGATCGTGCCGCCGAGCGCCGCGTTCAGGAAGCCGCCCTTGCCCCAGACCATGTGCGCCAGAGGGAAGTAGACGACGCTCGTCCACAGCACGGTGAAGAGCAGCATCGCGCTGAACTTCATCCGCTCGGCGAACGCGCCGGTGATGAGCGCGGGCGTGATGACCGCGAACATCAACTGATAGATCATGAAGGTCTGCTGCGGGATGGTCGCCGCGTAGGTCTCGTTCGGCGCGGCCCCGACTCCTTGCAGGAACAGGTACGAGAGCCCGCCCGCGAACGGAGTCCCTTCGGCGAAGGCCACGCTGTAGCCGTAGAGCGCCCACAGCACCGTGACGACGGCCATCAGGATGAAGCTCTGGAACATCGTCGTCAGCACGTTCTTGCGCCGGACGAGCCCGCCGTAGAAGAGCGCGAGCCCCGGCCCCGTCATGAAGAGCACGAGCGCCGCGCACGTGAGCATCCACGCGTTGTCGCCCGCCGACTGCGCCGCCGCGGCCGCGCTCTCAAGCTTCTCCAGACGCTCCGCGTCCGTCTGCGCCAGACAGACGAGCGGCGCGGCCGCCACGAGCAACAGAGACCAGACACACCTGGACGCTCCCCGAGACCTTCTCATCATCCGTATCTCCCGTTTAAGTTTTAGTCCCGACTCCCGCACACGGAACGCGGCGCGAGCTTCAGTTGAAGGCTGTCACGCGTCCCCCGGTAACAACGCACGTGCCACGCGGCACGACCGTCGCAATGACAACAGTGTATGCGCGAACCTTTGGGAGATGTGCCCAGCTTTTCCGCCTGTTTTCGGGCGCGGAGTCGCGTTCCTCCGCCCTCGTGCGCCTTCGCCGCCGGGGACAATATTGTCGCGCCCGAAAATACGCCGGACAAAAATGTCGTACTCGCCAACCCCCATCAATCCGCCGCGGAGCGGCGCTTGAATTTAGAGCGGTTTGCGCATCTCTTAACCGACCGTTTAGAGGCGGTCTCCGACCGCCGGCTCAACTTGCAATGAGAGTCGAGCCGGCGGTCGGAGACCGCCTCTAAACGGAAGACGGTAAACTTAAAGGCAAACCGCTCCGCGGCGGAAGACAGAGGGCTTTGAACGCATCGCTCTTTAAAAAGCGCGACAATTATGTCTTGGCAACCACGCGGCGGGACATATTTGTCGCACGGAAGCGGGAACGGCCGGCTCTTGGCGGGAACTTGCGAGCCTTGACGGGCGGCCGGGGCGGCTTCTACGATGCCGTCTTCAAAGTTCGGGCGTGAAGGGCGCCGGGCGCGGGATGACACAAACAGGGTTCTTCATGGACAACGCCTTAAACCTTCCACAAAACCTTCCGCAGCTTCTCAGGCAAGGCCAACCGGACGCGCGCGAGATGGCGACGCTTCTGGAGATCGGGCAGACGCTCGCCGACGCGCGGCAGCTCCGGCCCGCGCTCGGGCGCGCGCTCGAACTGCTCGGCCGCGCGCACGGGGTCACGCGCGCCTTCATCATGCTCATCGAAGCGGACACGGACGAGCTGCACACGGAAGCCTGCTACGGGGTGGACGACGAGACGGCGCGGCGCGCGGTCTACCGCGTCGGCGAGGGCGTGGTCGGGCGCGTGGCCGAGACTTGTAGACCCGTGGTGGTTCCGCAGGCGAGCCGCGAGCCCGCGATGCTCCAGCGCGTCGCGGGGCGCGAGCGCGCGGCCGAGCGGCAGGAGGTCTCATTCGTCTGCGTGCCGCTCGCGGTCGGCCGCAGCGCCGTCGGCGTGCTCGCCGTGGACGTGCCGTACGCGGAGGCGCGCGACTTCGAGCGCCTGACGAAGGTCGTGTCGGTCGTCGCCTCGATGGTGGCGCAGGCGTTGAAGGTCGAGCGGCTGGTCGAGTCGGAGCGCGCGCGGCTGGCCGACGAGAACGCGCACCTGAAGCAGGAGCTGCGCGAGCGCTTCGACTTCGGCCACATCGTCGGAAGCTCGAACCCGATGCGCCACGTCTACGAGCAGGTCGAGCAGGTGGCGCGCACCAACACGACCGTGCTCCTGCGCGGCGAGTCGGGCACGGGCAAGGAGATGGTCGCGCACGCCATCCACTACAACTCGCTGCGCGCGAGTAAGCCCTTCGTCAAGGTCTCCTGCGCGGCGCTGCCCGAGACGTTGATTGAGGCCGAGCTGTTTGGCCACGAGCGCGGGGCCTTCACCGGCGCGATGGCGCGCAAGAAGGGGCGCTTCGAGCTGGCCGACGGCGGCACGCTCTTCCTCGACGAGATCGGGGAGCTGAACGCCTCGACGCAGATCAAGCTCCTTCGCGCCATCCAGGAGCGCGAGTTCGAGCGGCTCGGCGGCACCGAGACCATCAAGGTCAACGTGCGCCTCATCGCCGCGACGAACAAGGAGCTGGAGAGTGCCATCGCCGCCGGAGAGTTCCGCGAAGACCTCTACTACCGCCTCAACGTCTTCAACATCTTCATGCCCCCCTTGCGGGAGCGGAAGCCCGACGTGCTCCTGCTCGCCGACCACTTCCTTGAGAAGTACGCGCGCGAGCACGGCAAGCACATCAAGCGCATCTCGACGCCGGCCATCGACATGCTGACCAGCTACCACTGGCCCGGCAACGTGCGCGAGCTTGAGAACGTCATCGAGCGCGCGGTCGTCGTCTGCGACTCGTCGGTCATCCACGGCCACCACCTGCCGCCGTCGTTGCAGACGGCCGAAGGGAGCGGCACGGTGACGCGCCTCTCGCTCTCGGCGGCGGTCGAGGCGTACGAGCGCGACATCATCCAGGACGCGCTGAAGTCCTCGCGCGGGAGCCGGAAGAAGGCCGCGAAGCTGCTCGACACGACCGAGCGCATCATCGGCTACAAGGTGAAGAAGTACGGCATCGACTGCGACCGCTTCCGCTGAAGGCCGGCGCAGTTTCTCCACACAAGCAACAGCCTTAATCCAAAGTTAGGACGTAGACTCGGGCCGTGAGTGACGAAGCGCCGGTCAGTCTCTACATCTTCGACGCGGACGGGACGCTGCGGCGGACGACCGTGCAGGGGCTGCCCTGCCCGAACAGGCCCGGCGAGTGGGAGCTGATACCGGGTGTGCGCGAGAGCCTCGCAGAGATTGATTGGAGCCGGGCGCGCTTCGGGGTGGCGAGCAACCAGGGAGGGGTGGGGGTAGGCTACCTCTCGCTCGCGGCGGCGCGCGGGCTGCTCGAAGAGATGGTCGTCGAGGCTTTCGGCGTGCCGAAGCCACCGCCCGGCTCAATCGAGCTCTGCCCGCACGCGCCGCACCTGGGCTGCCCCTGCCGCAAGCCGAAGCCCCTAATGCTCGAACGCCTGATGCGCCGCTTCGGCGCGGGGCCGCACGAGACGCTCTTCGTCGGCGACATGGACAGGGACGAGGGCGCGGCCCGCGCCGCCGGCACGCGCTTCATGTGGGCTCACGAGTTCTTCAAGCGGCCCGAAGAACCTTCATAACCGGCGGGTGTGGTCGGACAGGATTGACCACGGAGACACGGAGACGCGGCCTGTAGACGTTAAGTCTACAGGCCGCGTCTCCGTGTCTCCGTGGTTAACTACTCCCCTTCTCGATTTTCTTCTTTACCTTCAGCCGGGTCGAGGAGTTCGAGGGCGCGGCAGGCGGCGTCCATCTCGGCGGCCTTGATGGTGCGCCCCTGCCCGCGGACGCGCTCGCCGTCGAAGACGGCCTCGACGTGGAAGGTGCGCGCGTGCGGCGGGCCTTCCGTCTCGACCAGCTCGTAGGCGGGCGAGAGGTGGCGCTCGGACTGTAGGCGCTCCTGGAGCAGCGTCTTGAAGTCGGCGGCCGCCGCCGACTCGGGCGTCGCCTCTTCCAGTTCACTCCCCAAGGCCCTTCGCACGAAGCCCTCGGCCTCCGTGTAGCCGCCGTCGAGGAAGACCGCGGCGAGCAGCGCCTCGAAGGCGTCGGCGAGCAGCGCGCGCTTGCGGCGGCCGCCGGTCTTCTCCTCGCCGCGGCCGACTCTCAGGTGCTCGCCGAGGCCCAGGTTGCGCGAGACGCGCGCCAGCGTCTGCATGCTGACGAGCCGGTGCTTCATGCGGGAGAGCTCGCCCTCGGTCACTTCGGGGTGCGAGCGGAAGAGGGCGTCGGCGACGACGAGGCCGAGGACGGAGTCGCCGACGAACTCCAGCGCCTCGTTGTGCAGGGCGCGCGCCTCGCGCTCGCCGCCCGCGCCCACGCTCTCGTGCGCCCAGGAGCGGTGCGTGAGCGCGCGCTCCAGCAGGCGGCGGTCGCGGAAGGTGTAGCCGATGTTCTCTTCGAGCGGGCGCGTGTCGGGCGCGGTCGTGGCTGAATCCTCTTCGGGGTGGGCGGAACTCCCTTCCCGCGGGGCGGGACTCTCCTCGTTCGTCATGCGCGGGATTGTAGCAAGAAAGTTAAATCGTGAAATCTCAAACATTGAGAAATCGCCCGGGAACCGCCCTCACGCTCCCGTAAGAATATTTACGGTTTAAACATTGCCAACACCGCCACGTTCTAATATATTCCTTAAGTGGCCGGGGCCGGTCCCGCCCGCCCCGCCCGCCCCATCCTTACATCGCCCCGACACTGCAACCTTCCGAGAGGATTCACGAACACCATGGCAGCAACGATCACTGCCCCCGTCCCCGTCACTTCCGGCTGGCTCCGCGGCAAGACCTTTGACCTCACGTTCGTCGTGGGCGTCGCCGCGCTCGGCCTCGCGGCCGGGGCGGCGCTCACCTACCGCCCATCCCTGTTCCGCCCCCTGCTCGTCCTCGACCTGTGGCTCCTGGGCTACCACCACGTCGTCTCGACCTTCACGCGCCTGACTTTCGACGCGGAGAGCTTCAAGGCGAACAAGTTTCTAGTCCTCGGCCTGCCCTGGATCGTGCTCGCGGGCGTGGCCCTCGCCGGCTATGGGGCCGGGGCGTGGCTGCTCACGACCCTCTACTTCTACTGGCAGGGCTGGCACTACGCGCGGCAGTCCTACGGCGTTTCGCGCATCTACCAGAGGAATGCCGGCGCGAACGACCGGCTCGCCGACTACGTCATCTATTCGACCGCGCTGTGCGGCGTCATGTTCCGCTCCTCACAGGGGCCGACGCACTTCCTCGGCGCGGAGTTCTGGGCGGTGCCCGTGCCGGGCTGGGCGGCGGCGCTCGCCGGGGTGCTGGCCGCCGTCCTCACGCTCGTGTGGCTCGCGCGGCAGGCGCGGGCGTTCGCGGAGCGGCGCGCGCCGACCGCGCACTTCCTCTACGTCGTCACGCACGTCGCCGTGTTCGCCGTCGGGTACGTCCTCATCGAAGAGATCAACCACGGCTGGCTCGTCGTCAACGTCTGGCACAACGCGCAGTACATCCTCACCGTCTGGCTCTTCAACCACAACCGCTTCAAGGGGGAGGTTGACCCTTCGCATCGGTTCCTCTCGACGCTGTGCCGGCGCGGGAATTTCCCGCTCTACATCCTTTTCTGCCTCGGCGTCTCGACCGCCTTCTACCTCGGCCTTTCGGCCGCGCTCGGGGCGGCCGCGGGCGGGGCCACGGCGGCCACCTTCCCGATGCTCGTCGGGGCCTACCAAGTCATCAACTTTCATCACTACGTCGTGGACGCGGTGATCTGGAAGGCGCGGAAGAAGTCCGTGAGGCAGAACCTCGGGGTGGCGAACTGACGACCGTATGAGTGCCGAGACAGTCAGCATCGCGCCGGTTCAGACCGCAGGCCGGCCCCGCACAGGGGCGGCCGACTTCAGGCTGGGACACCGGAGGTCGCTCGACGGGGTGAGGGGCGTCGCCGTGCTCGCCGTGCTCGCCGTCCACACGCACCACCTAGGCGGGGCGAGGCTCCTGCCCGGCGGCAGCCTCGGCGTAGACATCTTCTTCGTCCTCTCCGGCTTCCTCATCACGGGCCTCCTCATCGAGGAGTGGTCGCGCTCCGGCGCGATCTCGCTGCTCGACTTCTACCGCCGCAGGGCGCTGAGGCTGGTCCCGGCCCTGGCGCTGCTGCTGCTCACGCTGGCCTGCGTCTCTCGCTTAGCGCTCACCCCGCAGGAGGCCGAGCAGACCGTGCGGGCGATCCCCGTAGCCTTCCTCTACATGACGGACTTCGTCGTCTCGCTCGACGGGCGGGCGGCCCTCGGCGCGCTCAAGCACACGTGGTCGCTGGCCGTCGAGGAGCAGTTCTACCTGCTCTGGCCCCTTCTGCTGCTGGCCGCCCTCCGTGCGCGCCTGAGCGTTCGCGCGATTGCGCTGCTAACGCTGGCGCTCGCCATCTTCGTCGCGCTGCACCGCTCGATGCTCTGGCAAGGCGGGGCACCCGTCACACGGACTTACTACGGGGCCGACACACGTGCCGACGCGCTCCTCATAGGGTGCGTGGCCGCGATGGCCCTCTACTGGAATCTCGCCGCCCCCGTGGGCAGGGGCGTGGCCTCCGCCGCCGCCGCGGTGTTGGCGCTCCTTCTCCTCTGCACCGACTACGCCACGCCGGCGATGCACCTCGGGGGGTTCAGTCTCGCCGCGGCGGCGGCCGCCCTCGTCATCCTGCGCGCGGTCGCCGCGCCTTCGGCGCTCACCAGAGTTGTGTTGGAGGCGGGGCCGCTGGTGTGGGCGGGTCGCGTATCGTACGGCCTCTACCTCTGGCACTATCCAGTGTTCAAGGCCGTCGCCCGCTGGGGCGCACCCGGCCCGCTCAAACTGACCGTCGCTCTGGGTGTGACCTTCGCCGTCACGGCCGCCTCCTTCTACCTCGTCGAGCGCCCCGCCTTGCGGCTCAAGGGACGCTACGCCCGCGCCCGGTGACGCCTCACTATCGGGCGTTGACGTAGAAAAACGCCGGGCGCACCTTTAGACTTTCGTCTTCGGGTGCGCCCGGCGTTCGGAGTTTTGAACGACCGATCCTCAGCTCTCCCTTACGAGCGGGGAGGCTTCTGCGGCGTGGGAGTCGGCTTCGCCGTCGGGGCCGGGGTCGAGGTCGCGGCCGGCTTCGGCGGCGTCGCGCCGGAGGCCGGCGTGGTCGTCGTCGTGGTGCCGCCCGTGCCGTTCGTCGTCGTGCCGTCGGCGGGCGTGGTCGTGGTCGTGGTGGCCGGGATCGGCGGCGCAGGCTCCTGCCCCGGCATCATGATCGGCTTCGACATGACGTTGGCGAGGTACTCGTTCATGCCGTCCGTCTTGCCCTCGTGAAGCTGCTTGTAGAACGTCTCGAAGTTGGTCCGGAACTTGTCCTTCGCGGGGCCGGCCGGGGCCAGCGCCGCGGCGCGCGCGTAGGCGTCAGCGAGCCGCCACGAGACGGCGCTGATTTTTCTGAAGAGGGCCTCGCACTCGGGCGTCACCTCTTTGCCCTCGCACTTCGCCTTGTACTCGGCGGACAGCGGCACGACCTCGTTCTTGTAGTAGGCCGCGGCCAGGATTTCGTACGTCGAGGGCTCCTTGGCGATGGGGCTGTTCGACTGCGCCGCCTTCACCATGTGGGTCGCCGCCTCGGCGGGCGCGTTCTCCAGCATGAAGTAGCCGATGTAGTAGTTGAGTTTGGGCACGGCCTCGGCCTGAGTCGTCACGCCCGCCCACTCGGTCGTGGTCTTGCCCTGCTCGACGAGCTGGATCACACGGCGCGCGGCGTTGGCCGCCTGGGTGTTGGTGCTGAAGTTCTTAGCCTGCGCGTTCTTCAGCCCGGCGGCGACTAGCAAGAGGTAGGGCTCCAGCGCGTCGCGGTTGGCGTCAACGTAAGGCTGACAGAGCGTGAACGCCTGGGTCGGGTTCTCGTTGACGGCCTTCGTGCAGTTGAACTTTAAAGTCGCCGCCTCGTACTTCGTGTTCCAATTCTGGATGAACGAGGCAACCTTCTTGTCGGCGTCGTCCGGGCAGTTGCCGTACTTGCCCAGGTACTCCTTGCCGGTGTCGAATGCGGTCTTCTGCTGGTCGGGGTTGCCCTTGTAGAGTTCAAGAAACTTTTTGTAAAGGGCTCCCTTGGCCTCGGCCTCCGCGGTGCAGGGGCCGGCGGCGGCGGGCGTCTGCCCGGCCGCGGCCGCGTCCTGCGCGTAAGCCGGGAGCGCGAACACCGTGACGAGCGCGGCAAAGACCAGAAGTCTTAACACGTTTTTCATCGGTCGCAAATCCTCCGTCCGCTAATCCTGACTGATTGTTGGGAGATTTAATTCGGTGCGCTGCGCCCGTCCTACTGGCGTCGCATACGAATTTCAGATGCGCGCGTCTGACGGTCAGTTGCCGCCGTCAGGGACTGTGCGCGCGGCTCCACGTGGGGGAGCTTAAGGGACGTCCGTACTAACCTTGAACGATTTACGCGCCTGATACTGCATCAACCGTACGAAAAGTGTCAAGCCGAAAGCCCTCCACCATAGGGGACGCAAACCTCAGTCCGCCGGCCCGCCGGGCCGCGTGTCTGAAACGTGAACGTAACGAGAAAAGAATATGAATAAAGGAGGCCCGGCTTCACAAAACCGGGCCTCCTCTTTGACACCAGACTTCGGACTTCGGTTCCCTACTCCGGCCTGTCCGAGACGCGGCGCGGGCGCTCTGCGCCGTTGGCAGCGGGCGCGGCCGTGTTGCCGTTCGGGGCGGGCGCGGGCGAAGGCGTCGCGGCGGGGCGCTCGCTCGTCTTCGAGGTCTTCTGAAGCGCGGGGCGCTGCGTGCCGGTGGCCTCGTCGTTCGTGCTCACGACGAAGGCGTCCTCGGCCTTCGCGTTGGCTTCGGCCTCGTCGTCCTCGCGCTCCTCGTCGGAGACCTCGGCGGCCTTGCGCGGGTCGATGTGCGGGCGCGGCGCGACCATGTCGTTGGCGAGCATCGGCCGGCTGCCCGGCTTCGGCGCGAAGCGCGCGTCGAAGCCGAGGCGGCGGTACACGTCGCCGGCCACCGCCGCCGCCCACTTGCCGCCCGTCGAGGAGTTGCGGAGGATGACCGCGACTGCGAGCGTCGGGTCCTGCACGGGGCCGTAGGAGGTGAACAGGCCGAGCTTCGAGCCCTGACCCGTGCAGGTGCCGGTCTTGCCCGCGACGGTGAAGGCGGGGGCGGCGGCGCGCTTGGCCGTGCCGTAGCTGACGGCCCCGATCATGCCGGGCACCAGGCGGCGCAGGTTATCCTCGTTGACCTGGAGTTCGCGCTTGACCTCGCGCTTGAAGTTGACGTTCTCCTGCGGCGTGCGCGGGAGGTGCGGGACGAGGAGCTTGCCGCCGTTGGCGATGGCCGAGGCCATGCGGGCGAGCTGGATGGCCGTGACCTCGATGTCGTCGCCGTGCGAGGACATGTGGTTGACGGCGTAGCCCTCCTTGAAGACGGGGAGGCGGCCGGGGCTCTCGGACGGGTGGTTGATGCCCGTCGGCTCGCCGAGGCCGAACTTCTTGGCGTACTCCATCATCTTCGGGAAGCCGACCTGGCCGCCGACGCGCTGGAAGTAGCCGTTGTTCGAGTAGGCGAGCGAGTCGGTCAGGTCGAGGCTGAAGCTGGAGGTTCCGATGTTGACCGTCTGGACGGGGTCGATGACGCCCTCGTTGAGGCCGGCGAGGCCCGACACGAGCTTGATGGTCGAGCAGGGCTTGAAGCCGCGGCGCAAACCCCAGTCCTGGTTGACGACCGTGTAGACCTGACCCGTCTTCGGGTTCATGACGACGACCGTCCCGGCGCGGTCGCCCAGGGCGTCTAACGCGGCGCGGCGGACGGTCAGGTCTTCGCCGGTCGTCTCGTCCTTGAGGATGTTGGCGGCCGTCTCGTCCTTGAGCGCCTGGTCGGCGGCGCGGCGGCGCGCGATGGCGAGCGCGATCTGGCGGGCGCGCTCGGCGGCCTCGCGGCGGCGGCGCTCGGCCTCGGCGCGGGCGGCGGCGAGCCGCTCGCGCCGGCTCATCCTGCGCGAGTCTTTCTTAGAGACCCTCTCGGCCCGCTCCTCGGCGCGCCCCTTCTTCCCCTTCCGCTCGGCGCGCTCCGACTTCGCGCCGCGCCGGTCGGCCTTCGCGTTCCTTCCCCTGCGCGCCTCGGCGGCGCGCTCCCTCTTCGACGCGCGCGAATCCTTGCGCGCAGCGGCCGTCTCGCGCCCGCCACGCTTCGAGCGCGAGGGGGCCTTGGCCGCGGCCTTCGCGGCCGGCTTCTTGGCGGGTTTCTTGGCGGCGGCCTGCGCCGACGCGGCGGTGAAAATTAAGAGGGCGGACAGGGCGAGTGCGATACGGGGGAACCTGAACTTTGGGGTCATCGAGCGTTCCTCGCTTAAAAAGCAAAGCAGAAGAGGCCGAATCGGGACGCATACTTCACGAGGGGTACGTCCGACCCGGCCGGGTCAAACCGCTAAGATGCACTTAGACAGAGCTTTGATTGCGCGAATTTTTGGCGGGCGCTCTGGGTGCGCCGCCGCGGGTGCCGGACTCGAAGAATCGAAAAAACCATGCCCAAGCCTTTGCCGTCTAAGGTCTCAAGTAGCCTTCCAAACTTCAAATCGCACCGAGTAGGTTAGTGGAGAGTGCCTGCTTGCGGTCTCCGGAGGGGTTTGCGCTGGAGACCACGGCGACTATAACATCTGTCAAAGCCGCAGGGCAACTACCTTTTGCTTGAGCGTTGGCCGAAGTGCCCGCGGGGCGTACGGACGGCGTCCGGGGCATCGCGGACGCCGTCCGGGGGCATCTCCGACGAATGGGACTGCCGAAACTCTTCTACAGCTTCCGCACGCGCCTGCTGATGGTGATGGCGCTGCTGCTCATCTGCACGCTCGGCGTGCAGTATTACTTCGGTCGCACCCGCTCGCGCGAGCGCGCCATCCGCGTCGCCGGGCAGGAGCAGGCGCTGACGGCCTCCATCGCGCTCGCCAACGAGAGCATCACCTCCGGCAAGTACATGTTCGAGCTGGAGCGCGCGCGCGGCAAGTCGCTGCTCGAAGAGCAGCGGGGGCGCGTCGTCAACGTCCTCGTCGTGCGCGACCGCGACGGGCGCATCGAAGACAGCCTCGACCAGGACTACATGCCCGAGACCCTGGAGAGCGGCGAGGCGCACTACTACTTCATCTCCGACGCGGACGTGCGGCTGCCGAAGCTGGTAGACGCGGGCGAGGCGACCGCGGGCTTCAAGCGGCTGAAGCCGTCGCTCCCCACGACGACGCAGCCCATCTCGGGCGACCCGCGCACCTTCGCCATCCCGCTCCAGACGGAGGTGGGGCTCGTCTACGTCGTCATCGTGCTCGGGACGAGCCCGATGGGCGACTCCACCTTCTACGACACCCTGCGGCCGCTGCTCCCGACGCTCGCCATGATGCTCGTCTCGACGCTCGCGGCGGCCGTGCTCGTCTGGCGCTTCACGCGCCCCCTGAACGAGCTGTCGCGCGGGGCGCAGCGCGTCGCCGCGGGCGACTTCTCCTTCCACGTCCCCGGCTCCGAGCGCAAGGACGAGGTCGGGCGGCTGGCCGCGACCTTCAACGAGATGATCGCGCAGCTCGGGCACATGCGGGAGTTGGAGACGAAGGTGCAGCAGGCCGAGCAGTCGGCCGTCATCGGCCGCCTCGCCTCGGCCATCGCGCACGAGATACGGAACCCCCTGAACTACATCAACCTCACGCTCGACCACCTGCGCACCTCGCTCGCGCCGAACGACCCGCAGAAGCGCGCGCTCGTCGAGAAGCTGACGCTCCAGCTCAAGGCCGAGGTCGCGCGCATCAACACACGCATCACGGAGTTCCTCAAGTACACGCGCCCGGCCAACCTCGACCTCAAGCCGCTCGACCTGCGCGCGACGCTGCGCGACGCGCTCTCGATGGTCGAGGTGCAGGCCGCCGAGATCGGGGTCGAGACGCGTTTCGAGGAGAACGGGGCGGTGCCGGAGGTGCTCGGAGACCGCGAGGCTTTACGTTCGCTCTTCACGAACCTTATCATTAACGGTATGCACGCGATGGAGGGGCGCGGGGGGAGCCTGACGGTGAGCCTCTCGGCGGAGGACGGGCTGGCGCGGGTGCGCATCTCGGACACCGGCGTCGGCATCGACGCCGACCACCTGCCGAAAATCTTCGAGCCCTACTTCTCGACGAAGGAGACCGGGACCGGCCTCGGCCTCGCCATCGCCAAGAAGGCCGTGGACGAGCACGACGGCTCCATCCGCGTCGAGAGCAGGCCCGGCGAAGGCACGACCTTCACGGTGGAGATACCAATTAAGGAGAAGGGTGCCGGGTACTAGGTGCCGGGTGCTGGGTTAAGGCAACAGGTCTTTCCCCAGCACCCAGCACCCAGCACCCGGCACCCAGCAAACATGTCACGCAAAAGCATCCTGGTCGTTGACGACGAGAAGTCGCAGCGCGAGATTCTGGAGATGATCCTGTCGGGCGAGGGCTACGACGTGACGACCGCGGCGTCGGGCGAGGCGGCGCTGCGCATCGCGCGCGAGCGGCGCTTCGACCTGGCGCTGACCGACCTGAAGATGACGGGCATGGACGGCATCGAGCTGCTGTCGAAGCTGCTCGCCTTCGACTCGTCGATCATCGTCATCCTGCTCACCGCCCACGGCTCCATCGAGTCGGCGAAGGAGGCGCTCCGCCGCGGCGCGTTCGACTACCTCGAAAAGCCTTTCGAGCGCGAGCAACTGCTCGAAACCATCCGGCGGGCGCTCTCGAAGCTCGACGCCTTAGACCAGGAGATCATCTCCGCCTCGGCCGAGATGGAGGCCGTCAAGAAGATGATCCTCAAGGTCGCGCGCTCGAACTCGACCGTGCTCATCCGCGGCGAGTCGGGCACGGGCAAGGAGCTGATCGCGCGCGCCATCCACACGCAGAGCCCCCGCGTCTCCGAGATGTTCCAGGCCGTCAACTGCGCCGCCATCAACGAGAACCTCTTGGAGTCGGAACTCTTCGGCCACGAGAAGGGGTCGTTCACCGGCGCGCACGCCGAGAAGAAGGGGCTCTTCGAGATCGCGGATCACGGCACGCTCTTCCTCGACGAGATCGGCGAGCTGGACGTGTCGATGCAGGCGAAGCTCTTGCGCGCCTTGCAGGAGCGCGAGATTCGGCGGGTCGGCGGCACGCGGCCGATTAAGATCGACGTGCGCGTCGTCGCCGCGACGAACCGCGACCTGCGCGCGATGGTCGCGGACGGGCGCTTCCGCGACGACCTCTACTACCGCATCAACGTCCTCTCCATCGACGTGCCGCCCCTGCGCGACCGCCGCGAAGACATCCCCGTCCTCATCGACTTCTTCCTGAAGAAGCACACGCGCAACACCTCGCGCCTCATACGGGGCCTAACGCCCGACGCGCGCAAGGTGATGCTCGACTACGCGTGGCCCGGCAACGTGCGGCAGTTGGAGTCGGCCATCGAGCGCGCCATCCTGCTCGCCGAGGCCGACTACATCACGGTCGAAGACCTCCCGCTCGAAGTCCGGCAGGAGACGCGGCCCGCGGGCGCGGAGGGCGCGGGCTTCAAGCTCCCGGCCGAGGGCGTCAACTTCGAGGACGTGGAGCGCAACCTCATCATCCAGGCGATGGAGCGCACCGACTACAACATCACCAAGGCGGCCAAGCTCCTCGGCCTCACCTTCCGCACACTCCAATACCGCCTCGAAAAGTTCGGCATCAAGCGCCCCGAGCGCCACGGCGCGAAGGACGAGGAGGAGGAGGAGGGCGGCGAAGAGTGATGAAGAGACTCGCCCTTCCCCTTTCGCTCGTCCTGCTCTGCCTTTTCGCGTCGGCGCACACGGCCTCCGCGCAGGCGCGCCCAGCCGGCTTCCGCGGTGAGTGGAACTACGCCGTCTACGCGAAGGACAAGTCGGAACTGCCGCCCGCCTACCAGGGCATGAAGCTCGAAGAGGTGCCGCAGTTCGCCATCGACATCACCATCAGACAGACCGGCAACCGCCTGCGCGCCACGTGCGGCATCGTCGCGCGCTACCTCGCGCGGGTCGAGGACTGCGACTTCACGGCGACCGTCCGCAACGGCGCGGCGCAGTTCCGCCTGAAGAGCAGCTTCGGCGGCACGGCCACCGTCAGGCTCACCCTGAGCGGGGGCGGCCTGCGCTGGCAGACGCTGCGCCGCACGGGCACGAGCTACTACCCCGAAGACGTGACGCTCCGCCGCCTCAAGCCGGGCGAGACGCCGCCCTACTTTGAAAGGGACGGCGCGCGCTGAGGCGCAAGCGGCCACCTTCACCGACGTTCAAACATCGTTCTTAAAACCCCGAAACACCGGGAGGCATTTTATGAGACCGTTGATGACGCTCGCCCTCATGCTCGCGCTCGCCGCGCTGGCCGGCTGCTCCAACAGCGCCAGTCGCAGCGCCGAGGAGGCCGTCCCTTCGCAGAGCACTGCGTCCGCGCCGCAGCAGGCCGCGGGCACGGCGGCGCAGGGCGGAGGCGGCGGCGACCGGAGCGGCATGGTAGACATGAAGGCCGTCTCGCTCGAACGCACGGAAGACACCGCGGCGCAGCAGCAGGCCCCGAACGCCGCGCCCGTCGAGCGCAAGATCATCCGCAACGCGACCCTCACGCTCGAAGTCGAAGAGCCCTCGAAGGCCATGCAGCGCATCGCCTCGGTCGCGGAGTCGCGCGGCGGCTTCGTCGTCACCTCGGACTCGCGCCGGCAGACGGCCGCCAACGGCGAGCGCGCCTACGAAGTCATCACCGTCGAGGTGCGCGTGCCCGCGGCGCAGTTCGACGCCGCGCTCGCCGACATACGCGCCGCGGGCGGCAGCGTCACCGCGCAGAAGATCACGGGCAAGGACGTGACCGAGGAGTACATCGACCTCGAAGCGCGCCTCCGCACGCAGCGCGCGCTCGAAGCGCAACTGCTCGAGATCATGAAGCGCTCGCAGGAGGTCGCCGACGCCATCTCCGTCCAGCGCGAGCTGACGAACGTCCGCACCGAGATCGAGCGTGTCGAGGGGCGCCGCCGCTTCCTCGAAAACCAGGCGAGCCTCTCGACTATCAACGTCACGCTCCAGCCGCCCGCGCCGCTCATCGCCACCCGGGGGTTCTTCAACGGCGTCGGCACGGCCTTCGGCGAGGGCGTCGGGATCGCGGCCGACATCACGCTCTTCTTCATACGCCTGCTGCTGGCGCTCATCCCCGTCGTGATCTTCATCGGGCTGCCGATCTACTTCGTCGCCCGCTACCTCGGGCGACGCATCCGCGCGCGCCCCGCGCCGCCCGCGCCGCCGCAGCACTACCCGCCGCCGCAAGACTTCCAACAGCCCCCTTCGGCCGTGTGAGGCGCGGACGTTTGAGATAAACTCTGAGCCATGCGACGCAAGAATCTTTTACTGAGCTTAACTTTCTGTCTGCCCTTCGCCCTCGCCTCCTGCGGGGGCGGCGAGGCGAACCGGAACGGCGCGGCGGTGACGGCCGTCCCCAGCCCGGCCGCGCCCGGCCCCGCGGCGAAGCCGCAGCCCGTCACCGCGACGGTCGAGGAGGCGAAGCTCGACGCGGGCGGCGAGGGCGAGGCGCGCGTCCGGCTCGACATCGCGCAGGGCTTCCACACGCACGCCAACCCGGCCAGCGACAAGTACTACATCCCGACCGAGCTGCGCGCGGAGCCGCAGGAGGGCATCACGCCCGGCCAGCCCGTCTACCCGCCGGGCGTGTCGCGCAAGCTCGAATTCTTCGACAAGCCGCTCGCGCTCTACGAAGGCAGCGTCGTCATCAAGCTCCCGCTGCGCGCCGACAAGGGCGCGGCGAAGGGCCGCCACACGCTCCGCACGAAGCTCCGCGTCCAGCACTGCGACGACAAGGTATGCTTCCCCCCGCAGACCATCGACGCGCCCATCCCCGTGACCGTCAACTGAAGGATGAGGGCGGAAGGATGAGGGAGGCGGGCTTCGACTTCGCGCGCGTGTGGAGGGTCGCGGCCTACGCGCTCGCCGCGGCGACGCTGCCGCTGCTCTACCTGCGCCACGTCGAGGCCGCCTTCGTCACGGCCGCCCTCGCCGCCTCGGCCTGGTTCCTCAACATGCGCACCGGCATCAAGCGCAAGCACGACCTCGTCAAGGACGGCCCGCGCAACTGGCGACCCCGCGCCGAGGTCGAAGCCCGCCGGATGAAAGAGGAAGAAGAGGAAGGGTAAAGAGCGCGTGAACCGTAAGCCGTGATAGGAGAAGACAGAGGTTCTTCTTCTTGTCACGGTTTACGGTTTACGGTTCACGCGCTCTTTAAAGGAAGGACAACTGCGCGTCGTCGTCCGCGGTGTCTGTCGCGTGGCGGCGCTTCGATCTGTTTGGGGTGTCGTTGCCGTCGAGGGCGCGGTAGACGGCCTTGAGGTTGAAGCGGAGCAGGCGCGGGGTGAGCCGCACGCACGGGATGCGCCCCACGCGCGCGAGGCGGCGCACGGTCGATTCGCTGACCTGCAAGACCTCCGCGAGCTGGCGCGCCGTCAAGAACTCCTCGCGCGCCTCTTCCCTGTTCGGGTGCGCGTCCTTCACTTGTGTGCCTACTTCTTCGGGTGGAGCGAGATGGCGACGCGGTAGATGGCCGCGCCGTCGATGTTGACCTCTTCGGTGGTCGGCTGCGCGCCGTCGGCCTTCGCCGTCACGCGGTAGCGACCGCGCTCGGGCGTGAGCCGGAAGGCGAACGAGCCCGTCGCGTTCGAGACGCGGCTGTCGAGCTTCTTGGACGACCCGTCGGCCTCGACGCGCGCCAGCTCCACGGTCGCCCCGTTGACGCTCCGGCCGTTGATGTCGAAGACGCTCCCGCGGATGTGCGCGATGGAGCCGTCGTCGATGGGCAGGTAGAGCTTGTCCTTGAGCGAGACGGTCTTGCCCGCCCGCACCTGCACGTCCTCCATCTTCCCGACTTCGAGCCCCGCCTTACGCAGCGTCAGGCCGTAGGTGCCGGGCGCGAGCCCCTGAAATTCAAACTCGCCCTTCGAGTTCGTCTCGCGCCGCGCGACCTCCTCGTCGCCGCGGCGGACGGTGACGGCCACGCCGCCGGGCGTCGCGCCCGGCGCGACCTTCACGCGGCCGACGATATTGCCGGTCGTCGGCTCCTGCTTCTGCTTCTGCTTCTGCGCCGCGGCCGGCGCGCAGAGCGCCAGCGCGACGAGCGCCGCGCACGCGGCCGCCAGATATTTTCTTCCGGGCATCTTCAAGACAGTCTTCCTTAACTCACTCGCGCGCATCTAAGCGGCGGCGCGGATTATAACACGCAGTTTCCGGTTGGTTGATGCGTCGGCGTCGGGGGTTGTTGCCCGCCGCCGCGTAAGCTGAACTCAGGCTCTGGCGCAGTTGGCGCGCCGCGACGTATAATCCACGCGCCGGCCACTCCTCAGCCGCGCTTCGGTCGCCACTTTTTATGTCGCTTATGTCAGGACACAGATTCAAGCTCCCCCGGCGCGCCGTTCTGTCGGCCGCGGGACTGCTCGCGTTCATCCTCTTCTCTCTAACCCACGTCCCCGCGCCGCGCGCGCAGGAGCAGCCGCCGCAGCAGCGCCCCGGCCCCGCGCCCGTCGAGCTGGGCGAAGAGGACGTGCTGAAGATAGACACCGACCTCGTGCTCGTGGACGTGACGGTGACGGACGCGCAGGGGCGCGCGGTGAAGGGTTTGAAGCCGGGCGACTTCAAGCTCTACGAGGACGGGGAGGAGCGCTCGGTCGCCTTCCTCAACGTCGAGCGGCGCGCGGGCGGCGAGCGCCCCGTGGCCGTGGTCTTCGCGGTGGACGTGTCGGGCAGCATGACGCCGGAGGAGATGTTGCGGCTGCGGACGGCGATGTCGGCCTTTTCCGAGAAGCTCTCGAACCGCCCGGCCTCGTTCGCCCTGATGAGCTTCGGCATGAACGCGCGCGTCGTGCAGAGTTTTACGAGCGACCCGCGCAAGCTTGAGAAGGCGCTCGGCAAGCTCGCGCGCGAGACGAACGGCCTCTCGACCCACGCCTACGACGCGGTGGACGACGCCGTCCGGCTGCTGCAACGCAGCGCCCCGCGCACGCTCGACCGCCGCCTTCTGAAGAGGGCCGTCGTGGTGGTCACGGACGGCTTCCCCGTCGGCGACACCGTCCACCCCTCGACCGTCATCGAGCGCGCCAACCAGGCCGAGGTGAGCGTCTACACGGTGACGCTCCCCTCCTACACGCGCCTGCTCGCCTCGAACTCGCCGGGGCGTGCGCCGCTCCCGACGCCGCTCGACGTGTCGGGCTTAGTGGAGAAGACCGGCGGGACGAACTTCTACGCCACGGCCAAGGACTACGACCCGCTGTTCAAGGCGCTGGCCGAGGAGGTGACCTCCACCTACGTTCTCGCCTTCTACCCGCCCGAAGAAAAAAGGCGCGACGGGCGCCTCCACACCATCCGCGTGGAAGGCCCGCGCGGCCTCACCGTCCGCCAGAACCGCACGACGTATAAAAGCCGTGAACCGTAAACCGTAAACCGTGACAAGAAGAGACCCGTTCTTACTTGTCACGGTTTACGGTTTACGGTTCACGGCTTTCAGTATTCGTCCTCCTCCTCGTCGTCCTTGTAATCGTCTTCGTCGAGGTCTTCTTCGGCGATGTCGAGTTCGACGGGGTCGAGTCCGACGATCTCCAGCTCGGTTGCGCACTCGTCGCAGGTGACCGTGTCGCCCTTGTCGGCGTCGAGGTCAACGTGGACTTCGGCTTCGCAGTCAGGACACGTTCCTACCGGCACTGTTCCTTCCTCCAGGTTTCATCGTTGACGGGAGGCGCGCCCGACTTGCCTTGGGAGAGTCCCCCGCGCCCGCAGCTCTGAATCTCCGCCGACAATCTAACCGCGTGCGTCAGTTTTTGCAATACCCTTTCTCCCGCGTGCGCCGCCGCACAAACTTTCGCTTTTGCCATCGATTTTCTTCACCGTCCGTGTGACCGTGTAAGTCACCAACCCTTTAGTTAAAAGGGTGTGGCCGCGTGTGTGGTAGGATTGATTCACTTGAAAGCAATCTTTAGCTTGAATTCAATCCGATGAACGAACTCAGTAGCCTTGCGAAAGAGAGCCGCAGTAACACCATCGTCAAAGACTTGGAGCGTTTCAGGAGTTGTACGCTACAAATAGCGCGTAGGCGTGCTGGCTTAAACGGGCTGTCTGTATGCAACGGGAACGTTACAAGAAAAATCGAACTTAAGACGGTTGATAGATCAGACGACTGGTTCGCTATTAATGGAACGTACGGAATTGAGAGCTTATTCTTTGACCCGCAGTATTACCTGTATTTCGTTCTTATTAACGAAAACAAGGTATTAATCGCGCAGGCAATACCGTTCTTGCAGGCTCAGATTCCGAGCTACAGAATTGACGTCAGTGATGAGATGCGTGAATGGCTGGGAAAAACCAGAGCGTTGAGTGAGAGTGCCGGCCTGAATATTATTCCGAGAATTAATTTCAAGCTAAGATTAGGTATTCGCAAATTAATTGCGTTACTCGAATCCGGCCAAGGCGCAGACGATTGGCGTCACTGTGTTGACAGTATCTGGCATCACACAGCTCATAGTGGCTGGCAAAGTACATTCCCACGCCTAACCGGTTAAAGGAGCGAACCGAATAGGATATGAAGCCACCTCCTCCTTCCAATAACGTTTTACCTGATAGACATGTGCAAGTCGCAGTGACCCTACAAGATGTGGAAGGCGGCAACAACTTGTCGATTGACCCTTGGGACAACTGCCCCTCTGCTGAGGCTAGAGAAGAAGGGCGTTATTGTAATGAGTGTGAACATTGGGGACGCGAAGTAAAGGCTGTTGACTGGAGTGAGTTCAGCGTTTGCTTACTTGGTAACGAAGAATAGACAACTTTGGCCTGATTACCACAAGGCGGTTGAAGAGAATGAATTAAATCAACTATTCCGTGTGTATGTCATAGCGAACAGACCCTCGCCACGCAACGCGGCGTCGTCACCCCCCGACAGCTCGCCGAAGCCTTCCGCCGCGCCAACGTCGCGCGCATCCAAGAACTCCTCCAGACGCTCGTCTCACTCGGCCAGGCCCGCGAAGTCTCCGAAGGGCGCTACGCCCCCTAGGGCGGTTTGCAGTTGAGTGCGACCGTTTGGAGGCGGGCTCTGCCCGCCGCCCCGATTTACATCGAAACTCGGGGCGGCGGGCAGAACCCGCCTCTAAACGGTAGTTGATAAACTCATGTGAACCCTGCTCTTGTAATCGCAAGCCGTCCCATGACTGACGTGCGGCTCGGTTCAACGGCCCCGCAGCAGTCCCATCCTTTCGCGCGGGAGGTCGATGATGACCGTGTGCGTCGTAGAAGGGGGCGTTGCCGACGAGGCCGTCGGCGTCGCGGGGCCTCCGCTCGAAGCTGAGGTGCGGGGCCTCGGCGGGCCCGTAGAAGGCGGTGCTCTCGGGGAAGACGAGCGGGCCGACCGAGAGGGCTTTCAGCGTCGGCGCGCCGGTCATGACGTAGCTCCTCCCCCAGGAGGAGGTGACCCGGCGCTCGTTGTCCGGCTCGTCGCTGGTGCGCCCCGTGAGCCGTCGCCAGAGTTCGCGCCTGATGACCAGCGGGTAGACGCTCGCCCCCGTGTCGTAGATGACGTTGCCGACCGGCCGCCCGTCGCTGACGACCGGGAGGAAGAGCCACCCGTCCCTGTAGGCCACCTCGAAGAACTGCGCGCGCCGCTCCACATCGGCGGGGACGCCCTCACCCTTGTTCAGCAGAGCGAAACGGCGCTTGGGGAAGTCGAGGATGAGAACGCGCTCCCTGAAGATGTCGAGCCCAATCGTCCCGAGCTTCGGGAACCTGGCCCCCGGGCGCGTGGGCGCGCCGTAGCCCTTGTAGAGCAAGACGGGAACGTCACTCAACTCGAACGCGCCGACCTTCCCGCTGAAGGTCGTGGGCGTATAGCGCCCCCTCTCAGTCCGTAACTCCACGACAGCTTTATAACCCCTAAGCCGATTTATGGACAGTTAACGAGACGCGGACGGAGGTTCGAGACGTTTGCGCGCCTCGGCGGCCTCGGGGCTGCCGGTTTTCTTTACAATGCGACGGCCGTAGCTGCACAATGCGACGGCCGAAGCCGCTGGAATCAGACCGGCGTTGCCTCTTTATCTTGGAGAGGTTTTGGCCACCGAAACTTTTGGAGACCGCCCCATGAGAATCCGAATCACACTCGCCGCGCTCTTCCTCTGCGTGTTGCCGACGGCCGCGCACGCCGACCCGTTCGTCGTCACGAGCGGCCATTTCACCGGCACCGGGCACTCCTCGGGCTCCTCATCAATCGCCGTCACGGGCCAGAACTTCAGCTTCTCGGGGTTCACCGCCAACGCCACGCACGTTCAGAACGGGGGGCTGTTCGCCGGCGGCACGACGCGCACCATCGGGGGCACGCAGTTCTTCAACGAGACGAACTCCGTCTGCTTCGACGGGACGTGCGTCTCACACGACGGCCTCCTCGACCCTGACGGGGTCGGCGCACGGTTCACTTTCAGCGCCGGCACCTTCAACTTCCCTGACTTCGGCCCCAACTTCCCGTCTACCTTCACCTTCACCGTGCCTTTCACCATGACGGGGCAGGTCACCGTCAGTCCCTCGAACGCCCCGGGAGCGATCCTTCTGGTCGTGGGGCAGGGCGAAATGACATTCACCTACCTCCCCTTCTTCCACAACGGGCAGACGCATTACGAGTTCCGCCGCGTCGAGGCGACCTTCAACACCCCGACCCCGGAGCCCGCCACGCTCCTGCTGCTCACGTCCGGGCTCGCGGGAGCCGCCGCCCTGCGCCGCCGACGGCGAGGCTAAACCGCTCAGACAAGCCTCAAACGACACTTAACCCAGGCTCGCCCGCCGCCGATTCATTTCGCGGCGGGCGGCGGCGTTTCGAGACGTTTGCGCGCCTCGGCGGCCTCGGGGCTGCGCGGGTGTCGGCGGAGGATTTCGCGGAAGGCCGCGCCGTCGTAGCGGTAACTTCCGGACGCGGGGTCGAAGTCGTAGACGACCCCGAGGCGGCTGTAGCGGTCGAGTCCGTTGTAGTTCTGGAAGTAGCTGGCGACCGCAGCGCCGCCCGCCTGCATCTCGGCGGGGACGAGGCGGCGGCGCGCCTCGCGCGTCAGGCGCTCGGCGGCTTCGGCGGCCGCGTCGCCGAGGACGAGCAGCGCGGCCGGCCGAAGGGCCGAGCGCGGGAAGGATTCGAGCAGAAGGTGCGCGCGCGCGAGGCGGTCGAACTCCGCCGAGCCGCGCACGAGCCGCAGGAGGCGCGCGTCCTCGCCCGCGCGCGAGGGGCGCACGACCGCCTCGGCCTGGAGCCACCCGCCCGTGCGGCTCGTCACCAGCACGCGCAGGTACCGGACGCCTCCGACGGCGCGCTCGCCCGTGACGGCCACGAAGCGGCCTCGGCTCAACCTCTGAAGCAGATTCGCGTTCGGCCTTGGCGCGTCGCGCAGCGCCGCGAGCCGCTCGTCCACGACGACGGCCGCGCTCCCGCCCGCGGGCGGCCTTCGCCTCCGCTGCGCCTCGGCGGTCGAAGTTATTAAAAGCAGGACGAACGCCGCGGCGGCGGTTCGACGGACGAGTACGGACAGTTGAAAGTGAGACACGGCCTCCCTCCTTCGTCGGGTCGGGTTGAGGTTAGCCCTTGGCGGAGGGGTTAAGCGGCGGAACGAAAATGTTGAAGGCCGGGAAGTGCCTTTAACTTAACTCGGAGCGCCTACCGGGGGGCGCGGCGGCGCGGGTTCGCGGCGAGGAGCGCTTCGAGCTTGGCGCGCGCCGGGGCCGCCTTGTCCTTCGAGACTTCGGGGCGGCCTGCGTGGTGCAGGTGCGTGACGGCGACGGCCAGCGCGTCGGAGGCGTCGAAGGGCGCGGGCGGCTCCTTCAGCTTGAGCAGCACGCGCATCATCTCCTGCACCTGCTGCTTCTCGGCCGCGCCGTAGCCGACCACCGTCTGCTTGACGAGGCGCGGCGCGTACTCCGCGATCTCGACGCCCGCGCGCTCGGCCGCGAGCAGCACCACGCCGCGCACGTGCCCGAGCTTGAGCGCCGTCTGCGCGTTGACGGCGAAGAAGGACTCCTCGACGGCGCACACATCGGGGCGGAACTTCTCGATGACGGCGGCGACGCCGTCGCTGATCTTCAACAGGCGCGCCGCGAACCGCTCGCGCGGGTTGGCCCTCACCGTGCCGAACTCCACCAGCCGGTAGCGGCGCGCGTCACCATCGACCACGCCCCACCCCGTAGTCTCGCTCCCCGGATCGATGCCTAAAACGCGCACGCGCCTTTATACACCAGGCCGCGCGTCTTGTTCATCAACAATATTGTGCGCGCGGCCGGCGGGCGCAGGGTCGGGCGCGCCTCGTCGGTTGCGTCAAGCCCGCTTGAGCCACCGAACCAACGGCCGGAGCCAGCCGAGAAGGCATCCGGAGCAGCCGTCGCGCTCCTCACCCTTCCCGGGCAGCGGGACTCTTCCGTCCGGCGTCGGCGGCACCGAGTAGGGGTCGCCGCCGAGCGCGCGTACCTTCTCCGCGCTCAGCTCCACGTAACGGATGAACGTCTCGTACCAGCGGCTGTTGGGTCTCAACCACTCGGCCCGCCAGCGCAGCACCGACAGCAGACGGAGGTGGTGGGCCAGCATCTCCGCCTTGACCGACACCGGAATCCCGAGCTGGAAGGCGCCTACCGTCTCGCGCCAGCGCTTCGCCTGCTGAACCGCCGCCGCGACCGTCGCGGCGTCCGGGTGCTCGACGATGACGGCATGGTCGCCCCCGCCGTCGAGCACCCGGAGGTCGGTTATTAGCACGCGGTTCCCGCCCAGCTCGAAGACGCCGCGTTCGACAGGTGCGCCGGCCGCGGCCCCGGCAGTGTGCCCGAGAAGCTGCTCGGCTTCGGCGAGCGAGATCGTCGTCATCTTGGGGCGGATATCGACCCGGCGGCCACGCGTCGTCACCTGGCGGACGGAGAGGTCGAAGCGCTGCCCCCTCTTCACGCCGAGCGGGAGGTGGGCGGCGATCACGCCGGTCCGGCGCTGTTGGCTCGTCGGGATCGGCACGTAGCGCGTGCCGCCGCCGGGCAGGGCGACGGTGTGCGCGTCCAGCGCGCGAATCTCGTGGCGCGGGTAGAAGCGCTCGGCCAGGTCCACCACGTCGCCCGCGTCCCAGCCGGGAATGTAGAGTCGCACCTCCGTCCCCTCAGGTGCGCCGCCGTGCCATTCGAGCAGCAGCTCGTCGGGCGGGAGGTTGTCGCCGATGGCGTGCGGCGTCGCCTCGATCTCGAACGTGTGCAGCGCCATGCGCGAGGCGTCGAGACCCGGGTTGGCGATGGGGCTTAAGGCGATGTTGCGCTGCGACAGCTTGTCCGAGGTGAAGGGGTTCGCACCGTTCGGGATCGGCGTGTCCGGAAACTCTATCTGGGCGACGATGCACTGGTGCTCGCCCATCATCAGCGTCGGCAGGTCGGTCGCCGCGCCGCCGCCGGGCGTGAGCGGAAGGTACACGTCGGGGAGGTTGTTGTCGATGAGGCAGCCGAAGAATTTCGGCACGCCGGGCGAAATGTCTTGGACGTTGTCCTCGTCCGTCTGATCCTCCGGCGTCGCCTCGCGCTGCGCCAGGAACATCGGGAAGGAGAGCCATTCCGTGCCAGCAGTGTTGGTGCCGGGCAGCGCTATCGGCTCGTCGCCGGGCGTCTTCTTGTAGCCCTGGATCGGCACCCCTTCCGGCGCTTCCTTGTAGGTGAGCGCCGCCGTCGTCTGCGAGGTGAAGATGCGGAAGAAGACGCGTACGTCCACGGCCGTCGCGCCGGTGGCGGGCAGCCGGACGCGGGCGACCCCGAAGTTGTAGACCTTGCGGTCGCTCTCGGTCGTCCGCTCGAAGGGGCTGAGCGCCGAGGCCGCCTGGTTCCCGCTCAGCGCGTCGAACTCGGCGTCCGTCATCGTCGAGAGCCGCCCGCGGAGGAACTCGAGCGCCTGCTCGCGGGAGGCTTCGTTGACGAGGCCCGAGTTCGGCGCGCCGGCGACGACCGGGAAGACCTTCACGTCCGAGCTGAGCCAGGGCTTCGTGTTGCCGCCCGCGAGGTCGAGCATGAACGGGTTCGCCGATTTCACCAGGGTGATCTGGGCGGAGTCGGCGAGCGGGGCCGAGACCGCCGCCGACGTGAGGCCGGCGTCGATCTGGACGTGTTTGGTATTGCCCGGGTAGCCGAAGGCAGGGTCGGTGACTTCGACCCGGTAGGTGAAGGTGATCCGTTGCAGCCGGTCGTTGAGGTCGGGGTCGTCGCTGTCCACGCCGGTCGGGACGATGTCGAGCCCCGCCGGCTCCTGCGGCGTGATCGTCGGCGCCCACGCCTCCTGGAAATCGGCGTCCAAGAGGCTCGTGACGCCCCCGCCCGGGAACTGGTTGGGCTTCAGCCCGTCAACGGTGACGAGGATCGCGCCGGCGAAGTTCGAGTCGGCGTCCGCCTCGGCCTGGCTGAAGGTGCTGCGCTCAAGGATGAGCTGAATCTTCGGCCTCGGCCGCGCCAGCCAGTTGGTGATGTTGTCAAACACCGCCTTGATGTCTTCGTAAATCTTTTTGGAGTCCTCGTTGTAGTTGAAGCCCTTGCCCTTGGCGGCGTCCTCCCCGGTCCGGTCGAGCTGCGCCTGCGTGTTGATCGCGCTGTCGCCGGTCAGGTTAATGTCGACGTAGTGGTGGAAGGTCGAACCGATGACGATCCGGCCGACGCCGACGGTCCGCCCGTCATAGACGCTGAGCACGTTGACCGTTTCAACGACGGGGATGGCCGTGTCGAGGTCGGAGTTGCTGTAAGCGTATTTGGAGGCGAGCTGGACGGTGCTCCCCTTGGCGATGACCCTGGGCATTTCACGGTGGCCCGCGACCATCGGGAACTCGACGAAGGTTTCGCCGTTGAATTCCGGCTCCGAGGTCTCATAGGGGTAGCCCGTCTCCACTTCCGCGTCGAGCACTTTCCCCTCGTGCATGTGGTCCGGAAAGACTTTGATCTCCTTGTCGCCGCGTTTCATGATCGGGTGCGTCGGCGGCTCCAGCGTGAGCGGCTGGGGAACCGAATCGGACTGGTTCTCGAACCAGACGAACGCCTCTTCCATTCCGTCGTTGTCGAGATCGTAGTCGCCCCGCGCCGAATTCTTCCGCGTCGTGTCGGCCCGTGTGGTGCCCTGCGGCGGGTAGTTACGCGGAAAGGTGTCCATCATCGGTGGATAGATATCCGTCATCGGCGACTTGTCGTCGCCCACGCCGTACCAGGCGCGCATCGCGCGGACGCGAAGGATACGGCCGCACATGTTGGACCCGATACTGTCATGGTCTCCCGTCGCGAAGACGCCGCCGCCCGCCTCCATGAATAGCGCGATGGCGCGGAGTTGGTCTTCCGGCAGATTTATGCTCTCCCCGCTGCTGACGTTGCGCCCCCCGTGGCCGATCATCCAGATGACGTCGTATTCGAGCAGGTTGTCGTCCTGGAATATGAACATCTGCACGTCGGCGCTGATGTCGTTCTCGCGGTGCGCCTTCGTGACCTGATGTCCGGCGGCGGTGAGCGCGTCCACCAGCTCCTTATAGGTGAAATCTTTGGTGCCGGTATTGTCCATCTCCGAGAAACGGTACTTGCCGTCGAGAACCATTAGAACCTTCGCCATTGCTGCGTCCTCCTTTGAGTTGGAGACTGCCCGGCCGTTGAGTTGGTGCGGGGCCGCGAATCGCCGAAACGTATCCGGACGAATCGGCTTGCGAAACGCTGCCGCTCGCGTGGCAATCAGAACAGTTCGTGCGTGTCGTGAGACTGGTGGAATTTCAAATGGTGACCGCCGCCGTCGGTCAAAGGGTCTTTGAGGTTGGGGGCCGGGGCCGTTATGAACGGGCGCTAAATATCAGAATTGGCAGAGCGTGTCAACACATTTGCGGCGCGATAACTTAACTAGTGAAACCGCCTTGACACTTTAATTCGCGCGAAAGCAACATAGACCGACACCCGCGCAAACCCGGACGATGAACAGATGAGGGTCAGCTCTCATTCCGCTTAATCAAATGCAAGGAGTGAAGAATGGAACGTAAAGCCGCATCCGATTACCCGCAGGAGTTGTTAGACCTGTTCCACGAATACCAGCACGGAGACATCGACCGCCGCACCTTCCTCGACCGCGCGGGCAAGTTCGCGGTCGGCGGCCTGACCGTCGCGGCCATCTTCGAGGGCCTGCGCCCCAACTACGCGTGGGCGCAGCAGGTGCCGCCCGACGACAAGCGCATCAAGGTCGGCTACGAGACCGTGCCGTCGCCCGCGGGGAACGGCTCCATCAAAGGCTACCTCGCCCGCCCGTCGAAGAGCGGGAAGCTGCCCGCCGTGCTCGTCATCCACGAGAACCGCGGGCTCAACCCTTACATCGAGGACGTGGCGCGCCGCCTCGCGCTCGCCAACTTCGTCGCCTTCGCGCCTGACGGCCTGACCTCTGTCGGCGGCTTCCCGGGCAGCGACGAGAAGGGGGCCGCGCTCTTCAGGGAGGTGGACGGGAAGAAGATGACTGAGGACTTCGTCGCGGCGGCCAAGTGGCTCAAGGCGCGCCCCGACTCGACGGGCAGGCTCGGCGCGGTCGGCTTCTGCTTCGGCGGCGGGATGGTGAATCAACTGGCCGTGCGGCTGGGCGCCGACTTAAACGCCGGGGTCGCCTTCTACGGCCGGCAGGCGGGCGCGGACGACGTGCCGAAGATTTCCGCGCCGCTGCTCTTCCACTACGCGGGCAACGACCAGCGCGTCAACGAGGGCATCGCACCTTACGAGGCGGCGCTCAAGGCCAACAAGAAGACCTACGAGTCGCACATGTACGAGGGCAAGCAGCACGGCTTCCACAACGATACGACGCCGCGCTACGACGAGGCGTCCGCCAAACTGGCCTGGACGCGCACCCTCGAATGGTTCAACAAGTACCTGCGTTGAAGACCGCCGCCTGCAAACTGCTCCCGCCGCAAGCGCGGGTATGCCCATAGGATTCAACCGCGGAGGCACGGAGGCACGGCTTTGAAGTCATAAGTCTTCAAGCCGTGCCTCCGCGGCTTTCAGTCTTCAATCACCCCGCGTTAGCGCCTTCAGCGCTTCAACTCCGTCGGCGCGCCCACGACCGTGAAGCGCCCCTCGACGAACGAGGTCGTCGCCGCGTCGGCCGTGCCCTTGAAGCCGGGCTGCTTGCCGCCGACGCTCACACGGAACTCGCCCGGCTCGACGAACGCGCGGCCGTCGTCACGGATGACGGCGAGCTGGCGCGGCTCGACCGTGAAGCTCACCACGCGCCTCTCGCCTGGCTTGAGGCGCACGCGCTCGACGCCCGCGAGCGAACGCACCGGCACGCGCACCGAGCCCTCGGCGTCCGTCACGTAGAGCTGCACGACCTCGTCGCCCTCGACCCGCCCGGCGTTCTCGACCGTGGCGCTCACCGTCACCTTGTCGTTCGGCGACACGCGCGCCGCCGAGACGTTCAGCCCCGAGTACCTGAACCGCGTGTAACTCAGCCCGTGGCCGAACGGGTAGAGCGGCTCCCCACGGAAGAAGCGGTACGTGCGCCCCTCCATCGAGTAACTCTCGAACGGCGGGAGCTGTTCGACCGACTTGTAGAAGGTGACGGGCAGGCGGCCCGCCGGGTTGTAGTCGCCGAAGAGCACGTCGGCGATTGCAGCCCCGCCCTCCTCGCCCGGATACCACGCGTGCATGATGGCCGGGACGTGCGCGTCGGCCCAGTTGACGGCGAGCGCGCTCCCGGACATGAGCACAAGCACGACCGGCCTGCCCGTCGCGGCGACGGCCTTGAGCAGTCCCTCCTGGCGCGCGGGGAGGTTGATGTTCGTGCGGTCGCCGCCCGCGAAGCCGGGCTCGGTCACGCTCATCTCCTCGCCTTCGAGCTGCGCCGAGATGCCGAGGACGAGCACGACCGCCTCCGCCTGCCTCGCCGCGTCCAGCGCCTTGGCGTATGGCGTGCCGGCCGCCTGCTGCGCGGGCGGCTGCCACACGAGCTTCGCCACCGCGCCGATGCGCCCCTCGAAATACTCGAACTTCAGGTCATAGCTCCTGCCCGCTTCGAGCGTGACCTCGCCCGTCCGCGTCGTCGGGGCGTGCTCCGTCCAGTCCTCCACTATCAGCTTGCCGTCGAGGTAGACGCGCAGGCCGTCGTCGGCGGTCGCGCCGAGGCGGTACTTGCCCGAGACGGCCGGCACGAGCTTTCCCGTCCAGCGCGCCGAGAAGTCGTCGGCCGGGACTTCGGGCGCGGGGCCGTTCATCCCCCAGTCGAAGTTGACGGCCGCTTCGTCGCGCGTCAACACGGGCGCGCCTTCGAGCTTACGGTTCGCGAAGAACTCTGCTTTCAAGTCGCGCAGCGCCGAAGGCGGGACGGGGACGCCCGAGTACTCCATGAGCGGCGTCCCCTGCGCGTAGAGCACCTTCGTCCGCGGCGAGACTTTCCGGCGTATCCCTTCGAGCGGCGTGGTGGCGCGCGACGGCTGGCCGTGGTAGTTGCCGAGCAGCACCTGCACGTCGTCCGCGTTCGGGCCGATGACGGCGATTGATTTCAAGTCCTTGCGGAGTGGCAGCGTGTTCCTCTCGTTCTTGAGCAGCACGATGGACGCGCGCGCCGCTTCGAGCGCGAGCTGCCGGTGTGCGGGCGAGTCGTTCTCGGAGAAAGGTATCCGCGCGTACCTCACAAGCTCGGGCGGGTCGAACATGCCGAGGCGGAAGCGCGCCTCGAACAGGCGCTTGACCGCCGTGTCGATCTCGCCTTCGGAAATCCGCCCCTGCTTCACGGCGGAGACGAGCGCGCGGTATACGTCGCCGCATTCGAGGTCAGTCCCCTTCTTCACGGCCACGGCCGAAGCCTCCTCGGGCGTCTTGACGAAGAGGTGGCGGCGGAAGATGTCGTCGATGGCCCCGCAGTCGGAGACGACGTAGCCCGTAAAACCCCACTCGCCGCGGAGGATGTCTCCAAGCAGGTGCGTGCTGGCGCAGGCCGGCTCGCCGTTGACGCGGTTGTATGCGCACATGACTGAAACGGCCTTCGCGTCCACGACCGTGGCGCGGAACGCGGGCAGGTAGGTCTCGCGCATGTCGCGCTCTGAGGCTTCGGCGTCGAAGCGGTGGCGCTCGGGCTCGGGGCCGGAGTGCACGGCGTAGTGCTTCGGCGTCGCGACGACCTTCAGGTATTTCGGGTCGTCGCCCTGAAGCCCCTTGACGAACTCGACGCCGAGCCGGCCCGTCAGGTAGGGGTCTTCGCCGTAGGTCTCCTGCCCCCGCCCCCAGCGCGGGTCGCGGAAGATGTTGATGTTCGGCGACCAGAACGTGAGGCCGCGGAAGCGCGCACGGTCGCCGCGCCGCTGCGCCTCGTGGTACTTGGCGCGCGCCTCGGTCGAGATGACTTCGGCGACGGAACGGACGAGCCGCGGGTCGAAGGTCGCGCCCAGGCCGATGGCCTGCGGGAAGACCGTCGCAGTGCCGTTGAAGGCGACGCCGTGCAGCGCCTCGTTCCACCAGTCGTACTCGGGGATGCCGAGGCGCGGGATGGCGGGCGCGGCGTTCATCATCTGCCCGACCTTCTCTTCGAGCGTCATCCGCGAGACGAGGTCGTCCACGCGCCGTTGGACGGGAAGACTCGGGTCGAGATAAGGCGCGCGTCCGTCGGCTTGCGGAACCTGCGCGGAGACAGGCGAACTGACGACGACGAGGCAGAGCGCGAGCACGGCGGCGCGTGAACCTCTGCGGAGAAGTTTGAAAGCCATGTCGTTGATCCTTCATTTAGCCGCTGGCGCGCGGCGCGGAACTGTTCGTCCAATAACATCGACCTCGGTGATGAACACTCGGCGGCGGCCCGCTGTCACTGCCTGACCGCGATAACGGTTACGGACTTGGGCTCCAGTCTCAGCGTCAGCTTACCGCCCTGCACCTTCGCCGAGATTGGCTTCGGCACGACCGTGTTCGGTGACTCGAAGGTGTTGATGCTGTCAACCTTCGGCGCGGTCAGAGTCTCCCCTGACGCCGACGTGGCCGTGACGCCGGTGAGGTTCGCCTCGACCTCTGCCGGCCGGTTGGGGTCAACGTTCGTGACCGCCAGCCACAGCCTGCCGGATGCGTCCCTGGCCGCGACGGCGTCCACGCGCGGCAGCGTGATGTCGCCGTGCGTGTACGTCCCGGCGTTGAAAGCCACCGGCACGAACGTGGCGTCCTGGAACGGCACGTACATCTTGAAGACGTGGTAGGTCGGGGTCAGCAACATCTTCTCTTTGTCGGTCAGGATCATCGCCTGGAGGACGTTGACCATCTGCGCGATGTTCGCCATGCGCACGCGGTCGGCGTGGCGGGCGAAGATGTTGAGGTTGAGGGCCGCCAGGACGGCGTCGCGCTGGCTGTTCTGCTGGACGAGGAAGCCGGGGTTAGAGCCGGGCAGCGGCGCGTACCATGCGCCCCACTCGTCCACGACGAGGGCGACCCTCTTCTGCGGGTCGTACTTGTCCATGATGGCCGAGTGCTTCTGGATGAGGCCCTCCATCTCCAGAGTCTTCTTGAGGATTTGGGCGTACTCGGCCTCGCCGAATCCGACGGACGAGTGCTTCTTCTCCCAATTCACGACCGTGTAGTTGTGCAGCGAGAGGCCGTCCATGTCCCAACTCCACTGGCGATTCTGATACGCCTTCATGATGACTTCGGTCCACTCCGTCCAGCGCGCTTCGCCGCCGCCCGGGCCGACGGCGATCTTGAGCATCTTCTCCTTCTCCTGCTGCGCCGGGTTGAAGTTACGGACGAAGCGGCTGTAAATCCTGAGCTGGCCCAGGTAGTAATCGGGCGACATGTTCCCGCCGCAGTCCCAACTCTCGTTGCCGATGCCGAGGTAGGCGATTTTGTAAGGGGCTGGATGGCCGTTGGCGGCGCGCTCCTGCACGAGCGTCGTCGGCTGCGCGGCGGTCAGATATTCCAGCCACTCGGCGGCCTCCTGCGGCGTGCCGGAGCCGACGTTGACCGAGAGGAACGCCTCGGCTCCGATCTGGCCGAGGAAGTCCATGAACTCGTGCGTCCCGAAGGTGTTCGGCTCGATGACGCCGCCCCAGTTGGGGTTGAGCGTCACCACCCGCCGCGGGCCGACGCCCTTGCGCCAGTGGTATTCGTCCGCGTAGCAGCCGCCCGGCCAGCGGACGTTCGGCACCTTGAGCGCTCTGAGGGCCGCGACCACGTCGTTGCGGATGCCCCGCGTGTTGGGGATCGGCGAGCCCGGGCCGACCCAGACGCCCTCGTAGACGCCAGAGCCGAGGTGCTCGGCGAACTGGCCGAAGATTTGGCGGTCTATCTTCGCTCCGGGCCTGGACACGTCAACTGACAATTCGACCTTCTGGGCCACCGCGATGGGCGCGGCCAACACCACACTTATCAGCATGAGACTGGAATACAGTGCGCGCATCGTAATCGAATCCTTTCGTCACGGACGTTGGGAGGGGTGCGGCGACGACCGAAAGCAGCAGGAGGCTCGTGCGCTTTGGCACGTCGGTCAACCCGTTCGGCGCGGCCTGATGCGAATCACCGTCATCGAGTCGGCGGGCGCTTCGTGGTCGAAGGACGCCGACAGCGTTAAGGCCGGGAAGGCCGTCCGAATGACCTTTGTAAACATGGCCGGCTCCTCTAACGAAGCTCAAGCACCGCGACCGATTTCGGCGGGACGGTCATGGAGAGTTGGGGGCCTTGCAGTCTGTAGCTGTCGAAGCGCGCCGGCCTGACGGCGTCGGGGCGCTCGAAAGTGTTCATGGCGTTCATCGCGGCGGCGGTGAGCCACTCTCCGCTGACGCTCTTCGGCGCGAAGCCCGCGAACGTCGCGGTGACGTCGGCCGCGCGGTTCGGGTCGAGGTTGACGATTGAGAGGTGCAGCCTCCCTTCCGCGTCGCGCGAGGCCGAGGCGCTCAAGGACGGCACGGACGCCTGCTCGAACCTGTACTCCGGCGCGCTCAGCTCTGTCGGGATGAGCGTCGCGCCCTGGTGCACGCGGTACATGCGGAAGACGTGGTAGGTCGGCGTCAGCAACATCCGCTCCTTGTCGGTCAGCACCATCGCCTGGAGGACGTTGACCATCTGCGCGATGTTCGTCATCCTCACGCGGTCTGCGTGGCGGTGGAAGACGTTCAGGTTGACAGCGGCGACGACCGCGTCGCGCAAGGTGTTCTGCTGGTAGAGGCCGCTCGTGCCGGGCTCCGCGTCGTACCACGTGCCCCACTCGTCCACCATCAGCCCGACCTTCTTCTCCGGGTCGTGCTTGTCCATGATGGCGGCGTGCTTCTGGATGTACTCGTCGATGCGCAGCGTGCGGGCGAGCGTCGCGTGCCACTCCTTCTCACCGAACTGCGTCGCCGAGCCCTTCTTCGACCAGTCGCCGGTCGGCAGCGTGTAGTAGTGGAGCGACAACCCGTCCATCTGCTTCGCCGCCTCGCGCATCAAGACCTCCGTCCAGTTGTAGTTCTCGTCGTAGCCGCCGGAGGCGAGCTTCTGGATGCGGTTGCCGGAGTGGCTCTTGATGAAGGTGGCGTACTGCCGGTAGAGGTCTGCGTAGAACTCGGGGCGCATGTTGCCGCCGCAGCCCCACGTCTCGTTGCCGACGGCGAAGTAGGGAACCTTCCAGGGCTTCTCGCGCCCGTTCTGGCGGCGGAGGTTGGCGAGGGTCGAGTCGGCGTCGGAGGTCATGTACTCGATCCACTCCATCATCTCCTGCGGCGTCCCGCTACCGACGTTGCCGTTGATGTAGACTTCGGCCCCGAGCATCTCGGCCAGGTCCATGAACTCGTGCGTGCCGAAGGCGTTCGAGTCCACGCCGCCCCAGCTCGCGTTAGGCCGGCGCGGCCTTTGAGCGCGCGGCCCGATGCCGTCGCGCCAGTGGTACTCGTCGGCGAAGCAGCCGCCCGGCCAGCGCAGCAGGGGGACGCGCAACTCCTTGAGCGCCGCGACCACGTCGTTGCGGATGCCGCGCGTGTTCGGGATGGGGGAGTCAGGGCCGACCCAGATGCCTTCATATATCAACCGCCCGAGGTGCTCCGCGAACTGCCCGTAGATGTTCCTGTTGATGACGGCCCCGGGCCGGTCGGCGCGAACCACGAGCGTCGCCTTGTTCGGCGCGGCGTTTTGAGCCCGGGCCTGACGGGCGAAAGGCGCGGCGAGCACACAGAACATCAGCGCGGCGATACAGAGCGCCCGCCGGCACTCCGGAAACGTTCGACGTAGATGCATCAACCTTCCCTCCTGCAACAATCGGCGCTCGGCCGTAACCGGGAGCGACTAGACACAGAGACACGGCCGGAAGTTATAAATCTTCCGGCCGTGTCTCTGCGTCTCCGTGGTTCAATTTTCCCGCCGCCTCACGCGCCGGCCATGTCGGCCTCGTCCATGTCGAAGTTGGCCGAGACCTTCTGCACGTCGTCGTGGTCTTCGAGCGCCTCCATCAGCTTGAGCATCTGGCGCGCCTCCTGGCCTTCGAGCTTCTTGTACTCCTTCGGAATCATCTCGACCTCGGCGACCTGCGGCTCGATGCCGGCCTTTTTGACAGCGTCCAGGACGGCGTCGAAGTCGTCGGGCGAGGTGATGACCTCGAAGTTGTCGCCGTCGTCGCGCAGGTCTTCGGCGCCCGCGTCGGTGACGATCTCGAACAGCTCGTCCTCGGCCTTGTCGGCCTTCGCGACGACGATGTAGCCCTTCTTCTCGAACATCCAGTTGACCGCCCCGCTCGTGCCGAGGTTGCCGCCGTTCTTCCCGAAGATGTGGCGTATCTCGGCGACCGTGCGGTTGCGGTTGTCCGTCATCGAATCGACCATCACGGCGACGCCGCCGGGGCCGTAGCCCTCGTACGTGATCTCCTCGTAGGAGACGCCCTCCTCCGCGCCGGTGCCGCGGCGGATGGCGCGGGCGATGGTGTCGTTGGGCATGTTGGCGGCCTTGGCGTCGGAGACGGCCTTGCGCAGACGGGCGTTGGCGTCCGGGTCGCCGCCGCCCGTGCGCGCCGCGACCTGTATCTCCTTAATCAGCTTGGTGAAAACCTTGCCGCGCTTGGCGTCCAAAGCGCCCTTCTTGTGTTTGATAGTGTGCCACTTCGAGTGTCCGGACATCCTGATGAGTTCCTTGGCTTGAGTTTGAAAGTTGAACCGTAAGCGGGTCGGAAATATACCACACAGCGCGCGCGACTCGTAACCGCGCCGCCCTACCCCTCGGCCGCCAGCCGCAGTAAGTCCTCCGCCGACGCCCCCGCGGCTTTGACGACCTTCGTCTTCGACGTGTGGCCGCCGACGATCACGACCGAGCCGTTGGAGACGCCGAGCCGCTTCGCGAGGTAGCGCGTCAGTTCCCCGTTCGCCGCGCCCTCGACGGGCGGGGCGGCGACGCGCACCTTGAGCGCGCCGTCGTGCTCGCCCGCGGCGGCCGTCCGCGACGCGCGCGGCACGACCCGCACCGCGAAGACCAGGGAGCCGTCCTCTTCCCTGTAGCTGATCACATGCGGAGCATCGTGGCGATCACGGCGCGCTGGAAGAGGTCGAGCAGGAAGAGGACGACGATGGGCGAGATGTCGAAGAAGCCTATCGTCGGGATGATGCGCCGGAACGGCCCCAGCACGGGCTCGGTCGCGCGGATGAGGAAGTGCAGGAAGCGGTTGTACGGGCTCACGCCCCACGAGATGATGATGCGCATGAAGATCATCAGCGAGTAGAGGGCCAGCACGCCGTAGATGAGCGAGCCGACGATGCCGATGGGCTTGCCGAGCAGCACGCTGAGCCAGAGCGAACTCGCCGTGAAGAGCACCGCGCCGAAGAACTGCGTGGCGAAGTAGCCGAGCAGGATGGCGATGAGGATGACGACCAGCGGCGTCACGTTCGGGCTGACGCCCATCTGCACGAGCGGCCGGCGGACGGGGTTGACGAACGGGTCCGTCCAGCGCCTGACCAGGATGACGGGGCGGCTGAAGGGGTTGAGGTCGGCCTTGTTCAGAATCAGCCGCGCCACCATCAGCGCGATGACGACGAGGATGATCGTCGCAATCGCGTAGAAGACGAACTGGTTGATCGCCTCGAATAACCTTGTGACTTCTAGAGGGCTCATCATCCCTTCCCGCGCTCGCCGAAGAGGGCCGTCCCGACGCGCACGAGCGTCGCGCCCTCCTCGACGGCCGCCTCGTAGTCGTGGCTCATGCCCATCGAAAGCTCGCCCGCCTCTCCCCCGAACGCGCCGCGCGCGCCCCACTCTGCGCCCAGCTCGCGCAGCCGCCGGAAGAAGGGCCTGACCCGCTCCACCTCCTCGAAGAACGGCGGGAGGATCATCAGCCCTTTACAGCGCACGTGCGCGGAGCGGCCGAACACTTCAAATAACGCCGGCAGCTCTTCCGGGGTTGCGCCGCTCTTCGTGGCCTCGCCCGCGAGGTCAACCTGCACGAGCACGTCGAGACGCTCGCGGCCCTCCTCGCCGCAGATGCGCTCCAGCCTCTCGACCAGCGCCGCGCCGTCAACCGAATGAATCAGGTCGAAGAGCCTCGCGGCCTTGCGCGCCTTGTTCGGCTGAAGGTGCCCGATGAGGTGCCAGCGCAGCCCGGGCACGTCTTTGAGTTCGGCAATCTTCCCCTCGGCCTCCTGCACGCGGTTCTCGCCGAAGATTTTGAGACCGGCGGAGGCGGCCTCGCGGACGAGCGCGGCCGGGTGCGTCTTGCTGACGGCGACGAGCTTGACGTGCGCGGGGTCGCGCCCCGCGCGGCGCGCCGCGCGCTCGATGCGGGCCAGGACTTCCGCGGCCCTCGCGCGCAAAACAGACCCGTCTGGCCTCGCCTCAAAACCCATTGTTGCGATTCCGTGATGAACGCACCCGACTATAACAAGCGCGCGCCAAAGCCCGCAACCGACCCATACGCGGACGCCCGAAAACGTGCCCCTTTTCGTACACCATCCGCGCCGCGCCGACACTGTATAGTGTGCCGGCCGCCCTCAAGTGTTAGGCGCGCGGGACTTTTCCGGGCTCTTTCGGCCTCGGGCGCAGTGGCACGGTGCTTGTTTTAAAGCCGGTGGGCTTCGAGTAGAAAATATTAGCTATCCGTTGACGGAGACTTAGGAGGGTTACAGATGAGGGGGAACGGCAAAGGTTATGTGACGAGGGCGCTCATGCTGGCGCTCGGGCTCTTCCTGCTACTGCCGGTGGCGACGGTGAATGCGCAGAATCGTGGCCGCGAGCGTCGGGAGGAGCGCCGCGAGCGCCGCGAGGAGCGCCGCGACCGGCGTGAGGCGCGACGCGACCGGGACGGCGACGGCGACTTCGACGCGCGCGACCGGTACATCCGCCAGCAGCAGCGCAGCAACGGGAACGCCTACGGCCATCCCGGCCGCGTCGCGGGTGACGTTGACGGCGACGGCGACTACGACAACCGCGACGCCTACATCATCCAGCAGCAGCGCCGCAGCGGCGGCTACTACGGCGGCCGCGACTCGCGCGACCAGGACGGCGACGGCGATTACGACCAGCGTGACGCCTACATTATCCAGCAGCGCAACAGCGGCTACGGCGGGTATGGCAACTACGGCGGTTACGGCCGCCGCGGCAACAGCGGCTACGGCAACTACACGCAGTCGCAGCAGACGGCCCTGAATGCCGGCTACAATGAGGGCATCAAGGAAGGGCGCAGGGATCGCAGCCGGGGCAGCTATCGCAACCTGAACGACTTCAAGGAGTACCGCGAGGCCGACAAGGACTACAACTCGCGCTACGGCGACCGCTACCAGTACCAGCAGTACTTCCGCCACGGCTTCCAGAACGGTTACAACGACGGCATGCAAGGCTACTAAGCCGCGCAAGGGTTACGAACAAGGGGGGCACAAGTGAGCCCGGACGGTTCGCCGCCCGGGCTCACTTTTTCGCTTCCCGAGGGCCGTTTGACAACCCCCGAACGCCGCCTTTAATATTTCACTTCCCGCACGCGGATGTGGCGGAATTGGTAGACGCGCTAGCCTCAGGAGCTAGTCACGGCAACGTGGTGGAGGTTCGAGTCCTCTCATCCGCATCTCAATTACAAACACATATTCATACGGTAGCACGGAAGAGGGAGGGTAAGAGTTCAATCTGCCCGCCTCTTCCTTCTCTTTGCTGTAGTCGCTTTGGGCTCCCTTCTCTTTGAAACGTAATCCACCAACTTCTCCCAGTCTATGAGGTTATCTATCAAAAAGTTATAGTTAAATTCCGTGGTCATCTCGTTCACCTTGGCGTTATAAGCCTTCTGGAACACCGCGTCTTTTTGCCTCGCCTCTTCGTCTATCGGCTTAATAATTTCCCGGTACAGGTAATCATCCCCTGAGATGAAAGACCAAAAGTCCTGGCCGGCATACTTGTAATACACTTTATCCGGTTCCTCGTCTCTAATCTCCGGGGGCTGCCCCTTAACCCTTATGACCAACTTATCCTTGAGAGGATGACTGTCTCTGCCGTAGATACACCCGTTGACTGCGACAATCTCTTTTGTCACGCCGACCTTTCTGAAGTTTTCCTTCGCAGTCTTAAAATTACTCTTCATTGCGTTAATCTGATCGGCGTTGCCCCAGCTAGTCCCCGATTTTATCCCGACGATGTAGAGCTTACCGTCTCGCTCAAACTGTAAGTCCACGCTCGGCATCTTCTCCGGCTTAAATCCCCCGTAGAGCGCGTGAGACACGTACACCGCGAATCCTTCGAGAAGATTCCCGAACATAGTCTCCTCCTGGGATGACAGGTACGCGTCCACAATACTTTCAATCAAATCCTGGGAGCGTTCCAAGTTTTTCGCCTTAAAAAGGTAGGGGTTCTTTTTCTTCAGGACGGTAGACAGTTTCAGGGATTTAAGCTTTCCGAGCCGGCTGGTGTAGAAGGGGTTAATGACGTATTCAGCCAGGTAAGCGTGGAAAGCCTGGTAGGATGAGGCGATCATAAAAGCTGGGGCTGTCTGGGAATTAGCAAAGCCTCTTCGACATTTGAAAGGGCGAGTTGGTAATACTCCTCCTTCAGTTCGATGCCGACGGAGTTTCTGCCTAATTCGATGGCGGCCACACAGGTCGTGCCCGAGCCGACGAACGGGTCTAAAACCCAGTCCCCCTCTTTGGTGAAGAGCTTGATGAACCACGCCGGCAGTTCCTTCGGGTACGCGGCGCTGTGCCCCTTGTTGCTGCACTCCGAAGCCAGGTGCAGTACGTTGGTCGGGTAGACGTAATCCTTGCCGACCCAGTTGGAGACGTTTTTACCGAACCCGCTGCCGACTTTCGAGTTGTCGCGCACCTTGTCGGTCTCGCTCAGGTTCTTCAGGCGGGTCTTGGCCCAGTCGCCCATCGGCACCATGACCGCCTCCTGGTACATGTCAAACTTCTTCTCTTTGTTGAATTGCAGACACCTCTCCCAAGCGTCGCGGAAGCGGTTCGGCCATTTGCCTGGGTAACAGTTCTTCTTATGCCAGATGAACTCTTCGGTCCACAGCCAGCCACGTTTCCTCAGTTCTAAAATCAATTCAAGAATGTAAGTATGCCGTTCCCCGCCGGTCGCCTTCTCCTTGATGTTGAGGATGAAGGTTCCGGTGGGCTTCAAGACCCTGTAGAGTTCGTCCGCGATGGGCAGAAACCATTCGACATACTCTTCCGGCTTATGCCCCCCGTAGGTTGACGCCCTCTGATCCGCATAGGGCGGTGACGTAACGACCAGATTGATGCTGGAGTCTTGAAACTCTTTCAGGGCCGTGAGGCAATCGCCCGGCAGGACTTTGGTCTGAAGTTTGGGATGTTCCTTGAGTTCGTACATCGGGAAATTAAAGGCGCTCTCGTCTGAAACCGGCACCTCTATATATCACACCCGTCGCACGATTCGCAGCCCTTCAATTTGAGCCCGCCCGGAGCGTGTCCGTTAACCTCTCACTTCCCGCACGCGGATGTGGCGGAATTGGTAGACGCGCTAGCCTCAGGAGCTAGTCACGGCAACGTGGTGGAGGTTCGAGTCCTCTCATCCGCATATAGTAAATCACTTACAAGAACTCCTCGGTTAAAGTGAAGCAACTATACTTTACTTGGCTTGGGAGTTTTTGTTTTCCCGAAAACGCTTGTATCCCATCTGCTGAACCGTCCACTTAAAGTGGTGATTGGCGCAGAGTATCCGGCAGTTCTTAATCTCCGCTAGGATACTTTTCCATGAATAACCCATAAGCTGTGGCACGCCCGGAGCCGGAGGTTGGCCCGGCGATCTGCGCGCTGCCGCCGGTCTACTTGGACGAGTTGTTCATGCGGAAGCTCGATGCGAAGCTGCAATGGGGGTACGATGTTGTTCCGTATCCTCTTGCTTGTGGATAACTTCTACAGCTCATATTTCTGGCGAGCTGCTTCTTCCCTCATGCCCTGCGATTTACCTTCCATGTTATTGAAGCCCTCGATTAGTTTTAGAGCTTCTTCGTATTCCAGGTTATCCCTGATGATCTCCGAGCGGCCCTTTTTAGAAACCGCGATTGAATCGTCCACCCGCTTAACTCGGTACTTGATTGAGGTATCGCCCTCGAACTTGGCTTTCTGCCCCGGCATTGGATGTATCGTATAAATGAACATTCCATCCCCCTTGTTAAATCATATCCAGTTGGCTTAGAGAGGCGCAAGAGGGGGGTGGATAATTTATTGTGATATTTGTGCTGCCCCAAAAAATAAACTGGAAAGCGCTATAATAAAGAGGAATAAACTAAGTTTGTAAGTAGTCCCGAGCCGCGAGTCTTGGGCCGGCGGGCACAGCCCGCCTCTAAACAGTCACACGCATCTGCACACAGCTATAGTTCTGATCTTCGTGCTGACAAAGTGAGGAGTGTATTAGGGTTTGTGCCCTCTGGCAGGTAGCTCGGGTAAATCCAACTCGTCGTCAATCAGCCTCTCTACACATATTCCCGCCAGCCTCGCGTATCTCAAAAGAATTGGCAGCGGCGGTTCTCCCTTTCCCGTTTCGTATTCTGAAATCCTGTTCTGGGTGAGGTCTACTTCCAGCCTTCTTATTAGCTCGTTCTGAGAAAGTCCGAGAGCTATCCTGATTTGGATAAGCTTTTCTGAAAGCCTGTCCGGTTTGAGACGCGCGCCTCTTGCCATCAGGAGTTCCCTCCTAACAGCTTGCGCGTAACCGAAACTTCGGTTAGAGTGTCGTTGCGTAACTGATTCGCCGTGAGTCCGAGCCTCTCAACGGCGATGCTCATTACTCCACTCCTGAGGATGAGCTACGCATACGACCGTTGCCTTATTTTCAAAGACGAGAACGCGCGGAATATACCACAGGAGGTGTGTGATGGGGATTCTGGTTGGTTGATGTCGGCGCACCTTGTGAGGACTGTGCGCCGAACCCGCCGCCTCACTGTGGCGGATAGGGGGCTGCTGATAGGGCTCAGCGGCTCCCTTTTAATTTGCGGATATGAAGACGCCCTGCTTGCGGGGTTGTGCCGTCTGAATTGGGTCGTCGGGCGGCTTTCTTTCGGGCAACCGGTTCTGCTTTCGCTCATCAAAGGTGGGTCAAGCGGCAAGGTTTACGATTTTTTTGTGCGTTTCCAGACGTTCCGCCTCGTAGTTTAGGCTCGGTTCCCCCGCTCAGGTCACAGCCATCGGTAACTCTCAATTTAGTTGAGAAGAGGAACGAGTATGTCTACTGTTTACAAGCCTCAGACCCCGCCCTCATACGAACCGCGGATTAGCAGGCCGAGAGAACTGGGCGTCTATGAACTGCCTGACGGCAGGAAGTTCGTCGCCAGCACCCTCTACGCCAGCGGGTGCGCCCTCTACCCCGTGAGGGCCTGGGACACCTACGGCAACGCGGAGTATTGGGTTAGCAAAGACGGGCGCATCCTCAGCCGCGGGGTGCCCACCAGGTGGACATTCTTCGACCTGAAGGACACCGGAGAGACGGCCAGGTATCCGAAACCGATACTCCACTAGGCCCACCGAAGTGGCTCAGACCTTCCCGCCTTTAAGTTAACTTCTCAGTTGACCGCCTCCGAGGTGGCGTCGGGGGCGGAGAGGCCGCTTGCGTCTACGAGGACGAGGGAGAGTTCCTGTTCGTCGGCGAGGGTGGAGTCGATGAGGGTCTGGACGTGGTAGCGGCCGGGCGCGGGGAACTCGACGTTGAAGAAGAAGCTGATGTTGTTGGCGACGCCGCCCGCGGCGATCTCGAAGGGGGCGGGCTCGGCGAGGACGACCGGGTGCTGCCGGTCTTCGCTGAGTATCCGCACCTCGGAGAGGTGGCGGCCCTCGCCGCGCCACTGCGTGACGACGGCGAACTTCATCACCGTCACGGGGAAGTGCTGCACCATTATCTGGTGGAAGACCCCCATCAGAGAGAGCTTGTTGCCGACCTCAAGCCGCACGTCGTCGCAGAAGAGCGTGTAGGAGAGTCGCAGCCCCGTCTCGTTACTTTTCGCCATCATCACCCTTTCACTACGCGCTCGCGTAATTGCGCCGCGTAGCGGCACACGAATGTAGCCCGGCCTTTCAAGGCCGGGTTGAGAGTAAACAGACGGCGGTGCGTCGCGTCAGCGACGCCTGAATCACCCCCACACGTACCGCTCGTCATACTCGACCCCGTGACGCCGCAAGAATTCCAGATATTCTTCCTGAAACGTCCTCTTCCGGTGGTGCTCGCGTTGGTTCCGTATGTACCGCGCTACCTCCGGCAGGTTGGACTTACTCACCGTGAACGCGCCGTAACCGCCCTGCCAGGCGAAACCTCTGAGCGCCGGGAACTCTTCGTGCATCCACTTCGACGACTCGCCCTTCAGGAACTGCACAGCCCGACTCGGGGACAGACTCGGCGGCGCGGCTATTAAAGCGTGGACGTGATCCTCGTGGCCCCCGACCCGAAGCGCTGTCATCCCGTGCTGACGTGCCACACCTCCGATGTAAGCCCAGATACGCCCTTCAATTTCCCGGCTGATGCACCTCACGCGGTTCTTGGTGCTGAAGACCAAGTGGTAATACAGGGACGTATAGGTGTTCGCCATCCGCTGATTCTCCCTTCTGACGGATGGCGGCCCGTTCAGGCGTCGCTGACGCGACGCGATGTCATTTGCCGTAACCCTAACCCGGCCTTGAAAGGCCGGGCTACATTCAAGCGCCGCTCCGCGGCGGAGGTACACACAGTTCTCTCAGCCGAGCATCGCGCGCAGCTCTTCTTCACTTAAAATTCTAAGGCCGAGCGCCTGCGCCTTTTCGAGCTTGGAGCCGGCCTCCTCGCCCGCGACGACGTAGTCGGTCTTCTTGCTCACGGTCGAGGTCACGCGCCCGCCGCGCGCCTCGATGAGCGCGCGCGCCTCGTCGCGCGTCAACGTCTCAAGCCTGCCCGTCAGCACGAACTGCTTGCCCGCGAAAGCCTCGTCCGCCTGCGCGCCGACGCCCCCCGAAGCGATCTCCGTCCGCACGCCCGCCGCGCGCAGGCGGTCGCAGAGTTGGACGTTGCCCTCGTCGTCGAACCAGTCGCGGACGGACTGCGCGACCGTCAAGCCTATCTCGTGGATGTCGTCCATCTGTTCGACCGTGGCCGCCCGGAGGGCTTCGAGCGAGCGGAAGTGGCGCGCCAGTATGGCGGCCGTGCGCTCGCCGACGTGGCGGATGCCCAGCCCGTAGACGAGCTGCGGCAGGTCGCGCGTCTTGCTCGCCTCGATCTGCGCCAGAAGGTTCGACGCGGACTTCTCCGCCCTGCGTTCGAGCCCCGCCACGTCTTCCTGCTTGAGCGCGTAGAGGCCCGCCACGTCGCGCACCATCTTCTTCTGCACTAACTGTTCGGCCAGCACGTCGCCCAAGCCTTCTATCCGCATCGCGCGGCGCGAGGCGTAGTGCAGGAGCCTCCCCTTCAACTGCGCAGGGCAGTCGGCGGCGACGCAGCGCGAGACGACCTCGCCCTCGGGGCGCGAGACGACGCCGCCGCAGACGGGGCAGTTCGCCGGGAATTCGTAAGGCTTCGTCCCGCGCGGGCGGCGCGACTTCACGACGCTCAGAACCTTCGGGATAATCTCTCCGCTCTTCTCGATGTTGACCCAGTCGCCTTCCCTCACGTCGAGCCGCTTAATCTCGTCCTCGTTGTGCAGCGTCGCGCGCGCGACCGTCGTGCCCGCGAGTTGGACGGGCGTGAGGTTGGCGACGGGCGTGAGCGCGCCCGTCCGCCCCACCTGGACGACAATCGATTCGACCTGCGTCGTCGCCTGCCGCGCGGGGTACTTGTAGGCGATGGCCCAGCGCGGGGCCTTCGCCGTCGCGCCGAACTCGTCCTGCAAGGCCGTCGAGTTGACCTTGACGACCACGCCGTCGATCTCGTATTCGAGGCCGTCGCGCCGCGCCTCCATCTCGTTGCAGAACTCGATGACCTTCTCGATGTCGGAGCACTTCGCGCGGTGCGGGTTGACCGCGAAGCCCGCGTCGGCGAGCCACCCGAGCGCCTCCCAGTGCGTGGCGAAGGGCTTGCGCTCGCCGCGCAGAACGTCGTAGGCGAAGAGGTCGAGGCGGCGGCGCGCGACGACCTTCGGGTCGAGCTGGCGGATGGTGCCCGCGGCGGCGTTGCGCGGGTTGGCGAACTTCGCCTCCTCGGCCTCTTCCCTCTCGGCGTTGATGCGCTCGAAAGCCTTGCGCGAAAGGTACGCCTCGCCGCGGACTTCGACCTCGGCCTCCTTCCCGGCCGCGCCCTTCAGACGCAGGGGCACGCTGCGGATGGTGCGCACGTTCTGCGTCACGTCCTCGCCCACGCGCCCGTCGCCCCGCGTCACGCCCCGGGTCAGCACTCCGTCTTCGTAATGAACCGAGAGCGAGAGGCCGTCGATCTTCAGCTCGGCCACGTACTCGAAGGCGCGGCCGTCGGCCAAGCGTCGGCAGCGCTCGTCGAAGGCGCGCAGGTCTTCGATGTTGTAGCTGTTGTCGAGCGAGAGCATCGGCCGCCGGTGGACGTACTCTTCAAACCCCTCGGCGGGCCGCCCCCCTACGCGCAGGGTCGGACTGTCCGGCGTCTGAAACGCCGGGTACTCCTCCTCCAACGCGCGCAAACGTTCGACGAGCGCGTCGTACTCCACGTCCGAAATCTCCGGCCGGTCGTGGACGTAGTAAAGCTCCTCGTGCCTCAGCACCTCCTCGCGGAGCTTTCTGATTTCGGCTTCGATGCTCTTCGCTGCGGTCGGCAAGTCGGCAGTCACACCCGGAAGTTAATGTCGAGAACGGTCGCGCACATCATAAGGTCAACGGTTCGGGCGCGCAACAACGTCTGCCCGGAAGACCCGCGTGCGGTCTCGGACGCCCGACGGCGTCTCCGGCCAACATTTCTGTTGACACGACCCCCGACTCGGACGATAATCCGCCCGCACTCAGGTACTCTGGTTCAAGGTTCTCACCTCGCGTTTCGACAACCTACCCGCCGGACTTATCGGGGCGGCCCACGGCCGCGAACCCTGGCCGGCGAACCTCTCACCGGATGCGAAACTGCCCGCCGGTCTCGCGTCTTCACAACCAGCCCCGGAGGTGGCCTACCATGAAAAAGCTCCCGCTCTTCACGTCTATACTTCTGTCCCTTACCCTGGCACTCGCCACGGCGATCCCCTTCCCCTCGACCCCCGCGGCCGCGAGCGCCGCGCCCGCGCCCACGCCCGCCCGCAGAATCGTCAGCACCAAAGCCGCAGGCCGCACGGTCGGCCAGGACATTCTGGTCGGCTCTTTCAAGCTGCACGTGCAGATTCAGCAGCAGAGGGTGACGGTGCAGGAGCGCGGCGGCCAGCACGCCGCCGCCGTCCCCGCCACACGACTGCTCGTCGGCCCCGTCTCCTGGAACCCGACCTCGAAGGTCATCTCCTTCGACGTCGGCGTGACTAACACGGGGGCTATGACCCTCTTCGGCCCCGTCAGGGCGCACGTCTTGAAGCTGGCCTCGCCGGACGCCACGCCCGTCAACCCCGACGGGGGGAGCGCCGCGGGCTCCTGGAATTTCGCCTACGGCTCCGAACTGCTCGGCGGCGAGCCGCGCCTGTCGCCCGGGGAGACCTCCGGCAAAAAGCCCTGGCGGTTCCACAGCCCGACGGCCAAGGCTTTCCAGGTTGACGTGGAGGTGCGCGCGGGCGTGCCGCTCCCCGCGGGGGTGGGCGGGACGTTCGAGGGGGAGGACGGCACGAGCGTCACCGTCGAGCCGAATTCGATCCCTTACGAGGTGCTGATCGACAGCGAGGCCGTCCCGGCCTCCGGGGTGGTCGCCCCGCTCGGCCAGTTGGAGTTCGCCGGCGCGGTGAACGTCACGTTCGAGCCGACCGACGCGGCCACCGACGTCGCGCCGCCCGCCGCGCCCCTCCAAATCTCTGTGCCGGCCCCGGCGAACCCGACGGCCTCGCAGTTCGTCGTCGGGCAGCAGCTCCCGGTTGACGACCCCGACGCGCCCACGCCCGGCCTGACCGAGCAGCTCGTGGCGGCCGACACGGCCGCGCTCGTCGGCGGCCAGATGGTCACGGAGGCCAGCGTCTTCCCCGGCGTCTTCGGCGGCGGGCTCTTCGTCTTCGTCGCCAACCACGGCTCGGGCTTCGCCACGGGGACGGTCTCGGACGCGGGCGGCCCGCGCTCCGGGGCCGTCGTCAGCAACAACACCAACACGCTCGTCTCGCTCACGGACGGGGCCGGGCGCTACCACCTCTACATCAACGGCGGGCCGTTCAGCGTCACCGCCTTCGACCCGTTCCGGGGCTCGCGCGGGACGACCGCCGGCGACATCGCCGTCTCGGGCTCGACCGTCACGGCGAACATCCCCCTGACCCCGCTGACCGCCCCCGTCAACACGCGCGACGGCGTGCGCAACGGCGGCTTCGAGCGCGGCGACATTTCGAGCTGGACGACGACCGGCGCGGCCGCCGCTCGGCAGCAGCTCGGACCGACCTCGACCGGCGTCGTCATCCGCCCCACCGAGGGGCAGTGGATGGCCGACATCAACACGGGCACGAACTCGGTCGGCGGCGTCGGCTCCGGCCTCAAGCAGAGGTTCGTCGTCCCGGCGGGCGTGCGGACGTTCCGGTTCGACTTCAACTTCGTCAGCGAGGAGTTCCCGGAGTTCGTTGGCAGCGTCTTCGACGACTCGTTCCGCGCCCTCGTCACCACGCCGAACGGCCAGACCACGTTCGCGCAGGTCAGCGTCAACCAGTCGCAGGGCTTCAGCCTCATCGGCGACTGCGGCTTCCCCGGTGGCGACTCGACCTGCGGGCAGACCGGCTGGCGGCAGGGGAGCGTCAACCTCGCGGCCTTCTCGGGCACGGGCACCCCGATCACGGTGGAGCTTCTCTTCTCGTCCAACGACGCCGGGGACAACATCTACGACACGCACGTGCTGATCGACAACATGCGGTTCAGCACCGTCTGGATCGACGCCAAGATCATCAGCGGCGCGTCCGCCAGCCTGGCCCGCGTGCAGCAGGAGATACGCAACGCCAACGAGATACTCTCGCAGGCCGGGATCAACATACAGCTCCGCAACGTGCAGACGGTCGCCGACCCCGGCGGCCTGCTCGACACGGACGTCACCTTCACCGGCACGCTGACGGCGGAGGAGAGCACGCTGCTCGGCATCTCGCGGAGCGCGACGGCCACGGACGTGAACTACTACTACGTGCGCTCCCTGACGGGCCTCGCCGCCCTCGCCATCGCCTGCGGGCCGGACGACTTCAGCGACGTAAACATCCTGACGAACTCCGGCATCATCATGTCCGACACCGTCACCCCCGAGACGCTGGCCCACGAGCTGGGGCACATCCTCATCTCGCCGGACAACGCCGGGAGCACGCTGGAACACAGCGTCTCGGCGTCGAACAACATCATGAAGACGCCGCGCACCGTCCCGCGCGACCTGGTCAACCGGCACCAGTCGGCCAACATCAACCGCGCCGGAGCGCCCCTGCTCCTGCCTTAGTCGCGACGGCGGGCGCGCACCCCGCCGGACAGACGAGAGGGCGGGTGACTTTGTGAGTCGCCCGCCCTCTCCGTCTGAAGAGACAAACGGCCTACCGCCGCTCAATCGCCCCGACGGCCTCTTCCAACGCGCGCCGCACGTGCGGCCGCTTCTCCGCCCCGAGGGCCTCGCGCAGGGCCGGGAGCGCCGCGGCCAGCTTTAGCGCCCCCAAGGCCCGCGCGGTCGTCTCTCTGACCAACTCGTCGTCGTCGCGGAGGAGCGGGGTGAGGTGTTCGAGCGCCGCATCGCCTCCCACCTCCCCGAGCGCCTCGGCCGCGCCCGCGCGAATCAGCGGCGACTCGTCGCGGAGCGCCGACGCGAGCGGCCCCAGGGCGCGCTCTTCACGCAGCCTCCCCAGAGCGCGCATCACACGCGTGCGCACAAGCAGCGACAGCTTCTCCTTCGGGAGGTCTGGGGCGACGGCCGGCGGCGCGTCCCGCCGAAGCAGCTTCAGGAGCGTCGGCACCGCGCGGGGGCCGAGCTTGACGACCTCTTCGAGCGCGCCCGCGCAGTCGAAGTCCGTGCAGCGCAGATAGGCGAGTATCTTCCTGCCGTCCTCCGTCCCGTTCAGGAAACTCTCCGTGACCGGCTCGTCTCCCTGACGCGCGTGTGCCTCGTCCCCGTTCGTATGCCCCCCCCTATCCTGGGCCGCGCAGGTGACGTGCGCGCAGAGGAGGACGATGAGGAGCGCCCCGGCGCCGGCTTCAAACGCGATGTGCTTCCCGCGGCCCACGTCCGGATGATAGCAGAAGGCGCGGGGCGTTCAACCGTTACTTGTTGAGCAGGGCGATGGGCTCGCGGGCGCGCTTGGGGGCGGCCTCCTCCTCTTCGAGGGTGGCGAGGCGGTGGATGACGCGGCCGAAGTATTTGACGCCCTGGATGAAGTCGTCGAGGCGGATGTTCTCGTCGGGCGCGTGGGGGTTGGAGCCGAAGTAGCTGACGCCGAAGGAGACGACGGGCATCGGCGGCCGGTTCGCGCCGCAGACGGCGCCGACGGGGCCGCTCGCGGGGTCGAGCGGGTAGACGAGCGGCTCTTTCCCGTAGACATCGCCCGCGGCCTCGATGGCCGCGCGCGCCACCATCGAGGAGGGCGAAGACTTGGCGTAAGGCGCGGAGCCCAGCTCGATGATCTCCACGTCCTGAAAGCCGCGCTTGTCGAGGTGCTTGCGCAGCAGCTCGACGATCAGGCCGGGCGTGAGGTCGGGCACGAGGCGGAAGTCGAGGCGCGCGGTGGCCGCCCCCGGCAGGATGGTCTTCGCGCCCGCCTCCGTGTGGCCGGTGCGGATGCCGCAGATGGTGCAGGTCGGGCCGAAGATCAGCTCCTTCGCCAGCTCCCTCCCCGTCATCCCGTGCAGCCAGGAGCCGATGCGGAACTCGCGGCGAAGGCCCGCCTCGTCCAGCTCGATGGTCTTCAACATCTGCCGGTCTTCGGTCGTGAGCGGCGCGACGTGCGAGCCGAAGCCGTCGATGGTGATGACGCCTTTCGGCGAGAGCACCGTGGCGAGCGCCTGCACCAGACGCCAGGCGGGGTTCGGCACGATGCCGCCCCACTTCGAGTGGAGGTCTGTGCGTGCGCCGTAGCAGCGCAGCTCGAGGAAGGAGATGCCCTTGAAGCCGAGGTTGATGACGAGGCGGTCGCGCGTGTCCTTGTAGCCGTCGTCCCAGATGCAGCCGTCGGCGCGCAAAAGCTCCGCGTTGTCGGCGGCGAAGCGGTAGAGGCTCGGGCTCGCCAGCCCGTCCTCGCCCTCGACGACGAAGCGGAGGCAGACGGGGAGCTTGCCGTAGGTCTTCTGGTACGCCTCGACCGCCGCGACGCGCGCGACGAAGTCGCCCTTGCTGTTCGAGGCCCCGCGCGCGCGCAGGCGCCCGTCCTCGACGACCGCCGCGAAGGGGCCGGAAGTCCACTCGGTCAACTGCCCGACCGGCTGCACGTCGTAGTGGCCGTAGACGAGGAAGCAGCGCGGCCCCGCGCCGCACTCGCCGTAGATGATGGGGAAGCCGCTGCCGATTTTGAACGAGCGCGTGCCCGCGCCTACGCGCTGCAAAGACTGCTCGACCTTCTCCGCCATCGCGCGCATCCCCGTCGAGCGCGCCGCCACCGAAGGCATCCGACACAGGTCTTGCAAGCGCTCGACGAACGAGCGCGCGTGCCGGTCAACGTATCGGTCGAAGCGTGTAAAGGACATATGCTTTTGGGTGAATAGTGAGTAGTAAATGGTGAATGGAAAATGCCTTCATCCATTCACCATTTACTACTCACTATTCACCATAAAACAGGTATTGCGGCCGCGCGTTGTCGCGCTCGAAGCCGGCGCAGACGAGGCCGGAGGCGGTGGCCCTCTGGAACTCTCGGCGGACGCGGAGCAGTTCGGCGCGCGCTGAGGCCGGGTCTTCGCGGACGAGCGCGCCCCAGTTCGGGGGGATGGCGACGGAGACTTCGGGCTCGCCTAAAACTTCGGGGGTCTCGCCGCGGGCGAGCGCTTCGACGCGGGGCGAGTCCAGGTCCCACTCGGCGACGAGGCGGTCGCTGTCGAGGCCGAGCGCCTCGCCGAACTTGCCCGTCACGGTCGAGTAGTCGGTGCCGTAGTAGTTCTCCGCGTAGCGGCGCACGACGACGCCGAGCCGGTTGAGGTTGAAGTGCGCGTTGCGCGACTGCATCGGGTCCCACGTCCAGCGTATGAAGCGCCGCCCTTCCGACATCACGCGCGCGCGCTGCGCCCACTTGAGGCGCGCGCCGACGCCGCGGTTCTGGTACTCCTTCGACACGGCCATCATGTGCGAGTAGCCGATTGATTCCTCCGCGCCCGTCTCCGGACTCCGGCGCACGGCGATCTGGTTGAGGACGAAGCCGACCATCCCGGCACCGTCGAACGCGCCGAGCGTGAAGCCGCCCGCGCTGCGCGCGACGATGAGGTGGCGCCGCGGCGACAGCTCAAGGTCGGGCAGCCCGAACGCCTCGCGCTGCAACCGCACGCACTGGTCGAACTCCTCGACCGTCGTGCACTCGCGGACCTTGATTTCGTTCGGCTCGTCCATCTGAACAGGAGGCCCTCACACTTCGACCTTCTCGTACCACCTCTCGGGAACGCTCTCGATACTTCGCGCGGCCGCCAGCTCCGCGATGTCGCCGGCGAAGTTGACGAGCGTCAGTCTGCCCCCGCCCCTGTAACGCGGCTCGACCGAGTCGCGCAGCTCGCGCGTGTAAGCCTTGACGCCCGCGCCCGTCTTGAAGAGCACCAGCCGCTCCGCGTCGCCGTGCTTGAGCAGCCACGCGACCTTGCGCATCGAGACCATCCCGCACTCGCCCCAGAAGTGGAAGCGCGCGCCCGCGCGGGGCCGCCCGCCTTCGCCCTCGTTCAAAGAGACGAGGTCGGGCTTGTAACGCAGGCCCACCGGCAGCTCTATCTCAAGGTTCGGGTACTCCCCGACGAACATCGCGTACCCGAGCGCCTTCATCAACACGTGGCCGTAACTCTCGCCCCGCCGCTGCCACAAACGCACGCGCCTTCCGGCCAGCTCGAAGTCGTAAAGCATTCAAAAGCCGTGACCTTTGACGGGAAAGGCGGTAGATAAACCCCTGCCCCGCGAGTCCGCCCCAACCTCAAACTAGAATCGGGAAACTGGATTGTATCTTGTCGGCCGCCGCCGTGTCATCCATCAGTAGGCAGGAGGCAGACGGCAGTAGGCAGTTAAGAGCCCGAACGGCCTTCAACTGCCTACTGCCATCTGCCTACTGTTTTCAGTCCGCGAAGGCGACGGTCAGCTCGCGGAGGGTGGCAGAGTCGGAGGCGTCCTGTTTGACGGACTCTTCGCGGTTGACGTGGCGGTAGAGGATGTCGCGCTGCTGCGGGCGGAAGCCGGCCTCGCGGATGAGGTAGCGGAGCATCTTCTCGTCGGCCTCGTTGTGCGCGCCCGCGGCGGAGACGACGTTCTCCTCGATCATGATCGAGCCCATGTCGTCCGCGCCGAAGCGCAGCGCGACCTGCCCGAGCCTTAACCCTTGCGTGAGCCAGGAGGACTGGATGTGCTCGACGTTGTCGAGGAAGAGGCGCGAGACGGCGAGCATGCGCAGGTAGTCCATGCCCGTCAGCTCCTCCTTTATCTTCCGGCCGAGCGCCGTGTTCTCGCGCTGGAACGTCCAGGGGATGAAGGCGGTGAAGCCGCCCGTCTCGTCCTGTAGGTCTCGAATCCTTTGGAGGTGGCGGACGCGGTGGACCGTCGTGTCGCCGATGCCGAACATCATCGTCGCCGTCGTGCGCAGGCCCACGCGGTGCGCGGCGCGCATCACCGAGAGCCACTCGTCGGTCGTGCACTTGGTCGAGACGCGCTTGCGCACCTCGTCGTCGAGAATCTCCCCGCCGCCGCCGGGCATGCTGTAGAGCCCGGCCTCCTTGAGCCTCCGCAGAATCTCCTCGTACGAGAGCTTCGAGATGAGGTGGATGTTGTGTATCTCGGGCGGCGAGAAGCAGTGGAGCTGGAAGTCGGGGTACTTCGCGTGGAGCGTGCGCAGGAGGTCTTCGTACCACTCGATGCCGAAATCGGGGTGCAGCCCGCCCTGCATCAGGACGCCCGTGCCGCCGAGCCCGATGGTCTCGTCGATGCGCCGGCAGATGTCCTCGACGGTGCGGACGTAGGTGTCGGGCTTGCCCGGCCGCCGGTAGAAGGCGCAGAAGGTGCAGACGACGTTGCAGACGTTCGTGTAGTTGATGTTGCGGTCGATGATGTATGTGACGACATCGTGCGGGTGCTTGCGCCTGCGGACTTCGTCGGCCGCGACGCCCATGCGCGCCACGTCGAAGGATTCGAGGAGCGCCGCGCACTCCTCGGCCGTCATGCGCCCGCCCGCCAGAACGCGGTCGAGTATGGGTTGAATGTCCGTCGTAGTCATCTGAGTTATCGCAAAATTCAAATTTGAAATTTCAAATTGGCATTTCGCCGACAGACCCACACGAACCCGCGATTATTGCGGCGTGTTTCGTCCGCCGCAGTCTATTAATCAACACCCGTGCCGAGGAACTTCAGCGGCCTCAGGTTCTGTATGACGCCGTGCCTGTGCGCGAGCCGGAAGTAGAGTTCGAGGCCGGCGCGCATCTCCCCGTCGAGGTCGAAGGCGATGTTCTCGGTCAGGTAGCGGACGAGTTCTTCGCGGGGCCGCCCCAGCTCCCTCCCATACTCTTCCACGATCTCGTCCATGCTCGCCAGCCCCTCGTCGCGGGCGGCGGCGAAGTTTATCTCCCTGACCGTACGCGACGCGCCCGCGTCGGCCATCCACATCGCGAAGACGAAGCCGAGCCCCGTGAACTCGCGCCAGAGCGCCGCCATGTCGTAGACGCGCAGGCCGCTCCGGTCGAAAGTCATCGCCGGGTCGCCGATGACGAGCGCCGCGTCGTGGCATTCGAGCATGTCTGACAACTGCGGCACGAACGGTTCGAGCCGCGGCGCGCGTCCCAGAAACTCGCGGAAGATGACCTCCACCAGCGCGGCCGACGTGCGCGACTCGATGCTGAGCGCGACCGACTCGACCTCTTTCAACTCCTTCCCGCGCGTGACGAGGACGACGCTGTGCACCTCCCGGCGCGCGCCGACGCAGACGCCGGGGACGACGGCCGTCTCGGGCAGGCGCTGGTACTCGATGACGGGCACGAGCGCCGCCTCGACCTGCCCCCGCGCGAGCATGTCCGCGCAGCGCGCCGGGGCCGTGTCGGTCACAAGCCTCACCTCGCCGCGCCTGCGGCCCCGCGCGAAGCTCCAGACGAGCGGCGCCGTGTTCAGATAGCTCGACGCGGCCACGCGCGGCGCGCCGCCCTTGAAAGAATCTCTCTCCGACACTCTCTTCAAACCTTCTCCGTAACCGCCGGCCCGATGCTAACCTACACATGCGCGGCCCCGCAAGAACCGTTCCGGACGCAACTTCGTTGACAGCCTTAGTGCCCGACCGTACCATAAGCGCGTGAGCCGTGAACCGTAAACCGTGACAAGTAAGAGCGCGCTTTCGCTTGTCACGGTTTACGGTTCACGGTTCACGAAGCTTATATGCCCGTCTACGACATCAGCGTGGCGATTGCGCCTGGCGAGACGCCGACCTACCCGGGCGACCCCGGCATCGAGGTCGGGTCGTGGAGCGCGATTGCGCGCGGCGACCGCGCGAACGTGTCGGTGCTGAACTTCGGCGCGCACACGGGGACGCACATCGACGCGCCCGCGCACTTCATCGAGGGCGCGCCCGGGATCATCTCCCTGCCGCTCGACGCGCTCGTCGGCGAGGCGCGCGTCGTCGAGATTCCCGCGCAGGCCGAGGCGGTCGGAGAGCGCCACGTGCGACCCGAGTCGCTGCAAGGCGCGACGCGCGTCCTCTTCAAGACGCGCAACTCCGCCTTCTGGGAAGACCCGCGCGGGCAGTTCCGCGAGGACTTCGCCTACATCGAGCCCGAGGCGGCGCGCGCGCTCGTGCGGGCGGGCGTGCGGCTCGTCGGGTTCGACTACCTTTCGGTCGAGAAGTTCGGCTCCGAAGGGTTCGACACGCACCTCGCGCTGCTCTCGGCCGGCGTCGTCATCGTCGAGGGGCTCGACCTGCGCGCGGTCGGGGCCGGGCTCTACGACCTCTGCTGCTTGCCGCTCAAGGTCGCGGCCGGCAGCGGTGATGGTGCGCCCGCGCGCGCCGTCCTGCGCACGCTGGACTGAGAATATTAAAGACAAGGATAAGAAGATGATTGAAAAAGTTAACTTGTCTGAAAAGTTCGGGCTCTTCGCGGAGCACTGGAGCCCGAAGATCGCGGGTGAGGTCAACGATTCCTACGTCAAGCTCGTCAAGTTCCGCGGCGACTTCGTCTGGCACAAGCACGACGAGGAGGACGAGATGTTCTTCGTCGTCAAAGGCGAAATCACCATCCGCCTGCGCGACGGCGACGTGCGCCTCGGCGAGGGCGAGTTCGCCATCATCCCCCGCGGCGTCGAGCACAAGCCTTACGCCGAGGAGGAGGCGCACGTCCTCCTCTTCGAGCCAAAGACCGTCCTCAACACCGGCGACGTGGTCAACGAGCTGACGCGGCCCGAACTCGAACGCGTCTGAGCGCCGCGCGGCGAAAACTCGCGAAGTGCGGACGACGTATACCACCACATGACACGAGCGGAGTTCGCCGCCGAACGCGCACGCTGCCGCCGGCACACCATCCCGGAGCTGATCGACCTGCTGGAAAGCGAAGACCTCCGCACGCGCTTCGTCGCCGAGATGTGCCTGCGCGACGCGACCAGCACCTGACTCTCCTTCCGCCCCGCGGCTCCGCGGGCCGAACGCGAACGCGCAATCGGGGAGTGGCGCGCGTGGTGGGACGAGCACCGCAAGACCTTCAGGAAACGCTGGCAGGAGGAAAACCCCCAAGATGACCGACGAACGGACTGACGCTCAGGCCGCGAACGTGGACGTGAACTCTCGCGGCTACCGCGAGCGCGTCTTCGAGATCGTGCGCCGCATCCCCCCGGGGCGCGTGATGACCTACGGGCAACTCGCCGAAATCCTCGGCGAGGGCTACACGGCGCGCACCGTCGGCTTCGTCATGCACTCGGCCGACCAGACCGTCCCCTGGCAGCGCGTCATCAACGCGCAGGGGGCCTGCTCGACCGGTCGCGTCATCGTCCCGCCCGACCTCCAGCAGCGCATGCTCGTCTCCGAGGGCGTCGTCTTCAACGAGAAGGGGCGCTGCGACCTCTCGCGCTACCGCTGGACTCCGCCGGAGTACGAGGCCGGGGGCGAGGTGGGCGACACGGAGCAGCCCAGCCTCTTCGGCGACTGAGGCGGAGGAAACAGATGAGCGACCGGCAACTACAGACGCGCGCGCCTTACCCCATCAGCGACCCGAAGCTCACCGTCTCCGGGCAGATGGTGACGACCGCCTTCGAGCTTCCGGGCTACCGCGTCCGCCAGAGCCTCGGCGTCGTCCGCGGCATCGTCGTCCGCTCGCGCAACATCTTCGTCAACATCGGCGCGAGCTTCCAGACCCTGGTCGGCGGCAACATCACCGCCTGGACGAACCTCTGCGAGACGACCCGCCGCGACGCCTTCGAGATCATGATCCAGCACGCGACGGAGCTGGGCGCGAACGCCATCATCGGCGCGCGCTACGACGCCACCGAGGTCTCAAGCGGGGCCACGGAAGTCCTCGCGTACGGCACGGCGGTCGTCGTCGAGCCGCTCGAAGGCACGGGGATTTACGGCTCGTGACCGCGACTTCGCAAGAGCTTTCGGCCGACGAGCTGGCGCGGCTGCGCGAGACCTTCGCGGGCGTCCCGTACGTCGGCCTGCTCGGGTTCGAGTTCGTCCGCGCCGAGCGCGGGGCGGCCACCTTCGCCCTCGAAGTGCGCGAAGAGCTGACGCGGATGGGCGGCATCCTCCACGGAGGGGCCGTCGTCTCGCTCCTCGACACGGCCGCCGCCTTCGCCGTCCACACCGTCATCGAGCCGGAGGCGCGCACCGTCACCGTTGACCTCACCGTACACTTCCTCCGCCCCGCCTCACGGGGCCGCGTCGAGGCGACGGCGCGCGTTCTGCGCCGCGGCCGCCGCGTCTGCATCCTCTCTGTCGAGGCCCATGACGGGGCCGCCGAAATAGTTGCAACGTCCACAATGACTTACTTCATACAAACTTAGCCCACGCACCGGCAAAATCCCTCCGGCAATTCGGCGTGTAAAGCCCCTCCTTACCGTTCAAAAAACTGTGCACAACCCTGTAAAAAGCGTAGACAAGTGGGTTTGGCTTGTGCCAAAATGCGTTTGTCACTAGACCCAAATGGTCTAGAGGCTTCTTTGCATCCTCGGAACCCCTTCAACCCTTGACCCGTTCCGGCTGGGTTTCTCAATGCTCTCACTCTATAGCGCCCTGCTCGCACAACACTCACGCCAACTGACACCAGTCCGTTGCGCGGAGCCTACCATTGTGCAGCTACACCGCTATTTCGAGGACGTGGTGTTGGAGAACAACCTGGCGGCGCTGGTGGTCGAGAGTCTTCTGCCGGAGGCGCAGCGCTCTCTGCGGGACGTGTCGCGCGTGCGCGAGGTGGGGCGACTCGCGCGTTACTCCTTCTTCTTCACGGCGCCCGAGGACGCGCTCTGCACGTCTCAACTCTCCTCCGGTTCCGAGCGCGAGCCCATACTCCTGCACAGGCCGGACGGGGGCGAGTCGCGCGAGCGCTTCGTCGTCATCGCCGACGCGCGCTTCTCGGCGCTGATGGCCTCGGTGCGCACCGAAGCCGAGGAGGGGCAGGAGACGGCAGGCGACGAGGTCATCTGGTCGTTCGAGCCGGACATCGTCTACTCGGCGCTCGAATACCTGATGGCGCGCGTCACGGCCGAGCTGCCCGACCGCGCGCACCTCTTCTCGAAGGCCGTCCGCACCTGCGTCCCGAAGACGACCTCGCTCCAGCTCACGGTCTCGGTCACGACCAAGCTCGCGCGCCTCCTGCAAGAGCAGGCGGTGCGCGAGATCGCCGTCAACCGCATCTCGACCGCCATCCGGAGCACGCTTGAGCTGCCGAGCGTCCTCCAGACGACCGTCAACGAGGTGGGGAGCGCCCTCGGCGCGCAGTCGAGCGCGCTCAACATCGAGGGCGAGCACGGGCAGGCCGGTCTGACCAAGTTCTACTTCCGCGACGGCGCGGACGAGGAGGACGCGACCGACGAGTTGCTCAGCGACATCGAGGCGCTCGGCGTGCGTCTTCGCGGGCGCGTCAAGACTTACGTGCACGACGGCTGCAGCAGTGCGGACGAGTCGGACGCGCGCCCCATGGCGGCCGTGCCCGTCATCTACCACGACCGCACCATGGGCGTGCTGATGGTCACCTCCGACGACCCGCAGCGCCTCTGGCAGGAGAACGAGGTGATGCTCCTGCGCACGGTGGCCGACCAGGTCGCCGTCGCCGTCAACCACGCGCGCCTCTTCCAGACGATGCAGCACCAAGCCCTGACCGACGGCCTGACGGGCTGCTTCAACCGCCGCTTCTTCGAGATACAGCTCGAGCGCGACCTGCACCTCGCGACGCGCATGCGCCAGCCCGTCTCGCTCATCCTTTTAGACATCGACCACTTCAAGCGCGTCAACGACCAGCACGGGCACGACGCGGGCGACGCGGCGCTGCGCATCCTGGCCGGCGCGCTGCGCGAGGAGGTGCGCGGCGTGGACACGGCCGCGCGCTACGGCGGCGAGGAGTTCGCCATCATCCTCCCGCAGGCCGGGCACGAGGGCGCGAAGGTCGTCGCCGAGCGCCTGCGCTCGCGCATCGAGCGCACGGAGGTTCCAGGGGTGGGGTGCATCACGGCCTCGCTCGGCGTGGCGACCTTCCCCAACGACGCCAGCTCGCGCGAGCTTCTGGTGACGAGCGCCGACCGCGCGCTCTTCCTCGCCAAGCGCAACGGGCGCAACCGCGTCTGCTCGACCGCCGAGCTTCCGCCCGAAGACATCTTCCACACCCCCTACGAGCCCGTCCTGCCCACGCAGGAGACCTGCGAGGTCTTCAACACCGTGACGCCCGAGGCGGCCTCGCCCGCTGACGTGCAGGAGACCTGCAACCCCTCGTAACGTAACAAATTTTTCTTCCGTTTAGAGGCGGGCTCCGCCCGCCGGCCCGAGCCATATCGCAACTCGGGCCGGCGGGCAGAGCCCGCCTCTAAACGTCAAGGAAACCCACACAACTTTTCAGCCTTGAGAGCGCGTTTGTCTTCGGGGGCGAAAATCGCGCATCATAGGCGGCGAAGAATTCGTAAAGGACAGGCGACAGCTTTTATACGATTCCGGCCGAACGGCGGCCGGCCTGGGCTCTCATGGACGACCTGCGAAAATTCGCGCTCTACTTCCGCCCGTACAAGAAGTCCCTCGTCATCGGCGTCCTCTGCATCCTAGCCTCGGTGGTCATAGGGGTTCTGGAGCCGGTCTACGTCGGGCGCGCGGTGGACTCTCTGAGCGCGGGCCCGACGTGGCGCACCATCACCGGCTTCGCCCTCATCATCGTCGCCGTCCGCGTCGTGAGCGGCGTCTTCCTCTACTTACAGCGCAACATCCTCATCGGCATGTCGCGCCACGTCGAGTACGACCTGCGGCAGGACTTCTACGCGCACCTGCAACGCCAGCCGCTCACCTTCTTTCAGGAGCACCGCACGGGCGACCTGATGGCGCGCGCGACGAACGACCTCGCCGCCGTCCGCCAGCTCGCCGGGCCGATGGTGATGTACACGCTCCAGACGGTCTTCGTCGTCATCATCATCCTCCCCCTAATGTTGAGGATCAGCGTGCGCCTGACCCTGCTCCTCTTCGTGACGATGCCGCTGGTCTCGCTCACCGTCAAATACTTCGGCCAGCAGGTGCACACGCGCTTCGAGAAGATTCAGGAGTTCTTCTCGCACATCACGGCGCGGGCGCAGGAGAACATCTCGGGCGTGCGCGTGGTGCGCGCCTACGCGCAGGAGGACGCGGAGGTCGAGGCGTTCAAGAGCCTCAACCGCGAGTACGCGACGCGCAACCTCGCGCTCGTGCGCATCTCGGCCGTCATGCGGCCGCTCATCCAGTTCGTCATCGGGCTCGGGATGGTCCTCATCGTCTGGTACGGCGGCATCCTCGCCGTGCGCGGCGAGATGACGGAGGGGCAGTTCGTCGAGTTCACGCTCTTTTTGATGCGTCTCATCTGGCCGCTCATCGCGCTCGGCTACGTCGTCAACCTCTACCAGCGCGGCACGGCGAGCCTCAAGCGCATGAACGCCATCCTCGCCGTCGAGCCCGCGATTAAAGACGGCCCCACGGTCAAGGAGCAGCCGCCCGTCCGCGGCCGCATCGAGTTCCGAAACTTAACTTTCGCCTACGGCGAGCACTCGCCTGCCGTGCTCAAAGACATCGACCTGACCATCGAGGCCGGGCAGACGGTCGCCTTCGTCGGGCGGACGGGCTCGGGCAAGTCCACGCTGATGAACCTCCTGCCGCGCCTGGTCGAGCCGCCGCGGGGCACGGTCTTCATCGACGGCGTGGACGTGCGCGACTACCCGCTCGCGCAGTTGCGCGCGGCCTTCGGCTACGTCCCGCAGGAGACCTTCCTGTTCAGCGACACGCTGGCCGAGAACGTCGCCTTCGGCGTCGAGAAGGCTTCGCGCGCGGAGGTGGAGTGGGCGGCCGAGATCGCCGGCCTCGCCGACGACGTGCGCGAGTTCCCCGACGGCTTCGACACGCTCGTGGGCGAGCGCGGCATCACGCTCTCGGGCGGGCAGAAGCAGCGGACGGCGATTGCGCGCGCCGTCATGCGCCAGCCGCGCATCCTCATCCTCGACGACGCGCTCTCGGCCGTGGACACCTACACCGAGGAGAAAATCTTAGGCCGCCTGCGCGGCGTGATGCGCGAGCGCACCTCGCTCATCGTCTCGCACCGCATCTCGACCGTCCGCGACGCCGACCTCATCTGTGTTCTGGATGAAGGCCGCATCGTCGAGCGCGGCACGCACGAGGAGCTGCTCGCCCACGGCGGCGAGTACGCAGACCTCTACGAGCGCCAGTTGCTCGAAGAGGAGTTGGCGGCGAGCTGAACCCGGGCGGTCTGGAAAGGACGTTGGCGAAATATGATGAACCGAACGACGACAAGCGGGGGCTCGGAAGTTCACCTCCGCACGCTGCGGATACTCTGGGTCGCCTTCCTGGTATGCGTCGCGCTGTTCGTCCTCATCACGTGGGTCACCCGGCCGTCGGAACTGCCGGACGAGCTCAGCCGCGGCGTCCACCCGCTGCTCTACGCGCTGGCGGCCCTGGCAGTCTCGACCGTGGCCGCCTCGTTCCTCGTGAAGTCGGCCTTCTACAGGCGTGCGGCCGAGCACCGGCAGCCTGCGCTGACGCAGGCGGGTTTCACCATTGCGATGGCCCTCTGCGAATCGGCCGTCCTGTTCGGGCTGGTGGGTGTCTTCGTCACCCGGAACGACGCCGCCTACCTGCTCTTCGCGCTCGGCGCGGTCGGCATGCTGCTGCACTTCCCGCGCCGTGAGCAGGTGGAGGCGGCGTTTCACAAGTCGTTGGTGTGATCCGCGCGCCGAAAGGTTTTTGAAGTAAGAATGTCAGCGACAGTTCAACAGTTTCACGAGGAGGAGGCGCTCAAGAAGTTCGACCGCGGGAGCGCGTGGCGTCTGCTGCGCTACCTGCGGCCGTACAAGCGGCTCATCGTGCCGGCGCTCGCCCTCACGCTGCTCGTCAACGCGCTCGGCGTGGTCGAGCCGAAGTTCTTCCAGTACGCCATCGACTGGCACATCATCCCGAAGAACCTCTCGGGCCTCCAGTGGCTCGCGCTCGCCTTCCTCGGCGTGAAGCTCTTGCAGATGCTCGTCTCCTACCTGCAGGCCGTCCTCCTCCAGTCGGTCGGCCAGCACGTCATGTACGACCTGCGCGCGGAGCTTTACGAGAAGTTGCAGCGGCAGGAGGTCGCCTACTTCGACCGCAACCCCGTCGGCCGCGTCATGACGCGCCTCACGTCCGACGTGGACGCGCTCAACGAACTCTTCACCTCGGGCGTCATCGAGGGCCTCGGCGACGTGCTGATGGTCTTCGCCATCGTCGGCTTCATGGCGTGGATGGACTGGCGGCTGACGCTGGTCGCGCTCGTCACCGTGCCTCTGCTGTTTGCGGCGACGACGTGGTTCCGCAAGCACGCCCGGCGCGGCTACGACCTCGTGCGGACGAAGCTGGCGCGCATCAACTCGTTCCTGCAAGAGCACATCTCCGGCGCGCAGACCGTCCAGCTTTTCAACCGCGAGGCGAAGAGCCTTCAACAGTTCCACGAGGCGAACGACGACTACCGGCAGGCCAACGTCCAGACCATCTTCTACTACGCGGTCTTCTTCCCGCTCGTAGACCTCATCGGCTCGCTCGGCGTCGCGCTCATCGTCTGGTACGGCGGCTACCGCGTGATGCAGAACACGCCGACCAATGAAGTCCTCTCCATCGGCGCGCTCGTCGCCTTCATCCAGTATTCGCAGCGCCTCTTCCAGCCGATCCGCGACATCTCGGACAAGTACAACGTCTTCCAGGCGGCGCTCGTCGCCTCGCAGCGCATCTTCCGCACGCTCGACCTGCCCGTCGCCGTTACGACGCCGGAGCGGCCGCAGAGGTCTGGGCGCGCGCGCGGGCGCGTCGAGTTCCGCAACGTCTGGTTCGCCTACAAGGGCGAAGACTGGGTCTTGAAGGACGTGTCGTTCGTGGCCGAGCCGGGGCAGACGGTCGCGCTCGTCGGCCACACGGGGTCGGGTAAGACGACGATCACGAACCTCCTCATGCGCTTCTACGACGTGCAGCGGGGGCAGGTCTTGCTCGACGGCGTGGACGTGCGCGAGTGGGACTTGAAGGCCCTGCGGGAGAACTTCGCCGTCGTGTTGCAGGACGTGTTCCTCTTCAGCGGCACGGTCGAGGGCAACATCCGCCTCGGCCGCGAGGACGTGCCGGACGAGCGCGTCCGCTGGGCCGCGCGCGAGGTGCACGCCGACGGCTTCATCGGGCGACTGCCCGGGGGCTTCAAGGCGGAGGTGCGCGAGCGCGGCGCGGGCCTCTCGGTCGGCCAGAAGCAGCTCATCTCGTTCGCGCGCGCCCTGGCCTTCGACCCGGCGCTCCTCATCCTCGACGAGGCGACCAGCTCCATCGACACGGAGACCGAGCAGCTCATCCAGCAGGCCATCGAGCGCGTCCTGCGCGACCGCACCTCCGTCGTCGTCGCGCACCGCCTCTCGACCGTCCAGCGCGCCGACCAGATACTCGTCCTCCACCACGGCGAGCTGCGCGAGCGCGGCACGCACCAGCAGCTCCTCGCGCGCCGCGACCTCTACTGGCGGCTCTACAAACTACAGTACGCCGACGACTCGCGCCGCGACGCGCTGCCCGACCCGACGCTCGACGGGCGCTTGCAGTACGGCGACTGAACGCGAAGGCTTTCTCCGTATGGGTGAGTTCGGCCGATGGCTGTTGCACGAGGATCAGAAGGAGGTGTTCAACTACCTCTTCGCCGTCGTCCTCAACGCGGTCTTCGTCGCGCTAGCCGCGCTGCTGCTCTGGCCCGCGGGCAAGGCGGCGACGGCGCTCACCCTGGCCAGAGGCTTCTGGGCCTTGTGGACGGCCCTGATTATTTCCGGCGCGCTGGTCGTCCTGCTTCAGCGCCTCTTCCGCGTGGACATGTACTCGCACGGGGACGCGTACATCGTCTCCGGCCTCGTCGTCGGCGGCCTGCACCAGGCGGGCTGGTCGGCCTTCGCCGCGCTCGCCGCGCGTGAGGCGGCGGCCGGCGCGCCGTTGTGGCTCGCGGCGGTGCTCTACTTCGTCGGGCTCCTTTCGTGCCTCGTGGCCCTCCACGTCGTGTCCGCCTTCTACATGGGGAGCATCTACAGGATGACGAACCTCATCGTCGCGGCCGCCAGCCTCCTCCTCTTCTGCGTGTGGCCGGCGGCCGCGCGGACGCTCTTCGGCTGGTTCTTCGACTTTTACGGCCGCTTCCTCGACCCTTACGGCTGGTTCTCCGGCCTCTTCACCCTCCCCCCTTCGCTTTAGCTGAGCGCGCCGCAAATTTTCCCGCCGCGCCTATTCCGCGGGGGCGTCGTTGTCATGTATCATCGGCGCGCCTTCGTCCCGCGAGTCCATGCGTGAGGAGCGCCCTCACGCCCCCGGCGCGCAGCCACATCACGCGTCACCGACGGCCGCAGCGTAAGAGGAGACCGACCGTGCAGCCTCACGTCTTCGTCGCGATGCCCTTCGACGTGAAGGAGGTTCAGGCCGCCGCCGCCGCCACCGAGAAGGAGGCGGCGAAGGAGGCCATCAAAGTGGACTTCAACGAGGTCTACGCCCTGCTCCACGAGCCGGCGCTGAAGAGGGCCGGGTGTGTGCCGTTCCGCGCCGACAAGGAGAAGGCGGGCGGCGACATCCGCACCGACATGTTTTTCGAGCTGGTGACGGCGGACATCATCGTCGCCGACGTCTCCATGCTGAACGCCAACGTCTTCTACGAACTCGGCATCCGCCACGGCGTCGCGCCGCGCGGCGTCTTCATGGTGGAAGGCGGCTGGGCGAAGCTCAAGATTTTCGACCTCTACACCGACCGCAAGTTCTCGTACGACGGCAAGCTCTTCCTCACCGGGAAGGAGGAGCGCGACGCTGACTGGCAGCAGCGCCTCGACGCCGAGGTCGAGCAGCTCGCGAACCGCCTGCGCGACGCCATCGCGGCCGACGAGCAGACCATCGGGAGCCCCGTCTACAAGGAACTCCCCGGCCTCAAGCCCGCGGACTGGAGCGAGGTGAGGACTGCGCGCGCGAACTACTTCGGCAACGTCTTCGCCGACTGGGAGTCGCGCGTGAAGGTGGCGGCGGCCAACGGCTGGGCGGGCGACATCCTCACGCTCGCCGACGACGCGCCGACCCGCTTCCACCGCACGCAACTCCTCTGGCGGGCGGCCGGAGCCCTGCGCGGCATGAAGCGCTTCGCGGCCGCGCTCACCGTGCTCGACGACCTGCTCGCGCTCGACGGCAAGCACCTCGGCGCGCTCACGCAACGCGGCCTCGTCCTCAACCGGCTCGGGCGCGTCGCCGACGCGCAGGTTCACATGCTGAACGTCGTCAAGGCGCACGAGGGTGACACGGAGGCGCAGGGCATCCTCGGCCGGGTCTACAAAGACCTCTGGAAGGTGGAGTGGCAGGACGGCAAGACCGTCGAGGAGCGACAGCAGTTGGCCGTCGCCGCGTCGGTCAACCTGGTCGGCGCGGTGGAGAGCTACGAGAAGGCCACGCGCGCGAAGTTCGACTACTACAACGGCATCAACGTCATCTCGGCCGTCAAGCTGCTGGAGCACCTCGCGGAGGAGACCGGCGACCAGCCCGCCGAGTTTGAAGTGCCGCACTTCGACGAGTTCGTCTCGGTCATCCGCTACTCGGCGCTCACCAAGTTCGACTGCGCCGGGCCGGACGACGAGGAGCGCGTGTGGGTCAAGGCCACGCTGGCAGAGCTCGAGCTGGTGGCGGGCGACGCGAAGCGCGCGTACGCGCTCTACCGGGAGGCGGCCTACTCGCGGGCGGCGACGCACTTCAGCGTCAGCTCGATGCTGGAGCAGGTGCGACTCTTCGAGAGCCTTAACTTCCGCCCCGACGCCGTCGCCCCGGTCGTCCAGCTTCTGCGGACGAGGCTGGAGACGCTCACGCAGAGGGGCGGCGGGGCGAGCGACTCGGGCCCGCGCTTCGGCAAGGTCGTGGCGGCGAGCGGCCACATGACGGACGCGCCCGACCGCGTCAAGAAGGGGCGCGCCGAGCGCTTCCCCGAGCGCAAGGTTGACGCGGTGCGCGCGATGGTCGCCAGGCAGCTCGACAAATGGGGCGTGGGCGCCGGAGACCTCGCCATCTGCGGGGGCGCGCGCGGGGCCGACCTGATCTTCGCCGAGCTATGCGCCGACCGCGGCGCGCAGGTCTGGCTCTTCCTGGCGAAGCCGGAGGGCGACTTCCTCGACGAGTCGGTGCGCTCGCCCGGCACCGACTGGGCAGACCGCTTCTACGCCCTGAAGGCGCGCGACTCCGTGAAGACCTTCTTCCAGCACGAGCGGCTGAGGTCGCCGCCGAAGGGCGCGTCCGTCTTCGCGCGCAACAACCTCTGGATGATTAACACCGCGCGCGTCGAGGCCGACGAGCCGAAGAACCTCTACGCCGTGCTCGTCTGGGACGAGCAGCCGACGGGCGACGGCCCCGGCGGCACGTCCGACTTCGCCGCGCGCGTCAAGCGCCTCGGCGGACACCTCTGCGACCCCATAGTCAACCCGACGAAACTCTGACCGCGGCGGCGGGGCGTCAGCGAAAAGGAGAGATATGACGAAAGCCCTGGACCAGAAGAACGCGAAGGAGGGGCCGCGCAAGCTGCTCGCGCTCGACGGCGGCGGCATCCGCGGCATCATGGCCGTCGAAGTCCTCGCGCGCCTCGAAGACGAGCTGCGCCAGGCGCTCAAGGCCGGCGACGACTTCGTGCTCGCCGACTACTTCGACTACATCGCGGGCACCTCGACGGGCGCCATCATCGCCACATGCCTGTCGCTCGGCATGAGCGCCGCCGAGATACGCAAGTTCTACGTCGAGAGCGGCCCCGCCATGTTCGAGAAGGCGAGCTGGTACCGGAGGTTCAAGTACAAGTTCGAGGACGAGAAGCTCATCGCGAAGCTGCAAGAGGTCATCGCGAGTAAGACGGGCGACCCGCTCGCGACCCTCGGCACCGAGGCGCTCCGGACGTACCTGCTCCTCATCCTCCGCAACGCGACGACCGACTCGCCCTGGCCCCTCTCGAACAACCCCGCGGCCAAGTACAACGACCGCGCGCGCAAGGACTGCAACCTCGACCTCCCGCTCTGGCAGCTCGTGCGCGCGAGCACCGCCGCGCCCACCTACTTCCCGCCGGAGGTGGTGCAGGTCGGCGAGCAGAGCTTCATCTTCGTGGACGGCGGCGTCACGATGTACAACAACCCCGCGTTCCAGCTCTTCCTGATGGCGACGCTCGGCGCGTACAAGCTCAACTGGCCCACCGGCGAAGACCGCATACTCCTCGTCTCGGTCGGCACCGGCACCGCCGCCAACGCCAACGCCAACCTCGCGCCCGACGAGCTGAACCTGCTCTACAACGCGCAGTCCATCCCCGGCGCGCTCATGTTCTCGGCCTCGAACGAGCAAGACCTGCTCTGCCGCGTCTTCGGCAACTGCAAGTCCGGCGCGATGATTGACCGGGAGGTCTGGGACTTGACGGGCGAGCACGGCCGCGGCGTGGTAGACCCGAAGCTCTTCACATACATGCGCTACAACGCCGAGCTGACGAAGGAGGGTCTCGCGGCTCTCGGCCTGCCGAACGTCAAGCCGGCGGACGTGCAGCAGCTCGACTCGATTGACCACATCGGAGACCTTCAGGCGGTCGGGCGCGCGGTCGCGGCGCGCGACTTGAAGATCAAAGACTTCGAGGGCTTCCTTCAGTGAGCGCGGGGGGACGAGTGATGAGTTCAAAGGACGGGGCCGCCGCGTGGCCCGCGCTTCCCTTCGACGGGTGGCGCGAGACGTGCGCGACGCTGCACATGTGGACGCAGGTGGTGGGCAAGGTGCGCCTCGCCCGGGCGCCGCACGTCAACCACTGGTGGCAGGTGCCGCTCTACGTCACCTCGCGGGGACTGACGACCTCGCCGATGCCGCACGGGCAGAGGACGTTTCAGGTGGACTTCGACTTCATCGACCACCGGCTCCTCGTCGCGACTTCCGAGGGCGACTCGCGCGAGATGAGACTCGCGCCGCGGACGGTCGCGGACTTCTACGGCGAGTTCGCGTCAACGTTGAAGGGGCTCGGGTTGGAAGTGAAGATCTGGACGACGCCGGTCGAAGTCCCCGACCCCGTCCCTTTCGAGAAGGACGAGACGCACAAGTCTTACGACCCGGAGTACGCGAACAGCTTCTGGCGCGCGCTCGTGCAGTCGGAGCGCGTCTTCCAGCGGTTCCGCTCGGGCTTCGCGGGCAAGTGCAGCCCCGTCCACTTCTTCTGGGGCAGCTTCGACCTCGCCGTGACGCGCTTCTCCGGCCGCCGCGCGCCCGAGCACCCCGGCGCGCCCGGCGTCGCCGACTCCATCACGCGCGAGGCCTACTCGCACGAGGTCTCGAGCGCGGGCTTCTGGCCCGGCGGCCCCGCCCTCCCCGAGCCCATCTTCTACTCCTACGCCTACCCCGAGCCCGCGGGCTTCGACTCCGCGAGCGTCGGCCCCGCGGCGGCCTACTACAACACGGACTTCAAGGAGTTCGTCCTCCCCTACGAGGCCGTCCGCACCTCCGCAGACCCCGACGCCGCGCTCCTCGACTTCCTCCAGACCACCTACGAGGCGGCCGCCGCCCGCGCCCACTGGGATCGCGACTCGCTCGAACGCCGCTGAGGGGTCACGGCGCGGGCGGCTCTCAGGCCGACCCGGGCCCACACAAAAAGCGTTTGCAAAAGCGGGGCGGCGTGATAGCATCTGCGCCCCGACCGGGCACGCCACGAGCACCTCGCAGCCCGCGCGCTCCCCGCCCCCCCCCGACCCGCGTCCAAGAGGCGCGCGACACCTTCTCCCTCGAACCGTAGGGGGTCACTCATGCCCTGGTCAGCCTTCGTCCCGCTCGGCGGCGAAATCTTCGGAGCCCCGGCGGTCCTTTCGCGCGATCCCAGCACCGTCAACCTCTACGCCCGTGGCATGGACTCACGGCTCTACCAGAACTCCTGGAGTTCCGGCATCTGGCAGGGCTGGCGGCTCCACGAGGACTCACCGAAATTCAGTTCCGACCCGGCCGCCTGCTCGCTCGGCACCAACCACGAACAGGTCTTCGTCGACGGCCCCGACGGCGTGACGACAAAGGAGTGGCAGGGCGGCACGACGTGGACGAGTTGGAAGCCGCTGCCCAAAGGCATCATCCTCGACGCCCCGGCGGCCGTCTCGCGCTCGCCCGAGGTGAAGAACGTCTACGCGCGCGGCCTCAACAACTCGCTGTGGCAGAACTCCTGGTTCGGCGGGAACTGGGGCGGGTGGGAGCCGCACAACGACGGATCGATTCTGTCCTCCGCGCCGGCCGTCATCTCCACGGGGCCTTTCCACGAGCAGGTCTTCGTCCGCGGGGAAGACCATGCGGTCTGGACGAAGGAGTGGACGGCGAGCAACGGCTGGACGGGGTGGGAGTCGCTCGGCGGCAAAATCAACGACGCGCCCACGGCCGTCTCGCGCCAGGCCGGCATCGTCAACGTCTACGCCTGGGGCAAGGATGACCGGCTGTGGCAAATCTCCAAGTACGACGGGAAGTGGCACGACTGGCAGCAGCACCTCGACGGCTTCCCGCTCGCCAGCCGCCCGGTCGCGAACTCGCTCGGGCCCGACCACGAGCAGGTCTACGTCCAGGGCCGCGACAAAGGCGTCTGGACGAAATGGTGGGCGCCGACGGCCGCCAACAGGATTCGCGTCCACCTCGTGGACTTCGCCCTGGGCACGGTGATCGTCAACGACACCACCTCGATGTTCGGGCAGCTGGCGGCGGCGTGGCAGATCTTCGCCGGGGGCAGCCCCTCCTTCTGGATCGAGCCGGCTTCGTTCAACACGCTCGACGTGCCCCTCTTCCACGTCGTTGAGATCGGCGAGTGCAAGGGCACGGCGACCGCCGAGCAGAAGGCGCTCGCCTCGAACTACCGCTTCGGGGCCAACAGCAACGAGATCGTCATCTACAACGTCCTCGGCACCAACCCGGTCAAGAACGGGTGCGCCACCTTCCCCAGCGGGGCGCCGAGCGCGGTCATCGCCATGATCGCCTCCCCCTGGACGATGGCGCACGAACTGGGCCACGTCCTCGGGCTGGACCTCGTAAACGACAGCACACGCCTCATGTTCGACGACGGCACTTGGGGTATCACCGACCCGCCGCCCGAACTGTCGGCGGAGGAGCGCAAGACCATCTATTGGAACTCGAAGGTGTTGAAGTGAGGAAGACGCACGAAGGAGGTTTCATATGGCCGTTACTCTGGAGCAAGTGCGGGGCGTGCTCTCGCCCGACGAGGTTGACTACGCCGAGGCCCTGAAGCTCGGCCCCGACGCCCTCCCGCACCTTGAGACGCTCGTCGAAGGGGGCGCGCTGCACTTGGCCGCGAAGGCCGCCTACCTCGCCGGTCTCATTCAGGATGAGCGCTCGGCGGCCGTGCTGAGCAAGGCCGCGCGGAGCCCGCAACTCCCCGTCCGGCTCGCCGCGGCGAGCACCGCGCGCAACCTCTCGCGCCCGTCGGTCAACCGCGTCCTCCTCGAACTCGTGGGCGACGGCGACCACGTCGTCCGGCGCGAGGCGCTGAAATCGGTCACGCTCGAACCGACCCCGGAACTGCGCGCGCGCATCGAGGCGGTCAGCAGGGACGACGCGCTGCCCGACATACGCGACCTCGCGGCACAGACTCTCCGCAGGCGTAACCCGCGCTGAGGCCCCGCCGGGAGGCTTTCGCTGCGGACTCCCTTAAAAACTGCCGGGGGCGCGGAGGGTTAACCCTCCACGCCCCCGCGTCTTCTGCCAACCCGGCGGCCGAGCCTTAAGTTACGCTTCCCTACTCCCGCGACGTTCCGGCCGCGGGACGCTGCGGCGCGGGCTGCGCAGAGTCGCTGCCGCGGTTCTTGAACTGCATTAGCGCTTCGACGGAGGAGTAAATCTGGAGGTACATCTGCGTCTCGCGCGGGATGAGCGTGCGCCAGGCGGCGCCGCCGCGGCGGAGGTAGAGCGGCAGGCGCGCCGGGTTCGAGTTGTAGCCGGCGGCCATCAGCTCCGCGTGCGTCGCGGTCTTGTTCGCCAGCGCTTCGAGCACCTCCTCCCTCAGCCCCAGGTCCCTCCAGGTGTCCTGCATGTAGAGCAGCATCGCTTCGAGCGCGTTGCCGTGGTTGCGCATCCCCGCGACGAAGTCCGGGTTCAGGCCGACGCCCGGGTGCATGCGCCGAACCATCTGGTACGTCGAGGGGATCATCTGCACCATGCCGCCCGCGCCCGCCGAGCTGACCGAGTAGCGGTACGTGTCCAGCTCGTTCAGGGAGTAGAGCGCGTAGACCTCCTCGTAAATCTTCTTTCGGTCTTCGTTCTTGAAGCGGCTGTGGTCAACGTGCTCGACGAGGCAGAGGCGCTCGGCGATGTCCACCAGCTCGGGCGAGATGACCTTGCCCTTGTTCTTCAAGCGCTGCGCGGCGAGGTCGAGCATGTTGCGCACGTAAGATTGCCCGTGCTTCGTCACCTCCGGCGAGAGCAGCGCGGGGTGCGCCGAAGTGTAGTAGGCCATCTCGCGGAAGCGCCCGAACTTCTCGATGGGGTACTCGACGACGAGCGGCGTCAACTGCTTGCCCGTCGCCGCCTCGGAGATGACGACCGCCGTGTTGACGTAGTTCGGGCGGATGATCTGCAAGCGCACGTTGAGCCCTTGGGCCGTCGTCAGCACCACGTCGGCGCCGCGCTTCAGGAAGGTCTCCTTCGGCAGGCTCAGCGTGTGAATCTTCGAGGAGCCCTCTTCCGATGCGGCCAGCGTGACGAAGGCCGTGTTGGGCGTCGCGGAGGTGAGCGTCAGCCGCGTCTTCAGAAGCTTCTGCGCCTCGCCCACGCGCTCGCGGAACTTCGAGAGTGAAGGCGGGTGCGCGGGCTGCAAGGGCACGGCCGGCGGCACGTACTGCGGCGCGACGGTCTGCGCGGCCGGCGTCGCAGTCGGCGCGGGCGTCGTGACTTGTTGACCTGCCCCGACCGGCTGCTGCGGGACGCGCACCGGCGCCGGCGTCTGCGTCGCAACGGGCGCGGCCTGCGGCGACGACTGCCGCGAAGCGCTGACGACGCGGGGGCGTGTGAAGGCCGGAGACGGCTCGGCCTGCTGCGCGCGCGCGTCGAACGCGGGCGCAAACACTGCGGCCGTCAGACTCAAGAGCAGAAAAGAGCGGTTGTTCATCTTCTTAACTTCAGGGCTGTAGGCTTAGTCCGCACTGGGGGGCGGCGCTTGCTGCCATAAGATTCTCGCGACGGCGGGACGGTTGTCAATACCGCTTTCGTCCTTCGCGTCAAATTGGTAGGTGTGGACGGTAATAAAGCAGTAGGCAGTAGGCAGATGGCAGTAGGCAGTCGCTCCGCGTTCCGAGCGTTGAAAGATTAAATCAGACGCTTCGACCGCGGCGCTTTCAACTGCCTACTGCCATCTGCCTACTGCCTACTGTTCAGAACACCGGAGAGCGCGCCCGCGGCGGAGGCGGCGAGGTCCTGGAGCGCGCCGTCGCGGCGTTGCTGCGCGAGGCGGAAGCGCGCGGCGAGCGCGTAGCCCACGTCGAAGCCCGCGTCCGCGTCCAGCTCGTACAGCTCGCGCGTGAGGGCGTCCTGCGCGACGCGCTCGACCAGCGGGCGCAGCTCGTCCGCGGCCGTCTCAAGACCTTCGACGAAGACGACCTCCGCCTCGCCGCCCGCGCGCGCTCGCCGCCTTGCGTGCTCGCGCAGGCGCGCGCGCGCCTCGTCGTGCACCTTGCCCGCGGCGACCACGACCATGCGCGTCGCCTCCGACTCGCCTTCGATTGCGCGCCGCGCGTGCGCGCCCGTGAAGTCGCCGTCGCGCAGGACGAAGAGGAACGGCTCGCCCGAGACGTGCGCGGCCAACTGCGCCTCGCCTTCCGAATGGGCCTCGCGCGTCCTGGTCTGCCCCTCGGGCACGCCCAGCCCCGCGAGGATCGCGCGCAGGCTGCTCAAGAGCCACGCGCCGTCCTTCAACAGAGAGGAGGCGAGCGGCGTCGGCGTCACAAGCTCCTCCGCGCGCTCGTCGGCCACGGCCGAGCCGCACTCGCTGCACACGGCGTTGCTCGCCGTGACGATTGAGAGCGCCTCGGTCGAAGGCAGACGGAAGAGCGAGCGCCCGGTCTTGCGGCAACTGACCTGCACCTCGCGCCGCACGAGCCCCGCGCCCGTCAGCCTCTCCACGAGAGACTCCTGCTCAGGCCCGCGACCCGCAGCGACGAACTCCGCGGCGCGGCCGTCCGTGTGCGCTTCACTCAAACGTTGAAGAAACCCGCGCGCGGCCGCGTCCTCAAGAATCTCGCCCCCCCGCGCGCGCTCGGGCGTGACGGCCGCGGGCTGCTGCGCCGGAACGGAAGAGTCTTCGGCTCCGCCCCGACTGTCTGCGGCGGGAGAGCGCCACTCGAAACTCTGTACCTCTTCCGCGCCGTCGGCCGAACCCTTCGAGACGCGCGCGGCCTCCTCGTAAGCCTCCCGGACGTTGCGGCAGAAGGCTTCGAGCCGCTCGGCCGGCGCGACCGTCTCGGCGTCGTAGACTATCCCTGCGCGCAGCCCCGCGCCCCCGCCGAGCCCGTCGCCGAAGATGAGGTAGTGCACAAAGTCTTCAAAACAGAAGAGGTCGCCGTGCACGTAGGGCTCCTCGCCCTCTGCGGCGGCGCGCTCTTCCAGGGCACGCTCAAGCTCGCGCGCCTGTTCCGGGCCGGTCGCGGCCTGCTCGAAGAGGTGCAGGCGCGCCGAACGTATCAGCGGGGCGAATCCGCGCTGTCGAAGGACTTCGAGGACGGGCGTGCGCAAGTTTTTTTCGACGTTGAGGTCGGCCGTCCTGCGCTCGACAAAAAGCATAAAAGCGGTCTCCTTTATGGCGGCGCATGCTATCACGCCGCGCCCGGAAATTTCTACGGGAAAAGAGTTTATGTGAGCCGCGTCACCGTTTTCCGTACCGAACCCATCCTTTTGCCTTCAGGATGAACGAAAGACACGTCCCCTTTCCGTCCAAATATGGAGCAGGTCTCGCTGCGTCGTCACGAAACAGTCACATTGGTTGTTGTCGCGTCTGTAAGTGTTGTGTAGGATGGATTTCAGGCGTTGACACCGAAGGATGACGCCTCCACCTCAAGCAAAGCAATACCCCAAGCAATAAGTAGACTTTGGCAGAGGAGACCGTTCCCCTAGATGTCTTTTTGCAGACTGTTCCCCCGGCCGCTCGCGGTCACGTTCGCCCTAACGCTGCTCGCACTCTCCGCACAGGCGCAGACCGCCACGCGCCCGCGCCAGGCGACTCCCACACAGACGACGACGACCACGGAAGCAGAGGGGCGCTCGCGCCTCGAAAACGACATCTTCGTGGTGGAGGAGAGCGACTCGGAGGAAGGGGCGGAGCCCGCGCCCGCGAAGCCGCAGTTCGGCGTGCCGACGGCCAGGCTCGGGTTTTTCGAGCGTTCGATACTGACGGCGATTGAGGAGCGCCTGGGGACGCCTTACAGGATGGGGACGGAGGGGCCGTACCGCTACGACTGCTCGGGCTTCGTGTGGAGCGTCTTCCAGCAGGCGGGCGTGCCGTTCGAGCGCAGCTCGGCGCGCAGCCTCTGGAACACGTTCGCGCCGCCGACCGAGGACGAAAAGTACAAGTTCGGCACGCTGGTCTTCTTCAACCACCTGAACCACGTCGGCATCGTCGCCGACGCCAACGGCTTCTACCACGCCTCGACGAGCCGCGGCGTCGTCTACTCTCGCTTCGACGACTACTGGACGAAGCGCCTCGTCGGCTTCCGCCGCGTGCCGGCGACGACTCTCGTCGCCTCCGCGGGCAGGTAAAGATTTCAAGCGTCTCTAACGCGCTTCAGGCCGACGCCCTCCGAAGAGGGGTCGGCCTGAAGCTTTTTGACGAGCGTCTGCTCTACTTGCGGAAGCCGAGGACGAAGCCCGCGCGCTGCTCGCCCGATTTGGTCTCGCTGAAGACGATGATGCGCTCGATGGAGACGTAGAACATCTGGTCGTCCTCGTCCACCATGTGCGCCACGCCCTCGTCCACCTTGACGAGCTTCCCCCGCAGGCTCGACGAGCCGCCGCAGAACATGTCGATCTTCTTCCCCACCATCTTCGCCAACAGTTCTCGCATCTTCTACCTCCACCAGCGTGATAAGTGATGAGTGATAGGTGATAAGAAAAAGCCGTCGCCCTTTCGGGCACATCTTATCACTTATCACTCATCACACATCACTTCCCTTCCGGCTCCCACTCCCAGACCTTCTCTTTGGAGTTGCCGTTCTGCGCGGCGGGCTCCTTCTTGACCTCGCGGAAGGTGATCTGGACGAGGGGGACGACCGTCTCGTCGTTCTGCTGGCGGCGCTCGAACTGGAGCACGTCGTAGTAGACGCAGCGCACTCGGTCGGGGTACTCGCGGCAGACGGCCGGGCGCGCGTGGTAGATGGTGCAGCCGCGCCGCTCCTGGTCGAGGAACATGCAGGTCTCGGGGAAGATCGTGTCCTTGACCCGCTTGAGCACGCGCTCGTCCTCCCACTGCTTCGTGAAGCGGCGGCGCGCCGCCTCGAAGGTGACGCCGAAGTGTTTGGCGAGGCGCGTGATGTCCCGCTTGGTCACCTGCACGCGCTCGTAGATCGAGCAGCAGAAGGCCGGGCACTTCGTGCAGTCGAAGTAAGTGCGTGGCTGGTCGTCCTTGATTGTTTTAACCATTTGCTCTTGGTGAATGGTGAATAGTAAATGGTAAATGGATGAAGGCAGAATCCATTTACCATTTACTATTCACCATTCACCCCCCTTACCTTCTTTCAGACTTTTCGTACTCGGACAGCAGCAGCTCCATCAGCTCGGCGCGGCGGTCGTAGAGGCGCTTGAGCGGGCGCGGCTCGTGGCGCGCGAGCGCGTAGGAGGTGACGACCGGCAGCGCGATGGTCGAGTCCACGTAGCAGACGACCGCGTCGGGCAGGCGCTCGGGGTCAACCTTGCCCCACGAGACGGCCTCGCCCGGCGTCGCGCCCGACAGGCCGCCGGTGTCGGGGCGCGCGTCAGTGACCTGCAGGAAGTAGTCGTGCCCGCGCTCGTCGATGCCGAGGACTTCTTGAATCTGCGGCTCGGTCTGGAGCATGAAGTTCTTGGGGCTCCCGCCGCCGAGGATGAAGACGGCCGACTTGCCGCCGTGCTTCTTCCCCTTGTCGCCGCGGCCGTGGATCGCGCCGCGCTTGGCGGCGAGCACAATCGAGGCCGTCTCGTTCACGTCGGCCGAGGGGTCGAAGGCGAGTTTGTTCCCTTGCAAAGCCTTCGCCGCGACGTTCATGCCGATGGACGAGTCGCCGGGGCTCGAAGTGTAGAGCGGCACGCCGAACTCGTACGCGGCGGCGAGGAACGACTTGTTCTCAATCCCCAGCTTGCGCTCGCGCTCGAGCACGTACTTGCCGCAGAGGTTGTGGAACTCGGCCGTGGACATCGGCCGCTGGAACTCCTCGCCCTCGATCAGACGCCGGAAGAAGGCGTCCGTGTCCAGGAGCACGGAGTAGTCGAAGAAGATGTCGTAGATGCGCACGACCTCCTCTTCGCGCAAGACCACGTCCGAGACGGCGGTGTTGCCCTGATGAAGCGCGAGCCCGATGCCGAAGTGCGTGTCGTGGTAGAGGTTCGCGCCCGTGGTGATGACCCAATCCACGAAGCCCGCGCGCATCAGCGGGATGAGCGCCGAAATCCCCAGCCCCGCGGGTGTCAGCGCGCCCGTAATAGAGAGCCCGACGGTCACGTCCGGCTCAAGCATCTTGCGCGTGAACAACTGGCACGCCTCGCGCAGCCGCGCCGCGTTGTACGCGAGAAAGGTCTCGTCAACCAGGTCGGCGACCATCTCGCCGCCCTCGATCGCCCGCGGGTCGATGCGACGCCCCGACAAGTATCTGCTCTTCTTCTTCGCCATTCTTCCCCTGTGAAACTCCTTTTGATTGAACCGGAGCTATTCCGAGGCGGCGGCCGCCTCGCCGTCCTTCCGCGTGCGGCGCAGGCGCAGGCGGCCGATGCGCCGCTCGTCCGCCTCTAAGACCTCGACATCCAGCCCCCTGAAGTTCAGGCGCGCCCCCGTCTGCGGCACCGTCCCCGACTCGCTGATGACGAGCCCGGCGATGGTCGTGAAGTCGTCGTCCTCGATCTCCATGTCGAAGAGCCGCTCGATCTTCCCGACCTCGGTCGAGCCGAGCACGTCGTAGTAGCCGTCGTCCGACTCGACGATCTCGACGATCTCCTCGCTCTCGATGTCCTCGTCCTCGATCTCGCCGACGATCTCTTCGAGGATGTCCTCGACGGTGAGGAGCCCCGCGAGCCCGCCGTACTCGTCGATGACGAGCGCGAGCTGGACGTGCGTCTTCTGCATCTCTTCGAGCAGCTCGTCCACGGACTTCGTCTCGGGGACGAAGTAGGCGGGCCTGAGCAGCGGCTCGATCGGCTCGTCCTCGCGCCCCTCGGCCCAATAGGAGAGCAGGTCGCGGACGTAGATGATGCCGACCACGTCCTCGATCTGCTCGCGGTAGACGGGCAGGCGCGAGTACTTCGACTCCTCCATCACGTCGCGCGCCTCGCGCACGGTGGCCGAGAGCGGCAGCGCGACGATGTCGGTGCGCGGCGTCATCACCTCGCCGGCGCGCGTCTCGCCGAACTCGATGATGGACTGGATGAGTTCGCCCTCCTCCTCTTCGAGGATGCCCTCCTCCTCGCCCACGTCGATGAGCGCCTGGATGTCGCCGCCGTTGTCGTCCCCTTCCGACTCGGCCGCCTCCGCGACGCGCGTCGTGTGGATGTCGTCGCCGCCGCGGCGCGCGCGCTCGGCGGCCGCCTGCCGCGGCGCGGCGAAGAGCGAGAGCACGCCGTAGAAGGGGCGGTAGAGCGGCAGCAGCGTCAGGAGCGTCCGCTCCGGGTTCCCCGCCGCGAGCAGCCGCGGGATGACCTGCCGGAAGAGGATCGTCAGCGCCAGCGCGATGAAGAACGCGATGAGCAGGAAGCGCCGCTCCGCCCCGAGCAGTTGGTAACAGACCGACGTGACGAGCACGACCACCGCCACCAGCACGACCTGGATCGCCGCGTTCAGGGTGAAGCGGAAGAGCGGCCGGTTCTCCAACACCTCGCCGAGGAACTGGACGGAGCGGCCGGGCCGCTCCTCGCGCTCGCCCGTCAGACGCCGGAGCCCCACGTCGCTCAACTGGCCGAACGCCGCGTCCAGCGCCGAGAGGAAGGCCAGCACCAGCAGCAGCGCGACGCCCGCCCCGATTTCTATCTCAGTCTCCATAATCGGTGAATGGTAAATAGTAAATGGTGAATAGTGGCTGAGTCTCGTTTGCCGGACGGCTGAACTGAGAACCGCCCGCCTACCATTCACCATTTACCATCCACTATTTACCAGAGATTATATCCCGAGCCGGCGGCGCAGCTTTAGTTCGAGCGCGTTCATCTCGCCGCCGTCCCGTTCGTGGTCGTACCCGCACAGGTGCAGGAGCCCGTGCAGGATGAGCTGCTCGACCTCGTTCTCGAACTCCAGCCCGTGCTCCGCCGCCTGCCGCGACGTCTGCTCGACCGAGATCAACACGTCCCCCAGACTCTTCCCCTCCCCCTTCTCGAACTCCTCCTGCCCCGCCGGGAACGACAGCACGTCGGTCGTCCCCCTCTTCCCCCTCCAACGCTTATTGAGTTCCCGCATCGCCCTGTCCGACACGAACGCCACGGTCGCCCCCGCGCCATCAGCCGGCACGACCTTCAGGGCTCGCTCCGCGAAGGCGCGCCAACGTTCGACATCGACCGGCACCTTCCGCTGGCGGTTGACGACCTCGATCATCCCTCTTGACTCGGGGCGTCGGCCTTCTTCGACTGCGACTCGTAGGCTTTGATGATCTGCTGGACGAGGCGGTGGCGGACGACGTCCTTGTCGGTGAAGTAGACGAACTCGATGCCCTCGACCTTCGAGAGGATGCGCTCAGCCTCGACCAGGCCGCTGCGCTTGCCCGTCGGCAGGTCGATCTGCGTCACGTCCCCCGTGATGACCGCCTTCGACCCGAACCCGATGCGCGTCAAAGCCATCTTCATCTGCTCGCTCGTCGTGTTCTGCGCCTCGTCGAGGATGATGAACGCATCCGCAAGGGTTCTGCCGCGCATGAAGGCCAGGGGGGCGACTTCGATGATGCGCTTCTCCAGCATCTTAGCGACGCGCTCGGCGTCCATGAGGTCGAAGAGGGCGTCGTAGAGGGGGCGGAGGTAGGGGTCAACTTTCTCCTGGAGGTCGCCGGGGAGGAAGCCCAACCGCTCGCCGGCCTCAACGGCGGGGCGGGCGAGGACGATGCGGCTGACCTGCTTCTGCGTGAGAGCCTGCACGGCCATCGCCACCGCCAAATAGCTCTTGCCCGTGCCGGCCGGCCCGATGCCGAAGACGATGTCGTTGCTCTGAATCGCCTCGATGTAGCGGCGCTGGTTGGCCGACTTGGGCGCGACCTGCTTCTTGCCGGCGGGGTTGAAGCGCGCCTTGGTGAAGTAGTCGCGCAGGCTGTAGGTGCGGTCTTCGGCGATCTGGGCGAAGGCTTCGCGGAGTTCCTTGTCCGTAAAAGTCTTGCCCTCGCGGAAGAGCGCGGCGAAGTCCTCGACGATGCGCGCGGCGGTCTCGACATCGCCGGGGTCGCCGTCGAGCGTCAGGTCCTGCCCGCGCGCGTCCACGCGCACGTCGAGGAGCGATTCCAAGTGCTTGATGTTCTGGTCGTGGACGCCGAAGAGCGTCTCGACGGCTCGCGGCGGAAGCTCGATCTTCTTCAAAAGGCGCTCTCTTCTCCTTGTCGCGTGGACGGCTCGGCGTGGCGGCGCGGGGGGCGGATGAGGGACGAAGAAACGGTCTCTTTCATTGCAGAAACGACGCTACAACAGGGCGGGCGGGGGTGTCAACGAAAGTGCGCGCGGGCGCCCCCGAACGTGCGCGGGCGGACGGCGAAAGGGGCCTGTTCGCCCCGCCGCGGCTCCTTGACACGGGTGCTTCGGCTCCCTATACTTTGGGCTTTGCTCTGGCGGGCAGATTCTCGACAGTGTGCCCCGGCGAGCTTTCTCAGACGAGACATAAGGACGGACGGAGTTAATCGAGAGATGCCTAATCACAAGTCAGCCGAGAAGCGCGTGCGCCAGAACGAGAAGCGCCGCGACATCAACCGCGGCAACCGCGGGCGCCTGCGCACGGGGATCAAGAAGCTGCGCGCGGCGCTGGAGTCGGGCGACACGGGGGCGGCGCAGGAGCTTCTGCCCGCGACGGTCTCGCTCATCGACAAGGCCGTGCAGAAGGGCGTGCTCCACCGCAACGCGGCCGCGCGCTACAAGTCGCGCCTGACGGTGCGCGTCGGCGGTTCGGGCGAGTAGGGCGCTTCAAAAATTGAAGGGTGCGAGGCAGGCCGTCGCCGTGGCGGCCTGCCTCGCTTTTTTGTGTCAGGAGGGCGTGAGCGATGTCGAAGCCGAACGAGCTTTACCGGACTGATGAGGAGGTCTTGGAGGTCGTCCGCCGGTTCGAGTCGTGCGAACTGCCGCCGGCCGACTTTAACCACAGGGAGCACCTGCTGGTCGCGCTCTGCTACCTCCTGCGCCTGGGAGACGCGGAAGCGCTCGCACGCGTCCGCTCGAACATCGGCGCGTACGTCGCGGCGCACGGCATCAACCCGAGCCTCTACCACGAGACCATCACCGTCTTCTGGCTCAAGCGCGTCCGCGCCTACCTCGCACGCGCCGCCGACGGCCTCAACCTCGCCGAGATGACCAACGCCCTCGCCGCCGAGTGCGGCGGCTCGCGCCTCATCTTCGACTACTACAGCAAAGAGCTGATTGACACGGAGACGGCGAGGCGTGAGTGGGTCGAGCCGGACTTGAGACCGCTCGACTTTTAAAGAAGGACTGAGGACTGAGGACTGAGGACTGAGTGAAAGCGCTCATCTTCCCACTCAGTCCTTTCTTTTACGCCGACAGCTCGCAGACGAGCATTTCGAGTTGGAGGCGGGAGCCGCGTTCGCCGCCGCCGCCGAGCGAGGTCTTGATGGCGAGGTCGGCCTCGGCGATGCGCGTGATGCGGCGCGCGAGTTCGCCCGCGTCGGCGCGGCGGGCGGTGGCGAGGAACTCCTTGCGCTGGCTGAAGGGCATGTTGACGACGCGGAAGACCTCCTGCTCGGGCGCGCCGCGCGACATCAGCTCCTTGGCGAGCGCGAGGCGGTGGAAGTTGCTCGCCAACAGCCCCAAAAGCATGACGGGCTCCGCGCCGTCGTCGAGGAGTTTCCGCAGGGTCTCCAGCGCCCTCCGGCGGTCGCGCGCGATGAGGTGGTCGGAGAGCTCGAAGTTCGACAGCTCGCGCGAGCGCCCGACCAGCTCCTCCACCAGCTCCGTCGTCACCTGCCCGCCGGGGAGCGCGGCCGTCGCCAGCTTCTCAAGCTCCGTCGCCACCCTCCGCACGGACGGGCCGGCGAGCCCGATGACCTGACGCAGCGCACGCTCCTCGGCGTGCGCGCCCAGGTGCTTCAGGCGGTCGCGCGCCCACGCGGCCAGCTCCGCGTCCTTCAGCTCGGCGAACTCGACGCTCCGGCAGACCTCCAGGAGCGTCTTGCTCAGCTTCAAGCGCTTGTCGAGGTTGTCGGCGATGAAGATGACGGTCGTGGTCTCGACGGGGCGCGTGACGTAGCGTTCCAGCGCCTCCGCGTCCTCCTCGCGCATGGGCGCGCGGGGGGGCTTCCGCGATAAGCCGGTCACGAGCACGACGCGCCGCCCGCCCATCATTGGCATCTGCTCGGCCGCGGCGATGGCGTGCTGCACGTCCGCGGAGTTGAGGTCGAAGGAAGACTCGTTGAACTCGCGCAGCGCAGAGCCCTTCAGCGCCGTGTCCGTGATGTAACGCACCGCCGCGTCGCGCAGGTAATCCTCCGGCCCGAAGAGCAGGTAGAGCGGCCCGACCTTCCCCGCCTTTAATTCCCCTTTCAGCTCTTCACGCGTGAGCGTTGGCATTATGGCTCTTCGTTGACGCCGAAGCCGTTGACGAGGGTGGAGACGAGGCTCTCGGCGAAGCTGCGCGAGAGGCGCTCGACCGCGGGGTCTTCCTCGTTGAAGAAGGAGCGCGGGTCGTCCGTGAACTCGAACTCGCCTCGGTAGACGTAGTCCTGGTTGTCGTAGAGGACGCGGTTGGTGACCTGGTCGCGGACGGTGACGGCGGCCGTGATCGTGACCTCGAAGATGCGCGCGCGGCCCCGCGTGTCGAGCAGCACGCCGTAGAAGGCGAAGCTCTTGATGGTGCCGTCCACCACGGCGTCCGCGCCCTTCGTCTCGCTCTGCACGCGCAGCCCCTTGCCGCGCCGCAGAATCTCGCGCATGACCGAGTCGGTGAAGCGCGACTCGATCCTGTACCGCAGCGCCTGGTTCTGGAACGCGGGCACGGCGACCGTCTTGATGTGGACGGGCAGCCCCGACTTCGTCACCGGCTTGTACCCGCAGCCGCGGAAGCCCGACATGAAGAGGACGAGCCCGGCGAGCGCCGTCGCGCTTAAGAGTCTCTTACTCAGCAGCATCGGTTTTGACGATACGACACCGAAGTCACGGGTGACAAGCGCCCGCCGCCTTTACCGCGTCGATGACCCTCACGGTCTCGACGGCGGCGCGCACGTCGTGGACGCGGACTACCGAAGCGCCGCGCAGGACGGCGGCGGCGACGGTCGCCATCGTGCCGTGCAGCCTCTCTCCGACCGGCGCGCCGCCGACGAGCGTGCCGACGAAACGCTTGCGGGACGTGCCGACGAGGAGCGGGAGGTCCGGGAAGCTCGCGGCGATTTCGTTCAGGCGCGCGAGCAGCTCGACGTTCTGCTCGTGGCTCTTGCCGAAGCCGAAGCCGGGGTCTACGGCGATGCTCTCCCGGGCGACGCCGCGCCCGACGGCTTCGGCGACGCTCGCGCGCAGCGAGTTCGTGACTTCGCCCAGAACGTCTTCGACCGGCGGGAGCGTGTGCAGCGTCGCGCGCGCGCCGAGCGAGTGCATGAGGACGAGCCCGGCCCCGGCCTGCGCCGCCTCGTCGGCGAGCGCGGGGTCGAAGCGCAGGGCCGAGATGTCGTTGAGAATTTCGGCCCCGGCCGCGAGCGCGGCGCGCGCGACGGACGCCTTCGTCGTGTCCACCGAGACGGGCGCGGAGACGCGCCCGGCCAGGGCTTCGACGACGGGCACGACCCGGCGCGACTCTTCTTCGGCGTCCACGTCGGCGCTCCCCGGCCGGGTTGACTCGCCGCCGACGTCGAGGATGTCTGCGCCCTCCGCCACCAAGCGCTCGGCGTGCTCCAAGGCCCGCGCGCGGTCGAAGAAGAGCCCACCGTCGCTGAAGCTGTCGGGCGTCACGTTCAGCACGCCCATCACGAGCGTGCGCGCGCCCCACGGCAGGCTCCGACGCGCGAGTCTCCACCGTCGCCCCTCGGCGCTCGCGTTAGCTGAAACGTTCTCCATGCTCAGGGCTGTCGGAAGAGGAGGCTCATGCAGGTCAGCCCGCCCTCGGCCTTCGCGAACTCCGAGACATCTATGGGGCGCACGTCGTAGCCGCGCGCCGCGAGCATCTCGGCCGTGCGGGGGAAGGCGGCACTGATGCAGACGGAACCGTTGACGCGAAGGACGTTGGCGGCCCACGGCTCGGACGCGTCCACCGCCAGGGCCGCGCGCCCGCGGAAGAGGCTCGCGTCCACCCAGTCGGGGTTGACGAGCACCGTCTCCTCGTCGAGCGCGGAGCAGCCGGTCTTCAAATGCAGGCAGCCGCGCGGCTCGACCGTGATGACTTCGTACCCGTGCGGGGCTGCGAACCGGCGCAGCGCCTCCGCGCCCGACGCGTTCGTCCGCGGCGAGAGCCCGACGTAGAGCGCCCGCCCGAGGCGCAGCACGTCACCGCCTTCGAGCGTCGCGGGCCGCTCGACCCGCACGACCCTTCGGAGCCGCGCCACCTCCGGCTCTATCAAACTCACCTCGCCGCGCCGCGACTCGACGCCCGGGCGCGTGAGTACGGCCAGCTCGTCCAGCACGACCGCCGTGTCTTCGACGAAGACGCTGTCGGGCAGTTCATCGACGGCGGGCAGCGTGACGACGCGCGCGCCGCAGGCGCGGAGCGCGTCGCAGTAGCCGCGGTGCTGCGCGGCGGCCGCGGCCGCGTCCAACGGCTCGCGCTCCCTGTACGTCAACTCGCACCCGTCCATCGAGCGCGCGGGCTCCCTCGTCAGCGCGACAATCATGCGTGCCTACCCGTCACTGCCGCCGGCGCTCCCACTCTCTGACGGCCGCCTCGTATGCGGCCAGCCACTTCCGCACGTAGGCGGCGACCTTTTTATCGGCCTCGTCCGGGCAGTCGCCGTACTTGGCTATGTACTCCTTGCCGGTCTCGTATGCGACCTTTTGCTGTTCGACGTTGCCCTTGAAGTTGTCGAGAAACCTCTGGTAGAGCTTCGCCTTCGCCTGCTTGTCGTCACACGAGGAAGGGGCGACGGCGTTACCCCGCGCGGGCGCCGGCGCTGGACTGGCGGCGCTGCTCAGCGTGAGCAGTCCCGCGCCGACGACTAACAGCGGGAGGATTCGTTTGATGTTCATATCGGGAATAAGGAAAAGGGGAAGAGGCCGCGAACCCCCTTCCCCTTTTATTCATAAACTCCGGGACGCTTAAGCCGGAGCCGGGTTGCCGCCCGTGATGGGGGGCAGGATCGGCTTGAGCGGGTTGGCCGCGGGCTCCTTGAGCTGCGGCCGGTCGGAGTCGTCCTTGTGCGACGTGGAGTCGTCGTCGTCGAGCGGCAGGCCCGCGATGATGCGGCGAATCTGGACGGCGTCGAGCGTCTCGCGGTCGAGCAGCGTCTCGGCCAGCCGGATCATCGTCTCGCGGTTCTCCTCGATGATGCCGCGCGCGCGCTCGTACTGGTCGCCGACGATCTTCTTGACCTCCTGGTCGATCTTGATCGCCGTGTCCTCGGAGAAGTCGCGGTGCTGCGCGATCTCGCGGCCGAGGAAGATCTGCTCCTCCTTCTTGCCGAAGGTGAGCGGGCCGAGGTTGCTCATGCCGTACTCGCACACCATCGCGCGCGCGAGTTCCGTGGCGCGCTCGATGTCGTTGGACGCGCCGGTCGTGATGCTGCCGAGGAAGACCTCTTCGGCGATGCGGCCGCCCATCAGGATGGCGATCTGGCCGAGCAGGTAGTCCTTCGTGTAGTTGTGGCGGTCGCCCTCGGGCAACTGCTGCGTGACGCCCAGGGCCATGCCACGCGGGATGATGGTCACCTTGTGGACGGGGTCAGCGTTCGGCACCTTCAGGCCGACGAGCGTGTGGCCCGCCTCGTGGTAGGCCGTGACGCGCTTCTCCTCGTTGGTGATGACCATCGACTTGCGCTCGGCGCCCATCAGCACCTTGTCCTTCGCCAGCTCGAAGTCCGCCATGTTGACGATCTTCTTGTTGTAGCGGGCGGCGTTGAGCGCGGCCTCGTTGACGAGGTTGGCGAGGTCTGCGCCGGTGAAGCCCGGCGTGCCGCGCGCGATGACCTGAATGTCAACGTCCTCACCCAAAGGAATCTTGCGCGTGTGAACCTTGAGGATGCCCTCGCGGCCGCGGACATCGGGACGCGGCACGACGACGCGGCGGTCGAAGCGGCCCGGGCGGAGCAGCGCCGGGTCGAGCACGTCCGGGCGGTTCGTCGAGGCCATGATGATGACGCCGTCGTTCGACTCGAAGCCGTCCATCTCGACGAGCAACTGGTTCAGGGTCTGCTCGCGCTCGTCGTGACCGCCGCCTAAGCCAGCGCCGCGGTGGCGGCCGACCGCGTCGATCTCGTCGATGAAGATGATGCACGGCGCGTTCTTCTTGCCCTGCTCGAAGAGGTCGCGCACGCGCGACGCGCCGACGCCGACGAACATCTCGACGAAGTCAGAGCCCGAAATCGAGAAGAACGGGACGTTGGCCTCGCCCGCCACGGCGCGCGCCATCAGCGTCTTGCCCGTGCCCGGAGGGCCGACGAGCAGCACGCCTTTGGGGATGCGCCCGCCGAGCTTCTGGAACTTCTGCGGCTCCTTGAGGAACTCGATGATCTCCTGAAGTTCCTCCTTGGCCTCGTCCACGCCGGCCACGTCCTTGAAGGTGACGCGCTTCTGCTGGTTGTTCAGGAGTTTCGCGCGCGACTTGCCGAAGGAGAGCGCCTTGTTGCCCCCCGACTGCATCTGCCGCAGCATGAAGATCCAGAAGCCGACGAGGAGGAGCACGGGGCCCCACCACATCAGGATCGACCAGAAGGCCCCGCTCGTGGCGGGCTCAATCTGCGCCTTATCGACGAGCAGTTTGCCGTTGGCGTCCTTCTCGACGGCGAGCGCCATCAGGTCGCCCTTAATCTTGTCGCCTTCGATGGGCGTCTTGAACTGGGTCTTGCCCTTATCGACCGAGACGACCTCGGCCTGCTTGATCGTCATCTCGGCGATCTGGCCGCTGCGCACCTTCTCGATCAGTTCGCCGTAGGTCAACTCCTTGGCGTCCTTGCCCTGCCGGTTGGTGACGAACTGGTAGAGCATCACGGCGCCGACCAGGATGAGCACCCAGAAAATCAGTTGTCTCGCAGTGGAACTCAAAATCTTCTACGCCTCCGACGCCGATGATAACCCAAACGGCGCCTTTTGTCGCTCCCCGCCGAACCCCTCGAACTTCCCGCCCGGCCGCCAAACTAGAGGGAGCGAGCCACTGTTTTCATACGGCGGACGGGCTTGGTTTGGATGCCCACGGCGCGCGCGCCGTTGCGCCTTACGGACGCCACCCCGATTGTAGGTTCCGCCAGCGCCATTTTCAACCTATTTCCCCGAAAAGGCCGGCGGCCGCCTCACACGATAGAGGCCGTGGAGGTGGTTTACGTTCCGCCTCCTTCGACTGTTTCAGCGGCCGGGCGGAAGTGAAGCAATCCCCGGCGGCGTTCGACGCTCGCGCCGCCGGGGAGTTCGGCGACGCGGCCACCGCGCTCGCCTTCGAGGAGGCGCTCGACGCCGACGAGGTGCGCGCGCGACAGACGGCGCAGGTCGCCGCGCGCGCGCGCCAGCCACAGGCGCAAAGCGCGACGCCGGAGCGCGGGGGCCGCGCGCTTGAGCGCCTCGACTTTGAGCGGACGCGAGCCCGCGGGCTCTTCCCGCGCCCCTCCCCTGACGCTTTCGTCGGCCTCTCCGAGCAGCGCTGAGGCCATCTCGTCGAGCGCGGCGGAGTCTTCGCGCAGGAGCGCGGCGGCGCGCGCGAGGGCCTCGGCCGCGCGCGGGTTAAAGGTTTCCAGCAGCGGCAGGAGCCTGCGCCGCACACGCACGCGCGCGAAGCGCTCGTCTTCGTTCATCGCGTCCGTGCGGAACTCGACGCCGCGCTCGCGGCAATAGCTTTCGGTGTCGGCGCGCCGCGCCCAGTTCAAGAGCGGCCGGCGCAGAGAGACCTCGCCCCCGACTTCGAGCGTGCGCTCGGGGGCCATCCCCGCCAGGCCCTCCGCGCCGCTCCCGCGCAGCAGGCGGAGCAGGACTGTCTCCGCCTGGTCGTCGAGCGTGTGCGCCGCGAGCACCGCCCGCGCCCCGCACTCGCGCGCCGCCTCCCCGAGGAACTCGTAGCGCGCGCGCCGGGCCGCCTGCTCAAGGTTCTCCCCCGCCCCCTCCGACAAGGCCGCGCGGCCGACGACGCACTCGAAGCCGAGACCGCGCGCGAGCGCCTCCACCCAACGCGCGTCGCCCGCGCCCGCCTCCCCGCGCAGCCCGTGGTCGAGGTGCGCCGCCGTCAAGTCCACGCCGAGCAGGCCCGCGCGCTTCAACTCTTCGAGCGCGAGCAGCAGCGCCGTCGAGTCCGCGCCGCCCGAGACGGCGACCAGTACACGCTCGCCGCGCGGCGGCCAGCCCCGCAGCCGCCACTCGCGCAGCAACAGCCGAGCGAAACGTCCGGGCACGCCCTCCGGCCTTGATTTCAAATTTGAAATCTCAAATTTCAAATTCTTCCCGCGCTCCGTCTAAAATTCCGGCACGGATGGCCGCGCCGCGCGTGTTTGAACGAGGCGACGCCTTCGATTCTCTCATCCGAAAGGGGTGCAATTAAAATGAAAGCAGGACAGACTCTGCGCGCGCTCGGCCTCGCCCTCGCGCTCAGCACGGCCGCCTACGCGCAGACACAGCAGCCCGACCCGCCGCCGCGCAGGCCGCAAGGCCCGGCCGCGGGCCCCATCATCAAACTCCCGCCCGGCTCCGGCGCTGTCGAAGAACAGGCAAAGACGCCCGGCGCGAAAGAGCAGGCCGCGACCGCGACGGCCCAGCCTCAGAGGTGGGAATACTGCCTCATCAACGCCGTCCGCGTCCGCCAGAAGAGCTTCGGCATCGGCTCGTCCGTGCAGGTCGTCGCCGCCTACGTACGCTACCTGCCCGAGGGCTCCGAAGAGATCGAAGGCGCGAGCGAGGAGGAGGCGCTCGGCAACGCGCTCGCCAAGCTCGGCGAGGACGGCTGGGAGCTGACCGCCGTCCGCACTGACCTCCACCTCCTAGAAGGCAGCGGCCGGACGACCTCCGTCTACTTCTTCAAGCGCCCGAAGAGGCAGGAGTGACCGCGCGCGCCCTCGAAAAAAACTGAAACCCGCGCGCGTCCCCTGCCACAAACAGGTACGCGGCGGTGTGTTCCCTTCAAACGGCCGCCCGCAAACCCGTCCGAAGAGGAGAGAACGAAAATGGTGTGGCAGAACCTTCGCCCCGCGCTCGCACGCGCGGCCCGGCTCGCGTTCCTGACCTGCGCGCTCGCCGCGCTCGCACTCTCCGCGCCGCCCGCGCGCAGGCTCGGCACGGAAGCCTCCGCGCAGGCCGAGCGCTTCGAGGGGCAGTGGCTCGTCGAGTACCGAACCGACGAGGGGAAGACCTCGCTCACGCTGAACTACCGGGAGGAGAAGCGCAGCGCCGCGGGCCGCGTCTACCGGAACAACTGGAACCAGACCCATAACGTCGCGCCGGAGTCGCTGCACGGCCTGACGCGCGAGCAGGCGCTCTCGGCCTCGGGCACCAACGTCCGCTTCGAGCTGCGGCGCGACGCGGGCACATTCGTCTGCGAGGGCTGGTTTAAGAACGGCAGCGGCTCCGGCCACTTCACCTTCGTCCCCGACCCGGGCTTCGCCGCCGAGCTGGGGCGGCGCGGCGTCGGCACGCCCGACGCGCGGCAGCTCTTCCGCCTGGCGATGGCCGAGGTGGGCCTCGCTCTGCTCGACGAGCTGAGGTCGGCGGGCTACCCGCAGCCGTCCGTCGAACAGCTCGTCCGCATGGGCGAGCACGGAGTGCGCGCAGACTACGTGCGCGGCTTGAAGGAGCTGGGCTACCGCCTCGGCACAATCGAGTCGCTCGTGCGGATGCGCGACCACGGCGTGACCCTCGAATACATCGGCGGGCTGCGCGAGGCGGGCTTCGACCGGCTCCCGGCCGAGACCCTGGTGCGCACACGCGACCACGGCGTCACGCCCTCCTTCATCCGCGAGATACGCGCCGCGGGGTTCGACATCCCTTCGCTCGAAGGTCTCATACGCGTGCGCGACCACGGCGTGACCCCCGAGTTCATCCGGGAGATGCGCCGCGAAGGCTACGACTCGCTCACGCTCGAACAGCTCATCCGCACACGCGACCACGGCGTCACGGTCAGCTTCATCCGCGAGCTGCGCGACCTCGGCTACTCGCACCTGCCCGTCGAACAACTCATCCGCCTGCGCGACCACGGCGTCAGCCCCGACTTCATCCGCCGCGTCAAGTCGAGCGGCAATTCGCCCACCGTCGAAGAGCTGATCCGCATGAAGAACAGGGGGAGTTACTGAGGCTGGGGGCCGGTCAACGCTTTGTTCGGACGGACGAAATCCCTTACGGCGGCGCTCGCCGCCTGTCTCCTCCTGAGTGCTCTGCCTTCTTCCGCCCGGCAGGCTCAGGGGGAGGTCGCGTTTCGCGGCGTGGACGTGTTCGACGGCTCGCGCATGATTCGCCGCGTGAACGTCCTCGTGCGCGGCGGCATGATTCGCGCTGTCGGCAGGGACTTTGCGATTCCGCCGTCCGCGCAGGTCATCGACGGCAGGGGCAAGACTCTCCTGCCCGGTCTCTTCGACGCGCACATACATCTCGGTATGAGGTTTGGCGAACAGTTCCTCCGGGACGCACTGGGCTTCGGCGTCACGACAGAGCTTGAGATGGCGGGAGGCGACGCGAGTCTGGCGCTCAGGAGGAGGATGGAGGCCGGCGACTTACAGGACGTGGCGGATCTCCGCGCGGCCGGCATCGTCGTCACCGCCCCCGGCGGCCACCCCACGCAGATGGGCGGGCCTCCCTTCCCGACCTTCGCCCCCGGCGACGACGCGCAGGCGTTCGTTGACGCCCGCATCGCGGAAGGCGCGGACTACATCAAGATCATCTACGAGCACGAGTACCCCACGCTGACGAAGCGGCAGCTCGAAGAGATCGTCGCCGCGGCCCACCGCCGCAACAGGCTGGCCGTCGTTCACGTCTCCACGCAGGGCGAGGCGCGCGACGCCATCGGAGCCGGGGCGGACGGTCTGGTACACATCTTCGCCGATTCTATGCCCGCCCCAGGCTTCGCCGAATTCGCCGCCCGCCACCAGGTCTTCGTCGTCCCCACGCTGAGCGTCATCGAAATGGCGACGGGCGGGCCTGACAAGCCCTGGTGGCAGGGCTCGCCGCGCCTGGCCCCCTACATCACGCCCTTCATGCGAGGCATGCTCGACCGCAAATTCCCGCCCAGCTTCGCACGGAACCGGAAGCTGAAGTATGCGTCGGCCGCCGTCCGCGCGCTTCACCGCGCCGGCGTCCCCGTCCTCGCGGGCACCGACGCCCCCGCCCCGGGCCTCGCACACGGCCTGAGCCTCCACCGCGAACTGGAGCTACTGGTTCGCTCCGGCCTCACGCCGACCGAGGCCCTCGCCTCGGCGACCTCCAGACCCGCCCGCGCTTTCGGCTTCCGCGACCGCGGCCGCATCGCGGCGGGGCAGCGCGCCGACCTGCTTCTGGTCGAAGGCGACCCGACCGCCGACATCACGGCCACCCGCGACATCGCCGGGGTTTGGAAGCTCGGCGTCCCTCACCAACGACGCTCCGCCGAACTGCCGGCCGAAACGAAGTAAACCGTCTTTAAGCGATAATCATTGTGCCCGTCCCCTCGTCGGTGAAGACTTCGGAGAGGAGGGCGTTGCGCAAGGAGCCTTTGATGATGTGGGCGGAGCGGACGCCGCGGCGGAGCAGCTCGGTGATGTTCTGGAGCTTGGGGATCATGCCGCCGGTGGCGACGCCGTCTCGGATGAGCGCCTCGACCTCGGCGGCCGTGAGGCGCGAGATTTTCGTCGCCTGCTCGCCGGGGCGCAGGTAGATGCCGTCCACGTCCGAGAGCATGACCAGCTTCTCGGCTTCGAGCCGCACGGCGATCTCGGCGGCGATGGTGTCGGCGTTGATGTTGAAGACCCGCCCCTCGTCGTCCGCCCCCAGCGAAGAGACGACCGGCAGGTAGTCGTGGTCTAAGAGCACGCGCAGCAGGCGGTCGTCTATCTCCAGCACGTCGCCGACGTGGCCGAAGTCCACGCGCTCGCTCTCGCCCGTCTCCCGGTTGACGATGTCTCTGGGCGGGCGGCGCTCGGCGTGGACGATGTTGCCGTCCACGCCCGACAGGCCCACCGCCGGCACGCCGCGCTGGCGCAGGGCGGCGAGGATGTCCGTGTTGATCTTGCCGGCGAAGATCATCTTCGCCATGTCGAGCGTGGCGTCGTCGGTGACGCGGCGGCCGTCGATGATGGTCTGCTCGACGCCCATCTGCTCGGCCAGCTCGGTCAACTGCTTCCCGCCGCCGTGCACGACGCAGACGCGGATGCCGACCTGATGCAGCAGCGCCAGCTCCTCGGCCAGGCTGGCGAGGTTCCCCTCCTCCTCCGTCACCTTCCCCGAGAGCTTGACGACGAACGTCTTGCCCTTAAACCGCTGGATGTAGGGCAGCGCCTCGCGCAGGAGGTCGAGTCTCTGCTGGTGCTGGCTCATGCGCTCACTCCGTTCGCGCGTAAACCGTGAACCGTAAACCGTGACAAGATGAAAACCGGCGTGGCTTTCTCTTGTCACGGTTTACGGTTCACGGTTTACGGCCTTCAAAATCGCCTTCTGCACGTGCAGCCGGTTCTCGGCCTCGTCGATGACGACGGAGGCGTCCGAGTCGATGACTTCGTCGGTGACGATGCAGTTGCGGCGGACGGGGAGGCAGTGCATGAAGAGGCCGCGGTCGGTGCGCGCCATCTTGGCCGCGTCCACGATCCACTCGCCGCGGTAGGGCGCGCGCTCCTCCACGTCGTCCTGCGGGCGCCCGTAGAACTCCTTGCTCCCCCAGCTCTTCGCGTAGACGACCTGCTGCCCGTCGAAAGCCTCCTCCACGTCGCGCGTCACGGTGACGGTCGCGCCCGCGTCGAAGGCGCGCGAGTTGACCTCGCGGATCAGGTCTTCGTCCAGCTCGTAGCCGGGCGGGTGCGCGATGGTCAGGTCGTGCCCCATCTGCGCCGCCGCGAGCGCGAAGCTGTTCGGCACGGCCATCGGCAGAGGCTTCGGGTGCCACGCCCACGTCAGCAGAACCTTCTTCCTCCCCTCGCCCAAGCGTTCGCGCACGGTCAACATGTCCGCCAACGCCTGACACGGGTGGTGCATCGCCGATTCGAGGTTGATGACGGGCACGTCCGAATACTTAGCGAAGGCCGCGAGCACGGGGTCTTGCCGCTCCTCCTTCCAGTCCTTCAGCGCGGCGAAGGTGCGCACGCCGATGGCCGACGTGTAGCGCGCGAGCACGCGCACGAACTCCTTGACGTGCTCGGTCTTGTCGCCGTCCATCACGACGCCCTCGCGGTGTTCGAGCGTCCAGCTCGTCCCGCCCGGCTCAAGCACGACCGGGTTGCCGCCCAGCTCGTACACGCCGACCTGCATCGACGCGCGCGTGCGCAAGCTCGGGTTGAAGAAGACGAGCCCCACGCTCCTTCCCGCGAGCGGCTTCGACGCGTCTTCACCTTTCTTGAAGCGCGCGGCCGCGTCGAGCAAGCCCTCAAGCTCCTCGCGCGTCCACTCGGCGGTGGTCAGAAAGTTTCTCGGCATCGCCTAACCCAGGACTTCCTTCAAAGCCTCGACGAACAGCCCCGCCTCCTCCCTCGTCAGGCACAGCGGCGGGAGCAGGCGCAAGACCTTCGGGTCGCTCGAAGTGCCCGTGATGACGCGCCGTTCGAGCAGGGCCTTGTTGACCCGCGCGGCTACGGGTTCGTCGAACTCGACGCCGAGCAGGAACCCGACGCCGCGCACGCCCGCGACGCCCCGCACGCCCTTCAAACTCTCGCGCCAGAAGCTCTCGACGGCGCGGACGTTCTCCAACATCCCGTCCGCCTCAATCGCTTCGAGCGTCGCCGAGACGGCCGCCATCGCCAGCATCCCGCCGCCGAAGGTCGTGCCCAGGTCGTTCTCCTTAATCGCCGACGCGACCGCCTCAGTCGTCAGACACGCTCCGACGGGCACGCCGCTCCCCAGCGCCTTCGCCAGCGTAATCACGTCCGGCACCACGCCGCCCGCCGCCCCGCTCCCCGCGAAGAACCAAGAGCCCGTGCGGCCGATCCCGGTCTGCACCTCGTCGAAGATGAGCAGCATCCCGCGCTCGTCGCACAGCCGCCTCAACTCTCGAAAGAACTCGGGCGGGGCCGTCCCCACGCCCGCCATCGACTGAACCGGCTCGAGCATCACGGCCGCGACCGTCTCGTCCGCGAGCGCCGCAACGGATTCAACCGACCCGAACTCGGCGCAGAGGTGGCCGGGCACGTTCGGCTTACCTATCTCTCGGTACTTGCCGAGGAAGGTCGCGCTGATGGAGTCGGCCGTGCGGCCGTGGAAGCCGCCCGTGAACGTGATGACACGCTCGCGCCCCGTCCTCATGCGCGCCATCCGCATCGCGTTCTCGTTCGCCTCCGTCCCCGAGTTGCAGAAGAAGGCTTTCGTCACGCCTGCGGGCGCGCGCCCGACTAACTTCTCCGCGGCCTCCGCGCGCACGTCCGAGTAGACCACGTTCGAGTAGAAGAGCAGACGCCCCGCCTGCTCGCGCAGGGCCTCTACGACGCGCGGGTGGCAGTGGCCCGTCGCGCAGACCGCGTGCCCGCCGTACAGGTCGAGGAAGCGCTCGCCCTCGCTCGTCTCGACCCACGAGCCCTCGCCCTTCACCGGCGCGAACGGGAACTTCTTGTACGTCGCGAGCTGAAACTCCTCCTCCCGCGCCGCGATGTCAGCGAATTTAGTCGTCGTGTCTGTCGTCATCTTTTTTGACAACTAGGTCAGTACCACCCGCGGTAGCGGGTGGGCGTAACACTTGCGGCGTGATTGCTGACCGCGTGCCTCTCATCAATCGGCAAGCCGTCGGTGTAAGGCCCACCCGCTGCCGCGGGCGGTTCTGACCTTTATTACTCAAGGGTTGCCGCCGACGAGCATCAACCCCGTTCTCTCTTCGAGGCCGAACATCAGGTTCATGTTCTGGACGGCCTGACCCGCCGCGCCCTTGACTAAATTGTCGATGGCCGAGAACACGACCACCTGACGGCCGCGCGCGGCGAAGCCGATGTCGCAGAAGTTCGTCAACTTCACCCAGTTGATGTCGGGCGAGCCCGAGACCAGGCGGACGAAGAAAGAGCCGCGGTAGAACTCCGCGTACAACTCCTTCAACCGCTCGGCCGTCATCTCTTCAGACACCTCCGCGTAGATGGAGGCGAAGATGCCGCGCGAGACCGGCAGCGAGTGCGTCATGAAGACCAGCTCGCCCGGCCAGCGCCCCTCGCCCCCGACCGCGCGCAGCGCCTGCTCGATCTCGGGCACGTGCTGGTGCGTGAAGGGCTTGTATGCGTAGAAGGAGTTGGAGCGCTGCGGGTGGTGCGTGTTCGCGGCGGGCTTCGCGCCCGAACCGGAAGAGCCGGTCTTCGCGTCCACCACCACCCGCCCCTTCAGCGCCCCCGACGCGGCCAGCGGCCCGAGTCCCAACAGCGTCGCCGTGGCGAAGCACCCGGGGTTCGACACCAGCCGCGCACTCTTAATCCGCTCGCGGTTGAACTCCGTCAGCCCGTAGACGAACTCGCGCTGAAGCTCGACGGCCGTGTGCTCGCGCCCGTAGTGCTCAAGGAACTCGCCCGCATCGTCCAACCGGAAGTCGCCCGACAGATCAACGACCTTCACGCCCGTCGGCAGCCGCGGCGCTATCTCCAAAGCCTGCCCGTGCGGCAGCGCGAGGAAGACGCAGTCGAGGACGGAGAGACTCTCGAAGTCGTCGGGGGCCTTCACGAAGCTCAGGTCGGTCAACCCGAAAAGGTTCTTGTGAACCTCGCCGACGGCCTTCCCCGCGTGCTCGTTGGCCGTGACCATCAAGACCTCGGCGCGCGGGTGGAAGAGCAGTATGCGCAGAAGCTCCGCCCCGCCGTAACCCGACCCGCCGAAGATGCCGACGCGAAGTTTTGAGTTTTCAGTTTTCAGTTTTCAGCCCCTCCTTCTTTTACAGAAACTCAGTCGCCGGCGGCCGCGGCTTCACTGAAAACTGAGAACTGAAAACTGGAAACTTTATTCTTAATCAGCTCGAACAGGCGCGCGCCGTCGCGCTTGGCGTTGCCGGCCGGCGCGCCCAGCTCGCTCGTGATGTAGTCCTCGCCCATCTGCGAGTCAGTGACCGAGCCCGCCACCACGTCCACGTCTATCCGGCGGCGGCGGAACAGCTCGATGCCGCCCCACGCGCCCACGTAGTCCGACGCGCAGAAGACGACGGCCGCCGTCGCCGCGCGCAGCTCCTCATCTTCAAAGACCGACTCGACCGAGTAGCCGCCCAGGATGCCGTCGCCCAGCTCGATGACGACGAGGTCGGGGGCCGACTCGTTGAGCTTGGAGATGATTGCCTTCGCCACGGGCGCGAGGTCGCCGACGCCGACCGTGGAAGGCAGGCCGCAGTCGAGGAAGCTCGCGGTCGCCACCGCCCCGTGGTCTGCCATGTTGAGCGTGTCGCGCAGGGCCGCCACGCCCGACAGCTTCGCCGCCGCCACGCGCATCCCCTGCCGCGTCGCCTGCCGCACGATCTCGGTCGCCGCGAAGGTCTTCCCCGAGTTCATGCACGCCCCCGCCACGATGACGAGCGGCGCGCAAGCCTCCGGCAGAGTGTCGCGCAGGGCCAGCGCGCCGTCGCGGATGTTCCGCACCCGCTGCGCTTCGTCCACGACGAAGCCGAGCACCTCGACCTCAATCGCGTCGCTCAGGGACGAGTGGTGACCCTTGCAGCAGCCGATGACGCCGCCCATGTTCAGGAGGTGCAGCCGGTCGCCCGCGCCCGCCTCAGCCGGCACGTCGCCGACGAACCCCTTGAGCGCGCGCCGGCTCCCCAGCGCGCCGACCAGCACGTCGCCCGGGTTGATCTTCGCCAGACGACCCGTCGGCAGTTCGAGCTGGTTGTAAGTGGCGCTGTCGGTCAGCGCGCGCACCGCGACCACGTCGCCCACGCGCACGGCCCTGCGCCCGCCCGTCGCCGCGAGCGTCCGCCCGAGCCCCAGCCCCGACACGACCGAACCGATCTTGTCGGCCTCCACGACCGTCACCTTCGTCCCCGTCTCTTCCATCGGCGGCGTCCCCCTTTCCAACTAGTCGAGGTTCGTCTTCGCAAGCGTTCTCAGGCGGAGCGCGTTGAGCTTGATGAAGCCCTCGGCGTCGCGCTGGTTGTAGACCGTGTCGGCCTCGAAGGTCGCGAGCTTCTCCTGGTAGAGCGAGTTCGGCGAGCGCCTCCCGGCGACGACGACGTTGCCGCGGTAGAGCTTCACACGCACTTCGCCCGTCACGCGCTCCTGCGTCGCGTCGATGGTCGCGCGCATCAGCTCCGACTCCGGCGCGAACCAGAAGCCGTAGTAGGCGCTCTCGGCGAACTTCAGACTCAAAGCGTCGCGCATCCGCAAGACCTCGCGGTCGAGCGTCAGCGATTCGAGCGCGCGGTGCGCGGCCTGAAGGATGGTCACGCCCGGCGTCTCGTACACGCCCCGCGACTTCATCCCGACGAAGCGGTTCTCGACGAGGTCAACGCGCCCCACGCCGTGCTCGCCGCCCAGACTGTTGAGCGCGGAGAGAAGTTCGACCGCGTTCAGCTTCTCGCCGTCGATGCTCACCGGCACGCCCTTCTCGAAACCGATGACCACGTACTGCGCGTCAGAACGCGCGTTCTCGGGCGACGCCGTCATCTGGAAGATGTCCGCGGGCGGCTCGGCCCAGGGGTCTTCGAGGATGCCGCCCTCGTAAGAGACGTGCATCAGGTTGCGGTCGGTCGAGTAGGGTTTCTCGGCCGTCGCCGTGACGGGAATCTCGTGCTCCTTCGCGTACGCGATGAGGTCGCTGCGCCCCTTGAACTCCCACTCGCGCCACGGCGCGACGACCTTGATGTCCGGCTCCAGCGCGTAGTAGGTCAGCTCGAAGCGCACCTGGTCGTTGCCCTTGCCCGTCGCGCCGTGCGCCACGGCGTCCGCGCCCTCGCGCCGCGCGATCTCGATCTGCCGCTTCGCGATGACCGGCCGCGCCAGAGACGTGCCGAGCAGGTAGACGCCCTCGTACAAGGCGTTGGCCTTCACCGCCGGCCACACGTACCCCTCGACGAACTCCTCGCGCAGGTCTTCGACGTAGAGCTTCGACGCGCCGCTCTTCAGCGCCTTCTCTTCGAGCCCGGCCAGCTCCTCGCCCTGCCCCACGTCCGCGCAGTAGCAGACGACCTCGCACCCGTACTTCGCCCGCAGCCAGTGCAGCATCACCGACGTGTCGAGCCCGCCCGAGTAAGCCAGTACGACCTTCTTAATCTTCTCCGTCACGCCCTCTCCTTTACTTGACCGACCGGACTAACCGAACAAATCCCAAATCTTCTTGATGGTCGCGCGCTGCGCCTTGCGCTCGTGCACGGCGATGAAGATGGTGTCTTCGCCCGCGATCGTCCCGACTATCTCCTCGATGCCGGCGCGGTCGATGGAGACCGCCACCGCCGAGGCCAGCCCCGGCTCGCACTTCGCCACGATCAGACAGTCGCCCGCCGGGTCTAAACCCAGCAGCCCGTGCGCGGCCGCCCCCTCCGCCGCGCGCGGCAGCGTGTAGTGGCCGTTGTGCTTGACGACGCCCAGCTCCTCCAGATCGCGCGACACGCTCGGCTGCGTCGCCACGAACCCGGCGCGCTCCAACAACGTCGTCAACTCCTGCTGCGTGCCGATGCGGCGCGCTCGGATGAGGCTCATGATCTTCTGCTGGCGCTTCGTCTTCTGCATGCCTTTAAAATCCCGCGGTTATGCAGCAAATTTGCATAACGTGTGCATAGATGCATAAACTAGCAGCAAAGATGCATGGGCGCAAGCCTGCGGCCTCCGTTTTTGTGTAGAATCGCGGGTGGGAGGGCGGCGGATGAGCGAGGCGAAAAAATTGTGGGGCGGGCGCTTCACGGGGCAGACCGACCCGGGGTTCGCGCGGTACAACCGCTCCTTCGGCTTCGACCGGAGGCTGTTCGAGGCGGACGTGCGCGGCAGCCTCGCGCACTGCGAGGGGCTGCGGGCGGCCGGCGTGCTGAGCGAGGACGAGGCCGTGGACGTTAAGCGCGGCCTGAACAAGCTGCTGGCGCGCGCCGGGCGCGAGGGCGAGGCGTTCTTCGACGACGAGGCGGCGGAGGACGTGCACTCGTTCATCGAGGCGCGGCTGACCGAGTCGGTCGGCGACGCGGGGCGGAGGCTCCACACGGGGCGCAGCCGCAACGACCAGGTGGCGACGGCCCTGCGGCTGTGGCTGCGCGACGAGATCGACCGCTGTACGGAGGCCCTGCGCGGCGTGCAGGCGGCGCTGCTCGACCTCGCCGAGTCGCACTCGGACGCGGTGCTGCCCGGCTACACGCACCTGCAGCGCGCGCAGCCCGTCATGTTCGCACATTGGTGCCTCGCCTACTTCGAGATGTTCGCGCGCGACCGCGGGCGGCTCGGGGACGCGCGCCGTCGCGTGAACGTGATGCCGCTCGGCTCGGCCGCGCTGGCCGGGACGAGTCACCCGATAGACCGCGAGCTGGTCGCGCGCGAACTCGGCTTCGACTCGGTCTCGCGCAACAGCCTCGACGCCGTGAGCGACCGAGACTTCTGCGTCGAGTTCGCCGCCGCTTCCTCACTCGTGATGGCCCACCTCTCTCGGCTGGCCGAAGACCTCATCATCTACGCGACGACGGAGTTCGGGTTCGTCGAACTCTCCGACGTGGTGGCGACGGGGTCGAGCCTGATGCCGCAGAAGAAGAACCCGGACGCGCTCGAACTCGTGCGCGGAAAGACCGGCCGCGTCTACGGCCACACGCTGGCGCTGCTCACCGTCATCAAGGGGCTGCCACTCACCTATAACAAGGACATGCAGGAGGACAAGGAGGCCGTCTTCGACACGGCCGACACGGTGCGCGAGTCTTTGGAGGTGACGGCGACCGTGCTCCGCAACGTCCGCCTGCGCGAGGCGCGCGCGCGCGACGCCGCGTCGGTCGGCTACATGAACGCGACCGAGATGGCCGACTACCTCGTCCGGCGCGGACAGCCGTTCCGCGAGGCGCACGAGGCCGCCGGGCGCATGGTCTTGCACGCGCTCTCGAAGGGGCTTGAGCTGCACGAGCTTGAGCTGGAGGAGCTGCAAGGGTTCTCGCCGCTCGTCGCGGAGGACGTGTACGAGGCGCTCTCGCTCGAACAGACCTTAGCGACGAAGTCGCAGACGGGCGGCACCTCGCCCGGGCGCGTGCGCGAGGCTTTGGCGGCGGCGCGTGCGTCGCTCGACGCGCGCGGGGAGTGAATGATGAGAGTGACGCGGTACGCAATCCTTCGGGCGGCGCTGTCGATCCTGGTACCGCTCGCGGCGCTGGCGGGCGGCGCGCGGGGCCTTTCGCAAGCGCCCGACGCACAGCCGCAGGGACAGACCTTCTACAAACCGACGGGCGAAGAGGGCATGGTCGAGGGCGTCGTCAGCGTCGAGGGCGAGGTGCCGCCTCGGCCCGTCATCTCGACGTTGGAGTCCGACCCCGTCTGCGCCTCACAGAACAGGGGCGGGCTGCGGGCCGAAGACATCGTCGTCGGGCGCGGCCGGCTCGCCAACGCGCTGGTCTACGTCGAGTCCCCCGCGCTCGACGGCCGGAAGTTCGAGCCGCGCCACTGGGCCCCGGTGCTCGGGCAGCGCCGGTGCCGCTTCGCGCCTCACGTGCTCGGCATGGAGGCCGGCCAGACGCTCTACGTCGAGAACGGCGACCGAACGCCCCACAACCCCGTTTTTCAAACGAAGGTGAACCCGCTCTTCAACAAGGTCGTCATGCCCGGCGGAACCTTCGAGATTCCACTGAGGCAGCCCGAGCCGCCCTTCGCCGTCACGTGCCGCCAGCACCCTTGGGAGCGCGGCTACGTCGCAGTCCTCCCGCACCCCTTCTTCGCGGTGACGGGGCGCGGCGGCACGTTCGCTATCGAGGCGCTCCCGCCCGGCGACTACGAGGTCGTCGTCTGGCACGAAAAGTTTAAGGAGATGCGCGCGAAGGTGAGCGTCGGCGCGAGAGAGACGAAGGTCTCGAACTTCACATACAAGTTCCCCGGCGACGTGCGCTGAAGAAATACCGTAAACCGTGAACCGTAAACCGTGACAGGTGAAAGGCGGCCTGCCTTCTTCCTGTCACGGTTTACGGTTCACGGTTTACGTTCTTCTCAGGAGCGTCTGCGTCCGCGCCTGGGCCTGGGCTTGGGCGTCGGGCTCGGGGTGGGGGTCGGGGTGGGGGCCACCTCTTCGGGCGTGACGTGCGCCTCGACCGTCTGGCGGCCGTCGTCGCCGATGCGGACGACGACGACGGGCTTGACGGCGTTGCGCTCGGCGTTGAAGGTGACGGGGCCTGTGACGCCGGGGAACTCTCGGGTCGCGGCGAGCGAGTCGCGCAGCGCCGCGTGTTCGAGCGTGGGCGCGCGCTCGATGGCGGCCAGCATGATGCGCGCGGCGTCGTAGGCCGTGGCCGCGAAGGAGTCGGGCGGCGTGCCGAACAGGCGGCGGTAGTCGGCGACGAAGCGCTGCACCTGCGGGTCGGGGTCTTCGGCCGAGAAGTGCGTGCTGAAGTAGCCGCCCTTGAGGGCGTCGCCGCCGATCTGTACGAGGCGCGGCGAGTCCCAGCCGTCGCCGCCGACGAGCGGCGCGCCGATCCCCAGCGCGCGCGCCTGCCGCGCGATCAGGCCCACCTCCATGTAATAACCCGGGATGAAGAGCACGTCGGGCTGCGCCGCACCGACCTCGGCGAGCTGGACGGAGAAGTCCGACTCGCCGCCGGGGTACTCCTGCTGGGAAACGACCCTGCCCCCGCGCCGCTCGAAGTCTTCGCGGATGAGTCGCGCCAGCTCGACCGAGTAGCGCTGATCTCTGTCTACGAGGAAAGCGCCGTTCAGCGTGCCCAGCCTCTCGACGGCGAAGCGCGCGAGCGCCACGCCCTGGAAGGTGTCCGTGTAACAACTCCGGAAGATGTAGTCGCCGACGGCCGTGATCTCGGGGCTGGTGGCCGAGGGCGTGAGCATTGGCACGCGCTCGCGCTGCGCGACGCGCGCGGCGGCGAGCGAGCGCGAGCTGACGACCTCGCCCAAAAGTGCGTGGACTCGCTCCTCGCGCGTCAGCTTATCCACGACGACCGAGGTCTCGACCGCGTCGGAGCGCGTGTCGCGCACGACGAGGTCGATGCGCATCCCCTTGACGCCGCCCGCGGCGTTCGCCTCGTCGAAGGCCATGCGGATGCCGTTCAAAGCCGAGATGCCGTACTGCGCCGTGTCGCCCGACAAAGACATGAAGGCCCCGATGCGCACGCGCTGGGGCGGCGTCGGGGTGGGCACCGCGACCACGTGCGCGTCCTGCCGCACGCACGCAATGAAGGCAAAAGCCAGAAGGCAAAAGGCAAAAGGCAAAAGAAAGGGTGTTAGGTGTTGGGTGTTGGGTGTTGGTAGAGACAAGTTGACCACCCGGCACCAAGCACCCAAAACCCAAAACCTTCTTTTGCCTTTTGCCTTCATCTTTCACCGCTCCGTCCGGCGCGCGGCGTCTTCGCCGACCTCTGTGATGACCTCGTCCTGCCCCGGCTCCGCCCGGGCCGGCGTGCGCTGGAGCGACCACTTGAGCGCGGGCGGCGTCAGAAGCGTCGTGACGATGACCATGATGACGACCGCGCCGAAAGTCCCGGGGCCGATGACCGGCTCGGGCTGCCCCAGCGCGTTCGGGAGCGTCAGCGTCGCGCCGATGCCCGCGAAGATGAGTCCCACCTCGCCGCGCGGGATCATCCCCAATCCGACGGCGAAACGGTTGACGCCGCGCTCGACGACCCCGAGCGAGCATACCTGCTTGCCGACGACGGCCGCGACCGTGAGCGCCGCGGCCAGCCCCAGAAGCTCCGGGCGCGCGAACGCGCTCAGGTCAACCTTCAGACCCATCAGCACGAAGAAGACAGGCACGAGGACGACGCTCACCGGCGCGAGCAGGTCTTCGAGTTTCTGCTCGCCGCGCCGGCTGAAGGTCTCGAAGTGCGCCTCGTCGAGGACGAGCCCGGCGGCGAACGCGCCGACGATGGGCGCGAGGCCCACCGACGCGGCCGCCCACGCCAGGAAGAAGCAGAAGGCCAGAGAGACCGTCAGCAGCACGCCGTGCCCCCGGAAGCGGCCGACGGCGCGGAACAGGTGCGGCATGGCGAAGCGGCCGACGAGGATCGCGCCGACGATGAAGGCGACCGACTTGGCCGCGATGACCAACACGTCCGCGACCGCGAGCGCGCCGCCCGCGGCCGACGCACGGATCGCGCCCGCGACGACGGCGAGGATGAGCAGGCCCATCACGTCGTCGATGACGGCCGCGCCGAGGATGATGCGCGACTCGCGCGTCTGGAGCCGCCCCATGTCGCGTAAGACCCGCGCCGTGATGCCGACCGAGGTCGCGCACAGCGTCGCGCCTATAAAGATGTGGCCGAGCGTCGCCTCCTCGGGCAGGAAGTACGCGGAGACGCCCCAGCCGAGGAAGAACGGCGCGACGACGCCGAGGGCCGCCACCAGCAGCGACGACCAGCCGACTTCGAGCATCTCGGCGATGTTCGATTCGAGCCCGACCTCGAAGAGCAGGATGATGACGCCGATCTCGGCGAGCGCGTTGATGACCGCGTGCGCGCGCAGCGTCTCGACGCCCGCGACGCCCGCGAGCGCGAGCGCGCCGACGCACATCCCCGCCGCCAGCTCGCCGAGCACCGCCGGCTGCCTCAGGCGCTCGAAGACTTCGCCGCCGACCTTCGCCGCGACGAAGATGACCGCGAGCCCGAGCAGCACTGCGGGGTCGAGCCCGTGCGCCGCCCCTCCGCCGCCGTGCGCCTCGCCGCCCGCGCCGCCGTCCGCGAGCGCCCGCGCGAACGGGAGCGCACACGCCCCCGCGAGCCCCGCCGCCAACGTCGGCAGCAGCGCTCTTGTCACTCCCCTTTTCATAGGCTTGATGAGAAAGAATCCCGCAGGCTCGGGCGCGGCGTCAACCGCCCGGTGTCGCATCACTCGCCGAGGTAGGCTTCCTTGATGCGGGGGTCGGCGGCGAGTTCTTTGGAGGGGCCTTCCATCACGATGCGGCCGGTCTCGAGGACGTAGGCGCGGTCGGAGTGTTTGAGCGCGGCGTGCGCGTTCTGCTCGACGAGGAGGATGGTCGTCCCCTCGCCGCGTATCTCGTCGATGGCCTCGAAGATGGTGTGAACGACGAGCGGCGCGAGTCCGAGGCTGGGCTCGTCCAGGAGGAGGAGGCGCGGCCTCGACATCAGCGCGCGCGCCATCGCGAGCATCTGCTGCTCGCCGCCCGAGAGCGTCCCGGCTTTCTGCGCCTCGCGCTCTTTGAGGCGCGGGAACATGCGGAACCCGCGTTCGAGGTCTTCGTTGATCTCGGCCTTGTTCTTCTTGAGGTAGGCGCCCATCAGTAGGTTCTCGCGGACGGTGAGGTTGGCGAAGACGCCGCGCCCCTCCGGCGACATCGAGATGCCGCGCGCGACGAGCTGGTGCGTCGGGCGGCCCGAAATCTCCTCCTCCTCGAAGAGGATGCGCCCCTCCGTGGGCGCCAGAAGCCCCGTGATGGTGCGCAGCGTCGTCGTCTTCCCCGCGCCGTTCGCGCCGATGAGCGTCACGACCTCGCCCTTCTCGACGCGCATCGACACGCCCTTCAAGGCCCTGATGGCCCCGTAACTGACTGAGATGTTTTCGAGTGTCAGCATGGAAGAAGTAGACAGCAGTCAGTAGTCAGTAGTCAGTAGAAGAACCTTTCGTCGCTCGAACCCTGCGTTTGTCATCCTCGACCTCAGCAGCGCGGAGCGCTACTGGCTACTGACTACTGACTACTCAATCGCCCAGGTACGCTTCGATCACCTTCGGGTCGTTGCGGATTTCGTGCGGGAGGCCGAGGGCGATGGACTTGCCGTAGTCCACGACCTGGATGCGCTCGCAGACGCCCATGACAACCTTCATGTTGTGCTCGACCAGCAGGATGGTCAGGCCGAAGCGGTCGCGTATCTGGTGAATCAGGTTCAGGAGGTCGTCCTGCTCCGAAGGGTTCATGCCCGCGGCCGGCTCGTCCAGCAGCAGGAGCTGCGGCTGCGTCGCCAGCGCCCTCACGATCTCCAGCCGCCGCTGGTTGCCGTAGGCGAGCGAAGTCCCGCCCTCGTCCTTGAAGCGCCCGAGGTTGAAAATCTCCAAAAGCTCCATGCAGAAGTCGCGGTGCTCGCGCTCGTCGTGCGCGAAGCGCGGCGTGCGGAAGACGGCATCCAAGAGATTCTGCCGCGCGTGGCGGTGGCAGGCCGTCATGACGTTCTCCAGCACCGTCATCCCCGCGAAGAGCCGTATGTTCTGGAAGGTGCGCGAGACGCCGCGGCGCGAAATCTCGTAGGGGCGCAGGCCGTCCACGCGGTGGCCCTGAAAATATATCTCGCCCGAGGTGGGCTTGTAGACGCCGGTCAGGAGGTTGAAGACGGTCGTCTTGCCCGCGCCGTTCGGCCCGATGAGGCCGTAGATTTCGCCGCGGCGGACGGACATGTCCAGCGAGTTGACGGCGACGAGGCCGCCGAAGCGGATGGTGGCCTTCTCCGTCCGGAGGATGAAGTCGCCTTCGGAGGCGGCCTCCTTCGAGCGCGCCGTGCGCGCGGCCTCGGCGAGGATGCCGTCCTCCTTCGTCGCCCTCACGTCGCCCGGTTCCGGCCCGCGTGTCATCGGTTCTGCCCTCCGCCGCCCGTGCCCTCCTGGTCGGCCGCCTTCGGCTTCTGCGCGATGGGCACACCCGAGTCGTCGCCGACCTGCCGGTCGCCCTCCGGGGCCTTCTGCGCGCGGCGCAGCCAGTGGAGCCCGATCTCACGCTCGCCCAGCACGCCCTGCGGGCGCGTCAGCATGATGACGATGAGCAGGGCGGCGTAGATGACCAGCCGCAGGTCTGCGAAGTTGAACCCGCCGACCGACGGGAGCTGTCTCAAAAGCTCCGGCAGGATGGTGATGACAATCGCGCCCAAAACCGCGCCCGTGATCGAGCCCATCCCGCCGAGCACGATCATGATGATGACTTCAAAACTCTTGATGAAGGTGAAGTCGGGCGTCGCCAGGAACCTCTTGAAGTGGCCGAAGAGCACGCCCGCCACGCCCGCGAACGCCGAGCTGATGGCGAAGGAGAGCACCTTGTAGCGCGTCGTGTTGACGCCCATCGCCTCGGCCGCCAGCTCGTCCTCGCGGATGGAGATGAGCGCGCGCCCGGTGTCGGACTTGACGATGTTGTGGACGACGACGATGGTGATGACGGCGACGATGCCCACCCAGAAGAAGCTGACCGTGCCGGGGACGCTGAAGCCGGTCGCGCCGCCGACCACGTCGAGGTTGAGGATGACGATGCGGATGATCTCGGCGAAGCCGAGCGTGACGATGGCGAGGTAGTCGCCGCGCAGGCGCAGGGACGGGACGCCGACGAGCAGGCCCATCACGCCCGCGACCACCGCGCCGATGAGGATGGCGACGGTGAAGACGAGCGCGTGCGCGAAGGTGCCGCCGCCGAGCGACTGCTCGAGGCCCTGCCCGTGGTAGACGGTGAAGTAGGCGGACGCGTACGCCCCGATGGCCATGAAGCCCGCGTGGCCGATGGAGAACTGCCCCGTGAAGCCGTTGATGAGGTTCAGCGAGACGGCGAGGATGACGTTGATGCCCACCAGCATCAACACCTCCGACTCGTACGCCCCGAGCCCGAACCCGAACAGCCCCTCGCGGCTCATCGCCGCGCTGACGGCGTAGAGCACGACGAGGATGACGGCCGCGCCGACGAGCTTTTTAACGAAACCAGGCATAGGTTAAATGGTGAATGGTGAATGGTGAATAGTAAATGGTGAAAGCTGATCCCCACCATTCACCATTTACTATTCACCATTCACTAAACTTTCTCCTGCACCGTCGTGCCCAGCAGGCCGGCGGGGCGGAAGAGGAGGACGAGAATCAGGATGGCGAAGGCGACGGCGTCGCGGTACGTCGAGGGGATGCCGATGAGCTGGCCGTAGCCGACGACGAAGGTCTCGGCCGCGCCGATGAGCAGGCCGCCGAGCACCGCGCCCGGGATGTTGCCGATGCCGCCGAGCACGGCCGCGACGAACGCCTTCAGGCCCGTGATGATGCCCATCAGGGGGTAGATGGTCGGGTTGTACTGCGCGGTCAGGACGCCGCCCGCGGCCGCCAGCGCCGAGCCGAGCGCGAAGGTGAAGACGATGATGGCGTCGGTGTTGATGCCCATCAGCTTCGCCGAGTTGAGGTTGAAGGAGACCGCCCGCATCGCCGTCCCGACCTTCGTCTTGTAGACGATCCACTGCAACAAGACCATCAGCACGACCGAGACGCCGAAGATCAAAAGCTGCGTCTTCGAGATGGCCGCGTTGCCGAAGAGCGTGTAGGTCTCGTTCTGCAACTGCTCGGGGAACGAGCGCGGCGCGCCGCCGAAGATGACGACGCCGAGGTTCTCCAGCAGCAGCGAGACGCCGATGGCCGTAATCAGCGTCGTCATGCGCGCGTACTTGCGCACGGGGCGGTAGGCGAAGCGCTCGATGGCCATCCCGAGCAGCGCCGCCGCGACCATCGAGCCGACGAGCGTCACGGCCAGCCCGGCTATCGACGGCTCGCCGGCGAAGCCGAGCCAGTGCGCGATGTAGTAGCCGGCGTAGGCCCCCAGCATGTAGATGTCGCCGTGCGCGAAGTTGATGAGGCGCAGGATGCCGTAGACCATCGTGTACCCGAGCGCGATGAGCGCGTAGATCGAGCCGATGGTCAGGCCGTTGATGATCTGCTGAACGAAGGTGTCCATGCCCCTCTCTCTTCGCCTACTTAGCGTTCGTGTTCGTGTTCGCGCTACTGCCGCCGGCCCCGCCCTCCGCGGCCGGCGCGTTGGCGTTCGTGCCCGGCGAGGAGGCGCCGGCCGTCGAGCCCGCGGCCGCTGGGCTCGCCGCCGGGGCGGCGCCGGTCGCGGCCCCCGAAGGCTGGATGGTCTCCTTGTAGACCAGCTTCCTGTCCTTCAGCTCGAAGACGACCGCGGGCTTCACGGCGTCGCGGCTCGCGTTGATGTTGATCGAGCCGGTGACGCCCGGGAAGCCCTTCGTCGCCGCGATGGCGTCGCGGAGCTTGGCGCTGTCGGTGCCCCCGGCGCGCCTGATGGCGTCGGCCAGGACGTTCATCGCGTCGTAGCCGAGCGCGGCGATGGCGTCGGGGACGGCCCCGAACTTCTGCTTGTAGGCGGCGACGAACTTCTGGACGGCCGGGGAGGGGTCGTCCGTCGAGTAATGGTTGACCATGTAAGAGCCGTCGAGCGCGGTGCCGCCCAGCTCGAAGAGCTTCGGCGAGTCCCAGCCGTCGCCGCCGAGGAGCGGCGCGGTGATGCCGAGTTCCTTGGCCTGCTTGGCGATGACGCCGACCTGCCCGTAGTAGCCGGGCACGAAGATCACGTCCGGGTTGGCCGCGCGGATGTTGGTCAACTGCCCCTTGAAGTCGGCGTCGGTCTGCGTGTAGGACTGGCGCGCGACGATCTGGCCGCCCGAGGCGGTGAACTCCGGCTCGAAGTACTGCGTCATGCCCTTGCTGTAGTCGGAGTTGAAGTCGCCGAGGATGGCGGCCCTCTTCGCCTTCAGGGTGTTGACGGCGAACTTGGCGGCGACCGCGCCCTGGAAGTCGTCGGTGAAGCAGACGCGGAAGATGTAGTCGCCGACCTGCGTCACCTTCGGGTTGGTCGAGGAGGGCGTGATCATCGGCACCTTCGCCTCCTGCGCGCGGGGCGCGGCGGCGAGGCTGTTGCTCGAAGCCACCTCGCCGATGATGGCGACCACCTTGTCCTGGTTGATGAGCTTGGTGACGACCGTCGAAGCCTGCTGCGGCTGCCCCTGGTCGTCCTCGACGACGATCTCGACCTTCCGGCCGTTGATGCCGCCGGCCGCGTTGATCTCGTCCACCGCCATCCTGACGCCGTCGCGCGTCGATTCGCCGAAGCTCGAAGTCTGGCCCGAGAGGTCGCCGTAGACGCCGACCTTGATGATGCCGCTGCCGTCGCCGGTGCTGCCCGTGGGGCCGCCGCCGTCGCGCCGCTCGCAGGCGAAGGCGCCGAGGAGCAGGGTCGCCAATCCGAGTGTGATTAAGGTGCGCTTCATGTTCACCTCGCTGAGTCTCTGTTTTGAATCGGTGTGGCGGGGCTGGCGCACGGGGGTGTGCCCGGAGAGTTCGCGCGGCCGTGCGGCGGGTCGGTGGTGCGAACCCTCGCCGGCGCTGCCTGGCGGTCGGATTTTGGTATCATTACCGCGAGCCGAGTGCGCAGCCTAGCTCCCGCAGAAAAGTTATTGTCTGGCTTACGTCGCGCATTATACAGCTTTACCGCCCGGTGTCGAGTGCAATCGTCCACCTTTCCGCCGCTAAAATTATGGCGCGCAGGCCGTGACGCCGCGCCCCGTACTCTGTAGAATCCGGACGGCGGCGCGGTTGTGCCGCCGCGCCCGAACGCCCGGCCGGGAAACTTCAAGAACCCCTTTACGCAATTTAAGCAGATGACTCGCCTCTTCCCCGTCCGACTCCGCGCCGCCCTGTGGGCCGCGCTGCTCGTCGCGCTCGCGTCCGCGCCCGCGGCCGCCAGGCCCGACTTCACGGTGCAGCCGCCGCCCGCCTGGGTGCGGCCCGTCTCGCCGCCCGCCGACGCCGACCGGCGAGAGCCCGAGAGCGGCCTGCGCTGCATGCTCGACGACCGGCAGGTGCGCGTCACCGCCGCGGGCTCGGAGAACTTCTACCACTACGTCTCGCAGGTGACGACCTCGGCCGCCGTCGAGGAGGCTTCGCAGTTGCAGCTCGACTTCGAGCCCTCCTACCAGAAGCTCGTCATCCACCACGTCAACGTCATCCGCGCCGGGCAGACCATCAACGCGCTGCGCCCGTCGGAGATAAGCGTCATCCGGCGCGAGGACGAGCTTCACGAGCAGCTCTTCAACGGCACGCTCTCCGCAATCGTCGTCATCAACGACGTGCGCCCCGGCGACATCATCGACTACGCCTTCTCCGTCAACGGCGACAACCCCGTGCTCGCGGGCAGCTACGCCGACTCGCTCGCGCTCGCGCACTCCGACACGTGCGCGCTGCTGCGCGTGCGCCTCCTCTGGCCCGCCGCGCGGAAGCTCCACATGCGCGCGCGGCAGACCGACCTGCAACCCGCCGTCACCGAAGGGCCGGACGAGGTCGAGTACGTCTGGGAGCGGCGCGACGCGCCCGCCGCCGACTACGACGACTCGACGCCCACGTGGTACGACCCGACGCCCTACGTGCAGCTCAGCGAGTTCGGGACGTGGGCCGACGTGGCGCGCTGGGCCGCGCCGCTCTACGAGCCCGGCGAGCTTTCGCCCGCGCTCCGGAAGCAGATTGAGGAGTGGCGAAGGCTCCCGAGCGCGGAGGAGCGCGTGCTCGCCGCCCGCCGCTTCGTGCAGGACGAGGTGCGCTACCTCGGCATCGAGCTGGGGACTTACTCGCACACGCCGACCCGGCCCTCTAAAGTCTTCGAGCGCCGCTTCGGCGACTGCAAGGACAAGACGCTCCTCTTGACGACGGTGCTGAACGAACTCGGCGTCAGCGCGCGCCCGGCGCTCGTCAACACCGACGCGCGCCGCGCGCTCGACGAGTGGCTGCCCTCGCCCTACGCCTTCGACCACGTCATCGTCCGCGCGGAGTTGGGCGGCGCGACCTACTGGATCGACCCGACTATCTCCTACCAGCGCGGCACGCTCGCCAACGCCTCGACGCCCGCGTACGAGCGCGCCCTCGTCGTCAACCCCGACGCGCAGGCCCTGACCGAAATCCCGCTCGTCAACCCCACCCTGCCGACCACGACCGTCCACGAGTTCTACGAGGTCGAGAGCTTCGACGCCCCCGTCCGCCTCACCGTCAGGAGCACCTACCGGGGGGCGGAGGCCGACGCGATGCGCCACCGCCTGTCGGGCCAGTCGCGCGCGGAGATGGGCGAGCAGTTCATCAACTTCTACACCGACCGCGACCCCTCCATCCAGCAGGACGCGCCGCCCGAGGTCTCGGACGACGAGCGCGGCAACGCCATCTCGATAACGGAGCGCTACCTCATCAAGGACTTCTGGAAGGACTCGAAGCGCGAGTTCCCCGCCCTCTACTTCGGCGGCGAGCTGAGCAAGCCCGGGAACCAGCGCCGCACGTCGCCGCTGGCGGTCACCTTCCCCTACAACGCCGAGCAGGTGACGGAGATTCGTCTGCCGCACCGGCAGTGGGTTCAGACGGGCGAGCGGACGGCGGAAGACGACGCGCTGCGCTTCACGGCGCGCACGGAGGCGGAAGGCAACCTCGTGCGCGTGCGCTACGCGCTCGCCACGAAGCGCGACGCGGTGCCGGCCGCGCAGGTCGAAAGGCACCTGGCGACTCTCGACAAGGCGCTCGCCATTTCGAGCTACGAGCTGAGCCAGGGCGAGCCCTTCGAGCCGGAGAACCTACTCGGCGCAGTCATCGGCCTCCTCTTCCTGTTCGTCACGTTCCTCGGGGTCGCCGCGCTCATCCTCTACGCGTGGCTGAAGAAACGGCGCGAGGCGCGGGCCGCCGAAGTCTACACCGTCTCGCGGAGGCTCCCCGGCGCGGTGCCGGAGACGGCCATCAGGGTCGGCTCGGAGTCGGAGATCGGAACGTACGTCGAGGGCTTCGACTGCCCGGGCTGCGGCCGCCGCACCTGCGGGGTCGCCTCGCGCCAGGGGCTCGTCTACGACGGCCGACGCCTCGTCGTCGTCCACGTCAAATGCGACGGCTGCCGCGCGACGCACGACTTCTACTTCAACCTCGCCGCCGAGACGGTCTCAACGACCTCGGGCTAGTCGAAGGTTCTGTCCATGCAAGTCGAGGTGCCCGCAGAGGACTTGAAGGCGGCGGCCGAGTCCGTCCTCGGCGCGCGCGTTCACGTCTCGGGGCGGCTCGACTTCGGCAACGTCAACCGCGTCTACAGGGTCGAGGCCGGAGGGCGCGCCTACGCCCTCAAGGTCTTCACGTACGAGGGCTGGCCCGAGTCCGGCAAGCTCCCCTGGGTCGAGACGAGTCTCGCGCGAGCCGGCGTACCGCACGCGCGCCTCGTCCACTACACGCGCGACGCCGGCCGCTTCCCACACGGCTTCTCCCTGAGCGAGTTCGTCGAGGGCGAGAACTGCAAGGCGGCCGTCCGGCGAGGGAGCCTGACGCCCGCGGCCTACTTCGGGCTGGCCGGCGCGCTGCTCAAGAAGGTTCACGCGATAACTCTCCCGCGCTACGGCTACATCGGCGACGGCGTCGGGATGTACGAGGACTTCACGGGATGGGTCATCGACTGCGGCGTTGGCGACTGTCTGCGCTGGGTTGAGGACGGGACGCGTCCGAGCGAGACCCTCCTCCCTCTAATCGAGCGGAAGGTCGGGCCCGTCCTGCGCCGCCACGAGTCGCGCTTCAGGCCCGCGCTCGTCCACGCCGACTGCAACCCGAAGAACGGCGTGCTGACCGAAGGCGGCGACCTCGTGCTTGTCGATTGGGACGAGGCCATCGCCGCCTTCCGGGTCTGGGATTACGCGGGGCTGACTTACTGGTATTCTTACATGCGCAAAGACGGCGGCGGGCCCGGCGACGCGGGGCTGGCGGAGGCGCGCGCCTCCTTCTTCCGCTCCTACGGCGAGACGGGCTTCGACGAACGCGAGCTGAGCGAAATCGAACGGGCGCTGCACGTGGCGATGGCCGCGGGCGAGATGTCCTACCTCTATAAGGTCGGCGACGCGCACGGCTACGAGCGCGGCCGCGCGCTCCTCTTGAGTCTGCTCGACGCGCGATGAGGGACGAGACGGTGAGGGACGAGAAGGCGTTGGCGAAGGCGGAGCCCGCGGGAGCCCGCACCGAGTTCGGCGACATGAGCCCGGAGGAGTTCCGGCGCTTCGGGCACGAGGTGGTGGATTGGATCGCCGGGTATCTCGCGCGCCCCGAGGACTACCCCGTGCTCGCGCAGGTCGAGCCCGGGCAGTTGCGCTCTCAACTCCCCCCTTCGCCGCCCGGGCGCGGCGAGCCGATGGAGGAGATACTCGAAGACTTCCGCCGATACGTCGTCCCGGCCGTCACGCACTGGAACCACCCTTCGTTCTTCGCATACTTCGCCACGTCCGCCTCCGCGCCCGGCATCCTGGGCGAGATGCTCGCCGCGGCCTTCGACGCGAAGGCGATGCTGTGGCGCACCTCGCCCGCCTCGACCGAACTGGAGGAGGTCGCGCTCGACTGGCTGCGGCAGTTGATGGGGCTGCCCGCGGAGTTCGGCGGCGTCATCTACGATACGGCGTCGGTCGGGACGATGCACGCCGTCGCGGCCGCGCGCGAGGCCCTGAACCTGCGCGTGCGCGAGGACGGGATGAGCGGGCGCGAAGACCTGCCGCTGCTCAGGCTCTACGCCTCGGAGCAGTCGCACTCTTCGGTCGAGAAGTCGCTCATCGCGCTCGGGCTCGGCCAGCGCTCGCTCGTCAAGGTGCCGGCCGACGCGTCGTTCCGCATGGACGCGTCCGCGCTCGCGAGGTTGATTGATGAAGACCGGCGGGCCGGCCGTCTCCCCTTCTGCGTCGTCGCTACCGTGGGCACGACCTCGACGACGAGCATCGACCCAGTCCCTTCCATCGCCGACGTGTGCGAGCGTGAAGGTTTGTGGCTCCACGTTGACGCGGCCTACGCGGGCTCCGCCGCGGTAGTGCCCGAACTTCGCCACATACTCGACGGCTGCGAGCGCGCGGACTCTCTGGTGACGAACCCGCACAAGTGGCTCTTCACCCCGTTCGACCTCTCGGCGCTCTACAGCCGACGGCTCGACGTGCTGCGCCGCGCCTTCGCGCTCACGCCGGAGTACCTGCGCACGCCCGAGCAGGACATCGTGCGCAACGGGTCGGACTACGGCGTGCAGCTCGGCCGCCGCTTCCGCGCGCTCAAGCTCTGGATGATCCTCCGCTACTTCGGCCACGAAGGTCTCGCCGCGCTCATCCGCGAGCACTGCCGCCTCGCGCGCCTCTTCGCCGACCGGGTCGAAGCCGCAGACGACTGGGAGCTGCTCGCGCCCGTGCCCCTGAGCGTCGTCTGCTTCCGCGCGCGGCCGAAGGCCGAAGGGGAGACGGACGACGCGCGCCTCGACTCGCTCAACGAGCGGCTGATGAACGCCGTCAACGGCACCGGCGAGGCGTTCCTCTCACACACGAAACTGCACGGCCTCTTCACACTCCGCCTCGCCGTCGGCAACATCCGCACCACCGAGGCCCACGTCCGCCGCGCGTGGGAGCTGCTCAACGAAAAGCTTTCCGAGATTTCGGCCCGAGGGAGAGGTTGAAAAGAATGCTGACGCACATCGTCATCTGGAAGTACAAGCCCGAGGTGAACGAGGAGCAGCGCGGCGAGCACGTCGAGCGCCTGCGGCGACTCGGGGGGCTCATCCCCGAGATACGGAGCTTCGCCGTCGGCCGCGACGTGCTCAAGCTCCCGCGCTCCTACCACACGGGGCTCGTCGCCACCTTCGACGACCGCGCCGGCCTCGAAGCCTACGACGCGCACCCCGAGCACCAACGGGTCGCCCAACTCGGCCGCACCGTCAGCGAGCACGTCGCCTCCGTCGATTTTGAAGGCGATTGATGAGGCGTCGGAAGAAGATCGCGCTCGCGCTGCTCGCGCTGCTGTTGGCGTCGCAGGCGCCTTTCGCGTACAGGAGCTGCCGGCTGCGGCGGCTCGGCGCGGCGGTAGACGAGCTCAACGCGCGGCGCGTGGTCGAGCCGCGCGGCGACGGCCCCGGGGGGGAGTACGTGGGCGTCTTCCACGTCCACACCTTCCTCGGCGGGCACAGCCCGGGCACGCTCGAAGAGGTCGTGCGCGCGGCGAAGGCCGAGCGGCTCGACTTCGTCCTGATGACCGAGCACCCTCAGCCGGGCCTCGACACCGCCGCCGCGACGCTCAACGGCGTGCACGACGGCGTCCTCTTCGTCGGCGGCAGCGAGTTGGTCGCGTCCGACGGCGGCCGCCTCTTCGTCGTGCCGGGCGTCGCCGCCCCCGCGCGGAACCCTCCGCTGCAAGAACTCGTCAGGCGCGCGAAGTCCGAGGGGAGGCTCGCCGTGGTCGGCTACCCCGAAGAGGCGCGCGACCGAGGGCTCGCGGGCTTCGACGGCCTGGAGGTCTACAACCTCTACACCAACGCCAAGCGCATCAGCTACGCGAAGATGTTCTTCGACGGCCTCTGGTCTTACTGGGGGCGGCCCGAGTTGCTCTTCGCGCGCTTCTACGAGCGCCCGGCGGAGAACCTGCGCCGCTGGGACGAGTACAACGCCTCGGGCGCGGGGCGGGCCTACGCCTTCGCGGGCAACGACGCGCACGCCAACGTCGGGTTCGCGTTCCGGGATCGGAACGGCAGGAAGATTCTCGACTTCAAGCTCGACCCCTACGAGCGCAGCTTCAGCCTCGTGCGCACGCACGTCCTCCTCCCCGGCGGCCCGCACGGGGAGGAGCCGTTCGACGATAAAAGTCTGCTCGGGGCGTTGCGCTCAGGACGCTTCTTCCTGGCCTTCGACGTGTTCGGGGACTCGACCGGCTTCCGCTTCGAGGCCGCGGCCGACCACCCCGAAACGAACACGAGGACGGGCGCACAGATGGGCGGCGAGATAACGCTGCCGCCCGGCGGAGAGGTGCAACTGAAGGTGTCCCTGCCCGTGCGGGCGCGGACGGTCTTCTACCGCGACGGGCGGGTCGTCCAGGAGGTTCCCGACGCCTCGCGCGCGCACCTGTCCGTCAAACAGGGGGGCGTCTACCGCGTCGAGGTCTACCTAGACCAACTTGGAACTCTTCTGGAAGGAAAGCCCTGGATTATCTCGAATCCGATCTTTGTGCGTTGAAGGCGGGAGGGTCGGGCGATGGCGGGGGCGGGTTTAAATAGCCGCAGACACAAAATCGCCCCGCGCAGGTCGTCAAAGGCTTGTGCGGGGCGCTTCGCTGGGTCAGAAGCCCGACCCAATTTTGCGGAGGAGGTGCGTACGCTACCTCATACTGTAGAGAATCTCGTGTTTGATCCTTCTCACGCCCTCACCCAGTGTATGCGGGATTGCGCGTGTACAGCCTCCTGAAAGGGTTGTCCAAGTACCGTGCAGTCTAGCCCCGAACCTCCCGACTGTCAATATTCAGTTTGACCGACCAAGTTAGGTACGCTCATATCACCTGCGCTCGCCGCCCTCAACAAGTCCCCGGCAGGGCGGCTACACGCTTTCGGCTGTCGGCAACTTATTTCGTCGGACGCCCCGGCCAAAACTTCTTTAAACGTCAAAATTTAGAGCCATTTGTCGGCCGTCGCCCTGGCACCGGGCTTGCTCCCTGTGGTTTGACCTTTCCGTAGAGCGGGCGCGAAAACCCGCGGAAAGGTTGGAAGGCAGGGACGCCCCGGCGGGGCGCTTCCCCCACCCTGGAGCTTACAGATGACAGAAGCAGCGATTCCTCTCTGGCAGGTGGGAGCGCCGAGCGAAGCCGGCTCGGCCGCGAGTCGGGCCACGGATTTCGAGTTGACGCAGGCGGCGTCAGCTGGAGAGATGGCGGCGTTCGAGGAGCTCTACTCGCGCCACTCGCGCCGCGTCTACAGCCTGTGCCTGCGGATGACTGCGAACACGGCCGAGGCCGAAGACCTCGCCCAGGAGGTCTTCATCCAGCTCTACCGCAAGGCCGGCTCCTTCCGCGGCGAGTCGGCGTTCACGACCTGGCTCCACCGGCTGACTGTGAACCAGGTGCTGATGCACTTCCGCCGCAGGGGCGTGCGGGTCGAGCAGGTGACGGAGGACGGGGAGAGCCCACAGCAGGTGGTGGCGGGGACGGAGAACCCGTCGCAGATGCCTGTGGTGGACAGGATAGCGCTGGACAAGGCTGTGAGCCAGCTCCCGCCGGGCTACCGTGCGGTCTTCGTCCTGCACGACGTGGAGGGGCACGAGCACGAGGAGGTGGCGCGGCTGTTGGGCTGCTCGGTCGGGACTTCCAAGTCCCAGCTCCACAAGGCCAGGATGAAGCTGCGGAACCTTTTGACGACCGGTAAGAAGTCCCGGCGGCGCAGGGCCGCGACCCGCGCGTCTACGGCCTGAGTCGGACGAAAGTAACAGGGTCTGAAATTGAAGCGGGGGCGTTGACAGGTTTTGGCCGTCAACGCCCCTGCTTCAGTTTGTGTATGATGAGGCGCGATGCCGGAGGGTTCGAGAGTCCTGCGGCTGGGCGACATGGTTCTGCGCCGCGGCGGGTCGTTCGCGCAGAGGCTCGTCCAGGCCGTCATCAGCGTCGCGCTGCGCCTCTTCTTCCGGCGCATCGAGACGAGCCGCGAAAGTCTCGTCCCGGAGTCGGGCGCGCTCGTCTTCGTCCTCAACCACCCGAACGGGTTGATCGACCCCGGGCTCGTCTTCGCGGCGCTGCCGCGGCGCATCTCCTTCCTCGCCAAGTCCACGCTCTTTCGTATCCCCGTCGCCGGGTGGCTGCTGCGCACGGTCGAGGCGCTGCCGCTCTACCGGCGCGCGGACGCGGGCGAGGACGTTTCGCAGAACCTGCGGACGTTCGAGGCGTGTCGCCGCCTTCTGCTCCGCGGCCGCTGCGTCGCGCTCTTCCCCGAAGGTCTCTCGCACAACGAGCCGAAGCTCCGGCCGGTCAAGACGGGCGCGGCGCGCATCACGCTCGGCGCGCAGGTGCCCGGGCTGAAGATCGTGCCCGTCGGCCTCTACTACACCTCCAAGACCTCTTTCCGCGGCGAGGCGCTGTTGCGCTTCGGCGAGCCCCTCGACGTTCCGCCGGTCGAGCCGGACGAGAGCGGCGAGCCCCCGCGCGAGGCCGTGCGCGAACTCTCCGCGCGCATCGAGGAGGCCCTGCTCGGCGTGACCCTGAACGTCGAGAGCGAGGAGCAGTTGGACGCGGCGCGCAAGGCCGAGCGGCTCTTCTCTTCGGTCTACGAGGGGCTGAACGTGAGGCTGCCGCTGGCCGAGCGTTTCGACTTCCTGCGCGGCCTCTCGGCGCAGCTCTTCGCGCGGCTGTCGGAGGCGAAGGGGTCGGGAGAGCTGCGCCGGCGCATCCTCCGCCACGAGGCGGAGCTTGAGCGCATCGGCATCGCGCCCGAGAACCTTTCCCTTTCGAGACACTCGCGCTGGTACGTGCTGCGCCACTTTATTCTGCGCGCGTCCGTGCTGCTCCTGCTCTCGCCGCTGACGGTAGTCGGGGCCGCCCTTCACCTGCCCGCGTACCTCCTCTGCACGCTGCTCGCGCGTCTGTTCCCGCGCCACGGCGTGGACGAGATCGGGCCGACGGTGAAGATTCTGGCGGCGATTCTCTTGATGCCGCTGACGTGGCTCGTCGTGTCGGCGCTCGTCTTTCTGCGCTGGGGCTGGCAGGCGGCGGTCGTGGCGCTCCCGCTCTCGATCCTGTGCGGCTACGTGGCGCTGCGCTCGCTCGAAGAGCTGTACGACATGCGAGGGTGGTTCAAGGCCCTGCTGCTGCTCGCGCGCCGCCGGAAGCTCTTCCTGCGGCTGCTCATCGAGCGGCGGGCGCTCCGGGACGAGATGCGGCGCATGGAGACTCCCGGGGCGGGCTGAAGCGGTGTTATCATCCCGCGCTGTGAAGATGACAAACAAGCGACTGCTGCTCATCAGCAACGGCTCGGAGCTGATCGGCGAGAACCCGACCGAGTTCTTCCACGGCGCGCTGAAGGACTTCCTGGGCCGGGAAGTCAGGCGCGTGCTCTTCGTCCCCTTCGCCGCGGTCATGCGCACGGAGGACGAGTACCGCGACAGGGTGCGCCGGCACTTCGGCCCCCACGGCTACGAGGTCGAGTCTCTGCACGAGGCGGCGGACGCGCGCGCGGCCGTCGGGCGCGCGTCCGCCATCGCCGTCGGCGGCGGGAACACGTTCAAGCTCCTGCGCGGGGTCTACGAGGCGGGCGTCGTGGAGCTGGTGCGCGAGCGCGTCGAGTCGGGCATGCCTTACGTCGGCTGGAGCGCGGGCTCGAACCTCGCGTGCCCGACCATCAGGACGACGAACGACATGCCGATTGTCGAGCCGCCGTCGTTCGACGCCTTCAACCTCGTCCCCTTTCAGATCAACCCGCACTACACCGACTACCACCCGCCCGGCCACATGGGCGAGACGCGCGACGAGCGGCTCGGCGAGTTCGTCCACGTCAACCCCGGCGTCCGCGTCATAGGCATCCGCGAGGGCACGATGCTCCGCGTCGAAGGCGACGACATTAAACTCCTCGGCGGCAAGCCCGCGCGCTACTTCATCAAGGGCGAGGCCCCGCGCGACATCGCGCCCGAAGAGTCTTTCAACTTCCTCTTAGGCGAATGAGACAGTACCAGGAGCTTCTCAAGACCGTGCTGGCGCGCGGGGTCGAGCACGAAGACCGGACGGGCGTCGGCACCGTCTCGTACTTCGGCTACCAGACGCGCTACGACCTGCGCGATGGCTTCCCCATCGTCACGACGAAGCGCGTGCCGTTCCGCTGGATTGCTGAGGAGCTTTTCTGGTTTCTTTCGGGCGACACGAACGAGGCGACCTTGCGCGCGGCGGGCGTGGACATCTGGAAGGAGTGGGCCGACCTCGAACACACGAGCCGCTTCGGGCGCGCGGAGGGAGACCTCGGGCCAGTCTATGGCTACCTCTGGCGCTCGTTCGGCGGCCACTACCCCGAGCGCGACGGCGTTGACCAGATCGCGCGGCTGTTGGATGAGATTCGGCGTAACCCGAACTCGCGCCGCCTCGTCGTGACGGGGTGGGACCCGCGCGTCGCCGAAGAGGTAGACCTGCCGCCGTGCCACACGCTCTTCCAGTTCAAGGTCGAGCGCGGGCGCACACTCCACTGCCAGCTCTACCAGCGCTCGGCCGACGCCTTCCTCGGCGTCCCCTTCAACATCAGCTCCTACGCGCTGCTCACGCACATGCTCGCGCACGTCTGCGGCCTTGAAGTCGGCGAGTTCGTCCACACCTTCGGTGACCTGCACATCTACAAGAACCACCTCGCGCAGGTCGAAGAGCTTCTCTCGCGCGAGCCTTTGCCGCTGCCGCGGCTGGAAGTCCGCGACGAGGAGGGGCGACTGCGCGGCCTCGAAGGTTTACTCGCTTTCCGCTACGAGCACCTGAACCTCGTGGGCTACAAGTCGCACGGCAAGATCGCGGCGCCCGTCGCCGTCTAGAAGAAGGGCATGAGCATCAACGGCATCGTGGCGGTGGACAGGAACGGGGCCATCGGGAAGGGCGGGCGGTTGCCCTGGCACTACCCGGCCGACCTCAAGTTCTTCAAGGGGCAGACGACCGGGCACGCGTGCGTGATGGGTTATAAGACCTGGCTCACGCTGAAGAGGCCGCTGCCGAGCCGCCTCAACGTCGTGCTGACGCGGCGCGCCGAGGTGGAGCCGCACGAGTCGGTCGCCTGGCTGCGGGACAAGCAGTCGGTTCTCTCGCTGAAGAGTTATCTGAGCTGCGACCTCTTCGTCATCGGCGGCGCGCAAATCTTCGAGATGTTCCGCGGAGAGATCGACCGCTGGCTCGTCACTGAAGTCCCGCTCACGGTCGAGGGCGCGGACACTTTCATGCCGCCCGACTTCCTCCGGGGCTTCTGGCCCGCCGACACCCGTGACCTCGGCGACGGCCTCAAAGTCACCTTCTACGAACGCACGCTGTAATCAGAAAAGGCTCAGTTGGTGTGAGTAACGCCGCGGCACGCTTGCACGCGCCGGCCGTCTTCTGCCGGCGGTAGGCGGATGGTGAAGGTCGAGCCCTTCCCCGCCCCCCCGCTCTCGGCCTTAACGGTGCCGCCGTGCAGTTCGACGAGGTGGCGCACGATTGCCAGACCGAGCCCGAGCCCGCCGTGGCGGCGCGTGGTGGTGGCGTCGGCCTGGCGGAAGCGCTCGAAGATGTACGGCAGGAAGTCGGCCTCGATGCCGCAGCCGTCGTCGCTCACGACGACCTCCACGTCCCTCCCGGCCTGCCGCAGGCGGACGTAGACCGAGCCGCCCGCGTCGGTGAACTTGATGGCGTTGGAGAGCAGGTTCCAGACGACCTGCTGGAGACGGCCGGCGTCGCCCGAGACGCGGCGCGCCGCTGCGTCGAGCGTCACTTCGAGCCGGATGCCCTTCGACTCGGCCGCGAGCTGCACGGAGTCGATGGCGGCGGCCAGGACCGCCGAGAGGTCTACGGGGACGATGCTCAGGCGGAGCTTGCCCGCGATGACGCGTGACACGTCGAGGATGTCTTCGACGAGCTGCGCCTGCGCCTGCGCGTTGCGCTCGATGGTCTCAAGCCCGCGGCGGGCCGTCGCCTCGTCGAGCCCGTTGTGGCGGAGCATGTGCGCCCAGCCGACGATGGCCGTCAGGGGCGTGCGCAGCTCGTGCGAGACCGTGGCGAGGAACTCGTCCTTCAGGCGGTTGGCCTCCTCGGCCTCGGCGCGCGCTCTCCGCTCGCTGACGAGGAGGCGCTGGCGCTCTTCGGCCTCGCGCTCCAACCTCTCCTTGAGCGCGCGCAGCGCCCGTTCGGCCTCCCTGCGCACGGCGATCTCGGCTTCGAGCGCGAGCGCCTTGCGTTGCAGCTCGACGATGGCGCGCTCCCGCTCGCCCCCCGCGGGGAGCGTCGTGTAGCTCTCGGCCGGGATGACGCGCGTGTGCTCGGAGCAGACGTGGCCGAGCGGGCCGTCCTGCGGGTCGGTGCCGAAGTGTGTGATGGGGTAGGCGCAGAAGAGTCGGAACGCGCGCCGCTTCTGGAGGCCGTTCCAGAGACCTTCGAGGCGGAGGGCGGCGTCGCGGTTCCCCTCGGCCCAGAGCAGCGCGACCATCTCGCCGAAGACGCGCACGCGGCGCTCGCCCGCGCCCGCGCGTTCGACGAGTTGGCCCACGACCTCCCGGAAGCGCGAAGGCTCCGGCGACCTCCCGACCATGAGCCGCGAGAGGGTCTCGGCCGCGTCGAGCGAGATGAACTGCCCGCGCAGGCGCGCCGAGCGCGGGTCCTGGCCGCGCCTGCGCAGGTACGCGTCGAGCGACGCGCGGCGCTCTTCGGTCGCGACGACCACGCAGGCGTCGCCGCCCGCGAGCCCCTCGCCGACGTAGCCGCCCAGCGAGCCGAGCAAAAAATCGTCCGACTCGTAGAACTGCACGAAGTGGTCGCGGTCTTCTAAAACCTGGGCCAAGGAAACTCCTCGGGGAAGAGGGGGTTTGTGGTCAACGTCCGCGGGGGTTGCGCCGTCGCGCATTCTACGACGGACTTAAAAGGAAATCCAGAGTCACGTGCCAGGAGCGCGGGCATCCCTGCCCGCGCTCCTGGCGAGAGGCCGCTCTCTTCGTTAACGGCCGTAGTTGGGCACGTCGAGCATGTCGTGGCGGGTGATGATGCCGGTGATGCGGCCGAACTCTTCGACGAGGACGGCCGGGTGGCGGCGCAGCAGGCGCGTCACCTCGGCAGAGGTCGCGTCCACGTCCACGACGGGGAAGGCCGGCTCCATGACCTGCGAGATGTCGGCCCCGAGCAGGTCGCGGTCGCCGAGGACTTTGGCGAGCAGCCGGTTCTCGCGCACCGAGCCCACCGACTTGCCCTCCTCGACGACCGGCAACTGCGTGACCCCGTGCTTGTCCATCTGCGTGAGCGCCGCGGAGACCGTGTCATCCGGCGCGACCGAGAGCACGCGCGGGCGGTCGGCCGCCGCCTTCGTCGAGCTGATGAGGCCGGCCGTCATCTTCTTCGGTTCGAGCAGCCGCTTCTCCTTCAGCCACTCGTCCGAGTGGTGCTTGGTCAGGTAGTGCTCGCCCGTGTCGCAGACGATGAAGACGACGACGCCCGACTCGTCCAAGCCCTCCGCCACCTTCAGCGCCGCGGCGAGGTTCGTCCCCGTCGAGCCGCCGCAGAAGATGCCCTCCTTGCGGCCCAACTGGCGCGACATCTCGAAGGACTCGCGGTCGGTGACGTTGACGATCTCGTCCACGTAGCGCATGTGGACGTTCGCCGGGACGACCTCCTGCCCGATGCCTTCGACGAGGTACGGCGTCGCCTCGTGCGTGCGGCCGGTCTCCTTGTAGGTCTTGAAGACCGAGCCGTAGGGGTCTGCGCCGACGACCCGGACGTTCGGGTTCTTCTCTTTCAGGAACCTCCCCGCGCCCGAGATGGTGCCGCCCGTGCCGAGCCCCGCGACGAAGTGCGTGATGCGGCCGTCGGTCTGCTCCCAAAGCTCGGGGCCCGTCGTGCGGTAGTGCGCCTCGGGGTTGTTCGGGTTGGAATACTGGTCGGGGTAGAAGCTGTTCGGCGTCTCGCGCGCGATGCGGCGCGCGGTCTCGACGTAGTGGTCGGGCGTGCCGGGCTTGGCGGTGGCGGGGACGACGACCACGTCCGACCCGAGCGCCTTCAAGTACCTGACCTTCTCGACCGAAGCCTTCTCGGTCATGACGAAGATGCAGCGGTAGCCCTTGACCGCGGCCGTGAGCGCGAGCCCGATGCCGGTGTTGCCGGAGGTGGCCTCGACGATGGTGCCGCCGGGCTTCAGGACGCCCTCGCGCTCGGCGGCCTCGACCATCGAGATGCCGATGCGGTCTTTGACCGAGTAGCCGGGGTTGAGGCTCTCCATCTTCGCCAGCACCGTGGCCTTGAGCCCCCCGGCCATGCGGTTGAGCCTGACGAGCGGCGTGCGCCCTATGAGATGGAGGACGTTCTCGTGGTAGTTCATAAGTTCTCCGCTTCGATGTGTGGAGCAGGATTAAGTCGTACCCGACTTTATACAACGAACCTGAGCCCGGCCGCCAACGCCTGTGGCGGGCGAAGAAGTCTCTCGACGCGCAAACATTTTGCTGTTATCGTGTGCGCGCACTCTGAACGCCTTCTAAATTCGATGGACAACACGGCCTTCGCCTACGCGGGACTGACGGGCAACGCCCTCATCGACCAGCTCGGCACGGACGTTTCGCGCCGGCTGCTCGCCTTCTCAAGGATGGTGCGCCTCAGAGGGCGCGAGACCCTCTACGAGCCCGACGAAGCCGCGCGGCACGTCTACTTCCCCGCGGGCTGCGTCGCCGCGACGTGCGCGTCGGCGGGCGACGGCGCTTCGGTCGAGACGGCGCTCGTCGGGCGCGAGGGCCTGGTGGGCTTGGGCGCAGTGCTGGGCGAGCGGCGCGCGAGAGAGATGGCGTGCGCGGTGCTGCCGGGCGACGCCGTGCGCGTCGAGGCCGCGACGCTGCGGGCGCTCTTCGCGGAGAGCACGCTGTGGCGGCGGCTGGTGCTGCGCTTCTACGGCGCGCACGTCCGACAGATCTCGCGGCGCGCGGTCTGCAACACGCGCCACCACCTGAACGAGCGGCTCGCGACGTGGCTGCTGGCGCTCTGCCAGCGTGCCGACGACGACGACCTGCAGGTCACGCAGGAGACGGCCGCGCGCCAGCTCGGCGTCCGCCGCGCGGGCGTCAACGAGTGCGTCGCCTACCTCGAATCGCTCGGCGCGGTCGAGCATAGGCGCGGCCGCCTGCTCATCCGGAGCCGCGAGGCGCTCGCCGCCGCCGCCTGCTCCTGCCACCCGCCCCTCAGCGAAGAGGCGCGCTGGCTCGAACGCGTCGCGGTGTGAAGAGGAAAGTAGACAGTAGTCAGTAGGTTTAAAGGCGGTGCGCCCGACCTGAAGATGGGGACGCGCCGCCTATGTTTTTCTACTGACTACTGTCTACTGACTACTGTCTACTGCCTTCCCAACGTCCGCCCCCGAACAATCCGCGGCCGCGCGTCTTTGGTATCATCCGACTCTCGCTCTTCAAAAATTCTCCGCCGCGCTTGTGCCTTACTCGAGGGGGCGGGGGGATTCAATTCAACGTCGGGAAGTGGTGATGTCCTTCGCAACCGTCCGCCAGGCAGAGGTCGGGAACCTGCTCCTCGCCTCTCTGCCGCCGGAAGAGTTCCGGCGGCTCGCGCCGGGGCTCGCGCGCGTCCCGCTCGACGCGGGCGAGCGCCTCTACGAGCCGGAAGAGGTCGTCCCGTTCATACACTTCACGGAGGGCGGCCTGCTCTCTCTGCTCTCGACGTTGGAGGACGGCGTCTCGGTCGAGGTCGGCGGGCTCGGGCGCGAAGGCTTGGGCGGGGTGCTCGCGCTGCTCGGGTCGGAGGCGGCGGCGCACACGGCGGCCGTGCGGGTCGGCGCGAGCGCCCTGCGCATTAGGACGACGCAGGCGCGCGAGTGCTTCGAGCAACTGCCCGGCTTCCGCGCGCGCGTGCTGCGCTACTCGCGGCTGCTCATGTCGCAGGTCTCGCAGACGACCCTCTGCAACACGCTGCACACGGTCGAGCAGCGCTTGGCGCGTTGGCTCCTGCTCGCGCGGATGCGGCTCGGCTCGGACACAGTCCCCGTGACGCACGAGGCACTCTCGCACATGCTCGGCGTGCGCCGTTCGGGCGTGACGGTGACAATCGGGGCGCTGGCGCAGGCGGGGCTCGTCAGCCACGGGCGCGGCTTCGTGCGCGTCGAGACGGCCGCGGGACTGGGGGCCGCCTCGTGCGGGTGTCAGGGTCTTCTGTCGGACGAATACGGCAAATTTATCAACAACTTAGACACACTTTAAAGTTTCCCAACGTACAGACCCACCGCCCTCCGGGCGTTATGATTCTCACACATTAACAAGGGGGAAAGGTCGGGGGGACGGGCCGCGCTGGAGCGAGGAACGCCCCCCGTTCTACAACCCGCCCGCACACGAAACTTCTTCCCCCCGACTGAGAGGCGAGCTTGTCTTCTCCTTACATGAATCAAGACTCGACGGCCGGGCACGTCCATTCGGACTCCGCGTGTGAGGGCGGCGCGCTGCGCGAGGCGACGACCGTCCTCGTCGCGGAGGACGACGCAGACATCCGCCTGATGATGCTGACGCTGCTGCGGATGAAGGGCTACAAGGCGGCCGAGGCGTGCGACGGGCAGGAGACGCTCGACGTGGCGCGTGCGCTGCGGCCGGACGTGATCCTGATGGACTTGCAGCTCCCGCGCCTCAACGGCTTCGCCGTCGCGCGCTTCCTCCGCCAGACCGAGACGCTGCGGCGCGTCCCCATCATCGTCGTCTCCGCCCACGACCCGGCCAAGCACCGCAACCTGGCGCTGGCCGCCGGCTGCAACGCCTACGTCCAGAAGCCGATAGACTTCGACAGCCTCGACGGGATGATTCTGAGCCTGCTGCGTCGGGATTAACTTTTTAGCTTTTAGGTTCGCCGTACGCGCGCAGCGCCGGGACGCTGTGGAACTCGCCTGTCTCGACGACGTAGGCCGTGAGCCTGTGGCCGTAGACGCAGCCCGTGTCGAGGCCGACGGCGCGCGGGCCGCGGCGCGGGGCGGCCGAGGGCCAGTGGCCGAAGAGGGCGACTTGCTCGCCATCGTAAGCCTCGTACCAGGGCGTCCCCTTGCGGCTCTCGCGGTCGGGGCCGAGCGTCCGCAGCCCCGTGAGGTCGTCGAGCGTCTGCTCGCACAGAGGGACGCCGGGTCGCAGCCCCGCGTGGACGACGACGTGCGAGCCGAGGTCGATGTAGCCGGGGAGCGAGTCTAAGAACTCCGCGTACCGCTCGCGCCCCCCCTTCAACTCCTTCGCGCACCTCTTCTGCGAAGGCTTCAGCCCCTTCTTCTCGCGCAGGCCCTTCCAGTATTCCAGAAGCGCGCGGTCGTGGTTGCCGATGACGGAGGAGAAGCGCGCGTCCGCCATGAAGAGTTCGAGCACCTCGCGGCTCTTCGGCCCCTTCGTCACGAGGTCTCCGACGGAGATCAGGCGGTCGGACTCCCCGAGCCCCGCGCCCCGGACGAGCGCCAGCAGTTCGTCGTAACAGCCGTGTATGTCGCCGACGACGACGGTGCGCGACAACCTTCTGAGAACCTCCCGCGGCGGCTTCGGATTTCTTCTTTTTCGATTACAACACAGCCGGCGAACGCCTCACAAACGACCCGGCGTTTGAGCCGCGCGCCAACTGTGGTAAAAGACTGCGGCGCACAGCGGGCGACAACACTCATGCTAAGCATCGACGGGTCATACGGCGAGGGCGGCGGGCAGATCATCAGAACGTCGCTGGCGCTCTCGCTCATCACGGGCAAGCCGTTCCGCGTCTACAACGTCAGGGCGCGGCGCGACAAGCCCGGCCTGCAACGCCAGCACCTGACGGCCGTCACGGCGGCCGCCGCCATCGGCACCGCCAAGGCCGACGGCGCGCACGTCGGCTCCAAAGAGTTCAGCTTCGAGCCCGGCGCCATCCAGCCCGGCGAGTACAAGTTCACCATCGGCACGGCGGGCAGCACCATGCTCGTCCTGCAGGCGGTGCTCCCGCCCCTGATGCTCGCCGACGCGCCGAGCCTCCTCCTGTTCGAGGGCGGCACGCACAACGTCAAAGCGCCGCCCTTCGAGTTCATCCAGAAGAGCTTCCTCCCGCTCGTCAACAAGACGGGGCCGACCGTGACGGTCGAGCTACAGCGCTACGGCTTCTACCCGCCGGGCGGCGGCCGCTTCAACGTCTACATCGAGCCCGCGCAGGAGCTGCGCCGCCTCGACCTCACGGAGCGCGGCGCGATACTGTCGCAGCGCGCGCGCTCTCTCTGCGTCAACGTGCCCGCACACATCGGCGAGCGCGAGCTGGCGGTCGTCAGCGAGCAGTTGGGCTACACGCCCGACCAGCTCGACCTGGAGGTCTCCGACAACGCCATCAGCGGCGGCAACGTCTTCACCATCGACATCGAGAGCGAGAACCTGACCGAGGTCTTCACAGGCGTCGGCGAGCGCGGCGTGCGCGCCGAGACCATCGCCGCCCGCGTCGTCAAAGAGGCGCGCGCCTACCTCGATTCCGGCGCGCCCGTCGGCGAGCACCTCGCCGACCAGCTCCTCATCCCCATGGCCCTCGCCGGCGGCGGCTCCTTCACCACCGTCACCCCGACGCCCCACACCACGACCAACATCGAGGTCGTCAAAAAATTCCTGCCGGTCGAGATCACCACCACCCAGTTGACCGAAGACGTTTGGAAGGTAGAGGTCTTCGGCTAGCTCCCCTGCCCTGTTAGCTTGTCGGCCATCAGCGCGACGGCCGCGGGGTCTAAACTTCTCTTGAAGACAATCGTGTTCGGCGGGACGTTGGTCATGGGGTCGCGCGTGCCGCGGAGGTCGTCCCAGGCGGCGAGGATGAAGTTGGAGAGGCCGGCGTGGTCGAACTCCAGCAGGCGCTCGCGGAGGTGTTCGGGCGTCCAGAAGCCGAGGAGTTCGAGGAAGACGTGTGCGCCGGTCTCCTCATGGCGCAGGACGTAGTCGGGGATGAAGGCCGAGTCGCCGAGGTCTATGACGACGCTGCTCGGCTCAAGCGTCCAGCCCGTCCCGGCGCGCGCCCAGGTGTTGGCGAGCTTCTCGACGACGGGGTTCTCGTAGGGCGTGACCTCCGGGTAGTGCGAGCGCAGGCGGGTCTGCTCGCTCGTCAGCTCGAAGTAGGCGATGCGGCCCGCGCGCCCCTGTATCTCGGCGCGCATCCGCCAGCTCTTGCAGAGGAGGAGCGCGGGCAGGAAGACCGCCATCTGGATGCCGTACTTCTGCGAGCGCTGGAAGATGGAGGCCGGGCCGTCCAGGCGCACCTCGTAGCCCTCGCGCGAGTTCCCCTTGACCGTGTGGATCAGGCGGTAAGCCTTGATCGCGCCGAACAGCTCGCGGAAGCCCTCGGGGGCCTGCGGCTCAAGCCACAGGCGCATCTCGACCGAGCGGTAGAGCAGCGCCTGCGCCTGCGCGACGTTGTAGAGGTCTAGAAGCTCTCCGGCCGCCGGGGGCTCGAAGACGGTGAGCCGCTGGTTGCCGGGCAGGTCTGCGTAGAGCGCGTCCATGACCGCCGCCGCGTCGCACGACAGCGCGCGCGCGGACTCTTTGATGAGTTCTTCCCTCCCCTCCGCGGCGACGACGGGGTGGCGCTCGCGCGCCTTGAGGAAGAGCGCGCGCCGAATCTCCGCGGGCTCGGCCGGCGCGCTGGTCTCGAACTCGCAGCGGTCGGTCAGGAGCTTGATCAGCCCGCGCAGGATGCGGTAGTCCGTCCCCGTCCCGACGTACTCGGCCAGAGACTCTTCGAGCGCCGCGCGCGTCCGGCCGTCGTGCGAGACGAAGAGCGCGATCAGGTCTTCGGCCGCGCGCAGGTACTCCTCGTCCTCCGCGTCGATGTAGCGCGGCTGGATGCGGTCGCCCCGCTGCCAGCTCATGGCGAGGTCTGCCGTTAACATCTCTTCAGATCAGCGAAGGCTCTTCATCGCGCCGCGCCTGTCCGCGGAACTGTTCGCCCGCGCCGCGGCGGCGGCTGATGTGCTCTTCGGTCGTGTCCTGCGTGACGACCTCGTAGAGGATCGCCTCCTTGCCGGGGAACTTCCGCAGGATTCGCCCGAGGCGCTGGACGTGCTCGCGCGTCGAGCCGGAGCCGGAGAGCACGACGGCGACCGAGGCGTCGGGGATGTTGACGCCCTCGTTCAAGACCTTCGAGGTGACGAGCGCGAGCACCTCGCCGCGGTTGAAGGCTTCGAGCCACTGCCGCCGCTCCTTGACGCCCGTCTCGTGCGTGATGGCCGGGACGAGGAAGCGGCGCGAGATGCGGTAGACCATCTCGTTCTCGGCCGTGAAGACCAGCACCTTCTCACGCCTGTGTCTTTGCAGAAGCTCGCCCAGCACGCGCAGCTTCGAGTCCGTCCCCAGCGCGATGCGCTTCGACTCGCGGTAGGCCAGCATCGCCCGCCGCCCCTCCTGCGAGCGCGCCGACGCCGCGACGAACATCTGCCAGCCGCGCAAGGAGCCGAGTCCGATCCCCTTCGATTTCAGAAAGCCGCGGAAGACTTCGCGCTCGCGCTCGTAGGCGGCGCGCTCCTCGTCCGACAGCTCGACGCGCAGGCGGACGACCGTGTAGTCCGAGAGGTACTCGCCCGCCAGCTCGTGCGTCTCGCGGCGGAAGACGAAGGGGCCGACGAGTCGTTCGAGCAGCACGTCCTCGCCGTCGGCGCGCTCGGGCGTAGCAGACAGGCCCAGGCGGAAAGGCGCGATGCACATCTCCGCCGCGATGCGGTGGACGCCCGCAGGCAGGTGGTGACACTCGTCGAAGATGACGAGGCCGAAGCGGTTCCCCAGCCGTTCCATGAAGCGGAAGGCCGAGGCGTAGGTCGAGACCGTGAGCGCGCCCAACTCGAAGTAGCCGCCGCCGATGAGGCCGACCTCCGCGTCGAAGCAGGAGAGCAGGAGGTCGTACCATTGGTTCATCAGGTCGAGCGTCGGCACGACGACCAGCGTCGAGCGCTTCACCTGCTCAATCGCCATCTGCGCCACGAGGCTCTTGCCCGCGCCCGTCGGGAGCACGACGACGCCGCAGTGATTCGCCCTCCTCCACTCTTCGATGGCCTCCTGCTGGTAGGGCCTGGGCTCGACGAGGAACTTGGTCGGGAAGTCGAAGCGGTGGTAGGCGCGCGCGTGATCCTCGTAAGGAACCTTGTCCCTTATCAGCTCTCTGACGACGCGCCGGTACTCCCACGCGGGCGCGCGCCAGCGCATCACGCGCGCGTCCCAGCGGAAGGCTTCGGGCACGCGCGCGTCGGCCCCCGCGCCGTCGAGCAGGAGTGTCCCGGAGTCGAAGCGTAATAGGAGCGCACTCATACGGGCCGTGAGTTCGGGAGTGTGAGGGTTACGTTAGACCATTTCGCGGGCACGGGCAAACCTTAGAAATAGGTTTTGGGTGTTGGGTGATGGGTAAGACACTTGCTTTAACCCAAAACCCATTCAGAGCCTCAGCTTGTAGCCGGGGTCGCCGGGCGCGAGGCCGTCCACGCGGATGACCTTCACGGAGGCGTCCACCTCCTCGGGGCGGACGTAGCCGATAGCGCCGGGGACGAAGGAGACGAACTTGATGACGTCGGCGGCGGAACTCTGCTGCCGCGGCTCGACGAGCGACTCACCGCGGAATTTTTTGCCGAGGAAGTGGTTGACGTACCCCTTCTCGCTCATGTTGTAGATGAGGCGCAGCGCCGTCTCGCGCGTGGGCACGCCCGGGTCGAGCATCACGACGCGCACCTTGCCCCCGCCGCCCGGCCAGTTGCCCCGCTCGGCCAGGAAGTATTCGCGCAGCTCGGAGAGCGGGAGGTTCTCCACCGGGTTCGACTTGTTGACGATGACGGCCAGCTCGGTCGGGGCCTGCGGCGGCGCAGGGCGCGCCGCCGCCCCGCCCGAGGGCAGGCAGGCGGCGGCCAGTGCCGCGAGCAGCGACAGCGCGCAGACGGCCCTCGTCCATTTCCGCTTCGTCATCAGAACGTGAAAGCGAATTGCAGGAACAGCTCGTCGAGCGTCGGGCGCGCGCGGCGCGACGTGCGCTCGTACTGGGCCTTGAAGGCCGCGAAGTTCGACACGTCGTAGCGCACGCCGAGGGCGGGGCCGTTGCGGCGGCCCACGTCCGCGTAGAGCGGGTTGTCGCGCGGCACGTTCACGTACTGGTAGCGGAAGAACGGGCGCAGGCTCCCGAACTGCCGCGCGAACTGCGTGTAGAAGGCCGGCGTGTTGTAGACCCTCCCGCCCGAGCTGAGGCGCATCAGGAGGAACTCGTTGAGCGACTCGTAGCGGTCGTTCTGAAAGACGACGTAGCCCGCGCCGATGGTCTGGCCGACGGTCTGCGCGCCCTCCGGGGTGAGCCGGTCGCGGTAGACGGAGAAGCCCGCTTGCAGGCCGCGCGCCGACTTGGGCTTGGCGAAGAGGCCGAAGTTGAAAGCCTTCCGGTTGTTCTCGTCCAAAGCGGTCTGGACGGCCGCGTCGAGCGGCGAGCGCGACGCGCGGCCGTTGCCCACCTCCGCGACGTAGCGGAGGCCCCAGGGCGCGCCCGGCACGCGGCCCGTGGCCTGGAGGCCGACGTTGTGGAGCGGCAGGATGCCGCCCTTGCCCTCGAAGGCGAAGATGAAGGGCCGGTTGGCGGCGGTCTGGAACCAGGAGCCGTGGTGGTAGGCCGTGTTGTAGTAGCCGATGGCCGTGTGGAAGCGGCCGATGCCGAGCCGCAGGTTGTCGTTCGGCGTGTACTGCAAAAGGAGCCGGTGTATCTCGAAGGTGAACTCGTTGCGCCTGTTCGCCTCGATGATGAGTTCGCTGAGCACGTCGAACTTCTCGGACAGGCGGGAGGTGATGAAGAGGTCGAGCTGCCCCAGCGCGAAGGAGGTGTGACTGCCCCTCTCGCTGCTCGCGTTCAGGTTCACGTCCGCGAACCCCTGTATCTGGAGGCGCGGCGCGCCGGACTGCTCCGCGTCGTGGTCGCCGTGCTGCGCGGCGGCGCGGGGCTCGGCCGGAACAGGCTGTGCGCTGAGGGCGGCCGCCGAGGTTGCGGCGGCCGCCTCCGTCGGCGCGGGCTGCGCGGGCTGCCTGGCTTCGAGTTCGCGGACGCGCGCTTCGAGCGCCGCTATCTGCTCGCGCATCTCGCGGAGCATCGCGGCCTCTGATGTGTTTGAAGGCGTCGCGGCCGGGGCCGCGCCCGCGAACGTAACCTCCAAACGGTTGAAGCCCCGTGCGAGCCGGGCCGACGCGCCCTCGCGCAGGCCGAAGGTCACGAGGACGGAGTCGCCCCGCTCCTCCACGCGCGCGCTCCTGTAGAAGCGCCCCTCGGGGCTCAGCCCACGCGCGCCCGCGGAGACGGCCCAGGGGATGCGCACGCTGAAGTCGTCGCCCTCGCGGAAAGACTCGCAGTCGTCGAGAGGCGAGTCCGACGAAATCTCGACCCGCGAGCCGTCGTGCGCGCCCGCGCGCAGCAGCACGAGCCGCTTCGGGAGCGCGCGCGCCGCCGCGCCGCCCTTCGCGTCCGACGCGGCGCGGGCCGAGGGCGCGAGCACGGAGAGCGCGAGACAGAGCGCGGCTAGCACTGCGCCCGCGTTTCTCGAAGGTTTGGGAATCATGATGTCTCACCTCGCCGCGGGCGGCCCGCCGCGGTTCCGTGTGGGGTCAAGTCCGGCGCGAACGCCGGTAGCTTATGCGCGCGCGCGCCCAGCGTCAACAGGTCGGCCTCCGCGCTCACTTCTCCCTGTCTTTCAGCGACTGCGTCAGCTCTTCGAGCCTGATCTCCACGATGTCGGACATGACGGGGTCGCGCAGCGAGCGGAAGAGCGGCAGGGCCTCGCGGCAGGAGTCGATGGCCTGCCTGTAGTCGCCGAGCGCCGCGTAGCCGAGCGAGAGATAGTAGAGCGTGTACGCCTCCTTCTGCCTGTCCGAGCCGGCGCGGATGGCCGGCAGCGCTTCGCGCAGGAGCGCGAGCGAGCGGCCGTAGTAGTGGGACGCGCGCTCGCCGTCGCCCGAGGACTTGTAGAGGTCGCCGGCCTTCGACAGCGCGTAGCCCTCGCCGGGCACGTCCGCCGCCTTGCGGTAGACTTCGAGGGCGCGCCCGACGTACTTCTCCGCGCTCGCCGCGTCCTTCAGTTCGAGGTAGACCCCGCCCGCGCTGAGGAGCGTCTCGGCCTCATTCTCGCGGTCGCCGGTCTCGTGGTAGACGTGCGCGAGCTGGTCGTAGTATTCGACGGCCCTCCGCTTCTCGGGCGTCTCGCGCACGAACCGGATGACCTTGAAGAGGGTGGAGGTCGCGACCTTCGTCTGCTCCTCGGCGCGGCGGCGCTGGGTCTCGGCCTCGGCCGCGCGCTGGTTGGCGAGGAGGCGCTGCGCGTCGGCCATCCTCTGCGCGTTCATCGCGGCGGCGCGCTGGCGCTCGGCCTCGGCGCGCCCCAGCGCGGCGACCCGCTGCCCCTCGACGGCCTGCCGGCTCTTCTCCCGCGCGATCTGCTCCTGGCGCTCGGCCTCGGCGCGCTCGTCGTCGGCCGCCTGCCGCTGCCGCTCGGCCTCGGCGCGCTGCCGCTCGGCCTCCTCAAGCGCCGTCTTCAGCCCGGCGAGCGCCGCCTCGCGGTCGCGCGCGTTCCGGTCGGCGCGCCGCGCCTCTTCGAGCGCGCGGTTGCGCTGCGAGAGGGCGACGACCGAGAGCCCGCCGAGCAGGAGGAAGATGACGGCCGCGACGCCCGCCGCGCGCACGAGGCCGCGGCGGTAGGCCGCGCGCTGGCGCTGCACCTCGGCGTCGGGCATGTTGGCGGCGACCCAGCCGCGGTCGAAGACGTGCCCGTAGATGCGGTTGCGCACGCGCAGCAGGCCGCCCTCGTCGCGCGCGATGCCCGAGAGGCGCAGGGCGTTGACGACCGGGTCAGTCTCGTCGTCCGGCACGCGCCGCCCCGCGAGCACGCGCGCGTAGAGGTCGAGCAGCGCGACGCGGTCGGCCTCGCCGCGCAGCAGGCGCTCGCGCACGAAGAGCAGGTTGTCGTCGCGCTCGCGCGCGCGGCTCGAAAGGAACAGCTCGTCGCAGAGGCGGTCTACGCCCGCGGCGGAGTTGACGCTCTCGTCTTCGGCGACGGCCTGGCAGAGCCGCTGCGTGAGGTACGGGTGGCCGCCCGTCCAGTGGAGCACGCGGCGCAGCAGCGCGGCCCCGAGTTTCTCGTCCCGCTTGAGGCCGGCGGCGAGGGGGCGCGCCTCCGCCTCGCCGAAGTCCGTCAGCTCTATCCGCTGCCCGATGTTGAAGGGCGTGGTGCGCACGTCCTTGATGAGGTCGGAGGGGGTGGCGACGCCGAGCAGGCAGAGCGTGAGGCGGCGCAGCTCCGGGTCTTCCGTGCGCCGGTTGTAGAACTCGCGCAGGGCCGCGAAGAACTCGTCGCTCGAAAAGGGCAGGCTGCGGACGGCGTCTATCTCGTCCACGAAGAGGACGACGTTGCCCTTGACCTTCTCCAGCACGACCTCGCGCACGGCGCGCGTCCAGCGCTGCAAGGGCGCGAGCCGCTCGTTGTCGAGCCAGAAGTCTTCCAGCTCGTCTTCGAGGCCGAGCTGCTGGCCGACGCGGCCGAGCAGGCCGTCGTACCACTGCTCCGGCGTCAGGTTCTGGCCGATGGCCGTCAGGTCGAGGACGGCGACCGAGGCCCCCGACTCGCGCAGCCGCGCGGCCGTGCGCACCATCAGGCTGGACTTGCCCATCTGCCGCGAGGTGAGCACGTAGCAGAAGCGGCCCGCGCTCAGGCCCCCGTAGAGTTCCTCGTCGGCGCGCCGCGCCACGTAGGACGGGGCGTCGCGCCGCAGCGTCCCGCCGGTGACGTAGAAGCCGGTAGGCTGGGTCGTGCTCATATCGTGTTCGGGCGTTGACGGCGTCAGAGGAGATGGCGCTTCAGGTAGTCGGCGTAGAGCTGGCAGCGCGGCGCGAGCTCGGCCTGCGTCTCGCCGGTCATCACCCCGGCGCTGCGCAGCCGGTAGAAGGCTTCGCTCGTCGGGCACGGTTGGCCCGCGAGGACGGCGCGCGTGATGTCGGCGAGCACGGGGTCGCGCGCCAGGAGGACGAGTATCCGCCGCAGGTGGTCGCCGAACGGCCCGTCGTCGCGCCGGGCGGCGGCCTCGAAGGCGTCGAGCGCGAGGCCGCCCGTGACCATCTCGTGCAGCCCGCGCCGGACGAGGTACGGGTGGCCGCCGAGCAGGCGGTAGAAGCGCCCGACCTCGGCCGCGTCGCGCAGGGGCGACCCCGTGCGCGCGTTCAGCTCGGCCACCTGCTCGGGCGTGAAGTCGCGCAGCTCCAGCCGCGTGCCGACGTTGAAGGGCGACTGGTTCTGGTCGGTGATGAAGAGGTGCGCCTCGGTCGCGTAGGCGATGGCGAGCGTCAGCCGCCCCCAGGGCGCTTCCGGGTCTACGGCGCGCTCGTTGTGCCAGGTGCGGAAGAGGCCGAAGACCTCGCTGCCGAAGGGGCAGGTGAAGAGCCGGTCAACCTCGTCCATGCCCCAGACGAGCGGGCCGTCCACCTTCCCCAGGACCTCGCGGCGGACGTAGCGCTCGAAGTTGACGCTCGGCGCGCGCCGCTCCTTCCAGACGTCCTCCGGATAAACGTCGAGGTCGAGCTGGTCGGCGATGAGGCCGCCGAGCGCGACGAAGAACTTCTCGGCCGATTCGAGGTCGCTCGCGTTGAGCTTCTGGAAGTCGGTGACGACGACGCGCACGCCCTCGGCGCGCGCCTGCTGGAAGCCGCGCGCGAGCACGGAGGTCTTGCCCATCTGCCGCGCGCCCTTGACGAGCACGATGCTGTCGCGGCGGTGCAGCGCGTCGAGGAAGAGGGCGTCGGTCGGGCGGACGAGGTAGTAGCGCGAGTCGAGCGGGACGGCCCCGCCCGGCGGCTCGATCTTGAGTTCGGAGCCGACGCCCGCCGGTTCGTCGCCGCCCTTGAGCGCCGCCAGCAGCTCGGAGGCGACGCGCTGGTCGTCCTCCGGCCCGCCCCACAGCGCGTACTGGATGGGCGCGAGGATGGACGCGATCGATTCCGGCAGCGCGCCCTCGTAGGCGACCCGCACGGGGAGGATGCGCGGGCGGCCCCCCCGCTGCGCCGACTCGTGCGCCAACTGCAACTCGTAGGCGAGCATCTCGCTCGACGCGGAGGCCGCCGAGAGGAGGGGCACGACCGCGTCGGCCGTCCGCACCTGCCGCTCGATCTCCTTCGCCCACTCGACCCCCACCTTCATGTTGCGGTCAACGAAGACGCCGTGGCCGACCGCGGCGAGCGCGCCTTCGAGGAGCCGGAGGACGTGCCCGTCCGGCTCGACGTTGCGCTTGTAGAGCAGCGCCACGTGCGACGCGCCGGCCCTGGTCGTGCGGACGGCCGGAGGGGCGGGGGCGACCGAGGAGGCGGACGCGGCCGTCCCCGCGGGCAGGACTTCCGTCACCGCGCCCGGCGGGGGGTCGAAGGTCTGCGTCGGCTGGCCCTCGGCGGCCCCGCCGAGCGCGCGGGCCAGCGAGTCCACGAACTCGCGCGCGCGGGCCGGGCGCGCGCCCTCGTCGAAGGAGAGCGCGCGGAGGATGACCGCCTCGGCCTCCGCCGGCAGGTCGGGGCGCAACCGCGTGGGGCGCGTGCGCACGCCCTTGCGCAGCGTCTCCAAGACCTCGAAGGGCGTCTTCGGGTCGAAGGGGCGCGCGCCGGTCAGCATCTCGTAGGCGAGGACGGCGACGGCGAAGATGTCGCTCGCGGGCGACGGCCTCCCGAGCAACTGCTCCGGGGCCATGTAGTAGGGCGTGCCGGCGACGCGCGTGCTGGCCGCCCCGGCCGCGTCCTGCGTGTCGTGGACGGTGGCGATGCCGAAGTCGATGAGCCGGACGTACTCCTCGCCCCCGTCGAGCGACTGGAGCATGATGTTCTCGGGCTTGAGGTCGCGGTGGATGATGCCGCGGCCGTGCGCGCTGCCGAGCGCGTGGCCGACCTGCCGGAGGATGTTCGCGGCGCGCGCAAACGCCATCGGCCCCTGCTTCATCAACGAGCGGAGGCTGCTGCCCTCGATGTACTGCATGACGATGAAGGGGCGGCCGTCGGCGAGTTCGCCCGCGTGCATCACGCCGACGACGCCGGGGTGGTCGATGCGCGCGAGCGCCTCGATCTCCTCCTGGAACTTCCTGCGCACCCAGTGCTCCGTGTCGTCGTCGCGGAACTGGTCGAGGAGCACCTTGACGACCACGCGCTTCTCCTTGAGCTTCGTGTCGCGCGCGAGGTAGACGACGCCGATGCCGCCCTGCCCGAGCTGGCTCTCGACGAGGTAGCGCCCGTCGAGCAGTTGCCCGGTCAAGTCCCAGGGGCCGGCGGGCTTCCCTTGTTCGTGTTGACTCATTTGTCTGCTTTGGTTCGATGCGGTCGGGTCTGACTCGGCGCGCGGAAGCGAAAAGCCCGCCCGCGAATCAGGCGGGCGGGCGAGAATTGTAGCACCCTCGGCGCGGACGGCAAGCGAAACTTCCCGGCGGCCCGCGCGCCTGGGTTCGTGACGCGGCTCACGCAGCGGCGCGCTTCGAGACCATGCCCTGGAGCAGGGAGAGCACCTCGCGGCGGTCGTTGTCGGTCAACTGCTCGATGCCGTCCGCGCCGTACTTCTTCCGGAGCCAACCCGACAACTGCTCCTCGGTCTTCCCCAAAGCGCGGCACGCGGCGCGTATCTCTTCGTCGAGGTCAACGCCGGCCTCGCGCGCGACCGCGGTCGCGTTGAAGTACATGTCCTCCACGTCCTGCGTGAAGAACTCCGACGCGTTGACGGCGAGCAGCACGGCTCCGACCAGGCTGCGTTTCTGACTCATCTTCTGAATCGTGTTGACTTGGTCGGCGATGTCGGGGTTGAAGACGCGGCCGACCTGCTGGCTCTCAATCGTCTGGTCGCCGTCGGGGTACTTCGCGCCGCAGCCGCCCTTCTTCTTCCAGCAGAGCCAGCCGCCGCCGAAGTCTTCTTTGCCTTTGATGATGGCGGTCTGGCCGCAGGCGGGGCAGGCGCGTTGGGCCTCGCGCCAGCGGTACTTGGCCTCGCGCGAGTTGCAGGAGGCGTCGCCCTCGGCGATGAGCACGTCTCCGCGGAAGAGGCGGCAGCGGTAGAGGTAGTAGAAGAAGGGCTCGCCGCCGTGCTCGTCGCCCGTCCAGTCCTCGATGCGCTCCAATAGCTCGAAGCGGGTCGAGAGGCCGAAGAAGGTCGTCAGCTTCTCCGCGCCGGGCTTCAGGAGCGTCCGCTTCTCCGTGCCGGGGATGACGCCGTAATCGACATCCTTGCGCAGCACACGGCTGACGAACTCGGTCACCGCGTTGTAGCGCTCGACCGCCGACTCAATCGACATCGCCGGCATGAACCGCGCCCGCTCGACCGCCACCAGCGCACGCCCCGTCTCGTCCCCTTCCCTGTACTCCTCGCCCATGCTCCCGCCTCGCTAATATAAAGGTCAGAACCGCCCGCGGTAGCGGGTGGCTCGTCGCAAATCGGGAGCGCCGTGTCGTAGAGGGCCACCCGCTACCGCGGGCGGTTCTGACCTAAAAGGGGATCTCGTCATCCTCTATGTCTTCGCTCGGCGCGGGGCGGCCGCCGCCACCGCCGCGCGGGGCGCTGCCGCCGCCGGAGGGCGCGCCGCCCGAAGGCGCGCCGCCAGACGACTGCTGCGAGCGGACGGGGATGCCTTCGACGCCGCCGCCCGACGCGCTGTCGATGAAGTGCACGTCCGAGGCGTTGACCTCCAGGGACTGGCGCGGCTTGCCCTCGCGGTCGGTCCACTCCTCGACGTGGAGGCGGCCCTGGATGTAGACCTTGCGCCCCTTCGAGAGGTAGCGCGAGACGTTCTCGGCCTGCTTGCCCCAGACCGTGACGCGGAACCAGGTGGTGATGTCCTGCTGCTCGCCCGCCTTGTCGCGCCGCCGCTCGTTGGTCGCCACCGAGAACTTGCAGACGGCCGTGCCCTGCGGCGTGTAGGAGAGTTCGGGGTCGCGCCCGAGGTTGCCGACGATGATGATGGTGTTGAAAGACATGTCGCTCGCTCCGTTCAGCTCTAGCCGCCGCGTGGGCACACGCCCCGGCGCGGCGTTGCAGTCCTGGCACATCGTATCACACGCGACAGCCGGCGTGTAAAGCGTCGTGTGCCGTCTGAGGGGGGCCAGCCGGACGCGGCTGGCCGCTGATGTTTGAAAGTGGCCGCGCGTGGCGGCGCTGGCGGCGTGAGTTGTTTACTACTCGCGCCGCTCCACGTCAACGCTCAGGAAGTCGTGCGCCAGCTCCGCGCCGGGGAAGACCGCCTGCGCCTCTTTCAGCAACTCCTCCGGCCCGGTCTCGTTGCCCGGGAAGTAGCGCGGGCTGATGTGCGTGATGACGAGCCGGCGCGCGCCCGCCTCCCTCGCGACGCGCCCGGCCATCGAGGCGGTCGAGTGCGTCGAGCGCACGGCCAACCCCTCGTCGGCCTCGGCGAAGGTGGCCTCGTGGATCAGGAGGTCTGCGCCGCGCGCAAGCTCGACGGCCGGGCGGCAGTAGATGGTGTCGGTGCAGTAGACGACGCTCCGGCCCTTCAAGTCCGGGCCGCAGAAGTCCGCGCCCGCGAACGTCCGCCCGTCTTCGAGCGTCACGCGCTCGCCGCGCTTCAGTCTGCCGTAGAGCGGCCCCGGCGGGATGCCTTCGGCGCGCGCTCTCTCCACGTCGAAGTGGCCGGGCCTGTCCCTCTCCTGCACGCGGTAGCCGAAGGCGGGCAGGCGGTGCTTGAGCGGCGCGCAGGTGACGGCGTACTCCTCGTCCTCGAAGACCAGCCCCTCCCTCACCTCGTTGACTTCGAGCGGGTAGGAGGTGTGGAACTGCGTGCGCCGGCTCACCTCGCGCACGTACTCGCCGATGCCGCGGGGGCCGTAGACGGTGACGCCGCGCGCGTGCCCGGCCATGCCGCACGTCGCCAGCAGCCCCATCAGCCCGTAGACGTGGTCGCCGTGCATGTGCGTGATGAAGACGCGCGTGACCTGGCTGATGTTCAGCTCGCTCCGGAGGAGCTGGTGCTGCGTCCCCTCGCCGCAGTCGAAGAGCCACACCTCCGCCCGCTGCGGCGGCCTCAGCGCCACGCACGAGACGTTCCGCGCCCGCGTCGGCACGCCCGCGCTCGTCCCTAAAAAAGTGATCCGCAAGTTTCTCTCCGGCCGAGATGTCCCGCGCCCGGCCTTCGACGTTTAGGCCGTCCGATTAAATCGTTGACATTCGGCTTTCAAAACCATATTTTCCCAGCGTCGAATCGCCCGGTTCTGCCAGCGGGCTCAAACACTCGCCGGCCTCTCACAAGTCTTTCAAAGGCCACCCGGCCTTCGCACACCAGGGGACGTGATGACTCTAATCAGAGACTTCTTCATCTTCTGCTCGGGCGCAGACCTTACCATCCTCAGAAGGCCCGAATGCGCGACCGAGCGCAGCAAGTACGCGGCGGTGGGCATCGCGGTCTTTTTAGCGTCCGCCTTAGCGGCGCTCTCCGGCGGTTATGCACTCTCATCCGTGCTTCAGTCAACCGCGCTCTCGGCGGGCTTCGGCATTCTCTGGGGTGTCTTCATCTTTAATTTAAACAGATCTCTCTTCTCGATAATAACAAAAAAGGCTGTCCCCCGCGGCGCCCCCCTCCGCGACCGGCTGCCCTCCCTGTTGAGCACGCCTGCGGCGCTCGTGGCGAGACTGTTGCTGGCCTTCTTCATCTCGTTCGTTGTCGCCAGACCCATCGAGTTGAAGCTCTTTGAGAGCACGATGGAGTATCAGCTCGCGGAGTCGATTACGCTCCAAGCAAACGAAGATATCTCCATACTGACGGCGGAGATCAACGAACTGGTGCGTCAGCTAGATAGCAAGAACACGGAGGTCTTAGCACTCTCCCAGATGCACGCCAGTGAAGTGGCCGGGGCGCGAGGCGCGAGCACTACCGGGAGGACGGGGCGGGGGCCTGCCGCGCTCCAGATGGCAAGGGAGTACCGTGACGCACGAGCGGATATGGAGAGGCTGCTGGCCGACAGCATGCCTCGAATCGAGACGAACAGGAAGAAGATTCTCGACCTGGAGCAACAACGCGAACTGAGCAAGAGCCAGGTCAGCACGGTGATCAAGAACAGTCTCTGGGCACGCCTCGCTGCGTTCGACCGGCTGATGGACTCGAACCCGACGGTGCGGCTGGCTAACTACGCCATTCTAACGTTCTTCCTCCTGCTGCTGTCCATCCCGATGCTCCTCAGGCTTATGTGGGCCGACAAGATTTACGAGACGCTCAGGCAGAGCCCTTTACGTCTGGCCGGCCGGGGCGAGGCGGCTTCAGGTGAAGAGAGACATGACTCGGGCGCTCGGGCCGAAGTCGGCGGGGCGGTCGCGTCGGCGCAGGCCGTGCCGGGTGACGCCTCCGCCAGACCGGCGACGCGCGACCCGTACCGGCTAGTCGGAAACGTCTTCGCGGGTAAGTACCGTTTGGACGAGTACGCGGGCGGCGGGGGGATGGGGGCCGTCTACCGCTCGACGCGGGTTGACTCGCACGCGCGCGTCGCGGTGAAAATCTTTAAGCCGGACATCCTCGCCATGCACCCGGACTACGCCGTCCTCTTCGAGCGAGAGGTCACGGCGGCGCGCCGCATGCGCCACCCGAACATCGTCGAAGTCATCGACAACGGTACGACTGACGACGGCATCTCGTTCATGGTTATGGAGTGGCTCACCGGCGAGACCCTCGGACACGTGCTGGAGCGCGGGCAACTGCCCCTCGACCGTGTCACACACATCTTCGGACAGATTTGTGACGCCGTCAGCTACGCCCACGGGAACGGCATCATCCACCTCGACATCAAGCCCGGCAACATCTTTCTCGTCGGGAGCGGGCCGGAAGGCGACCGTATTAAGGTCATCGACTTCGGCATGGCGCGCGTCTTGAGCAGCGACACGGGGACGACCGTCACGCGCTTCCTCGGCACCTATCAGTACTGCTCGCCCGAGCACTTCGGCGGCAAGGTCAACTCCCGCAGCGATGTCTACAGCCTCGGCGCAACGCTCTATCACATGCTCGCCGGGACACTCCCGTTCGGCGCGAGCTACGTCAACGCCAAGGCGCACCCGAATCTCGAACTGCCGCCGGTGCCCTCGCTCCTGCGGATGCGGCCGGGGCTGCCGAAAGAGGTTGACGAGGTGCTGCGGAAGGCTTTGAGCAAGTCACCGGAGGAGCGTCAAGCATCAGCCCAACAACTCTCCGACGATTTCAGCCGCGCCTGCCGGTGCGCGCTGAGCGTCTGAAGGGTCGTCGGACGCCCGCCGCACCCGATCACCTCCTACTGACGTACTCGTTATCCTTGACCCAGAAGCGCCAGGGCTTGAGGGCGTCCTCGGCGGCGTAGGCGACGCCGATGCGCGGGCCGTTGGCGATCTGTTCGGGACGATAGGTCTCGCCCGTCTCTTCGAGCCAGACGCGGCGGCCCTTCGTCAGGTCTTCGCCGTCGAAGCTCAGGTCAATCCCGAGCGCGCGGCAGAGCTTGCCGGGGCCGCTGGTCAGCTCGCGCTCCTTCGAGACCGGCCGCCGCTCCCTCATCAGCTCCGTCCCCTCCTCCGGCTCGACGGCGCGGACGAGGACGGCGTGCGGCAGCCCCTCGGGGCCCGTCACGACGTTGAACTGGTGGTGCATGCCGTAGACGAAGAAGACGTAGGCCGTCCCGCCGACGCCGAACATCGTCTCGGTCCGGCGCGTGCGCCGCCCGCCGAAGGAGTGCGCCGCCCTGTCCTCCGCGCCGAGGTACGCCTCCACCTCGACGACGCGCCCCGACACGCGCGCGCCCGTCTCGGAAGGGACGACGAGCCGCTTGCCCAGAAGCTCGCGCGCCACGCGCAAGGTGTCGGCCCGAGTGTAGAAGTCGCGTTCGAGTCTGGCGAGTCCCATCTGAATGCAGGTCAGTACCGCCCGCGATTACTCGAACTGCTTGCGGAACTCTTCAAACTGCTTGCGCATCTCGGCCAGCTCGCCGCCCAGGCGCTCGACCTCCGCTTCGAGCCGCGCGACGCGCTCCGACTCGCCCCCGCGCGTGCGCGTCGCGGCGGGGGCGGGCTCGCCTTCGGCCTCCTCTTCCACGACGGGCTGTCCCGAGAGCAGGTGCGCGTAGCGCGCCTCCTTGCGGCCGGCCTGGCGCGGGAGTTTGGCGACGAGCGGCTCGTCCCTCTGCGCGAGCCCTTCGAGCGTCGCCTCGGCCTCGCGCAGGTCTGCGAACTCGTAGAGCCTCCCCGCCCGCCCGCGCACCTCGCCCACGGTCTGCGGCCCGCGCAGCATCAGCACGCAGAGCGCGGCCAGCTCCGGCGGCGACAGCTCCCAGACCTCGCGCATCATGTGCTTGTACTTCGGCACGCGGCTCTCCGCGCCGTAGAAGATGTAGACGAGGTTCTTCAGGCGCAGGGAGTCCACGGCCTCCGCCACCTGCCGCTCGTCGTACTGCACGACGGGGTCGCGGTTAGAAATCTGATTGCACGCGTGCACCAGCGCGTTCATCGTCAGCGGGTAGTAGTCCGGCGTCGTCACCTGCTTCTCGACGAGCGACCCCAGCACGCGCACCTCGACGTTGTTCAGAAGAGTCTCCAAGGCGTCGGCCTTCCACCTCTCTTGATGTCAGCGCCGGCCGCCGGCGCGAGTCCAGAATTTCATTGACACGCGCGCGCAGTCAAGTATATTAACCGCCGTCGCGCACAGCTAACCTCCGCCGGCCTCAAACACCGCTCCCAACGGGTGACCAGATGAGCAACGAGAAAAGCGCCTCCGAGTACGCCTTCTTCCTAAGCTACGCACGCAAAGACGCCAGGGACGCCAAGGGCGAGATCAGCTACTTCAAGGACTTCAAGGACGACCTGACGAAGTGGGTCAGCTCCGCGCTCGGCCCCGTCGCCGAGTTGGAGAAGGACATCGCCTTCTACGACCAGGAGAGCATCCCGCTCGGGGCCGACTGGGACGCGGAGCTGCGCCGCGCCCTCCAGACGAGCCGCGTCATGATCTGCCTCTTCTCGCCGCACTACTTCGCCAGCGAATACTGCGGCAAGGAGTTCGAGGTCTTCAGCCGGCGCGTCAAGGCGTACACGGACGCCCTGCCGCAGGGGGCGCGCGCGCCGCAACTGATCCTCCCCGTCCTCTGGGAGAAGCCCGACAACCTCCAGGGGAAGATGCCGGAGGTGCTCAAGGGCTTGCAGTTCTCGCACGGCAGCCTCGGGGACGATTACGCGAAGAAGGGCCTGCAACGCCTGCTGTGGCGGCAGCGGCCGGGCAACCAGGAGGAGGCCGCCTACAAGGAGTTTATCGACGGGCTCGTGGACATCGTCGTCAGGGAGTTCAACGCCAACCGGCAGGTGAAGCCGCTGGCGGAGCTGCCGCCCCTCCCGAAAGTGCCGAGCGCCTTTCACGTCAGGGCCGCGCCGCCGCCGCCCCCGGGCGGCGGCGGCGCGGCCCGCAACGCTGAGCCAGCGGAGGAGGCCGGCCACGGCGTCGAGGTGCTCTGGCTCTACTGCTTCGCGGGCGGCAAGGGCGACTACGCCGGCCTGCGGCAGAGGAACGAATGCTACGGCAACGCCGGCCCCGACTGGCGGCCCTACCTGCCCGACGACGACAAGATGATCGACTACACGGCGAGCGTCATCGCCACGAGCAACGGCCTCACCGCGCGGCTCCAGTCCGTCGACGACGCGGACATCGTGCAGAAGCTCCGCGTGGCGGAGGACAACAACACCATCGTCGCCATCGTCGTCGACCCCTGGGCGTTCAAGCTCCCGAACCTCAAGAAGAAGCTCGAAGAGTACGACAAGGCGCGGCTGACCAACTGCGGCGTGGTCGTCCTCTGGAACGACAAGGACAAGGAGACGCAGGACGCGCGCAAGGACCTCCAGGCACTCCTCGTGAAGACCTTCCCGACGAGCTTCGTCTACCGCGACGTGACGTTCCAGCACGACGTGAACTCCAAGGGGGATTTGGAGAAGAAGCTGGCGCAGGCCATTAAAGAGGTCAAGCTGCGCGTGCAGGAGCGGGGCCGCTACCTGCGCGGCGAGCCGCCCCCGGCCGAGGCGATACCGACGCTGCCGCCGGCCGGCGCGGGCGAGGCGGGAGGTGGGCGATGAACCGCCCGGAGAACGGCTCGGCGCAGTCGGCGCGCGGCCGCATCATCACCTTCTACTCGTACAAGGGCGGGACGGGCCGCTCGATGGCGCTCGCCAACGTCGCCTGGGTGCTGGCGAGCGCCGGCAAGCGCGTGCTCACGGTGGACTGGGACCTGGAAGCGCCGGGCCTCCACCGCTACTTCTTCCCCTTCATCGCCGACAAGGAGCTGAGCGGCACCGACGGCCTCATCAACTTCGTCCACGACTACAAGGTCAAGGCGCTCAGCCCGCCGACCTCGCAGCCCGAAGGGCCGGAGCCCTGGTACGCCGAGCACGCCGACATCCGCGACTACTCGATGGCGCTGCGCTGGGACGGCTTCCCGCGCGGCGGCGGCATCGACTTCGTCCCCGCCGGCCGGCAGGACGAGAGCTACTCGGAGCTGGTCAACTTCCTCAACTGGAAAGATTTCTACGAGCGGCTCGGCGGCAGCCAGTTCTTCGAGGAGGCCGCCGCGCAGATGCGGCGCAACTACGACTACGTCCTCATTGACAGCCGGACGGGGGTGAGTGACACCTCCGGCATCTGCACGGTCAAGCTGCCCGACGCGCTCGCCGTCTGCTTCACGCTCAACAACCAGAGCATCAACGGGGCCTCCGGCGTCGCCGACTTCGTCCTCCGCCAGCGCCCGAACGACATCGAAATCTACCCCGTCCAGACGCGCATCGAGTTCGCCGAGGAGCAGATGCTGCGCGAGATGCAGCTCTACGCGCGCGAGCGCTTCGACCAGTTCCCGAACCGGCTGCCGCCGGAACTCACGACGGCCGACGAGTATTGGGAGCGCGCGCAGGTGCCCTACGTCCCCTTCTACGCCTACCGCGAAATCCTCGCCGCCTTCGGCCGCACCGACGCGCTCTCGATGCTCGCGGCGGTCGAGCGCTTGACCTCCTACCTCACGAAGGGCGAGGTCTCGAAGCTGTCGATGCCCGAGGAGTCGAGCATCTCGCTCCAGGACGTGCTGGCCGCCTACGCCGGCGACACGGAGGCCACGCTCTCGAAGGGCGACCGCCAGAACCGCATCGCCGAGAACGCCTACACGCAGCTCAACCCGGAAGACCAGCAGCGCGCCCGCCGGGCGCTGCTGCGCCTCGTCACCGTCGGGCAGCCGAACGACATCCAGGGCGACAAGCGCCGCCGCCTGCCCGTCGAGCACTTCCGGGGCGACACCCAGCCGCTGCTGCGGCGGCTGTCCGAGGCGCGCCTCCTGAGGCTGACGGCCGAGGGCGGCGTGGACACGGTGGAGATCGCCGACGACGAGATGCTGCGCGGCTGGCGGCGGCTCCGCGGGTGGCTCGACGAAGGCCGGACGTTCCTGCTCTGGCGGCAAGAGCTTGAGACGGACCTGGAGCGCTGGCTCCGCTCGGGCCGCGAGGAAGACCTGCTCCGCGGCAGCAAGCTCGACCTGGCGAGCCAGCAGCTCCAGCGCTACCACGACGACCTCGGCGTCGGCGAGCGCCGCTTCATCAACGAAAGCCTGCGGCGCGCGCGGCCGGAGCCCGTCGCGGAGAAGGGCGCGGCCTGGTCGGGCTCGACGCCCGGGGCCGAGGCCGCGCTGATGCGCGAGTCGGTCGAAGTCCTGCGCGGGGCCTACAAGCCGCCCGCCGACCTGCTCAAGCTGGCGAAGCGGCTGAAGGCGGTCAAGCAGTTCGGCCTCGCGCGCAGGCTCCTCGCGCGCGCGCGCCGAGACCCCGCCATCAACGCCGACTCCGCGTTGCGCCTGACCGTCTACCAGCAGTCGGCGCTCTGCACCTACAAGGACTCAGACCTCCCGGCCGACGGCCGGCTCGACCGCGCGCTCGAAATCCTGCGCGAGGCCGACGACCTCGCGCAGACGCGCAACCAGGAGACGCTCGGGCTCGCGGGCGCCATCTACAAGCGCAAGTGGGAACTCGACAACCAGCGCGCCCAGCTCGAACGCTCGCTCTTCTACTACCTGCGCGGCTACGCCGAGGGCGTCGAGTCCGACCAGGGCTACACGGGCATCAACGCCGCCTTCATCCTCGACCTGCTCGCGCACCAGGAGTTGGACGAGGCCCTGCGCGCCGGGGCCGCGCCCGAGAGCGAGGAGCGCCGACGCATCTACGCGCGCCGCTTGCAGGCCGCCAACATCCGGCGGCACGTCGCCGAGCGGGTCGAGGCCATGCTCAAAGAGCCGCGCAACGACTGGCTCCAGGGGCAGTGGTGGTTCTACGCGACCATGGCCGAGGCTTACTTCGGCCTCGGGTCGCTCGACTCGGACAACTACGAGAAGGCCGTCTCGTGGCTTGAGCGCGGGCGCGACGCCGTGCGGGACGTGCCGGAGTGGGAGTTCGAGTCCCTCGCGCGCCAGCTCGCCTGGATCGCCCGCATCCAGACGCCTTCGGGCGTCCGCGGCAAGGAGCTTGAGAACACGCCCGCCTGGGTCGCGCTGGCCCGCTTCCTCGGGCGCACCGCCCCCGTGCGCAGCGCCTTCAACGGCAAGATCGGGCTCGGGCTCTCGGGCGGCGGCTTCCGCGCCTCGCTCTACCACATCGGCGTGCTGGCGAAGCTGGCCGAGCTGGACGTGCTGCGCCAGGTCGAAGTCCTCTCCTGCGTCTCGGGCGGCTCCATCGTCGGCGCGCACTACTACCTCGAAGTCCGCAAGCTGCTCGAAGAGAAGACCGACGAGGAGATCACCCGCGAGGACTACATCGAACTCGTCAAGCGCGTCCAGCGCGACTTCCTCGCCGGCGTCCAGCGCAACGTCCGCACGCGCGTCGCCGCCGAGCCGGTGACCAACCTCCGGATGATCTTCAGCTCGAAGTACTCGCGCACGCTGCGCGCCGGCGAGCTGTTCGAGTCCGAAATCTTCAGCCGCGTCGAGGACGGCGGGGGCAAGGCCAAACGCTTCCTCAACAAGCTCCGCATCACGCCGAAGGGCGAGGGGCCGGACTTCCGCCCGAAGTACCACAACTGGCGGCGCGTGGCGAAGGTGCCGATCCTGATCCTCAACGCGGCCACGCTCAACACGGGCCACTCCTGGCACTTCACGGCCTCCTACATGGGCGAGCCGCCCGCGGGGATCGACAGCAACATCGACGGCAACGACCGCTTCCGCCGCATGTACTACGAGGAGGCCCCCGAGCCCTACAGGAACGTGCGGCTCGGGACGGCCGTCGCCGCCTCGGCCTGCGTGCCCGGCCTCTTCGACCCCGTGGCGCTGCCGGGCCTCTACCCCGACCGGGTCGTCCGCCTGGTGGACGGCGGCACGTGCGACAACCAGGGCGTCGGCGGGCTGCTCGAACAGGACTGCAACGTGCTGCTCCTGAGCGACGGCAGCGGGCAGATGGAGTCCGTCCGCGACCCGAGCGCGGGGCCGCTCGGGGTGGCGCTGCGCTCGACCTCTATCATCCAGGCGCGCGTGCGCCAGGCTCAGTACCAGGAGCTGGCGTCGCGCCGCCGCTCGCAGCTCACGCGCGGCCTGATGTTCGTCCACCTCAAGGAGGACCTGGACGTTGACCCCATCGATTGGATCGACTGCCCCGACCCCTACGACGCGGACGACGACGACGCCCGCCCGCCCTCGCGGCGCGGGCCGCTCACGCGCTACGGCGTCGCGAAGGAGTTGCAGCAGAAGCTCGCCGCCGTGCGCACAGACCTCGACTCCTTTTCGGACGTGGAGGCTTTCGCGCTGATGACGAGCGCCTACCGCATGACCGAGCACGCCTTCGCGCAGGAGCGCTGCGTCGAGGGCTTCGAGCAGGAGGCGCCGCCCGAGCCCTGGGAGTTCCTGCAGGTCGAGGGCGGGATGAAGGGGGTCGGCAAGCCTTACAAGCACGTCTCGCGGCTGCTGGCGGTGAGCGACACGCTGGCCTTCAAGATTTGGAAGCTGAAGAAGTCGCTTCAGTACGTGGCTGTCGTGCTGGCGCTAGCCATCCTGGTCGGAGGCGGCTGGGCGGTCATACGCTGGTGGGAAAAGGAACTGGTGCAGGCGATCACGGTCGGCGCGCTCTGCACGATGGTGCTCTCGATGGCGCTGACAGCGCTCGGCACGGCGCTCGTCAGCAAGAAGCTGATGCGCGTGGTGCGCCTGCGCGAGACGCTGAGGCGGGCGGCGGTCGGCGTCTTCGTCGGCCTCTTCGGCTGGCTGGCCGCGCGCCTCCACCTCTACGTCTTCGACCCGATGTTCCTGCGCGAGGGGAGCATCAAGCGCTACCCGGGGGCCGGCGACCCCGAGCACGCCCCCGCACAGGCCGTGGCCGCCGGCGACTGACCGGGGGCTAACTCCCGCCCTTCGGCGGCGGCAGCTCCGCGTCGAGGAGCGTCACGGCGCGGAGGATGGTCTCGGCGGCCCCGAGGAAGAAGTCTCGGGTGATAGTGTCGAAGTCGTCCGAGGGCTTGTGGTAGTCCTTGTGGTCTTCGACGCCGAAGTAGACGAAGGGGACGCCGGCCTTGTGAAAGGGGTACTGGTCAGACTGGTTCGTCCAGTCGTCGAGCCCCTGCCCGGGGCGGTCGTGGCCGAGCAGGAGCTTGACGGGCGCGCCCGCGGCGACGCGTTCGAGGGCGGGGCGGAGCGCGGGCGTGTGGTAGGTGCCCGAGGCGTACAGCTCCCCGCGCTCGCTGTGGCCGACCATGTCCATGTTCACGTCGAGCGCCAGGTCGCGCTTCTCCGCCTTCAGCCTCTTCACAAGCTCGCGCGCGCCGACCAGCCCCAGCTCTTCGGCGTCGAGCGCGGCGAAGATGATCGAGTGCTCCGGGCGCGACGCGCCGCCGTAGTGCGCCGCCAGTTGCAGGAGCACCGCGACGCCCGAGGCGTTGTCGTCCGCGCCGTTGTAGACCTGCCCACCGCGCACGCCGAGGTGGTCGTAGTGCGCCGTGACGACGATGAAGCGCTCGGGGTACTTCGTCCCCCTCACGTGGCCGACCAGGTTCACGCCCCTGCCCTTCGCGGGCAGGTCGAACGGCTGCTCGAAAGACTGCCAGAGCGGGGCGAGCCCCGCCTCCCCGAAGCGCCGCAGGACGTACGCGCGCGCCAGAGCCCCGCCCTTCGTCCCCGCCTCGCGCCCCTCCATCGAGTCGGCCGACAGCGCGCGCACGTCTTCGAGCAGGCGCGCCGCGTCGATCCTCTTCGCCTCGGCGGGCCGCGCCGCCGCCTGCGCCTGCCGCCCGCCCTCGTTCGCCGGCTCGACCGGCCGCGCCGCGCCGCACGAAGCGAGGAGCGCGGCCGCCAGCAATACCCTTAACGTCATGCGTCGAGTCTGCAACACTCCCGCCCCTTATTCAAATGAGAGGCGGGCGCGGCGGCCTGCCGTGGCGAGGCCGCCGCGCCCGCGCGCGTCGAGTCACGGTCGGGGCCCGCGCCCCCGGGGGCGCGGGGCGTCAGGGAGTCCTGAAGAGCGTCGCCTCGGCCGCGCGCCTGCGGACGAGCCCCTTGAGGACTTTGCCGCCCGCCTTGTTCCACTTGGCGAACTCCAGCGCCGCCCCATCGTAGTCGCGCTGGTTCAACTTGCGCAGCAGGGTCGAGTTGCGGAGGTTGTTGACGCCCACGTTGAAGGCGAAGGAGACGAGGGCGGCGAACTGGTTGTCGCTGATGGGGACTTTGACGAGGCTCTCGACGGGGATGGAGGTGGCGTGCAGGTCGTTGCGCAGCAGCGCCTCGGCCTCCTGCATCGTCAGCCCGTTCGGGTAGAGCTGTTTCGCGATGGCCTTCGCGTTCGGGGTCGAAGTCCTGAGAAAGTTGTTGCCCCACACGATGGCGTGCCCCCACCCGATGGTGTAGATGCCGACGGGGTCAACGTACGGGTCGAGGTTAACGGTCGAAGGGTCGCCGTCGGGGATGCCTTCAAAACTCTTGATGAGATCGAGGCCGGCCTGATTGATTTCGCGTGGCATGTGCTTCTCCTGTCAATGGAGGTCTGTAGAGCTCGAACGGGCAAGGGGTCGTGAGACCGGGAACCGCGCCGTCAATGGGTTCGGCGGGCCGAGAGCGCGCGGGACAGATTGCGCAGGGAGTTATTACCCGCTGGCGGAGACGGCTGTCAAGATAATTCTCGCCCGACCGCCTCTCACCGATGTCATCCCCCCTATGGCTAACGCACCGTTCCTCCGCCGCGACTATCAGCCCCCGGCGTGAGCCAGTCCGAACGGAGCCGCTCGATGGCCAGCTCCTTGTGCTTGGCCTCGACCTCTATCCAGGGGACGCGGCGGTAGGCGGCGGGCATCCGTTCGATGAGGTCGCTGTGATGCCGGTCGCAGAAGGATTCGCGGCCGTTCGAGATGTGGACGAGCTGCCAGGCGGGGTCGGGCCAGGTCTCGCGCGCGGCCTCGACCATCTCGAAGACGCTCGGGTGGTCGTAACTGTCCAGGCCCTCGTGTACGACGTGGTGGTGCGCGTCGAAGACCATCGGCACGCCCGCGCGGCGGCACACCCCAAGAATCTCCGCGGCCGAGTAGGTGTACTCGTCGTTCTCGAACGCGATGCGCGCGCGCACGGCGTCAGGCAGAAGGTCAATCTGCTGGACTAGTCGTTCGGCCCTGCCCCCCTTCCCCCCGTGAATCTCGATGAGCGCCCAGGGGGAGCGCGGCAGGCCGAGCATGTCCATGACGCGCGCGTGCGATTCGAGAATCTTGACGCTGTTGGAAACGGTCGCGGGCGAGTCGGAGCTGAACACGACGAACTGGTCGGGGTGGAGCACGAGACGTATTCCGAGTTCTGTGGCGCGCGCGCCCGTACTCTTCAGCTCATCTGAAAACTCTTCGAGCACGCCGGAGCCCGCCTCGTCGTCCGCGAAGGGGAAGAGGTTGGAGGTCATGCGGTAGAGGCTGAGGCCGCGCGCCGCGCAGAAGTCGAGCGCGCCGTTCAGACGCGCGAGGTTCGCGGCGTACAACTCTCTCAGCCGCCGCTTCTGCTCCCCCTCGTCGAACTGCAAGAGGCGCTTGCGCGTGACCGTCCTGTACCTCACCTCGTCCGAGTGCGTGATGCAGACGAGCCCGAGCCGCGGGGTCGCCCTTCTCTCTGTTTTTGGAGTCATCGCAGTCTCTTCGCGCCGCCGAAATCCTCCGAATTCTGGACGCCCCGTCTGTTCCGCGGGTGTCGAAAAGTTAAAATTTATCCCCGAAGCGTTCACCCACGCGTCCCCATTTCGCGTGCGTGGGGATTCGGGGTATCATTGGCGGTTCGCCCCTACTCCCGAGAGTCCACAGTGGGCGGGCGGCTGTATTTCAGACATGAGCCAAGAAGCAATCATCGTCCGCGGCGCGCGCGTCAACAACCTGAAGAACGTCTCGTTCACCATCCCCGTCGAGAAGCTGACCGTCGTCACGGGCGTCTCCGGCTCCGGCAAGTCCTCGCTCGCCTTCGACACCATCTACGCCGAGGGGCAGCGCCGCTACGTCGAAAGCCTCTCGGCCTACGCGCGGCAGTTCCTTGAGCGGATGGACAAGCCGGACGTGGACGAGGTGCTCGGCATCCCGCCGGCCATCGCCATCCGGCAGAAGAACTCGACGCGCAACCCGCGCTCGACCGTCGGCACGCAGACCGAAGTTTACGACTACCTGCGCCTCCTCTACGCGCGGGTGGGGACGACCTTCTGCCGCGTCTGCGGCCGCGAGGTGCACAAGGACTCGCCCGAGTCTTCGGCGCAGGAGGTTCTTGACGCGCTGCCCGAGGGCGCGCGCTTCTACGTCCTCTTCCCCGCCGAGGCCGGCCTGCGCGCCGAGGAGAACGGCGACGGCAAGGGCGCGTCGAAGTCGAAGAAGAAGGCGAAGCAGGCGACGAACGGCGCGCTCGAACGCCGCACGGTGACGGCGCACGTGATGAGCCTGATGCAGCGCGGCTTCACGCGACTGTTCGCGGACGGTGAGACGGTCGAGCTGCGCTCGCCCGACGACTACACGCGGCGCGACTTCGAGGGCGTCTACGTCCTGGTTGACCGCCTCGTCGCGCGCGCGGACGTGCGCGAGCGTCTGGTCGATTCCTTCGAGACCTGCTTCATCGAGGGGCACGGCCAGGCCGTGGTGCAGAGCGTGGGCGCGACGGCCGAGGACGCGCCGCGCACGCTTAAGTTCAACGAGCGCTTCGAGTGCAAGTACGACGGCACGGTCTACGCGCAGCCCGAGCCGCGCCTCTTCAGCTTCAACAACCCCTACGGCGCGTGCCCGACCTGCCAGGGCTTCGGCAACACCATCGGCCTCGACATCGACCTCGTCATCCCGAACCCGGCGCTGTCGCTGGCCGAGGGCGCGATAGAGCCCTGGACGAAGCCGCAGTACGACTGGGCGCGCACGGAGCTGCGCCGCTTCTGCAAGCAGGAGAAGATTCCCTTCGACGTTCCGTTCCAGGAGCTGACGAAGCAGCAGCAGCGCGCGGTGATTGACGGCCGCGGGGGCTTCAGCGGCGTGCGCGGCTTCTTCGAGTGGCTAGAGACGAAGAAGTACAAGCTGCACGTCCGCGTCTTCCTCGCCAAGTATCGCGGCTACACGCTCTGCCCCGACTGCGGCGGCGGGCGTTTGAGACAGGAGGCGCGCGACGTGAAGGTCGGCGGGCGCACCCTGCCCGAAGTCAGCTCTTTGGCGATTAAAGACGCGGCCGTCTTCTTCGACTCGCTTGAGCTTTCGCCCGAGCAGGCGGCCATCGCAGACAAGGTTCTGTTTGAAGTCAGGCGGCGTCTGAAGTTTCTCGTGGACGTGGGCCTCGACTACCTCACGCTCGACCGGCTGGCCTCGACGCTCTCGGGCGGCGAGGCGCAGCGCATACAGCTCGCGACCAACCTCGGCTCGTCGCTCGTCGGCGCGCTCTACGTGCTGGACGAGCCGTCCATCGGGCTGCACCCGCGCGACAGCGAGCGGCTCATCAACCTCCTGCACAACCTGCGCGACATCGGCAACACGGTGCTCGTCGTCGAGCACGACGAGGAGATGATGCGCGCCGCCGACCACATCCTCGACATCGGCCCGGCGGCGGGCGAGCTGGGCGGCAAGGTCATCTACGAGGGCGACTTCGAGGGGCTGCTGAAGTCCGGCGCGACGCTCACGGGCAAGTACCTCCGCGGCGAGGCGGAGATCAAAGAGCCGAAGCAGCGCCGCGCCGCCCGGAAGAAGAGGGTTTCCGTCTGCGGGGCCTCCGAGCACAACCTGAAGAACGTGGACGTGGACATCCCGCTTGAGATGTTCGTCTGCGTCACGGGCGTCTCGGGCTCGGGCAAGTCCACGCTCGTTCACGACGTCGTGTACGCGGGCCTGAAGAAGCAGCGCGGCGAGTGGCAGGGGCAGGTCGGCGCGTTCCGTGAACTGAACGGCGGGACGAACGTGGACGACGTGATCCTGGTTGACCAGTCGCCCATCGGGCGGACGCCGCGCTCGAACCCGGTCACCTACATCAAGGTCTACGACGCCATCCGCGAGGTCTTCTCGCAGACGCGCGACGCGCAGGGCAAGGGCCTAGACCCTTCGCACTTCTCCTTCAACGTCCCCGGCGGGCGCTGCGACGTGTGCGAGGGCGACGGCACGGTGACGGTCGAGATGCAGTTCCTCGCCGACGTGGAGCTGGTCTGCGAGGAGTGCAAGGGCACGCGCTTCAAGCCGCAAGTGCTCGACGTGCGCTACCGCGGCAAGAACATCAACGACGTGCTCAGCATGACCGTCCGCGAGGCGATGAACTTCTTCCGCGACACCTCGAAGATCGCCAACCGCCTGCGCGTGTTGGATGACGTGGGGCTCGGCTACCTGCGGCTCGGACAGTCGGCCACGACGCTCTCGGGCGGCGAGGCGCAGCGCGTCAAGCTCGCCTCTTACCTGTCGAAGCGCACGGGCGCGAAGACGCTCTACATCTTCGACGAGCCGACCACGGGGCTCCACTTCGAGGACATCAACAAGCTGCTCGCGGCCTTCCGCACGCTGGTCGAGGCCGGCGGCTCGCTCCTCGTCATCGAACACAACCTGGATGTCATCAAGACGGCCGACCACCTCATCGACCTCGGCCCCGAAGGCGGCGACGCGGGCGGCACGGTTGTCGCCACCGGCACGCCCGAGGAACTCATGCGCGTCCCCGAATCCCACACGGGGCGCTTCCTCGCCGCACACATCGCCCGCTCCAACGGCCACCGCAAGGCAGCGGAATAGCGGTCAGTACCGCCCGCGGTAGCGGGTGGGCCTTGATGATACGGCGTGCCCGGATAATGAAGGCCCACCCGCTACCGCGGGCGGTACTGACCTGTATCACGTAAACCTTACCCTCCGCCGCGTCGTACTTAACTGCGCACGCAGTCGTCGGAACTCCCACGTCCAGAATCCTGTCCGAAAGGAGAATCTTTCGTATGCAGAGAAGACTGTTGCTCGCGCTCTCCTTCCTCCTCGCCCTTTCAACCATGACGCCTGCTCAACAGACGCCGAAGTCGGCCACGGCCGACTCGTACCGTAAGGCGTACCAGACCGTCGAGGCCGGCTTGAAGGCGCTCGGCGGCGTGGAGGCTCTGCGCGCGGCCGAGGACGTGTGGGTCAAGGCCAGCGGCTCGACGTGGGCGCGCAACCAGAGCCTGAAGGTCAACGGGCCCTGGGATGAGATGACGCGCGACGAGACGCTCTTCGCAGACCTGCGCCGCGGGCGCTTCATCTTCGAGAACCGCGACCCGCTGCCCGGCGGCTTCGTCTTCGGCGGCCGCAACGTCATCAGCGGCGGCCAGGGGTTCTTCGTCAACGAGCGCGACCGCACCGTCAACCCGCTCGTCACCGCCAACCTCCCGGGCCAGCAGTTCAACTTCGTCCGGCGCCTCCCGCACCTCCTGCTCACGCTCGCGCTCGAACAGCGCGCGACGACCCTGCGCCACGCCGGTCAGGAGACGTTCGACGGCCGCCCGCACGACGTCGTCATCTTCGCCGCCGCCAACGGGGTCTTGACGAACCTCTTCTTTGACAAGCAGACCCACCTGCTCTCGAAGTACGAGTTCATGGTGCAGGACGGTGTGGACGGCGACGTGGTGCAGGAGACGGTCTTCCCGTCCTACCGCGCCGTCGAAAAGGTCATGGTGCCGACGGGCCGGCAGACGCGCCGCGGCGGGGATTTGATCGAGGACGTGAAGTACACGGAGGTGCGCTTCAATACGAAGCCGGCCGACACGGCCTTCGCGCGCCCCGCGGGATACGAGGAGTTGCCCGTGTTCACCCCCCCGCCGGCGAAGGAGACGAAGCTCGGCGAAGGCGTCCACCTCTTCGAGAGCGGCTCCAACTCGCTCGTCGTCGAGTTCGACACCTACGTCGTCGTCGTCGAGCCCAACGCCTTCGGCCGCGGGCCCAAGCCGACCATCAACAAGGCGCGCGAGATGTTCCCCTCGAAGCCCGTCAAGTACGTCGTCGTCACCCACCACCACGACGACCACTCGGGCGGCCTGCGCAGCTACGTCGCCGAAGGGGTGACGGTCGTGACGACGCCCGCCAACCAGAAGTACTTCGAGCGCATGGCTGCCTCCACCTTCACCCTCTTCCCCGACGACCAGACGCGCGCCCCGCGCAAGCCCCTCTTCGAGTTCGTCAGCGGCAAGCGCACCTTCACCGACGGCAAGCAGACCCTCGAAGTCATCGACATCGGCCCCAGCCCCCACGCCGCGGAGATGCTCGTCGTCTACCTGCCGAAGGAGAAACTCGTCTTCCAGGGCGACCTCGTCAACCTGCCCTTGAGCGGCAAGTTCATGCCCTCGACCGTCAACGACACCACCCTCCACTTCTTCGACTGGATCACCAAAAGCGGCCTCGACATCCAACGCGTCGCCGCCGTCCACGGCCCCCCGACCACCCTCGCAGACCTCCGCGCCGCGGTTGAGAAGAAGCGCGCCGGGAGCTAAGCTCAGGGCATGAGCCTGAAAGAGCGAATCACGAGCGACATGACGGCCGCGATGAAGTCGAAGGAGGCGGGGCGGCTGTCCACCTTAAGGATGGTGAAGGCGGCGGTGCAGAACAGGGAGATTGAGAAGGGCGGCGAGTTGACGGACGAGGAGTTGACGAAGGCGCTGCAATCCCTGGTCAAGCAGCGGCGGGACTCGGTCGAGCAGTACGAGAAGGCGGGGCGGGCGGAGCTGGCCGAGAAGGAGCGCGCCGAGATTGCCGTCATCGAGGAGTACCTGCCGCGCGCCGCCGCGCGCGAGGAGATCGAGCGGGTCGTCGCCGAGGTCATCGCCGAGACCGGGGCCTCCTCTATGAAGGAGATGGGCGCGGTGATGAAGGCCGCGCAAGCGCGCTTAGGCGGCGCGGCCGACGGCCGGACGGTGAGCGAAATCGTCAAGTCGAAACTTCAGTGAGCGGCGAGCGGTAAGCGGTGGGCGGTTAAAAGACCTGAAATCGCGGCCGAAAAATCGCCTTAAAACTGCTTACCGCTCGCCGCTCACCGCCCACCTTCTGCCGGGTTGCCCGCGCCGGCCGTTTCCCGTATAATCCGCCTCTTGCTCGGAGCGCGGTGGCGTCGTCCAGTGGGTTCGCGCCCACTTTTTCTTTTGCTCCGAGGGTTTTTGGAAGGGGGCTCGCGAGGGGTTTTGGACGGGGAGACTTCCATCGAAGCGCGCCTGCGCGAGATCGCGCGCCGCGCCGCCGAAGAGCGCGGCCTCGAACTCGTCCACGTCGAATTCGCCGGCGGCGCGCGCGCGCCGGTCGTCCGCGTCTTCATTGACAAGCCGGGCGGCGTCACCCACGAGGACTGCTCGGAAGTCTCCACGCACGTCGGCACCGTCCTCGACGTGGAGGACTTCATCCCGAGCACGTACACCCTCGAAGTCTCCTCGCCGGGGCTGGAGCGCGGGCTCTACGGGCTCGGGGACTTCGAGAAGTTCGCGGGGCGGCCGGCGAAGATGAAGACCCGGAATCCGGTGGGCGGCCAGCGCAACTTCCGCGGGCGCATCGAGGGGGTCGAGGGCGAAGAGATTCTGTTTGAAGACAAGACCACGGGGCGCGTCCGCGTCCCCGTCTCCGAGGTCGCGAAGGCGAATCTTGAGATAGACGTTGAAGAGGAGTTCCGGCTCGCGGAGGAGCGGGAGCGGCAGAAGAAAGCAGATGCTGGAGATTAGATGTCGGATGCTAGTTATAAGGCACCTTCCAGCATCTAACGTCTGACATCTAAAATCTAAAACCTATGAGCGCATCCATCGGGCAAAGCATCGACGCCGTCTGCAAGGAGAAGGGCATAGACCGCGAGGTCGTCATCGAGGCGGTCAAGGAGGCCGTGCGCGCCGCCGCCCGCAAGCAGTTCAAGTCGGGCGAGGAGATTCAGGTCGAGTGGGCGCCGGAGACGGGTCTGGAAATCTTCGCCTCCAAGGTGGTCGTCGAGGCGGTCGAAAATCCGGGCCGCGAGCTTTCGCTCGACGAGGCGAAGGAGCTGGCCGGGGACGAGGTCGAGGTCGGCGACGAGCTGCAACTCCCCCTCCCCGTCGAGGACATGGGGCGCATCGCCGCGCAGACCGCCAAGCAGATCCTCTTCCAGAAGGTGCGTGACGCCGAGCGCGCCAACATCTACGAGCAGTACATCGACAAGGTCGGCGACCTCGTCAACGGCTACGTCAAGCGCTTCGAGCGCGGCGACATCATCGTCGATCTGGGCACGGTCGAGTCGGTGCTCCCGCGCAACCAGCAGTCGCGCGGCGAGCAGTGGAACCAGGGCGAGCGCGTCCGCGTCGTCATCGACGACGTATCGAAGGAGTCGAAGGGCCCGCAGGTCGTCGTCTCGCGCACCTCGCCGGAACTCCTGAAGCGCCTCTTCGAGATGGAGGTGCCCGAGATTTACGACGGCACGGTCGTCATCAAGTCAGCGGTGCGCGAGCCGGGCGAGCGCGCCAAGATCGCCGTCGCCTCGACCGAGCGCGACGTTGACCCCGTGGGCGCGTGCGTCGGCATGAAGGGCTCGCGCGTGCAGGCCATCATTAGGGAGCTGCGCGGCGAGAAGATCGACATCATCGAGTGGTCGGACGAGCCTTCCGTCTTCGCTGCCAACGCGCTCTCGCCCGCCAAGGTCAACCAGGTGCGCATCACCGACATCGAGCACCGCCAGATGGAGGTCATCGTCAACGAAGACCAGCTCAGCTTAGCCATCGGCAAGCGCGGGCAGAACGTCCGGCTCGCCACGAAGCTCGTCGGCTGGAACATCGACATCCGCTCGGAGGAGGAGCTGAAGCGCGAGGTCGCCGCCCAGATGGGCGCGATGATCGCCTCCGGCGAGGCCGTGCCGCTCGAACGCTTGCAGGGCATGAACCCGGCCATGGTCTCGACGCTCGCCGACCACGGCGTCGCCGACATCGAGGGGCTCGCCAACGCGACCGTGGACGACATCGCCGAGTTCCTCGACGTGAGTATCGACCAGGCCGAGGCCCTCATCGGCGCGGCGCAGGCCGTCGTCGAGAGCGCCCGCGCGACCGCCGAGGCCGAAGCCGCGGAGGGCGACGAGGGGCCAGCGGCCGAAGGCGAAGCCGCGGCCGAGCAGGGGGGTGCCGAAGTGTCCGAAGAGAGCGAAGAGACTCGTCCCGTCGAGCAGCACGCGGCGTCGTTCGAGGCAGACCCCGACGCGGACGACCGCGAGGTCGAGCCTTCCGAGGCTTCCATCGCCGAGGGCTACGACGAGGCGGCGCGCACGCAGCCGCCCTTCATGGCGGAGGATCTCTCGCCCGACAACATCCTGGCGAACGAGTCGGCCGACCCCGTAGCGCTGACCGAGGTCGAGCAGATGTCCGCCGACGAGCTTATTTTGCAGGGCGCGGGCCGCGACCTGCGCCCCGACACCATCACGCCCGCGCCCGACATCTTCTCGACCGAGGCCGCCGTCATACAGAACACGGGCGCCTTCGTCGAGGAGGAGCGCCCCTCGACGCTCGACGTCGAGGCGCACGAGGGCGGCGGCGGGATCGTCCAGATGTCCGACGAGGAGTACGAGGACTCCCCCATCTCGCCGCGCGGCGACTTCGCGACCGAAGCCTCCGCGCCCGAGGTGCAGAACAGCTCGGAGCCGGCCGCCCCTTCCGAGGGCGAGCCGGCCCCGGTTGAAAACGTTTCCGACGACGAGGCCGACGATGCCCCTGCCGTCGAATAAGCGCAGTCGTGCGGTCGCGCGCCTCCGGACGAAGGAGGCGCGCGACTGCTGCCCGCCTTAAAGACCCTTCTCCGGCCGCCCGTGCGCCGAGCGCGAAGCGGGGGGAGGTTCAAGAGGCGTCTTGACACTTAAACCCCCTTGGAAGCGCGCGGCGCCGTTTTATATAAGCGTCGAAGAAGGAGTGCATGTCAGCAGCCCACACTTCAAAAATCAGAATTTACGATCTCGCCAAAGAGCTGAAGATGGAGTCGAAGCGCCTCATCGAAGAGGTGCGCCGCGAGGGCGTTGACGTGTCGGTGCCTTCCAACACCATCTCGAAAGAGCTGGCCGAGAAGATCCGCAACAAGTACTTCCCGAAGAAAGAGCCGGCCGTCCACCGCGCCATCCGCGTCGTCAAGAAGGCGAAGCACCCCGAGGACGACGCCGCGCACGCGCCCGAAGCGGCCGAGGCCCCCGTGCCCGAGGTCTACGCCGAGCCGCAGGCGGCCGAGCCCGCGGCGGCCGAGCCGACGCCTGAGCACGCCCCCGCGGCCGACGCGGCGGCCGGGCCGCGCCCGCTCACCCCGCGCATCCTGCGCCCGCGCCCGCCGGCCGAGCGCGCCGAGCCGCCCGCCCCTTCGCACAGCGCCGCCGGCACCGCCGCCGCCCCGGCCGAAGGGGTGACCGAGCCCGCGCACACCCCCGAGCCGACGCCCGCGGCCGAAGCGCCGTACGTCGAAGAGACCGTCACATACGTCCCGACTGAAGAAGCCGCCCCGACAGCGGCGGAGCCCGAATTGATCGAAACACCACAACCGCAACAGCCCGCGGCGGCCGCGCCCGCCCCCGGCAGACAGGTCAGGGCGCTACGCCTGACCCCCGACGCCATCAAGGCCGGCGTCCAGCCCGGCCAGCGCGTGCACGCCCCCGTCGCGCCGGCCGCGCCGGCCGCGCCCGCGCGCGGACGCGACGCGCGTGACGCGCGCGGAGGACGTGACGCACGCGGCGGTCGCGGCGGTCGCGGACACGAGGCAGACGCCTCGCTCCACGGCACGCCCGGCGAGACCGCCACGCCGCAGACCACGTACATCCCGCCCGCAGACGCGCGCCGCCCCGGCGGGCGCAGCGGGCGCGGCGGGCGACCCGCCCCCGGCGGAGGCCGTCCCGGCGACCGGCGCGGCGGGCGCGGCTTCGAGCGCGACTTCGTCGTGCCCAAGGCCCTGCGCCTGGAAGACCGCATCGCGCAGTCTCTCAACCCCGCGGCGGGCGCGGCGGCGGCCGGCGACCTCAAGCAGGTGCGCCTCGTCGAGGGCGCGACCGTCAAGGAGTTCGCCGAGAAGACCGGCATCCGCCCGAAGGACATCCAGGCGCTCCTGCTCCAGCGCGGCGTCTTCGCCACGCTCAACCAGCCGCTCGACAACGAGATGGCGAAGGAGCTTGGACGCCGCTTCGGCTTCGACGTGCAGTTCCTCGGCTTCGAGGAGATGGTCGCCGACGAGGAGTTGGAGCAGCTCATCGAGTCCGACGTTGACGACGTGGAGGAGCCGCGCGCCCCCGTCGTCACCGTCATGGGCCACGTCGATCACGGCAAGACCTCCCTGCTCGACGGCATCCGCCGCGCCAACGTCGCCGCGGGCGAGGCGGGCGGCATCACGCAGCACATCGGCGCTTACAGCGTCCAGGTGCCGAGCGCCGACAACCCCGAGGACAAGCGCCGTGTCGTCTTCCTCGACACGCCCGGCCACGAGGCGTTCACCATGATGCGCGCCCGCGGCGCGAAGGCGACCGACGTGGTCGTCCTCGTCGTCGCGGCCGACGACGGCGTCATGCCGCAGACCATCGAGGCCATCGAGCACGCGCGCGCCGCGCACGTGCCCATCGTCGTCGCCATCAACAAGATCGACAAGCCCGACGCCAACCCCGACCGCGTCCGCCAGGAGCTTGCGGTGCAGGGGCTCCAGCCCGTCGAGTGGGGCGGCGACATCGAGATGGTTCCCGTCTCGGCCAAGAAGCAGGAAAACATCGGGACGCTGCTCGAAACCATCCTGCTCACCGCGGACATCCTGAATCTGAAGGCCAGCCCGACCCGGCTCGCCTCGGGCGTCGTCCTCGAAGCCAAGCTCGACCGCGGCCGCGGCGCGGTCGCCACGGTGCTCGTGCAGCAGGGCACGCTCCGCGTCGGCGACCCGTTCATCGTCGGCCAAATCTTCGGCAAGGTGCGCGCGATGTACGACGACCGCGGCAACCACATCGACGAGGCGGGGCCCGCGACCCCCGTCGAGGTGCTCGGCCTCCAGGGCGTGCCGCAGGCGGGCGAGACCTTCCAGGTCGTCGCCGACATCACGAAGGCGCAGCAGATTTCGCACCACCGCCAGATGGTCGCGCGCCAGCAGACGCTCGCCCAGACCACCAAGCGCGGCATCGAGGCGCTCGGCGAGGCGCAGGTCAAGGAACTCCTGACCATCGTCAAGGCCGACGTGCAGGGCTCGGTGGAAGTCCTGAAGTCAACGCTGACGAAGCTCTCGACCGACACGGTCAAGGTGCGCGTGGTGCGCTCCGGCGTCGGGGCCATCACCGAGTCGGACGTGCTCTTGGCCGCCGCGTCTCAGACCGAGGCCGCGGGCCGCGCGGTCGTCATCATCGGCTTCAACGTGAGGCCGGAGGTGCGGGCGGCGGAACTCGCGCGGCAGGAGCACGTGGACATCCGCCTCCACTCGATCATCTACAAGGTCGAGGAGGAGATACGCGCCGCGATGATCGGGATGCTCGACAAGATCGAGACCGAGAAGATTCTGGGCAAGGCGCTCGTCCTCCAGACCTTCCGCGTGCCGAAGGCGGGGACGATCGCCGGCTGCCGCGTCACCGACGGCGTCATCCGCCGTAACACCCGCGCCCGGCTCATCCGCGACGGCGTCGTCGCCTGGGAGGGCAACATCGGCTCCTTGCGCCGCCTCAAGGACGACGTCTCCGAGGTGCGCGAGGGCTACGAGTGCGGCATTGGCCTTGAGAACTTCAACGACATCAAGGACAACGATCAGATCGAGTGCTACGTCATCGAGCAGATCGCGGCGACAGAACTGTAAGGCAGTGACGAGTGACAAGTGACGGGTGACAAGTAAACCTTGTCCTGCTCGTCACCCGTCACTCGTCACTCGTCACTTGAAGCAATGAGACGGCCAGAGCAGCTAGCGGAAGTGATACGCGAGGAGGTCAGCCAGATCGTCGGCTTCGAGCTGGACGACCCGCGCGTCGAGACCGTGACGGTGACGGACGTGCGCGTGTCGGAGAATCTGCGGGACGCGAGCGTCTACGTCACGGCCGAGGGGACGGAGGCCGAGAAGGCCGAGGCGATGAAGGCGCTCCAGAAGGCCGCGCCCTACGTGCGCCGCCAACTGGGCACCGCCCTCAACCTCAAGTACACGCCCGAGCTGCACTTCGTCCGCGACACTGTCGAGGAGGCCGCCGCGCGCGTCGAGGCGCTACTCTCCGAAATCAAGACGGAAAGTCAGGCCGAGCCCTCCCCCTCCCCAGACGAAGAAGGGGCCGGCGAAGAAGGAAGGAGTGGTAGTACTGAGGACTGAGGACTGAGGACTGAGTGGAAGCGACTTGCCTTCACTCAGTCCTCAGTCCTCAGTCCTCAGTACTTTTAATCGAGATGCTCAGTCAAGTGGTTGAACTGATCGAGTCGAAGCGCCGCTTCGCGATCACGTCGCACATCCGCCCCGACGGCGACAGCCTGGGCTCGTCGCTCGGACTCTACTGGCTGCTGCGCGCCCTCGACAAGGAGGTCGAGGTCGTCATGCGGGACGCCGTCCCGCACGCCTACCAGAAGCTGCCCGGCTCGGAGCTGGTGCGGGTCACGCCGCGCGTGGACAGGCCGTACGACGCGGTCTTCGTCATCGAGTGCTCGGACATCACGCGCCCCGGGCTCATCGACCTGGAGAGGCAGTTCGTCGTCAACATCGACCACCACTCGACGACCGCGCTCTTCGGCGACATCAACTGGATCGACTCGACCGCCTCGGCCGTCGGCGAGATGATCTACAACCTCTGCAAGGCGCTCGGCGTCCGCGTCACCAAAGAGATCGCCGAGTGCGTCTACACCGCGCTGATCACCGACACCGGCAGCTTCCACTACTCGAACACGTCGGAGCGCACCTTCAAGGTCGCGTCCGAGCTTGTGCGCGCGGGCGTCAAGCCGGCGAAGGTCTCGCAGGCCGTCTTCGCCAACTACCCCTGGAGCAAGATCGAGCTGATGAGCGAGGTTCTCGGGACCGTCCGGCGCGACCCGTCGGGCCGCGTGGCGTGGCTCGTGCAGACGCTCGAGATGCAGGAGCGCGCGGGCGCGACGGACGAGGACGCGGACGGCTTCGTCAACTACCCGATGAGCTGCGGCGACGTGGAGGCGTGCGCCTTCTTCAAGGAGACGGCGCCGGGCGTCTACCGCGTCAGCCTGCGCTCGAAGTGCGACGTGAACGTCGCGCGCATCGCCGAGCGCTTCCGCGGCGGCGGCCACCGCAACGCGGCCGGCTGCACCTTCAAGGGCACCTGGGCCGAGGCCGAGCGCGAGGTCGTCGGCCAGCTCGTCTACGCCGTCGAGCACCGCGGCGAGAACGGCACGGGGCCGCTCCCGCTCCCGCAGCAGCAGGAGATCGTCCCCGCGCCCGAGCCGCGCAAGCACGAGCGCGACGCGCGGCCGTAGGCCGCGGATGTCAGATGCCGGTTGCCGGTAAATGCTTTAGCTGACATCCGGCATCTGACATCTGACATCTTCTGTGCTAACCTTCATGCCCGTAAGCCCCTAAGAATCACCGCACCGAATGGACGCAGTCCCGAGCTGAAGGCATGTCTTGGTTTCGTAAAAAGAACCAGCGGATCGAGTCCGTCCCGGCCGAGGAGCGCCGGGTCAAGACCGAAGGCGTCTTCGAGAAGTGCCCCGGCTGCGAGGCCGCGCTCTACACGCGCGAGCTGGAGGAGTCGGCCTTCGTCTGCCCTACTTGCGCCCACCACTTCCGCATCGGCGCGCGCCAGCGCCTCGCGCTGCTCTACGACGAGGGCAAGTACGAGGAGCTTGACGCCGAGGTCATCTCCACCGACCCGCTCGACTTCGTAGACACCAAGCCCTACCGCGAGCGGCTCGAACAGGCGCGCCGCAAGACCGGCCTGCCCGAGGCCGTCATCAACGCGCGCGGCCACGTCGGCGGCCACCCCGCCCTCGTCGCGGCGATGGACTTCAGCTTCCTCGGCGGCTCGATGGGCAGCGCCGTGGGCGAGAAGATCACGCGGCTGGTCGAGCGCGCCATCGAGGAGCGCGCGGCCGTGGTCATCTTCAGCCAGTCGGGCGGCGCGCGCATGCAGGAGGGCACGCACAGCCTGATGCAGATGGCGAAAATCTCCGCGGCGCTCGCGCTGCTCGCGGAGGCGCGCCTGCCCTTCATCTCCGTCATGAGCGACCCGACGACCGGCGGCGTCACCGCCAGCTTCGCCATGCTCGGCGACCTCAACATCGCCGAGCCCAAGGCGCTCATCGGCTTCGCCGGCCCCCGCGTTATCGAGCAGACCATCCGCCAGAAGCTCCCCGAGAACTTCCAGACCGCCGAGTTCCTCCTTGAGCACGGCATGCTCGACGCGGTCGTAGACCGCCGCGAGATTCGCGACTGGATCAGGCGCGCCCTCGACTTCACATACAACCCCGAAGGCCGGCCCCAACTCTTCAAGGCTGACCTCAACGCCGGCCAGAACGGCGACGGCTCTCTGAACGCCGCGCCCGCCGAACAACCCGAAGTTAAGAAGCAGTAGCCCGACCGTGAGGGGGGCTTCCGCCATGAACTTCGACGAGTCGGTCAGTTACCTCTACGGCCTCGGCCACGAGACGCTCGCCGTCAAGCTCGGGCTTGAGAACGTCACGCGCCTGCTCCGCCGTCTCGGCGACCCTCAGGGCAGATTCCCTTCGGTGCAGATCGCCGGCACGAACGGCAAGGGCTCGACCGCGGCGATGCTCGATTCAATCGCGCGCGCGGCTGGGGTGCGCGCGGGGCTCTACACGTCGCCGCACCTCGTCTCGGTGACGGAGCGCGTGCGCGTCGGCGGGCTTGAAATCTCAAGGGACGAGTTCGCGCGCCACGCGACGCGCGTGCGCGAGGCGGCGGAAGAGGTCGGGCGTGAGTCGGGCGCGCTCCCGACCTTCTTCGAGCAGGTGACGGGCGTAGCGCTCTCCGCGTTCGCGGACGAGAAGGTCGAGGTCGCCGTCCTCGAAACGGGCCTGGGCGGGCGGCTCGACGCGACGACGGCCGCGGGCGCGCGGTGGGTCGCGGTGACGCCGGTCGCACTCGACCACCAGGAGTATCTGGGCGACACGCTCGCGGGGATCGCGGGGGAGAAGGCCGCCATCATCCGCCCCGGCGCGCGCGCCGTCGTCGCGCCGCAGGAGCCGGAGGCGCTTGAGGTCATCCTGCGACGCTGCCGCGAGTCGGGCGTGGAGCCGCGATTCACGACCGAAGAGGCGGAAGTCGAAGAGGCGGGCGCGGACGGCCGTCTGCGCGTCTCAATCCGCACGGCGCGCGCGGAGTACGCGGGCGTGCGGCTCGCGCTGCGCGGCCGTCACCAACTCGTGAACGCGGCCGTCGCGGTCGCGCTGGCCGAGATGCTGGCCGAAGACGGTTACTCAATCTCGCGCGAAGAGATCGTCGAAGGGCTCGAAACGGCTGAGCACGCGGGCCGGCTCGAACTCGACGAACGGACTCGACCGCCGATTCTCTACGACGGCGCGCACAACGTCGCGGGCGCGCGTGCGCTGCGCGCCTACCTCGACGAGTTCGCGCCCCGCGAGGGCGTGACGCTGGTCTTCGGCGCGATGCGCGACAAGGAGCTTGGAGAGATCGGGCGCGTCCTCTTCCCCGCCGCGCGCCACCTCGTCCTGACGCGCCCCGAGAGCCCGCGCGCGGCGAGCGTCGAGGAACTGCTCCGCGCCGTGCCCGTCCCGCCCTCTTCGAGTACAATCGCGCTCGCGCCTTCGAGCCGTGACGCGATGACCATCGCGCGGACACACACCCCGCCCGAGGGGCTCGTCTGCGTGACCGGCTCGCTCTACCTCGTCGGCGAGGTGAAGGCCCAACTCGAACACAACGACGGAGAGTCCTGACAGATGGCCGAAGTCTCCGAATCGAAACGTCTGTGGCGCACCGCGCTCATCGTCGCGGGCGTCGGCGTGCTCGTCCTCGTCCCGCTCGGGTGGCTCGCGCTGCGGATGTGGGACGACACCATCCAGCGGCGCGTCATCGCGGCCAACGAGTCGGCCGCGCTCACCAACCTCGAAAACATACAGGCGGCCGAGCAGCTCTACTTCGAGGCCAACGGCCAGTACGGCACGTTCCGGCAGCTCATCGACTCGGGCGTCTTCCAGGCGCAGGTCAGCGGCGACCCGCCCGTGGCGAGCGGCTACGTCTTCACCGTGAAGGTGCAGCCCCGAACCGACACGCAGCCCGCCTCCTACAGCGTCAACGCCGACCCCGTCCGCGCGGAAGGGCGCGACGCGACGGGCCGCCGCCACTTCTTCATCAGCTCCGAAGTCACCGGCGTCCGCTACCACGAGTCGCGCCCCGCGACCAAGGACGACAAGGTGCGGCCGAAGGTGTCGGAGTATTGAAAGCAGTAGGCAGACGGCAGTAGGCAGTAGGCAGTTCGCTCCGCTTTATGAGCGTTGCCGCTGACACTCTAACGATTCGCTACTGACCGCTTTCCTACTACCTACTGCCTACTGCTATGGACAAGGAGCAGCCCAAGGTTCTGTCGAGCGAGGAGGTCTTCGGGGGCCGCCTCATCAGCGTCGTGCGCGACACGGTGCGAGAGGGCGAGAAGACCTACCTGCGTGAGGTGGTGAAGCACCCGGGCGGGGCCGCGGTCGTGCCCCTCTTCGAGGACGGCAGCGTCGCGTTCGTCGTCCAGTACAGGCACCCCACGCGGAAGTACGTGATCGAGCTGCCCGCGGGCAAGCTCGACCCGGGCGAGCGCCCCTCCGAGACGGCCGCGCGCGAGCTTGAGGAGGAGCTGGGCGTCGTCGCCGGGCGTCTGGAACAGCTCTCCGAGTTCTACACCACGCCCGGCTTCTGCGCCGAGAGGCTGTGGGTCTTCCTCGCCACGGACTTGAGAGAGACCGAGCGCCGGCACGAGGAGGACGAGATCATCGAGGTCGTGCGCATGCCCTTCGCGCGCGCGCTCGAACTGGTCGCGACGAACGAGATCGACGACGCCAAGACCATCATCGGCCTCCTCCTCGCCGCACAGCGCCTGGGCGCTAAGGCTTAATTTCAAAGCTCGAATTTGAAATTTCAAATTTCAAACACCCCGCTCCCGCCGGCCCTCCTGAATTACGTACACACGGCCGTCGCCTGGCCGCTGGTCGCGCTCTACACCGTCGTGATGGGGTCTTTGTCTTTGGCCTTCTCGCTCTTCGACCGGCGGGGGCGTTTGCAGCACTGGTGCGCGAGCACGTGGAGCCGGATGATCGCGCGGACGGCGCTCCTGCGCGTGCGCGTGCGCGGCGCGGAGCACCTGCGCGCGGGCGAGAGCTACGTCTTCCTCTCGACGCACCAGAGCTGGATGGACATCCCCGTGATGCTCGGCTACCTGCCCTGCCAGCTTCGCATCGCGGCCAAGCGCGAGGTCTTCCTGATTCCCTTCCTCGGCTGGCACATGCGGCGCTCGGGGCAGATTCCGATCAACCGCGGCTCGACGGCCGAGTCAATCAAGAGCCTCCGCCGCGCGGCGCGACTCCTCGGCGGAGGCGTCTCGGCCTTCCTCTTCCCCGAGGGCACGCGCACGCGCGACGGCTCGCTCCAGCTGCTCAAGAAGGGCGGCTTCCGGCTCGCGCTGGAGTCGGGCCTCGCAATCGTCCCCGTCACCATCGTGGGGACGCGCCGCGCGATGCCACGCGGCTCGATGGTGCTGCGCGCCGGCCCCGTCGAGATGCACCTCGACCCGCCCATCCCCACCCGCGGCCTCACGGAAGAAGACCTCCCCGCCCTCATCGAGCAGGTGCGCGAGGCGATGGAGAGCCACTTCGTGGCAGTTGGCAGTAGGCAGTAGGCGTACGGCAGTAGGCAGTAGGCAGTGGCGCGGAGCCCCGCAGGGGCGGCATAGGGTAGTCAGGGGCGCAGCCCCTAGTCAGCGTTCAGATAATTTACCGGAGCCCTGTAAGGGCGACAGACTCTGTCACCCTTACAGGGCTCCGGGTTATTTACGCGACGTGCCCAGGGGAGGCGCTCAGGCTTACAGCCTTCGCTCGCCCCTGGCTACCTTCTGCCGCCGCTCCGCGGCTCCGTGCAACTGCCTACTGCCTTCTGCCTACTGCCTACTGATTTCTGCTACACTCGCGCGTGTGGAGAACCCGCCGATTCAAATCCCGCTGGACAGACCGGAAGAGTTGACGCGCGAGGGGCGGCCGTCGCCCGAGCGCCCCGACCCGGACAACCCGCCGTGGGGCGTCTGGGGCGCGCTCGGGCTGCTGCTGCTGAGCTTCGGACTGATGCTTGTGACGCAGGTCGTCTTCCTCGTGCCCTACGCTCTGCGGCGCGGCGTGAAGCTGGACGCGTTGGGGGAGTTCATCACTAAAGACGCGGGCGCCATTTTCGTGGCGGTCGTCTCGATTCCGCCCGCGCATCTGATCACGCTCGCGGTGGCGTGGCTTCTGGTGACGAGGGTCGGCAGGTACCCTTTCCTGCGCACGCTCGGTTGGGAGTGGGGCCGGGGGCTCTCGTTCTGGCGTTGCGTCTGGCTGGCGCTGCTGCTCCTCGGCACGGGGTACGCCATCATCTACGTCGCGGGCGAGTGCGACAACGAGCTGGAGCGCATCCTCCGCAGCTCGCGCAGCGCGGCGCTCGCGGCCGCCTTCGCCGCGACCTTCACCGCGCCCGTCGTCGAGGAGGTCGTCTTCCGCGGCCTGCTCTACCCGGCGCTGCGCCGACTGGTCGGCGTCGGCTGGGCGGTCGCCGTCGTCTTCGTCATCTTCGCCGCGATACACGTCCCGCAGTACTGGCCCTGCTACGGCGTCATCGGCACGATCCTCCTCCTGAGTCTCGTCCTCACGGTCGTCCGCGCGCGCACGGGCCGGCTGCTGCCCTGCGTCCTCATCCACTTCGTCTTCAACGGCGTGCAGTGCGCCCTCCTCGTCCTCGCCCCGTACCTCGAAGGCTTCCTCCCTAAAGAGACTCCGCCGCCGCCCGCGCCCGGGCTGCTGTTTGAACTCTGCATAAAACTCTTCGGCGCGGCGTGGTGAGATGGCGTACGAGGTCGTAGTCGTCGGCGGCGGCATCGGCGGGCTGACGACCGCGGCGCTGCTCTCTGCGCGCGGCGTGAGCGTCTGTCTACTGGAGCGCGCCTCGCGCGCGGGCGGGTGCGCCGCGAGCTTCGAGCACTCGGGGCACGAGTTCGAGTCGGGCGCGGGACTCTACGCGGGCTGGGGGCCGGGGGGCCTGCACGAGCGCGTCTTCGCGGAGCTGCCCGTCAAGCCGCCCGAGGCCCGCGAGGTCTCGCCTGCCTACAACGTGCGTCTGCCCGGCAGCTTTGACGTACGCGTCGGCGGGGGGGCGGAGGAGTTCCACGAGACGCTGCGCGCGGCCTTCCCCGAATGCGCAGACGCGGCCGTCCGCTTCTACCGCGACGCGTCGCAGATAGGTGACGCGCTCCGCCGCGCCGCGCGCCGGAGCCCCGCGCTCGCCGGCGCTTCGAGGCTACAGCTCATGCGGCTCGCGGCCTCGGAGCCGCGCCTCGCCCCGCGCATCCTCGGAGCGCGCGGCGACACCGCCGCCAAACATCTGGCCGACACTTCGGCGCGCTTCCGCCGCTTCGTAGACGCGCAGCTTCAGACCTTCGCGCTGTGCCCCTCCGACTCCTGCTCGTACCTCTACGCGGCGGTCGCGCTCACAGAGCCGCTCCGCCCCGTGCACGCGCTGCGCGGGGGCGCGCAGGCGCTCGCCGACGTGCTCGTCGAATCGACGCGGAAGTCCGGCGGGACCGTCCGTCTCGACACGACCGCGCTCCGGCTCGCCTTCGATTCGCGGGGGCGCGCGAACGGCGTCACGCTGTTGAGCGGCGAGACCGTCGGCGCGAGCCGCGCCGTCGTCAGCAACCTCACCGTCTGGGACACCTACGGCAAGCTCCTGGGCGCGGAGCATACGCCCGCGCACGTCCGCGCGCGGCTCAAAGCCCTGCGCGGCCCGGGCGCGTACCAGATTTTTATGAGCCTCGACGAAGAGGCCGCGCGCCGCCTCCCCTCGGACAGAGTCCTCGCGCTCGACGACCGGCAGGAGGGGCGGGAGTTCGACGCAGAGGGCGCGCCCTTCATGCTCGGCACGGCCCCCGCCTGGGACGCGCGCGCGCCCGAGGGCAGGCGCGCCGCCAACGTCACGGCCTTCACGGACGCCGAGCAGTGGTTCGCCTTCCACTCCGACGAGACGGAGCACGAGGAGCAGGACGCGCGCGCGCTCGAAGCCCTCTGGTCGCGCCTGCACGCCGCGCTGCCCGAACTGGGCGCGGGCGCGGAGGTCTTCGAGACGGCCACGCCGCGCACCTTCTACGAGCGGACGCGGCGGCGGCTCGGCATGGTCGGCGGCCTCCCGCGCACGCCCGACCTCCTCGAAGGCCCGCACGCGCTCACGCACAGGACGAGCGTGCCGAACCTCCTCCTCGTCGGGGACACGGTCTTCCCCGGCGCGGGCGTCGCCGCCGTCACGCACGCGGCCCTCGTCGTGGCGAACGAGATCGCGCCCGCCGGGCAACGAACTGTTTGAGTATGAGAAGGCGTTGGAAGTGGCTCGCGGTGCCTCTGCTCGCCGTCCTGCTGGCGGGCGGTGCGTGCTACGCGGTGCTGTGGCGAACAAGGGGTGAGGCGGTGGCGGAGCACAGGTATTTCCAGGGTGACGCGGGGCGTGTGCTGGTCATCGCGCACCGCGGCGGCGCGGGGCTCTGGCCCGAGAACACGCTCTACGGCTTCGAGCGCGCGGCCGCTTTGGGCGTGGACGTGATCGAGGCGGACGTGCGCGCGACGCGCGACGGCGAGCTGGTCGTCTTCCACGACGAGGGCGTCGGGCGGACGACGGACGGCACGGGGGCGGTCGGCTCCTTCACGCTCGCGGAGCTGAAGAGGTTGGACGCCGCTTACCGTTGGTCGCCCGACGGCGGCCGGACGTTCCCGCTCAGGGGCAAGGGCGTCACTGTCCCGACGCTGCGCGAGGTCTTCAAGGCCCTCCCGCACATGCGCTTCAACATCGAGCCGAAGCAGACCGCGCCCTCGATTGCCGCGCCCCTGTGCCGCATGATTCGAGAGCACGGGATGACCGAGAGGGTTCTGGTCGCCTCTTTCAGCGGGGCCGCGCTCGAAGAGTTCCGGCGCGAGTGCCCCGGGGTGGCAACCTCCGCCGCGACGGGCGAGGCCGTGAGCTTCCTCACGCTGCACCGCGCGGGGCTCGCGGCCTCCTACAGCCCGGCCATGCAGGCGCTCCAGGTGCCGGAGTACGCGGGCGGGCTCCACGTGCTCACGCGCGACTTCGTCGAGTCCGCGCACGGCCGCAACCTGCGCGTCCACGCCTGGACGGTCAACGCCGAGGAGGACATGCGCCGCCTCATCGCCCTGGGCGTGGACGGCGTCATGACCGACTACCCCGACCGGCTCCTCAAACTCCTCGGCCGCCCCGGCCCGCAGTGAATGGCCGTTCAAGTTGTCGCAAACGAAAGCGCCCCGCCGGTCGCAGAGGCCGGCGGGGCGCTTCTCATGCTCCGAAGGGTGCGGCTACTGGTCGCTGGGGCGGTCGCGCTGGATGCCTCTATCGTGTATCGGCCTCTCCACGGGCATCCGCGGTGTCATAGGCTCTCTCGGGGTCATCGGCGTGTGAGCCTTGGGCGACATCTCGATGCTTCTGCCGCCGCCATTGCCCGAACCGCCCGGGCCGGAGACGCCCGAAGAGCCGCCGCCGTACGTCCCGCCGCCCGGGTTGGAAGCCGTGCCGGGCTGGGCGTACCCCCCGCCGTTGCCCGGCGACACGTAGACGCCCGTGTTGTAGCCGTAGCCGTAGGGCGAGCGCCAGCCGTAGCCGTATGGCAGGAAGGTGTAGCAGCGCAGGCTGGAGTTGAAGAACCAGAAGCCGTTGGTGTTGCCCCAGTCGCTGAACATGCCGCTGAAACTGCTCATGCCGAAGGCCGTCTGCATGGCGCGGCGCGAGAGCCTCTCGTTGGCCTTCGCCAACTCCTTGCCGCGGTCGCGGCTCCACAGGTCTAACTCGTCGCGCTGCTTCTTGTCGAACTTCGCGACCTCGACGCCCGCGCCCGACACGCGCGCGACCTTGCCGCCCTTAACCAGCGTCCCCGCCACGACGGCGCGCCCCTTCGTGACGAACACCTCCGCGGGCCCGCCCGCGGGCGCGTTCAGGCGGTAGACGCCGCTGCGCTCGATCTTCACGAGCGCGCCGGGCAACTGCACCTCAAGAAAGATTTTCGTGTCGCCGTAGCCGGTCGCCTCTATGACCGCGCTGCCGCGCGCCAGCTCGACCCGCAGGTCGCCGAGGTCGGCGCTCGCCAAAGTGAACTCCGTGCCCCCGCCCGCGCGGAAGTAGGAGCCGGGGTTGAGCAGCACCTCGACGCGCCCGTCGGGGCCCGTGCGGACGGTGTCGCCACCCTTCAGCTCGTCGGCGGACGAGAGGGCGAGCCAGTCGGCCGAGGCCGCGCGCCGCACCTTCACGTCGCCCGAGACGAGGTTGACGCCGCCCGCCCGCGCCGAGATGACCCGCAGGTCGCGCGTGTCGGCGCGCGCAGCGCCGAAGGCGCAGGCGCAGACGAAGGCCAGCGTTAAGAGAGTTCGCAGCGGAGTTATCCTGAACCGTTTCATGTGGGCACCACCTTGGAAGCTCTGGGACACTAAGGGGAGAGACTTGTTTATCCGCCCAGAGCATACTCCCCCGCGCGCGGCGCGACAAGAGCCGGGCTCAAAATCTTCAGCCCGGCTCCTGTCGCGTCGCGCGCGGGCGGCCTTCAGACGCGCGGCCTACTGCCTCTGTCTCTGCCTCTCAAGGCGGCGCGCCTCGGCGTACTTGATGATCGCGTTGACGGTCTCTAGCTCCTCCCGTTCGGCGGCTTGGGCGGCCCTGCGATCCAGTGCGTCCCTCGGGCCGGCCGCCCCGGGCGCGGGGCCGCCCTGGCACTGACAGGGCGCGAACGACTGCCCCACGCCGGCCGCGGCCGAAGGCAGCAGCCCGTCGGCCGTGACGCTCCCGTCCAGGAGGAAGCCCATCGCCACGCCGAACTGGTCTTCCACCAGCGCGTAGACGCAGTTCTTCCCGGCGTTGAACCCCTTGTTCGTGCCGGCCGGGATGGCCGCGACGTTGCCGGCGAAGTGCCCCTGCTGCGGCGCGACCAACTGGTTCGTCATCGTGTTGAACCAGACCGTGATGTTGTCGTCCGCGCGCACGGTGAACTTCATGCTCGCGTTCTTGAACCCCGGCGTCAGGCAGAAGCATTTCCTGAAGAGGGTGTAGGCGGGAATCTGGGTCTGGCTGTTGTAAGTGTTCCACGCGCTGATCCAGGCCCCGCCCTGTGCCGCGAACGGCCCCTGAAACCACGCGGGGTGCGGCTGGATGACGAAAGCCGGGGCGACGGCCGGATTCGTCGTGGGGAACGAGGCAATGTTGATCCAGTAGTTGTCCACTCCGGGGGCCGCGTACTGGTTCCAGAGCGTGTAGTTGTACCCGGTGTTGAGCGGGAGCGTGGTCGTGGCGGCCGCCGGGACGCCGAAGGCCAGCAGCGCGACGAGGGCGGCGATGCGTTGGATGCTCTTCATGTTCATCTCCTCAAGGTGGGTCGGAGGCGAGGGACACTTCTCCTGTCACAGTGCGGTGGGGTGCCTGCGGGCACGGGGCGTAAGCGCGGGATGCTCGGAACGTCTCCCGGTTACGCGGTTCGTTTCCTTCCGTGAGTGTGTGGCCGCGCGCGAGGGAAACGTAACGCGTGAGGATGAAAAAATTTCGCCCCGGCCCGTTCGTCACAGGCCAGGGCGTGGTCATAGCTGTCAGAACCGCCCGCGGTAGCGGGTGGGCCTTACGGGGACGACTTGACTATTGATGACCGCATCACTCTCATCCGTTAGCTAACCTAACTCGAAAGACCCACCCGCTACCGCGGGCGGTTCTGACCTGTATGTACTTCAACGGCCGGACGAGAGGCGGAGCGCTTCGTCGGCGTCGGCCTCCGCGCCGCGGACGACGATGACCCAGTCGCCTTCGAGCCGCACGCGCGTGACGGACGCGCCTTCGCGCCACTCGCGTTCCGACTCCGACTTCGCCGCGCCGGGCGCGGCGCGCTGCTGAAGCAACTGGTTGTAGGCGCGGAAGAACTCCTGCGCGTCGCGCGGCGTGTCCCAGGCCGTCCGCCAGACGAAGAGCGGCGCGTGCCCTTCCCTCTCAAACACGAACGAGCGGTCGCCGCCCCAGCCGGCGGCGGCGCGCTTCGCCTCTTCCACGCTGACGCCGGCCAGCAGCAGCCCGCGCACGCCTATCTCGCCGAGCGGCGTCGTCGCCGCCGGCCGCCAGCCCTCGTCCGCGAAGGCGTCGAGGTCGAACTCTACCTCGCGCGGCGGCTCGCCCGAGAGGTACTTCTCCGGGTGGAGCACCTGCTCCGAAGACTGCGGCGGGCGGCGGAAGACTTCGTCGAGGTTGACGGCCGGGCGCACGCGCCTGAGCGTCTCGACGAAGTGCAGGCCGTCGCGGTAGCGGAAGATGAAGGTCTCCGTGAGCAGCGGCGGGAAGAAGGCCCCGATGCCCTTCCTGTACTGTGCGTAGCGCTCGTCCTCCTCGCGCGTCAGGACTTCGACCGACTTGCGCGCCCACGCCTCCCCTTGCGTGAAGCGTCGCTCGACGCTGACAGCGTCGCCCTCGATGAGCGCGAAGGCGGCCTCCTCGCGGTCGAAGCTGAAGGGGCGCGCGAGCACCATCCGGAGCAGGTCGAAGTGCTGATCCTGTAGGGCGTGGACGAACTCGTGCGTGAGCAGACCGGGGTCGCGCGCCGCGCCGCGCTCGCTGACGAGCAGCACCTGCTTGTCGAGGGGCGAGTAGGTGGCGCCCGCCGTCACCGCCGTGAAGCTGACGGCCAGCGAGGCGAGGTCAGTCCCCTCGGGCAGCATCCCGCCCGCGACCGCCAGGCGGCTCAAGCCCTTCAGGTCGTCCGTGCCGAGCACGTCTGCGATCTCCTTCGTCCGCGTGCCGTACTCCCAGCCCGACAGCTCCGTCATCCCGACCTCGCCGCGCCACTCCAGCCCGCGCACGCGCGAGGCGGACTGTGCCGCGCGCTCGCGCAGAGACTTCAGGCGCGGCGAGAGCGCGCGCAGGGGCAGCGGCGGCAGAGTCCTCTTAGCCGGCGGCGCGTCCGGCGTCGCGGCCGCCACCGGCGACACGACGCGCGGCCGCGAACGCTTCGCCAACAGCAGAGTCACGCCCGCGGCCGAGGCCGCGAGCACCAGCAGTAAGATTAAAAGATGGCTTCCCCTTGTACGCATATCAACGCTTACCACACGATGTTGTCCGGGAACTCGACCAGGCCGCGCCCCTCGAACTCGCCGGGCGTCGGGAGGTCTGCGCCCTCCCCGCCCAGCCAGCCTTTGTACTGCCGATCCCAGAGCACCGTCGCGACCGCCGTCGCCAGGTTGAGGCAGTGCTTTGTCGGGATGACGACGAACCGGTGGCAGTGGCCGATGTGCGGCTTCGCCACGCTGCCGTCCTCGGGGCCGAAGACGTAGACGGCGTTCGGCGGGTGCTCGAAGCCGTGCAGCGACTCCGAGTTCTTCCGCACCTCGACCGCCACGGGGACGACTCCCTCGAACTGCTCGAAGGGGTAGTCGTAGTTGATTATCTCCACGTCCGCGTACCCCTTCATCCGCTCCTCGCGCGGCAGACGCTTCCTGTACGAGATGTCGAGCGAGACCCGCTCGCCCGTGAACCAGACCTGCTTCAGGCCGTAACAGGAGGCCAGCCGCACGACCATCCCCACGTTGTGCGCGTATTTGGGATCGATCAACACGATGGCCGGCTGGCGGCCCAAAGGGGCCTCCGACCTGTCCACAACCCTCCTGATGACCCGCCGCTCCTGCATACGCCCCTTCGCCGCTCTCCGCCCGGCCTAGACTTAGACGCCCGAACCGCCGCCCGCGCTGCCGCGAAAAAGCCTCGGGTGTTGCAGCAAGCCTTAAGTCTAACAGAAGGCTACGCGGCAGTTCTGTGCGCCGATAACTTTCTACCTTTGTCCGATTAGACGCAGTGCTATACTTCCCGATCAGAGGCTTGCGATGAGCACCAGAATAAACACTTCCCCGCTGGTGAAGACCTACACGCTTGAGGAGTTTTGGCAACTGCCTGACCCGCCAGACAGGTCGAAGCTCGAACTCATCGCCGGAGTTCTCTACATGACCCCTCCTCCCGAGCACACGCACGACGACGTCGTCACACGTCTTAACCGGGCGCTTACCACTCATCTGATCGAGACAAACGATAGAGGTAAGCTCTACGTCCCTCGGGCAGCCATCTGGACTAGCGCGCGGACTTACCTTGAGCCCGACCTGTTCTATGTCTCTGCGGAACTTGCCGCGCGCCTCGACCCGGAACACAGGGACACGGCCGATCTCGTCGTCGAGGTCATCTCGCCCGGCTCGGCTATCTACGACCGGAATACGAAGGCCGAGACATACGCCGCGCTCGCCGTCCGCGAGTTGTGGCTGATAGACGAGGCGGAACAGACCGTAGAGGTGCGACGACAGACAGGCGGCGTCTTCGACGAAGGCCGAACGTTCGGCCGCGGTGAGTCCGTCGAGTCAATCATCTTCCCGATCCTCCGCCTCCCCGTCGAAAAGTTGTTCACGGACTAGCCTCACGCTCCGCCCGCCCTCCCGCGTCCCATTCTGCGTAAAGAGTCCACGCGGCTCAACAACCTTCCGCACATAAGATCGCATCTGAGGTTCAAATCCACGGCAAGCCCCGGGGCCTCCGGCGCGCCGGAGCCTCTTGCGGAGCGACTCCCCAGGCTCTCCGACGTTCAAGCGAACCGCATCAGGAGAGGAGCCTAACCATGCCGCGACACCTTCCGAGGCCGCACGAACTCCTGCAAGTCTCCGAGCCCTGCTCGGCCGAATGGGACTCGATGACGGGCGACGAGCGCGTGCGCTTCTGCGCGCACTGCCGGAAGCACGTACACAGCCTGTCCGAGTTCACGCCGAAGGAGGCGCTCGGCCTCGTCCTGCGCACGGGCGGCCGGCTCTGCCTGAGCATAGAGCGCGACGCGCGGGGACTGCCGCGCACGCGCGCCCTCGCCGAGCCGCTCTACCGGATAGGCCGCCGCGTCTCGCGCCTCGCCGCCGGTGCCTTCGGCGCGGCGCTCACGCTCTGCTCGACGGCCGCGGCGCGCGCGCAGACGCCCCGACCCGAGCCTGCGCAACAGGTCGCCACCACACACTCCGACGCCGCGCTCACGGAGGCTCAACCCGCGCCCGCGCAGGTGCCGGACACACAGCTCACCAATCTACAGATAACCGAGCTGCCGCTCCAGGGACGCGTGGAGCGACCCAAGCTGAGGGGGCTCGTCGTCCTCGCGCCCAGGGAGCCGCTCGTCGCGGCCGCGATGAATAACGACCTCGAAGCCGTCAAGCGCCTCCTGCTCTTCGAGGGGGCGGATGTCAACGTGCTCGACAAGAACTACGGCACCACCGCGCTCGCGCACGCCTTCGTGAACGGCAACCGCGAGATGATGCGCGAGCTGCTCTGGCGCGGCGCGCGCGTCAACACGCGCCTCTCCTACAGGCAGACCGCGCTGATGCGCCTGGGCAAGACGACCCCGGTCGAGGCCGTGCGCGACCTGCTCGACGCGGGCGCGAAGGTCAACCTGCGAGACGACGACGGAGACACCGCGCTCATGTCCGCCGCGGAGCAGGGGCGCGCGGATGTCGTCGAACTCCTCCTGAGCGCCGGCGCAAAGGTCAACGCCCGAAACAAGGAGGGGCGGACGGCGCTGATGAACGCCGCCGCCGCGGGCTCGGCCGACGCCGTCCGCCTGCTCCTACAGGCCGGCGCCGACCTTGCGCTCCGCGACGCCGAAGGCCGCACGGCCCTCCGCCACGCCCGCGAAAGCGAGTCGGACGACGCGGCCTCCCTCCTCCTCGCCTACGGAGCATACAAAGAGCCCGAGGAGCGTGAACCGTAAACCGTGAACCGTGACAAGAAGAAGGCGACTCGCCTTTCTCCTGTCACAGTTCACGGTTTACGGTTCACGGCTTTATTTCGCGAAGTAGCCGCGGCGGCCGCGGGCGACGGCGTCGGGGCGGCGCGGGAGGCGTATGTGGATGGCGCGCCAGGAGCCGTCGCGCCGCTTGTTGGTGGGGCGGTAGCTGAGGCTGTAGACGGTGCCGAGGTCTGCGACGACGCGCTCGTAGGCCCCGGCGAGGTCTTCGAGCTTCTCTACCTCGTAGAAGAGGCCGCCGCCGGCTTCGGCCAGTTGCCCCATGCGGTCGTGCGCGAGGTCGTAGGTCTCGGGCTGGATGTCCAGGGGGCTGAACGCCTCGTAAAACTCTGTGTTCGTCCAGACCGCGTAGACGACGCCGTCGAACTCCTGCACGCGGCTGCGAATCTCCTCATAGGAAGTCTTCGAGCCGACGCCCGTCACGTTCGGCATCGTCGAGTCGAGCCCGTCGCTCATGACGATGAGCGCGCGGCGGCGCGCGGGGTCGGCCGCGCGTTCGAGGAAGTCGAGCGCGTACCCGAGCGAGTCGTGCAGGCGCGTGTCGCCGCCCGGCGGGGCCAGGCGTTCGAGCGAGGCGTTGAGGCGCGCGCGGTCGCTCGTCATGGGCGAGACGACCACGGCGGAGCCCGAGAAGGCGATGACGCCGACGCGATCCTGCGGGCGCGTGACGGCGACGAAGCGGCGCGCGGCCTCGCGGATGGTGTCGGTCATGCGCGCCGTCGAGCCGGAGAGGTCGAGCAGGAGCAGGAGGTCGAAGGGCGCCTCCGACGCCTCGAAGTGCTCGACCGTCTGCGCGACGCGGTCTTCGTAGACGTTGAAGTCGGAGGCCGAGAGTCCTTGCAGGCCGCGCCCGCTCGCGCGCTCGACGACCGAGACGTTGAGCGTGACGAGGTCCGACTCGACGCGCACGACCTCGTCCTCTTCAACCTCCTGCGGCGTCTCAAGCGGCCGCGGCGGCGCGGGCCTGACGGGGCCGCTGTCCTGCGTCTCCGTCACGCGCGGGGCCGCCGCTCGCGCGCGTCTCGACCCCGCGCCGCCCCCGACGTTGCGCGCGGTCTCGGACACGGCCGCGCCGCGCGCGAGCGTGTCGAGGCTGATGCGCCCGCGCCCCGAGAAGAGGTTGACGCTCGCGCCGCCCCCGGCCGCCCGGAACTTGCCGCGCAGTTCGCGCGCCTCCGACCTTTCGGACTCGACGCCGCGGCCGACGTGGACTGTGCCGTTGAGCGACTGCGCGGTGACGTTCGCGCCCGACGCGTGCGGCAACGCCACGCGCAACTCGCCCGAGAGCGTCTGCGCGACGAGCGAAGCCGGCAGCCCCTTCACCTCCAACTCGCCGTCCGAGGTGTAGACCTTGAGCCGCGTTGTCGCGGGCACGCGCAGCCTCAAGTCAACGCGCGGCGCGCTCGCCCCGGCCGCGCGTTCGGCCGTTATCTTTAAAATCCCCCCGCCGCCGTCCACGCTGACCGGGAGCCTCGGGCCCGCCGCACTCTTCTTGCCACGGCCCGCGCGTCGCCCCGCGGGCTTCGAGACCTTCGGCGCTTCCCCGCCGGACGCAACCGTGACCGCCAGCCCGACCTGCTCGCCGTCCCAGACCTCGACCCACACCCCTCCGCGCCTGTTCTCGACCACGACCTCGCCGCCCGACGGCAGCGCGAGGTTGACGAAGTTCTCGCCGCCCTCGTCCGCGGAAGCCGCGCCGGTCGCGCACACGCCGAGCAGCGCCGCCGCCAACAGCGACGCCCACAACGCCCGGAGTCTCTTTCCTGACCGGCCCACAGAGGTTTGATGTCCGCCCCACGCCCACATGGTTGCCGCAATAGTAAGCCCTGAACCGTAAACCGTAAACCGTGACAAGAAGAAGAACCTCTGTCTTCTTCTTCTTGTCACGGTTTACGGTTTACGGTTCACGCCTGCCCCGAAGGGGCTTATTCAAGCATGTCGAGCATGGAGCCGCCGCCGCCGCTCGGCGGGGGCATCGCGCCCGGCGAGGCGGAGCCCATGTCGCTGAGGCGGAGGAGGAAGTTGCCGGGGTTGGTCGCGTAGGCGGTGGCGTCCTCCCTCTTCACGAGCCCCTGGCGGACGAAGCCTTCGAGCACGCTGTCGAAGGTCTGCATGCCGTCGAGCTCGCCCTGCTCCATCGCGTCAACGAGAGACTTGCCCTCGCGCTCGCCGTACTCCATGTACTCGCGCGTGCGCGCCGTGGACTTCAGAATCTCGATGGCGGCGATGCGCCCCTGCCGGTCGGCGCGCGGGATCAGGCGCTGCGAGACGATGAAGCGGAAGGACTGCGACAGGCGCGTGCGGATCGACTTCTCCTCGTTCTTCGGGAAGACGCCGATGATGCGGTCAACAGTCTTAGCGGCGTCGATGGTGTGCAGCGTCGAGAGGACGAGGTGGCCCGTCTCGGCGGCTTCCAAGGCGACCTCGATGGTCTCGCGGTCGCGCATCTCGCCGACGAGGATGACCTTCGGGGCCTGGCGCAGCGCCGCGCGCAGGGCGAGCGCGAAGTTCGGCGTGTCGGAGTGCAGCTCGCGCTGGTGGATGGTCGAGCGCTTGTGCGGGTGGAGGAACTCGATGGGGTCTTCGATGGTGACGATGTGGTACGCCTTCGTCTCGTTGACGAGGTCGATGACGGCCGCGAGCGTCGTGGACTTGCCCGAGCCCGTCGGGCCCGTCACCAGCACGACGCCGTTCTTCAGCCCCGCGATCTCCTTCAGCACCTCGGGCAGGTTGTAGTCGCTCCACTGCGGCGGCCGGTTGGGGATGACGCGCATGACGATGGCGTGCGTGCCGCGCTGCATGAAGATGTTGACGCGGAAGCGCGCGAAGCCCGGCGCGCTGAACGAGAGGTCGGCCGAGCCGAACTTCTGCAAGTTCTCGCCCGCCGTCGCGTGGTTGCCGATGATGATCTTGGCGAGCGCGGCCGTGTGCGCGGGCAGGAGCTTCTCAAGACCGGGCACCTCGACCGGCTGAAGCTCGCCCAGCAGCTCGACCTGGGGCGGGCGGCCCGGCGAGAAGATCAGGTCGCTGACCTTGTCGGAGACGGCCAGCATGCGCTGGAGGACGTTCAAAAAATTCAACTGCGGCGGCGCGCCCGCCGGGGGTGGCGGCGCGGCGAAAGGCGCTTGGGGTGTGCTCATCTAAAATCTGCTCCGGGGGTCTGAGACGTAAAGTGGTACTCGGCGCGCGGGGATAAGGGATGAGGCGGGGGCTGCGGGGCGGAACCCGCGGGGTGCCTCTCACCTCTAAGATGACAGAACGGCGCACGAGTTGGCAAGTGGGAATTTCGCAGGAGTTGCCCGGGGCTTTTGTCCGCGGGCGCGCCGGGCGGCGAAACTTACGTAAACAGTCGTAACGGAAATGACACTCGTCTTGCAAACAACCGTGCCCGCTTCGGCGTACATCAGAATGTCAGACGGGCGCGGGGCGTGCCCGCTAAGCTAGTCTAAGCCCCGCGGGCCTGAAAGGAGGCGCGAGAGATATGGCGACGTACCGTGACCCCGCGAGAGTTTTTGCCCCGCTGGAGATACTCGAGCGCATCCTGGAGATACGCGCCGACGCGGGCTACCAGCCTGTCATCTTCCTGCGCTCGGCCGACGACCTCGTCGCGTACTTTGACGCCTACGGCTTCGACGTCTACAGCTTCGACGAGCCCGAGGCCGAGTTCCGCTTCGGCAACTACCGCGCGCCCCTCGCCCCCGGCGGCGACCACGCGCACGAGTCGGCGACGGCACATTAAGGCGAGTAGTCAGTAGCCAGTAGAAAAAACAGGCGGCGCGCTTCGGCATCCAAGCCAGGCGCGCCGCTTTGTATTTCCTACTGGCTACTAACTACTGGCTACTGACTACTCGCTTTCACAGGGCCTTTATCACCACGAACGTCACGTCGTCGCCGGAGCCGCGGCCGCCCGTCCACTCGAAGATGTCGTTGTAGACGTAGTCGATCATCTGGCGGGCCTTGAGGTCGCGGCTCCGGCGGACGGCGTCCACGAGGCGCGCGCGGCCGTACTCCTCCCCCTCGGGGCTCAGCGCCTCGGTCGCGCCGTCGGTGTAGAGGAAGAGTATCTGGCCGGAGTCGATGGGCAGGTAATATTCGTAATAGCGCGTGTCCTTGAAGAGGCCCAGGGGGAGCCCGCCGCGCTCGACGAAGCGCGGGCCGTCGGGGTTGAGGATGAGCAGGGGGTTGTGGCCCGCGTTGACGAAGGCCAGCGTGCGGTTCGTCGAGTCGAGCATGCCGTAGAAGCAGGTGACGAACTGGTGCGGGTCGATGGACTCCCAGAGCAGGTAGTTGACCTTCGCCATCGCCACGTTCGGCGCGTAGCCGACGTGGATGGCCGAGCGCAGACTCGCGCGCAGGAAGGCCATCAGGAGCGAGGCCGGCACGCCCTTCCCCGACACGTCGGCGATGACGAGCCCGAGGTGGTCGTCGTAGGGCTTGACGAAGTCGAAGTAGTCGCCCGAGACCTCCTCGGTCGAGAAGTTATAGGCCGAGATGTCGAATCCGTCCAGCTCCGGGTCGCGCTCGGGCAGCAGCGCCAACTGCACCTGCCGCGCGACTTCGAGCTGCGCTTCGAGCCGCTTCTTCTCGACGAGCTGCTCGTGGAGCATCGCCTTCTCGACGATGATGGCGACCTGCGAGGCTAGGAGCATGAGGAGCTGCTTGTCGTCCTCGGTGTAGGCGTTGAGGTCGTCGGATTCGAGGTCGAAGACGCCGATGACCGAGTCGTTCGAGATGATGGGGGCGACGACCTCGGAGCGCGTCTCCTTGCGCGCGTTGACGTAGCGCGCGTCGGCGCGCACGTCCGGGACGACGACCCCGTCGCCCGTCTGCGCGACCCAGCCGATGAGCCCCTCGCCCAGCTTGAGCCGCAGCTCCATCATCTCCTCAATGTCGTAGCCGCGCACGGCCTCCGCGTGGAAGACGAGCGACGCGGTGCCACCCTCCGAGACGTGCGGGTCGCGGCGGATGATGTAGATGCCCGCGGCGTCGTAGGGCAGGAGCTGGTCGAGCGTGTCCATCACCTGCGCCAGCACCTCTTCAAGGTCGAGCGAGCGGCTGATCTTCCTCGTGATCTCGAGCAGCATGCGCAGCTTGGTCGCCAGGCTCAGCTCCTGCGACCTCGCGCCCACGCCTGCGGTCTCTTCGGCCATAAGTCGGCGATTATAACCAGAACTGCCCGGCCAGCGAGAGTCTAAAAAAAGAGGCGGCCCCGGATGACGAGGGTTCGCATCGGAGCGCCGGTGTTAACTTGACAAATTTTCAGATCAAGGCATGATGGCCGGGCTCTTCTACTTCTTCCAGCCCAAACCCCAGAGACCCGGAAGCAGAATGAAAATAGCCGCCTCGATGCCGGCCGCCGCCTGTCTCGCGGCCGCAGGCTGTGCGGCCGGCAACTCCGAAGCCTACACCCGCCGACACGACCGGCGACAACTACGACCTGCTCGACACCCTGCAAGCCGCCGCCAAAGGCCGGTAAGGGTGGCAGGTAACAGTTTTTGAAGTCACACACTCTTGCCCCCGGGACCGGTTTTCCCGACAAAATCTCCGGCGCACGCAGAGGCGTGTGCGCGGACGTCGGAGTTTTCAAACCAGGGAGAGGTGTGAATGAATCGGAGCCGACACCGGCCCTCTTACACTCAGCGCGGCGCGGTGCCGAGCCTCCGTGCCGAAAGGATGGAAGTTAACGATGAAACACTTCAGACGTCGCTCGACTCTTCTGCCGTTCATAATGTCGGGGTTACTGCTGCCCCTCCTAACCCTTTGCGGCATTTCCGCCGCCCACGCACAGCCGGACGGACGCCCCGTCATAGGCGTCCTTGAGCACAACAACGGCGAGGAGAGGAAGGGGCACAGCGTCAGGGTGGCCTTCTACAAAGAGGACGGCCGCTGGAAAGCATACCCAGCCGACTTCGACACCGAACAGGAGCTCTCGCAGTCCGTCAAAGCCTTCCCCGCGGAGGTCTCGTGGACGGTCTGCTTCGACGGCCGGTCGAACGGCTCTCTGACCAGTAAGAACCCCGAGACCGTTCTCTATTACAGGGATGTCGGCACGCATCAACTCAACCCCGGTGTGAGCGCCCCGACCTTCGGGCAGCCGAGCGAACTGTTCAGCGGCTGGCCCGGCGGGAAGACGTACCGACCGGTCGTGCTGAGTTCCGGCGCCAACTGCGCCGACCCCGCCGCCTGGCGCCCCGCGAAGCCCGAAGCCGGCGAGATCGACCTCGTTAAGGATTATCTGCGGAGGGAGTACGGGGCCTCCGCGGCGAAGTTGTCGAAGGCGAAGGTCACGGCGAACAAGTCATACGGGAGCGAGGCGCGCGGGGCGAAGCTGGTCAGCCTGAGCATCGCGGGCGCGGAGATCATCCCGGCTTCCGGCGAGGACGAAGGGAATAAGGACGCGTGGTTCTACGTCGCGGGGAAAGAGGTTCGGTACCTGGGCTCGAACATGCTGCTCGTGGACGCGGGCGATTACGACGGGGACGGCAGGGAGGAGGTCGTCTTCAAGGTACAGCGGTACAACAACGACGGGTACGTACTCTTCTACGAGAGGTTCGCGCAGAAGGCGGAGTTCAGTTGGGGCTATCACTGAGCTTCGCGCTGAAAAGTCTTTCGCTGTTGTTAAAGCCGTTCCTACTTCATCGTTTCAAACGCCTTCTCCGTCAGCAGCTCCAGCTCTAACGCCGCCGCCGGGTGGTGGCGGAAGAGGTCGTTGATGTCGGAGGGGAGTTCGATTGTCGCGAGGCGGAGGCCGCGCGCGCGGAAGAGTTCGCGGTAGCGCGCGGCGGCGCGGCGGCCGGCGGCGTCCGGGTCGAGGGCGGCGACGACGCGGAAGCGGCCGAGCGGGGCGAGCCATTCCTCTTTGAGCCCGCCCGCGCCGACGAGCCCGACGGCGTTGAAGCCGCGCGCGAGGAGCGTGAGCGTGTCGGTGAAGCCTTCGACGAGGTAGACGACCGCGTCGCTCGGGAGCGCGTCGAGCGAGTCGGCGTTGTAGAGCGCGGGGACGGGGCCGCGCATGTTGTGCCAGCGCGGCTCGACGCCGGCCGCGGTCGTGCGCGCCTGTAGGTAGACGGGCCGGCCGCCGACATAGAACGGAAAGAGCAGGCGGTGGTGGTAGAACGTCAGATGCTCCTTCCGGTTGAAGATGCCCGCGCGCTGAAGGGTATCGAGCGCGAACCCGTCAAGCATGCGGCGCATGACGCGGCGGTATGCGCGGCGCGGGAAGTAGGTGACGCCCGCGCGGCGCGCGGTTCCGGCGTCTATCCGGCGGCGCGCGAGGTAGGCCGTGCCTTCGAGCTGGTCTTCGGCCCGGCAGATTTCGAGGAAGCGCGCGCAGACGGCCGCGGTCTCGTCGGGGCTCAGGGGCTCGAAGCTCTCGCCTTCGATTCCGGAAGCGTCCGGCGCTGACGCCGAGGCGAGCGAGGGGCGGCGGCCCTTGCGGCCGTCGAGCCCCAGCTCGCGCGCCAGCTCCCTCACCGCCCGCGCGAAGCTGACGCCGTGCATCAGCTCGTAGAAGGTGATGGCGTCGCCGCCCTCGTCGCGCGAGAAGCAGTTGAAGAGGCCCTGTTGCAGGTCGATGGAGAGGCTCGGGTGCCCCTTCCCGCTGTGCGCGTGCGCGGGGATGGGGCAGAGCGATTGCAGGCGCGCGCCGTTCTGGCGCGCCTCGGGGCAGTAGCGCAGGTAGAAGGCGCGGTAGTCGATGCGGCGCTTGACCTCGTCGCGTAGCTCTCGCAGCCCTTCGGGCCCGCCGCCGTCCGTCTTCATGCGTGAGAAGTTAACGGGAGGCGGGCGAAATGTGAAGAGGAATGAAGACGAGGCGCGGGACAAAAATTTCGCGCCCCGTTCGGACTTGCCCAACCATCCGGCCGGAGCTAACATCTACGCTCAGCGGTATTTTTCAAACCTTTGGAGAAGTAAAGACTCAATGTACAACCCAAGTTTCAGACGTTCCGGCCTGAGGGCCGTCTGCGCGCTGCTGCTCGTCGCGGCCTGCGCGGGCGTGGCGCTCGCGCAGCTCGGCGGCCTCGGTGGCCTCGGCGACAAGCTGAAGAAGAAGACCCCGAACCTGCTCGGCGACAAGCAGCCGATCACGACGAGCCTCTCCGACGCCAAGTGGGGACGCGCCGACATGGACGCCTTCACGCCGCGCGAGGCCGCGCGGTCGCTGATGACGCTCCAGCGCACGCCCAACGGCGGCTTCGTCGTCCAGCCCGGCTACTACACGATGCAGACGCAGAGCTACTGCCTCAAGGCCGGCACGCACGGCCCCGGCGACGGCGACGGCTACCTCTACGCGCCGCCCAAGGGCCCGGCCGAGGACGCCGTGATGACCATCGTCCGCAACTCGGTCAACCGGCCCGAGATTCCGCAGCAGAAGATTCAGCAGCTCCTGTGGGCCATCATCGCGCGCGCCAAGTTTGAAGACCTGCAAGGCGACATCAAGGCCGTCGCCTCGCAACTCCTGACGCCGCGCCAGCTCGCCGGGCTCAACCGCAGCGCGCTCGACGTGCTGCACGGCAACGCTTTGACCGACGCGCTCGGCGGCGTGCCCGAGCCCCTGCGGCAGATCGCGCAGGCCGAGGCGCAGCTCCGCCAGATGCTGACCACGCCCGGCGCGTCCTTCGCCGAGATGGAGCGCGTCGCGGTGCTCTCGGGCGCGGCGCCGCTCGGGCCCGGCAGCCAGAACGTGCCCTCGGGCCGCTGGTCTCTGCACCCGGACGGCTACTGGGTGCGCTACATCCCCTCGGGCTACAGCTCGACGCGTGTGGAAATCTGGGTCCCGCAGGGCAGCCCCGCCGTCGGCAAGGAGTACGACCCGGCCGCACACATCGCCGTCCCCGGCAACACCGCGCGCCAGCGCCTCATCCAGTCCGGCCGCGCGCAGCAGGGGCATTAACAACAGAACCGCGAGCGGTAGCGAGCGGGTGCGGGTGACTTCAGACGTGTCTCTGAAGTCACCCGCACCCGCTCGCTACCGCTCGCGGTTCTGTTAATCCGCCGTGTTGCGCTCGGCGTTGGCGGCGGCGTAGGCGCGGCGGCGCAGCTCGCGCGCGGCGTCCTCCTCGGGGTGGCGCTGGCGGTACTCGGCCCACAGGCGGCAGACCTTCAGACGGTACTCGATGAGTTCGCGGCTGACGTTGAAGTGGCGCGCCATCTCGATGGAACTCTTGTTCTGCTTCAGCCGCCGCCGCAGCCCCGCGAACGGCACGAGCGCCGCCGCGCCCACGGCGTACGCCGCCTCCTCGTCCGCCTCGTTGTAGTCGCGCGCGACCGTCTTCCCCTGCTTGTTCTGCGCCACGATGGAGAGCCGGTTCGCCTTGTGCCCGAGGAAGACGTGGCAGACCTCCTCCATCAGCGTCGCGTTGTTCCGCGCCTTCCCGTGCTTCGGGTTCAGGATGATCAGCCGCCAGCCGTTCGGCAGCGCCCTTGAAGAAGTCCCGCCCGACCAGTCGTTCACGCCCACGCCCAACAGGTGCTCGCGCGTCTCTTCCGACAGCCCCTCGATCTCGTCGAAGTTAATGACCATCAGCCTCGCGAAATAGGCCAGCTCGAAAGGGTCTAAAGGCTCGTCATCCCGGCGCAGCCCCGCGAAGTCGCGCAGCCCCAGCGCGCGCACCTCGTACTGTCTCCCCTTAAAAGTCGGCGGCAGGTTCTCTGTGTCCACGACCCGAATTATACCCGCACTGCCGGGCTTTTCCCTTACCGAATTCAGACCACGCTTCAGACGTAGAGCCTGCCTTCGCGCGGATAGCGTCGGTGCTTTGCGACCGCGGAGTGGTCGGTCTCGCGCCAGGAGCGGGCGGCGCCGAGGGCCGCCAGCACCGCGTCGAGGGCGTCGCCGCCGCCGTTGCGCATGATGCGGAGGCGGTCCGTCGGGCGTATGCAGACGTGCGGCGCGAGGCCGTCGAGGATGGCGCGGCGCGTGCGGCGGCGCTTCGGCGTGAGCGGGCCGCCCTCGGGCTGCTTGTAGTTCTGGTGTGGGAGCCGCATGCGCTTTAAGGTCGAGGCCGGGCAGGCTTCGACGAGGACGCGGCGCGCGTTCGTGAGACGTTTGTACTGGAAAGGAAGAATGGCCGTTTGGCTTCGTCTACGCAGCGGCGCGAGCACGTCGCGCATGCCGTGGAAGGTCTGGTAGATGATGCGGTAGTGGTACGGGTCAAACGGCGCGCGCTCCTCGATGTCGGTCAGGCGGCGGATGTGTTTAGCCCCGCACAGCTCCTTCGAGCGCCGCACGCATTCGAGCCCCGCCCCGTACCCGTCCTCGCCCCACTCGCCGATGAACTCAAACTGCTTCCCCCAACACTCTCCCAAGACCTCCACCGGCATCCCGAACGGGAAGTCCAGAGACCACAAAGCCCCCTCCGACTCCCCTATCAACCCGACCAGATGCCCCAGGGCCCGCTCACGCTCCGCCGTCCCGCAGAGGTCTTCCAGCCGCGCCAGCTCAACCAACCGCCACGCGCTCTGACACCCGGTTCCCTTCTTCCGCGGCTCAATCCGCGCCACCCAGGTGTTCCGCCCCGCCAGACGCGCCCCGCTGAAATCGACGCCGTAAATCGCCCTGAACTTCAAATTTCAATCCCCCGTGTTCGTCCTTCCGGCGGACGCGAAGAGGGACGGCCTCGGTCAATCGTCGAGCCGCCCCCCTTATCGCTCCGCTCTACGCTTTAGGCCCCGGCCTGTTGCGCCATATAGGCTTCGAGGCGCCGCTTGATCTCCTCCGGCGTCGGGTCTTCGATGTGCGTGGAGATGTACCAGTGGTGGCCGAACGGGTCTTCGACGCTGCCCGAACGGTCGCCGTAGAACTCGTCCTTGACGGGCCGCCTGGGCGTCGCGCCCGCCTTGACCGCCTGCTCGTAGCGCGCGTCAACGTCCTCGACGTAGATCATGAAATGGGACGTGGGGCCGCCGAGCGAACGCGGGCTGCGGAAGTTCATCTCGGGCATCTCGTCGGCGAGCATGACGATGGTGTCGCCGATCTGAATCTCGGCGTGCCCGATCTTCCCGCCCGGGGCCTCCATGCGCATGCGCTCGGTCGCGCCGAACGCCTCCTTGTAAAACTCGATGGCCCGCGCCGCGTCGTCCACACACAGGTAGGGGTTCACGCTGCGGAACCCTTCGGGGATGGGTTTCACTGCCTTGTCTGCCATGATTCTCTCCTTCGCGGTTAAGAATCTGACTCGGGAGATTCAGATCGGTGCCTGATGTTTCGACGGCCATTCCGGCCGAAGGCGAGGGGCCTCTGCGGATTAAACTGACTGTGGATAACTGCCGAATTGATTAAGAGGCGCTCGACCGGGTCGGGTCGAGCGCCTCTCGCGGGATGTCAGTCCCTCAACTTACGCCCTCTACTTCCGGCCCTTGCGGGCGCGGGCGTCGGTGCCGGGCGCGGAGAACTGCTGGTAGGCGACGCGGAAGAGTTCGGAGAGCGCCTTGGCCGTCTCGGGCGTCAGGTTGCGGTCGGCGCGCAGGTGCGCCTCGACGATGTCGGGCGTGGCCTCGTGCGGGAAGTAGACGACCGCTGACGTGTCCGTGCCCTCTTCCGTCTTGCGCGTGCCCATGACGCGCTCCATCGGCATGTCGAGCCAGCCCGTCAGGCGCGCGATGTTGTCGGCGTCGGGCTTGCCCGTGCCGTTCTCGATGCGCGAGAGCGTCGAGGCCGAGACGCCCGTCTCGTCGGCCACGTCCCGAAGACTCAAACCCATTTCCTCGCGCTTGCGGCGGATGGCGCGGCCGAGCTCGACCGTGTTGACTAAACTTTTCGACTGATCTGCCATTTTCGGCCTCCTTCGCGGGCTGTCCCGAAAGCCCTACACGGACTCCGGCGCCCACCTTTGCAGCCCCAACATAGCACAAGAAAATTTCCTGCGCAAGACCTTGTTTTATGCTTGCAACAAGCCGGGAACAATGGTACACTGTTTCACGTATGAAACAGAGCGTTGCAGTAAACAGGCGGTGACTCTGAATTGCAAGGAGTGAGACGGAAGGTGAGCGACGTGATCTGGGAGACGTTCGACGGACTGTTCAAGACCCTGCACCGGCAGGGTCGGCGCGTCGAGGAGTTGGAGGCGCGGGTCGTCGAGCTGGAGCGTCGCTTGCAGGAGCGCGCCGGGTTCGCCCCGCAGCCCGAGCCGGCCGAGCGGGTCGTCACGCAGATGCCGACCGAGAAGGCCGCCTAAGCGTTTCAGGGAAGTTCGGACGGAGGATTTAAGCCATGACTGCCGTACTCGACAAGAAAGCTTTGATGCGCGACAAGCGCGCGCAGGGCATCGCCGCGATGGGGCTGGTGAACCGCGAGGGCGACCGCTTCCGCGTGACCACGCCGACCTTGCGCGGACGGCGCGCCTCCTACGAGGTCTGGCGCGACGAGGCGGGGCGCGTGTGCTGCACCTGCCTCGAGTTCGAGGAGCAGTCGGCGACCGATCCGCGCTACCGCTGCGAGCACATCCTGGCCGTCAAGCACGCGGTGCTCGCCAAGAACACGGAGGCCGCCGCGAAGCAGCAGGCGGCCCAGCAGGTTTCCGCCCCGCAGGCGCAGGGCGCGACTCCCGAGAACGTTGTTGCGGCGGAGACGCCCAACACTTTGACACAGACCGCATCCGAGAAGCTCGGCGAGGCTGCCGCGGAGGCCACGCTTCGTGCCCCGCGCAAAGCGCCGCGCTTCGTACGGGAGCAGAACGAGCAGCCGGAGGTCAAGGCCGAGGTCGAAATCGTCGCCAACGCCGAGACTCCTCACCGTTCGCTCGCGGAACACGAAGAGACAGAGGAGCCAGAGATGACGAAGAAAGCAACCGCACACGTTCAGAAGGCGGCCGAGGAGCAGGACTTCATCACCGCCGAAGAGTACGAGCAGCAGACGAGCGCGCCCGTGGTGCCGCTCTCGTTCACCAAGACTTTGAGCACTTTGAAGCAGCCGGTTGACCCGCGCCTCATCAAGACGCGCGAGGGCTGGCGCGACCGCAACGGCAACCAGCACATGGTCGAGTACGTCGAGTGGCACACCGTGGCCGACATCCTCGACCGCGTCGCGCCCACCTGGTCGCACGCCGTCCGCGGCATCGTCCAGATCGGCGAGATGGTGGCCGTCACCTGCGCCATCACCATCGACGGCGTCACGCGCGAGGGCGTCGGGACGGGTAACGCCGACAACGAGACCGGCATCAAGAAGGCCGAGCACGACGCGCTGAAGCGCGCCGCCATCAAGTTCGGCATCGCGCGCGAGCTCTACCAGCGCGAGTCGGAGGTCATCGAGCGCGAGGGCTCCGGCCCGCAGCCGGGCGACTTCCCGCGCGACCCCCTGGCGAAGTCGATGGCCGACCTCGTCACGCCGAAGCAGCTCGGCATGATCCGCGCGCTGGCCCGCGAGGCCGGCGTGGACATGGACGAGGAGTGCCAGTCGGTGATGCGCGTCCGCACCGAGGAGCTGTCGAAGCGCGCCGCTTCGAGCTTCATCGACCACCTGAAGGGCTTGCAGAACCAGCAGACCTTCGAGGTGCGCCGCGCGAGCTAAGTGAGCAGTTGGCGGCGGGCGGCTCACTTCGCCGAAGCGAACTGCCCGCCGTCTCGGACATCTAAACAACTGCTTACAGCAAGGGGTGAAAGACGATGACGACCGAAGAGATTCTTGAAGAGATGAAGCCGCTCACGCTCGAGCTCGACTACGCCGACGAGGCGCTGGAGCGCGAGCGCGTCGAGGCGGCACAGGCCGAAACGACTGAGATCGAGCAGCGGACGAAGAAGGAGCAGATCGTCGCGCTCTTCGAGTCCGGCACGAAGGACATCGCGGAGATCGTGCGCCGCGTGAAGGCGCGCCCCTCCTACGTCGCGCAGGTCTTGCAGCAGGCCGGACATTTGGACGGCTACTTCGACCTCTACACGACGACCGGGAGGGAGCAGAACGTCTACACGCGCTACTTCCGCAACGTGCTCCACTTCCGCAACGTCGAGGCCGCGCGCGAGTCGGTGGCGCGCATCGACCGGCTCTACAACTACTTCGAGCGGCTCGGCGACCGCGCCGGCCAGCACCAGGCGATGATCCTCGCGCTCACGGGCAAGAACCGCGCGCGCTGGTCGGGAAAGACCGAGGAGTCGCAGGTCTTCAGTGACTGGCTCGCCGCGCACTGACGCGGCGAAGCCCCGACACTTTTAAGTGAGTGGCCCGCCGCTTTAAGGGCCGAGCAGCTTTAAGAAGGAACACACTATCTCCCTCGCAGTATCTTTCTTTTCCGAACGAACAAGGGGTGGGTTGAAAGGTGAGTTTTCAAGTGTTTGAAGGCTCACCTTTTTCTTTCGTCTTGCAAGCCTCGCTCTAAACGTTCTACCAAACCAACGCTTCAGAGGAGACACAAGCATGTCCGAACAGACGATGCCCGCGAACGGGTCTTTCTGCTGGAACGAGCTTTCCACCACCGACGACGGGGCCGCCATGAAGTTCTACGGCGAGCTGCTGGGCTGGGAGTTTAAGGGTTCTAACATGCCCCCGTGCGAGGGGTCGGAGGCCCCGCCGGTGGTCTACAACGAGATCGTCGTGGACGGCCGTCACGTCGGCGGCGTCTTCAAGATGGGGCCGGAGTTCGGCCAGGCGCCCTCGCACTGGATGGCCTACGTCGCCGTCGAGGACGTGGACGCGAAGGCCAGACAGGTCGAGGAGCTGGGCGGCAAGGTCTGCGTCCCGCCGACCGACATCCCCAACACCGGACGCTTCTGCGTCATCAACGACCCTACGGGGGCCACCATCTCGCTCATCACGCTCAAGGGCGCGCACTCCTAAAGGGCCGCCGTCCGTAGCAGTAGGAGCCCCCCTTTATCCGATTACCATTTCCCCTGACGGAAAGGAGAAGGGTCACAGATGAAGATCAACTACCCGGCCGTCGTCGCCTCGGCCGTCGCCTACTGGATGCTCGGGGCCGTCTGGTACTCGCCGCTGCTGTTCGCGCGCCCCTTCATCGCGCTCAAGGGCTGGACGCCAGAGCAGGTGGCGGCCATCCAATCGCAGAGCTACGCGGGCGAGATCGGCCTGGCCTTCCTCACGTCGCTTCTGCTCGCCTACGTGCTCGCCCACTTCGTCAAGTTCACGGGGGCCGAGACCGCCCCGTCGGGCGCGCTCACGGGCTTCTGGCTCTGGCTCGGCTTCGTCGTCACGACGAACCTCGAGACCGTCATCTTCGAGCAGCGCCCGCTCGGGCTCTACCTCATCAACAACGGCTACCACCTCGTCGGCATCCTCGGCATGGGGGCCCTCCTCGCCGTCTGGCGCCGCCGCGAGTCGCGCGTCCCGGCCTACCAGAGCTGAAAGGCGCGTGAACCGTAAACCGTAAACCGTTACAAGAGGAGGCAGCTCCTTCCTGTCACGGTTTACGGTTTACGGTTTACGCGTATAATCTCTCTCATGCCTGCGAAGAACGAAGACCTGCACGGCAACGTGCCGGACAAGTCGAACGTGGCGCTGCTGCTCATCGACGTGATCAACGACCTCGAGTTCGACAGCGGCGCGGAACTCCTGCGCCACGCGCTGCCGATGGCCGAGCGGCTGGCCGCCCTCAAGCGGCGGGCGAAGGAGGCGGGCGTCCCCGTCATCTACGTCAACGACAACTTCGGCAAGTGGCAGTCGGACTTCAAACAGGTCCTCGAACACGTCATGAAGGACGACGTGCGCGGCCGGCCCGTCGCGGAAATCCTCCGTCCCGACGAGGACGACTACTTCGTCCTCAAGCCGAAGCACTCCGGCTTCTTCTCGACCACGCTCGACATCCTGCTCGACTACCTCCAGGCGAAGACGCTCGTCCTCACTGGGCTCACCGGCGACATCTGCGTCCTCTTCACCGCGCACGACGCCTACATGCGCGACTTCAACCTCGTCATCCCCGCCGACTGCGTCGCCTCGAACGACCCCCGCGAGAACGAGTACACCCTGAAGAAGATGCAGAGCCTGATGGACGCCGACATCAGCCCCTCGACCGAGCTGGACTTCGAGAAGCTCAAGGCCGCCTCGCGCCGCGAGCCCCGGCCCAACCCCGAGCCCGAGCCGAAGCAGACGGCGCGCCCGTCGTAGGCCCTCCGTACCCAAACGCTCACACCCGCGCTTGACGCGGAGGCACGCGCGGCATTAGCTTTACACGCCGCCCGCAAGGGCCGCTCCCGTACAAAGGGGCCGGAGGCGGCGCTCAGGGCTGTCCGCCCCGGCCTGCAAGACCGGCTTTCAAACCAACGCCTCGCGGCAGTTGTCTCTCGACGGGCCGCCCAAGTTCGGCCCGCGACTTCCCCAAGGAGAAGAACCGAACCGATGACCACAAAAATGATCTCCCTCTTCGCGCTCTGCGTCCTGCTCGGCGCCGTCATGCTCGCCTGCGGCGGCGCGGCCGACAACACGAACACCGCCACGACCAACGCCAACGCCAACACGAACGCGAACACGAAGACGGCCGCCACGCCCGCCACCACCACCGCCACGCCCGCTGGCACCAGCGGCTCGACCGGCGGCGACATCGGCGTGGCCGCGTGCGACGACTTCCTGAAGAAGTACGAGGCGTGCGTCAGCGGCAAGGTGCCGGCGGCCGCGCAGGCGACCTTCAAGACCTCGCTCGACACCTGGCGCAGCTCCTGGAAGCAACTGGCCGGGACGCCGCAGGGCAAGGCCGGCCTGGAGACGGCCTGCAAGTCGGCGCTGGAGCAGGCCAAGACCTCGCTCAGCTCCTACGGCTGCACCTGGTAGGGTTCGAGTCAAGAAGGGAAACAAAAGGCCCGGCGAGTCTGAAGCTCGCCGGGCCTTTTTGTCTGACCGCGTTCGGCCTTACTCCTCGAACGACTTCGTCGAAGGGTTGCGGCCGCGCATGGCGGTGGCGGCGAGGTCGCGCGCGCGCGGCAGCGACTCGATGGCCTTCGACACCTGCGGGTCGTCGAACATGAGCACCTGCGTCGCCTTGACCGAGCCGTAGGCGGCCGTCGTCAGGTCGTAGCGGAGCTGGCGCGCGATGAAGTCGCGCCCCTTGTCGAGCTGCGCCTCCGTCAGCTTCAGCTCCTCGCCGTAGTTGGCGACGGCGAACTCCTTGAACGCCTTGTAGACCTTGTCGTCCACCTCGAAGGCCCCGGCCTCGACGTTGCGCTCGAACTCGGGCATCCCGCCGACCTTGAAGCTCTGCGGGACGCCGGGCAAACGGCCGTTGACGGCCTCGCGGGCGAAGAAGAAGATCGGGTCGATGAGGCGGACCTGCTGCGGCGTGAGCGTGCGCGCCTTGACGGCCTCGTCGGGCGCGATGCCGCCGCCGTCGTAGATGGGGCGGCCCGTGTCGGTGTGCCTCTCGGTGCCCTTCGGCTTCGGCTGCGCCTCGGCCTCCTCCTGCGTGCCGTTGACGCGGCCGTAGATGTAGTCGTAGTAGCCCTGGTTCGAGTAGTCGCGCTGAATCAGGCGGCCCGAAGGCGTGTAGTACTTCGAGGTCGTCAGCGTGAGCGCCGTGCCGTACTCGAGCGGCATGATCGACTGGACGAGCCCCTTGCCGAAGGAGGTCTCGCCGATGATGAGCGCGCGGTCGTGATCCTGCCACGCGCCCGCGACGATCTCGGAGGCCGAGGCCGTGCCGCGGTTGACGAGGACGACGAGCGGCGTCTGGTTGTCCGGCGCGCGGTTGTCCGAGACCAGTTCGCGCTGCATGCCGCGCGTGCCGCGCCCCTTCTGCGTCAGGATGGTCTGGCCGTGCGCGAGGAACTGCTCGGCCACGGTCTTCGCCTGGTCGAGGATGCCGCCGCCGTTGTTGCGCAGGTCTACGACGAGCCCCTGCATGCCCTGCTGGCGGAGGTACTTCAGCGCCGCGACGAACTCCTCGGCCGTCGTGTAGTTGAAGCCGCGCGTCATGTCGATGTAGCCGACGCCGGGCTTGATGAAGTAGGCGTCCGGGACGGTCGGCTGCGGGACGGCGTCGCGCGTGATCTCGACCGTCTCCTTCTGCGCGTTCGAGGCGCGCTCGACCGTCACGCGGACGGCGGTGCCGCGCGGGCCGCGCAGCATGTCGCGCACCTCGCCCGAGTTCTTGCCCTTGACGGGCTTCCCGTCGATCTCGGTGATCTTGTCGCCGAAGCGGAGGCCCGCGCGGTAGGCGGGCGTCGCCTCGAAGGTGGCGAGGATGTACGTGTCGGTGCTGCCGCCCATCTTGCGGTCGCCGATGGTCGCGCCGATGCCGTAGTACTCCGAGCGCCAGTCGGCGCGCTGCTCCTCGAACTCCTTAGCGTCGTAAAAGTTCGAGTGCGGGTCGAGCGTGCGCAGCATGCCGATGATCGAGGACTTGAAGACGTCGTCGTACTTCACCTTGGTGCCGTCAACGTGGTTGTCCTGGATGACGGTCAGCGCCTCGGCCACGTCCTGCTCAAGCCCCTCGGTGGCGTCGAGGTTGCGCGGGCGGCGCGTGCGCGAGTTGGGCGACGTGTCGCCCGCGGGCGGCGGGGACGTGCGGCGCGCGCCGGGCGCGGCGGGCGGCTGCGCGCCGCTCTGCTGCGCGATGACGAAGACCGGGAGCGAGACGGCGAGCAAGAGGAGCGCCGCGAGCGCGGTGGAGATTCTCTTTTTCACAAAAGACCCTCAGTTAAAACCCAAGATACGAAGGAACGCCGGGCGGCCGTAGCGCGGCGCGTACATCACAAGCCGTGACTGCTGCCCGTTCAGACGAGGCAGGTCGGTGTAGTGTAATTGATGACGGCACCGGCGGCAAGGTTGCAACCCGCGGGGCTTAGCGCCCGGATTCGCGCCGCCTTGCGCCGTCTGGGGCGCGCCCTTAGAATGTTTCGCAAGCAGTCCGCCGCCGAAAGAAGTGGTTGTCGAGGTCGTCCGCCGGGCGCCAGCGCCGCCCGCGCGGGCCGCGCCCGGCGGCGGCCGAGTCGAAGCAGGAGGTTCCGGATAGATGAGCAGCCCGAACGACCCGAGAGAGCCCGAAATCTTAGACCCCATCGACGACCTGATGCTCCCCGAGCACGGCGACGAGCAGGCGCACGGCGAGCGCGCGCAAGTCTCCTCGTCGGTGCGCGACATCGCCTCGCGCATCCCCGAATCTTTGGCCTCCATCGGCCGCGACATCAGCCGCACGGTCGAGCGCGCGCTCTCGGCCAAGGACGACTACGTCGTCGCCGTCAAGGTCTCGCACGACGCGCAGGAGCGGCTCGAACAGCTCGTGCAGGCGGGCGTCTTCCGCAGCCGCGCCGACGCCGCCGCCTTCCTCATCGACGAGGGCATCAAGGCGCAGGCCCCGCTCTTCGAGCGCGTCTCGGCCAAGCTCTCCGAGATCGAGCGCCTCCGCGCCGAGCTGCGCGGGATGATTACTAAAGAGTCGTGAACCGTGAACCGTAAACCGTGACAGGAAGAAGACACGCGCTTCCTCTTGTCACGGTTTACGGTTCACGGTTCACGGTCTTGTCACGGTTTACGGTTCACGGTTCACGCCCCAGGGGGTTTCACTTGTCCACTGTCACGCTGCCGCAGGCTCCCATCGAGATTTACACCTTGGGGAACGGCCTGCGGGTTGTTTTTAGCGAAGACCATTCGGTGCCGGTCGTGTCGGTCGCCGTCTACTACGACGTGGGCTCGCGCAACGAGCGCGAGGGGCGGACGGGCTTCGCGCACCTCTTCGAGCACATGATGTTCCAGGGCTCGGAGAACGTGCCGAAGGCCGGCCACTTCCAGTACATCTTCAACAACGGCGGCACGATGAACGGGACAACCTCCTCGGAGCGCACCAACTACTTCGAGACGCTGCCCTCGTCGCAGCTCCCCCTGGCGCTCTGGCTCGAGGCGGACCGCATGCGCTCGCTCAAGGTCACGCAGGAGAACCTCGACAACCAGCGCGAGGCCGTCAAGGAGGAGAAGCGGCTCTCCTACGACAACCGCCCCTACTCGAACGCCTTCCTGCGGCTGAACGAGCTGGTCTACCGCAACCCGCGCAACGCGCACTCGACCATCGGCTCGATGGAAGACCTCGACGCCGCGACCGTCGAGGACGTGCAGGAGTTCTTCCGCGTCTACTACGCGCCGAACAACGCCGTGCTCGCCGTCGTCGGCGACTTCGACTCCGACGAGGCGCGCGCGCTCGTCGAGAAGTATTTCGCCCCCATCCCCCCGCAAGCCCCGCCGCCGCCCGTGGACGTCAGCGAGCCCGAAGAGGTCGCCGCGCGCGCGGAAGTCTATAAAGACCCGTTCGCGCAGCTCCCCGCCATCATGCTCGGCTGGAAGGTGCCGGCGCGGCGCACGCCAGACTTCTACGCGCTCAACCTGGGCAGCGACCTCCTGCTCGACGGCGACAGCTCGCGCCTCTACCAGCGCCTCGTCAAGGACGAAGAGTCGGTCGTCGGCATCAACGGCGGCATGGGCGAGCGGCGCGGGCCTTCCATTCTTTACATCTTCGCCATCCCCAAGCCCGGCCACACGACCGAGGCCATCCGCGCGACGATTCAGGAGGAGGTCGAAAGGCTCGGGACGGAGGGCCCCACGCCCGAGGAGATGGAGAAGCTGCGCAACACCCTGCTGAATGACACCGTGCGGAGCAGGCAGTCAACCCTCTTCCGCGCGCAGCGCCTCGCAGAGTACACGCTCTACGACGGCGACCCGCACCTCTTCAACACGGAGATGGAGCGCTACCTCGCCGTCACGCCCGAGCAGATACGCGACGCCGTCAAACGCTACCTGCTCACCGACAACCACTCCGTCATGGAGGTCGTCCCCGCGCACGCGGCCGAGCCGGCAGAAGAAGCGCCCGCGCCGGCCGAGCCCGAGCCCCCGGGCGAGCCCGCGCAGCCCGGAGCCCCCCCGCCGCAGGTTCCCGCGCCCCCGCCCGCGGAGCCGCCCCCCCCGACCGAGCCCGCGCAAGCCCCGGCCGAACCGGCCGCCGCGCTGCAACAGGGGCAGGCTTCCCCCGCGAACGATTGAAAGGAAGAGGGCGTTGGGTGCTGGGTTCTGGGTGTTGGTTAAAAACCGGTTCTTACCCAACACCCAGAACCCAGCACCCAACGCCCTGGAATAGACATTGACCACTAACGCCACAGAAGATTTCCGACGCCGGCCGCCCGCGCCGCTGCCCGAGCGCCCTCTGAACCTGCCCGAGCCCTCGGAGACGACGCTCGGGAACGGCCTGCGCGTCGTCGTCGTCGAGCAGCGGCGGCTCCCGCTCGTCAGCTTCCGCCTCGCCTTCCGCTCGGGCGACTCGTCCGACCCCTTAGACCTGCCGGGCCTGACCGACGTGATGACCGACATGCTGGTCGAGGGGACGGAGTCGCGCACCTCGCGCCAGATCGCCGAGGAGGTCGCGCGCTACGGCGCGACGCTGTCGGCCGGCGCTTCGTCCGACTACCTGACCGTCGCCGCCTCCTCGCTCGCGGCCTACTGCGACGAGGTGTTTGAACTCCTCGCCGACGTGACGCTGCGCCCCACGTTCCCCGAGAACGAGCTTGAGCTCGCCAAGGCCAACGCCCAGCAGAACCTCATCGCGCAGCGCGCGCAGCCCTCCTTCCTCGCGGGCGAGGCCGTCGCCCGCGTCCTCTTCGGCCAGCACCCTTACGCCGTCGTCGCCTCGACGCCCGAGTCCATCGAGGCGCTGAGGCGCGAGCAGCTCGTCGAACACCACCGGCGGCTGCTCGTGCCGAACAACGCCGTGCTGCTCGTCGCCGGCGACGTTTCGCGCGAGCGCGTCGTCTCCCGGGTCGAAGAACTCTTCGGCGGCTGGGCGCAGGGCGAAGTCCGCGCCTCCGAGTTCCCCGCCCCGCCCGAGCGCGCCGAGCGCGTGGCCTACCTCGTAGACCGGCCGGGCTCCGCGCAGACCAACATCCTCGTCGCCAACACGGCCATCCGCCGCACCGACCCCGACTACTTCCCCGTGCTCGTCATGCACACCATCCTCGGCGGCAACGCCTCGGCGCGGCTGTTCATGAACCTGCGCGAGGAGAAGGGCTACACCTACGGGGCCTACACGCAGCTCGACGCGCGGCGCCTCGCCGGCTCCTTCCGCGCCACGACCGAGGTGCGCGGCGAGGTGACGGGGGCGTCTTTGAAGGAGATCTTCTACGAGCTCGAACGCATCCGCGACGAGGACGTGTCGGACAAGGAGCTGTCGGACGCGAAGGCTTACCTGACCGGCATCTTCCCCATCCGGCTTGAGACGCAGGAGGGGCTCGTTGACCAGCTCGTCCAGATACGCGTGCACGACCTCGCGCCCGACTACCTCCAGACCTACCGCGAGCGCATCCAGCGCGTGACGAAGGAGGACGTGCGCCGCGCGGCCCGGCGCAGCGTGACGCCCGACCGCGCGGCCGTCGTCGTCGTCGGCGACGGCGCGCAGATACGCGCGCAGGTCGCGCCCCACGTCGCGCGCGTCGAGGACTTCGTCGGGGCGCGCGGCGGCGCGGCGGGCGCGTGAGGTTCCGGCCGCAAGGCACTCATCAAACTTAAAATCGACAGGGGGGAAATAACTTTTATGAATCTGGTCGGGACGTGGAATCTTGAGGTGGCGACGCCCTTCGGCAAGCACCCCGCGACGCTCGTCTTCCAGGGGACGGGCGGCGCGCTCTCCGCACACATCAGCTCGCGGCTCGGCGACGCGCCGCTCGAATCGCTCACGGTCACGCACGACGGCTTCGACGCCCGCGTCACGATGGAGTTCCAGGGCAAGCCCTACAACGCCTCCATCAAAGGGCAGGTCGAGAGCCACAACGCGATTAACGGCACCATCAAGGTCAGCCTCCCCATCGCGCCCCCCATCAGGTACACCGGCACGCGCGCGGGGTGAAGGGGTGTTGGGTGCCGGGTGTTGGGTGTTGGGTAGGAACCGGGTTTCACCCAACACCTAAAACCCAAAACCCAATCCCCTCCTATTGCCGCCCGGGCTCAATCTGGGTATGATTTCAACGCCGATGCGACAGCACGTCACGCCACACTTCCGGCCGCTCGACTCCCGCGCGAACCTGTTCGCGGACTAGGCAGCGCTCTCCTCTTCCGTCCCCACGCCTCGCAGGTTTTCCGCCCTCGTTAACATAAAGAGGAGATTCGTCATGTCCGCAATCGCCGAAATCAAGAGACCGGAAATTAAGACAGAACTGCCCGGCCCGAAGGGTAAGGAGATCGTCGAGGCCGACGCCCGCTACGTCAACCCGGCCTACCCGCGCCCCGCCTACAAGCTCGTCGTCGAGCGCGGCGAAGGCGTCTGGGTCGAGGACGTGGACGGCAACACGTTCCTCGACTGCAACGCGGGCGTCGCCGTCTGCTCGACCGGCCACTGCCACCCCGAGGTGGTCGGGGCGATTCAGGAGCAGGCCGCGCGCCTCATACACATGTGCGGCACCGACTACTACTACCGGCACATGCCCGACCTCGCCCGCAAGCTCGAAGAGATCGCGCCCGTCCCCGGCCCAACCCGCACGCACTTCGCCAACAGCGGGACGGAGGCCGTCGAGTGCGCGCTCAAGCTCGCCATGCACGCGACCGGTAGGGAGAAGTTCATCGCCTTCTTCAACAGCTTCCACGGCCGCACGCTGGGGAGCCTTTCGCTCACCTCCTCGAAGGCCGCGCAGCGCCGCGGTTTCAAGCGCTCGGCGCTCGACGTCGTGCACGTCCCCTACCCCAACACGTTCCGCCACCCCTTCACCGGCGAGCAGTCGGACGCGGAGACCGTGAGCCGCGCCTGCCTCGACTGGATCGAGAAGCGCCTCTTCCTGACGACGACGCCGCCCGAGGAGGTCGCCGCCATCGTCGTCGAGGCCGTGCAGGGCGAGGGCGGCTACGTCCCCGCGCCGAAAGGTTTCCTTCAGGGCCTGCGCCGCATCTGCGACGAGCACGGCATCCTTCTTATAGTTGACGAGGTGCAGTCGGGCTTCGGCCGCACGGGCAAGATGTTCGCGTGCGAGCACTACGACCTGAAGCCGGACATCATCACGCTGGCGAAGGGCATCGCGTCGGGGATGCCGATGGGCGCGTGCGTGGCGCGCGCCGACCTGATGGACTGGAAGCCGGGCGCGCACGCCTCGACCTTCGGCGGCAACCCGGTCGCCATCGCCGCGGCGCTCAAGACAATCGAGCTGCTGGAGGGCGGCCTGGTCGCCAACGCGGCCGAGGTCGGCGACTACCTGCAAGCGGGGCTGCGCCGCCTGTCGGAGAAGCACGACTGCATCGGCGACGTGCGGGGCTTAGGGCTGATGGTCGGCTGCGAGCTTGTGCGCGGCGCGGGCTCGCGCGAGGCGGCGGCGGAGCTGCGCGACCGCGTCGAGGTCGAGTGCTTCAACCGCGGCCTCATCGTCCTCGGGTGCGGCTACAACACCATCCGCTGGTCGCCCCCGCTCACGCTCACCCGCGAGAACGTGGACGTGGCCCTCGAAATCTTCGACGAGGCCATCACGGCCGCCTGCCGGTAAATCATGTCAGAACCGCCTGCGGTAGCGGGCGGCCCTTTGTTACCCGCTGCAAGCGATTAATAAAGGGCCGCCCGCTACCGCAGGCGGTTCTGACCTGTCCTTCTCTATTTGACTTAAGCCCTCCATCCTCTTTAAAGTTACGGGTCGGTTCCCGCCCTTCTCGGCGCGGCCTCGGCGAAACGGTTGTATGCGGCGCGTCGGCCCGCTCCCCTGCACGAGTCCCTGTTCTTCAGGATGAATAATATGCGTTACCTCAGGAAATGGCAGTTGGCGGCCGTGTGCCTGCTGGCGCTGGCGTCGCTCCCCTTCGTGCCCGCTCCGCGCGGCACGGCGCAGGCCACCGGCTACACCGTCACGGACCTCGGCGCGCTCGGCACCGGCAACGTGAGCAGGGCCTTCGGGCTGAACGAGTGCGGCCAGGTCGTCGGCCACTCGACGCTCACCTCGGGCAACAACAGCGACACGCACCCCTTCCTCTGGAGCGGAGGGGTCATGACCGACCTCGGCACGCTCGGCGGGGCCACGGGGACGGCGCTGGCCGTCAACCGGGGCGGCACGGTCGTCGGCTCGGCACTCACCTCGGGGAGCGTGCCGCACGCCTTCATCCGCCCTCCGGGCGGCCCGTCGAAAGACCTCGGCACGCTCGGCGGCTTCACCGTGGACGCGGCGGACATCAACGACCTGGGTCAGGTCGTCGGGCAGTCGGAGAACGCGGGCCTTCAGGATCGCGCCTTCATTTGGGAGGACCTGAACGGCGACGGGGACGGGGTCGGGGACGCCAACGAGATGCGGGAGTTGACGGCGACGTGGGGCACGCCCATCAGGGCCTTCGGCATCAACAACTCCGGGCAGGTGGTCGGCGTCGCCAACGTGAACGGGCTCGTGGAGGCGCACGGCTACGTCACCATCGGCGGCCAGGCGGTTGACCTCAAAACGCTCAACGGCGGCCCCGTCAGCTTCGCCAACAAGATCAACGACCAGGGCGAGGTGGCCGGCTACTCCTACACCTCCGCCAGCGCAGACTCCTTCCACGCCTTCCGCTGGAAGGACTTGAACGGCAACGGGCAGTCCGAACCCGCCTCCGAGATGCTCGACCTCGGCGCGCTCGGCACCGGCCGGAACAGCTTCGCTTACGACATCAACAACGGCGGGCAGGTCGTCGGCAAGTCCGAGACCGTGTCGGGCAGCAACGCCACGCGCGCCTTCGTCTGGTCGAGCGCGAACGGCATGCAGGACCTCAACCTCCTCGCGCCGGGCACCAACTGGACGTTCCAGGAGGCGCAGGGCATCAACGACCGCGGGCAGATCGTCGGCGTCGGCCTCAACCCCGAAGGCAAGGTGCACGGCTTCCTCTTGACGCCGAGCAACCCCGGCCCCTCGCCCTGCGACGCGACGCCGACCCCCACGCCGACCCCCAACAACCCGCCGACCGCGAACCCCGGCGGGCCTTACGCCGCCCAGGTCGGGCAGACGGTTCAGTTCACCGGCTCCGGCTCGACCGACTCCGACGGCACGATCAACTCATACAGTTGGGACTTCGGCGACGGGGCGGTCGGCACGGGCGTCTCCCCCACTCACGCCTACGCGGCGGCCGGGACGTACACCGTGACCCTGACCGTGACCGACGACGACGGCGCCACCGCCCAGGCATCCACCTCCGCGACCATCTCCCCCGCGTCGCCGCCGACCGGGTTGCAGTACTACCCGCTGGCGCACCCCGTCCGCCTGCTCGACACCCGCGCCGGCGCCGAGGCTTGCCACACGCCGGGCGCGAAGCTCGCGGCCGGCAGCGTCAGGAAGCAGGCCGCGGTGGGCTCGTGCGCCGGGCTCTCCATCCCCGCGACGGCGAAGGCCATCGTCGGCAACGCGACGGTCGTCACCCCCTCCGCCAACGGCTGGATCATCCTCTACCCTTCGGGCGCGACGCAGCCGACGGCCTCGAACCTTAATTACGTCGCCGGCCAGGTCGTCCCCAACGCCTTCACCGTGGCCCTCGGCGCCGACGGCGCCTTCAACATCAACACCCACGCCCAGACCGACTTCATCGTGGACGTGACCGGCTACTACGCGCCACCGGGCGCGGGCGGGCTCTACTACCACCCGCTGCCGCACCCCGTCCGCCTCCTCGACACCCGCGCCGGCTACACGGCCTGCGACGCGCCGGGCGCGCCGCTCGCGGCCGACAGCGTCAGGACGGAGACGGCCCGGACGACCTGCAACGGCGTCACCATCCCGAACGACGCCAAGGCGATAGTCGGCAACGCGACGGTCGTCACCCCCGCCTCCCAGGGCTGGATCATCCTCTACCCCAACGGGGCGGCGCAGCCCGTCGTGTCGAACCTCAACTACGTCGCGGGCCAGGTCGTGCCCAACGCCTTCAACGTGGGGCTGGGCGCGGACGGCGCGTTCAAGATCTACTCATACGCCTCGACCGACTTCATCGTGGACGTGACGGGCTACTTCAGCGAGTCGGCCGCCCCGGACGCCAACGGCGTCGCCGGGCTGCTCTTCTACCCGCTCCAGAGTCCGGCGCGGCTGCTCGACACGCGGTCGTGGGCGACGGCCTGCCACACGCCGAAGGCCCCGCTGGCCGCCGACAGCGTGCGGACGCAGCCGGCGCAGGGCAGTTGCGCCGGATCGACGATTCCCGCCTCGGCGCAGGCCATCGTCGGCAACGCGACGGTGACGGAGCCGGCCGCCTACGGCTGGATCATCCTCTACCCGACGGGGGCTCAGCAGCCCGTGGTCTCGAACCTCAACTACGTCGCCGGGCAGACCGTCCCGAACGCGTTCAACGTGGGGCTCGGGGCGGGCGGGGCCTTCGACATCTACACGCCGACCCGGACCGAATTCATCATCGACATGTCCGGTTACTTCGCGCCCTGACGCCCGCGAGGAAGGGCGCGTGAGGGCGAAGGGGGCGATGACGTAACGTCATCGCCCCCTTCGCCCTCACGCGCCCCCTTCTCTTCAGAAACGCTGCGTCACCCCTCTAATCAGCCGCACGGTGTCGCGGGCGATGAGCAGTTCCTCGTCGGTGGGGATGACGTAGACGGCGAGGCGCGAGTCTTCGCGGCTGATGAGGCCCTCGCGGCGCGCCGTAGTCGCACGGTTCGCCTCGCGGTCGAGCTCGACGCCCAGCCACTCCAGCCCCTCGCAGACGCGCTCGCGCACCTCGGCCGAGTTCTCGCCGATGCCGCCCGTGAAGACCAGCGCGTCCGCGCCCCCGAGCGCGGCGAGGTACGCCCCCACGTACTTGCGCACGCGGTAGCAGAAGATTTCGACGGCGAGCCCCGCGCGGCGGTCGCCCGACTCGTGCGACTCGTCGAGCAGCTCGCGCATGTCGTTCGTCAGCCCCGAAATCCCCAGCAGCCCCGACTGCTTGTTCAGAACGGACTCCGACTCCTGCGACGAGAGCCCCTCCTTCGCGCCGACGAAGTCGATGATGGCCGGGTCGATGTCGCCCGAGCGCGTCCCCATCACCAGCCCTTCGAGCGGCGTCATCCCCATCGAGGTGTCCACCGAGTCGCCGCCCCTGATCGCCGCCGCCGAGCAGCCGTTGCCGAGGTGTAGCGTGATGATCTTCGTCTGCTCGCGCGGGAGGCCGCGCAGGCGCCGGTAGCGGTAGGCGACGTAGCGGTGCGACGTGCCGTGGAAGCCGTAGCGCCGCACGCGGTAGCGCCTGTACCACTGGTAGGGGAGCGCGTAGAGGTACGCGTGCGGCGGGAGCGTCTGGTGGAAGGCCGTGTCGAAGACTGCGCCCTGCGGGAGCCCCGGCCCGAAGACCTCGCGCGCGGCCTGTATGCCGCGGATGTTGCCCGGGTTGTGCAGCGGCGCGAGGTCGATGCAGTCCTCGATGCCGCGCAGCACCTCCTCGTCGATGAGGACGGAGTGCGTGAACCGCTCGCCGCCGTGGACGACGCGGTGGCCGACGGCATGTATGTCGCCGACGCTCTTCACCTCCTCTATCCCGGAGTCCGCCGAAGTCACCCACCTGATGATCGTCTCGACGGCCGCCCGAATGTCACGCACAGGCGCGGTCGAGCGCCGCGCCTCCCCGCCCCGCGCCTTGAAAGTGATGATGGCCTCGCCCCCGATGCGCTCGATCACCCCGCCCGCCAAGTGCTCGTCCGCGTCCTGCGCGATGTGATCCAAATCGGTCGCAATCAACTGAAACTTCGCCGTCGAACTCCCGCAGTTCAAGACAAGTACGTTCATAAGCCTCGTGTCTAACCCCGTCTGTGATTATTCCGCACAGTGTAGTTGAAGACCATGACGAGCGTCACCCGCAGAGCAATTCAATGAACAATGTCTTGACGTACTTGGAACACAATGATATTGTTGTGTCACCCTTCAAGTGAAATATTGAGGCGACCCTCAATATCAATCATCCTTTTGCTGCCCAAGAAAGGAGACGCAACCAGATGACTCACAGCTATATCCGAAGAGGAGGCTAAGCCTTGATTCCCAAATTCACTGCCGCCGGGCTGTTACCCCGAGGGGTGCATGCTGCGACTTTGGAAGAGGTATTTGAGCGTTTCGGAGGGAATGGAAGAAGAGAGCAACTACTGAACGGGCTAGTCGAGGCTTTACGTCTGTTGCGGGCGGCGGGTTGTCGCCGCATGTATATCAACGGAAGTTTCGTAACGTCCAAGGAGTTACCGAATGACATCGATGTCTGTTGGGACATTAACGGCGTAGATATCGATGCGCTCGACCCTGTGTTCTTCGAGTTCGACAATGGGCGGGCGGCGCAGAAGGCGCGCTTCGGGGCGGAGTTCTTCCCGGCGCAGGTGCCGGAAGGGATTACCGGGAAGGCGTTTCTGGACTTCTTCCAGGTGGACAAGCAGACCGGGGAGCCGAAGGGCATCATCGAGATTGAACTAGACGATGGATAATGATTAAGAACGAACGACAATACCGCATCACCAAGGCGCAAGCCGCGAAGCTTGAAGCCGCTTTGGAGTCCTTCTCGGCGCAGGCGGCCGACGATAAGAAGACGCACCCGCGGCTACTCAAAGCGCAGGCAGATGCCTTGAGGAGTCAGTTGGAGTCGCTGTCCGCCGAGCTGAGCGAGTACGAGGAGGTAAAAGCGGGGGCCGTGCCGCCTCCCGACCTCAGTTACATCGAGGTCGTGCCGCAAGACCTCATCCGCGCGCGCATCGCATCCGGCCTGAGTCAGAAGGAGTTGGCGGAGCGCTTAGGGATGCCGGAGCAACAGATTCAACGTTACGAAGCCGTCGAGTACGAATCCGTGAGCCTCGCGCGCATCATGCAGATCGCGAAGGCGCTGCAAGCGGCTAAAGGCCGTGAACGGTGAACCGTAAACCGTGACAGGAGAAGACCCGCTCTTACTCGTCACGGTTTACGGTTCACGGTTCACGGCTCTTACAGGTGGCGGAGGAAGGCTTCGGGGTTGTTGAGGAAGTCGCGGGTGAGGGTGACGTGCTCGACCTCTTCGTAGGCTATGCGGCGGAGGGGGGCGCGGTCGAAGCTGAGGATGTCCGCGCCGGGCAGCGCCATGAGGATGGGCGAGTGCGTGGCGACGACGAACTGCGAGTCCTGGCCGGCCATCTCCTTGAGCATCGCGAGCAGGGCCAGTTGGCGCTGCGGCGAGAGCGGGGCCTCGGGCTCATCGAGCAGGTAGAGGCCGCCGGGGACGAAGCGCGACTGGAAGAGTTGCAGGAAGCTCTCGCCGTGCGAGCGCGCGTCGGCGTCCTCGCCGTAGCGCGAGGCGAGCGCGCGCCGCTGGCCGCGCACGACGCCCTGCGCGAGCCGCAGCCCGTAACCTTTGAGCCCCTCGCGCTCGAACTCGCCCGCCATCTCCTCAAGCTCCGCGCTCGTCTGGTTGACGCGTCGCGTGAAGTTGAAGAAGTCTTCGGCGCGCAGGAAGAAGCCGCGGTGCGTGCGCTTCGACCAGGTCAGCTTCAACTGCGCCGCCAGGGCGCGCGCGTGCCCGAGCGTCTTGTCGGCGCGCACGTCCTCGCCGCCCACCACGACCGAGCCGACGCCCGCCGCCAGCGCCTCCAGCACCGTGGACTTCCCCGACCCGTTCTCGCCGACGAAGAACGTGACCGCGCTGCGGAACTTTATTTCTTTGAACTTTCGGACGACCGGCAGCGCGAACGGGAAGCCCTCCAGCTCCCTCGCCGCCGGCTTGATGTCTATCGAGCGCAGGTGAATCATCTCTACACATCGCCGCGACCCCGGCGTCACCGCCGGAGTCTGGCGAGCCACCCGTCGAGTCTCTTCTCGTAGTCGGTCAGCCAACTCTTGAAGGTGACTTTACCGCCGGCGTCCTTCGCTTCGTAAGGCGACACCAGCGCCGACACGTCACGCCTCAGCCAACTCATCACGACTTCGACGTGTTCCTTAATCGACTCCCGCTCGCCCTCCGCGAGACCCGGGTAGGCGTTGTAGACCTCCTCCACGGTGTAGGCGTCGGCGTCGCGGCTGAGCGCCATGACCCCCTCTCTGAACCTCGCGGCCGCCCCCGGCTTGTCGGCCTCCCCCGAGTCGAGAGTCCGGCGCGCGAGTTCGAGCACGCGCGGGATGTAGATGCGGTAGCCCGCGTAGTTGGCGGCCGCGTGCGCCGCCGCCCGCAACTCGCCCTCGTAGCTCCCGTCGGCGAACAGCGCCGACTCGACCACGATTGCGTCCGGCAGCACGGGCGCGTACCCGTCGCCCTTCTCCAAGCCGCGGTGGCTGTAGCCCATGCAGACCTCGCCCACGCCGCCCGCCTCGACTATCGGCCGTCCCTCTTTGCCGAGCGGCCACATGGTGCCGAAGGTCTCCGCCCCGTGCCGCGTCGAAAGCTTCAGGGCCATGACATCCTTCGGGGAGAGGTTTCGCAGGACGAGCTTCACCTCCGAACGCTTTTGGTCAACCTCGACGCCGACCGCTTCGAGCGAGCCGGTCAGGAACCTCGCCGCCACGGCGCGCGGCTCGGTCTCCGACATCTTCACGACGCTGAACTCAAGGGGCTTGATGCCGAACTTCTCAAGCTCCTTCACGAGGTGAGTCTCGCCCGCCGCGGCGCTGTACTCGGAGACGAACTCTTCGACGTCGTAGAACTTCACGCCCCTGTGGATGGTGACGCGGACGTTGGCGCGCTCGCCGTCCATCCGGTGGGCGAACCTGACGGCGAGGATGGGAAGGGCGCCCTCCGGCTCCTTCCAGCCGGGGAGGCGCGCGAAGACCGTGAGCCACTGCGTAGCGCCCGCCGTCCGCGGCACGGGGGTGAGTGAAACCTGCGAGCCCTTAACGCCGCCTATCACGAGGGCGAGGCCCGGCGGCTCGGGCGGCCCGTCCTGCGCCGAGGCCGCGCCCGCGGCCAGCAGGCAGCAGAGGGCCTGCGCCAGGATCAGAGTTTTCCAATTCCTCTTCATCGTCACCTCCTGTGCCGAACTGAAGGCGGGCCGCCTCCCCCGCGCTCAGAGGCGGGCGAGCCATGCTTCGAGGCGCGACCGCTGCTCGGCGAGCCAGGACTGGAAGCTGTTGTCCGCGGGCGCGGCCTGGAACCTCTTCTCGAAGCGTTCGAGGTCGCCGAGCAGTTCCGTCCTGACCTTGTGCATCGAGACCTCGATGCCGCCCTTCAGGCCCTGGCTCATCGCGGGCGTGAGCCCCGGGTAGGCGTTGAGCACCTTGTCCACCGAACTCTGCGGCGCTGCGTCGTCGAGCGCGGAGATGGCTGCCTTGAACCTGCGCACGTCCTCGGCGGTCTCCGCGCCGCCCGAGTCGTGCGCGGCGCGGACGAACCGCAGGAGGCGCGGGAGCTGTACGCGGAGCCCCTCGTCCAGCATCGCCCTGCGGGCCGCGGAGTCCGCGTCGCCCTCGAACGTGTAGTCCTCGAAGAGGACGGCGGCGACGACCACGCCGTCGATGGACTGCGGCGTGAAGCTCTCCCCCGTGCGCTGCCCTTCGGTGATTCCGATTTTGCGCTCGTACGTCCCGCCCGGCTCCATCAAGGGCTTCCCGTCGGGGTTGAAGGCGAGTATCGAAGTGCGCCGGCGACCCTGGAAGGTCGTCTCCAGAGCGACGGCGCGCACGCGCTTCGACGAGAGGTTGGTCAGCGTGAGCTTAGCGAGCGGGAGGGGGTCGGGGGTGAAGTCGGTGACGGCGGCGGCGACCGACTGCGTTCTGTTGACGACCACGGGTGCGGCCGTGTCGGACGCGCTCACGCGCAGGACTTTGAAGACGAAGGGCTCGACGCCGAACCGCTCAAGGTCGCGCGCCTCGACCGCTTCGCCCGCGGCGGCCGTGTAGGTCGCCACCACGTCGAGCCGGTCGAAGAAGCGCTCGCCGACGTGCACGCCGACCTTCAACGAGACGCGGCCGTCTTCGAGTCTCGCCGACACGTCCACGGCCTGCACCGTGTCGGCCGCCGCGCGCGAAGAGGCCGCGGGCGTGTGGCCGAAGAAGGCGTACCAGGCGGTGCCGGGCACGGCGAGGTACGCGGGCTGCGCGCCCTTCTTGTAGACGACCTGCACGACGAGCTTGTCGGGCGCGGGCTGCGGCTGCGGGGCCTCCTGCGCCGGGGCGGCGAGCGTCGAGAGAAGGCAGACGGCCAGCGCACGGCCGAGGTTTGCGAGGGCTCTCACTTTCATCACAAGGCTCCTTCCACGTGTCGCGGAAAGCCGGCGGGGAGTTTCACAGGGCGTTTCTATGCCACGCGGGGGATAAAGTCAACGCGCGTTCGAGACGCGCGGGAACTTTCGCTCCCGAAGCTCAGGAGGCTTCGGCCAGTCTGCGCGCCGAGTCGAGGAGGCGTGCGCGCAAGTCGTCCTCATCGAGCGTCGTCACGCGGCCGTCGCGGAAGACCTCCCGGCCGGCGACGACCGTCAGCGTCACGTCGCGCCCCGAGGAGGAGAAGACGAGCGCGGCCGCGGGGTCGTAAGCGGGCGTCTGGTGCGCCGCGTCGAGCCGCACCGCGACGAGGTCTGCTTCGAGCCCCTCTTCGAGCGCGCCCGTCACGCCCCGCAAGTTCATCGCCGACGCGCCGCCGTGCGTCAGGAGTCGCAGGGCGTCGTTGGCGTCGAGCATCCGGCCGCCCTCGACCGACTCCAACGCGGCGCGCGAGGCGAGCAGAGCGAAGCGCGACTCTTCCAGCGGATCGCACACGTTGTTGCTGGCGACCGAGTCGCTGCCGAGACCGACCGAGACGCCCGCCTCAAACATCGCCGCCAGAGGCGCGCGCCCGTGCCCGAGCTTCGCGTTCGACTTCGGGCAGTGCGCGACGCCCGACCCGCTCTCCTTCAACAACCTTATGTCCTCCCCGTCCACGCGTACGCAGTGCGCGAGGAGCGGGCGCGCGTCGAGGACGCCCGTGTCGGCGAGGTGGCGGACGGTCGTCTTGCGCGGCGAGTCGAACGCGAAGCCGCGCAGCGCGTAGGCCGCCGCGAAGATGCCGCCGCCTTCGAGCATCAAAGCCTGCTCGGCCTCCGACTCGGCCGCGTGCATCATCAGCGGCAGACGCTCCTCGACCGCGTAGCGCGCGAGCCTCCCGAGCAGCGGCGGCGCGACCGTGTAGGGCGAGTGCGGCGAAAGCCCCAGCGTCACGAGCGGCGTCTCGCCCGAGCGCAGCCGCTCGATCTTCTCGCGCGCATGGTCGAACTTGACGGCGGCCTCGCGCGCGTCGGGGCCGAAAGCCTCCTGGTAGAGGACGCCGCGCAGCCCCGCGTCGCGCAGCGCCCGCATCGTAGTCGCGCCCGCGTCGCTCGCGTCGCCGACGCACGTTATCCCTGCGCGCGCCGCCTCGACCGCGCCCCAGGCGGCCGAGACGTAGAGGTCTTCCGCCGTCATCCGCTCGTTGCGCGAGACGGTGACCTTGCGCAGCCACGAGAAGAAGTCGCCCTCTTCGGGTTCGAGGAGGCCGCGCATCGCCGTCAGCTCAAGGTGCGTGTGGCAGTTGACGAAGCCCGGCAGCAGCGCGGCTTCGCCCAACTCTTCGACCGACGCCGACGGGAACCTCTCCGACACCTCCGCGCGCGGCCCCACGCCCGCGACGCGCGTCCCCTCGACGGCGACCGCGCCGTCGCGTATCGGCTTTTCGACTATCGGCAGCACCCAGCGCGCGCAGTAGATTTTCGTCATCCCGTCTCCCCGTCCCGTCGTCGCAGGGCAAACCACAGGAGCCCGGACAGCATAATAACCGCGCCGCCGCCGGCCGCGACGGCGCGCATCCCCAGGCGGTCGGCCGCCGCGCCCGAGACGAGCATCGAGCCGACCATCATCAGCGTCGTGAGGGTCTCGTACGAGGCGAAGACGCGGCCGGCGAAGGCGTCTTCGGTGCGGCGCATCAGGAGCGTCTGCTGCGCCGTCCACCAGATGGCGAAGTTCATCTCGCGCGCAATGAGCAGCGCCGCCGCGCCGAAGAGGTTCGGCGTCAGGCTGAAGAGCAGCAGCCCGCAGCCGTCGAGCGTCAAAGAACGCCCCATGCGCGCGCCGAGGCCCTCGACCGCGCCGCTGTTGAAGCGGCGCGCCAGCGGCGCGCCGAGCACGCCGCCGAGACCCATCGCCACGAAGAGCACCGAGATGCCGAAGTCGGTCGGCCGCTCCGCCACGGCGCTGACGGACGCGCCCCAGCGCACGGCGGCCTGCTCGCCGAGACTCGCCCCGAACAGACTATACAGCGCTCGCGCCGCGCCGTTCCCCAGACCCCACCCGCCCGCCACCACGAAGACCGCCCACAGCACGCGGTCTCGCCTCACGTACCGCAGCCCCTCTCTGAAGTCGGCCGCCGCGCGCCGGAGAGCATTAGGCAGCAGGCGGATGGCAGCGGGCAGTTGAAAGCCCTTATGTTGGGAACTCCGGGTTAACCCTTCAACGTGCTCCACGCGGGGCGAACTGCCTGCTGCCTTCCGCCTACCGCCTACTATCCTTCGGATCATCTCGGCCGAGGCGAGGAACGTGAGCGCGTTGAGGACGAAGACCGTGTCGCGGCCGAGCGCGGTGGCGACGACTCCGCCGAGCGCGGAGCCGACGGCGATGGTCGCGGCCGTGGTCGAGGCCGAGAGCGAGTTGGCCGCCAGCAGCTCCTCGGTCGAGCCGACGAGGTTCGGAATCGAGGCGCGCTTCGCCGCGTTGAAGAAGGCCGAGACCGAGAAGAGTGACGCGCCCACGAAGTAGATGAGCGCGAGCGAACCGCTCCGGTTCGCCAGAAGGAACCCGAGCGCGAGGCCCGCGCGCCCCACGTCCGCCGCGATCATCACGCGCCGCCGGCTCACGCGGTCAACCACCACCCCCGCCACCGGCCCGAAGAGGAAGAGCGGCAGGTGTCGCGCGATGGCGTAGGTCGCCACGGCCAGCCCCACGCGCCCCGCGCCCGCCAGTTCGATGGCGAGCGCCAGCACCGCGATGTTGTTCAGCCAGTCGCCGACCTCCGAGACGACCTGCCCCGCCCACAGCCGCCGGAAGTCCGCGTTGCCGGAGAGCAGTTGACGGTAAGTCATAAGGTTCGTGAACCGTGAACCGTAAACCGTGACAAGAGAAGACAGGCTCTTCTTGTCACGGTTTACGGTTCACGGTTCACGGCTCTCCTTCTTCTTCCGGTAGCGTGCGAGGATGTTGGTGACGTAGGCGCGGGTCGTGGGGAAGTCGATGCGCGCGACGAACTCGTCGGCGGTGAGGGGGCGTCGGCCGGGCGCGACGCGGTTCCACTCGGCGGCGCGGGAGGGGCCGGCGTTGTAGGCGGCGACGACGCGCGGCTCGGCCCCGGGCGTGTCGTGGTAGCCCTTCCAGATTTTTTCCAGGTACCAGCAGCCGACCTGTATGTTGCGCTCGGGGTCTGCGAGCGCGCCCTCGGGGTCGCGCCGCATCTGCTCGGCCAGCTCGCGCATGCCGGTCTCGGCCGCCCACTCGCGCGCGACCGTCGGCGTCACCTGCATCAGGCCGACCTCGCCCGCGTCGCCCTTCATCCAGGGGCGGAAGTAGGTCTCCTCGTAGATGATGCTCCACACGAGGTCGGGGTCGAGCCGGTAGACGGCGGCCTGCCGCGCGATCAGCGCGTCGAAGCGGTGAATCCAGTATTGGTTGAAGAAGTAGAGCCCGACGGCGCCGGCAACGATGAGGAGGAGCGCGGCGAGGGCGAATCGTCTGAGGGCGGGCATCAAGGTAAAAGCTGTCGGCGTTCAGCGGTCAGCACTCGGCCGGACAGAGACGTGGCGAACGGTTTGATTAATTCCTTCTCCTCAGATGTGCCCACAGGGACGCGCGGGTGGCGGTGGCGTCGCGGCCTTCGTAGCGCGAGAGCAGGGCGCGGCGGTCGAGGACGTGCCCCTGGAGCCAGACCTCCGCGGAGAAGCCCGCGCCGACGGCCAGCGCGTCGCCGCGCAGCGCCTTCGTGTTGACGAGCACTTCGAGCTTGAGGCGGCCGAGGTCGAGGTAGACCCAGTAGAGTTCCGTGCCCGAGACGGGGTTGCGCAGCGGCTTGAACGAGATGACGCGGCCCGAGAGCGACCAGTCGTTCTCGTGCGCGGCGCGCGAGGGCGCGGCCTCTTCGAGCGGCTGCCAGCGCGTCTCGCCCGGCTCGCCCGTGACGCGCGCGCGGTAGGCCAGCCCGCACAGGCCGACGTGCAGCTCCTGCGCGCGGAAGCCCTCGGGGCCGACCTCGGTCAGGTTCTGCAACTCGAAGAGGACTTCGGTGTCGTAGCCGTCGCAGTAGCCGTGGACGATGGCCTCGCCGTCCTCGTCGTACTCGGTCAGGGCCCAGGGGCTCACGCGCTGGGTGTAGCGGGCGCGGAAGCCCGGCCGGCAGTCGGCGTAGAAGATTTCGCCCGTCCCCGACTCGTAGAGCACCGTCCACACCTCCAACCCCTCGCCCAGCTTCCAGCAGCGGCCGTGGAGCACCGCGCCGCGGCGGCAGAGCTGTGTGGGCTCGCCCTGGTCGCCCGCGCGCTCCGCGAGGTGGTTGAAGTCCTTCTCGCTCGGCACGTCGATCCCTATGGCTTCAAAAGTCTCTTCCATAATAGCTGTCGGCACTCGGCCTTCGGCGTCCGGCCTCCCTCACCTCGAAGCGCGCTTCTTCGGAGTCGGCTTGGCGTCCTGCCCGGCGCGCGGGGCGCGGCTGCGGAAGCCGCGGATGTTGCGGACGGGGCCCTGGCGGGGGCTGACGCCCGAGCGCACCATCTCGGCGAACAGCTCCACGTCGTAGTCTGCCTCGCGCGACATCTCCTCCCGTATCGCGTGCAGCTCTTCGAGGAATCTCGGCTTGCGGTACATGATAGTAAATAGTTAATGGTGGATAGTAAATGGTAAATGGGCGCTGCCGTCAACCATTCGCCATTTACTATTCACCATTCACCCCTTCTCTGTCATCTCCGAAACCAGGAACTCGGGCGTCACGATCTGGGGGACGAAGAAGCCGGCGGCGGTGTTGAAGAGCCGGATGCGCGCCTGCCGCCGCACGTTCGCCAGGTGGCCGAAGTTCCAGGTCACTAGATAGTCTATTTTGTGGAAGGAGGCAAGGGCGACGTGGACGGCGTCGCCGATGTACTTGCGGTGGAAGATGCCGCGCGTGACGTAGCCCTCGGCGAGGATGGCGACCTCGTCGGTCAGCTCCACCTGTTCGAGCGGCGCGACGAGTTTCAGGTACGCCTTGCTGTGCGGCTCCGGCACGCGCTCAAGCTCGCGGACGACGAGCGGCGAGACGACGGGGCGGTACTCCGACATCTCGTGCTCCCACCAGCGGATCGTCAGGTCGCGCCGGAACGGCTCGCCGTTGTCGAGGTAAGCGCCGACGACCGAGGTCTCAAGGTAGATGCTCTGCTTCATGACTGGCCCGAGATGACGGCCGGCTTGCCCTGGTCTTCCTGGGGCGTGACGCGCGGGTCGGGGTCGAGCCGGACGAGGCCGCGCACGAAGTCGAACGTCACGCGGTAGCGACGCAGGAGGTTGCCGCCGATGATGCCCGCCTGCTCGAACCCCGCCGTCTCGTTGATCGCCTCCATGTCGAGCACCGCCGCGTGGATGTTCTGCCACGTGTACGACCCGAGCGCGAGGCGCGGGAGCAGCAGCGTCTGGATGTTCTCGGCCGGCCCCGCCGCGCCGTAGACCTTGATGTAGCCCGCCTGCGCGTAGCGGTCGAAGCCCGCGCGCGCCGCCAGCGCCTTCGAGACGACCGAGATCGAAGCGCCCGTGTCGATGATGAAGTTCGTCGGCTTCTCCAGCCCGTCGAAGCTGACCTCGCCGCTCCAGAAGCCGCTCGAAGTCGTGCGGATGGGCACCTCAATCGACCCGGCCGGCGGGGCCACGGCCGCCGCGCGCCGCGCCTCCTCGTCGCGCAGCAGGAGCATCTGGCGGCCGCCGTAGTCAACCACGGTCATGTACTTGCCGAGCACCGAGAGGCCGACGTAGCCGTCCACCGGCTCCTGCTCGTTGTAGAAGCGCCGGATGTAGACGGGCACGCGCTCGACCCTCGCGTCGCCGAGGCTGAGCGATTGCAGGAAGCCGTAGACGATCTCGAACTTCCCCTCGCCGCCGACGGCGCGCGCCATCCCGCCGCGCGCCACCGACTTGATGCCCATCTTCTCGGCCGCCGTGTCGGAGATGACGCACATCCCCGCGCCCGTGTCCACGACGAAGCGCAGGGTCTTCTGCGAGCCGTTGACGCGCACGTTGACGACCGGGCGGTTGTTGACCTGCTCGAACGGGAGCGCGACGGAGTTGGGGCCGCCGACCGAGAGCAGGCTGCCCTGCTGGCCGAGGTAGCGGAGGAAGTCGATGAGGCCGCGGATGCGCGCGCGGCGGTCGGCGTCCGTCTTGGGCGCGACGCGGAGGAAGGTCTCGTAGGCGTCGGCCGCCTCCTTGTAGCGCTCGTTGCGCGCGGCGACCTGCCCGAGGTTGAAGATGTAGTCGGGCTCGCCCGCGTCGATGAAGGCGGCGCGGCGCAGGCCCGCGAGGCTCTGCGTGATGCGGTTCTCGTAGAAGTCCACCATCGCGAGGCCCGCGATGGCGATGGCCTCGTCGTCCTTGAAGCTCAAGGCCGTGCGGAACTCCTCGACCGAGAGGCGGAAGTCGCCCGAGCCGAGCAGCGCCGCGCCCAGGAGCGCGTGGGCGCGGGCCGACTCGGGCTCGCGCGCGACGACGCGCGCCGCGTGGTCGTAGGCTTCGAGGTGCTTGCGCTGCTTGAGCAGCGCGCGGCTCAGGCCCAGCCGCGCCGCGGAGTCCCTCGGGTCTTTGACGAGGAGGTCGCGGTAAATCTTCTCCGCCGCCTCGTACTCGCCCTCGCGCGTCGCGCGCTCGGCGCGCGCCCGCGCCTTCGCGTCCGATGCAGCGGTCGTCGGCGCCAATGCCGCGGAGAGCGCGAGGGCGGCCAGAACGAGGGCCGCCGCGGGGGAAAGTTTTTTCATAACGAAGCTTCCCTTCGGGTTGACGACATTTTCGATTTCAGATTTTTGGTTTGCGGTTGAAAGCCGGTGCGGCGTTCTCCTCGAATCGCAAATCAAAAATCTGGAATCGAAAATTCACTTCAGAATCTCGCCGGTCTTCATCGACCAGAGCACGAGGTCGAGTTCGTCGAAGTCTATCGAGACGTCGCGGGCGAAGTCGCGCAGGCGCTGCTCGGTGGCGAGGTAGCGCGCGCGGGTCGCGGGCGGCTGCGGCGAGTCGATGACGCCGACCTCGGACAGGCAGCGCAGGATGTGCTTGTCGAGGATGGCGTAGCCGCGCAGGCCGACGTTGCGCAGGAAGTGGCTCGACTCCTTGTAGCCGAGCCCTTTGATGCCGCGCTCCCGCGCGAGCCAGTCGCGCCGCTCGACGGGGTCTTTGAAAGAGGAGAGCCGCTCGCGCAGGCGCATCCGGCAGTCGCCCTCCAGGTACTCGCGCGTCACGACGATGTAGCCCGAGCGCGAGTTCGGGTAGCGGTGCCGCCCGAGGAGCGCGAGCGTCAGTTCCTCGTGCGTCCCGCGCGCGAGCAGGGGCCGGACGGCTTCGATTGACCCGAGCCCCATCCGCGCCGAAGCGCCCGCGGTGAAGATGCAGAAGACCATCTCCTCCCACAGCCGCGCATCGTCGGCCGTCCGCCAGACCTCCTCGAACTCGCGGAGGCGCGCGCGTATCTCCTCGCGGCGCGCGCGGTGCGCGGCGCGAATCCTCTCGACCGTGACGGGCTCTCTCTCTCTCCGCACTCTGTTCGACAATTCAAAGGCGAGGCTCGCTGGGACGTGCCGAATTCTATGGTCGCCGTTTGAGGCTTGTCAAAAGAAAGTAGACAGCAGGCAGACGCCGCGTTAGCGGCGTTTGAATTTAGCCCGGCCTTTCAAGGCCGGGTTGACGGGATGACCACGGTGCCGCGTCGCGTCAGCGACGCCTGAAAGTCGGCTCACGCGTCGCTGACGCGACGCCCCCTTATTTACGTTCGGCTCCCCCGGCCTTGAAAGGCCGGGCTAAACTCTCGCGCCGCTGACGCGGCGAAGCATTCCTGCCTATTGCTTTTCGGAACGACGCTTGCTTTGCGCCTTTACGGCGCAGAGGCGGTGCATACATCGCGTACGATGTCTTTTCGCATCAAAGTGTTTGCCCGCCCGACTCTTCCCTCGAAATATTGTGCGCGCCGTCGCTCCGGCGGTCTGTGTTATCATGGCGCGCCTTTTTGTTGCGCCGGGACCCGGCGGCAAGGAGTGAGTAGGTTGAAGAGTTTACGTCTCATACTTGCACTCGTCATCGTGCTCGGCACGGCCGCGGGCGCGCGCGCGCAGACGGCCGTGCCCGCCTCGCCGCAGCAGATCGTGCCGCAGACGAGCGTGCCGCCGCTGACCCCGGTCGCGCCCGACGACCTCCTCGGCTTAGCCGAAGAGGAGGAGCTGCCGCCCGCCTTTATTCACCAGGGCGTGCTCGTCGAGAAGCTCTCGGGCGAGGTCGTGCGCGCGGAGGCCGCCGACCAGCAGTACAATCCGGCCTCGGCCGTCAAGCTCGTCACCGCGCTCGCCGCGCTGCGCTCCTGGGGCGCGCGCCACCGCTTCGCCACCACCCTCTGGATCACCGGGACCTTCGACAAGGCTACGGGGACGGTCAGCGGCGACCTCATCGTCTCGGGCCGCGACCCCTCGTTCCACGACGAGCACGCCGTCGCCGTCGCGCGCGAGCTGAACCAGCTTGGCATCCGCGTCGTCACCGGCGACCTCGTCGTCGCGCCGCGCTTCACGATGAACTTCAGCGCCTCCTCGCTGCGCTCGGGCGAGCGCTTCTACGACACGCTCGACGCGGAGCGCAGGCCCGCTGCGGCGACGCGCGCCTGGTACGACTCGCGCGTGGCGCTGCGCGACGCCGGAGGTCTGAAGGCGAACCCGAGCGTGGCCGTGATGGGGGCCGTCTACGTGGACGCCGTGCCGAAGGGCGCGCGCGCCGTCTCGACGCACTACTCGCCGCCGCTCGCCGACGTGCTGAAGGTGCTGCTCTGCTACTCGAACAACTTCATGGCCGAGCGGCTCGGCGACCAGTTGGGCGGCGCGCCGGGCCTCGCGCGCCTGCTCTCGAACGACCTCGGCCTCAGGCAGGGCGAGTTCCGCCTCGCTTCGGCGAGCGGCCTCGGCTCGAACCGCATGACGCCGCGCCAGATGATGAAGGTCTACCGCGCGCTCCTCGACGAGCTGCACAAGAACAACCTGAAGGCCGCCGACATCCTGCCGGTCGCGGGCATCGACCCGGGCACGCTCCAGAAGCGCTACGAGAACAGCCCCGGCCGCGGCAGCGTCATCGCGAAGACCGGGACGCTGCCGCGCACCGACGGCGGGGCCAGCGCCCTCGTCGGCCAGCTCCGCACGGCGAGGGGCGACACGCTGCTCTTCGTCATCCTCGACCAGCGCGGCAGCGTCGTCCGCTTCCGCCAGTGGCAGGACGCGCTCGTCGCCGAACTCCAGAACGAGCGCGGCGGCCCCGCCCCCTTCACCTACGCGCCGCAGACGATGGCCATCCGCCTCTCCTCCTCCGAGTTCGACAGCGGCCGCGCCTCCGCGCTCGAAGAGTACGAGCCGACGAGCCCGAATCAGTAGGCAGATGGCAGTAGGCAGTTAAGAGCCGAAAGAAGCAAGTCGTATAAAACTTAAGGCAGCCGGTCTGGTAAGACACGGCTGCCTTAATTCTTCTAACTGCCTACTGCCATCTGCCTACTGCCTACTTACAAAAAAACGCGCCCCGGCGGCTCGGCGACCGCCGGGGCGCTCCTCGCCCGCGCGCGCGATGTGCGGACCGCGCGCGCCGCGGCGATTCTCGCGGGTTTGTGTTTGGCGTCCGGGAGGGGCCTGAGATGCAAAGCGCCGCACCGCACCCGCCCGACCGCCGCCGCGACGGGCACGCGCGTACGCGTGCCCGCGCGACCAAAGAGCAATTCACAAGCCGCCGCCCGCCGCCCGACTGAGCGCCGCCCATAACCCTCTGTCTCCTTCGAGACTTGCGCCGCGCGCCCGCACGACCCGCGCGCGGCGCGACACGCGCCCGCCGCCCGCCCGCCTGTTTCGGTCGGTAACAAGGCTATGTAACGCGCGTTCGTCCGCCTCGCTTTGGGGAGAGTGCGCGCGCCGTTTCCTGGAACCCGCGCCGCCCGCTTCCACAAACGGCCGCGCCCGCCGGGCGACTGTGAAGCCGGCTTCTCAACTTGTCACGTAAGGTGACGGCGCGCTCCCGCGCGCGGCCCTCCGGCGCTCGGAGACCGCGCCATTTCCGCCTTTAAAGTCAGTGGCACCGACTTTGCCGAAGCGTCTGCGGCGGCCCGCGGACTTTCCCGGGGCGGCGGGTTGTTAAAGGATTCGAGGAGGCGGGAGATGGCCTTGAAGAATGGGGCGAGTTCGGACGGCGGCCGGCGCGGCGAGCGCGGCTTCTCGATGGTACAGATCGTCATCACGCTGGCCGTAATGGCCGTCGTAACGACCTTCGCCGTGGTGCAGATCGCCGTCGCGCGCGACCACATCAAGCTGACGGGCGCGACGGGCGAGTTCGCACGCTACACCGAGAAGGCGCGCCTCGACTCGATCAGGCGCCACGGCACGCTCGGCGGCGGCGACTCGACCCTCACCTTCAATTCCACCGCCGGCTACAAAATCCTGTTCGACCACGACTATGACGGCACGCCCACGGAGCAGACCTATTCGCTCCCCGAGGGCGTCGTCATCAAAGATATCAGCATCACGACCGCGGACGGCACGGAGGTCAAAATCCCCAGCAATGGCGACCCCGTAGTCATCGCTTTCGACTGGCACGGCCGCACGGAGAACGCCTACCGGATCACCTTCACCAACGCGCGCGGGCAGGAGTCGGTCGTCGGCATCACGGCCGCGGGCGAGGTCTCGCTCGACCGCAAGGCCATCACGCTCTCTTACGGCGACTTCGAGAGCGACTTCGGCGGCGATTCGAGCTCGCTCGGCCCGAACGCCGGCGCGAGCCCTTCGGCCTCCGGCACGCCGGTGTCAGACCCGAGCCCGTCGCCGAGCCCGAGCCCCAGCCCGAGCCCCAGCCCAAGCCCAAGCCCCAGCCCAAGCCCGAGCCCCAGCCCGAGCCCGAGCCCCAGCCCGACCCCGACGCCGTCCGGCAACGGCAACGGGAACGGCAACGGCAACGGAAATGGGAACGGCGGCGGCGGGAGCGGCGGCGGGAGCGGCGGCGGCGGCGGCACGACGACGCCCACGCCCACCCCGACGCCCTGCTCGATGAGCCTGTCGCCCACGACCACCGCGGGCTCGCCCATCGTGCTGCACAACGCCAACAACGCCAGCGACAGCTCGAAGACCACGACCGTCACCGTCACCTTCACCGGCACGTCCGACGTGGGCGCGTTCACCGTGAGCCAGAGCGGCAACAACCTGACCGTCAACCAGTCGGGCAACACCATCACCATCACGGCCAAGAACGGGAACGGCAACAAGGGTAACTTCAGCATCACCGTGACCCCGACCAACGGCTGCGGTTCGGCCAAGACCATCTTCGTCAACGTCGTCAACTGACGGGGGTTTAATTCGCGATGAGACCACACAGCCAGAGAGAGACCCGCCGCCCGGCGAACGCCACGAGCGCCGAGGCCGGCTTCACCATCCTCGAAACCGTCATCGCGCTCTTCATCGCGCTCGTCGTCGGCTTCGGCGCCATCAGCCTCTTCCTCTTCTCAACCAGCTTCAACACCGGGGCGAGCGAGCGCGCGCGCGCCCTCGCCGTCGCGCAGCAGAAGATGGAGCAGGTGCGCACCGAGGACTACGACGACCTCGCCGCGGGCACGACCACCGAGACGGTCGAGAGCGGCGACTACTACCATAACGACCTGCGCACCTTCAGCGTCGAGACGACGGTCGAGAACGACGAGACGACCACCCCCGTCAACCGGCAGAAGAAGATCACCGTCAGCGTGACGCCGGAGACCGAGGGGAATAACTTCAGCGCCGGGGCGGTGACCGTGTCGATGCTGCGCGCCTCCGACGAACTGGGCGAGAACTGAGGGCCGCGCGGGGCGCGGAGGGAGAGAGCTATGCAGACAGCACACGGGGCGCGGGGCGCGGGGCGCGGGGGCGAGGCCGGCTTCTCGCTCATCGAGTTGATGGTCGGGCTCGGCGTGACGCTCGTCATCATGGCGGTGGCCAGCCAGATCCTCGCCATGTCGATGTTCGTGCGCCAGCGCGAGAACCAGCGCTCGGAGGCGGTGGCCGACGTGCAGCGCGCGCTCCAGTCCATGTCGCGCGAGATATCGAACGCCGGACTCGGGCTGTCGAATAACGGGCTGGTCGCCGAGAACTCCGACGACATCGGGATCCGCATCCGCTCGAACCTCAACGCCTTCTGCGGCGTCAGCGTCAGCGTCACCTGCGACGAGGACACCGGCGACCCCGGCGAGGACGTGGTCTACAACCTCATCAACAACACGACGGGCGGCGGCGGCGACAACCAGCGCCTCATCACGCGGCAGGACATCAACGACGACAACAAGGTCTCGGCGCTCGCCAACCGCATCGACTCGCTCTCGTTCGAGTACATCGACGAGGACGGGGCGACGACCGCCGACGCAGCGGAGGCGCAGAAGGTCAAGATCACGGTGACGGTGACGCTGCCGGCCGTCGGCACGGAGGGGCAGTCCGGCTACCAGCCGCCCTCGCAGATGCAGCTCGCCTCGGAGGCGGTGCTGCGCAACGCGCTGCTGCTCGAAGACTGAAGCGCGGGAGTCTATCGGAGATGAGAAGCAAGCCCAGTGAAATCACGCGAGGCCGCCGGGGCGAGCGCGGCGCGGCGCTCGTCATGTCGCTCCTGGTGGCGATGCTGCTGCTGGCGGCCGGCGGCGCGCTCATCGCGACGGCCGGCATGACGGTCTCGAACGCCGCGGACGCCACGGCCGAGGCGCAGGCCTACTACGCCGCCGACGCGGGGCTCCAGGCCGCGCTGACGGTGATACGCCGGAACCGCGAGGGCGAGGACGGCCTCGAGGCGAACTTCCACAACATCGCCTGCGGCACCGACGCGGAGTGCGACAACGTCGGCAACGACCTCTCGGAGTGGCTCACCTACGACGAAGACACCGGGCGGATCAATCTCTCGGACAGCGGCGACCTCTCCTACGCGCTGACGGTGACCGACCCGAGCAAGCCCACCGACCCCGCCGACGCCGACGCCACCATCGGCGCCGCCTACTCGCCGCGCTACCTGCTCGTCCGCTCCACCGGGTACGGGCCGCGGGGGGCCGTCAAGCAGATGGAGATGATGGTGGATCGGTTCAAGTTCGAGTACGACGCGCCGGCGTCGCTCGTCCTGCGCGAGTCCGAGGCCGGCGGCACGGCCCACCTCACCATCGACCCCGGCTCGGGCGGCCCCACCTACTCCGGCCAGGACAAGAACTCTGCGGTGCTCAAGGGCGCGGTCGGCGTCGGCAACACGACCTACAACAGCACGACCGACTACGCCATCGCGCTCTCCGCCATGTCGGGCATCCCCCCGTCCGAACAGCCCGGCGGCGTCATCAGGATGGGCAGCGGAGCCGGCGAGCAGCCGTGGCCCGCAGTGGTCGCCGACGCCCAGTCCGCGCGCGACTTCGTAGACTTCGCCGAAGAAGAGGCGCAGCGGGCGGAGGACGAAGGGCGCGGCTATCACGGCGGCTGCCCGGCGAACAACTTCGCGCTCAACGGGCTCATCTTCATCAACGCCGACTGCTCACTCGGCCCGAACAACAGCGGCAAGGGTTTTATGGTCGTCACGGGCGACCTGACGCTGAGCGGCAGTTACAACTTCGAGGGGCTCATCTTCGCGCTCGGCGACGGGAACATCACCCGGAACGGCGGGGGCGGCTCGTCGAACGGCACGATCTACGGCGGCATCCTCGCGGCGCGGTTCGGCGCGAACGGGGGCTTCCAGGCCCTCACCTTCAACTCGAACGGCGGCGGCGGCTCCATCGTGCAGTACGACTCGGTCGCCGTCGAGAACGCGCTGGCGCTGTTCGGCCCGCGCACCATCGGCATAGTCGAAAAGTAGGCCCCGCGACCCGCGGAGGCGAAGGGCGCGGCCCCCGTCGGGGGCCGCGCCCTTCGTCTTTCCCCCCACCTGCTTGACACCCCTTCGCGCCCGTCGTTACCATCCGCCACTGACGAAGTGACGAGTGGCGAGTGACGAGTGACGAGTTGAAGGCAGCTTCTTGCTCGTCACTCGTCACTCGCCACTCGTCACTCGATTTTTATGCCTGGCATCCTGCTCGTCGAAGACAAGGAGAGCCTGCGGCGCGTGCTGCGCCTCACGCTGGAGAGCGCCGGCTACACCGTGGCCGAGGCGGCGGACGCGCGCGAGGCGGCGCAGGCGGTCGCCCGCGAGCCCTTCCGCCTCGTCCTCACAGACCTGCGGATGCCGCACGGCTCCGGGATCGACGTGCTGCGCGCCTCGAAGGCGGCCGCCTCGGACGTGCCCGTCATCCTGATGACCGCCTACGGCTCCATCGACGAGGCCGTGCAGGCGATGAAGGAGGGCGCGCACGACTTCCTACAGAAGCCGGTGGACTCGAACCACCTCCTGCTCCTCGTCGAGCGCGCGCTCGAACACATGCGGCTGCGCACCGAGAACGTCCTGCTGCGCGAGGAGTGGTCGCGCCGCTACGGCTTCCCGCGCATCGTCGGCGAGAGCGACGCCATCAAGCGCGCCGTCGCCGAGACGCAGCGCGTCGCCGCCACCGACACGACCGTCCTGCTCCTGGGCGAGTCGGGCACGGGCAAGGAGCTGTTCGCGCGCGCCGTCCACCACCTCAGCCCGCGCCGCGACCGCGCCTTCGTCGCCATCAACTGCGCCGCCATCCCCGAGACGCTCATCGAGTCGGAACTCTTCGGCCACGAGAAGGGATCGTTCACCGGCGCGACCGAGCGGCGGCCCGGTAAGTTCGAGCTGGCCGCGGGCGGCACCATCTTCCTCGACGAGATCGGCGAGCTGCCCCTGAACGTGCAGGGCAAGCTCCTGCGCGCGATTGAGGAGAAGGTCGTTGACCGCATCGGCGGGCGCGCGCCCGTCCCCGTGGACGTGCGCATCGTCGCCGCGACGAACCGCGACTTGCAGGCGGCCGCCGAAGGCGGCGAGTTCCGGCGCGACCTCTACTTCCGCCTCGCGGTCTTCCCCGTCCGCGTGCCGCCCTTAAGGGAGCGAGGCGACGACGCCCTCCTGCTCGCGCGCCACTTCGCCGCGCAGCTCGGACGCGAGCTGCGCAAGCGCGAGGCGACGCTCACCGAAGAGGCGGCCGCGCGCGTGCGCACGCACCCCTGGCCCGGCAACGTCCGCGAGCTTGAGAACGCCATCGAGCGCGCCTGCATCCTCGCGGACTCCGACGCGCTCACGCCCGCCGACCTCGGCCTTCTATCGGATGCCCCGCGCGACGGCGGCGCGGAAGAGGCCGGCGCGGGCTTCGACCTCTCCGGCACGCTCGCCGAAGCGGCCGAGCGCGCCGCCCGCGCCGTCGAACGGCGCAAGATCGCCGAAGCCCTCCGCGCGCACGAAGGCAACAAGACGCGCGCGGCCGAAGTCCTCGGCGTCAGCTACAAGACCCTCCTGACCAAGATCAAGGAGTACGAACTCTAAGCGGGGCGGGGCGTACAGCAAGAAGCCGGATGAGACCAGACGCAGAGGGCGACGAGAGTAACAAAGACGCGCGCGTGACCGACCCGCGCGAGGTGCAGCACGGCGAGTCAGACCTCGTGGCCGGGCAGAGGGACATGACCGCCGGCGAAGTGACCGGCGAGTTCCCCGCCGAGAAGGTCGTCGCGCGGCGCGAGCGCAGGACGCTCAGCACGGGCAAGGGCGCGTTCCTCGTCGGCGCGGGGATTCTGCTGAGCCGCATCGTCGGCGTCATCCGCCAGCGCATCTTCGCCTACTTCCTCGGCACCTCCGACGCGATGGACGCCTTCAACGCGGCGTTCCGCATCCCGAACTTCCTCCAGAACGTCTTCGGCGAGGGCGCGCTCTCCGCCTCGCTGATTCCGGTCTACGCGAAGTTGCTCGCGCAGGACGACGAGGAGGAGGCCGACCGCGTCGCCTGGTCTATCTTCACGCTGCTGGCCCTCGTCGTCTCGGTCTTCGTGCTGACGGGAGTCCTCTCGACGCCCTTCCTCATCAACGCCATCGCCCCCGGCTTCCAGGGCGAGAAGCGGGAGCTGACGTTGCAGCTCGTGCGCATCTTCTTCCCCGGCGCGGGGCTGCTCGTGCTCTCGGCGTGGTGCCTCGGCATCCTGAACAGCCACCGCCGCTTCTTCCTCTCCTACACGGCCCCCGTCGTCTGGAACATCACGCTCATCGTCGCGCTCTCCTGGGCGGGGTGGCCTTCGCGCGGCGTCCCTTTGGCCGACCTCGGGATGTGGGGGCGCGTCGCGGCCTTCGCGGCTTGGGGCTCGGTCCTGGGGAGCGCCTTGCAGTTCGGCGTGCAACTGCCGACCGTGCTGAGGCTGCTCGGGCGCGTGCGGCTCGCGCTCGACCTGAAGAACACGCACGTGCGGACGGTGCTGAAGAACTTCGTGCCCGTCTTCGTCAGCCGCGGCGTCGTCCAGATCAGCGCGTTCGTGGACACCTGGCTGGCGAGCTGGCTCGGCCAGGGCGCGGTCGCCTCGCTCGTCTACGCGCAGAGCCTCTACACGCTGCCGGTCAGCCTCTTCGGCATCTCGGTCTCGGCCGCCGAGCTGCCCGAGATGTCGAGCGCCGTCGGCGAGCAGTCGGAGGTCGCCGAGAAGCTGCGCGGCCGACTCTCGGCGGGCTTGAGGCAGATCGCCTTCTTCATCGTGCCTTCGGCCGTGGCGATCTTCGCGCTCGGCGACGTGATGGTCGCCGCGCTCTACCAGAGCGGCAAGTTCGGGCGCGAAGACACCCTCTACGTCTGGGCCATCCTCGCGGGCTCGGCCGTCGGGCTCCTGCCCTCGACCTTCGGGCGGCTCTACGCCTCGACCTTCTACGCGCTGCACGACACGCGGACGCCGCTCAAGTTCGCCGCGCTCCACGTCGCGCTCGCGACCGTCCTCGGCTACCTCTTCGCGCTGTGGCTGCCGCCGCTCCTGGGGTTCGACCTGCGCTGGGGCGCGGTCGGGCTGACGGTCTCGGCGGGGCTGGCGGGTTGGGCCGAGTTGATACTGTTGAGACGCAGGTTGAACGCGCGCATCGGCCGGACGGGTCTCGACCTCTCCTTCGCGCTGAAGCTGTGGGTCGCGGCCGCGGCAAGCGCGGCCGTCGCGTGGGGGCTGAAGCTCCTGCTCGGAGGCGTGCACCCGATCATCCTCGCGGCGCTGGTGCTCGGGCCGTACGGCCTGCTCTACTTCGCGCTGACCTCGCTCTGGGGGCTTGAGGAGGCGCGCGCCGTCGTCGGGCGGTTCACGAGGGTTCTCGGGCGGCGCGGGCGCTGAGGGTCTTAAACCCCACGTTTCAAAGATTTAAGTTGACGCCCGCCCCTTTTCCGTCTAATCTCCGGCCCACCTCGTTTTCTGGAAAGACAACCCTATTGCTCATCTTCTCCTGACAGGACAAAGGGCCAAGACCTGACAGGACAGGACGAGAAGAGAGTTCTTGTAACTCGAATCCGCTCTTTTGCTCCGGTTCCTCGGGCTCACGCCGCGCCGCGGAACTCAGCTTACAAATTCTTTAACGGGGGAGATAGAGGACACCATGTTCAGAAAAGCTTTGCTCACGACCGCAGCCGCCATTGCGATGCTCGCCCTGAGTTCGGTTGCACGCGCCGACACCATCACGCTTACCAGCGGAGTGCCGACGACGGTGACGTTCAAGTCGACTTCCGACCCGAACGGCAGCACCGCGACCGCCACGTTCACCCTGACGGGCAACCAGTTGCAGGTTACGCTCACCAACACCTCCACCTCCAACACTTTCGTCACCGGCATCGGCTTCGACACCACGCCTAACTTGACGCTCACGAATGCGACGTCGGCCACGGCCGGTTGGACGGCCGGCGCCGGGCCCGGCGGCGGTCTCGGCAGCTTCGAGCTGATCGCCTTCGGCAACGGCAACAACAAGAGACTCGGGCGGAACGAATCGGCGACGGCCACCTTCGTCTTCTCGGCTCCGGCGAACCTTACGACCTTAACGATCGAAGACCTGATCGTCCACCTGACGAGCATCGCCGAAACCGATAAGAGCGAGAAGGTGCCGGGCAACCCGAACAACCCCGTCCCCGAGCCGATGACGATGCTCCTCTTCGGCACGGGCCTGGCCGGCATCGCCGCCCGCGCGCGCCGCCGCCGCAACCCGAAGGCTTAAACCCTTTAGAGACGGGGACGCGGCCGGACGCAGCAGGCGCCGCGCCCGCAACCGAGCAAAGCGAGGCCGGGGACGACAAAATCGTCCCCGGCTTTTCCCTTTCCCAACGGCGCAGGTGTTAAAAATTTCGCTTTACATTTTTTCTGGAAGTGGTTAAATTGCCTTCCACATTTCTGAAAGTGCCGAAGAATTAAGTATTTATTGCTGGCATAGGTCTCTAAGCGGCTTGAAATCACAAGGCAGTAGGCCGTTTGCCCCGACCCGCTGCCTGTCATCGTCAGGTCTCGGATCACGGTCTTTTACGCGAACGGCGTCGGAAAGTGCGGTTTCCTTGCGCCTTCAGCAGGAGCACGGCCCCGCTCCTGCGCTTTTGGCCGTCCCGTTTAGGTGAGTGCAAACGACAAGGTCTCGGAAAGGAACACGGAGGAACCCAATCAATGATCAACCGACTTCTCGCGTTGGCTAAACCGTTCGCACTCGGCCTCTTCGCCGTCGCTTTCGTCGCCCTTGCGCAGGGCGAAGTGCGGGCCGACCCCGTCACTTTCAGCACGTCCGGCGTCTTCAGCGGTTCCGGCACCAACACCATCACCTTCACCAACGGAACAGAGACGACGACCTTAACCTTCAACAGCACGACCAACTCTGTGAACACCCCCGCCGGGACACAGTTTGGCGACATCCTGGCGACCAGCACCGCCGCTCCGGGTTCGGGTGGCCCCACCGTCGGCGGAAACTTCACCTTGACCTTCACCCAGGTCGCCCCGCCGGGCACGGGGAGCCTCGTGGGGACGCTGTCCGGCACCCTGGGCTTCAACTCCGGGATTGCGACGCTCACCTTTAACCAGACGAGCGTGACCATCGGCGGCTTCACCTATACGGTGAACCCGACCTACACCCTCGCCCTGCCCGCCTCGGGCGCTGGCGGGTCGGCCGGCACCGGCACGACTACCATTCAAGGTACGGTCACGGGTTCCCCGGTTCCCGAGCCGGCCTCGATGGTTCTGTTAGGGATGGGCCTGACGGGAGTCGCGGCCGCCGCGCGCAAGCGCCGCAACCGGAACGCGCAGAAGTAACCCCTCCCTTTCAGGGGACGGGAGTTCCTGAAAAGCCGGGTCGGGCAGACGCTCGACCCGGCTTTTCCTTTCCACAAACGTCGCGCCTTTAACCCGAAAATTTTTTTCTGAAAGTTAAAGATTTTTCTGGAGGACAAACCGCATTCAACGTTTATGCGGGATACAACGAACGGGAAGCTCGGCGAGGCGGTTGGCGTAAGCGGCAGGACGGAGGGCGGCAAAGAGGCGCAGACGGCGCCCTTTTCTATTTTGGCCCATTCTCCGCAGAGCCGGCCCCCGGGCCGCCGACACGCCTTCACCTCCCTCCAACAGAGTCCGTGCTATCATCTCGCCGCGTGAGAAAGATCGTGACGGCAGCCGAGATGCGCGAGATCGACCGCCTGACCGCAGAGCGGTACGCCGTCCCTTCCCTGCTCTTGATGGAGTCGGCCGCGGCCGCCGCGGCGCGCGAGATAGTCCCGCTCCTTGAGAAGCCCCTCGACGACTCTAACGTCATCGTCCTCTGCGGCCGCGGGAACAACGGCGGCGACGGCGCGGCCCTCGCGCGCCAACTCTGCCTGTTGGGCGCGCAGGTCATCGTCGCCCTCTTCGGGCGCGTCGAAGAGACGAAGGGCGACGCGCGCGTCAACTTCGAGATCGCCCGCGCGCTCAATGATGGGGGCGCTTTCAGAGACACCGGCCTGCACGACACGGCCGGGCTGAGCTGCTTCGCGGGCTCGCCGGGACTCCTCTTTTTCCACGAGTGCACGACCGACGAAGAGTGGACTGAGGTCTACACACAGCCGGGTTACCAGCCTTTCGACCTCATCGTTGACGCCCTCTTCGGCACGGGGCTGACTCGCCCTCTTGAAGGTCTTCACGCCGAGGCAATCCACTACATCGAACGGAAGCTCGACTCCCGCGACGACTGGAACGGGCAGACCCCACTCGTCGTGTCGCTCGACCTCCCTTCTGGCCTCGACGCGGACTCAGGTAAACTCATCGGCCCGGCGGCTCGCGCCGACCTGACCGTCACCTTCACCGCGCCGAAGCCGGCCAACGTGCTCGCGCCGGCCGCGACGCTCGGCGGCCGCCTGGCCGTCGCCGACATCGGCTCGCCGCTCTCCCTCATCGACGAAGCGCCGTCGAAACTTTTCTTCGTCGAAGCGTTAGACGCTGCCGTGTGGCTCAGGCAGACGCGCTACACGCCCGACTCCTACAAGAACACGCACGGGCACGCCTTCGTCGTCGCGGGCTCGCGCGGGATGATGGGCGCGGCCGTGCTCTGCGCCGACGCCGCGATGGCTTCGGGCGCGGGGCTCGTCACGCTGGCCGCGCCCGAGTCCGCGCTGTCGGCCATCGCGCCGCGCCTGATGCCCGAGGTGATGACGGCCGCTTTGAGCGAGACCGAGGCGGGCGGCGTCAGCGCCGAAGCCTTCGAGCAGTTCGAGAGACTGTCGGAGCGCGGGACAGTCGTCGCCGTCGGCTGCGGCCTCACGCGCGAGCACGAGTCCACGCGCCGCTTCGTGCGCGCGTGCGTCGAGCGCCGTCGCACGCCGCTCGTCATCGACGCCGACGGCCTCAACGCGCTCTCGCCCTGGCCCGAAGAGTTGAAGGGCACGCCCGAAGCGCCCGTCGTCCTGACGCCGCACGAGGGCGAGATGCTCCGCCTGCTCGGCGCGGCCGACGCGACGGCGCTCGACGAACGCGCGCGGGTCGTTGGGGAGTTCACGACGCGGCAAAGCCTCTTCGTCGTCCTCAAGGGCACGCGCACGCTCGTCGCAGCGCCGGACGGCCGCGTCTTCGTCAACCCGACGGGCAACGCCGGCCTCGGCACGGCCGGCTCGGGCGACACGCTCACCGGAGTCATCACGGGATTCCTCGCACAGGAGTACGGCGCGAAGGGGAGAGACCGTAACGCGCTCGCGGCGGTGCTCGCGGCCGTCTACGTCGCGGGGCTCGCGGGCGACCTCGCGGCGCGCGAGCGAGGGATGAGGACGATGGTCGCGTCCGACGTAAGGAAGTATCTGAGCGCCGCCGTGCGCGCGCTCGACCCGGAAGGAGAGACGCCTTGAACGCCGCCGCCTCCGTGCAGACGGGCACGTGGACTTCGCACAACCCCGAAGAGACCTTCGAGGCGGGACGCCGCGTCGGCGAGCGCCTTGAGGGCGGCGAGGTGCTGCTTTTGAGCGGCACGCTCGGCGCGGGCAAGACGGTCTTCACCAAGGGTCTCGCCACCGGGCTCGGCCTCGACCCGGCCGAGGTCTCAAGCCCTTCCTTCACGCTCGTCAACCGGCACGCCGAAGGCCGCCTCGTCCTCTACCACCTCGACCTCTACCGCCTCGCCGAAGGGCACAGCGCCGCGCACGCCGTCGAGCTGGACGAGCTGCTTGCAGACGAGCGCGCCGTCATCGTCATCGAGTGGGCCGAGCGCATGGGCCGCTACCGCCTGCCCCCGAACACCTTCCGCGTCCACATCGACGGCGACGGCGAAGACCCGCGCCGTATCAGTATCACGCGCGGCGGGGACTCCGAGAGTTAAAGGCCCCGTGTTAAAGTTAAGCGACCGGAGAACAGTCTTACATCAAGGAGAGAAGCAGATGCCTTACTCAGAAATTCTTATCAAGCCGATGCGCGAAGACCTGACCCGCATCGGCGTCGAGGAGACGCGTAGCCCCGAGCAGGTCGAGGAGGCCATCAACAACACGGAGGGCACGCTGCTCGTCGTCGTCAACTCCGTCTGCGGCTGCGCCGCGGGCAAGGCCCGCCCGGGCGTCGCGATGGCTTTACAAAATCCCGCGCGCCCCGACCGCGCCATCACCGTCTTCGCCGGCGCGGACATCGAGGCCACGGCCAAGGCGCGCGAGCACTTCGCGCCCTACCCGCCCTCCTCGCCCCAGATCGGGCTCTTCAAAGACGGCCGGCTCGTCTTCATGCTCGAACGCCACCAGATCGAGAACCGCTTCGCCGAGCAGATAGCCGAGGAGCTGACCCAAGCCTTCGACCGCTACTGCACGCCCGCCGGCGCGGCCACGGCTTAAGAATCCCGTAAACCGTGAACCGTAAACCGTGACAAGATAAGAACTGCTTTCCCTCTTGTCACGGTTTACGGCTCTTTCCCCCATGCTTCTTACACTCGACACGCCCGTGCTGCATCTGGCGGAGCACGCCGTCGCGCGTCTGGGCGCGCAGATGTCGCGGCGGCTGGCGCTGGCTCTGGCGCACGTCGCGGGTAAGGCTGACGCGGGCGAGGTCACGGTCGAAGACCTCTTGAACTACCTGCCGATGCGCTACGAGGATCGCTCGAACATGGCGCGCATCGCGGACCTCACCGACGGCGTCGAGGCTTCCTTAGACTTGTACGTGCGCGTGGCCGGCGGCTTCCAGGTCGGGAAGAACCGCGGGCCGAAGGCTCCGCCGCTCTACATCTTCGAGGTGACGGCGAGCGACCCGGAGCGGACGGGCAAGCCGGTCGTCGTCAAGTGGTTCGTCTCGGGCCGGCAGGCCGGCCGCATCGTCGCGTACCACAAGCAGCGCTTCCAGCGCGGCGCGCGCTTCGTCGCCTTCGGCAAGTGGGAGTGGGACGCGCGCTCGAACACCTTCGCGCTCATGCTCGCCAAGCCCGACGAGCTTGAGATGCTGCCCGGCACCTACGCCCCGCCCGAGAACGCGCTCATCCGCCTCGCCGAGCAGGCGCAGGGCGATTCCGACCGCGACACTCTCGTCAACAGCGGGGAGGCCGAAGAGGTCGATGAAAGCGACGCGGTCGAGGACGGCGTTGACGAGGTGACCGACCCGGCGCTAGCCGCGATACACGTCGGCCGCCGCGTGCCCGTCTACCGCAAGCTCGGCGAGTTCCGCACCAAGCGCCTGAGGGAGATCGTCCACGCCGTCCTCTCCAAACTCGACGACGCGGCCTTCGCAGAGACGCTCCCCCCCGACCTCATCCAGCGCCAGCGCCTCGCCTCGCGCGCAGAGGCCACGCGCCGCATACACTTCCCCTCCGACGACGCGCCGCTCGCCGAGTACGAGCGCGCGCGCAGCCCCGCGCACCTGCGCCTCATCTTCGAGGAGTTCTTCTGGGTCGCGCTCGCCATCGGGCTGCGCCGCGACGAGCGCGTCAAGGAGCCGAAGGGCGCGCACATCGAAGTCACACCGCACATCCGCGCGCGCATCACGGAAGTCCTCCCCTTCGCGCTCACCGGGGCGCAGGAGCGCGCCGTCACGCGCATCCTCGAAGACATGCAGTCGGACGTGCCAATGAACCGCCTGCTGCAAGGCGACGTGGGCAGCGGCAAGACGGCCGTCGCGCTGCTCGCCATGCTGGCCGCGATGGAGAACGGCTACCAGGCCGCGCTCATGGCCCCGACCGAAATCCTCGCCGAGCAGCACGCGCGCAACGTCAAGCGCATGCTCGCGCGCACGCCCTTCCGCGTCGAGCTGCTCACGGGCTCTTTGAAAGCCTCCGAGAAGCGCCGCCTACAGAAAGACCTCGCGGCCGGGGAGATTCACGCCGCCGTCGGCACGCACGCGCTTATTCAAGAAGCCGTCGAGTTCAGCAAACTGGGACTCGTCGTCATCGACGAGCAGCACCGCTTCGGCGTCCTCCAGCGCGCGGCGCTGCGCGAGCGCGGCTTCAACCCCGACGTGCTCGTCATGACCGCCACGCCCATCCCGCGCTCGCTCGCCATGACCGTCTACGGCGACCTCGAAGTGTCGGTGATCGACGAGCTGCCGCCCGGGCGCACGCCCGTCAAGACGGTCGTCGTCGGCGAGGACAAGCGCGCGGGCGTCTACAAAGGCATCGAGCGCGAGGTGCGCGCCGGCCGCCAGGCTTACGTCGTCTACCCCCTGGTCGAAGAGTCGGAGAAGATGGACTTGAAGGACGCGACGCGCATGTACGAGCACCTGCGCGACCGCGTCTTCCCTCACTTCCGCATCGGACTCCTGCACGGCAAGATGAAGCCCGCCGAGAAGGAGGAGGTCATGCGCCTCTTCGTCAGCGGGGAGACGCAGGTGCTCGTCGCTACCACGGTCGTCGAGGTCGGGGTGGACGTGCCGAACGCCTCCGTCATGGTCGTCGAGCACGCCGAGCGCTTCGGCCTCTCGCAGCTCCACCAGTTGCGCGGGCGCGTCGGCCGCGGGGCCGAGCAGAGCTACTGCGTGCTGATGGCCTCAGACCGCCAGACCTCCGTCGCGCGGCAGCGCCTCGGCATCATGGAGGAGACTTCGGACGGCTTCCGCATCGCCGAAAAGGACTTGGAGATACGCGGCCCCGGCGAGGTCATGGGCACGCGCCAGTCCGGCGTCCCGACCTTCCGCGTCGGCAACCTCGTCCGCGACCTCCACCTGCTCGAAGACGCGCGCCGCGAGGCCGAACACTACCTCACCACCCGCCGCCACACGCGCGAGACCTCCGGCCTCATCGCCCGCGTCCGCGCCGACGCGCGCTTCGGCCTCGCCGCCATCGGCTAACGCATCTCGTTCGGGCGACGGCCGGTGCGCGTGGCAAGCCCACGACTCCACACCCCAAGCTCCTCACGGAATTACCCCGCGCCGCGGTCGGACTGAGGCCACCCGGCCACACCTCTACACCGAAGCCGTGACGACCGGGCCGGTGACGACTGAACTCTCACCGACTCCGACCGCCTGGCAATTTTTCCCAGGGGTGACAGTTCCGGCGGAGGGACGGCGCGTTAGCTATCAGGGGCTAACAGCAGCAGCCCCCCGGTCGCGGACACCCCGCCCGTCACCTCAAAGGCCCGCGGCGGCAACCCTTCCGGCCGAGCTGAGGTCATGAAAACCTTACGAGCGAGATTAGAGCCTGTCGATTTTGAGGGAGACCAATGGCGAAAGCGGATGGTCGATCTCTCGTTGGTAGGCGACGACGGCCCTGCCCCCTTTCAGGGGTACGCGCTGATACGCTCTAAAGGCACGACACACGCCCTCGAATTCGAGTTCAGGACGAGCGCGCTGCGGCCGGCAGAGGTGCGTATCCCTTTACTGCTCTCCTCAAGCGCCTCCGTCAGGATGTCCGTCTCCGACGTCTACGTGAAGGACTTTGAACTCCCCGCGCCCCGTGGGACTGCCCGGCCCCTCCACTACATCACCGAGAACGTCACGCGGCTGACCGAGTCGCGCGAGACTTCCAGGCTCAGGCTGGTCATTTCGTACGAGGGCCCCGCGGCCGCGACGACGACCGTCCTCCTCGGCGACGACCAGACTGAGCCACGTCCCGAGGTGATTCAGAGGTGGGTCTGGGCCTACGCCCTGCAATCGTTCCTCTTCTTCACCATGTCGTGGAGCTGCATCGTCGGCGTAGCCGTACTGCTGGTGGCGCACCTCCAGCCGCTCGGAGATAAGTTCTGTTTCTACGCCGTCCTGACCGGGGTGTTCACCTGGCTAGCCGGGGTCTGTGGTCTCCCGGACGTGGCGAAAATTCCCCTGAGGCCGATGTTGCGCCGCCTCTACAGTAAGACGAGGGCCAACTCCCCCGCCCGCTTCCTGGCCGGGAGGCGCCGCCGCGCCTTGCTGACCGCGTTGTCGCTCTCTTTCATCCTCATCACCTCCGGGGTCGGGGTAGTCATCTACTGTTTGAGCATCCGCCAGTACTACACGACCCTCGTTAAAAGGGCGCTGCGGAGCTCGAACGAGCCGGAGTCGAGGCTTGAGGACATCTCCCGCGCGCTCACACTGCTGCCCCGGCGGAAAGAGGCGCAGATGCTCTTTGAAAGGGAGGCCCACGCGTTAAGGAACCCGGAACAGATGGATGTGTTCAGAGCGTTCATCAAGAAGTTCGCCATGCGGCAGGATGTCAAGCGGGCGATGGCGGAAGCGCCGGATGCCGACCACCTACCGCTCTGTCTAACCAAATCGGCGGGCGACAGCTTCCTGAGCGACCCGGTCGTCTGGTACGCGAGCACGATTGTCGAGGGGGAGGAGTCGCACGAAACGCCGCTGATGGACGAGGCGACCTCACTCCTGGCGGCCCGGCACGACCCCGAGGCTCAGGCCCAACTATTGAACTTGAGGCTCGGGCAGATGTTGGCGGACGAGGCTGCGGCGGAGGAGGAGAAGCCCGAGGTAGACGATTTGGCCCGGGGGCTCGGAAAGCTGCTGGTGGAGAACTACTCCGGGTTAAGGCGCAAGTACGTCTACCAGGCCGCCTGTGACACGCTGGCGGGTTACCACCTGCGGAGGTGCGACCCGGAAGCTAACGCCGACGGCAGCCTGAAAGAGGCGGCCAGGTGGTACAAGGCAGGGCTCGACGCCCGGAAGCACCAGGTTTCCAACGACGGCGAACCGATCTGGCTCCGGCCGCCGGAAAAGCTGATGCTCTTCTACATGTTCGGCACGGGTTGGAAGTTGCAGGGAGAGGTGGCCGATGAGGCCAGGTGCCTCTTAAAGACTCAGGACTGTAAGGAGCCCGTCGAAGAGTTAGAGCCCTGCGATTTCGGGCCGACGTTCACGAAGGAGCTTTGGGAGCCCAACCCCGACTACCAGAAGGAGGCGGCCTGGAAGAGTGGCACTTTGAGGGATGAGAAGCTGAACGGCCAGTTGTTTGCCCAGTTGATTGAACAGTCCCTGAACAAGGGGTGGAGGTACTGAAGATGCTCGGAGCAAGAGTTGTCGGGCGAGATGGATGACCGGACTTCGTTCGTCCGGGTGTGGAGACCCGCCAGGCGGAATAATTAGCGGGAGGGGTCGGCCTGGCCCAACGAGCCTCGCGACCGGAGAGTCACTGAAGAAAGGATGGAGGTGTCAAACATGTTCAGTGCGGGAAGCCGAGCTTATCTGAGGGCGTTAGTCGTGGCCGCCTCTCTATTCACGCTGGCCGCGGCCGAGGGGGCCGCGAGGCTGCCGGGGGCGACGGAGCCGTCCACTGCCGGCCCGACGCAGGCCAGAAAAAAGTGGCGGCGCGCCATCGTTTCCTGTGGCAGATGTGACAGCGGCGAGTCGAATGCCCCCGTCACGATTTACGCCGGGCGCAACGGGGAAGGCGCGATGAAAGGTCTCAACGCGGGCGTCAGCAGCGCCGCCAACCGGAGGTTAGGCAGCGGGTGGGACAATAACATCAGCTCTCTGGCCGTGGAGAACGGGCACACGGCCCAACTCTGCACGCAGGAACGCGGCGGCAGGGGCGCCGGCAGGTGCGAAGAGTTCGGCCCCGGCGAGCATAACTTGTCTGGTGCGATGGATGACCAGACTTCATTCGTCAAGGTGTGGTGACGGAGCGCGGAGAGTCGCCCCACACCGGGCCGAACCCTGCGCCTCGCGCAGCCCGGGCCGACCGCGCATAGTGCTCGAAGAATTTGATGGCCCGCCCTGCTCCGAGGGCGGGCCATTTGCTGCCCGCCATAGAGGTATACTCATCACGGTGACCGTTGGCTCTGCACCCGCGGCGGACACCGCCCCCGGCGAGACCTCCGGCCTCATCGCCCGCGCCGACGCGCGCTTCGGCCTCGCCGCCGCCGGGTGAGAAAAGTAATATGGTGCAGAGTTCTAAGACGACACATAGCCGGAGGCTCCAACTTGAAGGTGACACGGACGGTTTTCGCGGTCGGGTATGTGGGCGCCATCGTGCTCTTCGTGTGCTGCGGGCTGGCGCTGATCGTGTTCGCCGGGGTTGAGCTGTGGCACGGGCTCAACCCCGCGGCGGAGCTGCCGCTGCGGGAGCGCTTTAACGCGGTGCTCGAAAGCATCGGGCTGTTGACCATCGCGGTCGTGGCGCTCGAACTCGGCCAGACCGTCCTCGAAGAGGAGGTGCAGCGCGAAGCGCAGGTCAGCGCGCCGACGCGCGTCCGGCGCTTCCTGTCGCGCTTCCTGGTCGTCGTGGTCGTCGCGCTGGCGATAGAGTCGCTGGTGGCCGTCTTCGAGATCGCCCACGAAGACCCGGCGAAGCTGCCGCAGGCGGCGGCCATCGCGGCCGCGGCGGGCGTGCTGCTCGCCGCCTGGGGACTCTTCGTCCGCCTCAACAAGAGCGCGGAGGAGTTGGAGCCCGAGGCGCTGGAGCGCGCCAAGCGCGAGGACTCGAAGGTCAGTTGATCGAGGGCACATGTACCGGATACGTTTGGCGACTCTCGAAGACGTGGACGAGCTGGTTCGGCTGCGCCTCGACTTCCTTGAGGAGGTCGGCAGCCTCAAGTCCGGGGCGGACGGCGGCGAGCTGGGCGCGGCGATGAGGGACTACTTCGCGCGCAAGCTGCCTTCGGGCGAGTTCCTCGCGTGGGTCGCGGAGGGCGAGGGCGCAATAGTGGCGACCAGCGGGGTGACCGTCTTCGAGAGGCCGCCGAACGGCGGGAACCTCGCGGGGCTCGAAGCCTACCTCTCGAACATGTACACGCTCCCCGCCTGGCGCGGCCGGGGCATCGGCACGGCGCTGGTCGCGACCGCCATCGAGCACCTCAAGCGGACGCGGGTCAGGCGCATCTGGCTGCACGCGACCGATGAGGGGCGGCCCCTCTACGCGAAGGCCGGCTTCGTCCCCAGCGCGACGGACATGGAGTTGGTCTGGTAGCAGAAGAATTCTGCTGACGCCAAAAGTCAGGCGTATATAATTCGCGCCCTCACAGGGTGCCGGCGCAACGCCGAGTTCGACCTCACGAAAGGGGCCCGCTTCTTTAACTTCACGCAAGCGAAGACAGACGAATGCGGCGCGCGGTCGCGCCCACGAGCCTCGCCTACAACTAACGACTGACGGCGCGGAGGTAGGTTATGCAGGCCATCAACAGCGGCGGTCGGCGGGACGGTCAGGCGGCCGTCCGCATCTTCTTCGTTGACGAAAAGGGCGGGCAGCCGGTCGGCGGCCTCGTCGTGAGCTTCCTCTCGAATCCCGCGAGGCCCGCCGCCGCGCCGGGCGGTCGCTGCCCTCGGTTCCCTCGCCCGACCCGCAGGACGCCGCGCTCTCGCCGGGCTCCGTCGGGCTCACGCCGCACATGCTCGCGGGCAAGGGGCTGTGCGGCCAACTGACGCCGACGCACTTCGGCGTGAAGCGCTTCGAGGCTTTTCAAATCCTGCCCGGCGACATCTGCAACCCGCTGGTCATCCGCTGCCCGGGCGAGGTTCAGATCGTCAGGGGGCGGATGCTCGAATACGAGATCGTGTGGCACCCGTGCGGGACCTCGCTCGGCGAACTGCTCAACAGCTTCACGCTGGCGCCCTGCGAGCAGGTCAACATCGCCGTCCTCGACTGGATGCACAGCGAGACCTCCGCGCTGACGCAGGCCGCCGACGTTCGGCAGCAGACCTACCAGCAGATGAGCCACGACCGGCTCATCGCCGAGACCATGCAGAGCACCGTCGCGGGACAGAACAAGGGCTGGTCCACCGGCAAGTCTATCTCGGGCAGCGTCCACAACATCCCGCTCAAGGACAACATGAAGCTCGACCTCTCGTCCGTGACCGGCTTCTCCTACGTCAACCAGGGGCAGACGCAGAACATCGCCGCCGGCACGACCCAGCGCCTCGCGGAGAGCATCACGCAGGCGGCGACCTTCGTCGCCAGCACGCGCAGCAGCTCGGTCTTTCAGACGACCGCGAGCGAGCGCCAGACCTTGCAGACGCGGACGGTGCGCAACCATAACCACTGCCACACGCTGACGCTGATGTACTACCAGGTCAACCGCAACTACAGGGTCGTGACCGACTACAAGGGGCAGCGCGAGGTCTTCCTCATCAAGTACGACAACCCGGACTTCGACGCGCGCCGCGCCTACTGCCACGCCGAACTGCTGAAGGAGGCGCTGCTCGACCGGAGCCTGCTCGGCTGCTTCGACGAGCTGGCCGACGCCCTCTTCTGCTGCGGCGTCAAGAAGGAGAAGGAGGGAGAGCAGCCGCCGCCCGCGGAAAACGTCCGCATGGACTCGCTGACCCTGACCGTCAAGCCGAAGACGTACGTCGGCTACGGGCAGATCAACATCGAACTCTACTCCGCGACAGGGCCGTCCCCTCTGGGGATTGCCAGCGCGATCCTGGCCCCCGACTGGCAGGCCGGCGGAGTCCACACCAGGACCATCCCCCTGTCGAATACCGTTGACCCCGCGCAGGTCGCGTGGATGCGCGTCTACGTCTCCAGCGCCAACCTAAACACCGTCCTGAATGAGTTTAAGCTGACCTACCACGTCGTCGGCGACGGGGACTTTAACCTCTACGCCCCGCAGGGGCAGGTCGCCCTTAACCCGACGCTGCAAACGCCCGTCACCCCGCAGTTGCCGGGCCAGCAGGGGCAGGCCCCGACCTCGCCCTCCCCCGGCAAGAACGAGTGCGTCGAAAAGTCTTGCTGCATTCAGAAGCTGCTCGGCCACCTCAACTGCCACAAGCGCTACTACAACAGCCTCCTCGCGTTCAACGAGGACCCGAACGAGCGCGTCATGCGCTGGAGCTGCTGCCGCGGGACCGACCCGGCCAGCCTCGTCTCGCAGATCGAGAACAGCCCCCTCGCCGTCTACGGCGACTTCCTCGTCTTCGCCGTCGCCGACAGCCCGCTCGCCGACGACCCCTCGGTGCCGCCCTCGACGAAGCTCGTGACGATCCCGACGCCCGGCGTCTACCTCGAAGGCGTCATGGGGCAGTGCGTCACCTGCGAGAAGATAGACCCCGACCGCTTCTGGGACTGGAAGTCTTCGCCCTGCCTCGACAGCGCGCCGGACGCGGGAAGCCTCTCGCCGACCGAGGGGGGCGCTGGCCCGAAAGACCTCAAGGCCGAGACGATCAGCAACCTGATAAACCTGACGAGCCCGCCCGCGGCCCCCGAAAGCCTCCTGAAAGATTTCATGGCGGAGCTGATCGCGAAGGCCGGCGAGGGGAATACCGCGGCGTCGAGCCTCCTCGAAAAGTTTCTGGACACGCTCAAGGCGAGCCTGACTAAGTAGAACTGAGGCCGCGCGGACTCACCCGCCCGCGCCCGCTTAACACGCGAAGGCCGAACGGCCGGCGCGCCCCGAAGGCGCGCCGGCCATTCTTTCCCGCGCCCAATCTTTGTATAATGCGTCGCCCCCGAACCCCGGACGAGCAAGGCTTTTGAGGGACGTATCCGATGATCAAGACACTGCAATGCCCCTCCTGCGGCGCGCCGCTCGAGTACGACGAGGAGAGCGAGCGCGAGACCATCCGCTGCCACTTCTGCAACAGCACGGCGGTTCTGCCCCCGCGGCCGCGGGTTCAGCAACAGAACATACGCATCTCGTTCGGGCGGCCCCGGACGAAGGTGTCGAAGGGCTCGCACGCCGGAATCATCGTCGTCGTCGTGGTCGTGCTGCTCATCGGGGGCGGCGTCGTCATCGGCGTCATCAACGCCATCAGCCGCGCCGTCACGGGCGTCCCGCGCTCGGTCGTCAACACGAACACGCGCACGACGCTCAACCCGCCGTCCGTCCCCGCGCGCCCGCCCGAGCCGCAGCCCTTCTTCGGCAAGGAGGGCGTCGGCGCCGGCCACTTCAAGGACGCGCGCAGCATCGCCGTGGACGCCGCGGGGAACATCTACGTCGGCGAGTACACGGGCGGGCGCATACAGGTCTTCGACAAAGACGGCAAGTTCGTGACGCAGTGGTCGGTCGATCCGAAGATGCCCCTGCGCGGGATGACGGCCGACCGGCGCGGCACCGTCTACGTCATCCAGCGGGGCGAGATCAACAAGTACGAGGGGGCGACGGGGCGCTTCCTCGGCAAGACGGGCGAGGGCGGCGGCCACTACGACGACGTGTTCGCGCTGCCCGACGGCGGGCTCGTCGCCTTCGCGCGCAGGCAGTACGACAACGTCGTGAGGCTCGACTCTTCGGGGCAGGTCAGGCAGGTCATCGAGCGGGCCGTCAGCGGCCAGACCGACCGCAGCGAGCTGTCCATCCGCGTCGCCGCCGACGGCACGGGCAACGTCTACGCGCTCGGCGAGTTCAACGACGCGGTCTTCAAGTTCTCGCCCGAAGGCCGCTTCCAGACCCGCTTCGGCGGCGACGGCGACGAGCCCGGCCTGTTCCGCGCGCCGGGCGCGGTCGCCGTGGACAACCAGGGGCGCGTCTACGTCGCCGACTTCAAGGGCGTGCAGGTCTTCGACCCGAACGGCCGCTACCTCAAGGTCATCGACGTGAAGGGCGCCGCCTCGGGGCTCGCCTTCAACGACAAGAACGAGCTGCTCGTCGTCGCGCGCACGGCCGTCTGGAAGTTCAACGTCGATAATTAAGATAAGGCTGAAAGTTCAAACTTCAAGGTTCAAAGTTAAGAGCTTCGACCTTCGACCTTCAACCTTGAACTCTTATCTTCGAGTCCATGCGCGTGATCGCCGGACAGTACCGCGGGCGTGTGCTGAAGAACCCGCAGGGGTTGCAGACCCGCCCGACCTCAGACCGCCTGCGCGAGACGCTCTTCAACGTCCTCGCGCCGCGCCTCGACGGGGCACGCTTCCTCGACCTCTGCGCCGGCACGGGCGCTATCGGGATTGAAGCCCTCTCGCGCGGCGCCGCCTTCGTCACCTTCGTCGACCGCGTGCACAAGATGTGCGGGCTCGTCGAGGAGAACCTCGACCTGCTCGGCGTGCCGGAGGAGTTGACCGAGGTCGTCAAGAGCGACGCGGCCGAGTACCTGCGCCGCACGGGGCGCAACGAGGGGCAGGAGTGGCGCGCGGGCAGCGAGCCCTGGGACGTTGTCTATTTCGACCCGCCGTACGCTTCGGACTACCTCTCCGTCCTCAGGGAGTTCGGCGCGCACACCGCGGCGCTGCTGCGCGACGGCGGCGTCCTCGTCGTCGAACACCACCACAAGAACCCGCTGCCCGAGACGCTCGGTAACTTACGCCGCTGGCGCGTGCTCAAGCAGGGCGACTCGGCCCTGAGCTTCTACGAGGCCGCCTGATTGACGCGGGCGCTTCCATTTGCCAAACTCCTGAAGCGGGAAGCCCCTCCTCCTCAAAAGCTCTCAAGCACAAACTCCCGCGCGGGCGAAGCGGACGCGCGCGCGGCCGGGGAATCTGTCGCGTGATGGAGAAGTCAGGTAAGGAACGCCGCCTCAAGCCGAGGTTCAACGCGGAGCTGCCGTGCGACTTAACGCCCGGCGGCTCGCAGCTCCTCAACCCGGACGACCGGCTCGAATGCCGCACGCGCGACCTGAGCGAGTCGGGCGTCGGACTGACGGCCGGCTCGATCTACGTCGGCTACACCTGCGTCGTGGACGAGGGGCGCGCGCTCCTCCTCCGGCTGGCCCTGCCCGCGGGCGAGATAGAGATGGAGGCCACGGCCGCGCACTACATCCGCCTCGACTCCGGCGCAGAGACGCCGACCTACCTCATCGGCCTCCGCATCACCTCGATGTCCGAAGAGGACAGAACTCTCTACCACAACTACCTTGACGAGTTGAGTCGGGTCGAAGACTAAACAGAACCGCGAGCGGTAGCGAGCGGGTGTGGGTGACACCAACGACACGATTGATGTCATCCACACCCGCTCGCTACCGCTCGCGGTTCTGTTATTTTTCAGTCGGGCAGACGGGGAGGTTGAGGTGGACGGAGAGGCCGGTGGGTTCGAGGTCTTGGAGCGTGACCGAGCCGCCGAGCACGTCGAGGAGGCGGTGGGCGATGACTAACCCCAGCTCGTTCATGTTCGTCCCGCGCTCGTTGGGGGCGTCGATGTCAACGGGCTCGAAGAGGCGCGCGGGGTCTTCGAGCGGCGCGCCCGCGTCCGTGATCTCGATGCGCAGGCCCCCGCGCCCCGCGGGCACGGCGTTGACGTAGACGGTGCTGTCGGCGGGGCCGCGGCCGATGGCGAAGGCGAGGAAGTTGTAGAGCACCTGCCGGAGCTTCCCCTCGTCCGAGACGATGCTGCTCACGTCCGGCGCGGTCGCGCATTCGAGCGTCACGCCCTGCTTCTGCGCCAGGCGCGACACGGCAGCGCACGACTCGCGCAGCGTCTCGCGCAGGGAGAACTCGTGCAGGAAAAGCTCCGTGTGCCCGGCTTCGAGCCTTGAGAGGTCTACGAGCTGGTTGAGGCTCGCCTGTAGCTGAAAGCCGGACGACTGAATCTTGCCGCAGAAGCGCCGCTGCGTCTCGCTCAAGTCCTCCTGGTCGAGCAGAATCTCAGCGAAGCCGAGGATGGAGGTGAGCGGCGTGCGCAGTTCGTGCGACATCCGCGCGAGGAAGAGCGAGCGGTAGCGGCCGACCCGCTGCAACTCAAGGTTCGCGCTCTCAAGCTCGGCCGTGCGGCTGCGCAGCTCTTCGACCAAGGACTCGATGCGGCTGTGCTGCTCGTTCATCTCGGCGGTGCGGCGCGCGTTGCCGAGCGCGACGACGACCGACTGCCCCACGCAGCGCACGCCCGCGAGCGCCGCGCGCACGCACTCGGCGTCCTTCGCGGCGGCCACCAGCACGCCTGCCAGCGACCCGCTCGCGCTGATGGGAACCGCGACCGCCGCCTCAAGCCCCCCGCGCTTGAGCAGAGCGCCCGCCTCCGAGCCGCCGTTGTCGCCGCATTCAATCAGGCCGACCACGAACTCTTCGCCCGTGCGCGAGACCTCCGCGGCGAGCGTCTGGCCGATGGCCCGCGCCGCGTCGGCGTCGATGTGCGTGTGCGAGAAGGCCGCGCACAGGCCGAGCCCGCCCCCCTCTTCGAGCAGGTAGACCTTCACGCAGCAGAGGTTCCCGTGGCGCAGCAGTATCTCCGCGAAGGACGCGCAGACCTCCTGCTCGGTGCAGGCGCGCCCCTGCGCGAACGCCTGCTCGTTGAGCAGGCTCACGACCTCGGAGACCATCCCCTGAAGGTGACCCTGCGAGACCCCGGCGCCCGCGCACTCGCGATTGCCGTTCGAGGCAGCCCTCTCGCCCGCGGTCTGCGGCCGGACGCCCGACCCTGTTTTCGACCCTTGCACCATCACGTTCGGCGTGAACAACTCGTCTGAGTCGGCGGCCCATGGCGGCCGTTCGATTGTACGAAGACTGACAGAAAGTTTTCCGTTTTTTATCTCAAAACTTCTAGGAGAGACTAGAGGCAAATCAAGGTATTAGAGCTTTAAAGTCGGCTGTTAGTTTGCCTCCTCGTCATCGTGTACGCATCCGCTCAAGCCGCTCAACAAAGTCGCTTCAATCAATCTCTAGCCTCTGGCCTCAGACCTCCGCGTGAGCTATGATTGACGCGGGCCTTCTGAAGGGCCGGCCCCACTCCTCGATGAACGGCAGACTGTCAGACCACCCCCTAGCCGAACTCATACGCGAAATCTCGGACACACGTCTCTCGGGCGCGCTGCGCCTTGAGCACGAGCGCGCGAAGGCCGTCGTCTACTTCGACGCGGGCGACATCGCGGTCGCCGTCTCGAACGCGCGCGCGCTGCGGCTCGTCGAGGTGCTGCGCCGCAGCGGACTCGTGGACGCCGGGCGCATCTACGCCGCCGTCGGCGAAGGGCTGTCGGACGAGCAGGCGGGCGTCGAGCTCGTGCGCGCGGGCGTGCTCGACGAGTCGGGGCTCAGACGGCTTCAGGAGCGTCAGTCGAAAGAGGTTCTCGGCGAGGCGCTGCGCTGGCCCGGCGGCGAGTGGAAGTTCGACGCGCGCGTGCGGCTGGCGGGCGGGCAGGCGCTCCGGCTGGACGTGTCGGGGCTGCTGGCTGAGTCCGCGCGCAACCTCCCGCCGGGGTTCGTCGCCGCGAGGGTGCGCGACGACGCGCAGACCGTAGCCCCGGCCGAGGGCTTTGAAGAGAGGATGAGTTCCGGCCTGCGGCTCCTCCCCGCCGAGGCTTTCGTCATGTCGCGCGTCTACGCGCCGACGACGTTGGGCGAGGTCGTCGCCGTGAGCGGACTGCCCGGGGAAGAAACGCGCCGAGCGGTCTACGTGCTCGCGCTCGCCGGGCTGCTCAAGCGCACGGGCGGCACGCGCATCCTGCCGGCCGAGGCTCAGAAGCTCGCGGCGCAACAGCTCGCCGCCGCGGCCGCCGCGGCCGCCGCCCCGAAGCCGGAGCCGGAGCCGACACGCCAAACCCCCGAGCCCGAGCCTGACAAGGTCGGCACCGTCGAGGAGTTGCTCGCGCTCGCGGGCGGCGCGACGCACTACGAGGTGCTCGGCGTCACGCGCTCGGCCTCGACCGACGAGGTCAAGCGCGTCTACTATTCGCACGCGCGACGCCTCCACCCGGACCGCTTCCGCCGCGACGCCGACGAGGAGACGCGCCAGCGCATCGACGCCGCCTTCGCGCGCATCGCACAAGCCTACGACGTGCTGCGGGACTCGGCCCTCCGCGCCGCTTATGATCTCAAGTTGGCGAAGAAGAGACAGTAGATGGTAGGTGGATGGCGGCAGGCGGTCATTCCCTCAGGGGATAAAACTGCCTGCTGCCATCCGCCTACTGCCTACTTGTCCTTCTCGACTTTGAAACGTACACTCTAACCTCTATGGGCATCGAGTTTGCTGAGAGCGACCGCGCGGCCGGCGAGGCGTATCTGCGTCTGTCGGCGGGCGTGGACGAGTTCGAGGGCTACGCGCACCCGCACGCCGCGCGCGTGGCGCGGCTGGCCGACGCGCTCGCCGAACGGTTCCGCCTGTCGCGCGCCGACCGCGGCTCCATCGTCTTCGCCGCGCTGCTTCACGATATCGGCGAGATGACGATGCGGCGCGACTACATCAAGCGCGACGGGCCGCTCAACGACGCCGAGCGCCTCGACCTCGCGCGCCACCCCGTCATCGGCGAGCAGGACGCCGCGCGCGCTGGGGCCGACCGCGCCGTCCAGCTCCTCGTGCGCTGGCACCACGAGTGGTTCGGCGGCGGCGGCTACCCGGACGCCCTGCGCGGCGAGCAGATACCCCTGGGCGCGCGCATCCTCCGCGTCGCGGACGCCTACGCCGCGCTCACCGACGCGCGCCCCTGGCGGCCGGCCGGCACCGAGGCGGAGGCGCGCAAGCACCTCGGCCTGTGGGCCGGCATCGAGTTCGACCCTTCGGTCGTCATGGGCTTCCTCGCGCTCGAAGGTCTGCCCGAGCTGCGCTCCTTCGCGCGCGAGCAGCGCAGGACGGAGGAGCCCGCGGCCGGGCAGCAGGCGCCCGCCATCATCCGCCCGCACGAGGAGCGAACGGACGGCGACGCCGGGCGCGAGGAGGTCGTGCAGGCCGTCGAGTCGAACTCCAGGTACCCGTGGGACTCGGGCCGCGAGACGGTCTGATGAATATGCCAAGCAACTTCTCCGACTCACTCCCCGAAGGCTGGCTCGCGTTCGAGTTGGGCGTGCTGCGCCGCCTACAGTTCCGCTCGGTCATAGACCCTTTCGCGGGCGAGGCCGCGACGCCCGCCTACCTCAAGCGCTGGGGCGCGCGCGTCGCCGCCAACGACACGGCGCGTTGGGCGCTGGAGCGCGCGCGAGCGCGCGTCGAGAACAACACGGAGACCTTGAGCGAGGCGGACGTCGAGCTGGTGCTCGAAGACGCGTACGTCCCGCGCCACCGCCTCTACAACCCTGCGCTGCGCCGCTGGTTCGGCGAGACCGACGCGTGGTGGTTCGACAACGTCCGCGCCAACGCCGAGAAGCTCGCCGACTCGAAGCGCCCGCTCGCGCTCGACCTCGGCATGGCCGTCGGCGACTACGCGCTCTCCTTCGACGAAGAGGCGCGCGAGCTGCGCCAGCCGCTCTCGCGCGCCTTCAAGCGTCTCTGGGACGCCGCGCCCGCGCCCTTCGACAACAAGCAGAAGAACACGGCCTCGAACCGCGACGCGCGCGACTTCGTCGGCCGCGAGCAGGCGGAGCTGCTCTTCCTCAGACTCCCGCGCCCCTCGCGCCGCTCCGCGCGCGACGCGGCCTGGGCCTGGCGCGAGGTCTGGGTGCGCGGCGGCGACGACTTCTGGGACGACTTCGAGCAGTCGCGCGAAGGCCGCCTCGGCGCGCGGGCCGAGGCGCGCCGCCAGTACCTCCGCCACGTCGAAGAACTCCTCGACGCGGCCTCGCACCTCCCCGCCTGGGCCGTCTCGCACGTGGACGACGGCTACCTCCCGACCGAAGAGCTGATCGAGACCATCGGCCGCCTCCGCCGCGTCGGCACCGTCTACACCAAAGACTTCACAGAGCTGACCGGGGCCCGCGCCGTCATCGTTACAGCTTAAAGCGCGTGAACCGTAAACCGTAAACCGTGACAAGAGAAGACGGGTTCTTCATCTTGTCACGGTTTACGGTTTACGGTTCACGTTCCCGTCACGGTTCACGGTTCACGGCTTTTAAGATTACGACCGTCTGGTCGTCGCCGCGGTCGGCCTGGCCCGCCCAACTCTCGGCGGACTCCAGGATTCTTGTGCGGATGTTCTCGGCGGTCTCGGTGCGGTGTGCGATGAGGAGTTCGAGGAGGCGGCCTTCGCCGAACTCCTCGCCGTCGGCGCGCTGCGCCTCCGTGATGCCGTCGGAGTAGACGGCGAGCAGGTCCCCCTCGCCGAGCGCCGCCTGCCCCTCCTCGAACGGCACGCCGTCGAAGGCCCCGAGCACGGTGCCCCCCGTCCAGAGTCTTTCGACAGTCCCGCCTGCGCGCACGAGCAGCGGCGCGTTGTGCCCCGCGTTCGTGTAGCGCAGCGTGCGCGTCGCGTCGTCGTAGAGCGCGAGGAAGAGCGTGGCGAAGCGGTCGGCGTCGGTCGAGCGGCAGAGCTGCTCGTTGATGCGCTCGGCCATCCTCGAAACCAGACAGCCGTTGTCCGTCTCCGTCACGCCGCAGGGCATCTCGAAAGCCTGCGCGCCGCCGTCGCCCGCGACGGCCGCCGACGCCGTGACGCGCAGGCGCTCCGCGATGATCGAGACCTGCGCGCGTAGCGTCGCCTGCAAGTTCGACATGACGAGCGAGGCCGACAGCCCCTTCCCCGACACGTCCCCCAACGCGATCGCGATGAGGCCCGGCGTGACCTCGACGAAGTCGTAGTAGTCCCCGGCGACGCCCAGCGCCGCGCGGCACTCGCCCGTGATGTGGGCCGAGCGGAGCGCGGGCGTGCTGCGCGGGAAGAGCTGCGCCTGCACCTCGTGCGCGATCTCGACCTCGCGCTTCAGGCGCTCGTGCCCGACGCGCTCGGCCAGCAGCGCCTCGATGTTCGCCGACATGTCGTTGAAGGCGAGCGCTAGTTCCCCGAGCTGGTCGTGCGAGCGCGTGCGGATGCGGTGCGAGAAGTCGCCGCGCTTGACCGACTCGGTCGCGCGGTAAAGTTTATGAACCGTGCCCGTCACGGCGCGCGTCATCCACCCGGCCGAGAAGAGTGCCAGGAGTTCGAGCAGGAGGAAGATGATGGTGATGACGTAGAGCATCTGCCAGAGCGTCTGCCCCACGATGAGGTTGTTCCAGAACTGCTTGCCGCCCTCGCTCCACGACCAGTCGAGGACGAACGACCAGCGCGGCTGCCGCTCGCCCGTCTGCCAGTCAGTCGCGTCGAGGAAGACGGGGCTCGGGAAGTTGAACCCGTCGACCGGCGGCAGGGGCTCGCCGAACTGGTCGCGCGAGATGTCGAAGTTGTCCCAGTCGCGCGCCACCTCAGCCGGCCCCTCGCCCCCGCCGCCCTGCCGAACCCTCACGCCGCCCCGCCGCTCCTCTTCGAGTCTGGCTCCGACGAAGAAGGGCCGGACGTTGACGCCCGTGTTCTCGCGGTAGCGCGTGACGAGCGCGCGGCTGACCGGCACCGAGACCAGCACGGCCGCGGCGCGGCTTCCCTCGCCCGTGCGCGCGAGCGCGCGCACCGAAGGCGTGCCGAACGCCGTGTTCGCGCCCCCGGCGGGCGGCAGGAACGCGAAGCCGTTCCACTCGGCGCGGCCGCCGAGCCACGCGGGCAGCGCCTCGGGGGCGTCCGCCGCGTCGGGGCCGACGCCGCGCGCGTCCTCGCTCGCGTCCACGCTCGACAACTCGGCCGGCCTGCCCTGCCCCAGGAAGAGCGTGTGCGCGCCCTCCTCCCCGCGCCACGCGTGGACGCGCGCGCCCGGCAGCGCCGCGCGCAGCAGCGCCGCCCGCTCTTCGAGCCACTCCCGCGCCTCGCGCGCCGGGGTGTTCGGCGGGAGCTTCGCCAGAGAGCCCGCGAGCGCCTTCGCGCTTTCGAGCGCCTGCCGCTCGGTCGCCTCGATCTCGACCGTGACGACGCGCACCATCGCCTGCGACGAGCCGCTCGTCGCCGCCAGCGCGCCGAGCACGAGCAGCAGCACGACCGGCGTCAACCCGACGAAGAGGTAGGTGATGATGAGACGCCGCCTCACCCTCCACAGGAGCTTCCGCTTGAGCCGCACCGCGAGCTTGAGGCCGAAGTAGAGGGCGACCAGCAGGCAGACGACGAGGGTGACGGGGCCGAGCAGTCCGACGGGCGTGTTCTGGTAGAGCGAGGTGTCGCGGATGAAGAGCCGCAGCAGGAAGAGCGCGAGCGCCGCCAGCGCCGCCCGCGGCATCGCGCGCCGGAACCCCTCGCGCGCACGCCCGAACAGCCCGGCCACGCGCTCCCACGTCTGCGACTTTCCGCCCATCAACCGTGCCCTTCCAACAATTTGAACGCTGAACGATGAACTGTAAGACTTCCGGTATTCAGTTCATCGTCTCTAAGTTGTCCTTCCTCTTACGCCGACCGGGCGGACGGCGTTTCAGCGTCAACTCCACCGACCCTAATCTTCGGCGAGGGCGCGGACGTGCGCGTTGACCGTCGCGCCGAGCGTGAGGAGGTTGTAGCCGCCTTCGAGGCACGAGACGAGCCGGCCCGCGCAAGCCTCGCGCGCCCACTCCTTCGCCACGCGCGTCAGCGCGACGAAGTCCTCGTCCGTCAGCATGAGCTGCCCGAGCGGGTCGCCCGCGTGCGAGTCGAACCCGGCGGAGATGATGACGAGGTCGGGCCTGAACTTCGCCCCGATCTCTTCGAGCGCGGTCTCGAAGGCGCGGCGGTGGTCGGAGGCGGGCGTGCGCGCGCGCAGCGGCAGGTTCAAAGTGTAGCCGCGGCCGCGCCCCACCCCCGTCTCGGCGCGCGTGCCCGTGCCCGGGTACCAGGGGTACTGGTGCGCGGAGAAGAAGAAGACCGTCGGGTCGTCGTAGAAGATGCCCTGCGTGCCGTTGCCGTGGTGAACGTCCCAGTCGATGACGGCGACGCGCTCGACCTCCTTGTAATGCCTCTGCGCGTAGCGCGCCGCGACCGCCGCCGTGTTGAAGAGGCAGAAGCCCATCGCGCGGTCGCTCGTCGCGTGGTGGCCGGGTGGGCGCACGGGCAGGAAGGCGTTCCGCGCCTCTCCCTTCAAGACCATGTCCACGGCCCGGCACGCGCCGCCCGACGCGCGCAAAGCCGCTTCGAGCGAGCGCATCGAGACGGCCGTGTCCGCGTCGAGGTAGCCCAACCCCTCGCTCACCGCGCGCTCGACGTGCTTGAAGTGCTGCGGCGTGTGCGCGGCCTGCACGTCGCCGCGCGGCGCGGGCTCGGCCTCCACTTCGAGCAGTCGCGGCCAGAGTTCCGCGTCGCCGCGCAGGGCCTGCATGACGACCGCGTAGCGCTCCGGGCTCTCCGGGTGGCTGGGGCCCGTATCGTGCTGCTCGAAGACGGGGTGATGGATGATGGCCGTCGTCATGCGGCCGATTATGTGCGAGGGTCTGTGCGAGGTCAAACAAGAGGGTAGACAGTAGGCAGTAGGCAGTAAGGAGGGAGCCCCGAAGGGGCGGCATAGGGTAGCCAGGGGCGAGCGAAGGCTTTAGCCTGAGCGTAGCCCCTGGTCTGAGTTGTTAAATATTCGGAGCCCTGTAAGGGCGGCAGAATCTGCCGCCCTTACAGGGCTCCGATAAATTTATCTGGACGCCGACCAGGGGCGAAGCCCCTGGTTACCTTATGCCGCCCCTTCGGGGATTTTAACTGCCTACTGCCATCTGCCTACTGCCTACTGTCCGCTGATGATACGCGGCGGCTTGGTTTATCGCTCGGCTGCGGACACACCTCTCCTATTAAGGCGCGGCTTTTCTTAAACTTAACCCGCCGGCGCTTAGGGGAATGGTGTTTGCTGAAGGCTAACGCGTGATCTTTCTCTCCCGTTCTGATTCGGGTTTGATTCAAGCGGCGGAAGGAGTTTTGAATATGCGGAAATTGTCGGTCAGTCTACTCTGCCTCCTGTTCCTCGTGACGACGCTGGCGCTCGACACGTCGGCGCAGGAGAGGCGGAAGCGTTCGCGGTTCGGGCGCAAGGCGCGGACGGCGGCCATCATCGCGGGCGGCGCGGCCGTCGGCGGGCTCATCGGAGGCAAGAAGGGCGCGGCCATCGGCGCGGGCGGCGCGGGCACGTACGCCTTCAACCGCAGGGCCGCGCGTCGCCACTTCAAGCCGCGCACGCGCACCATCGGCGCGACGGCGAGCGGCGCGGCGCTCGGCGCGGGCGTCGGCGCGGCGGCCGGCGGCAAGCGCGCGGCGGCCGCGGGCGCGGCCATCGGCGGCACGGGCGGCTATCTCTACCGCCGCACGAAGCGTCGCATCCCCCGCCGCTACTGAGCGCGGCCGGGAGGTGAAGCTCAAGGGGAGCGCGAGGGGACAGAAAGACCCCGCGCTCCCCTTTCTCGGGCGCTTGCAAGCGCCCGCCGTTTGCAACAAACTACCCTCGCGCAAGGTTCGCTTACTTCAAGAGCAAGGAGCCGAAGCTTCATGTCTTACGACGAAGAGCATCAGAAGCGGAGCCGTGTCGTGATCGAGACTCCGAACGCGCGGCGCGAGGTGGTCGAGGAGCGGACGGTGCGTCAGCCGCCGCCGCCGGGCTATTACCCGCCGCCCGAGCGGCGCGGCTACTCGGCGGGCGTGCTCGCCACGGTGGCGCTGCTCGCCATCGCGGCCACGGCCATCATCTTCCTCTTCCTGACGAACTCGCGCGAAGACTCCTCGACCGAGGTCAACATCAACGCGCGCACCGCGGCCGCGACACAGCCGACGCCCCTGACGCAGCCGCCCGTCATCGTCCAGACGCCGCTGCCGCAGCCGACGCCCATCATCATCCAGGCCCCGACGACCACGACCGCCCCCCCGCCCGTCATCGTCCAGGCCCCGCCGGCCGACACGACGACGGCCGCGCCGCCGACCACGACCGCGCCGCCAGCTTCGACGGCCCCCCCGGCCGCCGCGAGCGACGACGCGACGCTGCAAACGAAGATCGACAAGGCGTTCGCCGAAGACCCCGCGGTCTCGGCGGCCGTCATCGACGCGTCGGTCGTCAACGGCCGCGTCCGCCTCTCCGGCACGGCCAACTCCGAAGCCGTCAAGCAGCGCGCCGAGCGCCTCGCCTACGCCGTCAAAGGCGTCCTCGGCGTGGACAACAAGATCACCGTCACGGCGTCCACACCATAAGAAGACGTGAACCGTAAACCGTAAACCGTGACAGGAGGAAAGCAGTTTCCTTCCTGTCACGGTTTACGGTTTACGGTTCACGTCTCTTCAGTACCCTTCCGTGTGGCGGCGCAGCCACTCGTCGATCTCTTCGTCGGTCGGGTCGCGGTTCAGCTCGTCGCGCAGGCGGCGCGCGGCCGTCTCGCGCTCGTCGCGCGCGGCGTCCGCGAGCGTGTCGCCGCCGTTAGTTTCGGGCGAGTCACCCACTGCTTTCTCCCTCCTCGCGTCTGCTCGGTTTGAGGCCGATGGTAGGCCCTCGGCGGACGCGGTGGCAAGCTCAGCCGCGTTCGGCGAAGCGGTAGCGCAGAAGCTCCCGCGCGCGGACGGCCGCGAAGCCGACCGCCGCGAGGCAGCAGACGCCGCCGAGCACGACCGAGAAGGACGCGCCCGCCGCCGCCGCGACCAGCCCCGCCTCAAGCTCCCCGAGCTGCGGCCCGCCCATGAAGAAGATCATGTTCACAGAGGTCATGCGGCCCCGCAGTCGGTCGGGCGTGATGAGCTGCCGGATGGTCTGGCGGATGACCGTGCTCACCGTGTCGGCCGCGCCCGTCAGCGCGAGCATGACGAGCGAGACCCAATAGGTGCGCGACATTCCGAAGGCCACGGTCGCCGCGCCGTAGACGGCGACCGAGACGAGCACGGCGAGGCCCGGCCGCTGCCACTCCGAGCCGCGGCGCGCGAGCAGGAGCCCCATCAAGACCGCGCCGAACGCCGAGGCCGCCGCGAGCATGCCGTAGCCGTGCTCGCCCACGTCCAGCACGTCGCGCGCGAAGATGGGCAGCAGCGCCGTCGCCGACGCGAAGAAGGTCGCCACGAAGTCCAGAGACATCGTCTGCACCATGATCGGCGTCCGCCAGACGAACCTCAACCCCTCCTTCAGAGATTCGAGGCTCACGCGCGCAAGCTCCTCCGCCTTCCCCTTCCCCGGCGCGCGCATCAGGAGCACGGCCGCGATGACCGCGAGGAACGAGACGGCGTTGAAGGCGTAGACGGCCGCCGGCCCGTAGCGCGCCAGCACCACGCCGCCGAGCACCGGCCCCGCCACCAGCGCGATCTGGAAGGAGACGAAGCCGAGGCTCACCGCGTTCGGGAAGTCGCGCGCGGGGACGAGCGCCGGGAGCAGTGCTTGGCGCGCAGGGTTGTCGAAGGCGATGGCGGCCGAGGAGAGCGCCGTCAGCAGGTAGACGGGCCAGACCTGCTGGAGCCCCGCCGCGGTGACGGCGGCGAGCACAGCGGCGCAGGCGAGCATGACGGTCTGCGTGACGAGGATGAGCCGCTTGCGGTCTACGGCGTCGGCGACGACCCCGCCGACAAGCGAGCAGAGGACGATGGGCAGCACGCGCACCAGCCCGACGAGGCCGAGCGCCGCGGCCGCCTGTTTCTCGCCGTAGGGGCGCATCAGGAGGTAGACGTGCCAGTTGATCGTCACGAGCTGCATCTGCGAACCAGTGACGGAGAAGAACTGGCCCGCCCAGAGCAGTCGAAAGTCCCTGTGACGCAGCGCCGCGAAGGCGGTGCGACGCCCGGCCGTTTCCGCCTCTCGTGTGGACGCGGGCGTCGGGTTGTCGGGTGCGGACAAGCGAAAGATGGCCCCTCGAATAGATGTCGAAAATGAGTTCGGCAATAGAGTATCAGGGACTTCTGTTCCGAAGAAATTCCGCCGGTCTCGACGGTCTGTCGCGCCCCGCGGCAGCGCCAACAATCATCAAATTCCCCCGAAAAACGCCGACCTGCTGACGCGCCGGCGAGCCCGCCGGCTGCAACTCGCGGGGGGCTCGCTTCATCTAAGTTCGTGAATAAATAACTGTCATGAAAAGGGGTGAGACAAAGATGAAAGCAGTGTTGAATAGGGTCATCGCGCTCGTCGCGGCGTTGGTCGTGACGGTGTCGGTCGCGGCGGCGGCCCCGGCCGACCAGATGGCGGAGCGCGCCGCCTTCGAGCAGTTGGCGAAGAAGGTGCGCAAGGAGCTTGTGACGCTCCCGTGGTACGGCGTCTTCGACAACCTTGAGTACCAGATCGACGGCTCGACCGTGACGCTCTCGGGTCAGGTCGTGCGGCCTTCGACGCGCAAGGACGCCGAGCGCCGCGTGCGCAAGCTGGCGGGCGTCGAGCGCGTGGTCAACAACATCGAGGTGCTCCCGCTCTCGGGCTTCGACGACTCGATCCGCGTGAGCACGTACCGCGCGCTCTTCGGCTGGAACAGCCCGCTCTTCCGCTACGGGCGCGGGGTGAACCCTTCGATCCACATCGTCGTCAACGGCGGCCACGTGACGCTCGAAGGCGTCGTCTCCAGCGAGGGCGACCGGCGGCTGGCCTACATCAGGGCCAACTCCGTCCCCGGCGTCTTCTCCGTGACGAACAACCTCCGCAACGAGAACGAGCGCGCGCGCTAAGGCTCGGCGGAGTAAATCAAAAAGGGCGGGCAGTCGTTCAACGGCTGCCCGCCCTTTTCATTAAGCCCGGCGACGGAACGCCGCTCTGGAGCGGGTTCCTTATCCCTTTACCTTCCGTTTAGAGGCGGGCTATGCCCGCCGGCCCGAGTTCCGATGTAAGCCTGGACGGCGGGCATAGCCCGCCTCTAAACGGCCGCCGGTAAACTTATACCGACTTGCAAATGGGAATAAGGCTGCTCAGTGCCGGGAGCGCGGGCATCCCTGCCCGCCAAAGCGTGCGAAAGCACGCTTAGCCGTGAGGCGTCATGTCTCAACGTTAAGGTGTAAAGTCTCACGGCCTTCGCGCTGCGCGCTCATGGCGGGCAGGGATGCCCGCGCTCCCAGCGAGAAGCAGCCTTATCCCGTTTTGCAAGGCGGTGTCAGCGACGCCTGAGACGGCCGACCCGTTCAGGCGTCGCTGACGCGACGCGGCGTCGTTTTGTCCGACCCGAACCCGGCCTTTCAAGGCCGGGCTAAACTCGGGCGTCGCTGACGCGACGCGGCGTTTCTACTCGACTATCACGCGGTCGCTCTGGCCGCGGCCGAAGGTCTCGGGGGCGTACATCTCTTCGGCCTTGGCGGGGGGGACGACGAAGGAGCCGGGCGTCGTCGCGCGCGCGGTGTAGGAGTAGGTGTAGACGCCCTCCCACATCAGGGAGGTGAACGCCTCGGCGCGGTCGTCGCGCAGGTTCTGGTGCTCGAACCAGGTGCGACGCCACCACCACATGCCGAACTGCGGCTGCTCCTCCTGTGCCTGCGGGATCGTCCCCGTGACGGCGAGCGCCGGGTTGAGGGCTTCGAGCCCCGCGGGCAGAGGGTCTACGAGCGCGACGTGGTAGCGGCGCGTGGGCGCGGCCAACGTCAGCTTCACGCGCACGGTCGAGCCCGCCTTGATGCGCCACGTCCCGTCGGCGTCGCGCCGCACGTCCGAGGCGTCGCCCGTCGGCTCGTAGGCGCGCTCGACCGTAAAGCCGTAGTCGGCCGCCGCGAGTTTCAGGCTCGAAGGCGCGTAGCTCATCCCGACGCGGTAGTAGAGGCGGCCCGCCCCCTCCTTCTGCAAGACGAGGTTCTGAGCCCCGCTCCCCTTCTCCGCGAGGTAGCGCATCGGCACGTCGAACTGCTGCCGGTCGGTCGAGCGCCCGCGGAACTGCTGCTCGCCCGCGTACGCGTCGCCGAGCCACGCGCGCGCGACGAAGTCGGGCGTCGCCTTCTCGTAGGTGCGGAAGTAGCGGTCGAGCGCGAGCAGGACGAAGGCGTTCTCCTGCGTGTTCTCCCAGCGCCCCTGCTTGCGGTGCGCGAGCAGGCCGCGCGCGACCTTCGCGATGAGGTCGCTCTCGGGCTGGTCGCCGATGAGCGCTTCGAGGATGACGCCATCCGCACGCCGGTCGGAGTGCAGCAGGAGGTACGCGTCGTCCGAGTAGCTGGTCGTGAAGTGCGCCGTCCCGGCGGTCTCCTCCGCGCGGTTGTCGAGCAGGCGTCGTATCGCCGCGACCTCGGCGGTCGAAGCCCTGTCGCCCGAGAGCACGGTCAGGAGCCAGCCGACCGCTTCGAGCTGAAACTTCTCAAGCCCGTTCTCCGCGATGAGGCGTCGCGCGCGCGCCGCGTCGCGGTCGCCCGTGAGTGCGCGCGTGTAGAGCGCGTAGGCGATGAGCGAGTTGCGCGCGTCGCGGCCGTAGCGGCGGGGGATGCGCGACTCGACGTTGCGCAGGTAGTCCCGCAACTTGTCGAGCATCGGCTGCGGCACGTCGTAGCCCTTCGACTTCGCCCGCGCCAGAGAGTGCGCGACGTGGATGCTGACGTAAGGCCACGACTCTTCGCCGCGCCGCCAGAAGCCGAAGCCGCCGTCGTCGTTCTGCAACCCCTGAAGCCGCTTGAGGTCGCGTGCCACCGCCGCGTTCATCTCCTCCGGCTTGGGCAGCCCCTTCGCCTTGAAGGCCGTCAGCACGTCGCGCAGCGCGGCGATGGCGAGCACGCGCGAAGCGAGCTGCTCGGAGCACTCGAAGGGGTAAGCGACGAGGTAGAGCACCGCGTCCGTCAACGCCTGCAACTGCGTCGAAGAGGTCTGGACTTCGAGCCCGCCGAACTGCCTGAACACGTCCGGCGGGGCCTTGACCGGCTGGACTATCGCCCCGCCCTGGTCGAGCTCGCCGTAGGTGGCGAACGCCTCGGTCGTGGCCGGAGTCCAGACGGGCAGCTCGAACTGCGAGGCGTCCGCGAAGCGGCCCGAGACCGCGCCGACCTGGAAGCGCGCCGTGCCCGCCGCGTTGGCCGCCACGGGGAAGCGCACTTCGACGCGGTCGTTCGCAGGGATAGTCACCCGCCGGCCCTGACCGTCGGTCAGCTCGGCGTTGGCGGCGCGGACGGCTACTTCAACCTGCGCCGGCGCGTCGGTCTGGTTCTGCAAGACGACGGGCAGCTCGAAGCGGTCGCCGAAGTTGAGGAAGCGCGGCGCGGACGGTCGCACCATCAGGGGCTGGCGCGCCGTGATGTTCGACTCGCCCGAGCCGAACTGCTTGCCGCCCGCGACCGAGACGGCCATCACGCGGTAGCGCGTTAGGTTGTCGGGCACCTTCACCTTCACCTCCGCGCGCCCTTCGGCGTCGGTCGGCACCGACGGGGCGAAGACGGCGAGCGCGTTGAAGTTCTCGCGCAGGCGAATCGCCTGCTGCTCCTCGACCCCATCGGCCTTGTCCTTGCCGAACTCCGCACTCCTGCGCGCGACCCTCGCGTTCACGGGCCGCGTCGAAGGGGCGGGCGGCGGGGGCGGCGCTTCCGCGGTGACTGAGACGGTCTCGGCCGTCTGGGCCACGCCGCCGACTGCGTCCAACTGTCCCACCTGCAACTGGCCGGGGTCTGCGAGCTGCACCTCCCTGCGCAGGTGGTAGTCGTTCACGTCCGCGCCGCGCTGCGCGTAGAAGACCGCGAGCGGGTCTTCGAGCTTGTAGCCCGTCAGCGCCAGCACCGACTCGTCAACGACGACGACGGCCAGCTCGCCGCCCTGCACGGGCCGGCCCGCGGCGTCCCTCACCTCGACGGCGACGGTCGTCTCGCCGCCCGGCTCCAGAGCCTTGTCGCGCGGAGTCGCCGTCACCTGTAGCTTGCGCACGAGCGGCGGCACCGAGAGGCTGACCGAGCCCGAGGCGAAGGCCGGGCGTTTGGGCAGCTTCTCGTTAGCCTCGCCTTTCTCGTCTGTGCGCGGGGCCGCCCCGACCAGATCGACCTGCACGTAGACGTTCGGCGTGAAGACCTCCTCGACCGGCACGCGCAGCGTGTGCGAAGGCCCGTCCATGCGGAAGCGCTCGGTGCGGACGAGCCCCGAGCGCCGCAGCGTCATGATGCCTTCGGCCGGCGTGAAGGGCGACTGCACGAGTATCTCGGCCGTCTCGCCCGCGCGGTACTCCTTGCGGTCGGGGATCAGCTCGACCGATTCCTGCGACACCTCGCGCCGCGGGGGCTGCTTGCCGCCCGCGACCCACAGCGTCAGCTCGCTCTCGTTCGGCCGCTCGCGGTCGTCGTAGACGCGCGCCGTCACGCGGTAGACGCCCCCCTGCTTCGGGCGGAAGGTGCAGCGGACGGCCTCGTTAGACGACTTAACCGTGCACTCCTCGGGCGTCTTCGACTCGACCTGCTGCCACTGCCCCTTCACCTGCTTCCATTCCATCAGCGCGGCGCGCATCCGCACCTCACGGTTGGGCACGAGCTTGCCGTCGAGGTCTGTGACGATGGAGCCCACGACGAGCGCCTCGCCCTGCTGCACGAAGAGCCGCTCGCTGCGCAGCCCGACGTAGAGGTCTGAAGGGTGGACGAGCATCGTCGTGTTGGAAGTCCAAGCCTGGCGGTTCACGTCCGTCACCGTCGCCTCGGCCGAGACGCTCGAAGGCTGCGGCGGGTTCACCGAGTCGAAGTCGATGCGGAGCGTGTGCTTGCCCCCGGCGTCGGTCTTCCCCTTGAAGGTCTGCACGTTCTCGTTCGACGCGGAGGAGTGGGAGCCCCACCACGGAACCCAGCGGCCGAAGGTGTAGTCGCCGCGGTTGGGCGGCGTGTAGGTGGTCTGCGTGGCCGTGACGCGCCAGTTGACATCGGAGTCGGGCAGGCCGCCGCCCGCGTAGTAGCTCGCCTGCACGGTCGCCTGCGCGTGGCCGCCCACGAAGTGCGGCCCCTCGTCCGACTTCGCGCTGACCTCGAACTCGGGGCGGCGGAACTCCTGCACCTGCACCTGGTGGTAGTGCTCGCGCGCGCCGGGCGCGGCCGCCTCGCCACCCTCCGCGCGGAACTGGAGCGAAGCGCCGCCGAGGTTCATCGTCGGCGGCAGTTTGAACTTCGTGTCGAAGCCGCCGAGCGCGTTGACGCGCGCGCCGCCCTTCAGGATTTCGTTGCCGCGCGAGTCGCGCAGCGTGTAAGAGACGTTCTGCGCCGCGCCCGCGAGCGCGCCCACGTCGCCCGCCTTGCCCGACCCCACGCGCCGGAGCCAGCCCTTGACGCTCACCTCCTCGCCCGGCCGGTACATCTTCCGGTCGTCGAAGACGAACCAGCGCAGGAAGTCGGCGGGCTCGCGCCGCACCCACGACGTTGCGTTGTTCCACCAGTCGCTGTACTCGGGCAGGAAGGCCGTCTCGCCGCCGCGCCGCGCGACGAGCATCCCGCCCCCCTCGCCCGGCTTCTGCGCGAGGCCCAGACGCACGACGCCGTCGCGCCCCGTCGTCGCGCTCAAGCCCCCCGGCGTCAGAGTCATCTCGACGCCTTCGAGCGGGCGGCCGTCGGCGAGCGCCGTGGCCCAGCCGACCAAATCCTGGTTGTCGGCGAAGGCGTCGAGCCCGATGGTCGTCACCTGCACCCAAGAGCGCATCGCCGCGCCCCCGCGCTGGCGTCGGTTCTGCGGCTCCGCGAAGACCGTCGGCTCGACCACGACGAAGACGTTGCCCCGCCCCTCCTTGAGCGCGGGCGAGAGGTCGAGCCGCGTCTCGGTCGTCTCGTCCGGCTGCGACTTGACGGGCACGCTCTTCGAGAAGACGAGCCGGCCCGGCGGCCCCTGTGGCTTCTGCTGCTTCTCGTCGTAGTAGCCCGCGACAGTGCGCATGTGCGCGACGTACGCGCCCCAGTCTTCGGGCGCGACCTCGTAGAGGCTCACCTTGAGCGCGGGCTGGTTGACGCTGAAGACCGAGAGGTTCGGCCCGCCCGCCGGGTCGAGCACGACGAACGGGCCGCCCGTGTTGAAGAGCGCGGGCGGCGCCGCCCCGACGTTGAAGGTGAAGACGGCGGGCTCGCCCAGCGTCTGCCCGAACTCGTCGCGCAGGGACGGGGCGAGGGTCACCCTGTAGGTCGTGCGGCCGCGCTTCTGGCCGTTGACGTAGAGCCGGTTCCCGTAGGCGGCGATGTTGAGGCCGGGCACCTCCGGCTCGACCTTCACCTGCGCCGGGTCGAAGGCTTCGCGGTCGAGGTTGTTGCTGAAGGTGAAGAACCACTGGTCGTACGGCGAGCAGGTCTTCTGCCACCCGCAGCGGTGCTCCGTCACGCGCAGAGGGCCGTAGGTGCTGAACGCGAAGCTCTGCGCGGAGGTCGTCGTGCGCGGCCCCTCGGCCGAAGGCGTGCCCGCGCCGACCGTCACCGTGACTGCCGTGTTCGGCGGCAACGCGCTCACCGCGCGCAGGGCGACCCACCGCCCCTGCACGGCCGACGCCGCGAGACGCTTCACGTTCTCGTCCCTGTTGATCTCATCTTCGGTCGCCAGTCTGACCGCTACGGCCGCGCCCCCGGCCGGCTGCAACTTCAGGCCCCGCAGCACTGCCGCGGGCTCGACCCTCTGGTCGAACTCGACGAAGACGACCCCGTCGCGCCGCGCCGAGACGTTCTCCGGGTACTTCCCCACGAGCTTCGGCGCGGGCGTGGCGAACTTCCACGTCGCGGGCGCTAATCCGGCGCGCCCCGGCACGGTCACCGTGTACTCGGTCGCCATCGGCAGCCGCCCGCCCTCGGGGTCGAAGATGAGCGTCTTCGTCCCCAGCCAGCGCCAGCGCCCCGCCGCCTGCGGGCTCAACTGCGCCGGGACGTTGCGCGCCGCCTCGTCCTGCGACGTGACCGCCACCAAGGGGCGCGAGAAGGTCAGAGAGACCTGCGGCGCTAAGGGCACCTCGCCCTCCGGCGAGCGGCGCAAGACCTTCGCGTCGCCCGCGGCCACGTCCGGCGAGTCGCGCGGCTCCGGCGCGGGGAAAGGCTTCAACACGGTCGCGCCCGCGCGCGGGGCGGGCAGAGATCTCTCGCGCAGCGCGAACTCCTGACGGTCTGACTCGTCCGTCTTGATCTCCGGCAGGCGCGCGAGCACGCGCGCCGTCTCCGACTCGGAGAGCTTCTCGGCCTGCGCCGCGGGCGGGCGCGCCGCGGGCCTCTCGGCCGCCTCGGCCCCCTCGCTCAGGCGGAAGCGCAGCCCCTTCCTCTCGGCCGCGCCAGGCTCCTGGCCCGGCTCGTACGCTCCGACGCTCGTCTCGGTCATGGCGCTCTCGTTCGCCCGCGCGGCGAGCGGGGCGAAGGGGTTGAGAAGTAGTTGGAAGAGCAGGATCAGTGCGGGAATATTTTTCAGGCGCATCATTTTACGGCCTCGCGGCCCTCTCGAAAATTTAAATGCCTCCGGGGCGGGAAGAGCGGACTTGCCCCCACGGAGGAACGTCCGGCTTCGACTCTACTTGCGGTCGTCTCGGTGCGTGCGGAGCGGGAAACTTTTAAGACTCATCACGTCTGGGGTGAACATACCATCTGACACAGACTCCCGCCAAAAGCTCGTCCGCCCGACGCCCCGCAGAAAAGAAGGCCCAGAGTCCGACGTCGGACTCTGGGCCTTCGCGTCGCGCCGGGCGGCGGCCGTTCAGAGGGGCAGGCCGTCCGGCTCCGGGTCGTGCTTCCTGTTGGCCGAGCTGGCCTCGTAGGCGAACCTCCGCGCGCGCATCACGTTGCCGAGCGGGCGGTGCTCCTCGATTGCGTGCCAGGGGGTGAAGGAGAGTCGGTTCACCTTCTCGCCCAACCCGCCGTCGAGTTCGCCGCGGGCGATGCGCAGCCGCGCGACCTTCACGAACGGCGTCACCTCCGGCTCCCAGCGGACGGACGTGTCCTCGATGGGCGTGAGCTTGTCGTCCACGAAGAACTGCACGACGAAGTCGAACAAGAGGTCGCCCTTCGACAAACGCCCGGCCAACTCCTCGCGTAAGAAGTCGGGACGGCCTCGCGGGCGGCGCCGCGGCGGCGGCTCGGTGCCCTCCGCGGGGCGCACGGTGAACTTGACCGCGTACGGCCCGAGCTTGATGGGGGCCGTCCCTTCGTAAACCTCGGTCGCCACGCTGCGCACCTTCGGCAGGATGACGGTGCGCAGCAGCGCCCACAGGATGCGCCGCGCCTCCCTGAAGCCGACGGCGCGCGCGAGCCTGTAGGGCATCCGCAGCATCCCGTCCTCCCCGGCCTTGACGAAGGCGATGAACTGCCGGACGTGGTTCACAGTCGAGGTGACCGAATGGCTCGTGGCGAGGAAGTCCTGCGTCCGCGCGTCCTCCTGCCCGCGCAGCAGCTTCTTCCCGGGCACGCCGAGCAGCTTGATCCCGATGCCGCGCGGCTCGGGCTTCCGGTCTGACTGGAGGGTGGGCGTGCCGTTGGAGAACCTGACGACGGCCTTGAAGACCCGCGGCTCGGCGAAGACCCCGAAGCGCGCGTGGGTGGGGAGGTCGGGCAGGACCTCGAAGTCGGCCAACAGCCCCGCGTGCGGCTTCGCGTGGAACCCGCGGAGCAGCCCCCCTCGCGTCCGCTCCGCGACCCCCGGGTCGTCTCGCAAAAGTTTCTCCTGCTGCCCCCTGATGTAGTCCGCGAATTCTCTGAACAGGTCATCCTCGCCGGGCTCACACTCTTCTCTCCAATCCGTTCTGGGCGGCCGCGGCCCTTGCGCCGGGTTCGCGGCGGGTTCGGTGTTAGTCATGAGGGTCTCCTCCCCGATTCCGGCGTGACGCGCCTCCCCCCTCAGGCGGAGCCCGACGCCGGCCGCCGGCCCTTCGCAGTCCAGTCGTACTCCATGTAGCGGGCCGTCTCTTCGGCCTGCGCCTCACCTAATAAACGCCCCACCGCGTGGAGAGACATGTCAATCCCGGCCGAGATGCCCGCCGAGAGGATGACCCTCCCGTTGTCCACCACCCTCTCGGATTCGAGCACCGACGTGTTCGGGGCGACCTCCCGGAGCAGCCCGAAGGCCCCGTGGTGCGTCGTCGCCGAAAGCCCTTCGAGCAGCCCGGCCTTCGCCAGCAGCAGCGCCCCCGTGCAGACCGAGAGCAGCAGCTCGACCTCTTTAGCCTGCTCGGCTATCCAACCCGTCAGTGCCCCGTTGTGCATCTCGCGCCGCGTGCCGTAGCCGCCCGGCACGAGCAGCACTTCGGGTCGCGGGCAGTCGGCAAACGTGTACGCCGGGTTGACGCTCAGGTTGTTGCGCGCGAGCACGGGGCCGGCCTTCTGCGCGACCGTGTAGACGTTGAACGGTTCGAGCCCGCTCCGCCGCCCCGCGACCGAGAAGACCTCGAACGGCCCGCAGAAGTCGAGCACCTCGACCTCGTCGAAGATGAGTATGGCGACGTTCTTCATCCGCCTCCCCTTTCGAGTCTTAAAAAGGTTCTACGCCGGAAGCCTTCCCCGACGTTGCTTCCACGTAGACGCTTGATTCCGCCGTCGAGCGGCTTCTAAAAAAGGCTTGGCAGCAGACGACGAAGTCGTCCGCCGTCGGCTTCTTGATAGCCAGAATCTGCCAACGCTCTGCTTCGCGGAACGCCGCCAGAATGCGGAAACCCTTCGACAGATTCACACTCGCCGACGCCACCGCCGGGCCGACGAGGGGGTGGGCCTCCAGCCCCTGTTTGCCGCGCCCGGGACTCGCGAGAAAGAGGCTCTTCCTAACGAAGGGCTCTTCCAGCATGCGCCGGACTTCCCACTCGACTCCCGGCGAGTCGTCGGCGATGATGACGATACTATGCGCGCCCGTCGCGATCTCTTCGACCACGTCCTGCCATTCGTCATCCGAAACGTAGCGTCGCGACGCGCCGTAGGGGAGGTTCTTCTCGCCGCGTTTGCCGAGCGCGACGACGGGCGCCAGATTACTGAATCGCTCGACGAGGGCATGATCCAGGCGGCGCGGGTTGGGCTCGGCCAGCCAGTAGGTGACGTAAAACGGCGGCCGCGGCAGAGTGACCTGATCGTCCGCGAAAGACCTTAAGAAGAGAATCGGCGGCCTCGGGTCGGCGGCGACAGTCTGCTCGAACGAGTAACGTGACAGCCAACGCGCGCTCCGTTTCAGGGCCATGGCCCCCTGAGTTATGAGGAACGCCGCCGTCAGCATGATGCCGCAGAAAGCAATGACGTAACCGGCTATTAGGGAAAAACCCTCGAACGAGCCGACGCGGCTCCTGTCGAAAAAGAAGTAATACACAGTGAGGAAGAACATCGTGAGGTTGAAGAGGGCGACGCCCAGCATGAAAAACAGAACGTATATAGAAAGACCCTGCACCATCATCGCGGCGGTGCGGAGCACCGTCGCCGCTACGGCACTGAAGGAGCGCCGCGTGCCGCGTCTATGGTTCGACAGACTTCCAAAGAAATGTTGCGCGACAGACCGCCCGGGCCAGCGTTGCGTGATGACCGCCCGCTCTTCTCGGTGAAGGAGCCCGATCCGCACGGTGTGCCGCCAGAAGAAAATGAAAGTCGCAAGTGTGAGGGCGACTGAAAGCGTCACGCCGAATTCACTCTTCTTGGATGCTGCAAGAATCCAGAGCTGTGTAGACGACACCCGAAATAGATACATGAATAGCGCCGACAAAAGTAGACTGACGACGGACACGAGGCATCCGGCCGAGTAAAAGAACCAATCCAACATCCTCCATAAGGCAAGTACCAGGAGGGTTACGGCACCCGACGTGAAGAATGAGACGAGGAGTGCGCGCAAGCTGCCGGCGCGGAGAGACTGCGCCATCAGCATGACTCCCACAGGGACGATGAGCCCTACCAGCGGCCACAAGAGCGCGGCCGCAATCAATGCGGAAAGCGCCTCCGAAGAGCGAAACGCATACCGCATGCGCAGAAGACTGTGTTTGTCGTCCCGAGACAGTGTGAACATTGGCGCGCCTGCGATTGACCCCGACGCTCGGTTTTTCGTGGTGCGGAAACGTCTAACGTCGGTACGGCAGTTTACTGTATACGAATAAAAATCGGCTCCGGACCTTTTATTGGCCCGGAGCCGATTTTTTACCCTTGATACTGCCTACCCTCTTACTTTACTCCTTCTTAAGTATCCCCGGAGATACAAAAGTGAAAAGCCCCTACTTACACTTCGAGTAGCCGCAGTCGCGGCAGAAGTCGCAGCCCGAGGCGTGCTCAAGCTGGCCGTGGCACTCGGGGCACTCGCCGATGAGCGAGTAGTTGCGGCTCGTCTCGACGCTGTCGGGGACGCCGACCTGTATCTTCGGCTGCGCCTGGGCCGCCTGCTGGTAGGCGAACTGGCGCGCCGAGTCGGGCTGGCTCTGGAGCCTGCGGCTGGTGAGCATGATGCACTCGGCGACGGCCTGTTCGGGGCTCGTCAGCAGACGCTCGTTGAACCAGACCGAGTGCGTGCCCGTCACCTTGTTGAGCGAGCGCGCCACCTCGCGCGCGTCGAAGCCGCCGCGCAGCATCTTCGAGGCGAGCAGCCCCACGCCGCCCGAGATGGGGCCGGTGGCAAAGACTTCGAGGATGTCCACGCCGTCGTGGTTGACCGTGACGTAGAGGTTCTGCCCGTCGAACGGAATCTGCCACGTCGCGCCGACCAGTTCGCGCGGCCGCTCGATGCGCACCACGTCGCCGGACTCAGTCCTGCGCACCGCGGGCGCGGGCGCGGCGGGCACGACCGAAGCGGCCGGGGCCTCCGCCTTCGCGACGGCCGGCGCGGGCTCGGCCGCCGCCTCGGTCTTCGCGGCCTCCGTCACGACGGCCGGGTCGCAGGCGACCTCGCTCGGCGTCTCCGCGGAGCCCTTCACGGCCGAGAGCACCTGCGAGTCGCGGCTGCCGTCGCGGTAGTAGCTGACGGCCTTGCAGCCCAGCTCGCGCGCGAGGCGGTAGAGGCGGTCAACCGATTCGAGCGTGTCGTCGCGCGAGCCGTTGCAGGTCTTCGACACGCCGTTGTCCACGTTGCGCTGCGCGGCGGCCAGCACGTAGACGTGCTGCTCGGCCGTGATCGACATCGCCGAGATGAAGTAGTCGGGCAGCTCCGCCTCGTGCGCGCAGACGTGCTCGGCCGCGGCGTCGATGGACGCCTGGTCGGTCTGGTCAACCGTCATGCCGAGCGCCTCGGCCGCGAGCGTGTGGACGTAGGTGCGCTTCCCCAACGTGTCCTGGCGGACGTAGGCCCACGAGAAGTTCGGCTCGACGCCCGAGGATGTCTCCGCGACGAGCGAGATGGTTCCCGTCGGCGCAATCGTCGTCGTCTCGTAGTTGCGCGGCGTGACCTCCATCTCCTCGGGGATGCCGATCTCCTCGCGGAGGAACTTGTCGTAGGCGGCCTTGTTCGGCTTGTACTCGGGGAAGACGCCCTTCTCCGCGCCGAGGCGGCAGCTTTCAATCCACGCCTCGCGCCGCACGAAGCCCATCGCCTCGTCCATCAGGTCAATCGAGGTGTTCGAGCCGTACTTGATCTTCAACTGCAAGCACAGGTCGGCGAAGCCCATGATGCCTAAGCCCACGGGGCGCGTGCGCTTCACCACGTCGTCAATCTCCGGGAGCGGCCACGCGCACGTGTCGATGACGTTGTCGAGGAAGCGGACGCACCAGTGGACGGTGTCGGCGAGCCTGTCCCAGTCGAGCCGCGTCTCGGGGTCGTAGAACTTGGCGAGGTCAATCGAGCCGAGGTTGCAAGAGTTGTTGAAGTGCAGGGCCTGCTCCGCGCACGGGTTCGTCGCGTAGATGGGGCCCATCGACTCCATCATGTGGTTGTTGCGGTTGACCTCGTCGATGAAGATGACGCCCGGCTCCGCGTAGCGGTGCGCGCTCGCGACGATGCGGTTCCACACGTCCGGCGCGTAGACCATGCCCGGGGCGGGCGGCTCCTCGCGCGTGCACCTGTCGAGCAGGCCAGACTCCTTCGCCTCTAAGAACGCAGCGCGGTCGCGGAACGTCACCGTCTCGCCGTCGGCCTGACGGTAGACGGCGTAGGGGCCTTCCTGCACCGCGTCGTAGACGGCCTCGTCCCACGGCTCGCCGTCGAAGGAGAGCTGATACCACTGCTTGCCGTCCACCGCCTCGAAGAACTTGTCGGTCACCGTCACCGAGATGTTGAAGTTCGTCAGGCTATGCTGGTCGTTCTTCGCGTGGATGAAGCGGAGCACGTCCGGGTGATCGACGCGCATGATGCCCATGTTCGCGCCGCGGCGGACGCCCCCCTGCTTCACCGTGTCGGTCGTCGTGTTGAAGATGTTCATGAACGACACGGGGCCGGAGGCCACGCCGTGCGTCGAGCGCACCATCGCGCCCGCGGGGCGCAGCTTCTCGAAGGTGAAGCCCGTGCCGCCGCCCGTCTGGTGGATGATGGCGGCGTCGGTCGCCGTCTTCATGATGCCGGCGATGGAGTCGGGAACGTCGAGGACGAAGCAGGCGGCGAGCTGCCCCGAGGGCTTGCCCGCGTTGACGAGGCACGGCGTGTTCGGCACGAACTCGCGGCGGAGCATGATGCCGGCCATCGTCTGGTAGAACTCGTCGCGGCGGACGAGGTCCGACTCGGCCTGCGAGACGTGGCCGACGACGCGGCGGACGATGTCGGGCCACTCCTCGATGGCGTTGCCCTGCGGGTCCTTCAAACTGTAGCGCTTGGCGATGACGCGGCGGGCGTTCAGGCCGATTACTTCGGCGGCGGCGGGCGCGGCGCCCGTGATCTCAAAAGCGGAGGGGCTCCCCTGCGGTGCGTTCGGCTCGATAACGGTGCTCATCTCTTCTCTTCTTGCCTTTCCCGCGCTCGTGGGGGGCGCGAGGCACGTTCTTCTCCAGCGGTCGAAAAAATTGCGGCGCTCACTGCGCGCCGTCTCTCATAGTGGCTCGGGTACTTCGCGGATGGTCTGGCCGGGAGGCGAAAAGGTTCCCGTGCCGTGGGACATGAACGCCCCCTCCGGCACAACGGAACCGGCTCGTTCCAAACGGCGCGAAGAATACACCCGGCGAAATTGCTTGTCAAGAGTATAGCACAATATATTGGGTATGTCTTTTTGACTGCTCACAATAGAGCGGGGTCTTTGAGGTTTTACGTGAGGGTGCGGTCGGGTACTTTTCGGCCGTAAATCTGGGCTTTCCGGGGGCCGCCGGGCGGAGCGCCCGCGGGCAGCGCGCCACACTATCTTGTGCCCTCCGCGGCGGCGGGCGGAGGCAGTACGGGGGGGCCGCTTTTCATCTAAGGCACTCGGGGATTTTTCGACCGCGGAACAAAAGTAAGCCATGACTCTCAAAGAGACGCAGAACGGCCACAGGGACACGCTCGTGCGGGCGACCGCCGCCGACGGGCTCATCCGCTGCATGTCGGCCGTGACGACAAACACGGTGGCCGAGGCCGCGCGCAGGCACGGGACGACGGGCACGGTGACGGCGGCGCTCGGGCGGACGCTGACGGGCGCGCTGCTCCTGGGCGCGGGCCAGAAGGAGTTCGACCGCCTGACCGTGCAGGTCGATTGCGACGGCCCCGTCCGCGGCATCACCGCCGAGACGAACGCCGCGGGGCAGGTGCGCGGCTACGTGAAAGAGCCCCTGGCCGACGCCCCGCTCAACGCCCAGGGCAAGTTCAACGTGAGCGCCGTCGTGGGCGGCGGCATGTTCTACGTCACGTATGAGTCGGGCTTTGATATAGGGCTCTACCGCGAGCCGTACCGCGGGGCCGTCCCCATCGTCTCGGGCGAGATCGGCGAGGACTTCGCGTACTACCTGGCGAAGTCCGAGCAGATACCCTCGGCCGTGATGCTCGGGGTGCTCGTGCGCGCGCGCGAGTCGGGCGAGACGTTCGTCGAGGCGGCGGGCGGGTTGATGATTCAGGTGATGCCGGGCGCGGACGAGAAGGTCGTGGCGGCCATCGAATCGACCGTGAGCCGGACGCCGCACACGACGGCCCTCATCCGCGGGGGCGCGCGGCCGCTCGACCTGCTGCGGGCGTCGCTCGGCGACGTTCCCTTCGAGGTGCTTGAGGAGCGCGAGGTCGGCTTCAACTGCACCTGCTCTTACGAGCGCGCGGCCTCGCTCGTCTCTTCGATTGACGGCGCGGAGCTGGAGTCGATGCTGCGCGAAGACAAGGGCGCTTCGCTCACCTGCCACTTCTGCAACGAGACCTACCGCATCGACGAGCCCTCGTTGGCCGCGATGGTCGAGAAGAGTAAGAACGGGCGCGGCTGATTGGCCCGAACCTGGTTGATGAAATTGATGCGGTAGAAACGAAAGAGGCCGGACGCGATGTCCGGCCTCTTCGTTTTATAAGAAGTTCTCTTCTCTACTTCGCCGAAGTAGTCCCCGAAGACGGGAGCAGGTCGAAGTTGCCGATCTCGCGGTTGTGGCTGTCGAGGACGCCCATCACGTCGGAGGTCTCTTCGAGCATCTGCTTGGTCATCGCGATGGAGTCGGAGAGCTGCTCGAAGTCGAGCGAGGAGACGCGCTCCGGGGTGGGGAGCGTGACGACCTGGTCGTTGACGAGGCCGAAGAAGTTCTCGATCGACTGGAGCTGCCCCTCGACGAGCTTGACCGAACGTTCGAGTTCGGAGAACTGCGCGAGGCGGCGCTTGAGTATCTCGACGTTGGCCTGCTGGATGCGCCTGGCGCGGTCGTCGGGCGCGCCCTCGACGGCGCGCTCGGCCTGCGTGAGCTGGTTCTGGACGGCCTGCCGGTTGATGGAGCGCAGGTGGTGCTTGCGCCGCCGGTACACGTCTAAGAGGTCAACGAAGTCCTCCCAGCGCTGCTCAAGGCTGCGGATGTTCGTGGGCAGGTCTTTCGCGCCGGTGAACTTGACGTAGTTGTCGAAGATCTTGTTCTTGAGCCACTTCAGGTAGAGCACCGCCTCGCGCTCGCGCGGGTCGAAGCTCTCGATGAGGCGGTCGCGCTGCTTGCTGCGCAGCTCGGCCAGCCGCTTGCGGTTGCGGCCGTCCACCAGCCGCCGGTAGATGGAGCTGGCCGGCACGGTCGCGAGGTACGCGCCCTCGGCGACGAGCGCCGCGGCGAGCGGGATGGGCGACCAGGTGTAGGCCGCGGCCACGGCGAAGCCGGCCATGCCCCAGAAGTTGGCCGGCTCCATCAAAGCCTCTTTCAGGTATTCGAGACTGAGCTTCTTCTCCGCCATAAGATTACTTGCTTCCGACTCGGGCCGCGCGCGTTATAAATAATAGTTCAGGAGTTCGACTCGCCGCCGCCGGCCGGGAGCGCCGGGGCCTCCTTCTGCCCCTCGCCGAGGAGCCCCATCGAGCGCTTGTATTCGGCCAGCTTGTCCTGCAACTGCATGTCCATCGCCTCGCGCTCGATCTCCTGCATCTGCGTGTCCACGCTCGACGCGCCCAGTTGGAGCTTGGCCTCGGCGGTCGCCGCGCGGCGGTCGATCTTCTCGCGCATCTCCTCGAAGGTCGAGGCGTCGTCGCCTAGTTGGAACGACTGCATGGTCTGCGCGATCTGCTCCTGCATCTTGGCCTGCTTCGACTGGCTGACGAGGCGCGTGGCCTCGGCCGCCCTCTGTTCGAGCTGGAGCTTGTAGCTGTCGCGCAGTTTCAGCGCCTGCTGTGATGCCCGCGAGGCGTAGTCGAGTTGCTGGTTGGTGTGCGCGAGGTCTTTCTGCGCCTGCTGGAGCTGGCCGATGTAGGCGGTGGCGATGTCGTCGCGCCCGGCCTTGACGGACGCCTTGATCTTGCTGTCGAGGTCAACGACCGACTGTTCGAGGCGCTCCTTACTCTTGGCGAGCAGCCGCTCGTTGGCCATCACCTGCGCGACGTTGTTGTTCAGTTCCGGCATGCGGTCGCGCATGTCGCGGATGGTCTGCTGAAGGATTAGCTCGGGGTCTTCTGCCTTCTCGATGATGCCGCCGAACATCGCACGGAGCGTACGCTTGAACCTCGCCCAGACTCCCATCGTCTCCTCGCCCTCCGAATCCCCGCGGCCGCCGGCCCGCGAGGGGTGCTCGCAAATCTCTCGGCCCCGAACGTTTAAAGCCTCCGGCGGGCCGCGTGTATTGTACGTAACGCCGCGCCGCCGGGTTCACCTGCCCTCTTCTCGCCGGGAACCTCGCTCTCAGGCGCGAGTATAACAGGACTGCCGCGCCGCTCGCCAGAGCCGCGCAGTAGGCAGTAGGCAGACGGCAGTAGGCAGTAAGCCATCCGCGATTATGGAGATTTTTTCAGGCATAGGCCATCAACGTTAAGGGTCAATGTCCGAAAGCGACCCGAGCGCTCTTAACTGCCTACTGCCGTCTGCCTACTGCCTACTGCCGATGTCGCGTCGGTAATGGAGGCCGTCCCAGCGGACGCGGGAGGCGGAGTCGTAGCAGCGCGCGAGGGCGGAGTCCAGCGTCGCGCCGGTGGCGGTGACGCCGAGCACGCGGCCGCCGGCCGTGACGATTGAGCCGTCGTCCCCGAGCGCGGTGCCGGCGTGGAAGATTTGGACGCCTTCGACGCCCGCGGCCTCTTCGAGGCCCCCGATGCGCGCGCCCGTCTCGGGCCGTTCCGGGTAGCCGCGCGCGGCGAGGACGACGCAGGCCGAAGCCTCCTCGCTCCACTCCACGTTAACTTGCCCCAGACCGCCGCGCGCGACCGAGTCGAAGATGGGGTAGAGGTCTGAGCGCAGGCGGACGAGGATGGCCTGCGTCTCCGGGTCGCCGAAGCGCACGTTGTATTCAAGGACGCGCGGGCCTTCGCCCGTCAACATCAGCCCGACGAATAACACGCCGCGGAAGTTGAGCCCGTCGGCGCGCGCGCCTTCCAGCGTCGGCTCGACGATCTCGCCGACGCAGCGCGCGAGCGTCTCTGCGTCTAACACGTCCGGCGAGGTGACGGCGCCCATGCCGCCGGTGTTCGGGCCCGTGTCGCCCTCGCCGACGCGCTTGTGATCGCGCGCGGGCGGCATCAGTCTGTAGTCGCGCCCGTCCGTCCAGAGCAGCAGCGAAGCCTCGCGCCCGGCGAGCGCCTCTTCGATGACGACGCGCCCCGCGGCCTCGACGCCCGCGCGGCCGCCCTCCATCATCTCGACGACCGCGGCCGCGGCCTCCGCGCGGTTCTTCGCGACGACGACGCCCTTGCCCGCGGCCAGCCCGTCGGCCTTCACGACGACCGACGCGTCCGCCGCGCCGAACTCGCCGCCGCGCAGGACGCCGAGCGCCTCGGCCGCAGACTCCGCGACGCGGTGGCGCGCCGTGGGGATTCGGTGGCGCAGCATGAAGTCCTTGGCGAAAGCCTTGCTCGACTCAAGACGCGCGGCGGCGCGCGACGGGCCCGCGACGGCCAGGCGGCGGCGCTCGAACTCGTCCGCCAGCCCCGCGGCGAGCGGAGACTCGCCGCCCGGGATGGTCAGGTCAACGCCTTCGCGCTCTGCGAAGTCCGCGAGCGCCGGCACGTCTGTCGCGCCTATCGCGACGCACTCCGCGTCCGCGGCGATGCCTGCGTTTCCGGGCGCGCAGAAGACGCGCGGACGAGGGCCGGCGGCGGTGCGCGCGAGCGTCCGGCAGAGCGCGTGCTCGCGCCCGCCCGAGCCGATGACAAGCACGTTCATGTGCGGGGAAATCTCCGTTCGTTGCTTCTATTATTCTTGCGGAAAGCGCCCGGCGATGCTGTCACGGGCGGCGGGGGCTGTCAAGCCGCATGGTGAAACTTTCTCTTAGCTCTTGACACATATTCGTGATAACTGTACCGTGCTGAGTCACAGGCGGGCCGGGAGTGCCGGAATGTCTGATTTTCAGAGGCGCTTCCCCGTATCGAACGACTCCCTCGTTAAAGTCAGCCGCCCCGTTTGAAGGCTCTACGCACAGCAGCAGGCCCCTCGCAGCAGCCGTTGGTTTTGATCTTCCGCACGTACGCCCCGCACGCCGCGGCGGAGGTCTTTTCACAAGGATGGGCAACAATGTCACAGGTTCAAACTGCCGAGATTTCTCCGGCCGAAGGCAAAGGAGAATGGGTAGAGGTGGAGACTGAGTTCGCAGATCGTCCGATCCTCTGCGTCGATTGCGGCCAGGAGTTCACCTGGACGGCCGGCGAGCAGCTCTTCTTCCACGACAAGGGTCTGAAAAACGAGCCGAAGCGGTGCAAGCCCTGCAAGCAGGCGAAGAACGAGCGGCTGGCCGCCATCGCCGCCGCGCAGGCCACCGGCGTCCGCCAGCGCATCGAGGTCTCCGTGCTGTGCGCGCAGTGCGGACAGCAGACGACAGTCCCCTTCTACCCGTCGCAGGGCCGCCCCGTCTTCTGCCGCTCATGCTTCCTCGGCGGCCGCGACGGCGGCGGCGAAGACTAGCCGCCGCAGCAGTACGTAGACACTCCCCGCCCGCCCCCCAAACGGCAACGCCCCTCCCCGGTGCGCCCGCGACGGGGACAACTGTGCGCGTAAACGGAAAAGCCGTGAACCGTAAACCGTGAACCGTGACAAGAAGGACTTTCTTCCTCCTGTCACGGTTCACGGTTTACGGTTCACGGCTTTTCCTTGTCACGGTTCACGTTTTACGGTTTACGCGCTTTTTATCCTCCCACGTGGACGGCCGGGCGCTGCTCGGGGTCGTCTTCGACCTGGCGCAGGATCTCGCGCGTGACGGGCGCGGTGTCGCCCTCGCCGAAGGCGATGTAGCGGAGCAGGTACATCAAAGGGTTGCCCTCGCTCCACCCGAAGTAGACGTGCGGTATCTTGCCGGTCGTGTCGCGCAGGTAGAGCATGAAGGCGGCGATGGCGTTGGGCACCGCCGGGCTCGACGTGCGCAGGACGCGGAAGCCGTCGATGTCGCAGCCCGTCACCCTGAGTTCCCCGGCGAACTCCGAGGCGTCGCCCGGCGTGACTTCGAGGAAGAGGACGGGGTCGCGCGTGGGGATGTGGTTGTCCTGGCGCTTCTCGCGCTCCTTGAAGCGGTACTCGTTAACGTCGCCGGCGTCGCGCCGGTTCGCCACGATCCGTATCTCGCTGCCGTGCTCGATCAGCTCGTCGATGTAGGTCTTGGCCATCTCGTCGAGCACGACCTTCTCCACGCGCAGTTCGGTCGTGCGCCAGACCCTGGAGATGAGCGAGGTGAAGATGATGGCGACGATGAAGAAGGAGGCGATCTTGATGCCCGAGGGCTGCTCGACCACGTTGATGAAGGTCGTGTAGGCGAAGATGAGCGAGACGAGGACGAAGCCCCACCTGGCCGCCTCGCCGCGCCGCCACGCGGCCAGCGCCACGGCCACGGCGGCCGACCCCATCAGCGCCAGCACGCCGGTCGCGTACGCCCCGGCCTGCGCGTCCACGTCGGCGCGGAAGGCCGCCGTCACCACGAACGCGATAGCCATGTAGATGAGGACGAGCGGGCGCGTCACCTTGGCCCAGTTCGGGGCCATGCCGTAGCGCGGCAGGTAGCGGGGCACGATGTTGAGGAGCCCGGCGAGCGCCGACGCGCCCGCGAACCAGAGGATGGCGATGGTCGAGAGGTCGTAGACCGTCCCGAAGATGTCGCCGAGGTAGGTGTGCGCGAGGTAGGCCAGCGCGCGGCCGTTGGCCTTGCCCGGCTCGTGCCCGTCGTGCCCCTCCGCGAACTCCTCGGGCGGGATGAGGAGCGTGGTGACGAGGCTGCTGGCGATGAGGTAGAAGCTCATGATGGCCGCGGCGGCGGTCAGCAGCTTCCTGGTGTTGCGGATGCGCCCCCGCGGGTTGTCTTGCGTGTCGCCGGGGTCGCCTTTGACCAGCGGCATGACGACGACGCCCGTCTCGAAGCCCGAGAGGCCGAGCGCCAGCTTCGGGAAGAGGAAGAGGGCGGCGCCGAACATGATGAGCACGTTGCCGCCGATGTGGAAGCCGGCCACCTCGGCGTTGAGCGCCGCCTGGTACCAGCGCGAGAAGATGTCCGGCGTGTTGAAGATGTGGTAGAAGCTGACGCCGATGGTGACGATGTTGAGCAGGAGGTAGACGGCGACGATGCCGACGGCGAGCCCCATCGCCTCCTTAAAGCCCTTGAGGAAGACCGCGCCGAGCAGGGCGATCAGCACCAGCGTCATCGCCACGGGGTGCTTGAGCTGCGGCGCGTAGTGGTGGACGTAAGGGTTCTCGATGATGTGGGCGGTGGCGTCGGCGGCCGAGAGCGTGATGGTGATGATGAAGCCCGTCGCGGCGAAGCCGAGCAGGACGAGGACGAAGAGCTTCCCCTTCCAGCGCGAGAGCAGGTTCTCCAGCATCGAGATGGAGCCGTCGCCGTGCGGGCTGGCCTCGGCGACGCGCTTGTACATCGGCAGCGCGCCGAAGAGCGTGAGGCAGACGAGCACCAGGGTCGCGAGCGGGGAGAGCGCCCCGGCGGCGATGTAAGCGATGCCGGGCTGGTAGCCGAGTGTGGAGAAGTAGTCCACGCCCGTCAGGCACATCACCTGCCACCAGGGGTGCGACGGGTGCTGCCCCTCGCGCTCGTGCGGCCCCTCCATCTCCTGCGGCTGCCCCTTGAGCAGCCAGCGCCGGAGCCCGCCCGCCGGCCTCTTCTTCTCGGCCCGCGGGATCACCGTCTCGGCCATCTATCCGCCCTCCCCGCCGCGCCCGCGCGCGACTGTGCGCGGGGCTTCCCCTCGGGCCGCCCCGTCTGTACCCTCACGATACGATTCGGGCTGTGTGCAAGCCCTGATTTGTACCAAACCCTCCCGCGCCTGACAACTGTAAATTGAGCCTGTCAATTGTCGTGCCCGTAGGGGAGAGGGCAAAAGGCAGTTAGGGCCGGTTGAGTTCAGGTCGCGTCCGAGCCCCTGCGGGGCTCGGACGCGACCTGAACTCGACCGGCGTTAACTGCCTACTGCCTACTGCCTTCCGCCTTCTGCATACTTCCTACTTCCTACTTCCTACTGCCTTCTGCCTTCTGCCTTCTGCATACTTCCTACCGACTACTCTCCTGTGCTAAAGTCTGGAATCGACAAGCCTTTGGTAGTGTTCTGAAGGGTGCAGTTACAAGAGGCCGAGCACCTTTCTTCCAGCCTCCGATATCAACGAACAGCAGAGAGCGCCGACACGTCTCTTTAGCCGAGCGGGCAACGGGCCGCATGAACTCTCGCTTGCAACAGGGTGACGCAGAGCAGGGCGAACGCTCGTCTAAGGGCGGGGCGTCGTATCCCGTGACCCACATCACGGAGGCGCGCCGCGCGGCGGGGCTGCCCCTCGCGCAGCAGCTCGAAGAGATACAGGAGCTGCTCGACCGCGGCCTGCCCTCGCTGGCCGAGGCGCGGCTGCGCCAGCTCATCGCGCATGCGCGGCGCGAACCCGTCGTGCTCGCCCGCGCTCGCTACCTCCACTCGACGGCGCTCCAGGCCATGGGGCGCAACCGCGACGCGCTCGAAGCCGTCGAGATGTACGAGCCGGCCGACTCCGGCAAGGGGCTCGACGCCGAGACCTTCGCGCAGGTGCGCGTCCAGCTCGGCCTCGCCTACAACTACACGGGCGACGCGCCGAAGGCCATCGCGGTCTTACAGGCCGAGCTGCGGGCGGCCACCGAGCAGGGCGGGAGCGACGCGCTGCTCGGGAACATCTACACCGCGATGGCGCGCACCTACCGCTCCATCAACGAGTACTCCATCGCGCGCGACCACAACAACAAGGCGCTCGAACACTTCCGCCGCTCGGGCGACTGGCGCGGCATCGCCGAGAGCTACTTCGGTCTGGGGATGGCCGACGCGCACGAGGGGCGCTGGGAGAAGACTTTAGAGAACTTCGAGCAGGCCATCCAGCTCATCGGCGAGCGCCCCGCCCCCTTCATGCTCGGGAAGATTTACGCCAACGTGGCCGCCGCCTACTGGTGGCTCCAGCGCCCGCACGAGGGCATCCGCGCCCTGGAGAAGTCCATCTCCTACAACGAGCGCACCGAGCACAAGGACAACGCCGTCAACGCCTACAACAACCTCGGCATCAACCTGATCCTCATCGGCGAGTGGGATCGGGCGCAGGCCGCCTACAAGCGCGCGCTCGAACTCGTCATGGAGATGGACGAGCACCACGGCCACGCCGCGATGGTTCACGACTCGATGGGCGAGCTGCGGATGCTGCGCGGCGACCTCGAAGAGGCGCGCGAGTACCTTGAGCGGGCCGTCGCCAGCAGCGTCAAGAGCGGGAAGAAGTGGTACATCTCGCAGACGGTGCGGACGATGACGCGCTGTTGCATCCTGCAAGGGCTCGGGGACGAGGCGCTCGAACAGGGCGCGCGCGCCTTGGAGCTGACCGAGTCGTCGGGCGACCACCGCGGCATCTGCGACTCGTACACGCTGCTCGCGGAGGCGCGCCTGCTGCGCGGCGAGACGGACGAGTGCGCGGCGCTGCTCGCGCGCGTCACCGACGAGGCCGACGCGACGCCGACCGACCTCGCCATCTCCGGCGAGGTGCAGCGCGTCCACGGCCTGCTCGCGCTCGCGCGCGAGGACGCGCAGCTCGCCGTCCACCACTTCGGCCGCTGCCTCTCGATCTCGGAGATGCTGGGCGACCGCTACCGCACGGCGCGCGCGCACCACCTCATGGGCCGCGCCTACGCCGCGTCCAATCAGCCCGAGCGCGCGCGCGAGCACCTGGGCCTCGCCGTCCACACCTTCTCGGAACTCGGGGCCAGGCTCGACCTCAGGCACGCCGAAGAGGCGGTCGAGGAGCTTGAGAGCCACGTGCCCGAGGAGCAGCAGGCCGAGCCGCCCGCGCCCGCGCAGCTCCTGACGCTGCGGCTGGCCGAGGCCGTCGCCTCGCGCGAGCTGCTGCTGCGCGAGCTGGCCGCGGTCATCCACCAGGAGACGCGCGCCGCGCGCATCCTCATCGCGGAGGCCGGCGAGGACGGGCACACGAAGGTGGTCGTGGCGCACGGCTACGACGCGTCGGAGTCGGCGCAGGCGGCGGCGGCGCTCGACCTTGCGACGACGGACGAAGGGCGCGAGCGCTACGCGGCCGCGCAGGACGCGCGCCTCGTCCAGCTCCGGCCCGCGAGCGCCCCGCCCGCGCTGCTGCTCGTCGCGCCGCTCGCGCTCTCGACGCTCCCGGGCGGCGCGCCCTTCGAGCCGCTCCTGAAGGTCGTGGAACTCGGCATGGACGTGTGCGCGCTGCGGGCGCGCGCGCGGACGGGCGGGGGGGCGCAGACGCCGGACTCTCTGGCGGGCGCGTCCCTGATGCCGGGCTTCATACACTCCAGCCCCGCGATGACGCGCCTCGTCGAGGAGGTGCACAAGATTCGCTCGTCGGACGTGACCGTGCTCATCACGGGCGAGTCGGGGACGGGCAAGGAGCTGGTGGCGCGCGCCATCCACGCGCTCTCCTCGCGCCGCAGCAAGGTCTTCATCCCCTTCAACTGCACGGCCGTGCCGAAGGAGCTGTCGGAAGGGTATCTGTTCGGCTACAGGCGCGGCGCGTTCACCGGCGCGGTCTCGGACTCGGCGGGCGTCATCCGCACGGCCGCGGGCGGCACGCTCTTCCTCGACGAGATAGGCGACCTGCCCCTGGACGTTCAGCCGAAGCTCCTGCGGTTCTTGCAGGAGGGCGAGATTCAGCCGCTCGGCGAGCAGCGGCCGCAGAAGGTTGACGTGCGCATCATCGCCGCGACGAACACAGACCTCGAAGGCATGGTGGCCGACGGGCGCTTCCGCGAAGACCTCTATTACAGGCTGAACGTCATCCGCCTGCGGGTGCCGCCCCTGCGCGAGAGGCGCAGCGAGATACCGACCATCGTCAGCTACTACATCAACCACTACTCGGCGAAGTTCGGGCGGCGCGACGTACAGATCACGCCGCAGACGCTCGACCTGCTGATGGTCTGCGACTGGCCGGGCAACGTCCGCCAGCTCACCAACGAGATACAGCGCATCATCGCGCGCGCGGAGGACGGCACAATCATCACGCCCGACCACCTCTCGCCCGAGTTGCGCCGCACCTCCGCGACGCCCTCGACCGCGCAGAACAGTCTGATGGCCCCGGCCTCGGGGCTCGCGGCCACGGCCGCCGCGCAGGCCATCGCGCAGGGACTCACCCTCGCCGACGCGATGGCCGAACTAGAGCGGCGCATGATCGCCGAGGCCCTGCGCAAGCACAAAGGCAACATCTCGCGCGCCGCCCGCGAACTCGGCCTCACGCGCCGCGGCCTCTACCTCAAACTCGGCCGCCACGACCTCAGCGCCACCGGCTGACCATCCACCCTCGTCCCCGCGGCGGTCACGCTCGCGGTACTGAGAGCGGTGTGCTTATCACTTTACCTTCCGTTTAGAGGCGGTCTCCGACCGCCGGCCCGAGTTTCGGTGTAGCCGGGCCGGCGGGCAGAGCCCGCCTCTAAACGGGAGACGGTAAACTCAAAGCAAACCGCTCTGATACCGACTTGCAAATCGAAATAAGTCGCCTTCTCGCTGGGAGCGCGGGCATCCCTGCCCGCCAAAGCGTGCGTGAGCACGCTTAGCCGTGATGCGTCATGTCTCGACGTTGAGAGATAAAGTCTGACTGCTTTCGCGCTGCGCGCTTATGGCGGGCTGTAGGGTGTCCCGCGCTCCCGGCAATAGGCGGCCTTATTCCGTTTTGCGAGTCGGTCTGATTCGAGTCCGTCTCGCCGCGAGACGGACTCGTTTTGTCATAAAACGGATCGGTCTTACGACGAGAAGGATTCGTCTCACGACGAGACGAGCTTGTCTTGCGGCGGGACGGACTCGTCTCGCACCGGGACGGACTCGTCTCGCGGTGAGACGGACTCGTCTCGCGGTGAGACGGACTCGTCTTGCGACAAAGCGAGTCCGTCTCGCCGCAAGACGAGTCTGTTTTATGACAAAGCGAGTCCGTCTTGCGACGAGACGAGTCCGTCTTGCGACGAGACGAGTCCGTCTTATCACGAAACGCGTCCGTCTCGCCGTAGCCCCGGCGGGCATAAAGGCTGTGTTCAGGCGACTTTAAGGTGATTTGCGGGCGGGCGCGGCCCCTGCGCTCAAAAAAGTATTGTCCGGGCGCGGCTTCGGCGCTATGCTTACGCCGCTCAATCCAGCAGGGGCCTCAAACCTCACCGTTCCGACGCTTCCAACCCCGAAAGGAATGACCTCAAAATGGCTAAAATCAAACTCAACTTCCGCAGCCTGACCATCCCGGAAAAGATCGCGCGCGCGCAGCAGGTCGTCGCGGCGATGACGGGGAGCACCGACTTCCCTACGCCGAGCCCGGCGCTCAACGCGGTGACGCTGGCAATCGACGAACTCGAAGCGGCCTTCAACAACGCGCAGGCCGCGCGGCGTGAGGCGAAGTATCGCACCGGCGTGCAGACCGAGAAGGAGGACAGGCTGCACCAACTTATGACGCAGTTGGCCTCGTACGTCGAATCGGTCGCCGGGGGCAACGAGGCGCTCATCACGAGCGCCGGGCTCGAAACGCGCGGCGCCGCCACGGCCGACAGTTCCGCGCCCGCCGCGCCCGAGACGCTGACGGCCACGACCGGCAACCACGAAGGCGAGATCGAACTCTCTTGGGACGCCGTCCGCAGCGCCCGCTCCTACGTCGTCGAGCGCGCCACCGACCCGGAGGCCGGCCCCTGGACGCAGGCCGGCGTCGCGCCCCGCTCCTCGCTCATCATCGAGGGGCTTGAGAGCGGCAAGCGCTACTACTTCCGCGTCGCCGCCGTCACCCTCAACGGCCAGAGCCCCTGGAGCAACCACGCCGTCAAGGTCGCCCCGTAACCCCCGACGACCGCCTCCGCGGGCGCGGCCGTCCCGCCCGCCGAAGCGCGCGCCGCCCCGCTCAGCCGTGAAGCCCCGACACTCTACCCTTGAGTGCCGGGGCTTCCGCACATCCGCGCCCCGCTTAAAGAGAGGCGGGCGCATTGTAGGTAAAGCCTATGGACGGTGCCGAGACTTGCCGGGCAGCTTGTCGGGCAAGTCCAACTCATCGTCAACCAACCTCTCCAAACAGACCCCGGCGAGCCGCGCGTAACTCAAGAGCAAGGGCAACGACGGCTCGCCCTTCCCCAACTCGTAATCAGAAATCCTGTTCTGCGCCAGTTCCACGCCCAGCCGGTTAATCAGTTCGTTCTGAGACAGCCCTAGCGCCTCACGAACCTGTAAAAGCTTCTCCGCGAGCCGCGCGGGCTTCTGACGCGCCTTGACGCCCATTCAGGAGTTACCTCCCGACAGGGCGCGGCGCGGCTTGCCCCCAACCGGATATCCGGTTAGAATGTCTTCGCGTAAACGTTCCGCCGTGAGTAGAGACCTCTCATGCTCAACGGCGATGCTCATCTCTCCGACACTGAGGGTGAGCTACGCGACGCATCCGACCCGTTGCCTTACGTTTTCAAAGACTAGACCGGGAGGGAAGATACCACATGGGCATTCTGGTGGGCTAAAGGTATCGGGGGTGCGTAAGGGCAAAGCACCTCCGGGCACGCCCTCTCTCATCGGGGCTGTGCCGCGGGGCCGCGCACACGCTGGCGAGGACTGCGCGCGGCCCCTCCACCTTTGGGCAGGTCTACTTCACGCAGAACTACCACGAGCGTTCCAAGGTGGAAGTATGCACTGAACTTAAGCCGAAGTTCTGGAAGGAAGTGGCGTCCTAATCTTTTAGTTTATTTACAAATTTAATCAAAATCTCCCTAACGGATTTTTTGATGATCGGACGACTGTCAATCCATGTAGCCAACTGTTCTCCATTTTTGTAATACCACCTGATGAATAATCTTCCGACAATATTCCTTGCTAATTTTTTATCTCTAAACTCCCTGAGAATATTTAATTCCATACAGTCTGGGTCTCCAAAAGCCACAGTTGCTACGAAACAAGACCCACTTTTATTCTTACTTGCTGCCGCTCTTCTATCTGCACAATTAGGGCATGAAAACTGCCCGTCCCAAAGACCCATTCCGCACTTACCGCAATACTTTGCCATTATAGAGTGTGCTCCTTTATGTGAGTCGTGGCGTGGTACTAGCGAGGGTTTACCGGCGCGGTGAGGATAGACCCGTCAAATACATCTGTCAATATGTAATTCCTTCAGTCTTGCTTCTGCTGAATATTGAAAATGACCCACTACCGAATTTTTGGGCAAGCTGAATGATTTTGGGCAAGAGGCCATTGTTAGGCAAAGCCTTTCAAAATAGAAACGGCGGGACTAAGCCCGCCGCTCTTATACGCCCGCTCTGAAGGTAAGTCTACGCCGCCGCCTGCCAGAACTTAGGCTTTAACCCAAGCTCGAACATGCTCTGTATAGGGCGAGCCGCGCGGATGGCTCGCCCCTGCTCTTTAGGAGTGCTTCGGCTTGGCTGGCAGCTTGGCGGGCAGGTCTAGCTCATCATCAATCAGAACGTCAACGCAGACCCCGGCGACGCGGGCATACTGTAAGAGCACAGGCAAGGGTGGTTCACTCTTCCCTATTTCGTAATCCGAAATCCTTTTCACCTCGGAAAGCCCTTCAACGTCTAGGCGTCTGAACATCTCAGCTTGAGACACGCCTAAAGCCTCCCTAATACGCAAGAGCTTTTCGGCCAGCCGCTCCGGCTTCGGACGCGCCCGCTTGCCCATCAGGAGACACCTCCTGACAGACGAGACTTGCGCTGGCCCGTAATTACGGGTATAGTGTGGTTGCGTAACTGTTCCGCCGTGAGTAGAGACCTCTCATGCTCAACGGCGATGCTCATCTCTCCGACACTGAGGGTGAGCTACGCGACGCATCCGACCCGTTGCCTTACGTTTTCAAAGACTAGACCGGGAGGGAAGATACCACATGGGCATTCTGGTGGGCTAAAGGTATCGGGGGTGCGTAAGGGCAAAGCACCTCCGGGCACGCCCTCTCTCATCGGGGCTGTGCCGCGGGGCCGCGCGCACGCTGGCGAGGACTGCGCGCGCGGCCCCTCTTTTTTGTCGGACAACCTACGACTCCGGCGACTCTCTTCGGAGCAAGACCCGCACGGCGCAGATCAACGAAGCCCTCTGTAAAATCCTCTGCCACAACATCTGCTGCCTCATTCAGTCTATGTACGAGTTGAATCTGAGGCCGAAGTTTTGGAAGGAGGTCGCATAGTGAAAAGCCCCGCGTCGGCGGGGCTTTTCACTTACCATCATCCTTCTTTTCTTGAACCGCCTTTAAGCCGTAACCGCCTATGCCTCCTGCCAGAAAGATGCCGATATACTTAGCTAATTCTAATACTAGCTGGTCTTTGTTAAGGTAGAAGGCATAACAAATCACACCAAAGAGTAAGAGAAGAAATACAAGAGTAATCCAAAATCCCCGCCTGTTAATTATATTTAAGTGGTTTCTATCACGCTGTCTATCTTCTAGCTGCGCGTCAATAGCACGTTGTGCCTGCTCGTGGCCTAATTCAAGACTCCGCCTTCTCAGATCATTCTCTTCGCGGCGTATTTCTAATTCTTGTGCTTGGTTCTGGACAAGCTGTCTAAAAATCTCGGGGTCAAACCCTCTGTCGAATGGTTGACCCCGATGCTCTTGTAACTTGTCGTCCGGTTCGCTCATTTGCTAAAGGCCGGATCAGTCAGAGATGGGACATACACAGGGCGCTTGCGGCGGACAACGAAGCGTCCGAAATCATCCGCGCCAAGCCTGCCGGGAATAGGTTCAACGGACTCAAGGTTGTCCCGTTCCCTTGCGTACAGTTCGATTAACTCCTCTGGCGAAACTACCTCCGTTATGAGCGCGTCGAAGTCGATAGTGCGCGGCTGGCGTCGTGATAGAGCTTGAGCAATCCAGAAAAACATATTACTTCCCCCTCCCTGAGAGAGATAATAAAAGCCGCATCCGCCCTGCGAATTACGGCTAGTGCGTTTACCCCGAAAGTGGGGCCTCTGTCAATAGGTATTTTGAATTATGGCGGGATAAGCGTCAACGTTTAACATGCGCACAACACCGGCTTGGCTGCTTTCTTTGGTCGCCTTCTTAGTAACTTTCTCGATCCTTCTACTTGGGAATTGAGGGCTGGGGATCGGGTGGATGAATGTTCCTGAGGGAGAAGTGCGGCAGGCGGAATAAGCAATCACACCCGCCCGCTCTATGGTCGCGCACATCTCCGCCCTCTTTAACTTCTGTTATATCGAACTGCTCTATGGAACCATCAAGGCGGAAGGACTCGTTGGGCAAGATTCTCTTCCGTTGGGCAAAAGGGTTCCGTTAGACAAAGCCCCCAGGGCTGGGCTTTGCCTCACAACCCCCGAGCCCTTAAGCACTATTGAGGCAGGCGGAGAGATGTTGAGGCAGGGTGCCTTTCCCGATAAAAGAAAGCTTACATCTTTCTCACACCAGAAATCTTGACAATGTTCCGTTTGTGGAGATACTGGCCTAGCGCTTGACGGACTGCTCGCCGGTTCACGCCAGCTTTAACGTCAGCTTCTCGTATATCTCTTGCTCAAAACAGACTATGAATAATAAGAAGCCGTCGCCCCCGCCTAGGGCACCGCAGCCCTTCAATCGCCAACAGGCTCAACCCCGCAGACCGGGCGTACTACAATTAAAGAACCAAAGGCCGGGTGTGATCCAACGGATGGGATGGGCCATTCTTGATAGTCGGGAAGACAACGAGCACACCCCTCATGAAGTCGTGCGCACCAACATTGAAAACGCGAAGAAATTCTACAAGCGCACCCAGTCCGAGGAGACCGTAGACCCTACCCTCAACAATTTTGGACAACGGGTCACTCTACAGCAAGGCGAGGCATTGCACATTCATGCGCACGGCCATTCGCAAGGGCTCGGCGGTTTCAGTGCTGCATCCCTCGCCACCCTGGCGAGGGCAAAGTTTGGCAATAAGGGGCTGAAGGGACGCACCATCGTTCTCCACGGTTGTAATGTCGGCTCAGGCACATTCCTTAAAGATTTCTTGAGGAATTTGGCCGACAATAATCTCGGCGGGTGGGATGGCACCAGAGTCTTCGGCCCTACGAACTACCTCATCGTGAATGAGGAAGGGATTTCACTGGTAGCTCGCTCCGGTGTGAAGGCAGAACACCTTAAAACCCGCTCCGGCCAGGCCGGCAAGGTTCAAAAAAAAGGTGTGGGCTGGAAAGGGGTGACGGTAAAGAATGGTCTCATTAAGGACATTCCAGAAGGAGAAGAATTAAGAGTGGCCGTGATCCACGCAATGAAGAAAAAGGGATAGTCATTAGCCGCCGAGTCCTGGCTTTGCCCAACGCAACCCTTTTGCCCAACAGAACGTGAACTTGCCCAACGGAAGGATTCAGCCGTCTTTCTTGATGATGCTCTTAAACCTCTTCTTCGGGGGCGTCCGCTTGTCGAATAGTTTCTTGTGCCGGGTCTGAAGCATACTCCCGAGCGCCTGCCGCTTTAACCCCAGCCTCTCGGCGGCGCGCGTGACGCTCCCGCCTTCCAACTCCAAAGCCTGCTCGATAAGTCTCTCCTCTAGCCCATGCACGGCCCCGTAAAAGCTAAAGTTCTTCTCATGTAGCTGCATCCCCGAAAGACGCCTTATCACCACCCGCGCGCCCGCCAGAAGCCTGTCCTTATCTTCTACGTCCTGCGAGCCTTTAAGGAAGTCACTGGCGTGTTGGTATACCTTTGTAACGTCCAACGCAGACAGCATCCGCCCGGCCCCGTGTTCCTCTATCAGCGTAAGGGCGGCGTGCCCGGCCTGAGTTAAAGCGCCTGAGTCCTGCGCAACCTTCATGGCTTGCCGCAGGATGTTGAGTGACGCCTCATGCAGTCCGAGTCTCGCCCATACGACGCCCTGCACGGAGAGGGCGTCCGCGAGCAAGGCGGACTCGCCGCCTTGTTCAAAGGTCTTAACGACTCCGGCGATGATGCGGTCTGCATCCCTGTACTTCTTCTCCGCGACAAGGACGCGCGCCCGCGTCTCATCCACCTGCGCCAGAATGCCGGGGTCTTTCAGCTTCGTGAATATCAGTTGCGCGCGGTCTAAGTGTTCGTGCGCCTCTCGGTAGCGTCCGAGCTTGTAGAGTAGGAAAGCGAGGTTGTTTAGATTGATGCCGCAGTACCTTTCGTGCCTTGCTTGTTCGTAGTGATAGATCGCGGCGGTGTATTCGATTATTGCCCTGTCCGCGTAGTCGGGCCGCCGCTCGGCCGCGGCGAGGTGCATGAGGACTATGGCGCGCTGGCCGTGCCACCTGCCTTTGAGCGCGTCGTTAGCCGACTGAAAGATCGGCTCCGCTTCTTTCAGGATGCCGAGGGCTTCGTGGTAGCGGTTCTCCCACGTCTCGACAATCGTCCGCTTGATAAGAATCTTCGCCTTCAGTTCCAGGTCGGCGTCCGTCAGCGGCTCTAGCGCCTCCTGTAAGACCACCCGCGCCTCGTCGTGCTGGCCTAACCACCAGTAGCACATGGCGAGTTCGTACTGAGTCTCCGACACCTTCGCGCCCATCCCCAGCTCGCGGAACGTCCGCGCCGCCTCGGAGAGCATATCTTTCGCCTGCTCTTGCGCCCCGGCGATGTTCCTAACGTTGCCGAGGTGTCGAGTCAGCGCGCCGCACCTTAGCAGGACTTCGGCGTCAGCGGCGGGCGAGAGATTCCTTACCGGCGGCCTCCGCCCGACGCCCGGCCACAGCCCGCCTAGAGCATCGCGCGCGGCTTCATACTGCCCCCTGTGGATGAGATCGGCCGCAACCTGACAGCGCAGTAAGACGCGCTCGTCATCGGTCAGGGAAGGGTTATCTAGTTCCCTCAGCCGCCCGTCTGCTAAATTCATGTGAGGCATTCCTTTCTCTGCTTATGACAATTTTCTGTCGGAAGCAGCAAAGCCGCCTTCCCTCAGCGGGATACGGCGGCGTCGTTGGTTAGCTCCCATAATCGAAAGGGAAAGCGATGCGTAAAACTCTAGGAACCTGTCTGCTTGTTCTACTCCTGACCGGCTCGGCCAGCGCGGGCGTCATACCGAACGATACCCCCGCTCCGCCGCCACCCCCGAGCGCCGCACAAGAGCCGACCGCGAACGGCATCATCCCGAATGACGCGACGGTAACTCTGACGCAGACCGCGTTAGAACTGCTCGCAGTTCTGCTCTAAGTCACGCGCGATTACACACGGGGCAACGCTGCCTAGTGGCGGCTAGGTAGTAGTGTGTTTGTGTGAGGGTCGGAAAGCAGAGGCGACACCCACGGGCGGGAGAGTAGCGCGGAGCGCGGGAGATTGCAACAGTTTTGGCGCTAAGAAAGTTGCACCCCGGCCTAAGTCCTTTAAATCCTCACGGGGGCTTTGAGGCAGGCTTAAGCAGTTTTGGGGCAAGTGGGGGTTATGAGGCAAAGCCCAGAGGCTGGGCTTTGCCTCATAACCCCCTAACCCTTAAGCAGTTTTGAGGCATAAGGCGGACTTTTGGGGCAGGAATGCGGAAGGGGCAGGAAGGATAACTCCTTCCTGCCCCTTCCCCTGTTTAACATGTGAAAGTGCCGTTACGGCAGTCCGCCCGGAGGGCACGAGCCGCAGTTGGAGCACACGCAGTTGATGTAATCGTCCTTGCACCAGTACTCGCAAGCCGTCGGGTTTGGGTCGCTGCTACACAAGGCCATGCAGTAGCGGTACTGTTGCACGCAGAAGTCGTAATACGGACATTCGGCTTTGGTGGGTCTCCCCACGGAAATAACGGCGGCGAGCATCGCCGTCAGGACGGAGAGGAAGAAGAGTTTTCTTTTCATTCGTGGCCTCCAAAAATCTAGTGAGTTGTCGGCCGACTTCGCAGCAACGTAGTTGCTCCGGGGCAAAGCGAAGTTACTACTGTGAGTGGGGGGAACGATACGCCCGGCGGGCGGGGGTGTCAACGACTAAAGGAGAAAAGGGCGGCGGGAACCTAAGCCCGCCGCCCTTTTCTCCTTTCCCGCCGCGCGTGCCTTACGCCCCCACCTGCCAGAACTTAGGCTTAAGCCCGAGTTCAAACATGCTCTGAATGAGAACCACTATGTTGTGGCACAGCACCTTGCACAACGCTTCGTTGATCTGTGCCGTTCGCGTCTTACTCCTGAGCGTGTTCCCGAACTTGGACTTAATCATGTGAAAGGTGCTTTCGACGTTGGAACGCTTGTGATAGTTGGACAGGAAACGCTCCTGGTTGTAGGCGTAGAAGTGGAACATCTTCCTAAAGAGTTCACTGCCGCCCTTGCCCGTGCTGTTGGACTTGAAAGGGATGTAAGGCATGGCGTGGTTGTCAACCACCGTCTTGAGGTTGTTGCTGCCTGAGTACGCCTTGTCCGCGCTCACCTGCCGAAGCGTGAAGTTCTGCGCCGTGGCATCAACCAGAGGCTTGAAGTAGTTACTATCCGAGGCGTGCGCGTCCGTGACTTCGACCGCCGTAACCACGTTAGTCTTAACGCCCGTCGTTATGTGGATTTTAAGCCAGTCCTTTTTCTCAACTATGAAGCCCCGGCCGTCTCCGAACATGGCGCGCGTCTTGTTGCCCCACTTCGCATCATTCCAGCGGACGTAGACCCCGGTAGAGAGCCCCGACGAATCAATAGCAAAGTCCTGTTCAATGCTGGCGAGAGGCAGGGCGCTCTCTTCTATGAGCATCTGAAGGTACGGCGTCAGAGTCTCCGACTCGAAATAGCGGAAGATGGTGTTGTAGCTGGGGAGCGCCGAGAGGTAGCCCTTGCCGTGCGCGTCCTTTAGGTCTGAGGAGAAGCGACGGCCGGACACAGTAGAGTAGACCTTGTAAGCCATCGCAAAAATCATATCCTCAAGATCGTAACGCGGCCGTCCGTTCATCTGCGCGGGGCTCCCGACTCCCTGACAGAGTTGATGGAGCAGGTAGAGAAACAGTCTCTTCTCCTGAGTCTGCGCCGCGTTGTAGTTCGGCCAGTCTTGACGGTAGGTCTGCCGCTTGACCTTAACAGTCTCCGTCGTGGTCGTGTTGCCCTGCGCGTCCGTCGTGGTGGTCGTGGTCTTCTCCGTCGTCTCTATGATGTGTTCGACGGCGAACAGGTGCTTGCACGGCTCGCGGCGGAAGTCGTAGTCGGGGCAGGTGCATTGGCGCTTGTCGGGGTCAACCTTGTAGCGGCCTTTGCCCGACTGTGAAGGAACGATGTAGAGGCGGCCCTGACGGGTGACGTGGCCGCGTTGCGCGATCTGAAGACCTTTTTGCTGGCGGATGCTCATGGCGTGAACTCCTGAATTTTTCATTAGGTGTCCACACAGCGGAAGCGTATAATGCGGGTGTCTAGGCCGTTCAGCTTCGGCTGTGCGGTTTGATAGCCCCGCAAGTTGTTTCAGCAACGGGCGGGGCTTTAATTCAGCGGGGAGTGTCCGATTCGGACGGACGGAACGGTGTGGTAGCACCGTTCAACCGATTATAAGTCGGTCGCCTTAAGCCACTCAGCCAACTCCCCAAGAACGAAGGGTCAGGGAACGAAGGGCGAACCTTATGTTTCCTGACCTTTTTGCTTGCCAAAGAACGACTTACTGGATTATGATACGTATATCATAACTCGAAGTCAAGCTTTTTCGTTGACGATATGATATAAATATCATATAATTTCAATGGCTTTCTGGACATTCAAAGACTACTTGAATGAAAGGGGCGACAACGAGATTCGGTTGTGGCTAGATTCCCTGTCTAAGAAAGCAAGGATTAAAATAGATAGGCGCATCCGTTATCTTGAGAACGTCCAGTTTTTCCACGGCGAACCGCAGTACATAAAGCAGTTGGTAGGCTATGAAGGGATTTATGAAATCCGGGTGGTTTTTAGCGGCGACCAATACCGACCGCTCGGTTGTTACGGCCCGGAAGATGGAGAGTTCACGCTGCTAATTGGGGCGTTTGAGGTGGGTGACCGTTTCGAGCCAAGAAATGCCCCAGACATAGCAGTTCAACGAAAAGCAATCATACTTGCAGATCGGAGTCGTACTTGTGACCACTTTGACTAAAAAGAAGCTCCTTGACGATTTGAAGGACAAAGAGACTAGAGAAATCTTTGTCGAGGAGCATGTTGCCAATGGCATCCCGTTTCAAATCCACGCCCTGCGCGAAAAGCTTGGGCTAACGCAGACGGAGCTAGCTCGACGCGCGGGAATGGCGCAGGAGCGTATTTCTAAGCTTGAAGACCCTAATTATGAGTTCATCCCTAAAATCAATACCCTGCTGAAGCTGGCGAGCGTCTTCGATGTTCCTTTAATCGTTCGGTTCGGGTCATGGAGAGAATTGTTCGGCTGGGAAACTGACCTCTCACCGGAAAAGCTTGCCCCGGCAACATTCAATGAGGAACTTCCGCGACTCGAAAACATGGCGAGCGGCGTGACCACTATCAGGGTAAGAACAATCCCTGTTGGTAGCGTCGTTGTCTCAGGGATTGGTGCGCCTGACTTCCTTCAGACACAGCCGGTAGAAATACACCGGACGCCTTTAGTTCTGGGTAGACTCGCTAACACGTATGCACAGCCAGCGAACTTTCGGTTTGCTGAGGAAACCATTTCGCCAGTTACTAGCCAGATACCAACCCTTGACTACTCCGAAAAAAGGGTGGCTTGAGAGGAGATAGCCCGTGCCAGAAGAAGAAAAGGACAAGAACGAGAAGACAAGCGAGCGAGAGCCTAGTCGGCCAAAAATTGAGAGGACTCCCGCCCCAAACTTCGCCAGCTATTATGTGAACAATTCCGAAGTCGGAATGACCATGTATGACATTACCATCCGATTCGGTAGAATCACCGGGGCCGAGGCTAACGTTCTTCGCGTAGAGGATCAGGCTATGGTTACGATGGCGCTACCCCACGCAAAAGCGGTACTGGCTATCCTCCATTCATATATTACCCAATATGAAAAGGATAATCGGCTTACGCTTCCCACGCCGTTTACCCCCCGCACGGAGGTTGAGACTGAACATGAAGTTCCCACAGGACTTTATAACGCCGAGTAAGGAGTAGCGACCTTTAAGGCACGGAAAGAGAAAGGGCGGGCCGGATGCGCGGCTCGCCCTTCTCTTTAGGAGTGCTTCGGCTTGGCTGGCAACTTGGCGGGCAGGTCGCGCCGATCATCAATCAGAACGTCCGTGCATACCCCTGCGGCCTCCGCGTATGCCAGAATCACATGCAGCGGCGGGATGCGAGTCCCTAACTCATAGCCGGAAATACTCGCCTGTAATAACTCGTCTGTCAGTCCTAGACGCCTAATCATCTCATTCTGTGACAGCCCGAGTGCGAGGCGGACTCCTAACAGCTTTTCCGCAAGGCGCGTCGGACTGCGTTTAGACGCCCGGCCCATCAGGAGACACCCCCCGACAGGCGCGGATTTACCTTGCAACTAAAACTATCCTGTTTTAGTATGCTATTGCGTAGCGTGTTCGCCGTGAGTAGAGACCTCTCATGCTCAACGGCGATGCTCATCACTGAGGGTGAGCAGGCTATTACGCATCCGACCCGTTGCCTTACGTTTTCAAAGACTAGACCGGAAAGGAAGATACCACATGGGCATTTTGGTAGGCCATAAGTGCTGGCACGCCTGAAGGGAGGCTGTGCCGCGGTCCCGGCGATCCACGCCGGGGGCGGGGGTCGGGGAGGCGTCAGGCGGGCGCTGCTCCCCGACCCTTCGGACTTTTGAGGCAGGCTTAAGCACTTTTGGGGCAAGAGACCCTTTTGAGGCAAAGCCCAGAGGCTGGCTTTGCCTAACGAATGGGTTTTGCCCAACAGAAGGTAAGTCTGCCCAACGAAAGGGAGAGGCCGCGTGCGCGCCCGCCCGGCGCATACGCGGCCTCTTTTACCCCGGCGTGGATCACCGGGGCTGCGGCACAGCCTCCCTTCAGACGTGCCAGCACTAACCGACAACTAGAATGCCCATGTGGTATCCTCCCTCCCGATCTAGTCTTTGATAATAGAGGCAACGGGTCGGATGCGTACGTTTGCTCACCCTCAGAGATGAG